>Ga0116223_10000021_pt1 | contig 211754 bp, 169 predicted proteins | sample Sb_taG_3_FD_90092 | JGI IMG/M metagenome (GOLD analysis project Ga0116223, IMG submission 90092) | Peat soil microbial communities from Weissenstadt, Germany - Sb_50d_a_PC metaG | ecosystem: Environmental > Terrestrial > Soil > Wetlands > Peat | place: Germany: Weissenstadt | collected... | reverse complement strand
GTCACCAGAAAGTGCGGAAACACGCCCAGCACCCGTTGCTTCTCTTCCGACTTCAGTTGCTCCGCCGCCAGCTCCTTCGGCGGCGGCGTCACCTCGATCGTCGACGTCACCGACGCCACTTGCAGCACCGCCGCCACCGGCGCCTGATTCAATACTCCCGCCGTCACGTTCGCCGTCCACAGCGCGAACCCGCCCGCCGCGACCGTGACGTTATAACTCCCCGCCGCCACGTCGCCGAAGTGGAAAGCCCCCGCTTGGTCCGTTGCCGTCGTGCGCTGCCCCGCGCCGGCCGCCGTTTCGAGCGTGACGATCGCCCCCGCCACCGCCAGCCCCGCGCCGTCCTTCACCGTCCCGTCGACGGCCACCGCCGCCGCCGTCTGCGCCGGAGCCCATCCCGCCACCAGCGCCGTCAAAACCGCAACCCAGACAAGTAAGCGCATCGTCACCGCCCCATTATCCGCGATCAGGTTGTATTTTAAACCCTTTCACGAAGGTTTGCGACCGACCCTTGCGGTCTTGAAGTGGGGTTACCGTCCATTGGGACCGGGACCGAGCCGCCGGAACGAATGTTTCTCCTCGCCAATTCGCCCCCGGATCGTGCCGCTCCCATTGGCCTTCATGGCCGTACCGGTCTATGCTGAAGCGGATGCGGATCGACCCGAAAAGCGACGATTTCCGGCTGGCCCACCCTCACCCTGCGGGAGGCCCTGCGACGCTTGCGTGGTCGAATATCGTGGAGTTTGCCGGATCTGGAGGCCGCAGCAGAGTTGCCCGCCGGCAAGGGCCGGGCTCTGGCTCAAGTTCTCCGGGCCGAGGGTCTCGTTGAGCGGAGCGGACGCGGAGTCTGGACCCTGACGCAGGAGGGCGTAACGTTTTCGGCTGCAACTGCGGCCAAGCCGGTCACTCGAGCGACTGCGGAAAGAGCACTGGCGCAGTTGCTTGATCGCGTAAGACGGGTGGATCAGGACCCCTATTTTCTGGCCAAGGTAACCAGGCTCGTACTCTTCGGAAGCATGCTGAAGCCCGAGGTGCAGCGGCTGAGTGACGTTGATTTGGCGGTCGAGTTGGCGCCGAAAGAGGCGGACTACGAACATGCACAGGTACTGAACCGGCAGCGGGCCGAAGAGTTGGCCAGCCGAGGCCACCAGTTCCGGAGCTTTCTGGAGGTGGAGCACTGTTGGCATAGGGAGACGTTCCAGTTCCTGAAAGGCCGAAGTCGTGTGATCGCTTTGGCCGACTACGCCGCGGAGAAGTCCTTCGTCCTGGCAGTTCCGCACCGAGTGCTCATCGGCACACCGGAACAGATTCCGGCCGAGAAACCGGCGACGCCGGTGCCATGGCTGCGAAGGCGGCGCCCCCGTAGAGTACCCTTCTGACAGGCACGCGCGGCGCGTGTCCAGAGGTGGCGGTCAAAGTCCGGTAACCCCACGTCCACAAGCCCCCCGATCCAGTCTCTGAGCACGTCGGAAAAGAGATTGTTTTCGAAACAGAAGGTAGCGTATGATGATTCTCAACCGCCGCTACTCAGTTCCAACTAGACTTGGGGGGCGCCTTCTCTCGAGCGGGTTCTCCTGACGTGGAGCTTGCCGTGACAAGGCGCATACGATGAATCGACTCCGCATTGCTTGCCTGCTGACCCTGGCCGCCGCCCTGCCGGGCATCGCAGCGGCGCAATCGCTTGCCCTGTCTATGTCGCCGGCCAGCCCTATAACCTATGGGACACCGATTACTCTGACCGCAACCATCACCGCGAACAACTGCGACAACACCTTTGTAACCTTTGAAGCCATCAGCGACAACGTTTACGTCCTCGGCGTCGCAACTGCATACGCGTTTGGTCCCTTGCGCCTGCAATGCAGCGCCACTTTGAGTAACGCCGCCACATCGGGCCTCGGAGTCGGGACATACGGTATCACAACTGAACCGTTCCTGCCAGCCGAACGCCTGACCCTGGTGGTCAACCCCGCGCCCACCACGATCACGCTTGCGACGTCACCCAATCCTTCCACCGTAGGCCAGACGGTAACGCTGACCGCGACCGTGTCCCCCGCCAGCGCGACCGGGTCGGTCAGCTTCTGGAATGTCACAACCGTGCCGCCAATACCCCTCGGCAGCGCGAGCCTGGTCAATGGATCCGCGAGTGTGACGGCCACCTTACTGCACGTCGGTACGCACAATTTGCAGGCCAATTACGTCGGCGACAACGATTACCAAGGATACAATTCGAGATCAGTCACCCAGACCGTCAATCAGGTTGTGACCACCACAACTCTACAGGCCACTCCGACGTCGACCACCCCGGGTCAAGCCGTGTCGTTGACGGCCACGGTCTCGCCCTCCACGGCGACGGGCACAATCACTTTTTTGGACGGTCCCACGAACATTGGCACCGCGCCGCTGATCGCGGGGACGGCGAACGTCTCGACCTTCACGCTGTCCATCGGCAGTCACTCGCTGACCGCTTCCTACGGCGGCGATACCAACGACACATCGAGTGCTTCGGCGGCGGTCACGGTGTCGGTTGGCCTACAGCCCACTACCACCACTCTGGCCGCGGCGCCCAACCCTGCCGCTGCCGGCCAGGGCGTCACTCTCACGGCCACGGTGACGCCCGGCAATCCGACCGGGACCGTCTCTTTTTTCGATGGCGCGAACCTGCTGGGTACTCCTGCCGTGAGTAATGGCGTCGCGACCTTTCACACCTCTACGCTCTCCACCGGCAGCCACTCGCTCACGGCTTCCTATGGCGGCGATACGAACAACGCCCCGAGCACATCCGCAGCCGTAAATGAGTCGGTGACCGGCGTTACCGGGAGCACAACGCCCAATCCGGTGTCCGTCACTCCCTCCTCCGGCAACGGATCGAGCCAGGTGATGAGCTTCACCTTCAACGATTCCCGTGGCTGGCAGGATCTGGACGTGGTGAACGTCCTGATCAACAACTCTCTCGACGGCAGAAACGCCTGCTACCTGGCTTACAGCCGAAGCGCCGGCTTGCTCTACCTGGTGGCGGATAACGGCGGCACGCTTTCCACCGGGCTGGTGCTGGGAGGCTCGGGAAGCGTCTCCGACAGTCAGTGCATCGTCACCGCCGCGGCCTCGGCGGCGGCCGGCAGCGGAAACACGCTGACCGTGACGCTGAATATCATCTTCACGCCGGGTTTCGGGGGCAACAAAGTGGTGTACATGGCGGCGCGCGATCTGGAGGGCGGCAACTCGGGCTGGCAGGCGTTAGGAGTGTGGCAGGCGACGTTCACGCCGGCGGGAACGATCAGCGTCCTGAGCCTGACACAGGCGCGCTCGGCCATGCCGTCGGGCACACCGCAGACGTTCACTGCCACCTTGGCTGACAGCCAGGGAGTTGGGGACTTCGGCGTGGTGAACCTGTTGGCGAACAACTTCATCGATGGACGCAACGCCTGCTATCTGGCATACGTAGCGGCCGGCAATTCGCTCCTGCTGGTGGACGATGGCGGCGATGCCGGAGGGCCGTTCGCCGGAAGCATAACGCTGAACGGCAGCCCGGGCGCCATACAGAACAGCCAGTGCAGTGTGAACAGCACGGGGTCGGCGGCGGCGAAGACCGGCAACACCCTGACGTTGACCCTGAACATCACGTTCAAAAGCGGTCTTGCCGGCAATCGCATCGTATGGGTGGCGGGACGCAACACAGCCGGCGGCAACAACACCGACTGGCAGGCGATGGCGACGACCACCGTGCAGTGAGGTCACGCAGAGTGGGACCGGTTATTTTTAGCCACTCGGAAACAGCAGAGGGGCAGTTAAACGTTAGTACTCTATCGGAAACGCCCGGACCGGAAACTCCGGACCTTGTCGATCAATTAAGCGTTTTCGATAGAGCCGTTTGAAGGGCGGTAAAGAGCAAACGTAGAGTCCTCACAGGGCTACTTCTGTTGCGCAAGTTTGATCTCAAACACGCCGGCGCCACCGGTTCCGGCAAACAGATGATTCGCATCCTGTGGATCGAACGCCAACACGCTGATCGATAGCGGCGGCAGTCCGGTCGTCGGCATCGCGTTCCAGGTGACTCCACCATCCTGGCTCCGGAACAGCGTGTACGGCGACCACGCCCACACATACACCGAGCCCTGCTGGTCGATTCCCACCAGCCCCGAATTCGGCTCGCCCGGCAGCTCCAGCTTCGCCCACGATGCTCCACCGTCGCCGCTCCGGTACGCACCCGCCAGTTTCGACGCATCCACACTCGTCCAATCGATTCCATCACAGAGATAGCTGTAGCAGTCCAGCAGTGAAGTCACCGCATACACTACGCCCGAATGAGCCGAGTCTACGACCACTCTAGAAACCGTAACCAAGCGCCACGTGGTGTTCATTCCTGTCCAGGTTTGTCCTCCGTCCACACTCTCGAGAACCCCGCTCGAGATCGAGACGGCCTCTGCGTCCTCGCCTCCCGTGGCCGAACCCGCGTAAATCGTGCCCGAATTATGCGGATCGACCGCCAGTGCGCTGATGAAACCCGGGAAGCCGGCGAGCTTCGCCCAACTCGCTCCGCCGTCCATGCTCTTGAAGTTGCTCGCGTAGAGAGTACCTGGATTTTGCCCATCGATCGCCAGTCCCCAGAAGTACTGGCTGTCCGAGTCGGACGGCAACTGCAATTCCATCCAGCTCTGTCCGCCATCCAGGCTCTTCTGCACGCTATCTGGGGTCGCTGCATAGACGATCCCCGAGTTCTGGGGATCAATCGCAAGCCAGAACGGTATGCCCTGCACTGCGGGCGCCGCCGTCCAGCTTCGCGCCCCGTCGCTCGTCTTGAAAAGTCCCGACTCCGCTCCCGCATACAGCGTACGCGGATTCTGCGGATCGATCGCCAGCGAGTCCAGCCAGGTCGCGGACAACCCGGTGTTCGCCAGGGCCCAGGTTGAGCCTCCATCCGAGCTCTTGAAGGCGCCTCGCGCGTTGCCTCCCGAGTAAACCGTGCTCTCGCCGCCTGCCCCCGCCGCCACAACCAGCCAAGGGTACGGATCGCGGCTGCCCGCCACGTCCGTAGACACCACACTCCAACTCGCGCCACCGTCCGAGCTCTTCAGGATGCCGCGATCGTTGAGCGCATAGACAGTTCCCGCATTCAGCGGATCGACCGCCAGGCTCCGCACGTTGAGCACGCTGCCGGCCCTCGTCCAGCTCGCCGCGCCATCCGTGCTCCGGAACACTCCTGCGTCTCCGGCAACGTACAATGTGTCCGGGTTCAGCGGGTCCACCGCTGCCGAGTCGATGTACAAATAGTCGGGCAGCCCCCCGTTCACAGCGCTCCAGCTCGCCGCTCCATCCGTGCTCTGGAACAAACCGCCGCCGTACGACACAGTCAAGCCGATAGCCGCGTAGAGCGTATTCGGATGCACCGGATCGATCGCCAGCGCATTCACCGGCGTGCTTGCTGGCCAGGGCTCCGTCGGGAAGGCCTGAAACGCCGGCAGCCCGGAACTCGCCGCGTTCCAAGTCGCTCCGCCGTCCGTGCTCTTGAAGACACCCCCACCGCCGTTCTGCACGTTCCCCTGGCACCCGGCATAGAGCGTACTCGTGTTGCCCGGGTCGATCGCGAAGCTTTGACTGGAGGACGGACACGCCAGCCCCGCGCCTGTCTTGCTCCACGTCACCCCTCCGTCCGTGCTCTTGTATCCCAGCGGGCCGTACAGCGTATTCGAGTCCTGCGGATCGACCGCGATCACCTCCTGATCCGTGTGGAACTCGCTCCAGTGTGCCGCGGAGTCCGTGGTCTTGAAGTATCTGGTTGGCCCCGGCAGATACAGGGTGCCGGGATTCTGCGGATCGATCACTGGCCGCCCTACAGTCCCGCCCTCCGGCCCATGCTGCATCCACACGTTCAACTGCCCGCCGCTTTGCGCGAACGCACCGGCGCCCAGAAGTGCCGCCAATACCAGCCGCAGAACCGGCATATACTCCTCTGCTACGGCGCCAGCCTGATCTCAAACAGGCCGCTGCCGTACGTTCCGGCAAACAGATGATTCGAATCCTGCCGATCGATCGCCAGGTTCATGATCTGGTCCGGCAGTCCGGTGGTCGCGAGCGCATTCCACGTGGCTCCGCCATCCTGGCTCCTGGCAAATTGGGATTGAGACCACATCCACGCGTACAGCGCGCCCTGCCGGTCGATTCCCAGTAACCGCGTATACGGACCGCCGGGCACATCCAGCTTCACCCAGCTCGCTCCGCCATCGGAGCTTCTGTACAGCCCGATGACTTGCACCACATCCGGCGCCGTATAGTCATACGCGCCACAGGAATATTCCGAGCAGTCCAAGCCCGTGATCCGGGCGTATACGATGTTCGAATTGCTCGGGTCCACGAACACATTCGAGACCTCGACGCTCTGCCACAGCGTATTGACTCCGCTCCAGCTTTGGCCTCCATCGGTGCTCTTCAGGACTCCGCTCGACATCGACCACGCCTGCCCGCCGCCGGTCCCCGCAACCGATCCCGCGTACACCGTACCCGAATTCTGCGGATCGGCCGCCAGCGCGCTGAGGAAACCGGGGAAGCCGGCGAGCTCCGACCAGTCCGCGCCTCCGTCCGCGCTCTTGTAACCGTAACCGGTCTCGTAATAGTAATAGACGTTGGCGGGGTTTTGGGTATCGATCGCCAGGCCCCCCGCGTCATCCGATCCCAACGACAGCGCTACCCAGCTTTGTCCGCCATCCAGGCTCTTGCGAACGCCATTTCCGTCCCACGCGTAGACCGTGCCCTCGTTCCGCGGGTCCACTGCTATCGCAAAAAAGACTCCGAGACTGGGCGCTGTGCTCCAGCTTGCTGCTCCATCCGTGGTCTTGAACAGACCCGCGCCGTTGATCCCCGCATACAGTATCCCGGGAGTGAGTGGATCGATTGCCAGCGAGTCGATCGAGGTCGCGATCAGCCCGGAGTTCTTCCGGGCCCAGGTGACGCCTCCATCCGTGCTCTTCAGGACTCCTCTCCAGTCGCCCCCCGCGTAGAGCGCACTCGCGCCGCCTGCCGCGGGCGCGACCGCCACCCACTCCGCGCCGCCCGCGAGCGCCAGGTTCCAGGCTGCGCCGCCATCCGTGCTCTTCTCCACGCCGTCGTTGCTCAATCCATAGAGCGTGCCTGAGTCCTGCGGATCGACCACCAGGCCGTGCAGGTCAAGCGCGCCGGACACACTGCCCACGACGGCCCAACTTCCTCCGCCATTCGTGCTCCTCGCGACGACGCCGATGGCCGCCACGTACAACGCCTCCGGATTCTGCGGGTCGATCACCAGGGAAGCAAGGTGCCGGTAATCTGTCAGACCGGAGTCGGCAGGACTCCATACCCGGCTCCAACTCGCCGCGCCGGTCGTGCTCTTGAACACCGCGCCGCCGGAACGATTCGCCGAGTACAGCGTGTTCGGATTCTGCGGATCGATCAGTAGCACATCGATTCCCGTTGGCAGGGCGGAATTGGCCGCGTTCCACGTGCTGCCGCCGTCGGTGCTCTTAAAGACGCCCCCCGCGCCGCAGCCGGCGTAAAGAGTGCTAGTGTTGTCGGATCGATGACGAACCCGGGATTCACACATGGAGGGAACGCGGTCGGAATGCTGCCTATGGCGTTCCAGGTCAGCCCGCCGTCCGTGCTCTTCGACGGACCGGTACCGTAGAGTATCTTCGAGTTCTGCGGATCGACCACCAGTACCGTCCCGCTGAAACCGCCGAGCCGGCTCCAGTGGCCGGCCCCGTCTGTCGTCTGAAACAGCTTGCCGGCTGCCCCGGCGTACAGCGCGCCCGGATTCATGGCGTCCGAGGGCGGCTTGCCCGGACCGCTCCCGGCGCCGAGAGCGCGTCGGACGCGGGCGCGGCGCGGCGTGCCGCCCGACAATTCCGTAAGGCTTGGCCAGCCGTTTAGCATCGCAGGAGTCATTCTATTACATACAACTCCATAACAGACGACGGGCGGAGTCAACAACCGCGCCTACCCATTGCCCGACCCAATGGCGCGCAGGAAATCGAAATCGCAGCCCTGGTCGGCTTGCGTGATATGGTCGAGGAATAATCTGCCGTAGCCGCGCTGGTACTTTGGCGGCGCCGGCCGGAAGGCAGCCAGCCGGCGATCGATTTCGCGTGCGGGCAAGCATAGTTCGATGCGGCGGGCGGCCACGTCGAGCGATATCTCATCGCCAGTTTCGACGACTGCCAGCGGGCCGCCAATCGCCGATTCCGGCGCCATGTGCAGCACCACGGTTCCGAAGCTGGTGCCGCTCATACGGGCGTCGCTGATCCGCACCATGTCGGTTACACCGCGGCCCAGCAACACCCGCGGCATGGGGATGTGGCCCCATTCGGGAAAGCCCGGCGCGCCTTTGGGACCGCAGTTCTTCATCACCAGCACCGTGGAGGCTTCTACCGCCAGATCGTCAGAATCTATCTGCGCGCGCATCTGCTGATAGTTTTCAAAAACGTAGGCCTTGCCGCGGTGTTGTAAAAGCTGGGGCGAAGCGGCTGTCTGCTTGAGCACGGCGCCATCTGGCGCCAGGTTGCCGTTCAGCACCACGGTGCCGCCTTCCGGGTGCAGCGGGTTGGACGTTCCCCGGATTACCTCGCGGTTGTGGCATACGGCCGTCGCCACGTTGTCGCCGACAGTCTTGCCGTTTATGGTCAGGGCGTCGCCGTGGAGCAGCGGCAGAATCTCTTTCATCAGCGCGGGCAAGCCACCGGCATAGAAGAAGTCCTCCATCAAGTACTGGCCTGAAGGTTTCACGTTGGCCAGAAACGGCGTGCGCCGGGAGATGGAGTCGAACTCCGCCAGCTTCAAGTCGATTCCCAACCGCCCGGCAATGGCGATGAGGTGCACTACGGCGTTGGTGGAACCCCCCAGAGCCATGTCCACCACGATGGCGTTTTCCAGGGCACGGCGCGTGAGGATGCGCGAAGGCCGCAGATCCTCCCATACAGCTTCCACGATGCGGCGTCCGCTCCGTTCAGCCATGGCCTGGCGGCGCGAATCGGGCGCGGGGATGCTGGCGCAACCCGGCAGCGTCATGCCCAGCGCTTCGGCCAGGCTGGTCATGGTGGAGGCCGTGCCCATCACGTTGCAGTGGCCTGCGCTGCGGTAAATGCCGCCTTCGATTTCGCACAGCTGTTCGTCATCGATGCGTCCAGTGCGGTAAAGGTCGTAAAGCTTGCGCCCATCGGTGCCGGCGCCGATTTCCTTATCGCCCCAGCGCCCGTTCAACTGAGGGCCCCCGGTCACCACGATTGCGGGCAGATCGGCGCTGGCCGCGCCCATGATTTGCGCAGGCGTGGTTTTGTCGCAGCCGCACAGGAGCACCACGCCATCCAGAGGATTGGCGCGGATGGACTCCTCCACATCCATCGCCATCAAATTACGATAGAGCATGGTAGTGGGCTTCATGTAGATCTCGCCCAGCGAAATGGTGGGAAACTCCAGCGGGAATCCGCCAGCGGCCCACACCCCACGCTTGACAGCTTCGGCCACAGTGCGCAGGTGCAGGTTGCAGTGGTTCAGTTCGCTCCAGGAGTTGCAAATCCCGATGACGGGGCGGTTCTGAAAGACCTCTGATGTGAAGCCTTCGGCGCGTATGGCGGCCCGGTGGGTCAGGCTCTCGTAGGTGGGTTGCGCGAACCAGTCCTGGCTGCGCAGCTTGTGGCGGTTGGTGGCCATTCAGGTATAGTAGCCCTCGGCGGGGACGGGGCCAAGCACTTTCAATTCGGTCATGAGTGGAGCAGGCTCCATCGGCAGGGCGTGCCGCTGGGCAAGTAACCGAATTGCAAATCACTCCCGGCTTGTAGGCCAGCGTTCAGTATTGGCGCCCGGTCGCGGTCCCGCCTACTGGCCGTGAAACCGGCTTATCGGAAGGTGGCATCGCGCCAGGCAGAACGCTTCCGGGATATCGGGCCTCGGTCGGTACACGCCGGACCGAAACCGCGACGGACGGCCGCGCCGCCTGCGCGGCAATCGATTCCGTCGCCTACTGGCGCGCGATTTCGCGATGGGCCCGAGGGCGCGCCTGACGCGCTGCCCGCGCGGCCCGGGTTGGCTCAGAATTGTTGCGATGCGACCCATTACGCCCCAGAATGAATCCTGGAAACGTAGACAGGTGCGCTCCTTTCGGCAACACTGATGGGTGTGAGTGAACGGTGTGGACTGCGGGGCCCCTTCATTCCTGTCGGCTTCAACGTAGGTGGTATCCACGCCGGTGCGGTGCGGATGCGTGCGACACCGAGGAGCGCGGCGACACCACCGTGCTGGTGTTCCGTGCGGACGGGGCTCTCGCCCGGCGTTCGCACTACAATCCCGATGGCTCAGAGTGGACGACGACGCGCTCTCGGCGCCCGCAGGCGCCCGCGGCTGGAACACGATGAGCCGAACTGCGACCGCCGGCCCGCGACGATCGGTTGCGCCGAACCGATCCGCGAGTGCCGGCCGAGGCTCTCGCCCGCGCCGTTGGCGCGGCGGTCGATTCCGTCGCCTTCCGCCGCACGCATCGCGCAAATGGGCCCGCGGGAGCGCTACGGCGCTGGTCGAACTCGCAAGCGTGATCGGTCGCCGTCTCCACAGGGCCACCTCGGTGGCGACGGGTAGACGCAGGCGATGGGCGCAGTGGAACCACGCGACCGGGAGGTGAGGGTCGGTGAGGTGCCCGCGAAATGCACTGAGAAGAAGGGATTTGCGCGTTTGTCGCTTCTTGTGGCAGGACGAAAGGGGCGCGCGGTGGGGCCGAAAACGGTCCCCGGAGGCAGAAATGCAACTCGTAGGATCAGGATGGCGACTGGATTTATACTGAATAAGACTCTGGAATTCAAAATGGAAATTCCGGTTGAGACGGTTACCATCTTGCAGGCAGCGACCCTATAATTGAAGCGAAGAATGGAGCGTAAATGGGGAAAAAGATAGCCATTGGTTGTGTCGGCGTGATACTCGTCTTCGTGCTGATTCTGGGAGTTTCAATCAGCGGAACCTACAACTCACTTGTGCAACTCGATCAAGCCACTCAAGCGCAGTGGGCCCAGGTCGAGAACGCATATCAACGGCGCGCCGACCTGGTGCCCAACCTGGTGGCGACCGTCAAAGGTGCTGCAAACTTCGAGCAGAGCACTATGACAGCGGTTACGGAGGCGCGCGCCAAGGTCGGCCAGGTCACACCCGCCGCCATGGCAGACATCACCAAAGATCCCGCAGCCTTCCAACGGTATCAGCAGGCGCAGCAAGGATTGTCTTCGGCGCTGTCTCACTTGCTGGCCGTCACCGAAAACTATCCGCAGCTCAAGGCGACCGCCAACTTCCGCGACTTGCAAGCGCAACTCGAAGGCACCGAGAATCGCATTACTGTTGAACGACAGAGATTCAATGAGGCAGCGCAAGCCTTCAATACCCGCCGGAGCAGTTTTCCGACCGTGCTGATCGCCGGCTTCTTCGGCGGCAAATTTGCAGCCAAGCCTTACTTCCAGGCACAATCCGGAAGCGAGAAGGCGCCCGAGGTGAAGTTCTAAGTTGCTTCTGCGCCGTAGTTTGCTTGTCCTTATCGTCCTCGTTTCGACCGCGCTCCAATACGCGGCCGAAGCGCCCATCCCTCCGCCGCCGACCGAGTGGGTCACGGACACCGCAAACTTTCTGTCGCCGGAAGCGGTGAGCTCGCTGAACGCACGCCTCGCCGCCTACGAGCAGGCCACAGGCCATCAATTGATTGTGTACATCGCCCCCACGACGGGCGATGCGCCGATCGAGGACTGGGCCGTCCGGGCCTTTGCCCAATGGAAGGTGGGCCGGAAGGGGCTTGATGACGGGCTGGCCCTTTTCATCATGTCCCAGGACCATAAGATGAGGATCGAGGTCGGCTACGGACTCGAAGCCGTAGTGCCCGATGCGATCGCGTCCCGTGTGATCAACGAAGTGATGGCGCCCCGGATTCAGGCCGGCCATCCTGACGACGCGGTAACGGCAGCTATCGACTCGCTGACCGGAGTCATCGGCGGGCAGGCCGATGTGCCTCCACCCACGCGGACGCCGGTGCAGTCCAAGCCACTGACCGTATTTCAATGGATCATCTATGGCATCGTCGGGATCCTGATCCTGGCTTTCGGGATTACGCATCCGGCTCTGGCCTTCTACTTCCTGGCCAGCATCATGTCCGGCAGCAGTGGGGGTGGTGGCGGCGGAGGAGGCGGCGGATTTGGCGGGGGCGGTGGACGGTCCGGCGGTGGAGGAGCGAGCGGATCATGGTAACCATCGACAAGGATCGGATCAGGCAAGCGATCCAGAAAGCCGAGAGGCGGACTTCCGGCGAGATTCGCGTCTCCGTGTCGCCGCTGTTTTGGGGCGATGTTCGGAAAGCCGCAGAGAAAGCATTCGAGCGACTGGGCATGACCGCGACGAAGGATCGCAATGCCGTGTTATTCTTCGTCGTGCCGGCGCGCCGCAAGTTCATCGTGTTAGGCGACAGCGGCATCCACGGCAAGGTCGGCCAGGAGTTTTGGCATCACATCGTCCGCACCGTGTCCGAGAAGTTTAGGCAAGGTGATTTTACGGGCGGGCTAGTCGCCGGAATCGAAGCGGTCGGCGAGGACCTGGCCAAGCATTTCCCCTACGACGCTGCCAGCGACACGAACGAGTTGCCGGATGACGTCGACTACGGCCCCGGGAGCTGAGGCACCATTAGCTCGCCCCGGCCATCAAGGCCGTAATGAACCCAGCCGCCAGGCGCGGCCCGCGCCTCCGGCGCCTTCCGCCGCGCGATCACGCGGTCGGTGCGCGCGCTCGCGCGATTGGCCCGCGGGCGCGCGCGATGGCAAGCGACGCCTCGCCGACGTCAAACGCGGTCTCGGCGCCGGAGAGAGCCCGCGGCTCGCACACACCCGAACGAAACCACGACTGACGGGCCGCGGCGATCGGCCGCGCAGCCGGCGCGGCAGTCGATTCCGTCGCGCTCCGCCGCACGCTCGCGCGATGGCGCGCCGCGCGCCGCTGACGTCAAGCGCGCTCGCTGCGTAGGGAGCCGCCCGCGGCGGGGACGCGACGAACCGAAACCGCGACGGTCGGCCGCGGCTCTCGCGACTGCGCGGGGGGCTCGGCGGCCGATTCCGGTGCCTTCCGCCGGCGCGGATCAGCGCGCCACACCGCGCGGGGCGCGCCCTAGGCTACCCGGACCTCTTCCTCCGGGGCGCCCGACGCCGTGCCTCTCCAGGATATGGGCCACCTCGTTAACGGAGACGCCGTAGGCGCGGGCGATCTCGCGCGTATCCGTGCCAGCGCAAGCCAGGTCGACCCACAGGCCGAACCGCAAGCTGATGTGCGAGTACTTCACGCGATCGAGCCTGGCGCGTTTCAGGCGCCGCATGGAACAGTCGCCCGGTGCGATGCCCGTCCACCGCGAGCCAGCGTTCCATCGCGCGAACCGGGCAAAGCAGCGAGGCTTTCAACCGCACCAGTTCCCGAGGTGGATCCATCCGTAACAGACAACCCCGCCCGGTCCATTCCAAGTCTGTCATCGAGAGCGCAACCACCTCGCCGAGCGCTAAAGCAGCGTGCCGCGAACACAGGATGATAGCGCCTTCGCGAATGTCGTTCGCCTTCTCCGAGCCGCAAGTGGCCAGCAAGCGGCACAGATCTGAACCCATCAAGCCGTACTTCTGGCGCTCCCCCTCCGGCCGGCGGCGCAGCACCCGGGCGAGATCTCGCCGCAGATATCTTCGCATTTGCGTACTGCCTTTCCAATTCTCCGCTCCGCCGCATCCATCGCCTTGCGCGGACCAGGGTCGTTAGCGACAGCCACAAGTCGGCGCGACGCGGCACGTCCCGTTGCCCAAGACGCTCCACGGCTGATTTCCGCTGTCAAGCCTTCTGCCGCAGGATCCAGCGGACGGCGTTGTGCTGCAGCTTTACGTACTCCGGATTCCACAGATCGGTGAGCATGTGGCCCGGCGACATATAGCAGACGCGCCCCTTGCCGTACTCGTACGCCCAGCCCCCTGGAGCTTTGGATCCGTAGCTCTGATAAGTGAGGCCGTCTTCGTTCACGGTTTCCAGGAAGAGGAACTTGGGGTCCTTGTCGTAAATCATGTAGTGCTGCTCGTCGGTGATTACGAAATCCCTGACGCCCTGCGTGATCGGGTGATCCGGGTTCGTCACCTTCACCTTGAAGGTCCGGATGGGCGGATGTCCGGTGTAGGCGCCGCCCATCACGTGGCGGAAATCCGGGTCGGCCAGGCTCACGTTGGTGGTATTGTGCAGGAAGAGCGCGGCGCCGCCCGCATCCACGAACTGGCGCACGGCTTTGCCTTGCTCGGGCTTCATCCAATACTCCGAACGGGCCCGGACCTGCGGCAGCGGCGGATCGAAAACCAGCTTCGGGCGTCCCGTGGCCACCCAGGCGGCATTGGTGCTTTCGTCGCCTCCGTAGCCGTCCGGCCAGAGCATTCCGTCGCGCAGAACGATCAGCGCCTTGTAGCCGTCCAAAGTTTCCGCGTTGAGCAAGGACGTTTCGTCGGTGAAGTCAATGGTGATGTCGAGTTCTTTGATGATGGTCCTGCTAAGACCAACCCGGACATAGTCGGAGTTGTGGTAGCGATCACCGATGAGGGCGAAGGCGGTAGCTTTCCTGGCCGCCTTGCTGGGAAACGGCGCGAGGGCGGCTCCCGCCAGCGCTGCCAATGCCGAACGCCTCGTCATGTTTGACAACATATGCTGTTTTGCCTCCAGTTAACTTACGTCGAACAGGATCACGGTGTAGCTCTTCGTCGAGAGTGTGTTCTCGATGGTCGGCCACACCTCCTGGTGCACGCTTAGCCGGGTGGCTGTAGCGCTGCGCCAGCGGGTCCCGCGCGAACAGAACCGATCACGCCAAGCGAGGCTACCAGGAAGTCTCCACATCTCAATCCCCTTTCATGGGCACGGATGGTTGATCGGAGGGCAAGCACAATAACGCACCGTAGGTGGCCAGCGTGGGAATGGTAATTTCCGTCCGGCCGCCGCTGCGTCTCACAGGCAAATCCACCGGCGCGCCGCCCGGGGCGTACAGGCGAGCCGAAACGAAGCTCCCCGTGACCCAGATGGCAATGGTTTTGGCCGGCTCGGTGGCATAGTTCACCAACTGAATCAGCATGCGCGCGCCATCGCCGGCCACGCTTACATAAAGAAGGACGGACGGCGCTTTGAACACGCTGACGCCCAGGTCCGAAGTGGTCACCAGATCGTTCAGGTCCCGGGCGACAGACTGCGGATCGGGAGAATCGTCTTTGTAGACCGCCACCTCGCCCTCGCCCTCCGCCACCATCGTGTACGATTGCTCCTTCGGAGCCCCGCCCCACGAACGACCGCTCAAAACCAGGCCGCCCGCCGCCGCGAAGGCGCGCAGCGTCTTCCGCTCCGCTTCCCTGGCGGGCGCCAGATCGAACGCCAGCACCGCTCGCAGCCCCGCAAGTGAGGCCTCGCCAAGTTGGGAGCGGTAAATGACGCGGTAGGGAATCTGCCGCCGCGCAACCAGGTTGAGGTACTCTTCCACGTGAGCCAGGTTCGGACCGGCGGCGTCCAGAATGATCCCCACATTTCCGAACGGCGCGAATCCCCGCCACTCCGCATGGCTTTCAAAAAAGGCCAGCCAGTCCGCGATGCCTCTCCACGTGGCCAGCGCTTCGGATTCGCGGCGGAGCAGTCTCGCGCGCAGATCGTCATCGAGCGCCACGATCCAGCGCGCTCCCGCGGCGGCCGCGTCGGCTATGCTGCGGGCGTAGCTGCCCGGCCCGCCGTCGCGCGGGCGATGGCTGATCCACACCGGCCGCCGCTCCGGTTCCGGACCGAATGACCGAGCCAGCCACAGGTTGGAATCGATCCATACCCCGCCCGTAGCCGATGCCGTGGCGCCGTCCTCGGCTTTCCCCACTCCTGGGGACACGCCCTCCACCGCCAGCACCTGCCGCGCTGCTTTGCGGGCCAGCGGCGAGGGAACCACCGGGATCACTACCGCGGCGCTCTTGAGCGCGGCCAGCGCCTTCTCCAGACGCTCCGCGAACGCCAGGCCTCCCGGGAACTCTCCTTCGAGCACCAGCCCGTCCAATTGCGCATCGCGGGCGGCGGCGGCAGCGGCGGCCGCATCGGCGCCCGGATAGACCAGGCCCAGAACCGCAAGGCCGCGCTCGCGAGCCCGGCGGGCGTATTCCGCGACGAGCTGCTGTTGCCGTTTTTCGACCGCCGGATCGGAGCCCGCGCTGAGAGTCAACAGAAGGCAGTTAATGGGGGTGCCATCGAACAGGCTGAGAGTGGCGGGGTCGTACCATCGGGAAATCGCGTCCCGAACTTCCGGGTTAGCCAGCGCCTTGTCGCCCGAACGGCTAGCCACTTCCAACGGACCCCCGTCCCAGCGAGCCGGAACCCACGCGGCCGGAAGCCCGGCGGCTGGCGCGGCCGGAGCCAGCGTCAGCAAGAGAAGCCAACCGCGGCCCAGGCCCTTCGCGCCTCTTGCCTTACACCTTAACCAGCTCGATGCCTTCCCGCTTGCCCAGATTCCTCGAATACTGCTTGTCGGTTTCATTGTTCCAATGTTCGTGAACGCCCAGGCTCGTCACTGGCGTGTGATCCCCGGCGGGGTCGTACACCGTTCCGGAAGGCGGCTTCTCGGCCAGGGCTGCCTCGTGCAGATAGTTCTCCGGCTTCCCACGGCACTCGCGGGCTCTCGGCTCATTGCGGATGAAGTCCAGCCCTACCGAGTCTATGGCCACCGGGTCCTGCGACGCGAACAGGCTCGAACACCAGTTGTCGCCAAAGGACGCGTACTTGATGACCCGTTCATTCTGGCTCACCGCCACATATAGAAAATCCGAGAGGTAGAGGAGCGTCTTGCCGCCCAGGTGCTTGTGCGCTATCAGGTCCACCAGGCAGTTGTAGGAGCCCATCGGCAGATCTCGTGACGCGTAGTTGTGCAGCGGCTCGGGAGTGAAGATGCCACGATCCTCGAAGTACACCGAGCCGAACAGGTTCTTGGCGTTCGCGGTTATGCCCATCAGCCCGTGCGCCCGCGACAGCGCCACGTTCACCAGGTACTTCGCCTCGGTGACACATTGCGGCAGGTAGGCCGTCGGCACCTCGGTGCAGGAGAATTTCACAGGATTGGCCTTGTCCGGCACGGCCGCCGTCCGCCCGTTGCCCGCCATCCTCTGGCTGGCCACGAACTTGACCGCCTGGAAGTTCGGGTCCGGGTTGGCCCGGATCCGGTCGTAAATGGGATCGCCAATATACCGCGACGCGTCGTAGAGCGTGATGTCCTGCCCGGGCACACCCGCCACCGTGATGAGCTGATGCACCACCGAGTACAGCACCTGCGGGCTGGGCATGCCCGCGCCGAAGCGCCAGGCGCCCGGACGGTCCTGGTTGGAATTTACTTTGATGGCGATCTTCTCGCCCGCCCGGTATCCGTCGCCGCCGCTCAGCTTGCGGGTCTGCTTGGAGTAACCGAACAGGACGCGCCAGGCCTCCTTGTCCGTCTTCTCCCCGGTGAGGGAACGGAGGTTTCCGGAAACCATGGCATCCACGATGCGTGGATCCGTGTGGGCGTCCTCCCACCAGTTACCCGTCTTGCCATCCCAGGTGGCCACTTTGGGGTCGTGGGCCCAGACAACCCTGCCCGGGTGAACGCCCTTCCCCACTCCCAGCGGCGTGTTCGGCGGCTCCACGGGGGTCATAAACGGCGGGTCGTCCGTCGTCATGTTTGGCGGCGTTCCGGCGGGTACCGGCCGCTGCTGAAACGGCCAGGCCGGACAAGCCGCCAGCGCGGCGATTCCGGCGTTCAGTGCGCTCCGCCGGGTCAGTTTGGAATTCGCGCATCGTTCCGTGTTCATGTTTGACCTGTGACTGACACCGCGCAGTCTCTTTTCGATCCTGTGAACGCCAGTTTACCCCAATTCGCCTCAAAGAACACGCGCGCCGGCCCGGATTCGCTGCTGGCGCTCAGGCACCCACTTCGCGTAATGCCTGTATACTATGTCTTCGGTATCTCCGATCAGTTCTGCGACGTCCGGGACCGGGTACGCCACGCTGCAATAGGATGCGGCAGAGAGTATGCCGAAAACGATGCGGAACGGGCTTCTGCTTGAAATGACCAGCAGCCTGCGCTAGCTCGAAAACCCGCTGGATCTTGCGGCGCCACAGGTCAGTGACGGTCTCAAGCCGGGTGCTCTGGCCGACCGCGAAGATACGGCTGCCGATCTTCTGCCGGCGGACCTGCAGGCGCTCGTTTAACCAGTCAGGGATCCAAGTGAACACTGGCTTGCGGTTTTGTGCATGCGCAGAAAAATCTGATTGCCGTCTCCCGATCGCGCCTGCATGTCGAAGGTGGCCACGTCGGAGATGCGCAGTCCCGTGTACACGAGAACCAAGATGAATTCCTTCACTTCCTCGCCCGACCACGCCCCCTCGCCGAGATGGCTCTTCCAGCGAATTTCCCCCAAACCCTCACAGGCCCGGTACATCTTCTCCACTTCCTCGTCAGTGAACGGCAGGCGATCCGCGGCGGTCGAGGATCCGACCGGCGTCTCAATATCCTCTACCAGGTTTTCGGCCAGCCACTTGCGCTTTAGGCAGAACTTCACAAATGCACGCAGCCGCTCCAGCTTTTTGGCCCGAGCCCGGATGCCATCCGCCCAGGACTGATAGAACAAGTCCATACGCCGACGCTGAGCTGGCGCATTCTGGCGTAACCCCGCGATTCACAGAAGGCGAGAATCTGCGTGGTGCAGGTCTGGTATTTGCGCAGCGTGGAGGCTTTGATCTGGCGGGATTTACATTTGAGCAGGAAGGCCTTTGTCGCTTCCGCGACGCTGACGCCAGCATCGACCCTCTGCTCGGGCTCGGGTTTGGGTTCAGCGACGGGAGCCGACCAGCGGCCGGCCCGCTCCCAGGCCTCGGCCGTCCGCTCGGCCTCTGGCCACTCCCAAGCAGCCCGTGTTCCTGCGCTTGAATCCATCCGCGAGGGTGCCCGAAGCATAAATCAGGCAATCACTTCTTCCAGCCGCAGCGCGGCGACTCCTGGGCTTTGCGCGTATGCAGACGCGGCACCCGCTTCTGGGAGCACCCGCTGTTGTGTTCGCGGTAGAGGTTAAGTTAAGGGCCATACCGGAGTTGTAACACAGCGCATCGCTTCCCATTGCTTCCGAAAAGGTGTTGATTCGCCCTAAGCTATTATTCTATTCTGGCGGTGAGGGTGGGATTCGAACCCACGGAAGAGTCACCCCTTCAACGGTTTTCGAGACCGCCCGATTCAACCACTCTCGCACCTCACCGGGCTTGAACCACCTGAGTTTCCTGGACTGCCGTCCAAGATCACTCTGACGATTTTAGCATTTCCCGATTCGTGGCCGCGACTGTCGCCACTTTGTCCCGGCTCCGGGTCTTGAAGCGACGGCTGCGCCACCGGCTCGTCCACTATGCGAGATCAAGTATCGTATAAAATACACATTGGAGCAGGGCTTCCAGCCTGTCCAGATCGCCATGCGGAATCACCTTTCCGGCCTGCGCGGAGGCAGCCGCGGACACGAGACCGCCAGCGCGGGCCGGCGCTTTTCATGAACCGGCAGGTGGGGCGGACATTCAGCCTGCCCGTCCTCCTCATCGCCGCGGCCTGCGCGCGCCACCCACAGCCGCAACAGCTCACCATCGCGGCCGCCGCCGATCTGAACTTCGCCTTGGGCGACCTCTCGCGCGAGTTCCAGAAGACCCACCCGCGCCTCGACGTCCGGGTGGCCTACGGCTCCTCCGGCAACTTCTATTCCCAGATCCGCAACGGCGCGCCCTTCGATCTGTTCCTCTCCGCCGATGTCGAATACCCGCGCAAGCTGGCGCAAGAGGGGCTGGCCGCGGCCGATTCGCTCTTCGTTTACGGCGCCGGCCGGCTGGTGGTGTGGGTGCCCGCTCAATCGCGGCTGGACCCCGCCACGGCTTTGCGCGACCCCTCGCTGGCGCACGTTGCCATCGCCAATCCGCAGCACGCTCCCTACGGCCGCGCCGCCGAAGGCGCACTGCGTTCGATGGGCGTCTACGACGGCATCCGGAAGAAGCTGGTGCTCGGTGAAAACATCGCGCAGACCCTCCAGTTCGTCCAGAGCGGCGCCGCCGATGCGGGCCTCGTCGCGCTGTCGCTGGCCATCGCGCCGCCGGTGCGCAACCAGGGACGCTACTGGGAGATCCCGCTCGACGCCTACCCCAAGCTCGAACAGGGCGGCGTGATCCTGAAAGACTCCGCCGCCGCGCGGGAGTTCCGCTCCTGGCTGCTGGCCCCGGCGGGCCGCGCTATCCTCAAGCAATACGGATTCTATCTTCCGGGCCCGTGATATGGATTGGCAAGCCATCGTCCTCAGCGTGCGGCTCGCGCTGGCGACCACCATCGTCCTGCTGGCGGCCGGCCTGCCGCTGGCGTCGTGGCTCGCCTTTTCGCGCCGGCGCTGGAAGTTTCTGGTGGAAGCGGTGGTGGCGCTTCCGCTCGTGCTCCCGCCCACGGTGCTGGGCTTTTACGTGCTGCTGGCGATCGGCCCACGCGGTCCCGTTGGCGCGCTGTACGGCCGGCTCACCGGGGGAATGCTGCCGTTCTCGTTTTCCGGCCTGCTGGTGGCTTCGGTGGTGTACAGCCTGCCGTTCATGGTACAGCCGGTGGCGGCCGCCTTCGCCGGCGTGGACCGCAAGCTCGTCGAAGCCTCGTGGTGCCTGGGCGTTTCGCGCCTCGCCACTTTTCGCCGCGTGATCGTGCCGCTGGCTCTCCCCGGCATTGCCACCGGCGCCATTCTCAGCTTTGCCCACACGCTGGGCGAATTCGGCGTGGTCCTGATGGTGGGCGGCAACATCGCCGGCGTCACCCGCACGGTCTCGATCTCCATCTACGACCAGGTGCAGGCGCTCGATTACAGCGCCGCCGCCCAAACCTCGATCTTCCTCCTGGCCGTCTCCTTCACCGTGCTGGCGCTCACCTACGCGCTCCAGAAACGGATTTGGTCCGTATGGCCGATGAGCTGACGTGCCGCTGCCGGAAGCGCCTGCCCTCCGGTTTCGAGCTGCAATGCGACCTGCGCATTCCGCTCGGCGAATCGCGGGTGACCGTGCTGTTCGGCCCGTCGGGCGCCGGCAAGACCACCCTGCTGCGCCTGCTGGCCGGCCTCGATCGCCCCGACTCCGGTGAAATCTCCTTCCGCGGCCGCCCGTGGTACGACTCCTCGCGCGGAATCGATCTTCCCCCTCAACAACGCCGCGCCGGCTTCCTGTTTCAGGACTATGCCCTGTTCCCGCACCTGAGCGTCGGCGCCAACGTGGCGTTTGCCGCCCGCCCCGAAAAAGTGCGGCCTCTGCTGGAGACCTTCGGGCTGGACAAGCTGGCCTCGCAGATGCCGCGCGCCATCTCCGGCGGCCAGCAGCAACGCGTGGCGCTGGCGCGCGCCCTGGCCGCCGATCCCGTCCTGCTCCTGCTCGACGAGCCGCTCTCCGCGCTCGACGCGCCCACCCGCGCCGGCGTGCGGCGGGAGTTGCGGCGCATGCTCCTGGACGGCGGCGCGCCGGCCATCGTCGTCACGCACGACCGCATGGAAGCCATCGCGCTGGGCGACGCCATGGCCGTCCTCATCGCCGGCCGCATTCGCCAGTTCGGCCCGGTGCGGGACGTCTTCGGGCGCCCCGCCGATGCGCAGGCCGCCGAGTGCGTCGGCGTGGAAAATGTGCTGCCCGCCACCATCGTCGCGCGCGATTCCGGCCTGGTCACCTTGCAGGTGGGCGGGCAGCAGATTCAAGCCGTCGATCCGGGTGAAGCCGGCCCGGTATTCGCCTGCATCCACGCCGAAGACGTGGCTCTGGCGCGCGAGCCATCGCACGAGTCGAGCGTCCGCAACCACCTGCGGGGCCGCATCCGTTCCGTGATCCTCGAAGGGCCGCTGGCGCGCGTGGAACTGGATTGCGGATTTCCGCTGGTCGCGGTGGTCACGGCGCAATCGGCCGGCGAACTGCATCTGAAACCGGACGACGCCATTTGCGCCGTTGTGAAAGCCACGTCGGTGCACCTCACGGGGGATGCCAGGATATCGGGCTGAGGGCGGCGGGCCCAATCGAAGTGGTACCCTTTGGCTTTCGGACGTCAGGAGCTTGCATGCAAAACTACATGGATCTTACCGGGAAGATCGCCTTGGTCACCGGGGCTTCATCCGGCATCGGAGCGGCCACCGCCGCGGTGCTGGCCGACCTCGGAGCGCAGGTCGCCATCGGCTACCACAACAACCAACAGGGCGCCGAGCAAGTGGCGCGGAGCATCGCAGCGGCGGGCGGGAAGGCCATTGCCATCCGCGCCGACGTGCGGCGGCCCGCCGAAGCGCGCGCCCTGGTGAATCGCGTGGTGGCCGAGCTGGGGCCGATCGACATTCTGGTGAACAATGCGGGCTCCCTGGTGAAGCGCATGCCCATTCGGGAAGTGACCGAGGAGAGCTGGGACGAGATCATGGATCTCAACCTCAAAAGCGCGGTGGTCTGCTCGCAGGCGGTGGCGGCCTCCATGATGGAGCGCAAGAGCGGAGCCATCGTCAACATCGTTTCGATTGCCGGGCGCAGCGGCGGCGGTCCGGGCGCGGGCCCGTATTCGGCCGCCAAAGGCGGGCTGATCACGTTCACCAAATCGTTGGCCAAGGAGATGGCGCCGTACGGCGTGCGGGTGAACGCGATTTCGCCGGGCGTGATCGATACGCCGTTTCACGAAGTGTTTTCGACGCCCGAGATGATTCAGAACATCGTCAAAACGATCCCGCTGGGTCGCGTGGGAGCCGCTATCGAGTGCGCGCGGGTGATCGCGTTTCTGGCTTCGGACGCGGCGAGCTACGTTGTGGGCGAGACGATCGAAGTGAACGGCGGCCAGTTGATGCTGTAAGGTCCTGACGGGGGATGCCCCTCGTTGACGGGCGCCCGCGTGAGCCCTGCTGCCCGGTCGGGGCCGGATCGGATCCTCAACCCGCGGCGCAGCGTCATCCCCGCGGGGAGTATTCCGTATATGGCATACTGTAGGCGTGGCGTGGGAAGTCGAGTTCACCGATGAATTCCAGGATTGGTGGAACCCCCTCTCCGAGGAACAACAGGATGATGTGGCGCACTCGGTCCGGCATCTCATCGAATTCGGTCCCGCCCTGGGTTATCCGCACAGCTCCAAAGTCGGCAGGTCCCGTTATCCGCAGATGCGCGAGTTGCGGACTCAGAGCGCTGGGAGGCCGCTGCGGACACTCTACGCATTCAACCCGCTCGGCAATCCTCTTGATCGGAGGAGAGAAGACCGGTGATGACCGCTGGTATGAGAAGTTTGTGCCGATCGCGGACCGGCTATTTGAACGACACCTGCTTGAGCTCGAGAAGGAGGGAAGGATCTAATGCCCACTCGCAATTTTCGTGAATTGCTGGAAGCGATGCCGGCTGATCGGCAGCGGAGGATTGAGAAACGCTTCCAAAAGAGTCTGGCCGCTATGCCGCTCGACCAATTGCGCAAGGCGCAGCAGATGACGCAACTGCAACTCGCCGAAATCCTCGGCGTCAATCAGGGAGAGGTCTCGAAGATTGAGCACCGGTCCGACATCTGTGTCAGCACCCTGGCCGAATACATTGAAGCTATGGGCGGCCGGCTCGAGATCTGCGCGGTGTTCAAAGATCGGGAAGTGCGGATCACCCAGTTCGAGGAGTTGACCAGCCAGAACGGCTAGCCCCCTATCTCAGCGCCTATGCAGGGTCGGGAACGGTGCTGTCACCCGCCCCTAATTCTCGCCCGAGTGCAGCCCCCCCGCCCCCGCGCGAAACACGATGTTCCCGCGCGCCGGGTCGTCGTCGAGCGTCGTAGGGCAGTTCCACAGGCATGCCCCGCAGTGCACGCACTTTTCGCGATCGAACAGCGGCACGCCCGCGGGGCCCGGCGTGATGGCCTGGCCCGAGCACATCTCGATGCACAGCTTCGAGTTGCAGCTCTCACAGAAATCCGGGTACACGAAGCGCACGTGATCGGCGTAACCCGGCGGCGCCTGCACCTTGCCGCCGATCAGCAGCGCGTCCTGGTGGGAGACCAGCAAATGGCCGTCGTAGGGGATGGCGGGCCAGCCGCACCGTTCCATCAGGGCGTTGTGGCAGGAAAGGCCCTTGGCGCGGCACTGCTCCATGATCCGCTCCACTTCGCCGGATGGGATCTTACCGCGGTAATACTCGCGCAGGTCGGGCATTAGCCCCGGCTCGCCGGGGATGGAGCGCTTGCCATCGGTAAAGCCCGCCAGCGCCATGCCCAGCAGGCCCGGAATCAGGCCGCGGTGGAATCCGTCCCGCGCTTTTTCGGCGATGCGGCCTTCCTGCTCCACCCAGCTCGCGCGGCGGCGCGACACGTAAGTGGCTTCCAGGTTCTCCTTCGAGAGCGGCTTGCGCTCGCCTAACAGCTCCAGCACGGCTTCGGCAAGCTGCGCGCCTGTAGTCCAGGCCTCGTCCACGCCGGAGCCCGTGAGCACGTTGGTGCTGCCCGATCCCTCGCCGATGCGCGCGTAACCGTTGCCCACCAGGATCGGCTCGCCGCGCTTGCCCGACTCCTGCAGCGACTTGGCGCCCCATGAGCGCAGCCTCCCGCCCTCCAGATAGCGCCAGAGGTAAGGATGCAGCATGAAGTGCTGGAGGTAGCGATAGGACGTGCGCATGGGGCTGCGGAACCACGAGGACACGAAAATCCCGGCGGTCGCCACGCCGTCCGGATGCACGTAGAAGAAGCCGAAGATCTCGGGCTCGGGATAGCCGAAGGTGTGGAACACCGTTCCGGGCTCGAGCGGCGTGCCCTTGGGCAGGTCCACCACCATCTTCATGCCCACGGCCCATTCGCGGTGATGATGGCCGTCCGGCAGCCCGAACTCTTCATCGAGCTGCCGGCCGACCGCTCCCACTGGCCCGTCTCCCACCACGGTAAGGGCTGCGCGAATATCCATGCCGGGCATGTAGTTGGCTTCTGGGCATCCTTCGGCGTCCACGCCCTGGTCGCACAACCGGACGCCGCGCACGGCTTCGCCGGAATCGTCGATCAGCGCACCCTGTACCGGCATGCCGGGCCAAAGCTGCACCGTTCCGGTCATGCCGATCTCGCTCCCCACGAATTGCAGAAACTGTCCCAGCGACATCACCAGGCCGCCGTGTTTGTGCAGGAACGGCGGCACGTAGGGCAACTCGACGCCGAGGTGGCGATGCAGGCCCAGCGAGCGAATGAGCCGGTCGCCCAGCTTCAGCGTACGCGAGCGGCGGCTGGCGCCGATGGGATCCAGCAGATACACCAGCCTTTCCTCGGTGACCGGCGCAGCCATGGGGATCTGCTTGGGGTCGAGATCGGGCATGGTGGCACGGATGCCGCGGGCGCGGGTCACCACGCCGGAGACGCCGAAGCCGAGATCGTCGGCGCGTTCGTAGCAGGCCACCTGGAGCGGCAGGCCGGGGTTGGTCATGCTCTCGATGGCCGGCGTGCCGTCGGGATTCATGAGGCGGCGCGACAGCGTGGCCAGGAAGCCGGCGGTGGCCGGGCCGAAGCCGACACAAACGATATCGAGATCGAGGGCGGGGCGCTCGGCGTCCGTCATGCGGGGTAATCCAGGGCCTCAGGGATCATGACCTTGGTCAGAGCCTCGGCGGCGCGGTCCTTGGCCAGTTGCGATCCGGTGAGGCAGCCATCCATCCGGGCGCGGAGTCGGGCGAACTGCTCCAGGCCGTCGAAGCGCGCGCAGGGACCGGCTTTCGGCGGGTGCGAGCCATCCGCTTCGATCACGTCGGTATACCCGCGCGCCAGGCTGGCGATGCCGGGGATGAGCGTCTCGAGCGCTTCCAGGTCATCGGAGTGATAGCACGTGGTGCAGGCTTCCGTGTCCCACGACGGGTGGCGATTGTAACCGTACACCAGCTCGGCGCACACGCGCCCCACTTCCCCTGCGGCGCGCGCGGATTGCACGTGGCAGAGGTCCGTGAGGAATGCCAGAAGGCCTGGCAGCCCCTCGGCCACCGTGGGATTTTCGGCGCCGTTCTTCCCCAACTCGAGGACATCCAGGATCTGGCAGCGCGCCGCGAGAAGCCAGCACAGCGCATCGGCCAGCGGGAAGGTGACGCCCTGGCGCGAGCCCTGGTAGAGCTTCGACCCATCGGCGTCGGTGGCCCGCTGGAGATGGTTGAGGCTCCACAGCCAGAGTTGCATGGCGGTGGCCAGGGCGCACGCGCCGGTGCCGGGATGCTCGTCGGCGATCAGCCGCATCTCGCGGATCCACTGCCTGAACTGGGCCAGGAAAAGGTCGTCCGTCATGGTGATGGAAAGCTGGCGCCGCTGCACCGCTTCGGGGCCTTCGTAGGTCGCTTCCAGTTGCGCGTCCATCCACTTGTGTCCGAGGAAGCCGGGGCAGTCTTCCGTGATGCCGTAGCCGCCCATCAGGCTCACCGCTTCGCGCATCGTGCGGGCGCCGTGGCCCGTGTTCCAGAGCTTGCAGGCGGGGCACAGCACGTTGGCCACGGAATCGAGCAAGGCGTATCGCACCAGCGGATCTTCGGCCAGATCCGGCTTGTTGCCGTGCAGGAATTCGATGGCGTCCTTTTGCACCTGCCGCATGGCCCGCATCATGGTGCTGCCGCCCGCGATTCCGCGCGCCGCGAAGATTTCGTTCTTCTGCTTCTCGATGGGGTCGAGCTGGTCGAACACCCGTGCGGCTTCGAAGCCCAGCGAGGCGCTGGCTTCGCCCGTGGCCCAGACCTCCACCAGGCGGTGCACCACGTCCTGCTTGAGCTGGAGGCCCAGTTCATAGCGGGGCGAGCCGGGGTTGGCGATAGAGCCCCCGCGGAAACGGCCGCGGCCGTAGCGGATGACCGGCTCGACGGCGCTCAGCAGCTTCGCCGAAGTCATGATGGCGACGGTCACGCGCGTGCGGCGGAAGACCGCTTCGATGATCTCGCCGTGGCTGTAGCGTGGGACGATGACGCCGTCCTTGACGCTGTAGCCGCCGACGATGCGGCTGGCGGGGACCTGGAGGGTGAAAATCGGATCGCGCGTGGAGGAGAGCTGGTGGACCAGTTTGCGCGTGGGCGTGCCGCGGTCGAAGACGCCGGGGTCGGTCTCTTCCAGGATCACCATGCAGGTGCCCTTGATGCGCGGGTCGTCCGATTCCACGGCGGCGGTGACGAAGTTGGCGAAGCCCATGTTGGTGATGAAGCGGCCGCGCTTCTCCACCCGGAGCTGTGGCTCCTCGCCGTCCTTCCACCCGGCGATCCGCACCTTGCCGCCCAGCAGGCCGGTTTCGACGCCGACGTAGGGGAGGGGCTCGGTCAGGCAGAATGCGCCGCGCCACGGCTTGCGGTTTTCGCCGGGCTGAGGCGGAGCGCAGAGGCTCATATAATGTTGGCGCTGCTCCGGAGTCCCGCGTTCGTGAATGGGCGAGAGCGCCAGGCAACCCGCCAGGCTGCCGGTGGCCGCTCCGGCATCCACCCAGGCCAGCTCGAAGGCCACCAGCGCCAGCGCCAGGTTCTTGGGACCTTCGATGAAGCCGCCCTGTTCCGGGTCCATGAAGACGCCGGTGATGCCGGATTCGTCGAACGCCTGCAGGAGCGCCTGCTTTCCGGCGGTCCATTCGTGGGTGTTGCGCGCGCCCTCGGCCACCAGCCGCGCCACCGGACCGCGGGCCACGGCGCGAACCGATTGCACCAGCATCTGGAGATCGTAGCGGTCGGCAAAGCGCCAGAGAATCTGCCGGACGTCGTCTCCCGGCAGGGCGCGCAGGTATTCGGTCTTGTGGTCCATCGCGGCGAGTGTCATGAATGTCCCTCCTCGCGGGGCCTGCGCGAAATCGCGCAGACGCCAGCCTGATTGTCCCCGAATGAGGGAGGGGAGCAATCGGGTTGCCAGGGAGGAAAATCGTGGAGAATCAACACATTTGATGGATTTCCCGCCGGTTTTTCGGGTCTGAAAGGGTGATGTGGCTCAGTTGGGAGCCCTCTACCGCAGAGGAATCTCGAAAAACAGCAGTTCCTTGCCGCTGGCAGCTTCTTGCATTCCGCTCACCAGGAGAGTGGAATCGCCGTGCAGTCCGGTCTGGAAGTAGAAGAAGCCATAGGCCGATTGCCCGGCCGGCAGCATTTGCGCGGCGAAAGCGCGGCCTTCGATCTCCCACGCGTCCAAGGGGTTCTTCTTCATCCTGCCGGGGACTGGCCCGACCGGCCCGGGGATTAATGGCGGGCGCCCGACCGGGTTCAGATACCGCGCCTCGCGGGCCGGAGTGGCCTCCACGGTCTTGCGGTCCGGTCCGCTGATTTCCATCTTCATGCGATCCAGCCGGATGGCTCCGTTGGTGTCGTTCTGAATCACCACCAGCAAGGGCGAAATGCCCCAGTCGGTGGGCCTCACTTTGCCGAACGCCACCTTCTGCTTGTCGTCAGCCAGGTACGGGTCCGCCGCGATCGTCACCTGCGCGTTGGTCTGGCGGTGGTCGTAGCTCGCGGCCGGGCCAACCTTGAAAGGCGCTGGCTTGTCCGCGGCGAACGCCGCCGCTATACTCATAAAAAGAGCCAAACGTTTGAAAATAAAAGGCATCTATTTCCTCTACCGTGTCCTTCAGGCGTTTGGGCTACCCGTCCTGTTGCTGTATTTTCTGCTCCGCGGCCTCCGCGACCGCTCCTATTGGCGATCCCTGCCCCAGCGCTTCGGATTTCTCGCCACTGAGACCGGCTCCTCGTTTAGTCAGACCGGCCCGGGATCGATTTGGTTGCATGCAGTTTCGGTGGGCGAAGTTTTGTCGTGCGTGGAGTTTGTGCGGAAGCTTCGGGCGGAATTGCCTGAGACACCCCTGTTCGTCTCCAGCACCACGATTGCCGGGCGGGCCATTGCGGCCGAGAAGTTGCGTGGGCTGGCCGATGGCGTGTTTTATGCGCCGGTGGATTACGTGTTTGCGGTCCGGCGGGTTCTCAGGATTCTCCAGCCCTCGGTGGTGGTGATCGCCGAAACCGAGATCTGGCCGAACTGGTTTCGCGAGGTGAAGCGTACCGGCGCCGGGCTTGCACTTGTAAACGGGAGGATCTCCGACAAAGCTTACCCGCGCTACCTGCCTTTCCGCTGGCTGTTCCGCGCGGTCGTGCCGGCCGCGGATGCGATCCTGGCTCAGACCCCCGAGATCCGAGAGCGGTTCCTGGCGATCGGCGCGCCGCCCGAGCGCGTCCGCGCCACCGGCAATTTCAAGTACGACTTCGCAGCGCGCGCCGCCGCGCCCGATTCGCCGGTGGCGAGCTTTCTCGAGCGCGTGAGGCCGGGCAAAGTCTGGGTGGCCGCCAGCACCATGCCGCCCGCCGAGGAGGGCGATATCGATGAAGACGACGCCGTCATTTCGGCCTTTCGCGAACTGTCCGCGAGCCGTCCCGATCTGGCCCTGATACTGGCGCCGCGAAAACCGGAGCGGTTCGACGTGGTGGCCCGGAAGCTGCAGCAGGCGGCGATTCCCTACGTGCGGCGGTCGGCGTTGCCGGCGGATGCGAGGGCCCGCGTCCTGCTGCTTGACACCATCGGCGAATTGAGCGGAGTGCTCGCGTTTGCCGACGTCGTGTTCATGGGCGGAACGCTGGCGCGGCGGGGCGGACACAACATCCTGGAGCCCGCATTTTTTGCCAGGCCTGTGATCGTGGGGCCGCACATGGAGAATTTCCGCGCCATCGCCGAAGAGTTCCGCGCGGCGGGGGCATCGCTCGAAATCGGCGGCGCGGCGGAACTCGCGGGCGCGGTCGAGCGGCTGCTGGACGATTGCTCCGGCGCCCTGGAGATGGGCCGCAAAGCGCTCGCGTGTGCCGAGGCGCGGCGCGGCGCAACCGCCCGCGCCGTGGAGGAAGTCCGCGAACTCCACGCCGGCCACATCCCGCGCTACCGTCCGGCCTTGCCGTGGTTTGCGCTCCGATGGCCGCTGGCGCGCGTGTGGGAATGGGGCGCCCGGCGAACGCGGCGGCGCGACCGGCGTCGGCAGCGCCAACTCGACGTCCCCGTGATCAGCATCGGAAACATCACCATGGGCGGCACCGGAAAGACGCCCTGCGTGCTGCGCCTGGCCCAAGTGCTGAGGGCCCGCGGGCGAAAGCCGGGCATCCTGACGCGCGGCTACGGGCGCGGCTCTCACGAGAAGCACCTGGCGCTGGCGCCCGGCGCGGCCGTGCACGCCGAGCACTCGGGCGATGAGCCGCAGATCTTCGTGCGCTCCGCCCTGGCCCCCGTGGGCATCGGGGCCGATCGCTTCGAGACCGGCCGGCTGCTCGCGAGCCAGTTCGATATCGACGTCATGCTGCTGGACGACGGCTTCCAGCACCTGCGCCTCGCGCGCGACGTGGACATCCTGCTGATCGATGCGCTCGATCCGTTCGGCGGCGGCGACGTCTTCCCGCTCGGGCGCTTGCGCGAGCCACTGAAAGGGCTGGAGCGCGCCGACGCCATCCTGATCACCCGCACCGACCTGGCCGCCACCGCCGCCGCGATCGAGCGCGCGGTGCGCCGTTGGAACTCCCACGCTCCGATCTTTCGCGCGCGAGTGCAGCCCGAGTCCTGGGTGGAGCACCGCTCCGGGCGTTCCTACTCCTTGTCGGAACGGCCGTTCGAGCGGCCCGCCGCATTCTGCGGGCTGGGCAATCCCCAGTCGTTCCTCCGCACGCTGGAAAACCTGGGCGTCGCGCCCGCCTACTGGGTGCCATTCGAGGACCACCATCGATACCGCCCGCACGAACTGCGGCACCTCTCGCACCACTCGCGCGCGAGCAATGCGGACGCCCTGGTCACCACCGAAAAGGACGCCGTCAACCTGTGCGAGTCCGCCGACGACCTTCTCGCGCCGCTGCCTTTGTACTGGCTCAAAGTCACCATGGCAATCGAGCAGGAAAGCGAGTTCGTCGACGAGATCGAGCGCCGCTCAAGAGGTCTTCTGAAGTCTCGCTAGAATCTTTTCCACGTCGAAGATGCACCCGCCCCAGGTTCCGCCGCTGACGTCTTGCAGCGCGGCCCACAGGCGCGTCGCCGCGGGAAGCGCGGGGTCGGGCGCGAGGTCGTCGCGGAACGGGCGCCCGGCCAGCAGCTTCGTACCGGCTTCGACGCTGCCATCCACCACGAGATTGACCGAGCCCTCCAGCTTGAGACGATCGATCACGATCTCGATCGCGTCGCCTTCCCGAATCTTGCCCAGCGGACCGCCGGCCAGCGCTTCCGGCGTGACGTGGCCGATGCAGGCTCCCGTGGATACGCCGCTGAAGCGCGCGTCCGTGATCACCGCCACGTGCTTGCCGAAATCCAGATAGCGCAGCGCCACCGTGATTTCGAAAATCTCCTCCATCCCCGACCCCATCGGGCCGCGGCACATCAGCACCACCACGTCGCCGGGATGGATGTGGCCGCCTTTGATGGCCGCGATGACCGCCTTCTCGGAGAGGAAGACCCGCGCCGGGCCGGTGATGCGATACACCCCCGAAGCATCCACCACGCTGGGGTCGATCGCCGTGCTCTTGATCACCGAACCGCCGGGCGCCAGGTTCCCGCTGGGGAACGTGACCGTCGATGTCAGCCCGCGGCGCCGGGCCCCGTCGGGATCCATGATGACGTCGTCCGGGTCCACGCCGTCGCGCTCGCGGAGCACGCGGCGCAGCGCGGCGCGGCGCTCGGATTGCTCCCACCAGTCGAGCACCGCGCCGAGGGTCTCGCCGCTCACCGTCAGCACGCCGGTTTCGAGCAGGCCCGCCCGCCGCAGGTGCAGCATGACTTCTGGCACGCCGCCGGCCAGGAACACCTGCACCGTCGGATGCATCTTCGGGCCGTTGGGCAGCGCGTCTACCAGTCGCGGAGTCTGGCGATTGACGCGCGTCCAGTCCTCCACGCCCGGACGCGCCAGCCCGGCGGCGTGCGCGACGGCGGGCAGGTGCAGGATCAGGTTGGTGGAGCCCCCGAACGCCGCGTGCACCACCAGCGCGTTCCGCACCGAGGCGTCCGTGAGGATGTCCCGCATGGCGGCGCCGCGCGATTCCAGCGCCAGCACGGCGCGCGCCGAGCGGCGGGCCATATCGATCCAGATGGGATGACCCGAGGGCGCCAGCGCCGCATGCGGCAGCGTCATGCCCAGCGCTTCGCCCACTACCTGCCCAGTGGCTGCGGTGCCCAGAAACTGGCATCCGCCGCCGGGCGTGGCGCAGGCGCGGCAGAGGCCCTCGGCGGCCGCTTCCAGGGTCAGTTGGCCGAGCGCGAAACGCGCGCCGGAGGATTGCACTTTGCCGGCATCGTCGCCGCCTTCGGCCAGCAGCGTGACGCCGCCGGGCACCAGGACGCCGGGCAGCGTGCGCGAGCCGGCCAGCGCCATCATCATCGCCGGAACACCCTTGTCGCAGGTGGCCACGCCGATCACGCCGCTGCGCGTGGGCAGCGAACGGATCAGGCGCCCGAACACCGATGCGGCGTCGTTGCGATAGGGCAGGGAATCGAACATGCCGGCGGTGCCCTGCGTGCGGCCGTCGCAGGGATCCGTGCAATACGCGGCGAACGGAAGCGCGCCGAGCGATTTCAGCTCCTTGGCCGCTGCATCCATGAGCAGTCCGACTTCCCAGTGGCCGGTGTGGTAGCCCAGGGCCACGGGCGTGCCGTCGGCCGCGCGGATGCCGCCGTGCGTGCTCAGAATCAGGAACTCTTTGCCGCCCAGGGCCGCCGGATCCCAGCCCATGCCGGCATTCTGGCTCCAGCCGAAGAGGTCGCCTGAGGGCCGCCGCAGAAGCATCTCGGGCGTAATCGGCATTGGGCCGGCCGGCCCCGGCGCTGTGCTGTGGACGTCGTAGAGCGAGGAGTCGCCGGAATCGAGAATCATTCGCCGGCCCCGAAAGAAACCTCCGGCGCGGTCTCCGCTCCTTCGGCGCCCGCCACCACCTTGGCCAGTTTGGCGAAGAAGCGCTTGATGAGCAGCCGCGCGGTGGCGTCGAGCAGCCGCTGGCCAACGCCCGCAATCGTGCCGCCCACGTGCACCTCTCCCGCGAACTGCACGGTCGTAACCGTATCGCTATCTGTCAGGGTGAGCAAACCGTCTCCTCGCATGAACCCGATTTTTCCGGAGCCTTCCACGACCAGCCGGTAACTCGATGGCGGATCGGGATCGGCAATCCTTACTTTACCGTCGAACAGGCCCGACACGCTAGCCAACAGCATTTTCATGCGCATGACGTATTCGTTTTCGCCGACCAGGTCGAGCCGTTCGCAGCCCGGCATGCACTGGGCCAGGATGACCGGGTCCAGCAGGAGCGCCCAGGCGCGCTCCCGCGGAACGGCGACCGTGTAGCTGCCCGAGAGATTCACGACGCCCTCGAAAGCGCCACCGTGATGGCGCGCGCCGCGTGGACGCGGGCCAGGTGGCGCCGGTAGTCGGCGGAGGCGTAGAGGTCGGCGTTGGGCTGCTCGCCTTCGCCCAGTTTGGCGACCGCCTGGGCAACCGTTGCGCCGCCTTCCAGGGCCTCCTCGACGGCGTGGTCGCGGAACGCCCGTGCGCTCATGCCGGTGACGCCGATGCGCGCCATGGTGATGCGGCCGCCCGTCTGCTTGATGCGCGCCGCTACTCCCACCACCGCGAACCCCGAGGCCGGATGCGCCACCTTCTCGTATCGCGAGCCCTCGCTCTGGTCCTCCACCGGCACCTGGAAATCCAGGATCAGCTCGCCGGGCTCCAGGATCGTGGTGAAGGCATCCTGGAAGAACTCCTCCGCGGTGACGCTACGGTAGGAACGCGTCGACACCAGGCGGATGCGGGCTTCGAGCGCGATCAGCGCGGCCGGATAGTCCGCCGCCGGATCGGCATGCGCGATGCTGCCCCCGATGGTCCCCACGTTGCGCACCTGCACATCGCCGATGTTGCCCGCCGTCTCGGCGAGCAGCGGGCAGTTCGCGCGGACGATGGGCGAGGTTTCGATGGCGTGGTGCGTGGTCATCGCGCCGATGTGCACGACGCCGTCCTCTTCGACGATGTCGTTCAGTCCCGGCACGCGGCCCAGATCGACCACTTCCGAAGGAGCCGCCAGCCGCAGTTTCATGAGCGGGATCAGGCTCATCCCCCCGGCCAGAACCTTGCGCTCGCCGTTCTCCACCAGCGCCAGCACCTCCTCCAGCGTCTGCGGAGCCGAATAATCGAACTCTTGCGGAATCATGCCCGGCCTCCTTGAATCAGCTTCCAGATTTTTTCGGGCGTCAGCGGCATGTCGATGTGCCGCACGCCCAGCGGCGACAGTGCGTCCACCACCGAGTTGACCACCGCGGGCGAACAGCCGATCGTCCCGGCTTCGCCCACGCCTTTGACGCCGAGCGGGTTCACCGGCGACGGCGTTTCGGTGTGGCTGCTTTCGATCCACGGCATGAGATGCGCCTTGGGCAGCGCGTAGTCCGTGAACTCGCCGCTGAGCAGTTGGCCGTTGTCGTCGTAGACCGCTTCCTCCCACAGCGCCTGGCCGAGGCCCTGCGCCACGCCGCCGTGCACCTGGCCATCTACCAGCAGCGGGTTGATGATCTTGCCGCAGTCGTCCACCGCCACGTAGCGGCGGATGTGGATTTGGCCGGTATCGCTATCCACCTCCGTGACTGCGATGTGGGCTCCGAAGGGGAAGGTGAAGTTGGGCGGCTCCCAGAAGTGCGTAGCCACCAGACCGGGTTGGGTATTGGGCGGGAGTTGGATGCCGCGATACGCCGCGGCTGCGATTTCGGCGAGCGAGACCGATTGGCCGGTGCGCTCGTCAAGGCATGCGCCGCCCGCAAACGCCACCCTTTCCGACTTCAGCATAAAGGCGCCGAACTTCTTCACCTTGGTCTTGAGCTCCTGGAGCGCGTAGTAGAGCGCCGCGCCTCCCACGGCCGTTCCGCGGCTGCCAAAAGTGCCGATCCCGTAAGCCACGATGGCGGTGTCGCCGTGCAGCACGACCACGTCGTCGATACCAACGCCCAACTCGTCGGCCACGATCTGCGCGAACGTCGTCTCTTCGCCCTGGCCGTGCGGGGATGCTCCGGTGAGCACGGTGACTTTTCCGGAGGGCTCGATCCTCACCGTGGCGTTCTCCCAGCCGCCGACCGGAAGCGCCGGGGACGGGCCGGCGCCGCAAAGTTCTCCGTATGCGGAAATGCCGATGCCGATCCACTTTCCCTGCGACCGCGCCTGCGCCTGTTCCTGCCGCAGGCCGGCATAATCGACCTCGGCCAGTGCCTTCTTGAGCGGCGCGGCGTAGTCGCCGCTGTCGTAGGTGAGTCCCGTGGGGGTGCTGTAGGGGAAGTCGCCGGCGCCAACGAAATTCTTCATCCGAATTTCGGCGGGGTCCATCTTCAGCTCGGCAGCCAGAATGTCGACCATGCGCTCGATGCCGTGCGTGGCTTCCGGACGGCCAGCGCCGCGGTAGGCATCCGTGGGAACGCAGTTGGTGAACACACCGATGACGTCGGCCCATATGTTCCTGAAGTTGTATAGGCCCGGCATCATCAGGACCGACAGAGTGGGGATGGCGGGCGTGAGGAGCTGGTGATAGGCGCCGATATCCTGAATCAGCTTGAGCTTCAAACCGAGCATCGTGCCGTCGCGGCGCGCCGCCAGCTCGAAATAATCCACATGGCCGCGGCCGTGAATCGTGGTCAGGCAATTCTCGCGGCGCGATTCGATCCACTTCACCGGCTTGCCGATGCGCCGGGCAACAAAGCCCATGAGCGCCTCTTCGGCGTAGACCTGGAGCTTCGAGCCGAAGCCGCCGCCCACCTCGGGCGTCACCACGCGGAGGTAATGCTCCGGCATTCCCAGGATGCCCGCCAGGAGGCTGCGCAGCAGGTGCGGGATCTGCGTGGACGAATAGATGGTGAGAGATTTCTCGCCCGAACGCCAGTCGGCCACCACCCCGCGCGTTTCCATGGCGGAAGGAATCAGGCGCTGGCTGGTGATGCGCTGCTTGACCACCACCTCGGCATCGCGGAACGCCTGCGCGGTGTCGCCGCCCTCCTGGTGGTGGGTGAAGGCGACGTTGTCGGGCCACTGGGGATGGACCGCGGGAGCGCCGGCGGCCAGCGCCTTCTCCGGGTCGGCGACAGCCTGCGCCGGTTCGTAGTCGACCTCGACGAGGTCGGCGGCGTCGGCGGCGATGTAGCGATCGCTGGCAACCACGACGGCTACCGGATGGCCCACGTAGTACACCCGATCCTGGGCCAGCAGATGATGGTGCGGCACGCGCAAGCCGGGCAGGGAGGCGCCGCAGGGCACGGGTCCGAGGTCTTTGATATCGGCGCCGGTGAACACGGCGGCCACGCCGGGGCGCTCCAGCGCGGGCTTGCTGTTGATGCTCCGGATGCGCGCGGCGGCGTGCGGGCTTCGTACGATGCAGGCGTGGTGCATGCCGGGCATCTTGATGTCGTCGACGTAGGTAGCCGTGCCGGTGATGAGGCGCGGGTCTTCCCGGCGGCGGATGCTCTTGCCCACGAGCGTCTCAGGCTTGGAGATGGTGGTGGTCGCCATACGCTACGCTCCTTTCCCCGCGGCCGCCGCTTTGACGGCGTTCACGATGTGCTGATATCCCGTGCAGCGGCAGAGATTGCCTTCCAGGCCGTGCCGGATTTCCTGGTCGGTCGGATGGGGATTGTCGGCCAGCAGCTGTTTGGCGGTGAGGATCATGCCCGGCGTACAGAACCCGCACTGCAAGGCGTGCTCATTCCAGAACGCTTCCTGCATCGGGTCGAGCTTGCCGTCGGTGCCGAGGCCCTCGATGGTAAGGACCTGGCGCCCGTCCGCCTGCACGGCGAACATGGTACAGGATTTCACCGCTTTGCCATCGAGCATCACGGTACAGGCGCCGCAGATCGAGGTCTCGCAGCCGATGTGCGGCCCGGTCAGACCCGCGACTTCGCGCAAATAGTGGATCAGAAGGAGCCGGGGCTCCACTTCGCCGGTATACGGCTTGCCGTTGATCGTTAGGGAGATTTTTCGTTTCATGTTCCCTTTCCCTGCTCTGAGTGGTTACAGAAGATTATCAAAAAAGGAGGCCGGGGACCAGTGGGTAGTGGGTGAAAAGTGTAGCGACGCCCGCATGGTCACCGTCAACGACATCGCCGGCGCCGCCGGTGTGATTGCCGCAGCTGCAGCCGGCATGAACCGATCCGCCCGCTGGTGCCCGCTCCGTGACAGAGCCGAAATCCGACTTGTGCCTCCGCCACCGGCTGTGATATTGTCTCTCCACCTGCGGCTCGGTAGAGGGAACTGGGCCGGGTGAGTCGTCAGGTCGCCTGGCGGCGGTAAAGACCAGGCGCCCTTTCGGAGGGGACAACTTGCGGTACACAAGTAGCGCGTGGCGTATTTGGCTCGCCGTGGCGTTTTCCGGGGCAACGCTGGCCGCGCAGGCTGACCTTGCCTCGAATCTGAATGACCAGGGACTCGCGGCCGCGGGACGCGCCGACTACGCCCGCGCGGAGCGCCTATACGGCGAATCGCTTCAGAAGTGGCGCGAACTGGGATCCGCCTATGACGCCCATACCGCCGCCACCCTCGTCAATCTGGGCCAGATGCTCTGCAATGAAGGGAAATGGGCCCAGGGCGTCGACGCCTTGGAGGAAGCGTTGGCGCTTCACCGTCGCTCCCTCGGCTCGAAACACGCACGAACCGTCTACAACCTCAGCCAACTGGGCCACGCCTACGTGCTCTCGGGAGATCGCGATCGGGCGGAAGCGGCCCTGGCCGAAGCCCTGGCCGCGGAAAGAGAGCTCTATCCCGGCGATGATCTGTCAGGACACACCCTCCTGGGAATGTCTCTATTGCGCCGCTTGCAGGGAAAGCTGGAAGAAGCACTGGTGTTCGGCGAAGAGGGCCTGAACGCGGCTCTGAAGGCCGGAGGCGAAATCGGCGTCGGAGCCGCGATGGCCTATGAGAACGTGGCGGCCCTCCACCGTCTCGCGGGCCGGCCGGAGCGTGCCCTGCCTTTGTTTCGAAAAGCGCGTTTCATTTACCGCCAGACCGTCGGCCCTTCAAGCCCCATCTTCGTTTCACTCTTGAGCCAGGAAGGGCTGGCATTGCTCGATGACGGCCAACTGACCTTGGCCGAACAAGACATGACTCAGGCTGTCAATGCGCTGGCTAAGATGGGGCCCGCCTGCGAGTACCGCCTGGCGGCCGCGGAAAGCAACCTGGCTCTGCTCCGCTTGCGCCAGCGAAAATTCGCCGAGGCGGAACGGCTGTTGACTCACGCGCTGTCGCTCGAAGAGCGCCTGCCCTCGCGGCCGGTCTCCGATATGGCAGCCACCCTGGGCGTGCTGGCGCAAGTGCAGAAGGCCCAGCATCGCGATGCCGAGTCCGCCCAACTGAGCAGCCGCGCCGCCGATCTTCAGGCTCGCCGCTGACCTCGACGCCAGGTCAGAACCGCGTCACTTCCGTGAAGTGGAAGCCCGCCACCTTCATCGCCGGTGCCACCATGTCGAAGGTCTCTTCGCCGGAAGCGCGCACCGGCGCGGAGAGCGCCTCCACGCTCGACAGCATCTCGATGAGGCTCTGGTTGAACCGGAAATTGCGCAGCCCCGCGGTCACCCGCCCGCCTTCGATCAGAAACGTGCCGTCCCGCGTCATGCCGGTGAAAATCTTCGCGTAGGGATCCACTTCGCGGATGTACCAGAGCCGGGTCACCAGGATGCCGCGATCGGTGGACCGCACCATCGCGTCCACGGACGAATCGCCGCCCGCGATCACGATATTGACCGGCGCTTCTCCTATCTCGTTGGGCAGCGGGAATCCGTGCCCGGTCGGCTCCGTTCCCGCCAGCACCGCGGCCTGCCGGCAGGACGCGATGTCGCGCACCACACCGCGCTCCACCAGGATCAGCCGTTTTCGCGGCACGCCCTCCCCGTCGAACGCCGGACCGGCCTGCGCGTGGTGCCACACATCGTCGTAGATGGTAATGTTGTCCCCGAAAATCTTGCGCCCGATACGGTCGTTGAGGAAGCTGCGGCCGTCGCGGATGGCCGTGGCGCTGAAGTCCGCGAACATCTGGCCCACAAGGTCCAGCACCGCGGCCGGTTCCAGCACCACCGTGTAGCGCCCCGGAGGCAGCTCGCGCGGCGCCCGCGAGACCGCCGCCTTGCGCGACGCTGCCAGCGCCAGTTGAACCGGATCCAGATCGCCGTGGCAGCAGGCGCTCGCCTTGGCCCATCCGGAGCTGTCGGAGCCCATGGCCGTGATCGAGAACCGCGCCATGGTCTCCTGGTGCACCGCCGCCACCCCGCGCGAATTCAGCAGCGCGAAGCCGGATTCCTCCGTCGAGTAAATTCCGGCCGCCGTCTGCCCCGCGCCCTCCACCACCCCGATCGCCTCGGCAACCGCGAGCGCCCGCTCCTCCGGCGTGGCGCGGGCCGTGGCTTCGAAGCGCCGCTCCACGTCGCGGTACTCCGCCGGCGAGGCCAGCGGCGGAAGTTCCGGATCGGGCTCGGTCAACCGCGTGATGGCGATGGCCTGCTCCACCACCTCGCGAATCGAATCGGCGTCCAGGCGGTTGGTCGAAGCGCGCGCCGTGCGCCCCCCGATCACCGGCCGGACCGAAAGGTGCGTGCCGCGCTCCGCCACGTTCTGATGAATGGTGTTGTTGGCGAACCGCGTGAGCGCCTGATGCTCCGTGGAGATGATGGCTTCGACTTCCGTGACCCCGCTGGCGCGCGCGGCGTCCGCCACCTGCTCGAAAATGCGGTGGGCGTTATCCCGCATACGCGCCGCCCACTTTGATCTTGCGAAACCGCGACGGGCTGGCCCCGTGACCGGTCCCCATCACCTGCTCGGGCTGGCCCTTGCCGCAGTTGGGAACGCCCCACAGGGTCCAGTGCTCCGGCCCCGCGATCGCCTCACACGCGTTCCAGAACTCCGTCGTGATCCCGCTGTAGCTCGGGTTTTTCAGCATCCGGACGCGCTTCCCGTTGCGGATCTCCCACCCGATTTCGCAGCCGAACTGAAAGTTGAAGCGCTTGTCGTCGATCGACCAGCTCCGGTTGGTCTCCATGTAGATGGCGTGATCGGCCGCGAACACTTCCTCGAGAGACTGCCCTCCCGGCAGCAGGCTCACGTTGGTCATGCGGATCAGCGGAAGCCGCGCCCATCCGTCCGCGCGCATGCAGCCGTTCGACCGCGGCTCGCCGATTTCCGCCGCGGTCTCCCGCGAGGTCATGTAGCCCGCGAACCGGCCGTCGCGAATGATGTCCGTGGATTGCGCCGGCACTCCCTCGTCGTCGAAGGCAAACGTTCCTAGCCCCGGACCGTGCTCCAGGCGGGCGTCGCAAACCACGTTGACGATGTCCGAGCCGTAGCGCAGCCGGTGCAGGTTGTCCAGCGTCAGAAAACTCATGCCCGCGTAGTTCGCCTCGGTGCCCAGCACGCGGTCCAGCTCGATCGGGTGGCCGATCGATTCGTGGATTTGCAGGCCGAGCTGCGAGCTGTCCAGGATCAGGTCGAACTCGCCCTCCGGGCACAGGTCCGCGCGGTGCAGCGCCACGGCCTCCTCGGCGATCCGCGGCGCGTTCTCCAGGAGCCGCAGCTCATCCACCAGCTCGTAGCCTTTTAACTGGAACTGCCCGCCGAAGGAGTTGGGATACGAGCGTTTCTGAATTTCCCCATCCTGGTAGCTGAGCGCCGAAAAACCGGCCCCCGACACTTGCCGCGTCTGGTCGATGACGCTGCCTGCCGTCGAGGCGAACACCTGCCGGCGCCGCTCGAAGTGCATGGAGGCTTCCGCCAGGCTGACCGCCGGATTGCGCCGCAGTTCCCGATCCACCGCCAGCAGCACCGCCAGGTTCCGGTCCACCGGAATCGAAAACGGATCGATGCGGCACGGCGAGACCCACACCGCCTCGTGCTTCTCCTCCGGCGCCAGCGCCACGTCCCGCTTCCGCGCCGCCGTCCCCGCCCGCGCGATCTGGAGCGCCAGGGCCGCGGCGGCTTCGATGCCGCTGTTGGTGAGATCGTCCGTGGCCGCGAATCCCCAGCATCCGAAGGCCAGCACGCGGATTCCGATCCCCATCGATTCGGAGCTCGAGACCTGCCCCGCCTTGCCGTTTTTGGTCGAGATCTCGCGGTCGCGGGTTTCGATGACGCGCGCGTCGGCGTAAGTGACGCCGCGGCGCGCCACCAGGTCCAGCGCCCGCAGGGCCAGGTCTTTCATCGCGGCGTGATCAGCCCGCCGAGCTTGTCCTGCTGGCTCGAATCGGTTCGCGGAAATCGGACCGAGTACGCTTCGGGATACTTCAGCCCCGAGCCGGTGTTGTACAGCACCACGCGATCCGCGGGCTTGAGGAATCCGGACTCCAACAGCCGCCGCGCCGCGGCCACGCAAGCTGCGCCTTCGGGAGCCGCGTAGATGCCTTCGTCGGAGGCAAGCTGGATGCCGGCCTCCATCAAGTCGTCGTCGCTCACCGCGATGGCCGTGCCGCCCGACTGGCGCACCGCCTCCAGCACCAGAAAATCGCCCAGCGGCTTGGGCACGCGCAGCCCGGCCGCCACCGTGTGGGCATTCTCGAAGAAACGGCTGCGCTCGGCGTTCTCTTCGAACGCTCGAACCACGGGCTGGCACCCCTCCGCCTGCACGGCCACCATCTTGGGCCGGCGCGAACCGATCCACCCCAGCATTTCCATCTCTTCGAACGCCTTCCACATCCCGATCATGCCCACGCCGCCGCCCGTGGGATAGAAGATGGCGTCCGGCAGCTCCCAGCCCATCTGCTCGGCCACCTCGAAGCCCATGGTCTTCTTGCCTTCGATGCGGTAAGGTTCTTTGAGCGTGCTGACATCGAACCAGCCTTCCTGCGGCCCGCGCTCCGCCACCATGCGGCCGCAGTCGCTGATCAGCCCGTCCACCAGGGTCACCTGCGCGCCGTATGCTTTGCACTCCAGGTAGTTGGCCTGCGGAACGTCGCGCGGCATGAAGATGTGCGCCTCGATGCCCGCCGCCGCGGCATAGGCCGCCATGGCGCTCGCGGCGTTCCCTGCGGATGGAATCGCCACCTTCTTGATGCCCAGCTCGACGCACATCGAAATGGCGCAGGAAAGCCCCCGGGCCTTGAACGAGGCGGTCGGGTTCATCCCCTCGTCCTTCACCCACAACTGCTCGCTTCCGATGCGCGCCCCGAGTCTCTTGGTGCGGATCAAAGGTGTCCAGCCTTCGCCCAGCGTGACGATGTTTTCGGGCATGGGCGGCAGCACCGGGGCGTAACGCCACATGCTGGAAGTGCCGTTCTGCACTTCTCTCCGCCTCCAGCGTTGCCGGATGACGTTCAGGTCGTAGCGCACCAGCAGCGGCCCGCCGCAGTCGCACAGGTTCGCGATGATCCCTGCCTCCAGCCTCTTGTGGCACAGGCTGCATTCCAAATGCGTCGCTTTAGCCATCAAGTAAAAAGTCTAACATCCTGCGTGCCACGGGACGCCTCCAGCGGCGCTCAGCGCGAGCCCTGGCTCTCTACCTTACGGCATACTCCCAAAGCGTAAGCCGAAGGCTGAAGGTACTATGGTTGCGGAAAAATCTCATAAATAAAGTCCTGTTACTGCCCTGTTACGAACAGACCTAGGAAGCGACTGAGGTTCATGGTGCAATCGGTACATGAGCGCCGATGCAATTCTCCTTGGAATCCTGGCAATAGTCGATCTCGCCCTGATTGTCCACCTGCGCCGTATGCGGCAGCGACAGCTCCGGGAGCGGCGCCTGGCCCGCAGCCTGAAGATGGCCATCGAGCGAGGGAGTTCCTGGGAAGACGCCCCGAGACGCGGTCTCCTCAGCCGCGCGAGTTAACCTGCCTCTCCGGCCAGTATCCTGTCCCGCCCCAGCAACCCAGCCGTAACCCACTGATTCGGCGCCCCTTGGTCTGTGATCGCAAACTCGAGTCTTCCCCGCCACACACCCTTTCAGGGAACCTCTACTGGCGCTCCGACGGGGGGTTCGCCGGCTACGACAAGGCGTTCCACGTGCTCACCCGCGCCCACACCGGAGCTGCCGCCGGCACACGCAGCGAAGCTGCGAATCCCGCCAACGCCTGGACGTTCCTGACATTCGCGCAGTGGCAGACGGGAACCCCGCTGGTCAACGGGACGCCGCTGGCGATGAATGAGGATCCGGGCGGAACCATCTCGGGGATCCCGGTTTCGGCGCCGGTGCCCTTCCCGCGGATTTCCTGCTCGCGCACAGCCCGGTCCCGGGTTTCGATTACACCCTGACCAACGACACCATCCTTCATGCGGGGCGTGACCAGCCCGTGATCGATCCGCCGGCGGTGCCCCACACCTGCCCGACCTTCTATTTCCCCCGCTACTGACGCCTGAAAAGGTCCGCCGGCTTGCGGCCCTGACAAACCATCGGCTCAATTTGCGGCCGGTCTCTCCGCATGATCGATGACCAGAACTTCGACCGGGCCCTTGGCCGGCACGAGCTTCAGCCCGAGCTGTTCCTCCAGTGCGGTGAAGATGTTGGGGAGGTTGGGGTCGGCCGGGACCCCGGCACCGCCCGGCCCTCCGAAGCTCGGGAATCCCATCAGGGCCGCGTCCGGAGTGAAGCTCAGGTCGAGATCGAATTCGCCGGTGAATCCGGTTTTATCCAAGACCTGCCGGTCGAGTACCGATGCAAGCTCCCGGATGAGGTCCGCCATGTGGACCTTGCGCCCTTTCATGTGCAGTTCGCCTGCCCACGCGCCCAGGAAGGGTCCCGAGACATAGCCGCAATCGACCTTGCCGGGGACGTGTCGCGGCGGCGTGCCCGGCGCAAAAGAAATGCAGCCTGCTTCCTGCGCCGCCGGCAGTTTGGGGCCGCTCTTTACCGCCGTCAAATCGTACCCAGGCAACTCTCTTGTCTCTCGATGAAGCCTCAGCTTGAACCTGTCGGCCAGGAGCGTTTCGAGCATCAGCCAGGTGTGCTTCGGATCGGTGTCGCCCTCCGGTTTGGCCTCGATATCGTAGCGCTCGGTTTTGATCCAGGCCGGACCTCCCGCCACCTGGGAAGCCATTAGGGGGAGTGAGTGGCCGCTCCTGGGGTCGTCGTGGGCCGCGTACGCGAATTGGACCAGAAGCATCAAGGACGCGTTGGTCGCGGTCAGCCGCCCGCCGGGTTGATAGCCGACGCCCATAGGGTGCTCGGTGGGATCGCTCCAGTTGGAATTATTCTGTTTGATCGACGCCACCTGAAACGCGGGATGCGCGCCGGACTGGCCGAACAATCCGTAAGCCGCGGCCACCAGCAGAATAGCGGCCGCGAAGACGCCCGGTCCCGGACCGGTGTGGGCGGGGGGCCGGGGCTGGCCCAGCAGCCTCGCGATGCGGCCCGACAGAGATCCGCCGCTGGCGGCCACCGCGGCGGTGAGATGCGCCGGGCGGTACGATTCCAGTTGCGCCAGCGCGCGCGCATACGTGAGCGCATCGCCCGAGGCCGACACCGCCACATCGTCGCAGCACAGTTCGCGCTCGGCGCGAATGTGCCCCGACACCCATCACACCGCGGGGTGGTAGAACAGCAGGGCTTCGGCGATGCTCTGCAGAATGTTGACCAGGTAATCGTGCCGCCGGATGTGCGCCAGTTCGTGCAGCAGCAGCGCCTCCAGTTGTTCGGCGGGCAGACCGCCGAGCGCCCCCACCGGTACCAGCACCACCGGACGCAGCCAGCCTACCACCGCCGGCGCCTGCGCCAGCGCGGAGACCAGCAACCGCACAGGGCGGGAGACACCGATCCGCGCGCCGAGCCTGCCGAGGATCTCCTGCCATTCCGGCGGCGCAGGCCGGACCAGCACCGACCGCATGCGCGCGGCCGCCACCCAGCCACCCGCCAGCCGCACCCAAAACACCACCGCGCCGGCGAGCCAGGCCATCACCACCCACGGCAGGAACTGCGCCGGCTGCACGCTGGACATCGTGGCGCGGACGGAAGCGGGCAGCGTGGCCGCGGTGGTGGCGGCGACCCCGGTGGCGGAAGCCGGGGGAGCGCTTCGGACGCGATAGGCGGCGTCCGGACTTGCGTCCGATGGCCGCATCAGTCCCCAAGTTGCCAGCGGAGCGGCTGTCATGGCTGCCAGTGCCGCGCAGGCGAGCAGGTATCGCGCGTTCGGGCTCGACGTGCGCGCCGCCGCCCGGCGTGCGGCCGCATACAGGACCGCGATCGATGCGCCCTGCCAGAGGAAGTGGACCAGTGTCCAGCCGAGGCGCTCCACCCATTGCCCGGAGGAGAGTATCTGGATGGCGTTCATGCCGAGCGTCCTTTCTTTTTGGCAAATGCGTCCAGCATGCCGCGGATTTCTTCCAATTCTTCTTGCGAGGCCGGCTGTGCCGCCAGCGCGCCCATCACCAGGCTTCGGGCCGAACCGCCGAAAGCCCTTCTCAGCAGGTCGCCCGCGATCTGTTGCTGCGTTTGCTCTTTGGGGACGCTGGCTTCGTAGACGTGCGATCCGAAGCGCTCGCCGCGGATGAGCAGGCCCTTTTCCATCATCAATTGCATCTGCTTCAGCGTGGTGGTGTAGCCGTTGTCCTTGCCGAGCCCGTCGTGGACTTCCCGCACGGTCGCCGTTCCCAGCCTCCAGAGGACGGCAAGGATGTCGAGTTCGGCGGCGGTTGGAAGCGCCATGGGCGGCCGGCTGTGGCGCGGAGAAGTAGAAGTCATCTGCAACAACCATACGACGATAAAAACCGTAAGTCAACGACAAAAATCGTAGGGGATCGCTGCGCGGTGACGCTCGCCCTCGCCTTCAGTCCTTCTCTAGCTGCGTTTTGGAGGCTTCGCCGGCATCGTGCTTCGCCCGTTTGCGAAATGGATTCACTTTGCCCAGCGCCCGCACGAACCGATTCCCGGCATTCTGCGGTTTCGCGGGCGCGGCCGCTTCGGGCGGCGTAGCCAACTCGGGAGTCGCCGGGGGCGCTCCCGCCTCTGGCGCTTCCGCGGGATTCGTCTTGGGGATGACCGCTTCGGGCCCTTCCACAGGCCGCGGAGGATCCGGACACGTCGTGTTCATTGCCGCGGCCGGCTGCGATTCTCCACCGGTCACCCGGATGGCGGTGCTCCACTCCGGCCTGTTGGCCCGCCGCATCGCTGGCACCCGTGATTGCACGGGAGGGCGCGCGCTTGCGGCCGTCTCTTCCGCCGCTGCCGGCACCTCGGGCGGCGTGGATTCGACAACTGCGGGAGCTTCCGGCTCGACCCGCGCCGCATCGGGTTTGGTGCTGGCCGCCGCTCGCGGGTTGCTTTCCGCGGCGTGCCCGCGTGGCGCCGCCGGAAAGAATCGAATCGTACAGAAGCCGGCCGCCAACACGGCCGCCGCCAGCGCCAGGAGCATGCCGTGCCGCGTTTTCCGGGGGCTCGAGGTCACGGGCATCCATCCCGCGCCAACGGCCGCATCCTGCAAAGCCAGCCGGAATTCGTCCGCCGATCGGAACCGCATCGCCGGATCCTTCGCCACCGCCTTCCTCACGATGTCGTCGAGTGCCGCCGGAACCTTCGGATTCCACGAACTCGGCGGCGGCGGCTCCGCTTCCACGTGGGCCTGCATCACCGCGAAGGCTCCCTCGGCCTCGAACAACTTTCTGCCCGTGAGCATCTCGTGAAGCACCGCCCCCATTGCATAAAGGTCCGTGCGCGCATCCAGCGCCCCGTTCCCCTTGACTTGCTCGGGAGACATATACCAGGGCGAGCCCAGCGGGGCGCCCGAAGTAGACAGTCGAATGTCCGTCTCCCCCCGCGCCAGGCCGAAGTCCGTGAGCTTGGCCACCAGGCGCGGAGTGATGATGATGTTCGCCGGCGACACGTCCCGGTGAATGACACCGGCGTCGTGAGAATAGGCGAGCGCGCGGAGCACCTGGCTGGTGATGTCCACCGCGTTCTCGACGCTCAGTGGCCCGTTCTCCAGCATGCGCTGCAAAGATTCGCCCTCCACGAACTCCATGACCAATCCGATCGAGTCGCCGACTCGCACGGCGTTGTAGAGCGCCACGATGTTCGGATGGTGGAGACGGGCCTGCACCTGGATCTCACGCTCGAATCTCCGCGCCTGCTCGGGGTCGCTGCTCGAGCCCTCGGGCAGCAGCTTCATCGCCTCGATTCTCTTGGTGATTACGTGCTCGATCTTGTACACCGCTCCCATGCCGCCGTAGCCGGCGATATCGATCACCTTGTAATCGCCCACTACATCGCCAGTTTGGATCGGTTTCATGCCCGGCGCATCGCCATGAGAAAGAGAATAATTAACCCAGCCACGACGCCGGCGTAGCCGAGCGCCACCATGATCCTGTCAGGCGCCCGCGCTTCGGCCTGCGCGAGGAATTGCGGCGCGGCCACTTCCGGTATCGCATCCACCGGCGCCGCCGGCGGCGTCACTTCTGTCACGGTGTCCTTCAGCGCCTCCAGCGCGGTGCGGAACTCCTTCGCGCCCATGAAGCGTTCTTCGGGTTTCTTGGCAAGCGCGGTAAGGACAATACGTTCCAGTTCCGGCGCAATCTCCGGAGTCAGCGAACTAAGTCGTGGAGGCTCGGTACCTATGTGCGCCGCCATGACGTCGAAATCGTTCGCGAAGTCGAAAGGTAACCTCCCGGTCAACGCGTGGAACAACAAAACACCGACCGAATAGAGATCCGACCTGGCGTCCAGATCGGCGCCCATGACCTGCTCGGGAGAAATGTACCTCACATCGCCCAGTACGGCGCCGGCCTGGGTCAGGTTCAAGTCGTATGTCGGTTTCGCCAGGCCGAATCCGCCTAACTTGACCACTCCGTCCCGCGTGACCATTACATGTTCCGCCGTAATGCCGCGATGCACGATTCCCAGGGCATGCGCCTCCTCCAGCCCGGACAGCACGTCGCAGATCGCCTGAATCGCCTGACCCGGCGGCATTGGACTTCGCCGGCAAAGCTCCGCCAGTGTCGTCCCTTCGACGAACTCCGCCGTCATAACCAGGTGCCCGTCAAGTTCCAGCGCGTCGTGGAACATCACGATGTTCGGATGCGACAGGCGCGTGTGGATCTTGATCTCGCGGAGAAACCGCCTCAGGGATTCCGGATCGCCGTACGAGGCTCCCGGCAGCGCCCTCAGGGTTTCAAACTCTCCCGTCGTCAGGTTGCGGACCTTGTAAGTAACTCCTGCTTTGGGTTTGTCGACGACACCTAGAAACTCATAATTGCCAACAGTTTGACTGGATTCAGTCATTGCCTGGTCACACCACAATGCGATGCTAATGTAACAGCGCCGTCAAGTCAATTACCTATTACTGGGACATATCGGACTTAACCAAAGTTAGCATGAGGCGAATGCCTGAATGCCCTCAAACGCCGTGGTGCCGCCAAGCCAGGCCCGTCAGGTGTTGCGCGCGACACCGGTACCGGAGGCCATTGAGGGGATCGGTGTCACTTGGATGCACATGTTCGTGAGGTCATACGGGAACTGCTTGCCGCACTCGAGGCAAGCCACGTAAGTCTCACCGGCGGGAGTTCCCGGCCTATGAGCGGGCGTAATAGGCCGCGTGATCCGCCGATGGCGGCAACCGATCAGCAGGTTGAGCATGGCATTGATCATGCTATGGACTGATGCTCCGAGGCAATTGTCAGCCGGCTTCAGTCGCTGAATCAAGACTCCATAAAGTTAATTCCCGCGGGGCGATGCCGGGATCGCCCGTCCCTGCCGAAATCAAGTATCATCGTAGGAACCTGAACGCGGAGAAGTGCCGTGCGCTGAACCATCCGAACATCATCACCATTTACGACATCGACCAGGTGGATGGCGCCGATTTCATCGCCATGGAGTTTGTGCCTGGCAAAGCGCTGAACCAGTTGATCCCCCGCAAAGGACTGCGGCTCAACGAGGCGGTGAAGTACGCAATCCAGGTCGCCGACGCGCTTCGGGCGGCGCACGCCGCCGGCATCTTGCATCGCGACCTGAAGCCTGGCAACGTCATGGTGAACGAGAGCGGCATGGTGAAGGTGCTGGATTTCGGCCTGGCCAAGCTCACGGAACAGGGCGGGGCCGGCGAATTCACGCGCACCGAGACCATTGCGGAGGCGCCCGAAACCGACGAGGGCATGATTGTCGGAACGGTCTCGTACATGTCGCCGGAACAGGCCGAGGGGAAGAAGGTGGATGCGCGATCGGACATTCTCTCGTTCGGCGCTCTGCTCTACGAAATGCTGACCGGGCGGCGAGCGTTTCAGGGCGACTCGAAAATGTCGACGCTGGCGGCCATCCGCATTTACTTCGGTTCTCCGCCGGGCCTCCAGTACTTCAGCTTCTCGACGGGGATATCCAAATCGATCCTGACGATCGAAAAGCCGCCGGGCCTGGGGCTGAGCGCGTCGCTCCGTTAACCGCTCGTCGCGGTTTAGCTGAGCTGCTCCAGTTCCGTCTCCAGCATGGCGACGTGCGGGAGTATCATCCCACCCGGACATCCGCGTCGCGCAACCCGTCGCCGATGGCCTCCAGCAGGCGCAATGGGGCGCCGTCGTAATGGCCCAGGGACAGGCCATCGGCGCCGCATTCGGAACTGATCAGCACGCCTTTGCGCACCAGTTCCGGGGTGGCCTTGGGCCGGATGCCGATCGCCGAGAGGAACAGGATGTCGTCTCCCGCGGCTGCGCGAACCGACAGCAGGAACTGGCGCTTGTGCTCCATGGCTTCCATCTTGCCCTCCTGCTCATCGTAGTTGCTCGACCGGATGGATCCGAGATGTGGCGCCAACCGGGAGAACTCGATGCCGGACAGTTCCCAGTGGTCGTAGATAAACGCGTTCAACCGAACGTCGATCTTCGGGTTGATGCCCTTGACGACATCGTGCACGCGGGCGAACAGGCGCGTCATCGACGCGCAGCGGAACTTCAAGAAGTCGAAGATCTCGGGGTGTTGGATGAGGATCGCCTCGGGCGAAGTGTTGGAGGCCCGCAGTAGTTGCAAATAGTGCGCGCCGGCGAGGCTGTCGCCGCGATTCGTGAGGCGGTCGGCCAGCGGCAGCATGGCGCGCTGCGCGGCCTTCAGATCGAATCCGTCGCCCCGGGCCGCCGATACGCAGCTATCGCAGAAACAGGTTCCGGTGACCGTTTGCAGCATCCGCTGAGCCGGGCTCGGCGTCCCGCCGCCGCTTCGCTCCCCGGTGGAAAAAGGGCGAAGACAGGTCTGAACAAAGTCCAGGTCGTAGTTCTTCACGAGGTCGGTAAACAGGGCGGTGAGGTAGGCCATGGCGACCGGATTGTTCGGGCAGATCAGCTGTCCCGACGGCCGGCCATAGATATCGCGCTGCACGACCGAGGAAAACTCGGCAGCGGCACGCTCCTGGTCCAGCACCGTATGCGAGATCTCCGCACCGGTCTTCCAGTGCCACTTGCGAGCCGACTTCACCAGCAGGTCCAGCCAGTCGGTCTTCCTGAATTCGTCTCGGGCGGAGGGAAGGGGCTTGATCTTCGAGTCCCGATAGCTCTCCGCATGAGGAAACCAGTAGATGCGGCTGTCCTCGGGAAAGTACGTCTTGCGGGTCGAATTATGGGGGAAGTAGAAGTCGGTGAGGGGACGCTTCTCATAGTGCATGAGAGCGACCAGATAGAGGCTGTTGACCTGCGCCGTCTCTTTCAGCGTTTCCATGATCGGCTCGCAGCCCTCGTCCGCCAGGTCCCAGGCGTAAAGGCTGGCGGCGACTTCCTTAAATACTTTGGTTGCGCGACGCCGCGCGGGGGTGTCCGGGCGCTGCGGCGCCGGAGCCGGCTCCGACATTGCGATGCCGAACGGCGCCAGCATCCCGGCTGGTAGCGCTCTGCGGGTGAATTTCATCGGTTACCTCCCGGCAATCCACCATCATAGCGGCCGGCCGTGCGGGATGCTCACGCGCGTCCCTCCCTAGCTGAGCTGCTCCAGCTCCGTCTCCAGCATGGCGACGTGTTCTTCTTCCTCCGCCGCCAGCTCTTCGCAGAGCTCCCGTTCCAGACCCTCCGGCAACTCGCGCGCCAGTTTCTGAAAATGGTCGCGCGTGCGGCGCTCCATTTCGAGGGCCGCGTTGTAGAGATCTTTGATGCCGGAGTCTTCCGCCAGGCGAATCCCCTGAAACAGCCAGTTGGAAAGCAGCTTCTGCTCGTCCTCCGACAGCTCGACCACCCCGCGATCCAGGTGCGCGTGATACTTCTCCTCCAGCTCGTAGAGATGGTCCAGCTCGGCCTCAAACAGCCGCTCCAGCACCGCGCGCTGGTCCGGGGACTGAGCGCGGTCGCGCGCCAGCTTATAAAAGTGGAAGGAGTCCAGCTCGAACTGCACGGCATCGCGTATGGCGGCGAACCGCATCGAGTCGCCCAGCTCGCGCCCCTCTATGATTTCCAGCGCGCCGCCGCACAGGAAGCATTTCCCGTAAGGTATGGCCAAACCGGTGGTCAGCTTGTGGCAGCTCTTGCAGCGCCAGGTGTAGCGGATCTGCGCGCAGCAGATCTCGTCCTCTTCCAAAACCATGCGGCATTTCGGACAAGTGGATGGCATATTACGATTTCTCCGCTCCGGTCAATTCTCCAACGCCGGGCGCCGGAGGGGGCGCCAGGATTCCCATGTGCTCCAGCATTCCGCTCGCGGCGCGCCGTCCCGCGCCCATCGCCAGGATGACGGTGGCCGCGCCGGTCACGATATCGCCGCCGGCGAAAACGCCCGGAATCGAAGTCATTCCGGTGCGCTCGTCGACTTCGATGTAGCCCCACTTGTTGACCTTCAGCCCCGGCGTCGTCTGCGCGATGATGGGGTTGGCGGTGGTGCCCAGGGCGTAGATCACGGTGTCCACATCGAGCAGCGTGTCGGAGCCTTCCACCGGGACCGGGCGCCTCCGCCCGGAGGAGTCCGGCTCGCCCAGCTCCATCCTCTGCACCCGCATTCCGGTGACCCATCCCGCGGAATTGCCCACGATCTCGACCGGCGCCGTGAGCCACAGGAACTCGATGCCCTCTTCGATGGCGTGCTCCAGCTCCTCGGCGCGCGCGGGCGATTCGCGCCGCGACCTGCGGTACACACAGGTCACTTTCTCCGCGCCCATCCGCTTGGAAACGCGGAGGGCGTCCATGGCCGTGTTGCCGGCGCCGACCACCGCCACGCGCTTGCCCATCCCCACCGGCGTATCGTAGATGGGCTGCTTGTAACCGCGCATCAGGTTGACGCGCGTCAGGAATTCGTTGGCCGAGAAAACGCCATTCAGCGCCTCGCCCGGAATCCCGGCGAACTTGGGCGACCCCGCGCCCGTTCCCACGAACACGGCGGAGTAGCCCGCCTCGGAGATGAGCTGCGGGATGGTGAACAGCTTTCCGATGATGGTGTCGAGCCGGATCTCCACTCCCATCTTCTGGAGGTTCTCGATTTCCGCGTCGATGATGATGTCCGGCAGGCGGAACTCGGGGATCCCGTACTTGAGCACCCCGCCCGCCACGTGCAGCGCTTCGAAGACGGTGACCGCCACTCCGTTGCGCGCCAGTTCTCCGGCGCACGCGAGCCCGGACGGTCCCGACCCGACGATGGCGGCCTTCTTCTGCCCGTGGCCGTTGGTTGGCGTGGCCTCGTCCCATCCGCGCCCCATGGCCATGTCGGCGACGAAACGTTCCAGCCGCCCGATGGCCACGGGCTTGAATTTGGTGCCCACCACGCAGGTGGCTTCACACTGCGATTCCTGCGGGCAGACCCGCCCGCACACCGCCGGCAGCGTATTCGAAGCCTTCAGAATCTGGTAGGACAGTTTGAGGTCCTTGTGCTGGAGCGCCGCGATGAAGCCCGGGATGTCGATCCCCACGGGGCAGCCCGGCACGCAGCGCGGCTTCTTGCATCGGAGGCAGCGCTCCGCTTCGTGCAGCGCGCCCTCGAGGTCGAGCCCCAGCGCCACTTCGTTGAAATTGTGGATGCGCTCCCCGGGCGGCTGGTGCGGCATGGGCGTGCGTTCCGGCGGAATCGTCCGGATGTTCTTGGGGACCAGTGGCCCGGGCGGGCGTCCCACAGGCTCCGGCAGCTCGCACGTGGAGACCGGCGCGCCGTTCGACTTAGGGGCCGCTTTCAAACCGGCCAACATCGCCGATTCCGACCGGTACCGGTCCAGGGCCGCCTTTTCCTCCCGCTCGAACCGCTTCTGGCGGAGCGCCAGCTCGTCGAAGTTCACCAGGTGCCCGTCGAAATCCGCGCCGTCCACGCATGCGAACTTCATCTTCCCGCCCACGGTCACGCGGCACGATCCGCACATTCCCGTCCCGTCCACCATGATGGAGTTCAGGCTCACGACCGTGGGAATCCCGAACGGCCGCGTGGTTTCCGAGCAGGCCTTCATCATCGGGATAGGCCCAACGGCCACCACCTCGCGGATGTCCTTCCGGTTGGCCAGCACCTCGGCCAGCGCGTGCGTGACGAAGCCTTTACGGCCGTAGCTGCCGTCATCGGTGGTGACGATCAGCTCGTCGGAGTATCGGCGGAACTCGTCTTCCCAGAAGATCAGGTCGCGGTTCCGAAAGCCCACGATGGAGATGGTGCGGTTGCCCTGCTGCTTGTACGCGCGCAACTGCGGGTAAGTCGGCGCGACACCCAGCCCGCCACCGACCAGCACTACGGTTCCATCCAGCTTGCGGATCTCGCTCGGCAGACCCAGCGGACCGATAAAGTCCAGAATGTCGTCGCCTTCCTTGAGCGACATCATCTCGTACGTGGTTTTGCCCACGGCCTGGATGACTACAGTGACCGTTCCGGCAGCCACGTTGAAATCGGCCACAGTCAGCGGAATGCGCTCGCCGTGCTCGTCGATGCGGGCCATGATGAAGTGCCCGGGACACGCCGCCCGCGCCACGTCCGGCGCGTGGACATCCCAGAGAAAGGTTGTCGGACCGAATTGTTTCCTACGAGTGATGAGAAACACAACGCCCCCCTCGATATATTGTAGCAGAATTCCAGAGGATCGGGTCTTGAAGTCCTCTGCTCTACTGGAACATCGCGGCCGGGCAGCCTAGATCCCGCACGGCGCTGAGCCTGGTTGCGGCCGCCTCGCCACGGCGCCCCCTTCTTTCCTCGAGCGACGCGGCATTGCGCGAGGCCGTGCAGACCTGGCCGTGCACCAGCAGGCACCCCAGGTCCGGAGCCAGCCCGCCTCCGGTATTCCGGAGCGCGCAGCTTTGCGGCGCGGTCTGGCGATACAGGTCCACCAGTTCGGCGCCAAAGCGCGGATAATCCGGGATGAGCGCGATCCCTTCGATCAGCGCCGCCGCCGCCTGGTCGGACTGGCCCATCGCCCGCCAGGCGTCCGCCATCTCCTCGAAGAACGCCGCGTCCGGGCGCAGCACGCTGCCGTAATCCAGCGCCTCCAGAGCCTTCTTCGGCTCGTTCAGCGACATCCAGGTGCGCCCCAGTTCCAGATAGAGGGGCGGCCAACCCGAAGGGTAGACGACTCGCCCCCGCGCGGCGTAATCGCGGCGGATTGCCTCCAGCGCCGCGAGATCGATCCGCTGCCCGTGGAGGAGCAGCGCCAGCGATTTCGGTGCATCGCCCTTTTGCCGGTAACACATGCCGGCCACGGCGTAGACCCGGACCACGTTCTGCTCGTCGGGCAGCGCGTCCACGATTCCGACGGCCCGGTCCACCTCTTCTATGGCGCGATCCAGCCCTCCCGGTTTGTCCAGCCAGTGCCCGGCGACCAGCAGGTGCGGCTTGAAGCTGTCGGAGGAGTTCCGCGCGGCGCTCGCCCAGAGGGTTTCGTCGTCGCGCCAGTCGAGGTTCCGCGCCCACGAGCGGGCGGCGAACGCCAGGCAAAGGACGCCCAGCACCACCTGGGCCGCCGAGCGATTCCGGCAAGAGGCGTAGATCGCCACCACGATGTACCCGGCGAACCCGATAGCAGGGAGGTACAGAAACCGCTCGGCCATGATGGCGCCGATGTGGATCACGACGTTGGACGTCGGCGCCAGCGCGGCGAAGAAAAACGTCACTAGAAAGAACGCCGCCGGTTTCCTGCGAAAGCACCAGATCGCCAGCGCCGCCGCCCCGAGACACGCCAGCAGCGCGATGGCGGCCTGCCAGTCGTGCCAACTGGCGAGCGGAACCTGGTTGTAGGAGTAGTCGTTCGACAGCCGCGCCGGCCAGACGAGCAGGCCGAAGTACTTGCCGATCACCTTGACGGCGGTCATCTCCGCGGTCCAGAAGCCGGCGCCGGTGAGCGGATTGTCGCAGAACGGAACCACGCCCATGCCGAGGCCGGAGAGGATGCCGTACCGCACGTACAGGTACACGGCCACCGGCGCCGCCATGGCCGCGTAACCCGGCCAGCGCGCCCGGAGCGGGGCCTTTCCGAATGCGAGATCGTAGAGCACGGCCGCGGCGAGCACCACCACGGCGCTCTCCTTCGAGAACTGCCCGATCAGGACCGCCGCCGCCGACCCGGCCAGCCACAGCGCTTTCCGCCGGCCGGATGTCGCGGTGCTCCGGACATAGCAGAGGAGCCCGGCCAGCACGCCAAACGCGGCGAGCAGGTCCGCGCGTCCCACGATGTTGGTGACCGACTCCGTGAGCACGGGATGCACGCCCCAGAGGGCCGCCATCGCCAGCGCCGGAACCATTTCCCCAAGCACCAGGAGACCCAGAAGGTAGACCAGCAACATATTGGCCGCGTGCAGGGCGAAGTTGACCCAGTGGTACGGCGCGGCGTGGTCGCGGTTGCCGAACACGGCGTAATTCAGGAGGTAGGAAAAGGTGGTGAGCGGCCGGTAGAGCCCGGTGGTAGTCGTGCCGTACCAATATTCCTGCGTCCAGATGAGGCGGGCGTTCTCCGCCGTGGCCGCCCGCACACGCGTGTCATTCAGAATGATAGTGCCGTTGTCGAACGGGAACCCGCCGCCGAAGGAGGTCGAATACGCGAGCAGCGCCAAGCCCCACAGCGCCAGCACGGGCACGACGTGTTTTCGCCAGGCGGCGCGCGGCGGAGCGGTGGTGAGCCGCGCCGGAGTGTCCGCGGGGCTGGTCTTTTTCCATCGCTGTTTCATGCTCGCTCACATTGTAGCGGGGACCGGGGATGGGACCGCGGCGGGTAGCGCATCGGGAGACGAATCGGCCGGAGAGTGGGGTCAAAAAATCGTGCGGCCGCGAGTTGCTCTGTTTCAGCGGGCTGCGGGGATCGAATGAAGATGTGTGACGCATCCGGAGGTTTTCTTGTTGGGTATGCCTCACCGGATCGCGATCCGCAAATGCATTTGCGGCGGGTTTGACGGAAACAAAGGAGATAAGATCAGTTTCAGGCCTGTTTTCCGCAAATGCATTTGCGTTTTTGGCCGGAGCGGGCGTCCGGCGGCGGCATTTCCGATTTCGGGAAGCTATTCGAGTTCTCAACAGGACTCCTTCGATCTCATGGTGGCACGGGGGTCTCCGGCTTTTTGGGTAATCGCGTGAGTTGAGTCTGAAAACAAAGAGGAAATAAGTTTGCAAGGTTTGTGACCGTTCATCCGGCCGATCCACAAATTGACTTCCCGGCAGGCGATCTTCTTCTTTTTCAGGTAGTTGCAGGGATGGCAGCGGCGCTATGCAGGTATTTCCTGGGCGGCCATCCGGGTGCCTTCCAGGCGCGCCCGGATCTTCGCAAAGGCAATCTGGCGCGACGTGGAAGTGTCGTCCGCAAAGGGCGCGAAGCCGCAATCGTCGGTGGTGCCCAATTGCCGCGCCGGAAGGTGCCTGGCTGCCAGCAGCACCCGGTCACGCACCTGGCTCGGGGTTTCTACCGCGGGGTCGATAGGATCGATGACGCCAACGAATATCGTTTGATCGGGCTGCAGATGCCGGCGGATAATCTCCAAAACCCGCTCCGGGTCCTTTTCGCTCGCCAACTGGACGTAAACGCGCCCGACGCGCAGCCGGAAGAGAGCAGGCAGCAGGCCGGCGTAGTCCACATCGGCGCTGTGAGTGGCGTCAAGGTCACCGCCCGGACAGGTATGCACGCCGATACGCCGGCGCTCTTGCGGCTGGAAATGATCGAGCACACGGTTGTTCAGTGCGACGAATTGCTCCAGCAAGCCTCCGGATGGGTCGAGTTTGAGGGAGAGGCGTCCCTCCGTGAAATCGATTTGCACGCTATCGGCGCCCTGCTCGAGGCAGCCGCGGATATCGGCTACGGCTTCGCCCACAAGGTCGGAGAGGAAAGCTTCGCGCGGGTACCCCGGAATTTCCGAACTGGGGTAAAGCAGGCTTAAAGCAGACGCCGAGATCACTGCCTGTTTCACCGGCAGCGTTGTCAGACCTTTCGCCGCCGCCAGATATGCCGATGCGTAGGCGCCGTAGCGGAATGGACCCGACGTCAGCCGGGGCAATTGTCGCGTGTGCCCATCTTCAAAAGGAATGACTACCCCATCCGGCGCCACATTGGATACGCCTTCGAGCGGATACGTCGCGAAGCTGGGCTTGGTCTGTTCTCCGTCGGTAATGACTGGAGAACCGGTCTCCTCAAAGTCGCGGATGGTATCCCGCAGCGCACGCTCCGCGACGCGCGCGAATTCGCCGGCTGGCATCCGGCCTGCCTGCAAAGCCCGGCGGGCCGCAATCAGCTCCGCCGGCCGCGGAATACTCCCGATCGGTTCGGTAGGTATGTGCAACAGTCCCCTCGTAGCCTCGTCTCAAGACGACTATTGAACCATCTTGAACCGATCTGTTCCTGATTTGCAAGAGCCGCCGCAGTATACTTCCAGCATGCCAGTCCTTCGCGCCCTGCCGCCCGCCATCGTGCTGACCACCCTGGCCGCCGCACAGCAAACCATCTCATTCCCCACCCAAGATGGCGGCCGGATTTACGCCGACCTCTATGGCAAAGCCACTCGCGCCGTTGTGCTCGCTCACGGCGGCCCATTCAACAAGGAGAGCTGGCGGGACCAGGCCCGGGTTCTGGTGGCCGGTGGATTCCGCGTCCTGGCAATCGACTTCCGCGGATACGGCCGCTCGAGCGGTCCGGGCCAGGCTGATTTCGATAACGCCCCCTTCGAGAACGATGTGCTCGCCGCGGTTCGCTACTTGAAAACGCACGGCGCCAAAACGGTGTCGGTGGTTGGGGGCAGCTTCGGTGGCGGAGCTGCCGGCGATGCGTCCATCAAATCCGCGCCAGGTGAGATTGACCGCATCGTATTTCTGGGTGCGGCGCCGAATCTCCCGGCGGAAAAAATGAAGTCACGCGCCCTGTTCATCGTCGCCCGCGATGACGCCAACGACAGCGGGCCACGGCTTCCAGGCATTCGTGCGCAGTACGAAAAAGCTCCTCAGCCGAAGGAACTGATCGTCCTGGATGGTTCCGCGCACGCTCAGTTTCTTTTCCAAACCGATCAAAGCGATCGCGTCATGCGCGAGATCCTGCGATTCCTTTCGACGCCATGATGGTTTACCGATGCGCCGGGGAACTCGCCGCGCTCGCGCACACGGAATTGAACGGCCAGAAGAAGCCCGGTTTCAGTGTCACCGACGCCTGCTCGATTCTCAGGCCGGAACGAAAACGGGCTCCGCCGGCGTCCATCGGCAATTCGGACCCGTGCCAGGTACCTACCAGGCTGACGAAGCCGGGGCCTGGATCCGAGTGGGTAAGGGGCGGTGGTTCGCTCAGAACAAGCGTCATCCGGCGGCCCTCGGTGCTTCGCGGCCAGACGCCATCAAGGGCACCCCTAAGCTGTAGAGGCTGGGCCACTCCGGGCGAAGTACAGAGCACGGCCGAGCCCTGCACACTGCTGCCCGGATTCAGCCCGGCGCTGTCCCGAGCCGGATAGAAAACAACGAATAGCGGATACTCAAGCCCGCCCCTGGTAACCAGCTTGCCAGATCCAAACCAGGTAAACAGCGGCGTCCGCCGCCCGCCGATATGCAATGCCCACGGGTGCGTCAAGGCGATCACCGCGTACATGACGGTCCCGCCGAAGACGACAATAAACAGAAGCTTCGTGAGACACCCGGATACCAGCCTGGCAAGACACCCGGGCGGTTGCGGCATGAAGTGAGTGTACGCTCCCGGCATTCCCGGTTCAATCCGCGCACGCCGCCGTCAAGGCCGCCAGGACCTCAATTCGGAACCGGGACGATCGCAGAACTGAAGCGCCGCGCGGCTAAAGCCCGGCCTACGTAAGCACCCGCCTGACCACGTCCAGCAGATCCTCCGGCCGAATCGGCTTCGCCAGGGTCGCGTGCGCTCCCAGAAGCTCGACCGTGTGCAGGAACCAACCACCGAACCTGCCCGATATGGCGACAATCGTAAAAGACGACCGTGACCCGCCTGCTATCGGCGGGATGGTAATAAATCTGGTGAGAGCCGTCTTCGCGATCAAAAACAAACCCGTCGCGGTTCAGCGCGGAAATAATTTCGCGAGCAGTAACGTTTCGAAGCTATCCATAGCTGATGCCCACTGATCAGAGAGTCACTGCCACACGAGGTTCGACGGTAATCTCAACCTGGTCGCCTGGTTCGCCGGGGATGTGCTCGCCATGTTCCAGCATGCTGTCAACGACCATGTGAACCACGTCGTTGATGCGTTTGAGAGCTTCGTGCTCCGTTTCACCCCAGGTTGACGCCCCGTGCTGTTCGAGCGCTGGGCAGTAGGCGTGCCAACCCGACGGATTCCCATCGAAATCCTCCGTTCAGGCGGCACACCCGGCGAAGGTTCATGCGGCGAGCCACGCTCAGGGTTCGAGCGCCGCCCGAATATCTTGAAGGGTAACCACCATAGTCATTGCTTCGCGAGGGCACGGATCGAAGCCCAGCGCGACATAAAACCTCCGCGCCTCCTCGGAGATGGCGTGCACGATGATCCCCCGAATCCCGATGGTATCGGCCGCATGAGCGACGCGGCGCGCTGCATCGCGAAACATCGCGCGCCCCAAGCCGCGTCCCTGCCGTCTACGATCCACCGCCAGCCGAGCCAACACCGCGACCGGAACAGGATCCGGCATGTTCCTCCGAAACCTGCCCGGAGCCGTTACTTGTGCAATGGCTCCTGAAGCAAGAGCGTAGTAGCCTACGACCCTTTTGCCTTCACAAACCACATACGTCCTGGATGCGCCACTCACCTGGTTCGCCCGGGCGCGCCGCAGCAGCCAGTCGTCCAGTGCGGGTTCGCAATCGTCGATCTGATGATCGTCAGCCAAGGGTTCGGGCGGTGACGGAGCCACGCGCTCACTCCCAGGGCGCGGACGTCCGCATGCTCTTGCGTAGCCGCTCGTTCGGCTGTGACGGAGCGTCCAGGCGTGCCAGAAACTCACGATACGCCTTCGGACTCACCGCAAAAAGCGTGCGATCCAGAAGTGCGTCCTCGGCGGCGCGGCGGGCCGCGTCGAGGACAAAATCGGTACGGTTTTTGCCTGCCAGTTCCGCCGCGCGATCGATCAGCCCGCGAACCTCCGGCTTGATGCGGATGTTGAGCGCTTCGCGGGTGCTGGTTTCCCGATGTGAGCGGCGCATGAGATTCTCCTGGAAATAAGGATAACAGCTCGTAACGACATTGTCATTACCCAACTGAGGATTGCGTGCGGTTTGCTCCCCTCACACCAGGTCTATCTCGGCGGGCGGGGATTGGGCCTCGGCGAAAACCAGCGCGACGGTGGCGCGGCCGGGATCGAGGCCCGAGGGCAGGAGAGCGTTCACCTGGCTCAGACCTTCGCGGTCGTGCGAGGAAACATAGATGGCGGGCAGGTCGGTGCCGTTCAGACGGACCCGCACCTCGCCGGGATCGCAGGGGTCGGGCAACCCGGAGACCCAGAGGGAAATGCAGGCATCCAAACCCACGCGCACACGATAGCGCTCCCAGGTCCTGCCGTCGGTCGCCAGGCGGATCTCGATGTCGCCCGAAGCGCGTTCGGCGTCGGCGCGGCGGCGGTCCGGCTCCGGAATGTCCACGGCGATCCGCACGTGGTTGCTCCAGGCGCTGTCGCGGATCCGCAGGCGCGCATCGTACCAGCCGGGATCCAGTCCGGGAGGCAGCTTACAGTTGGCGTGCCACCCGTCGCCGCCAGTGGCGTGAACATGCACGGGGCGCGTGCCGTAGCCGCCGATCTCGGGGCACACTTCGTCCGATGCCAATTGCTCCTGGCCGGTCTTGAACCAGAAGGAGACGTAGTCGTCGGAGCGGGCGGAGAAGGCGTGATCGCGCGACACGCTGTTTTCCACGCAGGTGACGTAGGGCGCCGGTTGAATGGCCGGGCGCGGCGTCCATTTCCGGAAGCAGCTCACGTGCGCGCGGTGGTCGATCACGCTTTCCAGGCGCACGGATGCGAATCCGGCGGTGCGGCAGAAGGCCAGCAGGCAGGAGCTGTTGGGGCCTACCCAGTTGTCGAACTGGCCGCGAAGCTCGGTGGTTTCGTAGAACTCCATCAGCGGGGGGGCGGCGAGGTCGCTGCCGTCATCGGTGACGAACGATTCCACGAAGGCCATTTCGGTGGCGAGGCCGCACACCGTTTCGAGCGCCAGCAGCGGGTGCTTCAGATGGTAGAGGACGCCGAAGAACAGGACGATGTCGAAGCGGCCCAGATCCCGCGCGGAGAGGCGGCAGATGTCGCCGATCTGATAATCCACGCGCGAGCGGAGCAGCTCGTGGGCCACGCGGAAGCGGGTGTGCTCCGCGGAATCGATGGCCACCACCTGCGCGCCCCGCTTCTCCATCTCGAAACTGAACCAGCCGTCCCACGCTCCAATATCGAGCACGCGCTTGCCGGTGAGGTCGCGGGGGATGGGGAACCAGGCCAGCCGGGAGCGGAGCTGGTCGAGGGTCTGAAGGCCTGGAATGACCTGGCCGTCGGGCAGCTCGATGCTGTGATACCAGCCCAGCCGGCTCAGCTCGCCGATCTGCTTCTGGGTCTCCCGGGTGTAGAGTGGGTTGCGGGCTTCCATGGCGCCTGAAAACACAAGAGGCGCTCCCCCGACGCGGAGGAGCGCCTCAGAATCCGTGTTGGATCACGCTCTCAGACCTGGAACGAGCTGCCGCAACCGCAGGTCGACTTGACTTGCGGATTGTTGAACTTGAACCCTTGTCCTTCCAGGGTCTCCACGTAGTCAACCTCGGCTCCATCCAGGTACAGCAGGCTGGCTTGGTCGATGTAGACCTTCAAGCCGTTGTAGTTGTACGTCTTGTCGAGCATGTTGGGCTGGTTCTCGAAAGCCATGGAATAGCTGAATCCGGAACAGCCGCCGCCCACCACCGAGATGCGCAGTCCGGCCGGCCGGGGCTCCTGGCTCGCCATGATTTCCATCACCTTGCCGACTGCCTTTTCCGTCAATTGGACCATCGTTGTCAACTCCTGAGTTCGGGTTTAGTCTCTCCCATTATTATACAAACAGGAGCTTATTTCCCCAGTGCTCGACTTGTTAGATGCAGTGGGGGGTACGCGGGTCGCGGAAATGCGGGGCGGGTGGCATGGATCCGGGCAGGGGCGGATTCCGGGCGCGCGACGGAGAAAAGGAGAGGGGATGCGGGAATAACCGGCAGGAACCGGCCCGCCGTGTGCTACAAGAACTGATGTAGCCCCGCTACATTTGAAACCCGAAATCTGCGCGGTGCGTCGGAAGCGGTGTATGGGAACACTGAGTGGCGCTTTAACACTCCCGGGGTTCGGTAGCAGGGTTGCGACTAAGAGCAAAGTGGACTACCAGAACACCCCGGAGGGCGCCCTGGTGCGCCGGGCGCAGAGCGGCGAGGAGTCGGCGTTCCGCGAAATCGTGGAGCGGTACCAGTCCAAGGTGTTTTCCATCATCCACGGCATCGTGCGGCAGCGCAACGATGTGGAAGATATTGCACAGCAAGTATTTGCGAAGGTTTTCCTGTCGCTGAAGAGCTTCGATTTCCGCAGTTCCCTGATCACCTGGATTTATAAGATTACGGTCAACGAATGCTTCGATTACCTGCGCAAGCGCAAGGTGCGGAAGCTGGTGTACGAGAGCGACTTGAGCGAAGACGAGGTGCGCCGGGTGGAAAACACCGAACCGAGCATCGACCGGCAGGCGCCGGCGGATGCCGACCTGGCGCGGCGGGATTACGTTCTGAAACTCCTCTCACGGGTCTCCGAAGAGGAGCGTATGTTGTTGATGATGAAGGAAGTTGAGGGATTTTCGGTCGAGGAGCTGGCGGAAAAGACCGGCATGAACGAAAACACCATCAAGGTCAAGTTGTTCCGTGCAAGGCAGAAATTGGTCAAGGCGTCGCAACGCCTGGAGCGCGCTCCCGGCCTGGTGACCGGTTGAGCCGGAGAGTTTCGAAGAGGAATGTCCCGGAAGCGGGCGGCAGACCCGCGAAGGGGAGTTCAGGCCCGTTGATTTACATTTGTAAGGGAAGAAACATATGCACGCGGTAGTGATGGACAGCCTCGAAGAGTATCTGTCCGGCACGCTGGAGCCGGCGGATCAGCGGACCGTAGATGCGCATTTGAGCGCCTGCAAGCCGTGCCGGGAAGAGTTGTGCAGCATGCAGGACGTGTCGCAGTGGTTCGTTTCCTTGAAATCCGAAGCGGAGCTGGAGCCGTCGCCCATCTTCTACGCCGCAGTGATGCGGCAGGTGGACGCGCGGAAAAGGCCTACTTTCTCCAGCCTGTTCGCCCTGGATCTGGCTTTCGGGCGGAACCTGGTGTTTGCTTCGCTGCTGACGCTGGCCGTGCTGGGAAGCTACCTGGTGTCGCGCGAATCCGGCGACCCGATGGGCCCGTCGCCGTCGGCCGTCATGGCGCAGGAGAATGCGCCGGCATTCGATTCCGCGCCGGGGCACAACAACATGCTGGTAACGCTGACGGCCTATGAGCAGCGCTAATCTTCTGGAAAACGCGCCGGCCGAAAGGGCCCGGAATCCCAAACTCGTCTGCGGCGTTACCTTGGCCCTGGTTTTTCTGACCGGCGCGGCGGCAGGGGCCCTGGCGATGGATTTCGGGATTCACAATCGGGCCCGTCCCCCGGCGTTCGACACTCCCCAGGGAAAGGTGCTGTACTTCGAGCGCATGCGGAAGGAACTGGACCTGACCCCCGCGCAGTCCGAGCAGATGGAGTCCGTGCTGAACGACTTCTGGCAGTATTACCACTCGGTTCTGAGCGAGAGCAAACAGCGCGTGGAACAGTTGCTCAACGCGGAACAGCGCCGCAAATTCGATCAGATGCTGCAACAGCAGTCGCCGCGCTGAAACGCATCGCTAGTTCTAGTAGTACTGAACGGATTGACAGTTGACCGGCGTGTGTCCACAATATTGTCGTCATGCGCCTGGTAATCCCCCCCTTGGCGGCCGCGTGCGCCGCACTGTTTCTGAATGCCTGTTACCGGCCACCGACGCCCGCTGCTCCGAGCGTCTACAAGATGGGCGAGAAGGTCAACGTAGGCCATATCGTCTACACTGTGATTGACACGAAGTGGGAGACCTCCCTTCCGGAGGACTCGGAGCCGCGCAACCCGCAACACCGGTTCTTACTGGTGCGCATGAGCGCGGCAAATAGCGGAGGCGACAACATGATGCTTCCCAACCTGGTGATCGAAGACGACGCCGGCAACACCTACCAGGAGTTGAGCGACGGCAAAGGTGTGCCCGACTGGGCGGGGTATCTCCGCAGGATCGGCCCAGCCGAGGCTTCGATCGGCAACATCTTATTTGACGCGCCGCCAAAATCGTACAAGCTGAGGGTGACCGACGAAAACGGCGAAAAGCCGGCCCTGGTGGACATGCCGCTTTCGTTCAACTAGACGAGGGCTCCGCCCCCGATATCGCGTCGCGATATGGGAGCCGGCGCCGCGGACTACAATCAGAGTATGGTCGCGGTCACCGTCGCGCTGTTTTTTTTCCAGACAGCGGACTTCAATGCCGGCGGCATGAAAGCCCTCGAAGAAGGCCGATACGAAGCCGCGGTACAGGCGTTCGTCAAGGCGATCGAGGCGGATCCCAAGGATTACACGGCGCATTTCAACCTCGCTTTGGCGTACGGATTCCTGCACAAGGATGCGGAGGGCATCGCGGAGTACCGTAAGACGCTCGATCTGAAGCCGGGGCTGTACGAGGCGCAGTTGAACGGCGGCATTCTGCTGATGCGCCGGAAGGACGCGGCGGAAGCCCTGCCCCTGTTCGCCGCAGCGGCGGAGCAGAAGCCCAAGGAGTTTCGCCCGCGCTATTACCTGGCGGAGGCGCAGCTCCAGACGGGGGCGTCAGATAAGGCCGAAGAGAGCTACCGGATGGCGCTGGAGCTGGATGCCAACTCGGCCAATGCGGAACTCGGACTGGCGCACGCCCTGGCGCGGGAGTCGAAGCTGGCCGACGCCGATCCGCATTTCCGGCGCGCGGCCCAGTTGGACCCCAAGCTTCGCGAGTATCTTCTGGAACTGGCCGGCCTCTACGAGGAAGGCGGGCAGGCGGCCGCGGCCATGGCGATCTATCGCGAATTTCCGGACAACACCGCGGCGCAGGAGCACCTGGGCGCCCTGATGCTCGATGCCAAGCAATATGCCGAGGCCATTCCGCGGCTGGAATCGGCCTATACGAAAGACCCCACGCCGGCCAACCGGGCGGCGCTGGCGGCGGCGTACCTTTTCGCGGGGCAACTGGAGCGGGCGCTCCCGATGCTCGACCAGGCGGTGGCGGGCGATCCGGGGAATTACGATCTCCGCATGATGTACGCGCGCGCGCTGCGCGACCGGAAGCAGTTTCCGGCGGCGGCCAATCAGTTTTACGAAGCGGCCAAATTGAAGCCGGCCGAGGCCAAGACGTGGAGCGAGCTGGGCGGCATGCTGTACATGGCGGAGAACTATCCGCAGGCGCTGGCGGCGTTCGACCGGGCGCGCAGCCTGGGCGAGAACACTCCCGGGAACTGGTTCCTTCGTGCGATTATCTTAGACAAGCTCAAGCAACTGAAGCCGGCGCTGGAAGCCTACCAGCAGTTCCTGACGATGAGCCAGGGCAAGAATCCGGATCAGGAGTTTCAGGCGCGGCAGCGGGCGAGGATCATACAGAGGGAGTTGGAGAAGCGTTGATGAAATTGGGGCGGCTGGCGGCGTTGGCGGTCTGGCTGGCGTTGGCCGGGTCCGGGCGGGCGGACCTGAAACGGGCCCGGGCGGAACCCAACCTCGAGAAGCGCTCCCAACTGGCGCTGGAGAACGCCCGCGCCCAATACCAGGCGGCCCGCGCGGCGTACGAGAAGGGAGACAACGACCAGACGGCGGCGGCGATAGCCGAAATCCAGGAATCCGTGGAACTGGCCGACGCGTCTCTCAAGGAGACCCACAAGGATCCGCGGAGGAGTCCGAAGTGGTTTAAGAAGGCGGAGATCGAAACCCGCGACCTGCTGCGGAAGCTGGACGCGTTCCAGCAGGAGATGGGTTTTGCGGAGCGGCCCATGCTGGAAAAAGTCAAGGCCAGTATCCAGGAGATCCACGATGAGCTGCTGCTGGGATTGATGGAGGGCAAACGCAAATGAAATTGCTGCTATGGTGCGTGGCGCTGGCGCTGCCACTGGCCGCACAGCAACGCGACTTCCTCACGGCCGACGAAGTCGACCAGATCCGGGAGGCGCAGGAGCCCAACGATCGCATCGCGCTGTACGCGCACTTTGCGCGGGAGCGGCTCGACCTGGCGAAGAGCCTGCTGGCGAAGGACAAGGCCGGCCGTTCGATCCTGATCCACGACGCGCTGGACGACTACGCGCGGATCCTCGACGCCATCGACGACGTGGCGGATCAAGCCCTGGCGCGCAGGCAGGACATGAAGCCCGGGCTGACCGCGGTGGCCAAAGTGGAACAGGAAGCGCTGCCGGTTTTGCAGAAGATGCGCGACAGCAAGCCGAAGGACCTGGACCGCTACGAGTTCGTGTTGCGGACGGCGATCGAGACCACGACCGACAGCCTGGACTCCGCGCAGGAAGACCTGGGCAAGCGGACGGCCGGCGTGGAGGCGCGCGAGAAGCGCGAGAAGAAGGCGCTGCAGGAGGCCATGACTCCGGCCGAGCGCGAGGCCAAGCAGGCCGACGACAAGAAAGCCGCGGAGGCGGCGGCCGCCGACGAGGAGAAGCAGGCCAGGAAGCCGCCCACGCTGCTCAGGCCGGGCGAGAAGAAGCAGGACGACAAGCAGGACCGGCAATAGACGGCCGGTCTCCGCTGCGATACGCTTCGATCATGCCGCTGGACCCGCAGACGGACTTCCCCGCCTTGACTGAGGAAACACACGCCGGATTTGGGAGCACAACGCGCCATGGTGGGACGCCAATATGGGCGAAGGCAATCGATGGCATCGGCAACTGGTGGCGCCGGCCACAGAACGGCTGTTGGCGATCCGGGCCGGTGAGCGGGCGCTGGAACTGGCGTGCGGAAACGGGCAGTTTGCGCGGCGGCTCGCGGAGTTGGGAGCGCACGTGGTGGCTTGCGATTTCAGCAGCGCGCAGCTGGAGTGCGCCCGGCGCCGGACTGTCGCGAATGCGGATCGGATCGAGTACCGGCTGGCCGACCTGACAAAGGAGGAAGATCTCGCCGGGCTGGGCGCCGGCGAATTCGACGCGGCCGTCTGCAACATGGCGTTGATGGACATAGCCGCCATCACGCCCTTGCTGCACGCGGTTCGCGGGGCGCTGAAGGCCGGAGGCCGTTTCGTTTTCTCGGTTCCGCATCCCTGCTTCAATACCAGCGGGACCACCATGCTGGCTGGGCGCGACGACTACGAGGGCGAGGGCACCTTGACACTCAGCATCCGGGTGAGGCGCTACCGGACGCTCGGGCCACAGAAGGCCATCGGGATCGCGGGCCAGCCGCTGACCCACTACTACTTCCACCGTCCGCTCGGCACGCTGCTGCCGGCGTGCTTTCGAGCAGGCTTCGTTCTGGACGGGTTGGAAGAGCCGGCCCTGGAGCGCGGACCGGAGACCGCGCACGCTTTGCGCTGGGGGAACTTTTCGGAAATTCCACCGGTTCTGGTGGCGAGATTGCGCGCATCGCCCGGCGGCGCAGGAGCCTGATTGGAACTGTGGCCGGCCCCGCGGCTCCGTGCTAGGATCGGGCGGTGGACCGTTTTCCCATAGGCCTCAACACTTACTGCCTCCGCGCCATGCGCTGGCACGACCAGAAACTGCTGGACTACGCCGCGGGCCTGAAACTCGACGCTATTTTTCTGCAAGACTCCATCGACCCCGGCACCAACGATCCGGCTCACTGGAAAGAGGTGAAGGACACCTCCGCGCGGCTCGGCCTGCATCTCGAAACGGGGACCGGCGGCTCGCTGCCGCGCACGCCCGACGGTTTCGACGCTTCGGTGAAACTGCTGCGCGATGCCATCCGCCGCGCCGCCGCCATGGGCTCGCCGCTGGTTCGCACACTGGTGGCCAGCGACCGCCAGAGCCTTCCGCCCGGCCCGGTCGAAAAGCACATCGACACGATGATCAAGCTTCTGCGCACCCTGAGATCGGAAGCCATGGATGCCGGCGTGAAGTTCGCCATCGAGAACCACAAGGACCTGCTGTGCCAGGAGACGCGCCAACTCATCGACGGCGCCGGCAAGGAGTTCACGGGCTCGTACCTCGATACGGGCAACCCGGTTTTCGTCATGGAAGACCCGATCCAGACAGTCGAAACCCTCGGCCCGGTGGCGCTCACTTTGCACCTGCGCGATTCGGTGGTCTACGAAACGCGCAACGGGGCCGCCGTCGAGTGGGTTCCGCTGGGAGAAGGCATCATCGATTTCCGCCGCATCCTGGCCCGCGCACGCGAGATCTGCCCGCCGCTATACGTGTACATCAAGCCGATCACCGGCCGCCCGCCGCAAGTCTTGCCGTATCTCGAGCCGGACTTCTGGAAGATGTTCCCCGACGCTCGCGCGGCCGACGTGGCGCGCTTCATGGCGCTGGCGAAGTCGGGCCATCCGTACGAGCGGGAGATGGTGATGGAAGACGTCGCGGGCCGCTCCAGCATAGAGCCCTACGCGGCCGCCTTGCAATACCAGCAGCGCGACCACATGGAGCGCAGCGTCGAGTACGCCAAGAAGAGCCTCGATCTGGGCATCCGGTGGCGCACCTGACTGGCCGCCCTTGGGGCGCTACTGCCCGACCGGGTAGCCACGATCGATCCAGTCGGTCTTGAAATTCGTGGCGGAGTACATCGCCCGGACCCGCGTGAAGCCCATCTGCTTCAGCAGAGCGAAGGCCGGCTGGATGTTGGGACACCGGTCCCACGGACAGCATCCGCAATAGATCACGATGTCGCGATCGCGCGGCAGGCCCTTCACGGCGGCCGTGAGCAACTCCAGGCCGCCGCTCCGGGAACCCGGGCCGGCAAAGACCGCGCCCGGAATGTGCTTGCTGCGGTAGAGAAGATTCGGTCCCACCTGAATGACGGCCGGCCTGGCGCCCCTGGCCGCCAACTGCGCCGCGAGGTCCTTGGGCTGAACCAGCGCGACCTCGGCCGCCATCGCGGCAGTGAGGACCACGACGAACCCGCCGATAAAAGCTTTCACTCTACTACTGTACCTGACTCCGGCTTTCACGCCTGTGAACCACCCGCCCAGTTTTCCGCACTCCCGGCGCATGTTCTAATAGAAGTTCCGGGGTTCTCGTGCAAGTCATTTCTATACTTCGTCTGTCTCGTTTAGCGTGGTCGGTGTGCGCCGCCGGGTTGGTTTGGGCGGCGCCCAAGCCCGACATCACGCAGGCCAAAGCCGCGCTCGCGCAACTCCCCCTTCGCTTTGAAGCCAACCAGGGCCAGACCGCTCCGGAAGTGCGCTACACCGCGCATGCCGGCGGCTACACCCTGTTCCTCACCGCGCGCGGCGCAACCATCCGCTCCGCCGGATCGAAACCCGTCACCATCTCGCTCGAAAATTCCAACCGCGCTCCACGCATCGAGGCCCTCGACCGCCTTCCGGTCCGCACGGATTATTACCTGGGCACGCGGGAGAACTGGCACACCGGCGTTCCCAGCTATTCGCGCGTGCGCTACCACGACGTCTATCCCGGCGTGGACGTGGTGTACTACGGCAACCAGAACCAGTTGGAGTACGACTTCGTGTTGCAGCCCGGCGCCGACCCCCGCGCGATCCGCATGAAGTTCCGCGGGGCGCCCTCCGGTCCGGGCGCTCTCACCATTTCGGCGGAAGGCGACCTGGTGCTCGAGACCTCCGGCTCCAGGATCGTCCAGAAGAAGCCGCTCATTTACCAGGAAGATCCGCGCACTTCGGCGCGCCTGGAGATCGCCGGCCGCTACGTGATGGTGTCACCGAACGTGGTGGGGCTTCGCGTGGACCACTACGACCGCGGCCGGGCCCTGGTGATCGACCCCGCCCTGGTTTACTGCACTTATCTGGGCGGCAGCGGCACGGATCAGATCAACGCCGTGAAATTTGGGCCGAACCAGACGCTGTATATCGCCGGACAGACCGACAGCCAGCAGATCCCCGCCATCAATGGCGCCTATGACAACAACAATGCGGGGCTGACCGATATCTTTCTCGCCATCGTCGACATTACGCCCGGAAACGGCTACCCGCTCGTGTATTTCAGCTACCTGGGAGGCGCCAACATAGATATTCCGCTGGCGCTGGATGTCGATTCCTCCGGCGTCGCGTCCCTCACCGGCACTACAACCTCCACGGATTATCCTGTTACCGCCAATGCCTTTCAGGCCACCGGGGCTGCCAGCTCGGTGGATGCGTTCGTGTCGCAGATCGATCCTTCCCTGTACGGTGGGGTTTCTCTGATCTTCTCCACCTATCTGGGCGGCTCGGGCGACGATGGGGGCACCGGCATCGCGGTCAGCAACGGGTTGCTTTACCTTATCGGCTACACCAAGTCCGCCGATTTCAGCGTGACCGCCAGCGCTTATCAGCCCGTCCTGTGGGGGTTGCAGGACGCGTTCCTGTGTCAGATCGATCCCGTTGCCGGCGCTCTGCTCTATTCCACTTACCTGGGCGGCGAGGAGCAGGATTGGGGACGCGACATCCTGGTGGGGCCGAACGGCCTGGTCTACTTTACGGCTGCCACGCTCTCTATCTACTTCCCGATGGCCGGTTACAATTACTCCGAGGTTTCCAATCTCGGCAACTCGACCGGCGCCCAGGATATCATCGTCGGTGTGATGGATATGACTCAGACGGGCGCCGCTTCGCTGGTATATACCACTTACTTCGGCGGATCGGGGAACGACGACGTGCATGGCCTGGCATTTGACTCCAAGGGCAACCTTCTGATCACCGGCTACACTCTGTCGTCGGATTTTCCGGTGACGGGCAACGCCATGCAGCCAACCTACAACGGCAATGCCGACGCCTTCGTTGCGGTGGTGAACCCCGCCATTCCCTTCGGCGGCTTTCTGATTTACTCCACGTACCTCGGCGGCGCTCACGGCGAGTCGGCTTACGACGTCAAGGGCGACAGCGCGGGCTACATTTACGTGACGGGTTATACGTTGTCGCCGGACTTTCCGTCGGTGAACGCGGTGCAAGCGCAGTGGGGCGGAGGCACCAACCTCTTTCTCACCAAGTTCAAGCCGGGTGTAGCCGGCCGCGGCGCCATCGCCTTCTCGACGTTTGTCGGCGCTACCGGCACGTACGTGCCATCCGGACTGGTGGTCGGTCCCGACGGAACCGTTTACGTGGTGGGCTATGGCACCGTCGGCCTGCCCAGCTCCGCAAACGCCATACAAGGCGGCTTCGCGGGCGGTGTCGACGGTTTCCTGCTGATCGTGACGCAGTAGACGCCGGCGGGAAGGCCCGCGCCACAGGCTCAATGAGTCACTGGCCCCGGCGCGGGCGGCTTCTGAATCTTCATTATCGTGATATCCCCGAAGCCGACTCTCAGATACAGGTGGTGCGCGGCCGGCGCTCCCTGCACGAAGCGGTGGCCGAGAAGCCACTGGCTGCGTTTTGCGTGGCCAGGGAAGTCGGAAGTCACGTCGCCAAAATCGCTCTTCGCGTCAATATCATACTGGCCCTCCGGGGGGAGCTGAAGAGTAATTGCTCCGTTGCGAACGGTCACGTGGACGTCCGAGGCCAGATCGGCGACGTGTACTTCGCCCGTGCCGTGAGCGGCCGACAGCTTGGCGTTCATGGGGGCCTTGATGTGGTACTCCAGATCGAAAGCGGTGGCCGGCCGCCAAGGCGAGAAGGGCAATGCGCCGCGACGCCGGGGGAATTCCGTCGTGATGACGAGGTCCGAGCCCTGGCGCTCCATCGAGACTCGCACTTTGTCCAACTCCCGGGACGCCTTGTCGCGGTCTCGGGACGGGTATGCGTCCTTCGTCGATTTGATGGTGGTGAGCTCGACGCCGGGACTGTCCCACCCCTCGACCGTAACCTCTCCGGCCGAATTCTTCAATCGAAGCCAGCCGCCCGAAGGAAAGTCCGCCCGCTCCGTGTGAGTTACCAGTACCTTCTGTTTGGGTTCGTCATCCGCCAGGAGCAGGCAACTCATTCCGAACAGTACCGCCAGCATTCGCATCATATGTTCACTCGCGTTCCCTCACTCGTACACGCTTCTCGATTCGTCCGCCGGCGGCAGATGGTCGGTCGGTCGGGCCCACCAGACATAGAAAGTCGGCAGCAAAAAGGTGCTCATGATTAGATCGACGATCAGCCCACCGACGATGACGATGGCAAACGGCCGTTGCGAATCGGAACCGATCTCATGCGACAGCGCGGCCGGCAACAGACCCAGTGTGGCGACCAGCATAGTCATCATGATCGGCCGCAGCCTCCGTACGGCTCCTTCAATGGCGGCGTTCTCAATCGAGAGCCCCCGCGCGCGTAATTGATTGATATACTCCACCATGATAACGCCGGTTTGCACAGAAGCGCCAAACAGGGCAAGGAATCCGACGCCCGACGAAACACTGAAATGCGTGCCCGTGACGTATAGCGCCAGGAGACCTCCCACACGCGCCACGCCCACGTTTACCAGGTGCAGGCACGCCCACTTGGCGGACCCGAAAGCGCCGTAGATAATCATGAAAATGAAGAAGACGGTCAAGGGGACGATAATGAGCAGCCGCGCCTCGGATCTTTTCTGACTCTCGTATTCGCCTTCCCAGTTGATGTGGTAGCCACGCGGCAGCTGCACTTGTGTGTTGACCTTCCGGATTGCCTCCTCGACGGCGCCGCCCAGGTCGCGCCCGCGCACGCTGTATTTGATGGCGATGTAGCGCTCGTTTCCTTCCCGATAAATCTCCGAAGCGCCGTCCTGCTCCTGGATCTTCGAAAGCTGGGCGAGCGAGACTCGTTCACCAGTCGGCGCCAGCAGGCGAATGCTTTGGATCGTTTCCTTCTTGTCGCGGTACTGCGGCAGATAGCGCATTACGAGGTCATAACGCGCCTCATCCTGCAGCACTTGAGTGAGAGCGTTGCCGCCCACCGCCGTCTGGACGGCATCCTGTACGTCCGCCACGTTAATCTGATACCGGGCGGCCTGCTCGCGATCGACGGTGACGTTCAGGTTGGGCTGGCCCAGCAGGCGAAAGACTCCCAGATCCTCGATCCCCTTGACTCCGCGCATGATCTTCACGACCTGGTCGGCTTTATCTTCGAGGGTTCGCAGGTCCTCCCCGTAAATCTTTGTGGCAAGCTGTCCCTTCACTCCGCTGACCGCTTCTTCCATGTTGTCCGCGATGGGTTGAGAGAAGTTCCAGATGACTCCCGGGATCTTTTCCAGCTCCCGGTTCATGGCGGCAATGACTTCCTCCTTATTCTTGTGAAATCCGGGCCGCCACTGTGCCTTCGGTTTCAGGCCAACGAAGTACTCCGTATTGAAGAAGCCCGTGGTGTCTGTCCCGTCATCCGTACGCCCCGCCTGGCTGGTACACTCGGTCACCTCGGGGAACGAGCAAAGCAGCAGCCGGGCCTGGTTCGTCAGGCGGATACTCTCACTGGGGCCGGTGCTCGGCGCGAGAGTGCCGCGCACCCACAGCGATCCTTCGTCCAGATGCGGCAGAAACTCCGATCCAATCCTATCGCCCTGCAACAGCCAAAGGCTGCAACACACCGCGGCGAGCGACACGGCAACCATCACCCAACGGTGACGGACAGTCCAGGTGACGGCATGCTGGTACAACCTGGTAGTCCAGACTTGCAGCGGATTCTGCCATTCGGCTGTCTCTTTGCGAAACAGGAAACTTGCCAGGACCGGAGCGACGGTCATCGAGAATATCACCGCACCCAACAGAGCGAAGGCCACGGTCCAGGCCATCGGCCGGAAGAGCCGGCCTTCCACCCGCTGCAGCGTAAAGATGGGCAGATACGCGGTGATGATAATCGTAATCGCGTAGAACACCGGTCTCTGTACTTCGTGGGCAGCGGCCCGAATCCGGTCTGGTATGGACTTCGACACCTCTTCGCGATGGCCCAGATGGCGGACGATGTTTTCGACCATCACGACAGCCCCATCCACTACCATTCCGAAGTCCAGGGCGCCGAGCGACAGAAGATTCGCCGGGATGTGACGCGCATTCAGAAGAATGGAAGCGAACAACAAGGAGAACGGGATGGTGGCCGCTACAATGAGAGCGCCCCTGACGTTTCCCAGAAAGAGGATCAGAATCACAGTGACAAGAAGGAAACCCTCGGTGAGATTGTGCAGCACCGTGTGGGTCGTAAAGTGCACCAGCTCACTGCGGTCGATGAAGGGAACGATCTTTACGCCGCGCGGCAGAATGTGGTCGTTGAGCTCCTGCACCTTGGCATGCAGCCCATGCGGCCCGTCGAGGGCCGTTTCCGCATCCGCCCCTTTCCGCATGGGTACCCACGCGGAAACCACGTCGTCGTTGTCAACGATCTGTCCGTCCTCGCGGCGAATGGCCCGGGCGAACTGGCCGAGCCGGATCTTGGGGCCCTGCGAAATGGTGGCGATATCCCTCATGTGGAGGGGCGTGCCGTTCTTGGTCAGGATCACGGTGTTGTTGATATCGCGTACGTTCTTGACCAGACCCACTTCCCGCACATTGATCTGCTGCAGGCCGGCTTCGATGAAGCTGCCGCCCGCATTGACGTTGTTGTTGGTAAGCTGTTGCTCCACCTGGGAGAGGCTGAGGCCATAGGAGATGAGCTTGTTCGGGTCGATGCGCACCTGATACTCGCGAGTAGGTCCACCGAAGCTGGAAACATCGACGATATCAGGGACCGCCTTCAGGTTTTTCTCGACTACCCAGTCTTCAATGGACTTCAACTCCATCACGTCGTAGGCCGGGTTGGTGTTGCGCAAGGTGAAGAAGTAGATCTGGCCGGCTGGACTCCAGTCCGTGCCCATCTGCGGTACGACGCCCGTCGGCAAGGTAGCTTGCGACATGCGTTCCAGAACCCGCTCGCGGTTCTGGAAATTATCCGAATCGTCGGTGAAGATCAATTTCAGATCGGATAGCCCGAAGAGGGAGAACGACCGGAGATGCGTCACGTCGGGGATGCCATTCATTACAATCTCGAGCGGAATGGTGACCTGTTGCTCGATTTGCTCCGCCGCGATTCCCGGCCATTGGGTAATGATCTCGACGTAGTTGTCCGCGACATCCGGATATGCGTCGATGGGAAGCGCGTGGAACGCAACGACACCCCCCGCGACCAGCAAGAGCGCGAACGCCAATACGAAAAGGCGTTTGTTCAAGGCAAAATCGACTACCCGGCGAATCATCTATTGCTCCACGGTATTCTGGAATACCAGCGCATTCGCGATAACTTGTGCGCCCGGCTTGATGCCCGATGTAACTTCCTGCATGTCTTCGGGAAGCATATTCCCGGCCATGACTTCCATGCGCCGGAACCGCCCGTTCTCCGCCGGCGTATAGACCCAGTCGCGATCGTGCAGATGCAGGATTGCGGCGGCCGGCAAGGCCGCATGCTTTTCCTGCCTGTCGCCATGAAAAGTCGCGGTGACAAACATCCCGAGGCGCATCAGGGCCGGATTCTCCACTTCCAGGCGCACCTTCGCCGTGCGAATGTTGGGGTCGATCATTGGCAGAATGTTACTGATACGTCCCCGGAGGACCCGATTGGGATAGGCGGCCAGGTGGATGTCCGCGTACTCGCCGATGTGGACCTGCGCCATGTCGTTTTCGTACACGTCGCAGACGATCCAGACGTGGGACACGTCGGAGATGGTGAACGGATTGGGCGCCGTTAGCGCCTGTACGCCCGACGCGTTGGTGATCTGCTGGTCGGTAATCACGCCCGCAACCGGGGCGTAGACCGGGACGATCCCCGTAGGATGGTCGGGCTCCGATCCGAGGAGCTGCAAATGCTCGGTGGTTGTCTCGAGATCGACCTTGGCATTTTCCTCCGCATTCTGCGCGACCTCGAGGGCGCTCTTAGGGATCGCGCCGTTCTCGAACAGGAGCTGCGCGCGAGTGAGTTGGATCCTGGCGAGCTCCTCGTTCTTGACGGCCTTGCGGTAATCGGAGAACGCCCCCGCGATGTCCGTGCTTCTGACCTTGAACAGAAGCTGGCCCTTTTTCACTTCGTCGCCCAGCCGCGCATCGACTTCCACTACGCGGCCCGAAGCCAGCGAGGGCACGGGAACCTGCCGCGAAACATCCGGACTGACCACACCGGTGACGTTCAGCTCCGGCGCGGCGACGTACTCGCGGGCTGTCGCCAGCGGAAAGCGCTCCGGATGATCTATCTTGAAATTGTTGCTATCCAGGTCGGGCACTACATTCCCGGGAACAGGACCAATGCCGGCCAGTGCGCTTTGCTGAGCTGTTACCTTTCCTTCGCACCCGGTGAACAGAAGGCTGAACCCCAGGCACAAACTTGTTGCAACGAAGAACGAGCGATTCATTGTAAAACCTCCCGGCCGACGGCCAGATTCATTTGCGCGGCGGCGGTTAAGTAGGAAGCAATCAGGTTCAAGTAAGCCAGTCGAGTGTCCCGGTAGGCCTTCTCCGAATCCAGATAATCCAACAACGACGCACCGCCGTTCTGGTAGGAGAAAGACACTCTGTCACGGGTATCGATGGCCAATCGCAGATATTTGGTCTGATAAGGGCGAAGCAGATTCAGGGCGCTGACCAATGTCACATAAGCGGTGTCCACGTCGCTAAACACCTGCGCCTGGGCGGCGCCGAGTAGACGCTCGTTGCGAGCGATGTCGATCTGGGTCCGGGCCTTTTCGCCCTGGTTGCGATCAAAGATCCGCAACGGAATGGTCACGCTGAAACCCAGGTAGACGGGGATGGGCGGATTGCGGGCAAAATCCATGCCGAAGGTGGGATCGGTCGAGCCGTTGGCTACGGCAAGCCGGTGAGCGACGCGCGCCAACTCCAAGTTCTGCACGGCCGCTTTCAGGTCCGGACGTAACGCCATGGCGGCTTCCCGGAATTCCTGGAGAGCCATTAACCGCTCACTGAACTCATACGGTCCGGCGACGTCGAACTGCTCGATCGGCGTCCGGTCGTTCAAGAGCATCAGGAGCTGGATTTTGGCGGTCCGAATATTTACCGTGGCCGTTTCGTAGTCGGATTCGAACTGGACGCGCTGCAGCTCCAGACGGTCCAGGTCGACCTGGGCCAGGTCGCCGGCCTTGAAGCGAGTGCGGTTTACGGTGAGTTCCCGATCCCAGTAGTCCAGGTTTTCCCTGGCATTCTGCAGGACCGCCTTGGCTTGTAACGTTTGGACAAACGCGTTTCGAAGGGTGAACGTCAGACTCCGTTCCTGGTCCAGGTAGGTGGAGTCGGCAATGTCCGTGGACTTCCTGGCGCTTTCGAGGCGCAGCTCCCGCTTGCCCGCGCGCTCGTGCAGATAACTGAGCGACCCGTATGGCAGCACGTTTGTCAACGGCCGGTAGACTTGGACTCCAGCCGGAGACGGAATAGTCGCGAACGGGTTGATCTGGTCGATGGTTCCGGTCAGGCTCGGATTGGGCCGGAGATAGGCGGTGATCTCGGATGCCCGGGATTCGTCGATGTTGAGCTGCGCCGCCATCAAAGTCGGGTTCGCCGCCACGAACTTATCTTTAATCTGCTGCCAGGTGAAAGCGGTCTGGGCAAGACTTGCGGCCGGCAGTAATCCCGCAATGACAATCCCGCGGCAGGCGCGACGCAGCAGCGGCCGTTTAGTAGTTTTGTTAACAGTGGTCTTTGATGTCGCGATCTTCATAAGATGAGGACGGAACTGCAACAAGAATCAAAAGGCGCAGGATTTCACTTTAGCGCGCTCCGGACCGCACAGCCGCTGCTCTTCTGTTCAACGCCAGCGGTCTTTCGATGACTCCGCCGATTAGCCGCGCGACCTGCACTGACATGGCCCGATGGACCGGCCAAACGATCACTCTTTGTGACAACTCCCATATCTTTCAGGTCAACTGCTTGGCAGAGGCGGCCATCCGCCATTAAGATGACTTCAGCATCGGTTCCAGCAACGACGGAGGGTGGGGTGGTGATTCGCCAAACTTCAATCACAGCGACGGCCGGCGAGACCAGCCCGATTCCGAAAGCAAGCACTATGGACAAACAATCAGAGGAGAATCGAATCCGGCTGCTCCTCGTCGACGATCAAGTCCTGTTTCGGGAGAGCTTGAGCCGGTTCCTGGCAACCCAGCCAGGTCTTGAAGTGGCGGGCGAGTGCGGCACCGCGGCCGAAGCTCTCGAGATCCTGGGCGGTTCATCGGTCGATATCGTCCTCCTGGATTCAGATCTCCGCGCCGAACGCGGAGATGAATTCATATCCGCTTCGCGGCGTGCCGGTTACATAGGCCACTTCCTGGTGGTTGCCGGAGTGGCTGACGCCAAGGAATTGGCTGCCGCAATCAAGCTTGGGGCCTCGGGTATTTTTCTGAAATCCGAAGCTCCGGATCGCCTGGTGAAGGCCATCAGGCTGGTGGCGAGCGGCGCAGCCTGGGTGGATCAGAAGGTCATCCAACTGCTAGCCGATCAACTGATCGATCGGCCCAGACAGGGCTCCGGGAATCTCCTGACCGAGAGAGAGGAACGGGTGCTGCTGGGAATCCTTGGAGGTCTTACGAATCGAAAGATTGGAGACAACATCGGTCTCTCGGAAGGCACTGTGAAATCGGTGGTACAACAGTTATTCCTCAGGGCCGGTGTGCGAACACGGGGCCAATTGGTGCGAGTGGCACTGGAAGGCTCGTTGGGCACCGCTCGCGACCTGGCGAAAGGGGCGCTAAATGCAATGCCGGCCTTGGCTGCGGCAGGCTCCCGTGAACCCTCGCAGCCAACTGCTCCTGATCCTCTGGCCGCCCGGTTGTCACACGACTGACCTCGACTATCAAAATGATTGTGCCGCTATTATAATCGCCAGGCGAGCCTCAATCAAACGATTGGCCAAGAGGGTGGCCCCAGAAGCTCATCTGGATCTAAACGGACTCCACTTCAACTTCGGGAAGCACATCACGATCACGGGCCATCCACACATACAGAGTAGGAAGCAGAAAGATACTCATCGCCAAATCGGAGATCAGGCCTCCGACGATCACGATGGCGAACGGCCGCTGCGAGTCGGAACCGATGTCGTGAGACAACGCCGCAGGCAGCAGCCCCAGGGTCGCCACCAGCATGGTCATCATGATGGGCCGCAGCCGCAACACGGCGCCTTCTATGGCGGATTCCTCTATCGAGGCGCCTCGGGCACGCCGCTGATTGATGTATTCGAGCATGATCACGCCGGTTTGCACCGAGACGCCGAACAGCGCCAGAAAGCCGACTCCCGAAGAGACGCTGAAGTTAGTGCCAGTGACCAGGAGAGCAAGCAAGCCGCCGATGCGCGCGAGCATCACATTGACCAGAATCAGAATGGCCCATTTGAAAGAGCGGAACATGGTGTACAGGATGATGAAGATCAGCAGGACGGTCAGCGGCACGATGATGAGCAGGCGCTCTTCGGCGTGCTTCTCGCTTTGGTACTCGCCCTCCCAATCGATGTGATACCCGCGCGGCAGCTGGACTTGCTCATTTACTTTCTTTATCGATTCCTCAACGGCGCTGCCCAGGTCGCGGTCGCGCACGCTATACTTGACCGCGATGTATCGCTGGTTTCCTTCGCGGTATATTTCGGAAGCCTCGTCCCGCTGTTCGATCTTGCAGAGCTGGGCGAGCGAAACCCGTTCGCCGGTGGGTGACAGCAAGCGAATATTCCCGATCGCCTCCTTGCTGTCACGATACTGCGGCAGATAGCGCATGACCAGGTCGTAACGCGCCTCGCCCTGCAGGACTTGAGTCAGGGCGTTGCCGCCCACCGCCGTCTGGATGGCATCCTGTACGTCCGCTACGTTGATCTGATAGCGGGCGGCCTGCCGGCGATCGACAGTCAAATTCAGATTCGGCTGGCCCAGGACGCGAAAGACACCGAGGTCCTGAATTCCCCTGACTCCGCGCATGATCTTGACGATCTGGTCGGCCTTGTCTTCGAGAACTTTGAAGTCGTCGCCGTACACCTTGGTGGCAAGTTGTCCCTTAACTCCGCTGACGGCTTCCTCCATGTTGTCCGCGATGGGTTGGGAGAAGTTCCAGATCACACCTGGAGTCTTGGAAAGCTCGCGGTTCATGGCCGCGATGAGTTCGTCTTTGTTCTGGTGAAAGGCCGGCCGCCACTGTTCCTTGGGCTTCAGTCCGGCGTAGTACTCCGTATTGAAAAAGCCGGTGGTGTCGGTCCCGTCGTCGGGACGGCCCACCTGGCTGGTGCATTCGGTGACCTCGGGAAAGGAGCACAACAGGATTCGTGTCTGATTCGCCAGCCGAATACCTTCGCTTGGCCCCGTGCTCGGCGCAAGAGTGCCACGCACCCATAGAGAGCCCTCATCGAGGTGCGGCAGAAACCCCGAGCCGATGACGCCGCTGACCGTCAGATAGATGGTAAGGAGGAGGCTCGCAATACCGCCGGCGACAGTGAGCCAGCGAAGCCGGATAGCCCATCTCAGAGAGCGGCGATATCCGGCAGTCAGCAACGTCATGACCGGGTTGTGCCACTCGCGCGTCCCCTTGGGGAAAAAGAAGCTGGCGAGCACGGGCGCCACCAGGATGGAGAACAGGAGTGCGCCTAGCAGGGCAAATGCCACGGTCCAGGCCATGGGCTTGAACAAGCGGCCTTCGACACCCTGCAGGGTGAAGATGGGCAGGTAGGCCGTGATAATAATCGCGATGGCGTAAAACACGGGCCGCTGCACCTCGTGCGCCGCGTCGAAGATCCTCTCTGTCGGAGATCGGCCATCCGCCTCGCGGCGGCTGAGGTGACGCACGAGATTCTCGACCATTACCACGGCTCCGTCCACGACCATTCCGAAGTCCAGAGCGCCTAGAGACAGAAGATTTGCGGGAATGCCCTTGAGTTTTAAGCAAGTGGCGGCGAAGAGAAGCGAGAACGGGATGGTCAGAGCAACGATGATCGCTCCCCGGGCGTTCCCGAGAAACATCAGGAGAATGATCACCACGAGAATGATGCCCTCGGTGAGGTTGTGGAGGACCGTCTTCGTGGTATGGTGCACCAGCTCGCTGCGGTCGATGAAGGGAACGATTTTCACACCGGGCGGCAGGATGCGATCGTTCAGCTCATCCACTTTGGCGTGGAGTCCGCGGAGGGCGGCTTCCGCATCCGCGCCTTTGCGCATGGGCACCCACGCCGAAACCACATCGTCGTTGTCGATGATCTTGCCGTCCTCGCGGCGTATCGCGCGGGCGAACTGGCCGAGACGGATCTTGGGGCCCTGTGAGACGACAGCGATATCCTTCACACGAAGCGGCGTGCCACTCTTAGTCGTCAGGACCGTGTTCTCGATATCGTGAACGTTGCCGACAAGGCCTACTTCGCGGACGTTGATCTGTTGCAGGCCAGCTTCGAGGAAGCTACCCCCGGCATTGACATTGTTATTAGTGAGTTGTTGCTCCACCTGGGCGAGGCTCAGCCCGTAGGCGATCAACTTATTGGGATCGATGCGCGCCTGGTATTCGCGAGTCGGCCCGCCGAATGTGGCGACATCGACGATATCCGGAACGGACTTCAAGTTCTTCTCGACCACCCAGTCTTCGATGGACTTCAGCTCCATCACGTCGTATTGGGGATTAGTGCTGTGGAGCGTAAAGAAGTAGATTTGGCCAACCGGACTCCAATCGGTTCCCATTTGCGGCGTTACGCCCGGCGGCAGGGAAACCTGCGAAAGACGCTCGAGAACTCTCTCGCGGTTCCAGCCATTCTCCGTGTCGTCCTCGAAAATCAACTTGAGGTCGGAGAGCCCGAAGATGGAGAAGGAGCGCAGATGGACCACTCCAGGAACACCGTTCATCACGATCTCGAGCGGAATGGTGACCTGCTGCTCGATCTGCTCCGCGGCGATCCCGGGCCACTGGGTGATGATCTCGACGTAGTTGTTCGCCACGTCCGGATAGGCTTCGACAGGCAACTGGTGAAACGACACGGCGCCCCAGGCAAACAGGAGAAGCGCAATCGCCAGGACCAGAAAGCGATTCTTGAGGGCGAAATCGACAAGCCGGCGAATCATCTATTGCTCCACGGTGTTTTGCAGGACGAGGGCATTTGCAACCACCTCCGCGCCCGGCTTGACGCCCGAAACGACCTCCTGCAAATCTCCGGGGAGCATGGCTCCGGCGACCGCTTCGACGCGCCGGAATCTCCCGGCGCCGGCCGGCATATAGACCCAGTCCCGGTCGTGCAAATGCAGGATCGCCGCAGGCGGCACGGCTGCGTGTTGCTCCTTGGTCAAGCCATGGAAGGTCGCGGTAACAAACATACCGAAGCGCATCAGGCCGGGATTCTCGACTTCCAGGCGCACCTTGGCGGTTCGCAGGTTCGGGTCCATGATCTGGCCGATGTTTCCGATGCGCCCTCTCAGTGGCCGGTTCGGATAGGCATTCAGATGGATGTCCGCGTATTCTCCAAGACGGACCTGAGCCATGTCGTTTTCGTAAACATCGCAGATAATCCAGACGTGCGACACGTCGGCGATGGTGAACGGGTTGGGCGCGGTCAGAGCCTGTACGCCCGACGAGTTGGTGATTTGTTGATCGGTAATCACTCCCGAAACCGGCGCATAGACCTCGACGATTCCCGTAGGATGGTCGGGATCGGATCCCAGCAAGCGGACGTGTTCCGTGGTGGTTTCCAGATCGACCTTGGCGTTATCCTCGGCGGTCTGCGCGATTTCGAGGGCGCTCCGGGGAATGGCCCCGTTGTCGAACAGAAGTTTGGCGCGATCCAATTGGATTTTCGCCAATTGCTCGTTCTTGACGGCTTTTCGATAATCGGAGAACGCACCCGCGATGTCGGTGCTCCTGACCTTGAACAGAAGCTGCCCCGATTTCACTTCGTCTCCCAGGCGCGCATCGATTTCCACGACGCGGCCCGACGCCAACGACGGCACCGGCACCTGCCGCGAGATGTCGGGACCGACCACGCCAGTCACGTTCAATTCCGGCGAGGCGACGTACGCACCGGCTGTGGCCAGTGGAAACCGCTCGGGATGGTCGACCGTGAAGTTGTTGGCATCCAGGTCCGGTTCGACCGCCGCCACATGCGGCCCGGTATCGCCGTCCGATTTTGACGCCGCTGTGACTCGCCTGCCGCACGCGGCGGTTGAAAGAGCCACACATACACACAAAGTTGCTTCGAGAACAAAGGAGCGATTCATTGAATTACCTCCCGGCCCACCGCCATATTCATTTGGGCCGCCGCTGACAAGTAAGAGCCAATCAAATTCAAATACGCCAGGCGTGTATCGCGATAGGCCTTCTCGGCATCCAGATAGTCCAGCAACGAGGCGCCGCCGTTCTGGTAGGAGAATGTGATTCTGTTGCGGCTGTCCTCGGCCAGCTTGAGATACTTGTCGCGGTACGGCCGCAACAGATTCACCGCGCTGACCAAGGTCACCCATGCCGAATCCACATCGCTGAACACCAGTGCAAGGGTCGCATCCCGCAGACGTTCATTACGGCCGATATCAATCTGAGTCCTGGCCTTCTCACCTTGATTCCGGTCGAAGATCCGCAGCGGAATCGAGACACTCACGCCGAAATAGACGGGAATCGGCGGGTTGCGCGCAAAATCGACGCTGAAGGTCGGATCGGTCGAGCCATCGGCGATAGCAAGCTGATGATTGGTCTTCGCCAACTCCACCGATTGCGCCGCGGCCTTCAGGTCCGGCCGCGCTGCGAGCGCGATCGCGCGGAATTCTTCCAGCGGCGCCAGACGGTCGATGAAGTCATACGGTCCGGTGACGTCGAACTGCTCGATCGGCGTCCGGTCGTTCAAGAGCGTCAGAAGCTGAATCTTGGCCGTGCGAAGATTCACAGTCGCTGTTTCGAGATCGGATTCGAACTGTACACGCTGCAGTTCCAGGCGGTCCAGGTCGACCTGGGCCAGGTCGCCGGCCTTGAAGCGATTGCGGTTTACGGTGAGTTCCCGATCCCAGTAGTCCAGGTTTTCCCTGGCATTCTGCAAGACCGCCTTGGCTTGTAACGTTTGGACAAACGCGTTTCGAAGGGTGAACGTCAGGCTCCGCTCCTGATCCAGGTAGGTCGAGCCGGCGATGTCTGTGGACTTCCTGGCGCTTTCGAGGCGCAACTCCCGCTTGCCCGCGCGCTCGTGCAGATAGCTGACCGACCCGAACGGCAGCGAGTTCGCGAAAGGCCGGTATACGGAGTTTCCCGAGACAGGCGATTGGATGGTCGTCAGAGGATTGATCTGGTCGATGGTTCCCGTGAGGCTCGGATTGGGCCGGAGATAGGCGGTGATCTCGGAGGCCCGGGACTCGTCGATGTTGAGTTGGGCCGCCATCAAAGTCGGGTTCGCAGCCTCGAACTTGTCTTTAATCTGCTGCCAGGTGAAAGCGGCTTGTGCAAGACTAGTGGCCGGCAGTAGTCCCGCAGTGACAATCCCGTAACAGGTGCGACACAGCAGGGTGCGCCTGGTAGCTTTGCCGGCAGTAGCGCTCAATGTCACATTCTTCATAGGGTAAGAACGGAACTGCAATAGAACCAGTAGGGCAGGCCTTCACTTTAGCGCGGTCCGAATGTCATAGCCGCTGATCTTCCGTTCAACGCCGGCGGTCTTTCGATGAATCGCCCATGTAGCCGCGCGACGTGCTCCGGCATCGGGCTGAACGGCCGATCGAACGATTACTCTTTGCGGTAACTCCCATATCTTTCAGGTCAACTGCTTGGCAAAGGCGGCCATCCGCTATTAAGATGACCTAAGCATCGGTTCCACCGAACGACGGAGGGCAGGGTGATTCGCCAAACTTCAATCGCCGCGACGGCCGGCGAGTCCAGCCCGATTCCGAGGGCAATGACTATGGACAAACAAACAGAGGAGAATCGTATCCGGCTGCTCCTTGTCGACGATCAAGTCCTGTTTCGGGAGAGCTTGAGCCGGTTCCTGGCAACCCAGCCAAGTCTTGACGTGGCGGGCGAGTGCGGCACCGCGGCCGAAGCTCTCGAGATCCTGGGCGGTTCATCGGTCGATATCGTCCTCCTGGATTCAGATCTCCGCGCCAAACGAGGGGATGAATTCATATCCGCTGCCCGGCGCGCGGGTTACATAGGCCACTTCCTGGTGGTTGCCGGAGTGGCTGACGCCAAGGAACTGGCTGCCGCAATCAAGCTTGGGGCCTCGGGTATTTTTCTGAAATCCGAAGCTCCGGACCGCCTCGTGAAGGCCATCAGACTGGTAGCGAGCGGTGCAGCCTGGGTGGATCAGAAGGTCATCCAACTGCTGGCCGATCAACTGATCGATGGGCCCCGACAGGACCCCGGGAATCTCCTGACCGAGAGAGAGGAAAGGGTCCTCGTGGGAATCCTCGGAGGTCTTACGAATCGGAAGATTGGCGACAACGCCGGCCTCTCGGAAGGCACTGTGAAATCGGTGGTGCAACAGTTATTCCTCAGGGCTGGTGTGCGAACACGGGGCCAATTGGTGCGAGTGGCACTGGAAGGCTCGTTGGGCGCCGCTCGCGACCTGGCGAAAGGGGCGCGAAATGCAATGCCGGCCTTGGCTGCGGCAGGCGCCCGTGAACCCGCGCAGCCAACTGGGCCTGTCAGGGAATAAGACCGCTCCCCTTGGTCGCGGCTCGGAAAGTCGAAGGCGGTCATAGCGAGCTACGGTATTGTTCGAGGGCGACTCGAACGAGCTGGCTGCGCGTACGGACGCCGGTCTTGGCGAACAGTTGCTGAATCGCATTCTTCACCGCGCTCTCGGAGATCTCCATCCGCGCTGCTATTACCTTGTTGGACAGGCCCTGGACCAGCAATCGCAGGACCTCCGTCTCGCGAGGATTCAGTGCGGCGAGTTCCCGATGCGTTGCCGAAGGCGAATTCGGGCCTGTTGTCGCCGCCTCCTCGGCGGCTTCCGTGATGATTGCAGCCACCTTGGGGGCCGGTCCTTCTTTGTACGTGGAGAACCAGACGTCGGCGGTGAAAGATTCACCGTTACCTCTCTGACCCCGGCATTGCATCGATGTCCGAAACTGGGGCGCCTCTTCCCATCGCAGCGCGTGGTGCAGCTCGGGAAGGAACGCGGCAATCGGATGGCCAATCAAATGGCTGTCTCGCGGAGCCATCAGTTCAACAGCCGCGCGATTGGCCAGTTCGATAAAACCGCGGTCGTCAACGGTCACAATAGCTGCCGGACTTGTCTCCACCAACGTCTTCAACTTCGCTTCCGCTTCAGCGCTCAATCGCCGGTTTCGAACCAGCTCCGCAACGAACAACCCACATCCGCCAAGCGCCAGGGTTTCAAAGGCCAAACGAACGAATGACCGGTCGAGCGAGCTGAAGACCTCGGCCAGGCCCGCGCAGGCGAATCCAAGCAGGGCAACCAGCCACCGGGGCAGGAACGCCGCGGCAAGCATGATCGGAAACAAGTACAGAAAACCCAGCGAGACGTAAGGCTTCGTCCACCAGTCCACCCCGGCGACTATCAAAATGATGGCGCCGCTAATCGCCAGGACGGGAATCCGGTTCCGCTCTTCCCACAGCCGTTCTAAGGACACCGTGTTTTTCTTGAGAAGCGTTCATTATCCCGCACTTTCCGACAGTTGGGGCTCAATCAAACGATTGGCCAAGAGGGTTCCGATGGAATGCCGCGCTCCGCCACTTGACTTTCCCGGCCCGCCGTTGCACACTGGCATAGTCTAACTATGCCACGGGACGAGATTCCGCCCGGAACCCTGTACATGCTGATCCTGAAGACGCTTGCGCGGGGCGGCGAGATGCACGGCTACGAGATTGCCAATTCGATCCAGGCGACGTCTTTCCAGGTGCTCCTGGTGGAGGAGGGGTCGCTCTATCCCGCGCTGCAGCGAATGCTCGTCAAAGGATGGGTGACCGCCCAGTGGGGAACGACTTCCGGGAACCGGCGCGCGCGCTATTACCACCTGACCGCGGCCGGCCGGAAGCAGTTGAACGTGGAAGTCTCCCAGTTCGAGAGAGTCACGGGAGCCGTTGCGCGCGTCATTGGGACCGCATAACCGAAGCGAGGGGATTATGTTCGAACGGGTCGCCGAACAGTACCGGAAACTGCGGGCCCTTCTCCAAAGGAAGCGGCTCCATCGGGATTTCGAGCAGGAGGTGCGGGCGCACCTCGAGCTTCGCGCGCAGGAGTATGCGGAGCGGGGCGCGGCGCCGGAGGAGGCGCGGCGGCTGGCCGAGCGGAGGTTTGGCAATCGCCTCGCCTTGTCGGAACAGGCGGGCGATGCCTGGGCGATGCCGCGGCTCGAAGGCGTCTTTCAGGACCTGCGGTACGGCGCGCGCGGCCTATGCCGCAATCCCGTGTTTTCGCTGACGGCGGTGGCCATTATCGCGGCCGGGATTGCCGCCACCTCGTCGGTGTTCAGCGTGGTCGACCGGCTGTTGTTTCGCAGTTTGCCGTACCCCGATTCGGACCGGCTGGTTTCCGTGGGGATCATCCATCCGCTCCTGGACGGCGAGTTTCTGGTGTCGGGCGACTACTTTCATCTGCGCGCAATGGAGACGCCGTTCACCGCGCTCACTTCCTGGAGAGGCGCTGCCCGCTGCGATCTCACCGAGGAGCATCCTCAAATTCTCTCCTGCGCGCCGGTGGAATCCACGTTTCTGCCGGCGTTCGGAATCGCGCCGGTCCTCGGACGCAACTTCACGAACGGGGAGGACCAGGCCAACGCTCGCAAGGTCGCGCTGATTTCCTATGGGCTTTGGCAATCGCGTTTCGGGGCGAATCCCGCCGCGATCGGCAAGACGATCCCGATCGACGGCGTGCCAACCGAGATTATCGGCGTTCTGCCGCGGGACTTCGAGCTGCCGACGCTCCAGCGGGCGGACCTGGTGGTGCCCCAGGCGGTACCGTTCCGGACGCCCAGCCAAGGCACGCCGCTCCGGGTCTTCGGCCGGCTGAAGAACGGCGTCACGGTGGAGCAGGCTCGCGCCGGGCTCGGCCCGTTCTTTCACTCGGCGATGGCGTTCATCAATCCCCGCGAGAGAGCGGCGGCGCGCGTGGCCCTCCGCTCCGTGCGCGACTTCCAGATTCAGGATGTCAAGCTGGCGTCGTGGGTTTTGTTCGGCGCGACTTTCGCGATTCTCCTGATCGTTTGCGCGAACGCGGCGAACCTTCTGCTGGCCCGCTCGGCGGCGCGCCAGAGAGAACTGGCGTTGCGGGTGGCGCTGGGCGCGGGCCGCGCGAGGCTCGTGCGCCAGACCTTCCTGGAGGCCCTGCTGCTGAGCGCCTTCGGGGCCGCGGCGGGATGCGCGCTGGCCGCGCTGCTTCTGCGCGTCTTCAAGCTTGTCGCGCCCGCCACCATTCCGCGGATGGAGCAGGCCGCCCTGGATGGGCGCGTGCTGCTGTTCACGGTTTCGACGACGCTGCTCTGCGGAATCCTCATGGGCCTGGCGCCGGCCGCGGTCAGTCCGCGCCCGGAGGTGCTCACCGGGTGGCGCGCTTCGTCCTGTCCGCGGATCGGCGTACGGCGCTTCCTGACCACCGCGCAGATCGCCGTCTCGTTGATTCTGCTGTCCGGCGCGGGCCTGCTGCTGGAGACCCTTTGGCGCATGCAGAATGTCGCGCCGGGCGTCAATACCGGGCAGGTGGTGACGGCGGATATCACGCTCGGGCTGGAGCGCTATCCGAATTCCCTGCGGCGGGAGAAGTTTTTCGACGACCTGCTGGCGCGCCTGCGAGCAAATCCGCTGGTAGCGTCCGCGGCTTTGAGCGACACGGTGCCGCCGGCCGGCTTCGTCCACAACCGCCCGTTCTTTGTGTTGCAGGTTCCGGGACAGCCGCTGCTCGAACGCGGCGAGGGAGGAGTGGCCGCCTGGCGATCGATTTCGCCCGATTACTTCGCCGCTCTCCAGATCCCGATTCTGCGCGGGCGCGGCTTCCGTGAGGAGGAACGCGCGTCTCGCGAGCAGACCATCGTCCTGAGCGCTTCGCTGGCGCGCCGGTTGTTCCCCAACCAGGACCCCATCGGGCGGGTGATCCACTTCCGGCCGGACGGCCCCGACGACACGGTGATTGGAGTGGCGGCGGACGTGGACAACTCCGGCATTCCGGGGCATCCCGATCCCGAATACTATCTGCTGCGCCGGAGCGTTACCGATCCGCAGGCCGGCGCCAACGTGTCGCTCGCCGCCCGGGCCTTGCACGTGTACGACGGCGAGGCGTGCCTGACGGTCCGCAGCAGCGCCCGCGCGGGTGTGGTTGCGGACTGGATCCGGACGGAAGTCGCGGCGCTCGATCCGACCGTGCCCATGACCATCGCCACCATGCGGCAGCGGGTGCGCGGCATGTCCGACCGCCTGCGATTCAACGCCATCCTGCTGACGCTGTTCGCGCTGATCGGCGTTCTGCTGGCCGCCTCGGGGCTGTACGGGTTGATCTCGTTTCTGGTGGTGCAGCGCACCGGGGAGATCGGAGTGCGCATGGCGCTGGGCGCCACTCCCGCGCGGATCGCCAGGCTGGTAGTCGACGACGCGCTCGGCTGGACCGCGGCGGGGATTGCAATCGGCCTCGCCGGCGCGATCGTCACGGCCCGCTCGCTTCGCAGCATTCTGGTGGAAGTCCGCGCCGGCAACCTCGTGCTGTTCGCCGCCGCCGCGCTATTGCTTTTCGGGATCGCGCTGGCCGCGGCGTTGCTGCCCTCGCTGCGCGCGTCGCGCATCGATCCGATACAGGCGCTGCGGCGGGAGTGAGGTTAATCCCAATCCCGAATCGGACGTGGGAGCGTTGTATAATCTGAAAAGTACTTTTAGGAGCAAAGGAGTGGTGTGGCATGGCCTCGAGTGCGAGCCCCGGAAGGCCCCCGAGCAGGTTCCTTGGCCTCCTGCGCGCAGCGGCCCTGATCGCGGTGCCGGCTGGGGCGGTGGGCTCGCTCGGCTTGATGCTCCATGCGGGCCGTCATAATGATTCCCGAATCCTGTTGATACTTTTCGCGCTCTGGGTGCTCTCCCCGTTCATGGCCCTCGTATTGGCCAACGTGGTTTCGAAGCGTTGGCCGGTTCATACCCGAGCTGCGCTCTATAGTGTGATGTTGGTTCTCACGCTGGGCTCTTTGGCCATCTACGGAGATGTTGCTTTGGGGCCCCCCAGGGCGAAGACCGCTTTCGTATTCGTTGTGGTTCCCCCGGCGTCATGGCTGCTGATTGCAATAGTTGTCCCGGCAGCCGCTCTGATATCCGGCAGGCGGTCACGCTAGTTCACCACCCAATTCTTTGCCAGGACGCGGTTCTTGCCAGGAGCCCGCCGCGGAAGCGCGCGCCATTCGTTGTATCATGAGGACGTTGCGGGGCGTGCAAGAGAGCGGCAGCCTTTTGAAGGCTGCTGTTTTGCGCGGAGCGCCTGGCGGACCAGCGTGGAAAAGGCAGCCGTGCTGTAAGTACCGCCCGTGCCGTGATGCGCGGCTGGAGCACCGCCAAGGCCTGGCTCTACCGCGAACCGCCGGCGGGACGGGTGATGGATTCCGATCGATGGAGACAAGTCGATAGCCTGCTCCAGGCGGTGCTGGAGCGTCCGCCCGAGCAGCGCGACGAATTTCTGCGGCGCTTGTGCGGGGGAGACGAGGCACTGGAGCGCGAAGTCCGGTCGTTGCTCGAGGCGCAGCAGGCGGCGGGGAGTTTTCTGGAGACGCCGGCCATCGAAGTGGCCGCGCAGGCAATCGCGATCGAGCAGAACCCGGAAACACCCGAGACCTCCGGTTCCCTCTCCGGCCAGGCCTTTTCCCACTACCGCGTCGTCGAGAAGTTGGGCGTTGGCGGAATGGGTGTCGTCTGGAAAGCCCGCGACACGCGACTGGACCGCTTCGTGGCGCTCAAACTTCTGCCCGCGGCGAGAATGAACGATCCCGAGCGCAAGCGGCGCTTTGTCCAGGAAGCCAGGACCGCCTCCGCGCTCAACCATCCGAACATCGTCACCATCTACGAAATCGACCAGGCCGGGCCCGCGGGGCACTCCGCCGATTTCATCGCCATGGAGTTCGTGCCCGGCAAGACGCTGGACCAGTTGATCGCCCACAAGGGACTGCGGCTGAACGACGCGCTCCAGCACGCCATCCAGGTGGCCGACGCGCTGGCGGCCGCGCACGCCGCGGGTATCGTGCATCGCGACCTGAAGCCCGGCAACATCATGGTGAGCGATGCCGGGGCCGTGAAGGTGTTGGATTTCGGCCTGGCCAAACTGACCGAGCACGGGTCCGGCGAATTCGCGCGCACCGAGACGCTGACCGAGGGCCCCCTGACCGATGAGGGCGTGATCGTCGGAACGGCCGCGTACATGTCGCCGGAACAGGCCGAGGGCAAGAAGGTGGATTCGCGGACCGATATCTTCAGTTTCGGCGCGGTGCTGTATGAAATGCTCACCGGCAGGCGCGCTTTCGGCGGCAAGTCCATGCTATCGATCCTGACGGCCATTTTGCGCGATGAGCCAACGCCGGCGAGGGAGATCGCGCAGGGCCTTCCGCGCGATCTGGACAGGATCCTCACCCGCTGCCTGCAAAAGGATCCCGGCCGCAGGTATCAGCACGCGGGCGACCTGAAGCTCGACTTGCAGCAGGTTAAGGAAGGGCCGGCTGCCGGCGATTCCGCGGTTCCCGAAGCTGCGCCCGCGAAGCGGAGTGCTGTCCGCCGGTGGTGGCTTGTTGCCGCCGCCGCGTGCGTGGCGATTGCGTTCGCCGTGGGGTGGTGGCTCCATGGCCCTCCGGCCGAACCGGCCCCCTGGGTGCTGACCCGGCTTACGGCCGATAACGGACTTTCAGGCTCTTCGGCGCTGTCGCCCGACGGCAAGCTGGTGGCGTACTCTTCCGATCGCAGCCTGGATGGCGCGCGCGATCTCTATGTCAAGCAGGTCGCCGGGGGCCAGCCGATCCGCTTGACCTCGGATGGCGCCGGCAACACCATGCCGGACTTTTCGCCGGACGGCAGCAAGATCGTGTTCCGGTCGAACCGCGATGGCGGCGGCATCTACGAGATCCCGGCTTTTGGCGGAGATGCCCGGCTGTTGGCGCGCGATGGCTTGAATCCCAAGTTTTCGCCGGACGGATCGCAAGTGGCCTATTGGGTTGGCGCGCCCGAGGTAGCCGCCGCGGTGCCCGGGAGCGGCACGGTCTGGGTGGTCCCCGTGGCCGGCGGGCAGCCGCAGCAGGTGGGAACGAATTTCACGGCCGCCCGCTTTCCCATCTGGTCCCCGGATGGCAAGCGCCTGCTGCTCATCGGATACACCTCGGCGAAGGCATACGAAGCCTCCGGCATTGATTGGTGGGTAGTCAACCTGAATGGAGGCGAGGCGGTAAGGACCGGCGAGTACGAAGCGATGGTCCGCACCAGACAGCGGGCAGTCGACTCCGCCAGCAACATAGCCTCGGCTATCCCCAACGTTCCAGTTCCAGGCTGTTGGTTGCCGGCCGGCAACACGGTCACCTTCTCCATCACGAGCGGCGATACGCAGAACCTATGGGAAGTCGGAATATCGCCACGAACCGGAAAACTAAGTGGCGCGTTCAAAAGACTGTCAACGGGCTCGGGGAACGAGGTCGGTGCGTCCTGCGCGTCCGGCGCCATAACATTCACAAACATCGAAACCCGAAGGAACGTCTGGTGGTTACCCATCGATTTGGACCGTGGCGCTTCTAATGGCGCCCTGGAGCGGGTCACAGAGGGGCTGGCAGAGCGGCAGTATCCGTCGCTTTCGAGCGATGGACGCTATGTGGCGTTTGCCTCCAATCAGTCGGGGCGGCTGAACATCTGGAGACGGGATACGGCGGCCGGAAAAGAGTCCAGCGTGGCCAGTTCGTCGTTTGTGCAGCGGTTTCCCGTGAGCAACGCATCCGGCGCCAGAATCGCGTATTCCTCGTACGAACAAGACAAGAGGGTGGTGTACGTCTCGGCACCGGGCGGCGCACCCGAGAAGTTATGTGAAGGGTGCCTGCGAGCTACCGACTGGTCGCGCGATGAGAAGATTCTGATCATGTTCGGCGGCAATCCCTATCAGATCAATCTTCTCGACCTTGCGTCGCATCAGCAGACGCCGCTGCTGAAGCACGCCACTTACAACTTGCTTTACGGCCGCTTCTCGCCCGACAATCGCTGGATCAGCTTCACGGCTCGGAATCAGCAAAATCGCGGGCGCATCACCATCGCGCCCGTCGACGGACCGAAACCGGTTCCCGAAAGCGCCTGGATCGCGATCGCCGAGGAGGGCCTGGAAGACTGGGCCAACTGGTCGCCCGATGGGAAGACGCTATATTTCACGTCGTCTAGGGATGGGTATGCCTGCCTCTGGGGGCAGCGGCTCGACGCCGGCTCCCACCGCCCCGCGGGCGACGCCTTCGCCGTACAACATTTTCATGGCCGCCTGACCTACGCGCCGGAGGGAGGTTGGTCGCCCGGGGGCGGACGAATCGCCATGGTCCTCACCGAGGCCACCGGGAATATCTGGATGATGTCCCGCTCCGCCGCGCGCTGACGCGGACTGAGTGTTGGTTCCGGCGCCCCCGCGCGGATTTCAGTACCCGGGTACCCGGAGAATACGCCTCCAATCACAGAAGGGTTCGGATGATCCGGGGTCCGACAGCAAAACGCGCTTCATACGCTGTCGCGGCATGTATGGTCCGTAACTGAACGAGGTCGTGGGCTTGGGCGCAGCGAAGCTCCTTCCTGCTCCAGTCGACAAAATCGCGGAGCTCCGACATGCGTTCCCTGGTCAGGGACCGGCTGCGGATGGCATTCTCCAGCCGGCGGACGGCCACGGCCCACAACCGGAGGCCCTCCGGATAGTTCCGGCAGGCGATGGCTGCGCGAACGGCCGCCAGATCGGCGTCTTCCAGGGGAGGTGTCATTTGTACATGGTCTCGTCCGTCTGCATGGCCTGAAACATGCCCGAGAGGACGTTGTATTGCTGCTCCATGGTGGCGATCAGCGCGTCCGCGGTGGCCATCTGCGCCGTGATGGTCGCGGTCAACTGGTCGACTTTCGCCTGCTTGTCCGTAATCTCGCTCTGGATATTCGAAATTTGGGCCTGATTATCGGCCTGCGCCGCCGGCAGGATTCCCGTCCCCGATTGTTCCACGCTGTTGAGGGCGTCGGTGGCATACTTCAGAAATCCACTGGTGCTGGCCCCGCCGAAGAAGGATTCGATTCCGGCTGAGTTCTGGATGTCCAGCCCCATCAGCGTGAACGCATCGTAGGTGAGGTGCCCGTCGTCCCCCAGATCGAACCCCAGGGTTTTGAGGCCGTCAATGGAGCCGTTGGAGGAGTAGGTGGCCAGGCCGCTCAACACGTTGCCGAGGTCCCCGACCACGGGGTTGCCGGCGAGCGTGCCGGGCGTGGTGCCGTGCTGTTTGTCCACCTCGTCCACAGCCGCATTGTAGTCCGTGGCGAAAGTCGTAAGAGCGTCGCTTAGAGCCGAGGTGGAGCGGGTGACCGTGATATCGACTGGGGTGGTGCCGTCGCCGGTCTTGAGCAGGGTCAGGTTGATCCCATCGGCGATGGCGACGGAGCGGGAAGAACTGTCCACTTCATTGCCCGACTGGTTCACGATGTAGCGAGCCAGGGCGCCCGTGGTGCTTTGCGCTTGCAGGCTGACGCCATTGTCCAGGATGTCGGGCGCCAGGTCGCCGAGTTGCGCGGCTTGCAGAGATATCCGGTAGCTGGGGTCGTCCGGAGTGTTTACGTTGACCACCGTAGCCCGAACCTGATCGCCGTACTGGCTGTTGATAGCCGAGGCAACGCTCGCGGCGCTGTCGTCGGCGGGGTCGATGGTGTAAAGATTGCCCCCTACGGATAGCTGGAAGCTGTGATCGGTCGTGGAATCCGGTGCCCAATCGCCCGTCATGCTGGTGGCGTACGTGCCTGCATCTATGACCTGGATGGAGTATTCTCCTTCCTGCGCCCCATCGCTGAGCGAGACGCCCACCTGAGTAGGGTCTGAAACCGTGGACTGGAACGAGGCGCCCCCCATCGCGGTTTGGATGCCGGCGATGGCGGTCTGCAGGTTTGTGAACGCGGTGTTCAGCCCGGTCAAAGAGGTGCCTTGATCGGTCAGGTTGCTCTGGTCGGTATTGAGTTGGGTGATGGGCAGTGAGGCAATGGCCGTGGCGCGAGAGATGACGGCCTGAAAATCGGAGGAGTAGCGGCTGTTGCCGCTAAAAATGGCGCTGCTGCTGCTGGTGGTTCCCATGAGAACTCCTGGTCTTCACCATCTATATCGGCGGTTTGGTGGAAAACTTCAGCGGATCGGGGCCCATCCGGCGTGACGGCCTGGGCCGGCGATTCCGGCGCTCGTCCATAAGGGTGGGGCGCGGCGTGGAAGTCCACCAATTCCCCGCCGTAGTCGATGAGGACCAGTTCATGCCGGATCCCGTGGTTTCGCATCTCGGCCACGATGTCGGCGGCCCGCCATTGGCAGGGAATGAGGATCACCTCCACGGGATGCTCGGACAACCACGAGCGGTGGCGGATCAACTGTCCGGTGCCGGGCACATAGGTGCCGGCCTTGGCCGCGTCGGAATCGACCACTATGGGGAAGCGCTCGCGATCCACCCGGTGGGCATTCAGGAACGCCGCCGATTTCCCGGTTCCGCCCCAGATGGCCGTGCTCTTTCCGGACCGGTGGAGAGTCTCCAGTTGCGCTTCAATGCGGCGCCGGTTGGCCGCGGCCCGCTGGTGAAACTCCAGCGCTTCCTTCCCGTTGCCGACCAGCTCGCGTCCCGCGTACAGGCGGATAAACGCATAGATCACTTCGCCGTCGTAGCCGTGCCCCAGGGTGGCCAGGCGGGCGCCGCTCTGATCCAGCATGCGGCAGAAACTGCCGGTCGTGAAATGGGAGTTGTGCTCGTAGTAAAAGTCTTCGGTGCGGCCGGTCTCCAGTGCCCGGTCGATGCAGGGCACCTCCAGGTACATCAGGGGCGATTGCCTGAGACAGGCGGCAGCCAAGGCCAGGCACTGGATGAAGCCGAGCGGGTCGCTGAGATGTTCCAGGACGTGCCGGCTGATGATGAGATCCGGCCGAAGCTCCGCCAGATGGCTTCCGGGGTCGAACAATTCGCGCCGCAGCTCCAGGCGCGACCCGTCCGGCGGAGCGGCGCCGTGCGGATCGAATCCGATGAACCGGCCGCCCGGAAAACGCGCCGCGAGCCCGTTCAGAAAGCTGGCATCGCCGTAGCCGATCTCCGCCACCACGGGGTGGGCCGGAAGACGCTGCCCGATCCCGGACGCCACCTGCTCGAGGAACTCCGACCACAGGCTGCCGCGATTGAACATGAGGTTCGGCATGTCCGAATACGGCACCTGGCGGTAGTCGAACGATCGATTGAATACGTGGCCGCAGGCCGTGCAGCGCAGAAAATCGAGGGGCAGGCGGGGCATTTGGACGGCCGCCTCGGCGGATTTCGGCCAGCCCAGCGTGGCCAGCGGCTGCCGGCCGCCATCGTAGAAGGGGGCCGCGACGTGATGCCCGCAAGCGGGGCAAGTGGCGCTCACCAGCCGCTTCGACAGGCTGCTGCCGGAATCAGCCGCCGAGCTGCCGGGAACACCATTCGCGCCAGATCTCTCGGTAGGCATTTTCCAGTTTCCTCGTGAACCCCGCGATGTCGCAGAGCGTGGATTGAGCCAGCCGGGCCCGCATACTGCTCCGCAATCCGGCCAGGCGGGCTGGATTGCGTCCCAGCTCGACCGCCTTTTGGATGTACTCCTCCCGGCTGTGGGCAATCAGCTCGGGCAACCCGGCATTGTGAAGAATGGTGGACCCGACACGGCTCACGAAGCGGTCGCCCGCGAGCGTCACCACCGGGACTCCCATCGCCAGCGCTTCGCAGGTGGTGGTGCCGCCATTGTAAGGAAAGGGGTCGAGAGCCAGATCCAGGTGCGCGTAGGCTCCGAAGACGTCGAGACGGTCCACCCTGTCGGACAGGTGCAGGCGGTCCGGCGTGATGCCACAGTCCTCGAAATGCCGCCGGTAGAGATCCCGCGAGGGTCCGTCGCCGAGACCCGCGTTCATCAAGGCGATGTGGGCCGTGGGATTGCGCCGCAGGATCTCGGCCCAAACCGAGATCACCTCCAGCCCAACCTTGGACATGTTGTTAAAGGAGCCATACGTGACAAAACCCCGGTATCCGCACGGCGCCGGGGCCGGTGTGGGTGCGTGGGCCGGAATCTCGTATGCCAGATAGCAGCCAGGCAAGCGCAAGGGCTTTTCGACGAAGGGCGCTTCCTCCTCCGGCGGCGCGAGCTGGGGATCCACCAGCAGGTAGTCCATCGCCTCCATCCCGGTGGTGTTGAAGTAGCCCAGCCAGCTTACCTGCACGGGCGCCGGCTTGCGCGCAAAAGCCAGCAGCCGGTTTCCCGCGGTATACCCGGCCAGATCGACCAGAATATCGATCCGATCGCGCTCGATCATTTCGGCCAGCTCGGCGTCCCCCAACCCGGTCATGTTTCTCCACAATCCGGCCTGGCGCCGGATGCGCAGGGTCCAGGAATCGTTTCGATCGAGGCCATAGCAAACGATTTCGACCTGCTCGCGATCATGGGCGGAGAACACCGGCGCCGTGAAATAAGACACCGGGTGCGCGTAAAAATCGGCCGAAACATAGCCGACCCGAAGCCGGCGGCCGGGCTCGGGCGAATTCACGTGCCGGCGGCCATGATCCCAGAGGGCGGCGGCGTAACGGAGGCCCCACTGGCGGTGCTCTTCGGCCAGGGCCCGCGGGGTGAGATCCGGGCTGTGGTGGAGTTTGAAGAGCGGAATCTGGTGGCCGACCGCGAAGGTCGGCTTCAGGGCCAGCCCCCGGCTCTCGGCGTCCCGAGCTTCCGCATGACGGCCCGGGCGCCATAGCAGCACCCCAGGGCAATGTGGAACTCGGCCACTTCCGGAGCAAGCCGGATGGCATCCTCGTAGGATTCGATGGCTTCCCCCAGACGGTTGGTGCGGAACAGCAGGTCGCCCAGATTGCTGCGCAGGTGAGCATGATCGGGGGCCAGTTGAATGGCACGCCGCAACAGGGCTTCGGCCCGGCGTACATCGCCCAGGTCCCGCACGATTCCCGCCAGGTTGGCGTAGGCCCGGAAATGGTCCGGATGGTCTTGAATCACGCGCTCGAAGCACGCGGCGGCTTCCGCCAACCGGCCTCTCGATTTGTACAGGTTGCCCAGATTATTGCGCGCGTCGGTGTGGCTTGGCTGGAAAGCCAGAACCTTCTCGAAACAGGCAATGGCTTCTCCGAGCAATTCCGAATCGCCGAGCAGATTGCCGAAATTGTAGAGCGCGTCGACGCAATTCGGGTCGAGCCCGAGGGCCAGCTGGTACTCCGCCCGGGCTCGCCCCGGATCGCCCGCCGCCCGCAGCGCGCTTCCCAGCGAAGAATGGAAGACCGGCCGCCCCGGATCGAGCGCCACGGCACGTTCGAACAGCACCAGCCGGGCTTCCGTATCGCCGGCTTCACCGGCTATGATGCCCAGGTTGTGCAACGCCAGGACGTGATCGGGCTGCTGCTCCAGGATGCGAAGGTACAGGTTCTTCGCTTGTTCCGGCATGTCGTGGAGCTGGCATTCCGTGGCCAAAGTAAAGGCGCGCTCGATCCAGAGTGCCGGGGCGGCACCAGGCTGCGCGGCTTCGGGCGGATTCACTGCCAGTTGAGATTGCATCTGGACAGATCATCGGCGGAATGAGACGTGAAACTTTAGGGGGAGGGGGAAAAAAAGGGGCCGAACCGGACGCATGGTCCGATCCGGCCCCGGTTCTCAAACTGCCGGCGTCAGCCGCCAATCGGGAGGTTCAGGGTTAGCCCCTCAGGAGTGTGAGCACTGCCTGGGGAGCGGAATTGGCCTGGGCCATGGCAGCGATGGTTGCCTGCTGCAGCACCTGGGCCTTGGTGAGGTTGGCCGCTTCGGCGGCGACGTCGGCGTCGCGAATCTGCGATTCGGCGGAAGAGAAGTTGCTGATCTGGGAGTTGGCCAGGTCGATGGCGTAGGTCAGCTGGTTCTGGCTCTTGCCGACGGCCGCCTGGGCGGTGCCGAGCTGCTGAACGGCGCCGCTCAAGGCAGTGACCGCCTGGATGGCCCCCTGGATGGTGTCGATGGACAGCACGCCGCCTTGCGAAGATGCGTAGCTGTTGCCTTGCGGGCTGGCGGCGCCGGTGCTGTCGTCGTACAAGCCGACCGGGACGGAACTGGTGTTGTTGGTCGCCTTTCCGATGGTCACGTTGAAAGAGGGCAGCGAACTGACGAACCGGATCCCTTCCGCCGTGCCCGCGGCATTCAGCTCCTTGACCGCTACGACGTTCGTCAGGGTCTTGGTGGGGTCGGCCTGCAGCGCGGCGTTGATGGCGGCGACGGCGTCAGTCAGGTTGTCGGCGTTGGTGGTGTTGAGGTTCACCCCGATCGACTGCGACACTCCGTTGGCGTCCAGCGCGCCGATAGTCAGGCTCTGGGCATCGTTGGTGTTGCGCAGGGCCTTGAAGGCGAACACGTCCGCGTCGGTTCCGATTCCGCTTTCCGAAGTGCCGGTGGCGTCCACCTTGGTGTCGGTGCTGGTAACCGCCTGCAGGTTGCCCACCGAGGCTGCGCCCGCGCCATCGCCGCTGACGCCGCTCAACTGCATGTCAAAGGTCGGCGCGGAACGCGATGCGATGTTGTAGCGGAAATCGACGCCGCCCGAAGAGATCGTGACCTCTGTGTGCCCCCCATCGTCTACCGCCGTGATCCCCGCGGCTTTCAGGGTGCTGTTGGCGCCTGCGGCGGCCACGATATCCGCGGCAATCTGGGCGGTCGAATTGGTGTTGGTGAGCTGCACCGCGACCTTGTCGCCGCCATTGATGGAAAACTCGATGACCGCCGTGCCGGCGGCGAGGGTGGCTGCGGCGGCGCTGGTGTAGGTGCTCGCGGCGTAGCCCCCCTGCCAGCTTCCCAGGCCGAGGTAGTTGCCGGCATCGCCGCTGACCTGAACTTCCAGCGACTTGCCGTCCGGCCCGGTGAAGCTCAGCTTGCCGTTGGTATAGGAGGCCGTGACTCCGGCTGGCAAGGTGGCACCCGTCACGTGGGCCGCGGTGGCGGCGGCATTGGCATCGGCAGCCAGAAGGTTGACGTTTACGACACTCTGTGGCACGCCGTCGATGATGAATTTCAACCCCACGGTTTCGTTGGCAGCCGCCTGCACCACGCTGCTCGCCGCGGTGAACTTGGCAGCCACATCCGCGCCTTCACCGGTGGATCCGCCCACCTTGAAGTTCCCCATCAGGGCCGAGGCCATCTTGCTGCCGGCCGACACCTGGAAGCCCGCGGCGGTGGACGAGAAGACCAGGCTCTTCACGCCGTTGCCATCCGTCTTGATGGAAGCCGTAATGCCGGCCGCGGCGAAATTGGCGTCGGAGTTCGCCACTGTCGTGATTTGATCGTTGATCTGACTGGCCAACGCATTGGGATCGGTTTGCCCACTCATGTCCACGTCGATGGCTTTGCTGGTGAAGCCCGGCCCGGAGATGTTGAATGTCGCATGGGTGGTGTCCGCGATGTTGTTGGCATTGGTGGCGATAGTGGCGACGCTGGAATTCGAGCCCGCCGCGATGCCCGTCGTGCTTGCGGAGCCCACTTCGAAATCCGAAGCCGCCAGCCCGAGCGCCTTCGAGTCCACTACCGCGGTGGTCAGGTCCAGGGTCACCGACCCGTTGGCTGTGTCCGCGCCGCCGGAGTTGCTGGCGCCGCCCCCGATGTAGACGCCCATCTGGGCCGCAAAGTGGCCGCCCGTGGCCAGGCCGACGCTCTGCGCCTGCCGGTCGATTTCGGCGACCAGGGTTTGATACTCGCTGTTCAGCGTGGCGCGGTTGCCGGTGAACGTGCCCGAGGCCGACTGCGTGGCCAGAGTCTTCAGCCGGTCCAACATCGTGCCGATGTTGTTCATTCCGCCGTCCATGATCTGAAGCTGGGAGATGCCGTCGTTGGCATTGCGCACGCCCTGGGTCAGTTCCGCCGTTTCGCTGCGGAACTGGTTGGCAATCGCCAATCCAGCCGCATCGTCACCGGAGGAGTTGATGCGATAACCAGACGTGAGCTGTTGAATCGTCTTGCTCTGGAAGTTGCTGTTGACACGCAGGTTCTCCTGCGCGACGAGAGAGTTTACGTTGGTTTGAATGGAGATTGACATTGGAAATCCTTTTGGTTTGTGAAGTGATGAAGATGGCGAGGCTGTCCCTCAAAATCGACGCGTGGGCCTCTCTCATGTCGGCAGCGGCATGGCAATGGCTTCTCCGGGCGATTCCGGTTCGCCGGGCGGATTGCCGGGGATGGGGAGCGCATTGACCGGATTCGGGCCGAACTGGAGGGCCATCCGGTACTCCGTCCGCGCCCGTTCGAACTCGCCCGCATCCCCGTTTCCCGGCGCAGGATGGAAGACCGCGGTCAAGCGCGGCGGCGCGTTCGAACAGCGCCAGCCGGGCTTCCGCATCTCCGGCTTCACCGGCGTTTATGCCCGGGAGGTGCAACGCCGGGACGCGATCGGGCTGCCGCTCCAGAATGCGAAAGTACAAGCCCTTCGCTTGTTCCGGCATGTCGTGGAGCTGGCATTCCGCGGCCAAAGTGAAGGCGCGCTCGATCCAGGGTGCCGGGGCGGCACCAGGCTGCGCGGCTTCGGGCGGATTCACTGCCAGTTGCATCTGGACAGATCATCGGCGGAATGTGGCGTGAAACTTTAGGGGGAGGCGAAAAAAAGGGCCGAACCAGACGTATGGTCCGATCCGGCCCCGGTTCTCAGACTGCCGGCGTCAGCCGCCAATCGGGAGGTTCAAGGTTATCCCCTCAGGAGTGTGAGCACTGCCTGGGGAGCGGAATTGGCCTGGGCCATGGCAGCGATGGTTGCCTGCTGCAATACCTGGGCCTTGGTGAGGTTGGCCGCTTCGGCGGCGACGTCGGCGTCGCGAATCTGCGATTCGGCGGAAGAGAAGTTGGTGATCTGGGAGTTGGCCAGATCGATGGCGTAGGTCAACTGGTTCTGGCTCTTACCGACGGCCGCCTGGGCAATGCCGAGTTGCTGGACGGCGTTGCCCAAGGCACCGACCGCCTGTATGGCCCCCTGGATGGTATCGATGGACAGCACGCCGCCTTGCGAAGAAGCGTAGCTGCCGCCTTGAGGGTTGGCGCCGGTGCTGTTGTCGTATAGGCCGACCGGGACGGAGCTGGTGTTGTTGGTTGCCTTTCCGATGGTCACGTCGAAAGAGCCCAGCGAGCTGATGAACCGGATTCCTTCCGCCGTGCCCGCGGCGTCGAGTTCCTTGACCGCTACGACGTTGGTCAGGGTCTTGGTGGGGTCGGCCTGCAGGGCGGCGTTGATGGTGGCGACGGCCTGAGTCAGGTTGCTGGCGTTGCCCGTGGTGAGGTTCACCCCGATCGACTGCGCCACTCCGTTGGCGTCCAGAGCGCCGATGGTCAGGCTCTGGGCATCGTTGGTGTCGCGCAGGGCGTTGAAGGCAAACACGTCCGCGTTGGTTCCGACTTCGCTTTCGGAAGTGCCGGTGGCGTCCACCTTGGTGTCGGTGCTGGTTACCGCCTGCAGGTTGCCCGCGGAGGCTGCGCCCGCGCCATCGCCGCCGGCGCCGCTCAACTGCATGTCAAAGGTCGGCGCGGAACGCGATGCGATGTTGTAGCGGAAATCGACGCCGCCCGAAGAGATCGTGACACCCGTTCCCCCATCGTCTGCCGCCGTGATTCCCGCGGCTTTCAGGGTGCTGTTGGCGCTTGCGGCAGCCACGATATCCGCGGCAATCTGGGTGGTCGAATTGGTGTTGGTGAGCTGCACCGCGACCTTGTCGCCGCCATTGATGGAAAACTCGATGACCGCCGTGCCGGCGGCGAGGGTGGCTGAGCCGGCGCTGGTGTAGGTGTTGGCGGCGTAGCCCCCCTGCCAGCTTCCCAGGCCGAGGTAGTTGCCTGCATCGCCGCTGACCTGAACTTCCATCGACTTGCCGTCCGGCCCGGTGAAACTCAGCTTGCCGTTGGTATAGGAGGCCGTGACTCCGGCGGGCAAGGCAGCACTCGTCACATGGGCCGCGGTAGCGGCGGCATTGGCATCGGCAGCCAGAAGGCTGACGTTTACGACGGTCTGTGGCACGCCGTCGATGATGAATTTCAATCCCACGGTCTCGTTGGCAGCCGCTTGCGTCACGCTGCTCGCCGCGGTGAACTTGGCGCCCACGTCCGCGCCTTCACCCGTGGTTCCGCCCACCTTGAAGTTCCCCAGCAGGGCCGAGGCCATTTTGCTGCCGGCCGACACCTGGAAGCCCGCGGCGGTGGACGAAAACACCAGGCTCTTCACGCCGCTGCTATCCGTCTTGATGGAAGCCGTAATGCCGGCCGCGGCCAGATTGGCGTCGGAATTCGCCGCTGTGGTGATCGCATCGTTGATCTGGCTGGCCAACGCATTGGGATCGGTTTGACCGGTGGTGTTTACGGAGATGGCTTTGCTGGTGAAGCCCGGCCCGGAGAGGTTGAAAATCGCGTTCGTGCTGTCCGCGATGTTGTTGGCATTGGTGGCGATGGTGGACACGCTGGTGGTCGAGCCCGCCGCAATACCCGTGGTGCTTTCAGAGCCCACTTCGAAATCCGAAGCCGCCAGCCCGAGCGCCTTCGAGTCCACTACCGCGCTGGTCAGGTCGAGGTTCACGCTCCCGTTGTTCGTGTCGGCTGCGCCGGAGTTGCTGGCACCGCCGCCGAGGTAGACGCCCATCTGGGTGGCGAAGTGGCCGCCCGTGGCCAAGCCAATGCCCTGCGCCTGCCGGTCGATTTCGGCGACCAGGGTTTGATATTCGCTGTTCAGCGTGCCGCGGTCGCCGGTGAACGTGGCCGAGGCCGACTGCGTGGCCAGAGTCTTCAGCCGGTCCAACATCGTGCCGATGTTGGTCATTCCGCCGTCCATGATCTGGAGCTGGGAAATACCGTCGTTGGCATTGCGCACGCCCTGGGTCAATTCCGCCGTTTCGTTGCGGAACTGGTTGGCAATCGCCAACCCGGCCGCATCGTCACCGGAGGAGTTGATGCGATAGCCAGACGTGAGCTGTTGAATCGTCTTGCTCTGGAAGTTGCTGTTGACACGCAGGTTCTCCTGCGCGACGAGAGAGTTTACGTTGGTTTGAATGGAGAGCATTGTTTTACGTCCTGTTGTGAAAGTTCGGCATCTTGCCGCGGCCGTTTTGCCGCGGGACCGATTGGGCCCCGCGTTCCGGCCTTCAATTCCCCATATCGGTCCCGGCGGAGAAAGTTTGAATCAAAAGTTGGCGCAACTGCTGGGGCCACGCGCGCCGCCGGTGCGCTCCAGCCGCCCATCCGCCGCTTCCGGAACAGCCGCATGCCGGGATACGAGGGATTGTCCTGGCGCTCGAACCTCGAGCGTCAGCCGGGCGGGAAAGCCGGCAGGGTCCACACCGCGGACGGCCAGCCGCGGCAGGCTCCCCGGCGCCGCGGCAACGTCGAACCGGGGCAACCATGGACCGCATCGGCCAGCCGGCCGCAGGCGGACGGCGCGCGCCGACGGCCGCCTCGTCTCCCACGCGGCTCGGCGAGCGCCGCCAGACCCGGCGCGGCATGCGGCGTATGGTTCATCCCGCCCGCCGCCGGCCCGCGCTCCTGTTGGTCTTTCTCTACGGCGGCGCTTTCCCCGGGCCGGCGCGCAACCGCTCCAGAACCCCGGGCAAGGCGCCCGCCGCCATGGCGCGCGACGCGGCCAGGTTCTGTTCGCGCGTGCGCCGGACCTCGTTGCGCACGACCGTCACCTGCTGGGGCGCGCGGATCCCCAGCTTCACCCGGTTCGGGCCGCAGTCGATCACCTCGATCTCCACGTCGTCGCCGATCCAGATGGATTCCCCCGGATGGCGCCGGATCACGAGCATACGGCCTCCTCGACGACCAGCGGTTCCCGGCAGGAATACCGCTCGTCCGTGCGGATCGCCTGCACGGCGCAGCGCGCAGCTACGTGGACCACCACCGGCGCCAGCAGGTTGGCCGTCGGCGATTCGCCGTCCGCCAGCGAAAGGATCGCCAGCGCCATCACCTCGCTCGCCGGATCGGGCCGGTGCCCCGGCGGAAAACCGAGCAGCTCCAGGTCTTCTTCGGAAATGGCCAGCTCGTGATCCCGCCGCAGCACGCCCGCGGGCACCGCCAGAAAGCACAGGTCCGCTCGCTCCAGGCTCTGCAGGAAGATCAGGGCGGGCTGTTCGGGATGGTGCAGGATCGTAAAACGGCGGCAGCTCTCGAATCCCGGCAGGCCCGCGGGAAAGTGGATGGCGGACGATTCGTCCGCCGCTACCGGCCCCAAGTGGGCCGTCTGGAACGTCATGGTTGTCTCCTCTGGGCGGGCGCCGCCTCGACCGCGGCGCCCGGCATTTCCGGTTCGGCCCGCATCCCCTCCTGGGTCAGGAGCACGAGGTCCACGCGGCGGTTGTGCGCGCGGCCCTCTTCCGAGTCGTTGGTGTCGGCCGGCGCGTTCTCGGCATAGCCGGCGATCGCCATGCGCGACCGCGGGATCTGGTAGCGCGCCGCCAGAACTTCCATCATGGCGATGGCGCGCGCGGCCGACAGCTCCCAATTGCTGCGATACCGCGAGTTGTGGATCGGCACGGAATCCGTGTGGCCTTCCAGCCGCACGGCGTTGGGCAGCGAACCGATCACCGAGCCGATCTTGGCCAGGATCGGAAGGCTGGCCGGGCTCACGCCGTCGTCTCCGGAGGCGAAGAAGGCCGCTTCGCGCAGGCTGATCACCAGGCCGCGCGCCTCCAGCTTGAGCACTACCTTGCCGGTCTTCACCTCCGAATCCAGCCCGTGCTCGAGGGTGGAGAGCGATTCCTTGAGATCGGCGGGATGGTCCGGCGGCGGGGGAGGCGGCACGGAAGGCAGATTTTCCGACATGTTGACGCGATCGGGATTGAGCGGAGGGCGGGCGGCTTCGTGCCTTCCGCGCCCCAGCACGGTGGAGATCGCGGCGCTGAACTGGCCGTGTTCCAGGGCTTCGCGCACCGACTCGGAAACCGCCTTGGCCTTGGTCTTGTCGGCCTGAGTGGAGGCGAACATCACCACGAAGAAGGCGAACAGCAGGGTGATGAAATCGGCGTAGGACACCAGCCATCGCTCGTGATTCTCGTGGGCCGCGGCTGCTTTTCTTCGCATGCCGGCTCCTAATCGTCGCCCGCCGCGGCCGGCTCGGGCGGCGCCGCTGCCGGGGCATCCGCGCCCTTGCCGTCCGCCTTCGGTTTCTTGGGTTTCGGCGGATTCGGATCGAACGACTCGAGCTTCATGCGGATCAGCGTCGGGTTGAGGCCCTCCACGATACCGGTCACGCCTTCCAGCATCAGCTCCTTGAGCACCATCGCCTCCCGGGCGCGCGCCCGCAGTTTATTGGCCGCCGGCAGGAAGAAAATGTTGGCGCTGCCGACTCCGTAAACCGTCGCCACGAAGGCCACCGCGATGCCGTGCCCCACCTCCTTGATGTCCTCCAGGTGTTTCATGACCTGGATGAGCCCCATGACGGCGCCGATGATGCCGACGGTCGGCGCGTAGCCGCCGGCCGCCTCCCACACCTTGGCCTCGGATTCGGCCGCGTGCTCGCCCGCGGCAATATCGACGTCCATCATTTTGCGAAGCTCCTGCAGATCGGTGCCGTCCACCGCCAGGTCCAGCGCCCTCCTCAGGAAAGGGTCGGCAATGGTCGGGGTGTCCGTTTCCAGGCTTACGATGCCGTTCTTCCGCGCCTTGGCCGAATACTGGATGATGGTTTCGACGGTGGCCTGGATGGAGCTGCCCCGTTCGAAAAAGATACCCCCCAGTCCCCTCAGCGCACGCCAGAAGACCGGAAACGGGCTGGTCACCAGAACCGCTCCGAAGGTTCCGCCGAGCACGATCATGGCGGCGGTGCCCTGCGCGACATCCGTCAGCTTGCCCTTCTCCAGAAGCAGCCCTCCGATGATGCCGGCAAGCGCGATGGCAATCCCGGCCAGCGTGGCCAGATCGGGCCGGACGGCTACCTTCCCGGGAGTGGCTTTCTCTGATTCCGCGGCTTCAGCCATGGGTTTTCATTCCGGAACACCGGGTCCGGCAGCGGCGCCATCCCGGGGCTCGCGCAACGCACCCGGGCTTCCGATCTTGCGGCGGAATTCCACGATCCGGTCCACTACCTGGTCCGCCGTCTCGCGGACGCGCAGGATCTGCCCCGTGGTCAGCATGATCACGGTGTCGGGCGTTTCCTCGATGTGCTCGATCAGGTCCGAATTGAGAACCACCGCCACATGATTGAGGCGAGTCAGCCGAATCACTGCAACTCCTGGTGTTCTTATCGGCGGCGCCGCGCCAAACCCTTAGCTCATGGGGCGGGAAAACGGTCCGATAAGCTCTACAGAGGAAAACTATGGCATTCTTGCAGGCGATTCCACCTCCCGCCGGCCGGCTGGATCCTGGGGGATACCCCTTTGGGACACGGCGCGCCGCGTTCACCTTCGACGAGGAGCGGCGCGAGATGCTGGAGAGCGTTCTCGAAGCCATGGCCGGCCCCCAGTCGGACGCCGACCGCTCCGTGGCCTGCCGCTATCTGTTGCGGCACCTGACAAAGTTAACGTCCGTCCAGGCGGGGCTGCTGGTATCATAATCCTCCGGGAGGAGATTATGTCCGCTGCCAGCCAGCCCGCGCCCTTTGGCCTTTCCACCATAGGGCAAATCGCCATCACGGTGACCCAGGTGGAGCGCGCCATCGCGTTTTACCGCGACACCCTGGGGATCAAGCTCCTGTTTCAAGTGCCCAACATGGGATTCTTCGACTGCGGCGGAGTGCGACTGATGCTCTCGGGCACCGAGCCGTCCGGCGAGTCCTATGCATCGGTCATCTACTTCCAGGTCGCCGATATCCGCGAGACGTTTCAGACGCTCCAGAACCGCGGAGTGCCTTTCGACCGTGAACCGCACCTGCTCGCGCGCCTCGCCGGCCACGACCTGTGGATGGCGTTCTTCCGCGACCCGGATCGCAACCTGCTCGCCCTCATGAGCGAAGTGCCGAACGCGTAACCCGCGCCCGACGGCTTTGGGCAGTTTTGCCCAAACCGGGGAAAGGGAGCCCGCCGTGGCCTCAGGACTGAGGCCGCCACCAGTTCTGGATCGTGCCGCGAAAACGCGAATAGAGGAACGATATGGCCAGCAGCAGCACCCCCAGAATGCCGAATGCCGCCATGCGGTAGAACTGCGACAACAGCCAGATATCGTAGAGGTAAAGTTTCCCGACCACGAGGCCGATCAGTACCATACCGGCGATGCGCGTTGCCGGACTCCGGCGCGCCACGCCGCCGCCCACCAGCAGCAAGGCATAGGCGGCGGCCAGCACCGAGATCGCCGTGCTGGCCACGCTGCGAAAGTCCTGCGGGGCGGCCGTCCGCCCGGCCCAGCCCACGGCCTCCAGCGAGAGACCCCCGAGCATGACTGCCAGGCCGCACAGATAGGCGGCCAGCGCGCGAAGCCCCGGGCGGATCCACCACGCCGCGGCCCACAGGCTGGCCGCCGCCACACTGAAAGCCAGTAACCGCGCGTTGGCCAGCAGGCGGTACTCGGTGGCATCCGCGTACAGGAAGCTTTCGATCAACATCAGCCTCGCCAGGACCAGCCCGAACGTCACCAGCGCGGCGATCACCGGGCGCTGGTCGCGCAGCCGCACCCCGATCCACGCCAGGGCCGCGCCTTCCACCGCCCAGCCGATCGTGATGCGGTACCCCACGAACTCGACCGGCACCGCCAGCACCAGCAACACCACCGCGGCGCCGGCCGAAAGCAGCGATCCCCGGGCGTCGTGCCGCCACAACAGCCGCGCCGCGGCGATCTGGACCGCGGCGGCGGCAACCGCCAGCGGCCCGGCCCACGCGTCGTGGCCGAACTGGAGCAATCCGTAGCCCGCGCCAAAATAGAAGGCTGCGTTCAGCGCCAGCACCGCCAGGTCCAGAATCCGCAGGGGCTGCCCCCGCACCAGCACGCGCCACACCGGCCAGCCCAGAAACAACAGGAACGACGCGCTGGCCAGCACCAGGCTGGCCCCCACCGGCGGGTTGCCGGAGAGAGTGGACCACACCGCGTATGCCAGCCAGAAGCCGCCGAAGGAGGCGCCAGCCGCGGCCGCCCACCGGCGCCAGTCCGCCACCGCCAGGCTGCCCGCCGCAATCAGCAGCACCGCGAACAAAGCGCCGCCGCCATGGCCCCAGATTTGGACCATCGCCAGGCCCGCCAGCACCTGGGCGGCCGAGAAAACTCCCTGCCGGCTGGAGGCGGCAAACAGGATGAACCAGGCGATCACGAACAGCGCGTACACCCCGCGCATTCCCACCGGCATGGGCGCCTGGCTCAGGTACAGCACCACGGTTCCGCCCAGGGCCAGCGCCTCCGGCCACCGCCAATCGCGGCGCCGCGAAGCGAACGCGGTCCCCAGATCCAGCACCAGCGCGTATCCGAAAGTGAACGACGCGTCCCTGGCCGCGCCCAGCAGCAGCGGCGTGGCGAAGCCGCCGGCAAGCGCGAGCAGGGCCACCGCCGAACTGTCGTAGCGCAGCGCCGCCGTGCCGGCCGCGATGGTGGTGAGCACCATCAGGGCGAAGGAGACGGTCTGCGAAACCAGGTGGTACAGGCCGTTCGAGGCCCAGCAGGACAGGTACAGAAACACGATCCCGGCGGCCGTCAGCGCCTGGCCGTAGGTGCGCTGGCCCACGCGCCAGAAGCGCTCGCCGAACACCAGCCCCGCGGCGCCCGCCGCGGCGCCCAGCAGCACCCGGCCCCATTCGGTGATCCAGTGATTCTCGAAGGCGTATTTGAAAAAGAAGGCCAGCGCCAGCACCATGGTGAGCACCGCTATGCGGCTCAGCCAGGTGAGTCCCAAGGCGGTCTCGAGATCGTGCTTCGGGAGGGGCGGCGCCGGGACCGGCGCTGCAGCCTTCGCGGCCGGGACCGCCGCCGCGGGACGCGCCGCCGGGGCCGGACTCGCAGGGAACGCCGGCGCCGCTCCTGGCAACGCCGTGGCCTTCCCCAGCCGGGCCTCCAGCCACGCCAGGCGGCGCTCGATGGCTTCCAGCCGCGCGGCTTCGTCGGGGGTCACCGCCGGCGCCCCTGCCGCTCCAGTTGGTCGAGCAGAATCGAAAGGCGTGTCGCGGCCTCCGTTCGCCCGCCGAACCGCACGGCATTGTAGGCTTCGGTAAACTCCATGACGGCGCTTCCCAATCCGCCGGGAGGCAGCGACCCGGCAAACTCGGCCGGCGTAAACCACACCGGCTTGTGATATCCGTGCCGCCGGACCACGTGCAGCATTCGCTGGTACAGCAGCGTGGCATCCGCCACGCTGGCCTGGCCGCGGCGCACCCGCTGAAAGCGCCGGCGAATCCGCAGCCGGCGGACCAGCCGGGGTCCCGCCAGCCACATCCACAAACACACCACCAGCGCGCCCGCCACCCGCACCCCGTAGCGCTTGAACCACCTGGCCGCGCGCAGGTCCCAATCCGATCCGAACACGCTGAGCGAATCCACCCAGCGCAGGCTCACATTGCGGGCGCCCCCCAGCAGCGAGCCCTGCTGTCCGGAATCGTATCCCACCACCCACTCCTGCCAGAAGGTCTCGGCGGCGTCCAGGTACAGGCTCGCCCTGGTGAGGAATGCCAGCGCCGGCGAGTTGGTGTCCGGCGGCGTGGGATCGAAAGTGGCCCAGCCGTGGCCGGGGATCCAGGCTTCCACCCAGGTGTGCGCATCGGAGGCGCGCACCAGCCACAGCTCGGTGATGGGATTGTAAATCCCGCTCTGGAATCCGGTGGCCAGCCGCGCCGGGATCCCCAGCGTCCGCAGCAACACGGTCATCGCCGAGGCGAAGTATTCGCAGTGGCCCTTCTTGCGCGTGAACAGAAAATAGGCCAGCGGGTCGGCCACTTCGCGGCTGGGAAGTTCGAGCGTGTAGCCGAATTCCGTCCGCAGGTAGTGCTCCAGCGCGCGAGCCCGCTCCAGGTCGGTCGAGACGCGCGACCCCAGATCGTGCGCCAGCGCCGGAACGCGCGGGTCCAGTGGCGGCAATTGCAGGTAGCGCTCGCGCAGCGCCAGCGGCAGCACCGGCGTGGGGTAGCGCACCGGCGAGGTTTCGGGAGGTTCCTCCAGAAAGCTGTAGGCTTCGTAATGGAATCCCTGCGGCGTGGGGCCTGCCAGCCGGTAGTTTCCGCCCTCGCTCGCAATCAACAGCGGCTGGCGCAGGTACACGGTGACCGGAGTGCCGGCGAAAAACAGCGCGTCGGTTTCCACGTCTTCGTAAGCCACCTGGTAGCTGATCCCGCCGCCCGGCCGCCGGTTCGCCGGGGTTTCCAGCTCGGCTTGCCCGTGCGCCAGCGGAATCCTGTGCCGCTCCGACACGGGGTTGTACCAGCGCTTGCCGTCGAAATCCGTAAGCGTGCCGCCGCGCCATTTCACCGACGGCGGCAGCTCGTTGAAAGCCCGGATATGCATCACCGGCCGCGAGGTGGTTTTGATCTCGCCGATCTCGCCGAGCGTCACCTGGTTGGCAAACCCGGGGATGCGGATGCGGTGCGAGATCAGCCGCGAAAACGCCGCGTCCGCGGTGCGCGGCAGGAAGAAGAACAGGCCGAAGGTGAGCCCCAGGATGCCCAGCGCCACGCTGCCGGAAAGCGCCGAGAGACGCAGGTGGAAGCGTTTCGCCCCGCCCCGCGCCGTGGCCGTGGCCTTGTGCATCGAGCGCCGGATCTCTCCCGAGGTCAGCGCCGCGATGGCGAACAGCAGGTACACCGTCAGAAACACGAAGAAGTTCAGATTGACCGAGAGAATCGCGGCCGCCAGCAGCTCCAGAAAAGCGATCACCGCCGTGTACAGATGGTCCCGGCTGGTTTTCGCCGTCAGGATCTTCATGACCGCCAGGAAAAACACCAGGTGAACGGTGGCCGGCAGAAACTCGCGCGAGAGGAAAAAATAATCCACCACGTAGAAGCCCGTGTATCCGATCGTGATCAGCGTCGAAATGCGCTCGGTAATCATGAGATCCAGCCGCACCTTGTCGTCGTGGATCAGGAGCCAGCGGAGGAACAGGCCGGCTCCGGTCAGCGTGACGGTGGGCGCGTCCAGGTACCCGGAGCCCGCCACCGCCAGAAAGCCGCTGGCGACCAGGCCCAGCAGCGCCGATTGGAAGAAGCGCTCCACGCTGACGGTGGCGCTCGTGTCCGGTCGCGGCATGACTTCATTATTTCATCAACCGGCCGCCACGATACACTATAAAAACTTATGGAAAACCAGACCATCGGGCTCGTCGTGCACGCGGTCGGCAAAACCGGTGTGCTGCACCAGTTGACCGGCGTGATCGCGCGCCACGAGGGCGACATCACCTCGGTCGAGATCCTGGACAACCGTCCCGCCGAAGCGCGCACCTATTTCGAAGTGCTGTTGCCGGGCGGACCGGAGGCGCTGATCGAGGACCTGAGGAAGCTGTCCATCGTGCGCGCCGTCGAACTGGTGAAGACCCTGGACAAGATCTACGGCAAGCGCATCATCATCATGGGCGGCGGCGCGCAGGTGGGGCAAGTGGCCATCGGCGCGGTCTCCGAAGCGGACCGCCACAACATCCGCGGCGAGCACATCTCGGTGGACACCATCCCGCTGGTCGGCGAGCAGAAACTGGCGGACGCGGTGCGCGCCGTGGCCCGCCTGCCGCGCGCCCGCGCGCTGGTGCTGGCCGGATCGCTGATGGGCGGCGACATCGAAACCGCCGTCCGCGACGTGCGCCGCCAGGGCTTGCTGGTGATCAGCCTGAACATGGCCGGGAGCGTCCCGGACGCCGCCGACCTGGTGGTCAGCGACCCGGTGCAGGCCGGCGTGATGGCCGTGATGGCGGTGGCCGACACCGCCAAGTTCACCGTGGAGCGCCTGAATCGCCGGGTGTTCTGAAGGCAGCGCGGCTCCGCAGGCGCGGCCCGCCTCGAACCCGCGTGGGGCGGATACCAGGCTAAACGTTCGCCATCTTACTTGTTTTCGTGGACTTGTTTTCGTGGATTATTTCAGTTATATTAACCTCAAAGTCCTGGATAGAGGATTCGGTCCCCGAGACTCGCATCGGGTTTTCCACCAAGCAAGAAAAGCTTGAATCTTGTGTTTGGCATCCGATTTTCGACAGTTCGAAATCCGCTGGTTGGTGCGGTGAATGCCGACTCCGGTGGCGCATGTGCCGGCCGTGTCCGAAAGACTGAGGAGTCACTTCTTATGCTTCGTATTCGCGTGTTCGCTTTGGTCGTCATGACCTCTCTGGCTGCAACAGTTGTTAACGCCCAGGTGGCCGGCCGGGTCGCCGGCACGGTTGTGGACGCTTCGGGAGCCGCCGTCCCGGACGCCGCGGTCGCCTTGCAGTTGCCCGGCAGCGGCAAGGATGTGTTTACCGCCAGGACTGCCACGGATGGGGGCTACAACCTGCTTTCCGTTCCACCCGCCCAGTACGATCTGGTGGTCGAGGCCAAGGGCTTCGTCAAAAAGGTGGTAAGTAACCTGACGGTCGACCCCAACCAGACCCTGGACGTGCCGCAGATTAAGCTCGATGTGGCCGGCGTCACCGAGACGGTGGAAGTGAGCACGGCGGGAACCACGGTCCAGACCACCAATGCCGAAATCTCGACCACCATCACCAAGACGCAGATCTCCAACCTGCCCATCGCCGACCGCAGCCCGCTGGGCTTCCTGTTGACCCAGGTTGGAGTGAACTCCTCACGCGGCGCCACCACCATCAACGGCCAGCGTGTTTCTTACACCAATGTGACCTTGGACGGCGTCAACGTTCAGGACAATTTCATCCGCACCAACGCCATGGACTTCCTGCCCAACCTGCTGCTCCTCGACCAGGTGGCGGAAGTGACGGTCTCCACCTCCAACGCCAGCGCGTCCGCCGGCGGCGGCTCCGGCCAGGTCAACTTCGTGACGCCCTCGGGCACTAATCAGTTTCACGGCAACGCCTACTGGCAGAACCGCAATAACTATTTTCGGGCTAACTCCTTTTTCAATAACAAGAGCGGCGTGCCCGTCTCCTTCCTCAACCTGAACCAGCTCGGCGGTTCCGTCGGCGGCCACGTCATCAAGAACAAGCTGTTCTTCTATACCAACTACGAGGCGTACCGGCAGATCCAGCAGACCACCAATAACCGCACCATCCTGACGCCCAATGCCCGCCAGGGAATTTATACTTACAAAGACACCGCCGGAAACGTCCACCAGGTCAACATCCTCCAGGCGATGGGACTGTCCGCCAACCCGACCATGCAGGCGCTGCTGGGCCAGGTTCCCACGGCGTACAACAACTACGACGTCGGCGATTCCAGCGCGGCGCTCCTGCGGAACACCGCCGGATACCTTTTCAAGCAGCGCGACAATCGCACCCGCGACAACCTGACCCTCAAGGGCGACTACCTGCTTTCCACCAGGAATACCTTCAGCCTCACTTACGCTTACAACCGCGATATTCTCGACCGTCCGGATCAGGATCCCACCTTCGACGTGGTTCCGTTGCAGACCAACAACGATCACATCAAGCTGCTTTCGAGTTCGTGGCGGTGGAATCCCAAGTCGACCCTGACCAACGAAGTGCGCTTCGGTTTCAACTGGGCGCCCGCCACCTTCATAGACGCCCAGCAGATACCGAATGCCTTCATTACCGGCACTACCTACACCAACCCGGTCGCCGGAATTCTCCGCACGCAGGGCCGCAACACCGATACCTATAACTTCGCCGATAACGCCAGTTGGCTGCATGGAGCCCACACGTTTTCTTTTGGATTCCAGGGCCAGGCCATTCGAGTGGAGCAATATAATGACGCTGGCATCACGCCGTCCTACGGCCTCGGCCTCGGCCTGAACACCCCGGGCCTCACCGGGACGCAGATGCCGGGCGCCAGCTCCGCCGACATCAGCGCGGCGAACGGTTTGCTGGCTACCCTGGCCGGTCTCTACAACAGCTACACCCAGACCTTCAACGTGTCGAGCCGCACTTCGGGCTACGTCAAGGACTACGGCACCTGGCGCCACGATATTCAAAACAACTACGCGCTCTACCTCCAGGATGCGTGGAGACTGAGGCGCAACCTGAGCGTCACTCTGGGCGTGCGTTGGGACTACTATCCCACCATCGACGAGCGCGACGCGCTGGCATTGCTCCCCGTCCTCGAGAACAACAACCCCATCCAGACCATTCTGGATCCCAACGCCGTGCTGAACTTCGCCGGCAACGCCGTGGGCCGCCCGTGGTACAACGCCAGCAAGCGCAAATTCGCCCCCAACCTGGGCATGGCCTGGGACCCCACCGGCCAGGGCAAATGGGCCATTCGCGCCGGCTACTCTCTGGCGTTTGTGAACGACAACGTTCTCCGCGCGGTCGACAACGCCCAGTCCACCAACGCCGGCCTGACCAGCACGGTCACCGCGACGGGCCTGGACGGCACTGTCGCCGGCGGCCTGGCCGCCGTTCCGACCCCCGTGTTCAAGGTGCCGCGCACCTTTGCCGACAATTACGCATTAAGCTCCAGCAACGCCGAAGCCATGATCGATCCGGGCCTGGTGTCGCCCTACGTGCAGCAGTGGAACATCGGAGTGCAGCGCACCGTCAAAGGGACCCTCTTCGACCTGCGCTATGTGGGCAACCACGCCACCAAGTCGCTCCGCGGGTTCGATTACAACCAAGTCATGATTGGCGCCCTCCTCCAGCCCTTCCTCCAGGCGGCCAACAACGGCTGGCTTTCGCAGGCGTCCACCGGCGCCTTCGATCCGCGTTACAACGCCGCCATCCCCGGCAGCGTTGCGACCCCGTTCTTCAATGCCATGCCCAACGGCGGCTACCTCACCAACTCCAGCGTCAAAACCTACATGCAGCAGGGACAGGTCGGCGAGCTGGCCAACTTCTACCAGACCAATCAGGTGAACGGGAATGTCAGTTTCTACGCGAACCCCAACATCCTGGGCGGCAATGTGACCACCAACTTCAGCAACAGCGTGTATAACGGCTTGCAGTTCGACGTGAGCCACCGGTTCGCCAAGGGCTTGCAGTTCCAGGGCAATTACGTTTTCTCCAAGGTGTTGAGCGACGCCGGTGGCGACCAACAGACCGACTTCGAGCCGTTCCTCGATATCCACAACACCAAGATCGAGCGCCGGCGCGTGGCGGGCTTCGACGTCACCCACGTGATCAAAGGCAATTTCTACTATGAGCTGCCATTCGGCCAGGGGCAGCGGTTCACCACTTCCAACCGCATCCTCGCCAGGGTGATGGGCGGCTGGAACGCTTCGAGCATCTTCACCATGATGTCCGGCAACCCGTTCTCGGTGTTCTCCAGCCGGGGCACGCTGAACCGGGCTGCCCGCTCTTCGGGCACCAACACGGTGGACACCACGCTCACCCAGGGGCAGCTCGACAAGTTGTTCCAGTTCTACATGACCGGCAACGGGCCGTATTTCTTCCCGCAAGCCAACCTGAACCCCACCAACAACACCGCCGTCAACGTGGATGGCGCTCCGGGCTACAACGGCCAGGTGTTTCTGCAGCCGCCCGCGGGCACCCTCGGAGAGCTCCAGCGCAACCAGTTCTCCGGTCCCTGGGTCTGGACCATGGACTCGCGCGTCGGCAAGGTCACCAAGATCACCGAGACCAAGACGCTCGAGTTCCGCGCGGACGCGATCAACGTGTTCAACCACGACACGTGGTATGTGGGGGACCAGACCATCACCTCCACCACGTTCGGGAAGATCACCAGCAACTTCTACGGCAACCGTCTCTTGCAGTTCTCGCTGTACTTCCGCTTCTGAGGGCCGGGGCGCCGGAGGGAGCAGCGCCTACGCCAGCGGGCTCCTCTTCACCGCGTAGTCGATCGCCTCCTGCGGCACGCTGAAGTGCGCCACCGCGCTGTTCCCCATGTAGCCCAGCTCTCTCATGCCGATCGGGCTCGTGTAATACGCGTCCGCCACCATCCTGCGCGCCCAGGTGAAAAACTGAATCCCCGGCCCCAGCTCCGGCGATTGGTTCTTGCGATACGCGATCAGGTCCAGCATCCCGGTCTGCTCCGATGGCTGCGCGTCCAGAAAATCTTTCCCGCCGTGCCGCCGGCGCATCTCGTCGTCGAGCCAGGCGATCCCGCCGGTGTAGATTTCCTTCATGTCGTCGCTGGCCGCGCACAGGAAATCGATGAAGTCCGCCGCGCCCGCCTCCAGCGCGCCCGGCGACCGCTCGTCGGCCGGAATGATCAGATCCGCCAGGCGCCGCAGCGTGGCGTATTCGTGCGCCGTCAACGCCTTCGGCTGGTACGGTCCTTTAAGCGCCGTCTTCTCGTCCGTGACCGCCTGGTGTACGTGCTGCGCATCCTGCGCGGTGAGCAGCCCTCCGCCGGCCGCCACGCCGAGCGCGCCCCCGATGCGCCGCAGCAATTCGCGCCGCGACTCGCCTTGCGGGCGATAATCCCGATCCTCACACATTGCCCTTCCTCATTTCTTCCGCCAGGTACTCCGATGCCCGCCACGCGAACGCCACGATGCTCAGCGTGACGTTCTTGTCCGGCTGGCTCACGAACGGCGCCGCGTCGCACACGAACAGGTTCTTCACCTCGTGCGCCTGGCAATACCGGTTCAGCGCCGAGGTCTTCGCGTCGCTGCCCATGCGCACGGGCCCCGCCTCGTGAATGATCACCCCGCCGGTGGAGATCGCCAGCCGCGCCTCCCGCTGTGTCCCGTTTACCTGCCCGCCCATGGTCTGGATGATCGAGGCGAACGTCTGCTCCATGTGGCGCACCTGCTTGATCTCGTTGTCGCTCCAAGCGAAGTGGAACCGCAACACCGGAATGCCCCACGCGTCCACCCGCTGCGGGTCGATGTCGCACCAGCTCTCTTTGTTGGGAATCATCTCCCCGCGGCCCGCGAAATGCACGAACGCGCCGTACTGCTCGCGCAGTTTGTCCTTGAGCGCCTTCCCGTAGCCCTCGATCCGCGCGCACTGCCCCGCGAACGCGCCCAGGCCCGGCATGTCGAATCCGCCGCCGATTTCGATGTGGTACCCCCGCGGGAAATCCTTGCTCTTGTCGCCGTACAGCCACCACGGCACGTACACGTGCATGCCGCCGATGCCGTCGCTGTTGTGCCGCGGCAGGTTGGCCAGCGCCGGCACGTACCCCGACGCGCTGTATCCCACCGAATCCGTGAGGTAGCGCCCCACCACGCCCGACCCGTTGGCGATCCCGCCGGGGAACCGCGCCGATTTCGAATTCAGCAGCAGCCGCGCCGATTCGCACGCGCTGGCCGCCACCACCGCCGCGCGGCAGCGCACCTGCTTCTCCGTGCGGGTGGCTTTGTCCACGTACGAAACCGCCGTCACTTTTCCCGAGCCGTCCGCCACCAGTTCGCGCGCCATCGCGCCCGTGAAGATCGTGAGCTTGCCGGTCTTCATCGCCGGAAAGATCATCGCCTGGCTCGACGAAAACGCCGACGCCGTCTGGCAGCCGCGCCCGCACTGCCCGCAATAGTGGCACGCCGCGCGCCCGTTGAGCGCCTTGGTGAGCATGGCCATGCGCGAAGGGATGCACGGAATATTCAGCTTGCCGCACGCTTTCTGAATCAGGACCTCGTGCACGCGCGGCGCGATGGGCGGCAGGAAGTTGCCGTCGGGCGCGGTGCGCAGCCCTTCCTTGGTCCCGGTGACTCCGATGAATCCCTCCGCCTTGTCGTACCACGGCGACATCTCGGCGTAGGTCACCGGCCACGGATCGCTCAGCCCGTCTTCCGGCTGGAAATCGTAATCCGAGAAGCGCAGCGAGATGCGCCCGTAGTGGTTGGTCCGCCCGCCGATGATGCGCGACCGGAACCATCGCCACTGGCTCCCCTGCGCCACCGTATAGGGCTCGCCCGGGACGTCCCAATACCCGTTCGGCGCCTCGAAATAGCCCCACTGCTGGCGGCCGAAATACATCTCCGCGTGCGGCCCCGCCCCGCGGTGGTCCACCTGGTAGGGCAGAATGTGTTCCTTGAAATCCTTCGCCGGGTTGAGCATCGGCCCGGCCTCCAGCAGCGCCACCGTCAGCCCCAGGTCCGTCAGAACCTTGACCGCCGTCCCGCCGCCGGCTCCCGACCCGATGACCGCCACGTCAAACACCTGCGGACTTCGCGTGATTTGGAGCATCCCGATTCCTTCGGTTCCATCTTACCCCTTTGTGGGGCATGGCTCCGGAAGGCCTACGGAAGCGGCCGCATCATGAGGTTCCGAAATTGAACCACGCTGCCCTGGTTGTGCTGCTGGAGCGCCAGGTAGCCCTTCGTGTAGGTGTTCTTCTGCTCCACGAAGTCGGTCACGGTCTTGTCGTTGACCTTGATGACGATGTGATTGCCGCGCGCGATGACGTCCTGCGTCCACCAGGTGTCGTCGGCAATGAGTTGCTCGGTCACCCTCGAAAATCCGTACAGGCTGCCGGTCTTCTGCGGATCGGGCGACGTGTTCTCCACCTGCGCCTCGTAGCCTTTGGGGAATCCGGGGCCAAAAGCCGCGCGCACATACATGCCCGAGTTGCCGCTGTGGTTCAGCTTTACCTCGGCGCGGAACTCGCAATCCTCGCACTCCCGCGCCATCCAGAACAGATGGCTGGTCGGGCCGTCGCCCACGATGGCCCCGTCCACCACCTTCCAGCTCTCCGGGTTGTTGCCGGCTTTCCAGCCGTCCAGCGTCTTGCCGTCGAACATGCTGATCCAGCCGTCTTTGCCTGGCGTGGGCGCGTTCTGCTGGGCCACCAGGCAGAAGCATGCCACCAGCGCCAGCACGGCGCCACCGATCGTTCCAAACGTTTTCATCATTCTGTCTCCTGACTCCTGACTTCCATATCCCTACACGCTCTTGCTCTTGGCCTCCCCGCCGCTGACGATCCAGCCATCGGCGAGTTGCACGATGCGGTGCCCGTACGACGCGTTGACCTCCGAATGGGTCACCTGCACGATGGTGGTTCCTTCGTCGTTGAGCTTCTTGAACAGCTCCATGATTTCCTTGCCCTGGCTGGAGTGCAGGTTGCCGGTCGGCTCGTCCGCCAGGATCAGCTTGGGATTGGCAATCACCGCGCGCGCCACCGCCACCAACTGCTGCTGGCCGCCCGAAAGCTGGCTGGGGTAGAGATCGCGCTTGCCCACGATGTGAAACCGGTCGAGCGTGTCGCACACCATGGCCGCCCGCTCCGAGCTTTTCACGTTGCGGTACGACAGCGGGATGTCGAGGTTCTCGTAAACCGTCAGGTTGTCGATCAGGTGATAGCTCTGAAACACGAACCCGATGTATTTCTTGTTCAGCTCCACCCGGTCCTTGGGCTTCATGCGATGCACCTGGTGGCCGAAAAATTCGAACTCCCCGGTCCAGGCGCCGTCCAGCATCCCGAGGATGCTGAGCAGCGTCGACTTGCCCGCGCCCGACGGGCCCATGATGGTGACGAACTCGCCCTCTCGCACCTCTCCGTTGATGCGGCGCAGCACGTAGCTCCGGCCGTAGCCGCCTTCGTAAAATTTCTCGACATTGCGAAGTATGATCATCGGTTTGTCCTATTCGTGCCGCAGCGCGGTCACCGGATCGAGCGCCATCGCCCGCCGCGCGGGCAGGTAGCTCGCCAGAAGCGCCACCGCTCCCAGCAATACGGAAATGCCCGCGAAAGTGTACCCGTCGGTGGTCTTCACGCCGTAGAGCATGGTCTCCATCACGCGAGTCAGGGCCAACGCCATCACCAGGCCCGCCGCGATTCCGCAAGCCGCCAGCCGCGCCCCCTGCTTCATTATCAATTGGAGCACGTCGCCCGGCAGCGCGCCCATCGCCATGCGGATGCCGATTTCGTTGGTTCGCCGGCTGACGTCGTAGGCGATTACCCCGTAGATTCCAACCGCCGCGAGGAGGAAAGCAATCTCGGCGAAAAGAGTCAGCAGCACCATGTTGAAACGAGCCCCGGCCGTCGCCTGGTCCATCACCATTTCCATCGGGCGCACATCGGCGATGGGCTGGTCCGGATCGAACTGATGCAATTCGTGTTCCACCGCGGAGACCAGCGAGAGAGGCGGCGCCGACGTGCGCACCACCATCGTCATCGTGGCATAAGCGTACGGATAATAGAGGGTCGGCCACTCCTCGGCCTCCAGGCGGTCCGCTTTGACATCGCCTACCACTCCGACGATCTCGACCCCTCCCAAGTTAGCAAGCGCCAGCCGGCCGCCGATGGCGCTGGAGGGCCGGAATCGCCGGGCCAGCGTCTCGTTAACCACCACCGCGCGGCGCGCTCCGGTTGTGTCCGCCGCCGTGAAATCGCGTCCCTCTTTGAGGGGAATTCCCATGACCCGGATATAGTTCGTGCTGACCGCGCGGACCAGCGCGATGGGACCCTGGCCCGGCGACGCCGCGCGGCCTTGGATGGTAAACGTGTCGCCCAGTCCCAGCCCGGTCAGCGGCAGCGAGTTGACCGCGCCCACCGCCCGCACGCCCGGAAGCGCGGCGAGGCGGTCGGAGATCGCTTGGAAGGTGGCCATTCGCTGTGCCGGAGACGAGCCTCGGGCGGGAATCAGCGGGACGCGGAACGTCAGCAGATTGGCGGGCTGGAATCCCGGATCCGCCGAGCGCAGGCGGATGAAGCTTCGGATCAGCAGGCCTGCCCCGATCAGCACCAGGACCGCCAGCGCCACCTCCGCCACCGCCAGGGCATTGCGCAATACCCGGCTCGAGCGCCCCATCGTTCCGCCGCGCCCGCCCTCGCGCAGCGCCGCATGCGAGCCGGCCCAAACCTGCATCGCCGGAACCATTCCGAACAGCACTCCCGTGAGGGCCGAGACGCCGAAAGCAAACAGGAACAGCCGGGCGTCGAGCCGCGCCTCGGCCAGCCTGGGGATGCTCGCCGGACCGAAATGCGCTGCCAGCGCCATGGCGCCGCGAGCCACCAGCAGGCCCAGCGCGCCTCCCGCCAGCGCCAGCACCACGTTCTCCGAGAGCAGCTGCGCCACGATGCGGCCGCGCGATGCCCCCAGCGCGCTTCGAATGGCGAACTCCCGCCGCCGCGCCGTGGCTCGCGCCAGCAGCAGGTTGGCCACGTTGACGCAGGCCATCAGCAGCAAAGCGCCCACCGCGCCCGACAGCACCAGCAGCGCCTGTTGCACCGTCCCCACCAGCTCGTTCTGGAGCGGAAACAGCGAGGGCCGCCAGCCGGTGTTGAGCGCCGGGTTGGCGCGCTCCAGCCGGTCGCCGATGGTCTCCATCTCGTTGCGGGCCTGCTCCATTTCCGCTCCCGGGCGCAGCCGCGCCACGATCATCAGGTTGCGCGCGGCGGAGGCGCGCGGGCTGCTCGTGTTGAGCGCCAGCGGCATCCACACATCGATGCCCGGATCGAGGACCGCGAAGCCGGCCGGCAGCACTCCGACGATGGTGTAGCCGCGGTCCTGGAGTCGAATGGCTTTGCCTCCGATGGATGGATCCGCGCCGAAACGCGTCTCCCACAGGCTGTGGCTCAGAAGCACGCAGTCGGCGCGGCCCGGCATGTCTTCCTCGTCCCGAAACGTGCGTCCCACCGCGGCTTCGACTCCCAGCAAGGGAAACAGGGACGCCGACACCCGTTCCGCCCGAAGCTCCTCGGCCTCGATCCGGCCGTTGGGGCCGCCGGTCAGGTTGATGCGGAGATCCTGAATGGCGGCCATGCTCTCGAAGCTCCGGCTTTGCCGCTGCCACTCCTGGAAATTCCCGGCCGCCACAAACAGCCGGAATTTCCGCTGGTCGTAGTTCTTTTCCCAGATTGCCAGCAGGCGGCCGGGATCGCGAAACGGCAGCGGCTTCAGGAGCACGGCGTCCACCACGCTGAAGATGGCGGTTGTGGCGCCCATCCCGAGTGCTAACGCTACCAGTGCAACCAAGCTGAATCCGGGAGCCCTCCATAACTGGCGAATCCCGAAGCGCACGTCGTGCGCAACCGCGCCCATGGCCGATCAGGTTAACAGATGGCGCCGCCGGGTGGGGCATGCTTCAGCTTGCCCGCCGCCCCCGCGCCTACGTCCACGAACGGTCCGGATGATGGTGCGACCCGGCTTGAATCGAAATCCCTCCGTTGACGTTGTCCACGTGGATCTGGGCTCCGCCGCGATGCAGCCTGGCGCGCAGGTGGTGGCCGCTTGCCGCGCGCAGGGGGCGCCCGAACGCCGAAGCGATCCCGCCGCTCAGGTTGTGCGCGTAGAGATCGGCGCCGGCGCCGCCGGGAATCGACAGGCGGATCTGTCCGTTCACCGAACTCAATGAGATTGGGTTCGCCGCGCTGATCCGGTCGAAATCGGCATCCAGCCGGCCGTTGATGGTCGAAAGATCCGCTTGCCCTTCGAGCTTCTCCGCCCGGATGCTGCCGTTCACCGAGGTGGCCTTGACGTGGCCTGCGAGCCCGCTGATCGAAAGCAGGCCGTTGACCAGTTTAACGTTCTCCAGGTTGGCGCCGCGGGGCACGGTGATGCGGTACTCCACGCTGGCCGGCTGCTCGGCATCGGCGCCCGCATACTGCGTTCGGATGGAAACCAGGTCCGAGGAGGAGTTCACCACGATCCGGGCCTCGTCCAACTGCCTGGGATCGTCCGATTTCTTGATGGCCTCGACCAGGACTTCATCGCGGTCCCACGCCGTAATCCGCACGTCCCCATACAGGTTTTGGATGGTCACGCGCCCGTTGGAATTCAGAGAATAGGTTCGCCGGAACTGCGTCCGCGGCGTCCCAATGACGTTTGCAAACAGGCAATTGCAAGCGGCTAGCGCCAGCAATACCACCCCGGTCCCCTTTAGCCGTCCTGACATGCGCACCCTCCCCTTCGCGCTCTCCTGGCTTCAGTGTCCCGACTGTGGCGCCGATGGGCCTCTTGCGGGGCCCTCCGGCACTCAATCAACTTTTGCCGACTCGATCCGTTCTTCCACGATGCGGCCGTCGAAGAGCCGTATCGTGCGGTCTGCAAACTGCGCGTAGCGCGGGTCGTGAGTCACCATGCAAATGGTCGACCCCGCCTGGTGAAGTTCGCGGAGTAAGTTCATGACGGCTTCGCCGTTGGCCGAATCCAGGTTGCCGGTCGGCTCATCGGCCAACAGGATCAACGGATCGCCGCTCAGCGCGCGGGCTACCGCCACGCGCTGCTGCTGGCCGCCCGAGAGTTGCGAGGGGTAGTGCTTCATGCGGTGCGACATCCCCACCCGCTCGAGGGCCTCCTGCACCCGCCGCTTGCGCTCCGCCGAAGGCATTCCGCGGTAGGTCAGCGGCAATTCCACGTTCTCGTAGACGGTGAGGTCGCCGATTAAGTTGAATGCCTGGAAAATAAATCCGATTTCCCGGTTGCGGATCCGCGCCCGTTCGGAAAGCTTCAACCCCGTCACCGGCTTTCCGTTCAGGTAGTACGTGCCGTCGCTGGGCGTGTCCAGCAGGCCGAGAATGGCCAGCAGGGTCGACTTGCCGCATCCGGACGGACCCGCAATCGACAGGTACTCCCCTTTCTTCACATCGAAGTGGACGCTGGAAAGGGCGTGCGTCTCCACCTCGTCGGTCACGAAGACCTTGCTGACATTGTCCAGCCGTATCAGCGGTTGTGCGCCGTTGTCCATTTTCATTACCCCTTATCTACGAGAGTCGCCACACGTTAGTTCAACTTAATTCGATCGTAATTGTCGTAAGCCGACATGTCCGAGAGTATCACCCGGTCACCCACCTTCAGTCCGTCCTTCACCTCGATGGTGTTCACCGAGCTGCGGCCGAAAGTCACTTTTGTCTTGTTGGCATACTTGCCGTCGGGGTCGACCCGGAAGAGCTGCACGGTGCTGTTTTCCTGGCCGAAAACCGGCCGCCCCACGAATACCACATCGTCCAGCTTTTCGAGCTGAACGGTGCCGTCCACGCTGAGATCGGGACGCAATACCGGCGGGAGCTTGCCCCCCAGCGCCACGTCGACCGTCACCGTGCCGTTCAAAATAGAGGGATCGATGCGCGATACCTTGCCATTGATCAACCCGTCCCATCCGTTTCCCGCGAGGCGAGTGTCGATCACCGCCGGTTGTCCGATGGCGATGTCCTTTACTTGTGTTTCGGCGATCTTCAATTCGGCCTTGAGGTGGGAGGGCTGCGCCACTTTTCCCAGGGCTGTGCCGGCGGTTACCTTCAAACCTTCTTCCACCGGGGTGAGAGGCGGGGGAAGGGCCTGGAGCATGCCCTCGAAGCCGGCCTTCACCTTCAACTGGTCCACCTGGCTCTTCTTGAGGTTCAGTTCGGCGCGGAGCTGCTCCACCTTGACTTTTTGCGACGCCAGTTGCGACTCCTCGGCCTGGGTATTGATGACCAGGCGTTTCTTCTCGATTTCGAGGCGGCCCGCCAATTGGTTGGCTTTCACTTCGGAAATCTGGGCGTCCACGTTCGGGAGCAGATTCTCCTTGGCCAGCGCCGTGTCGCGGTCGGCCTGAAGTTTGGCGGTGCTGTAATCCGCCTCCACCTGGGACAGGTTGGACTGCAAATCGAAAAGTTGCTTCTGCAGCGTGACCTTCAGGTTCTCGTAGTCGGCCTCGGCCACCTTGACGGCGAAGTCGGCCGTCACCAAATCGGTCTCCAGAGTCTCGCTGGTGAGCACCATCACGACGGAATCGGCTTTGACCGGGGTGCCCGGTTTGATGAGGATGCGCGATACCCGGCCGTCGGTGGTCGCGGTGATGAGCATGGTGTCTTCGGGCACCAGCGTGCCCAGCCCGCGCACTTCGCGGACCATGGGGCCGCGGCGCACGTTGTCGGGCCAAAGGGTTGACATTTCGACACCGGGAGCGGCCGGCTTCAACTTGCCCAACCCGATAGTGATCCCGGGGATCGCCGCCAGGATGACCACCCCGATGACAATGCGGCGGATCAGTCTTTTCCGGCCGGCATCTTTACGTGGTATGTCCATTGTGATTTCCAGCCGTTAGAAGGCACGGCTCCTGCCATCCTGTTTTCGGGCTAACGTTTTGACGTTGCAGCACTAAAAAAGGATAGCGCAGTCCGGGGGGTGTCCGCTTGTGGGACACCCTGTGCCGCGGTGGGACGGGCTACGTGCCGCTGCCGTTGCCGCCGCGGCCCTTGAGGATGAGGTCGGCGATGCGGTCGATTTTCTGGTCCAGCGCCTGCATGGCGGCCTCGTGCTGGCGGCGCCAACTCTCGTGCTCCTGCAGGGCCGCCTCGTGCTGCTGAAGCCATTCCTGGTGTCTGACCCATGCGCGGGTGCTGTCCGCGAGCCATTGGTCGTGGTCAACGACCATGCCGGCGTGCCGGTCCACGATGGCATTGGTGACCACCAGGCCGTCCTCGATCCGCATCATCAGTTGGTCCATCTGGCTGATACGCTTTTCCAGTTGTTCGAAATCAGTCATTGGGTGGGTCCTTCCGGCGTGCCTGTCCTCAAATATAACAGCGGCCCGGGCTTAGTGCAAAAACCAGCCCGGCCCAACCGTCAAGTGGTGGGTGACCGAGTCCGGGACCACCAGGAACAGCAGGAACCCGATGGTTCCATGGGCCGCGCCCAGAAACCATAAGTTCTGATATCGCCGGTAGATGCGCGCGCAGCAGTAACCCGCGAGCAGGGTCACGGCCATGAGGAACCAGTTGGGCACGTGCGCTCCCGAAAACAGGGTGGCGGCCAGCAGGGGCGCCGCGCGGCGGGACAAAACCGCGTTGAAGCGGTTCAGGAAATAGCCGTTCAAAAGGTACTGCTGGAACACTCCCCAGGGGACGTACGCCATCCACGACAGTACCGCCCGGTCGAACGCCACGGGCCGCAGGGACTGGAGCAGGATGCCGCCCGCGATCATCATCAGCGTGAAGAGCGCCAGCAGCGGCGCGAACTCCCGCCAGCACTCGCGCAGTCCACTGGCCCGGAACCCCAGGGCGGAGGCGCGCTCGCGATGCAACAGGTGTGACAGCAGCATGATGGCCAGGATCGCCATCCACCAGCCGTGATGCGTGTAGCGGACTTCCCAGATGTAGGCCATGATCATGGCGAACACCGTGACCGGTTCCAGGATCGCCACCTTTCGAACCACCCCCGGCGACATCATGTCATCCCCTTAAAAGAAGAAGTGCTTAGTCCAATCTACCAGAGTGTGCAGCAGGGCGGAGGAGATCACCGTGGAGCACTTGTGAAATACCTTCCCATAGGCAAAGCCGGCAATCGTGGCCAGGATCATGTAGCGCCAGTTGGGCAGGGGCTGGGGCCCGTTATCCAGGTGGGCGCAGCCGAAGATGAAGCTGGCCGCCAGCAGGGTGCCCGTGCCGCCGCCCCAGCGCTGGACCATCAGGTTCTGGATCAGCGAACGGAACAGGATCTCCTCCGGCAGCGCCGTGGCGGCGAAGATCAGTCCCAGGGCGCCGGCCATGCGTAAGCCCGGCGCGGCTGGGGTTGGCAGGTGCGGCGGAGGGATGAAGCCGATGGGGATCCCGACGGCGACCAGCACCGGCGCCGTGACGGCAAAGGCAACCAGGGGGAGCCACAGATCGCGGCGATTCCGAGGCAGGTTGTACTTCATCCCCGGCAGCGAACGAAAGCCCAAAAAGAGAATGAGGCCCAGCAGGATGGCGATGCCGTACGCCACGCTGTGCAGGAATCCCTGGGCGGCTCGTGGCACCAGCGCGCCCCCGGCGCCAAACTCGAGGGGCAGCCAGAGGAGCAGTACCGCGAGGAAGTCACAAGCGGTGCGCCCTCCCGTCCGGCCGATGTTCCGGCTCAGCCACAGGCAGGCCACGGGCGCCGCCGTATACACCAACAACAGCAGGATCAATTCCGCGCGGAAAGCTCCGGCGACCGCCGCGGCAGCGGCGAATATCGCCGTCAACAGGAACGGAACGCCCCAGACCAGCCCCGGCCTGCCATCCAGCGCATGCCGCACCCGATCCTGGACGGACGGCGCGAAGAAGCCGAATACCGCCGCGAGCAGTAGCGCGAGAAACAGCGTTTGCATGGCTTCGGAACGTACGGCGTTCCTTACTCAAAGACCCGCGAACCGCCGCCGGCAACTACAGCGCGCCGCTACCTGATCACGATGCCGCGCGCGTCGAGCAGCTCGCCGGTCTGGGTGAGCAGGTTGAGCAGGTTCTTGCGGACGTTGATCTGGTTGGTGGCCACGGCCGAATCCGCCTGCACCAGGGCCTGCTGCGCGTTGATCACGTTCTGGTTGATCTCCGTGCCCAGGAGGTATTTCTGGTTTTCGGCGTCGAGGTTCTTCTTGGCGAAATCCTGCTGGATCTGCGCCAGCTTCAACTGCTCCTTGGCGCCTTCGAGGTTGACCACCGCCGTCAGAACGTTCAGCCGGATGGCCTGCTCCTGGTTGCGCAGCGTCAGGACATCCATTTTCTTCTGCACCATCGCGTTGGCCATGGCGGCCGATGCCGCCTTGGAACGGACGGGAAGCGTAAGCGTGAGACCCGCCTGGTACGTGGGGTAGCCGAACCCGAACATCTGGCCGAGAGAATCGCCGATGCCGCCGGGAACTACTTCGGCAAGACCGTTAATATAAGACCCGCCGCGTCCGGCCGCGGAATAGCCGCCGGTGAGGTTCAGGCTGGGCAGCAGTCCGTTCTTGGCGGACTGGATTCCGAGATCGTCCACATCCAGCTTTTGCACAGCGCCCTTTACCGCGGGATTGATGTTCAGCCCTTTGCTCACGGCCTGCTCGCGGTCGACCGTCAGGGAATCAGCCGGCCCGAGGTCCACACTCTCGGTAAGGACGACCGGCAGATTGCGGACTTGCGGATCGAGATCGGCTCCGACCTGGTGGCGCAACGCCTCCTCGGCGGTAGCCAGAGCGAACTTGGCCTGCGACACCGAGAGATCGGCGGCCGCGAGATTCTGCTGCGGATTGTAAATATCGAGCGGCGAGAGGGCGCCCAGATCCAACTGCTGCTGCATGTACTTCAGATAGGCGTCCGCGGTGTCGCGGGCCTTCTCCTGCACCTTCAGGTTCTCGCGCGCCGAGATTACGTTCCAATAAGCCGTTTCGGCGGTGTTGATCAGGGTGATCAACTGCGAGCGCAACTGGAATTCCGAGATCTTGTAACTGCTCTGCGCCTGCATTATCGGAATCTTGTTGACGTACGTGCCCCGGTTCCGGATCAGCGGCTGGGTGATGTTGAACGCGAGGCCGGTGCTCTCCAGATTCGCATTGTAGGAGTTCTTCGTGACGGCGGAGGAGGAAGTCTTCTGGCCAGTGAAGCCGACCGAGTATTGCAGTCCGTTGGTAAGCGTCTGGTTCCAGGTCGCGCTGTACGGTTCGGCCAGGGATTTGCTCGAACCGCCGACCGGGACGGAGTCGATGGCCGTGCTGGGGTTGGTCACGTAGGCAGTGCTTCGAGTGGTGTTGTAGGCGGCGCGCAGGGTCGGATCGAAGACGCCCCATGCGGTCAGGATCGCGTTTCTCGGCATCTCCAGACTGAGCAACTGGAGCTGAACGTCGGTGTTGTTGGCCATCACCAGTTCCAAGTAATGCTGGAGCGACAGCTCCAGCTTGCCGTCGGCCACAAAGTCGTTCAACCTCGCCGGAGGCTTGAGCTCGACCTTGGTCTGGGTCTTTTGAAAGGTCTCCCGGAAGTAAGACGGTTTGGGGAAGGACGTCATCTGAGCGGAAGCGCCCGCCGCCAGTAGCAGTGCTGCGACGAAAGTTCGATACACCATATTTCTACTCGTAACGAATGGCCTCGATGGGATCCAGTTTCGCGGCCTGAACGGCCGGATAAATTCCAAACAACAAACCAATGAACACGGAGACGCCGAAGGCGATGATGATCGACGACGCCGTAACCAGGGTCGACCAGCCCGCGGCCGACGCGATAATCTTGGACAGCGAATATCCGAAGCCAATGCCGATCAGGCCGCCCACGATGGAGATCAACACCGCCTCCGTGAGGAACTGACGGACAATGTCCTGCTGCCGCGCGCCGATGGCGCGGCGGATTCCGATTTCGCGCGTCCGCTCCAGAACCGTGGCCAGCATGATGTTCATGATGCCGATGCCGCCGACCAGCAGGGAGATGCCCGCGATGCAGATCATGACGACGTTGAAGATCATCTGCGTCTGCTTCTTTTGCTCCAGGAGGCCGGCGGGCACGATCACGGTGAAGTCGCCCGCGTCCTTATGGGTCGCGGTCAGAATCGCCCGCACCACGTTGGAGGTCTCGATGGAATCGACATTGGGCCCCACCTTCATGTAAATGCCGTCGATTTCGTCCTTGAGGTAGCTGGTGTTGTCCTCGAACCGCCGCATCACGGTGTTGAGGGGCGAGATCACCAGGTTGTTGCGGTTGGCCGCCTGGGCCCCTTCCGTGTCGGAATCGCCGGTGGCCTGGGGCGTCAGGGTGCCGATCACCTGCAGCCACGTGTCGTTGACCTTGATGTACTTGCCGACGGCCTTGTCGTAACCCAGCAGGCTCACTTTGGCGCCTTCGCCGAGCACGCAGACCGGGGCGGACGCCTTGTTCTCATCCTCCGTAAAGAAGCGGCCGTCCACCAGCTTGAGGCTGTTGATCTCCATGAAGTTGGGCAGGACGCCGATGAGCTGGGGCGTATCGCTGCTGGTCTTGGGCAGCAGCTTCTGCGGCTTGAAACGCTTGCGCGGGGTAATGGCCACCAGGCCGGAGACGTTCTCGGAGATGGCGCGGTAGTCCCGGAAGGTAAGTCCCGGCGAGACCGAGCGCACGGTCTGCAGCTCGTTCCGGTCCAGGGCTTCGTGCGCCTCTACGATGATGTTGTTCACGCCCAGCTGGTCGATGAAGCTCATCATCTCTTTCTGCGCGCCGGCGGTGATGGAAAGCATGGCCACCACGGCGCCCACTCCGAAGATCATGCCGAGCATCGTCAGCAAGCTGCGCAGCTTGTGCGCGAAGAGGCTGGCCAGCCCCATCTTCAATTCGGGAATAATGTGTGAGCCGATCATGTTATTTGGTACCCGCGGGCATGTTCCCCATCGGGTTGCCCTGCGACGACTTGTTGTCGCCGCCCTTCTTCTTCTCGGCGGTGGGATCGGCCATGGCGATGATCTCGCCCGGCTGCACGCCCGAAGCCAGCACCATCATGGTTTCGCTCTGCTTCATCAACTGCACTTCGCGAGGCTCGAACTTGCCGTTCCGCTGCTGCACGAACACGGTAAACTTGCCGCTTTTCTGGAAAACCGCCTGCGCGGGAACGTGCAGGACGTCGGGAATTTTCTCCACCACGATTTCGACATCCGACAGCAGGCCGGGCCGCAGCAGCGTCTGCACCTGGGAATCCTGCTCCGGAGGAAGGGGAAGCTTGGCGTTCTTGCGTTCTTCTTCGCTGTACTGCGACGCCGCGGCGGCGCCGCGCTTCATGAGAGTCTCGAGCGAGAAGTCACCCGCGACCCCACCCGGGGCGCCGGCTTGACCGGCTCCCGGACCGCGGCCCGCGCCGCCGGGTCCCTGGCCGCCGGCGAATTGCCCGCCACCGCCCTGGCCACGGCCGCCGCCTTCGCCACGGCCGCCGCCCTCGCCACGGCCGCCGCCAGGGCCGCCGCGCCCGGTAATGCCGGCCTTCTGCATCAAGTCCTGAAGCTGCGCCTGGAGCTTGGGCTGCTCCTCGGGGCTGGCGGACTGCATCTTCTGCCGCAGGTCGCGCATTTTCTGGCGATCCTCATCGGAGAGATTGGCCATCATTCCACGACCCTGGCCGCCGCCGCCGCCGGCGTTGTCGCCACGCCCCTGCGCGCCGCCCTGGCCGCCCTGGCCACCACCGCGGTTGCCGCCCCGGCCGCCGCCGCCGCCCTGGTCATTCTGGCCTCCGGCCTGGGCTCCCGGCTGGGCGCCCTGGCCGCCTGGCATGCCTGGCATTCCACCGGGCACGTTGCCTTGTGGGCCCGTGGCCCCGGGGGCGCCCGGGACTCCGGCCTGCAGGTCGGTGAAGAACGTCCGCGCGGTATTCACCAGGTTCTTCTTCGAATTGGACTCGGCGGTCGCCATGATGCGGTTGACGTCGGCGTCTTTCATTCCGAGGCCGCTCAGCAACTGCCGCATGTCGATGGAGAAAATCACGTCGAACTTCTTGGAAGGGTCGCCGGAAAACACGTCCGCGGTGGCGGTCCCGCTCATGGTCTTGATCTTGCCCCGGAACTGCTGGTCGGGAATGGCGTCCAGTTGCAGGAGGGCATCCTGCCCTTCCTTCAGATTGGCGCGGTCGAGCTCGCCTACCTTGGTCCAGATCTCCAGCTCGGAAAGGTCCAGGATGTCGGCTACCGGCATGCCGGGCTGCAGGGTGTCGCCTTCCCGGATATCCGGCATCTGTTGTCCGAAATTAAAAAATCCGGCGCGGTTCTGGCGGATCGAAACCAGTCCGGTGATCTGCGCCAAAGCCTTGGTCAGGGCGATGCGCTGCAACTCGCGCTGCACGTCGATCAGGCTGCGGTTGCGCTGCTGCTGGTAAACCGCCAGTTGCGAATCGGCCTGATCCTTACGCGACTGGATATCGCTCTCGAGCTGCGTCAGCGCCCGCTTGCTCTCTTCCAACTGGAGAAGGTTTTTCTTGCCGTCGATGGCGTCGATTACGGGGTTCTTCTGAACTTCCAGCTCCGCGCGCCGCACGTCGTAGCGCGTCTTGAGGAGGGTGACGGCGTCGTCGCTCGCCTGGACAGCCAGGTCGGCCTTGAGCTTCTTGATCGACTCGTCCACGGACTGCACCGCCAGTTGCGCCTCTTCGAGCGCCGCCAGGCGCTCGGAATCGTCGTAATCGACGATCAGGTCCTTCTCGTGAGCCAAAGAGCCCACGGGAGCCAGGGAGGTCACCTGCACCGTGCCGTTGAGATTGGGCGCCATGACCGTGACCGACCGCACGGCGTGCAACTCGCCGCGGGTAAAGGCGCGGATGACCACGTCGCCGCGCTGCACTTTGGTGGTCGGGATGCTCTCCTGCCGCCCGGGAATCTGCTTGTAGAACCGGTAGCCGTACCATCCTCCGGCCACCAGGATCGCCAGCCCGATCAAACGATAAAGTACCTTTTTCATGGAAACCGTCTCTGCTCTCGGAAGCGGGCCGAACCCACTCCCGCGCTCCTACAACTTCTTCTTGGCTCGCTTGGCCGCCTCGATGGGGTCCTCGAGCGTCACGATCTCACCCTCTTTCAGGCCGCCGGTGACGACGATGTCGTCGTCGTTCCGCTTTCCGACCTGAATCTGGCGCACCACGAAGTTCTTTCCAATCTGGACGTACGCCGCCGGCTTGCCATCCTTGTCAAAGCTGGAGCGCACCGGGATAAGCAGCATGTTGGGCTCCCGCTCGATGATGATTTCCGCTGTGCTGCTCATGCCCGGCCGCAAGCGGTCGTCCAGGTTCTTCAGGGTGGCGCGCGCCGGGAAGGTCTTCTCCGGGGTGGAACCGCCTTTGTAGACCAGGCTGGCGATGGGGCTGATGTAATCGACCTGGGCGGTAAACTCCTTGTCGGGGATGGCGTCCACGCGCACCTTTACGTTCTGGCCCAACTGGAGCTTTCCGCGATCCACTTCTTCCAGTTTGAGGTCCACATACATGTCCTGGAGGTCCGGCATCTCGGCGATTTCCGCGCCGGTCCACACGTTGTCGCCCTCTTTGAACGGCGGGGTGGACTGGCCGAAGGTGCCCTGCGAGCGGAAATTCGGCATGATGGCCACGATGCCGTCGGCCGGGGCGACAAGCTGCATCATGGTCAGGTAGCTTTGCGCCAGGGTGAGGTCGCGGGCGGCCTTGTCGCGGCGCTGGGTGAGGCGGCTCAAGTCCGCCTCGTGGCCCACGGTGCGGGCGTTGATGGAGGCCTTGACCTGCTGGAGGCTGCCTTCGGAGACTCCCACGTTAATGCGGTTCTTTTCGCCATCGATGGCCGAGAGGACTTCCGCCTTGCTGGCGTCCAGCTTGGCGCTCTCGAGGCCGTACTCGGACGTCATCTTGCTCATGGCGTCGGCTTCGTCGTCCATCTTCTGGGTGGCAATCAACTGGGTGATGTCGCCATCCGCCCCCTGGACATTGACGGTTCGCATGATGACCGTCTGCTCCTGCTGCACGGCATCGAATTCCACGATGACATCGCCCTTCTTGACCGGGCGTCCGTTGTCCGCCAGATGGACGATGCGCAGTTGGGGCACCTGGGGAGCCTTGAGGATGGTGGAACGGGCGCTGCGGATATCGCCGCGCGTGCGCACGCTGATGACGAAATCGGCGCGCCGGGCGCGCGCCACGGCGATTTCGACTTCCGTCGTGCCGGTGTACCGGTAGGCGGCAAACAGCCCGCCGCCGCACACCAGCAGCCCAATCGCCCAGGTGATCATCTTGACCCTTCTGGGGTTCGACTTTCCCAGCCGCTGCTTTGGTCTTTGGTCCTTGGATGCCATGGAAATTCCCCGTTGCTGTTGTTACGTCTCTGGATGTCGCCGGCAGGAAAACGCCGCCGGAGGCTTACATGGGCCGCTGCAGGGCGATCATGTCCCCTTTTTGCAAACCGGAACGGACGGACACATCCGTGTAGCTCGCAAGGCCGACGTCCACTTTTTTCTTGATCCAGCCTTCCGGACCTTGAACGAATACGTAGGAGCCGTCGCTTTCCTGGAAAACCGCCGAGCGCGGCGCCACCAGCGTATTGGTCTCGGAATTCAAAACGATTTCGGCGCTGCCCGTGAGATCCGGAATCAGGCGCGCGTCGATCTTATCGATCTTCAGGAGGATGGGGATTTCACCCACGTAACTGGCGCGGAAGGTGCTGGTTTTGGACATGGCGCCAATGCCGATGAGCGTCCCCGGCAGTTCGACGTCCGGGTAAGCATCCAGCCGGACGGTGGACTTCATGCCCAGCCGGAGCCGCTCGGCATCCACCTGGTTGACGGTGGCGTTGAGCACCATGGATGTGGGGTCCACAATCGACAGGAAGGGCTGGCCGGCGTTGACCTGGTCGCCTTCCCGGATCTGCCCGAACTCGCCGTTGCGTACGATGCTCTGCATCACGGCGATCCCGCCCATGGGCGATTTGATCGACATTTTCTGCACATTGATTTCGGCGCGCTGCAACTCCAGCTTGGATTGTTCGCGGTTCAGCTCGTTGGCGCGGATCTGCGCGCGCTGCGATTCTTCCACATACGCCGTCTCGGCCGCCAGTTCCTTGTACTGCAGCTCCCCTTGCTCCACCGAGAGCTTGTATTTCTCGGCGTCGATTTGAGAACGGATGGGCGCGGTCTGCAGGTCGAGGATGGCTTCATCCCAGGTCGCCTTCGCGCTCCGGACCTGCTGGTCGTGGGCCTCCTTGACGGAGGCCAGGTTGGCCATCATCTTCTTGACCATGTTCTCCTGCTGGATGACCGAATCCTTGTAGTCGTCCAGCCGCTGCTGCTGCAACTGCGGATCGAACTCGGCCACCACGTCGCCGGCCTTGACCTGCGTGCCGGCCTTGGCAAGGCGCAGCAAAACCAGCGAGAAGTCGCCCTGCGGGCCGCCCCCGCCAACGCCGGCGCTGCCGGCAGCGACGCGCCCACCGAAGCTGGCGTCGCCGCCGCGGTTGGTGTCATTGCGGCTGCCCATGATGCGGGGCGCCAGCAACGCGGTAAAATTCTTCGCCGAAACCGTGCCACTGACCCGGACCGTGGCGGCCACGTTACCGAGCGACACGGCCATAGTCGGCACGGCAATGGCAGCCTGGCCGCCAGCCAACTTCGCATCCGATTTGGTCTTTAGATAGTAAGCAATACCGCCGCCGAGCAATACGACAACCAGGATGATACCCCACAGCGCCATGTGACGCCGCTTTTCGGGTTCCTTCGGCGGGACCACTGCCGGCCGCTTGACCTCCGCACCACCCGGGCTCGGCGCGGGTGCGCTGCTCGAAATAGTAGACATGATAAACCTTCCAGCCCAGAGGGCCCCGTTACCTGCCAGAATTGGTTTCAAAGGAAAGACGATACCAAATTCTGAAAGGTAACCAGACACCCAAAACGCCAAATATATTTTGGCACTCGGGGGACCCCCTCAGGGAATAATAAAGATAGCCTACGGGCGACGGCGGCGCTAAAGCGCCTTCGGTCGGCAGGAACGTCCGAACAGGCGAGCTTCGCTCGCTGGGCGGGTTGACAACCCGCCGCAGGTTGCCAACCTGCCCCACAAGGGAGACGCATCTTTTGGCCGAACGGCGCCGGCGGCCGCGGAGATAACCAGCTTGTCATCCGACTTCCACAATAACAGAGCGACAGGCGGTCCCTGGCATCCAGAAAGGATAAGTGTTTTAGAATCAGCGCAAGGTTTTTTTCAAACGTTTGGGAACGGCTGGACGGGCCAGCCACGCGCCCGGCCCGTGTTATCGTGAAAAGCAGTGTCATCGCCGCTGAATTTCCACCTGGAGCACTACGACGGGCCGCTCGATCTGCTGCTGGACCTGATCCGGAAACAGCAGATCGAGATCAAGGATATCCCCATCGCCACCATCACTTCCCAGTATCTGGAGTACATGGACAAGGCCAGGGAAATGGATATCGATCTGGGCGCCGAATTCGTTTACATGGCCGCCACCCTGATCCACATCAAGTCGCGGATGCTGCTGCCTCAAGACCCCGCCCTGGAAGCCGAAGGGGAAGCGGCCGAGGATCTCCGGCAGGAACTGGTGGAACGGCTTCTGGAGCACGAGCGCTTCAAGAATGCCGCGGAAATGCTCCAGCAGAAGCGCATGATCGAAGAGAACGTGTGGTCGAACCCCCAGATCAAGACGTTCGCATCGGAAAATGACGACCCCGGCATGGCGATCACGCTTTTCGACCTGGTGAAGGCCTTCGGGGAACTGCTCGACAGGGCCAAGAACCGGCCGGTTTACGAAGTGGAGTCGGGCGACATCACGGTCGCCGATATGATCCGCGACCTGAAGGAGCAGTTTCGGGTCTTGGGCGAAGACGAGCCGGTGTTCATCCTGCGGATTTTCGAGCGGCAACGCTCGCGGCGGGCCATGATCGCGCTTTTCCTGGCCGTGCTGGAAATGGTCCGGATGCAGGCCGTGGTGGTGACGCAAAAGGACTTATTCGGCGAGATCGCGCTCCGGCGGCATGCCAACTTCGACACCGTGTTCGCCTCCGACCAGCCTATCGCCGCTATTGAGAAAGACTACATCTAACCGCAATGGATGAACCCGAAACACCCCGGGATCCCGTCCCGGTAGACGAACTGCTGGCCCCACCGGAAACCCCCCCGGTGGCGGTCGAGGACACGCGCCTTCGGGCCATGATCGAGGCCATCATTTACGTAGCGGAAGAGCCGGTCACGGTGGCCCAGGTTGCCGGCGCGCTGGAGCAGGCGCCGGATCGCGTGCAGGCTACGCTCGACGGCCTGATCGCGGAACTGGACAAGCCGGAACACGGCGTGACCATTCGAGAGGTGGCCGGCGGCTACAAGATGGCCACCAAGCCGGAGCATCACGAGGCGGTTCGCGCGTTTGTGAAGAGCCTGAAGGCGCCGCTCAAGCTCTCCCTGCCGGCGCTGGAGACGCTGGCCGTGATTGCCTACAAGCAGCCGGTTACGGCGCCTGAAATCATGGAGATCCGCGGCGTCCAGGGCGCCGGCGTGCTGAAGACGCTGCTGGACCGGAAACTGATTGCGGTGGCCGGGCGGAAGGCGGTCATCGGCAAGCCGATACTGTATAAGACCACGCGGGATTTCCTGATCCAGTTCGGTCTCAAGGACTTGAGCGAACTGCCGTCGCTCAAGGAGTTCGAGGAGATCCGCCGCATGGCGATGGCGGATAGCGAGGTCGCGCCCGAGGCGCCGGCGCCCGCGGGGCAGGCGGACGCCGGGGGCGTTGCACCATCAGCGGAACAGGAGGCCGAGGGGGCGCCACCCGAGCCATCCCCGGAAGAACTCGATGGCTGAGGAGCGGCTGCAGAAGATCCTGTCGCACGCGGGGGTGGCTTCGCGGCGGCATGCGGAGCAGATCATGCTGGAGGGCCGCGTTACGGTGAACGGGGCGGTGGTCACCGAACTCGGCTCCAAGGCCGACCTGGAGCGCGACCACATCAAGGTGGACGGGCGCTTGATCCGCGCACCGAAGCGCCTGGTCTACATCGCGCTGAACAAACCTGGCAGCACCGTGACCACGGTCAGCGATCCGCAAAACCGAACGACGGTGATGGAATTGCTCCACGGAGTGAAGGAGCGGGTATACCCGGTGGGACGCCTGGATTATCACAGCGAAGGCCTGTTGCTGCTCACCAACGACGGCGACCTGGCCAACGCGATCACGTCCGCTTCGACGCACCTGCCGAAGACCTATCTGGTGAAAGTCAACGGGTCGCTGGCGGCGGAACAGGAGCAGCAGTTCCGGGACGGCCTTCCGATTTCCGGCCGGCGCACCCTGCCGGCGGGCCTGAGGCTGGTGCGCGCGGCGGAGAACCCGTGGTACGAGGTTAAACTGTACGAAGGGCGCAACAACCAGATCCGGCTGATGTTTAAACATTCAGGCCGCCTGGTCGAAAAGCTAAAGCGAGTGCGCATCGGACCCCTGGAGTTGGGGCCGCTCAAGCCTGGCCAGTTCCGGTATCTTGCAGATGAGGAAGTACAGAAGCTGAAGCGCGCGGTAAGGGGAAAAACACAGGCGAGCCCACCGCCGGGACCAGTGCAACGACATGAGCCGAATCGCTGAAACACTCCGCTCGGCGCGGACCATTGCGGTGGTCGGGCTTTCGAGCAAGCGCTATCGCCCCAGCTACGGCGTGGCGGAGTACCTGAAACGATCGGGATACCGGATCATTCCGGTGAATCCGCTGGAGACGGAAGTTTTGGGCGAGCGGTGCTATCCGGATCTGGATTCGGTGCCGGAGGCGGTCGACATAGTCGATATCTTCCGGCGCTCGGAGTTCGTGCCCGAGATCGTCGAAGCCGCCATCCGGAAGGGCGCGAAGGCCGTCTGGATGCAGGAGGGCGTCATCCATGACGAGGCCGCGCGCCGCGGGGAGGCGGCGGGGCTTTTCGTGGCGATGGACCGGTGCATCCTGAAGGAACACAGGCGCTGGGCGCAGGCGAGCTGACCCGGCCGTGGCCCGGGAACAGCACCGGGAGCGATAGCATAGAAGTATGCGCGCCTATCGAGCAGCCTTTCTCATTCTTGCCACGGCGGCGCTTTTGGCGTCCCAGACCGTGCGTCCCAAGGACGTGCGGGAAATCGCCAAGAGCGGCACCGCGGCCATCCCCCGGCTTCAGGAACTGCTTAAGAATCCTGGCGTCGACGTTCGCGTCGAGGCGGTGAAGCAGATCATCGAAATCGGCACGCAGCGCAGCCTGGATCCGCTGGTTCAGGCGGCCGGCGACAACGATGCGGAAGTGCAGATCCGGGCCACCGACGGCCTGGTGAACTTCTATCTGCCGGGCTACGTGCGAACGGGATTCAGCGCTTCGCTGCAACGGGTCGGGACGGGGATCAAGGGCAAGTTCACGGACACCAACGACCAGGTGATCGATCCGTACGTGACGGTGCGGCCGGAGGTGATATCGGCGCTGGGCGCGCTGGCCCGCGGCGGCGCGAGCATGGAGTCGCGGGCGAATGCGGCGCGCGCCCTCGGCATCCTGCGCGGGCAGGCGGCGGTGGCCGACCTGATCGAAGCCACGCACTCCAAGAACACCGGCGTAATCTACGAATCGCTGGTGGCTTTGCAGAAGATCCGCGACCAGTCGGCGGGCCCGCGCATCGCGTTTCTGCTGCACGATCTCGACAGCAAGGTGCAGGTGGCGGCGATCGAGACCACGGGCCTGCTGCAAAACAAAGATGCGGTGGCGGACCTGACGGACGCGCTCAACCGAGCGCGCGACGCCAAGGTGAAGCGCGCGGCGCTGACCGCCATTGCCATGCTGCCTTCGGCCAAGAGCCGGCCGCTCTACCAGCAATACCTGGGCGACAAGGACGACAAGATGCGGGCCGCCGCGGCGGAAGGTTTCGGGCGCCTGCGCGACCCCGGCGATTTGCCGATGCTCGAGAAGGCGTGGCAGGACGAGGGGAAGGCTTCGCCGAGACTCTCGCTGGCGTTCGGCCAGGTGATGCTGGGGAAGACCGAGATGAGCGAGTTCAGCCCGCTCCAATACCTGATCAACAACCTGAATTCGGCGGCTTACAAGGGCGAGGCATTGCCCTTCCTGGTGGAACTGGCGCGGGATGCCCAGGTGCGCAAGATGCTGTATGGGCCGCTCCAGACGGGGACCAGGGACGAGAAGACCGGCCTGGCGGCAGTGCTGGGGCGCAGCGGAGACAAGGCCAGCATCCCGGAACTGGAGAAGCTGAGCCACGATGCCGACCCGGAAGTCGCCAAGGAAGCGCTACGGGCGATGCGTACGCTGCAGGCGCGGTTTTAGGCGGACAGCGAAAACTACTTCGCCTTCTTCTGCTTCTGCTGGCCGACGCGGACCTTGAAGTGCAGCACCTTGGCTTCCTGGAACGCCTTGTGATCGTGGCGCGCCACGGCGTCCGCCAGGTACTTGTTCACGTCCGAATCCTTGGGCAGGACCGCCATGATGGTGAAACTCTCGTTGCAGGTCGGGCAGAAGGGCCGGAACCGCTTGACATTGGGAATTGCCATAACTTTACTGAGTTTAGCAAATCGCCGCGCATGCTGCGGCAGCGGCCTGGGGCGGCCTAACCCTCAGGGGCCGGCGCCGTCATATCCCCATGCAACGACGGCAGTTTCTTGCGGGCGTCCTTTCTTCGCCCATGATCGCCGCGGGCTGGAAGCAGGGGCCGCCGCCATCGCTCGAAGCCGAGATCCTCGAGATGATGGGCGTCGCGCCGGTTCCCGGCGCGGTGATGGGAACGGTTCGAAACGGAAGCCCGGCATGGGTCCGCGCTCTGGGCGTGCGGAACGTGGAAACCAAAGACCCGGTCACGCGGGAGACCGTCTTCCAGGCCGCCAGCCTGAGCAAGCAGGCGACGGCCTATGCGGCCTTTGCGCTGCGCGAAGCCGGGAAGCTCGATTTCGACCGGACGCTGGTCTCCTATGTCGACGATCTGGCGAACGAGAGCGCGCGGCGCGTGACGCTGCGCCACGTCCTGAGCCACAGCTCGGGGTTTCCAAACTGGCGTTCCGAGGCGGGCGCGCAACTGGTTCCGGAATTCGAGCCAGGGTCGAAATTCCAATACTCCGGGGAAGGCTTCTTTTACCTGCAGCGCATTCTGGAGCAGGTGACCGGCCAGGGTTTCTGCGAAATCATGGACCGCATGGTGTTCCAGCCGCTCGGCATGAATTCCAGCTCCATGATGTGGAAACCGGAACTGGCGGACCGCTTCGCGCTGCCTTACGACCGCCGGGGAGAACCGAGGAAGAACTGGGACAAAACTCCCCGGCGCCTTCACGAAATCGCGAAGCGAAAGGGGCAGTCCGTGACCGCGTGGAAGTATGCCGATTACCAAGCCGCCACGCGCGAGGCGGGTGACCCGCCGACGCCCAACAACATGATTCCCAACGCGGCGGCGAGCATGGTGACGACGGCGCCGGATTACGCCAGGTTTCTCGCGGCGGCGATCCGGAACCCGGACATACACAAGGAACAGATCCGCATCCGGCCGCTGCTCGGCTGGGGGTTGGGATGGGGGATCGAGCGCGCCCGCGGCCGCGAGTACGTGTGGCAGTGGGGCGACAACGGCGGCTACAAGAACTTCGTAGTGGCCGAGCCGGCGTCGGGGGACGCGGTCTTCGTCTTCACCAACGGCGATTCCGGGGCGCGCGTCTACGACCGGATCGTGACGCATGCCACGGGGCACGATCACCCGGCGCTGTTCTGGGTGTAGAAAGGACTTGTGGACGAAGACCGCGGATTCGATTCTGAAACTGATGGGCGGGAAACCTTGAAGCCCGCAGGAAGGCGGAGCCGCCGATGGACATCGAGCAACTGGCGAAGCGGCAACTGAGGGACTACGACCGTCATCAGCCCGGCGGCCTCTTCGCCGGTTACTCTATCCCGATGACGGTTGACGACGCCTATGCGCTGCAGATGGAGGTGGCGCGTCTTCGAGTCGAGCGAGGCGAGCCGGTCGCCGGTTATAAGGTTGGCTGCATCAGTCCGGTGGTGCAGGCACAACTAGGGCTCGACCGTCCGGTATTCGGGCTGGTGTTCGGGACGGAGATCCACAGCTCGGGAGTCGTACTGAACCCCGACGACTATGACGGCCTGGCGATCGAGGGAGAGTTGGCAGTGCGAATCGCCAGGGACATCCCGGACGCGGATTGGCTCCGAAGCCATCCGGACGAGGCGATCTCATCGGGCTTCGCGGTGATCGAGCTTCACAACTACGTGTTCCGGAACACGCCCCACAACGCGCAGGAACTGATCGGAAACAATGCCATCCATGCCGGCGTGGTCCTGCCGCCGTCGGAGGCGCCGTTGAGCCGTCCCTCGGAACTGTCGGACGCTTCGATCCAGGTCTCCAGAAACGGGGTTACCCTGGGCGCCGCCGACGGGAGGGCCTTGCCGGAAGGCCCGTTCGGCAGTGTGGTGCGGCTCGCCAGGCATCTCGCAGGGTTCGGACGGATTCTCGAGCGCGGACAAATCGTCCTGACAGGTTCTCCCCTTCCGCTCTACCGCGTGGCCGGCGGAGAACGGATCGAAGTGAGCTGCAACGGGTCCGGAACGGTTGTCTGCGTCGTTTCGAGGCCGGCCTGGCGATGATTGGCCGGCGATAAGCCGGACATAGCGTTCTTTATCTTCGACTATGGGCTGCGGTGGCCCCTGCCGGCGTCCGCCCGGATGTTCGCCTCTTGTCAAATGTGCCGGCTTCTGTTCGGCCGCAGCGAACGAGCATCGGTGTTCCCTTAGACAAATCGCACTCCATGGCCGCCAGTGATGTCGGCAATCCGGCGGCTGTTCGGGTGGAAGTTCAGCGAGTAGGAACAGAAAGTAATCCGCAGCCACAAGTTCATTCATAGGCATGATTGCGGCAAGGCCGCCGGCCGTATGGCGCTCGTTGAGGATGTTGGAATGCAGGCACACCCGACGGCGACGGGTGCACTTCAGAGGGTTGGGGACTTTTCAACCAAGTCGGAACGCCGAAACGCTCCGAGGACGGGTCCCCGATGGGCGGCTTTTTGTTTCTTCGGTCGAATATGAATTGACTTAAGATCGTAGACATGTATTTTTTTCATGACAGGCCCGTCCAAGATGCCTTGGAACACTTCAAGGCTGGCAAATTCGAGGACCCGAGAGACGGGGATGATTTCTTCGGGACCTTCGCGCCCGGGAACACCGCGCCTTATCCCGACCGCCCGTACGAGCGGTTCAACGACTATGAGGAGCTGCTACTTCAGTTGATGAAGACCGACGCCGAGAAATACCGGAAAATGCACAAGGGCACCCCATTCGGGTTCCTGTCGTGGCTCGCCTTCGACATGCGGAACTACGAGAAGGCGATGTTCTACATGGACACCGGCATCGGCGAGGACTTCCGCAAGCACAAGGATACAAGTAACCCCACAGGCTGGCTCGACAATCCCGGCCCGAGATTCCTGATGTTAGATGTGGACCGAGGCCATGGCTGGTTCACGAGAACCGAAGACGAGGTGAAGAAACTTCTTGAGCAACAGCTCGACAGGTTCAACAAGGTCTCCAACAAGCCCGCCCTGACGATGGACTCGTGGCGGAGGTTCACGAAGAAGTTCCTTATCGATCCCGACGCCACCCAGCGATCGATCATCTCCGCCCTATACGTATTCCTTCTGGAGTTTCGAGACCACGAGCAAGAACTACTCCTTCGCCAAGGATCCACTGCAGGGTCGAACCAACCGTTCACAGTCCATCTGCTCGCGGGCGGCCTAATTTTCGAATCGCTGCTGAAACACTGCTATCCCAAGCCTGCTGGCAAAAAGTACTATACGCTCGGCGACATCCTGAAGATGCCGGTGTTCACGAATGATTTCGGCAAAAAATGTTCCGTCGACATTTCGGCCGATACGCTTGCGGACATCCATGCCGCGATTAAGGACTCCTCGGTAGAGGCCGCCTTCGGCACCACAGGGAAATTGCGGAATACCACTGGGCACAACTTGGTTTGGGATAATATCTTCGACACGCCTACGAACTACGTGGACCTGTTCGAGCAAGAGATGAATGCGATTCTTCACGTCATTTCGCAGAAGCTGATCGGACCGGATTCGGCGACAGCCCCGACGGGAGCATCGGGAACTGTCGCGACGAAGACAACGTTCGTCACAGTCACCACCACCACCAGCCCCGTCACCACCAGCACCAGCGGCCCAGGTACTCGCACCGGGGGCGGGGGAACAAGCGGGATTCTGCCACCGGGTCCGGGAAAGAAATAACCGGCGGGGTTCCGCGGTGTAAAAGGCTTGGTCAGGCAGGCTCCCGCAAGACCTTCTGCAACAGACCGACCGAGACGCGACAACTTGGGCGTGGAGATCACATTGCCGGAAAACGCCCTACCGGTCGAATTGCAGCCGCCGGCCGCGAAGTCCCAGATCTGGGACGCTTGACGGATCGGTACCAATAACCAGCGGGCAGCCTCCGAAGCCACCGCCTCTTCGGAAACCTCAGCGAAGACATTCGCCGGGCCGGCGGAAATGCCCCTGCCTCCGATTGTTACAATAGAGATCTCCACACCCATGCTCGACGAATCCATACAGGAGTTCGAGGCTCGCTCCCTCGCGCGGGTCGCGGCGGCGAACTCTCCCGACGACCTGGAGGCCGCGCGCGTAGAGGCGCTCGGGCGCAAGAGCGGGCTCAACCAGTTCAGCAAGGAGTTGGGGAAACTGGCGCCCGAGGACCGCGCGCGCATCGGCAAAGTCCTCAACGGCGCGCGGCAGAAACTCGAAGAGGCGCTCGAATCGAAGAAGCGCCAGTTCGCCGAAGCCGCCCTGCGCGCCCGCCTCGACGCCGAATGGATCGACCTGACGCTTCCCGCGCCGGGGCCCCCGCGCGGCCACCTGCATCCCATCACGCGCATCCAGCGGGAACTGGAAGAACTGTTCAGCTCGCTCGGCTTCGCCGTGCTGGACGGTCCGGAAGTGGAAACCGAATACCACAATTTCGACGCGCTCAACATCCCGCGGGAGCATCCGGCGCGCGACATGCAGGACACCTTCTGGCTGGATGGGGGGAACCTGCTGCGCACCCACACCTCGCCCGTCCAGGTGCGCGGAATGGAACGGCTGGGCACGCCGCTGCGCATGATCGCCCCGGGCCGCGCCTTTCGCAACGAAAGCGTGGACGCGTCGCACGAGCACACCTTCTACCAGCTCGAAGGCATGATGGTGGACCGCGACGTTTCGGTGGCCCACCTGCTGTATTTCATGAAGACCCTGCTCGCCGCCATTTTCAAACGCGACGTCACGGTGCGGCTGCGGCCCGGCTATTTTCCGTTCGTCGAGCCGGGCTTCGAGCTGGATATCCAGTGCCTCATCTGCGGCGGCGCCGGCTGCGCGGTCTGCAAGCAGGGCGGCTGGGTGGAGCTGCTGCCCTGCGGCCTGGTGAATCCCAACGTCCTGCGCATGAGCGGCATCGATCCCGAGGAGTGGAACGGTTTCGCCTTCGGGCTGGGGCTCACGCGGCTGGCCATGATGCGGTACGGCATCGACGACATCCGCCTTTTGCAGGGCGGCGATCTGCGGTTCCTGGAGCAGTTTTGAAATTCTCGTATAACTGGATTCGCGAGTTGGTGGACGGCCTGGACTACGCGCCCGGGCCTCTGGAGAAGCTCATCACCATGAAGACCGCCGAGTGCGAAGGCATCGAGACGGTGGGGGCGCTGCTGGAACGGGCCTGCGCCGCGCGGGTGGTGTCGGTGGAGCCGATCCCCGGCGGCCACAACGTGAAAGCCGTGGTGGATGCCGGCCGCTACGGCACGAAAACCGTGGTGTGCGGCGCGCCCAACTGCCGGCCCGGGATCATCACCGCGTACGCGCCGATCGGCAAGAAGGTGATTCAGGGCGTGGAAAGCGACGGCATGCTGGCCAGCCCCGCGGAGCTGGGCATCAACCGCGACCACGCGGGCATCATCGAGCTGGACTCGCAGGTCGGCGCACCCATCGCCGGCTGCCTGGCCGACAGCGTCATCGAGATCGACAACAAGTCGATCACGCATCGGCCGGATCTGTGGGGCCACCTCGGAATGGCGCGCGAAGTGGCCGCCATACTCGGCCACAAGCTGAAGGACCCGGTGCGGCCGGACCTCCTTCCGCAAGGGCCCGCGGCCGTCGGCGTGGAGATCGAAGATCTCGATTTGTGCCCGCGGTACAGCGCCCTGGTTTTCGAGAACGTCACGGTGCGGCCCTCGCCGTACTGGCTGCAATGCCGGCTCACAGCCATCGGGCTGAACCCCATCAACAACGTCGTCGACATGACGAATTTCGTGATGGCCGAACTGGCGCAGCCCATGCACGCCTTCGACGCCGACAAGCTGCGCGGCGGCGCCATCTTCATCCGACCCGCCAGAGCCGGCGAGCAGTTTCGCGCGCTGAACGGCGAGGAGTACACGCTGGCCCCGTCGAACCTGGTGATCGCCGATTCGGCGGGCGCCATCGCGCTGGCGGGCGTGATCGGCGGGGAGGGCAGCGCGATCGGCGATCAGACGACGCGCGTGGTCCTGGAGAGCGCCAACTTCCAGGCGGCTTCGGTGCGCAAGACTTCCGCGGCCATCAAGCTGCGAACCGACGCCTCCATGCGTTTTGAAAAAGCGCAGGACCCGGCCAACACGGTGCGCGGCATTGCCCGCGCCATCGAGATTCTGCGGGAGGTCTCGCCCGGCATCCGGATCGCGGGCGGCGTGGCCGACCCGAAGAAGGACATTCCGGCGCCGCCCCCCATCCAACTCCCGCTGGAATGGCTGGAGCGCAAGCTGGGCCGCTCGATCGAGCCGGCCGAAACGCGCCGCATTCTGGAGCGGCTCGAATTCGGCGTCGCGGAAGCGCGGCCGGGCGTCTTCTCGGTTTCGGTTCCTTCCTGGCGCGCTACCAAGGACATTTCGCTGAAGGACGACCTGGTGGAGGAAGTCGGCCGCATGGTGGGCTACGACTCCATAACGCCGCGGGCGCCGCTGGCGCCGGCCACGGCGCCGCCGGGCAATCCCGAGCGCAAGTTCCAGCATGAGGTGCGGAACCTCTTCGCCGACGAGGGCTTCACGGAGGTCTACAACTACTCGTTCATCAGCCAGGAGGCGGCCGCGGCTTTCGGCATGGATCCGGCCGCGCACGTGCGCGTCACCAACCCGATTGCCTCCGACCAGGCGCTGATGCGGCTGTCGCTGCTGCCGGGCGTGTGGAAGAACATCACGGAAAACAGCAAGCACAAAGACGCGTTCCGGCTGTTTGAAATCGGCCTGGAGATTCATCCGCGCGAGACCGGCCTGCCCGGCGAGGCGCCGCACCTGGTGGCGGCGATTTACGACCGGCACTCCGGCGGCTCCGCGTCGCTCTTCGCGCTCAAACACGCGGCGGAGTCCCTGATGCCCGGGTCGGAAACCTGCCCGGCCGAGGCGCGGCCTTTCGAGCATCCCGCGCGCGCCGCCAATATCCACTGGAAGAACGAACCGGTGGGCCGGCTGTTCGAACTGCATCCCCGCCTGGTGGAGACGGGCCGCGCGGCGATACTCGATCTGGACCTCGATCGGGTCCGCCGCCTCGCCGCGGTTGAAGCCAGGTACACGCCGATCCGCCGCTATCCTTCGAGCGCCTTCGATTTGTCGGTGATCGCCGGACTTCGGGAGTACGCCGCGAAGCTCGAAGCGGACATCACCTCGTTCGCCGGCCCGCTGCTCGAATCCATTCAGTTCGTGCGGCAGTACAGCGGCCCGCCGCTCGAGGAAGGGCGGAAGAGCGTCTCGTTCCGCCTGACGGTGGGTTCGCCGGAGCGCACGCTTTCCTCCGAAGAGATCGGCGAGATCCGCGCCCGCATCATCGAGGGCATGCGCGGGCTCGGTTACGAGCTCCGCGTGTGAGCACCAGCCGCGCCAAGGCCGGCGGCTGGGTGAAGCGGAAGCGGGGGCTGTGCCGCTGGTGCGGCGCCGCGGTCCCCCAGGGCCGACTCACCTTCTGCAGCGCCGCCTGCGTGCATGATTGGAAGCTGCGCACCGACCCGGGCTACCTGCGCGCGCAGGTGTTCGCAAGAGACCGGGGCGTGTGCGCGGGATGCGGCATCGACACCGAAGGGCTGCGGAGGGACAAGCGCAAGCTGGATTACGCCTCGCGCAAGCGCTTCGAAAAGGAGTGGGGCTTGCGGCGGCAGCTTTGGGATGCCGACCACATCGTGCCGGTCGTGGAAGGGGGCGGCGAATGCGACCTCTCCAACATGCGGACGCTGTGCCTCAAGTGCCACCGCGCGGCGACGGCGGCGCTGCGGGAGAGGCGGCAAAGACCTTGAGCAACGCTGACGGGAAGGACCGGGCTGCCGGCCATGGGATGCGATTTACGAGGAGTCGCCTGGGATCTCATTCCGGATCTGGCCAGTCCTTAAGCCGCCCTTGTTTGCGGTCTTCTTGCGCTTCCGCAATCAGGAAGTCGAGCTTGCCGCTGCTTGCGTCCCGATCCAACTCCGCATCCCCGCCGAGGACTGCGTGCTCACGGGCGCGGCGACGGCGGCGCTGCGGGAGAGGCGGCACGCGTAGACCGCTTGCCGACGCGCGCGGCTCGGAATCGGGAGTACTACCGCGGCTTGAAAAGGAACAGGCCGGACTTGCCGCCGACGAGCACGTCGGGGTGCGGGCCGGGCTCCAGCCTGGCGACCGTCACCTGCATCCCGCCGCCGGCGCGCGAGCCGTAATCGATCAGGTGCTTGACCCACTCGATCGAGCCCGAGGGAGTCTTGAAGGACTCGTACCAGTAGATTCCCAACGGCTCCCGCTCGCCGGGGTCGCGGCCATTGTGGGCCATGTAGCGCTTGCCGGTTACCAGGTCGGGGCGGCCGTCGCCGTTGAGGTCGGCTATGACGAGGGAGTGGGGCTGCGACCAGCTATCGTCGATGACGTGCTTGGTCCAGGTTCCCTGCGCGGTCTGCTCCATCCAGAACACGCCGTAGTTGTGGGCCAGGGAGGTGACCAGGTCGGGACGGCCGTCGCCATTGACGTCGAGAACGTGAATGAAGCCGGTCTCGCCGAGCTGGAAATCGGGGTGGAATTTCCACGCGCCGGTGCGCGGGTCGGCGGGGGCTTCGAACCATCCGGAGGGTGTCACGATATCGGTGCGGCCGTCGCCGTTCACATCGCCCGCGCCGATGCCGTGGCCGAAGGAGTGGTCGGCCACGACGTGCGGCACGAACTCGCCGCCGCGCGCCTCGTACCAGGTCAGGGGCGCTTTGGCGTCGCCGAATTCGGGGAGGATCTCGTGCGGCTTGCCGTCGTTGACGAGATCCACCAGGAAGGCGAACTCCACGGGGAACCGCGTCTCGATGGGGTGGTCCTTCCAGAGTCCGGCGGACTTGCCGGGGTTCTCGCTCCACCAGAGGCGGCGGCCGAACCAGGCGCAGCTCACGATGTCGATGCGGCCATCGCCGTTCACGTCGAGCGGGAGGTCGCTGAAGTCATCGACGTAGTTGTTGGTGAAGTTGATCTCGCGGAACTTGTGCTTGATCCACTTGGGCCCTTCGTACCAATACTCGCCGGAGACGATGTCGGGTTTGCCGTCGCCATTGATGTCGGCCACCGCGGCGGTTTCACTCGCGCCGGGGTCGATCATCATGCGGTCGAAGATTATGTCGTCGGGGCGGCTGGTGCTCCAGCCGGCCACTGCCACGATCGCGATTGCCGCGAACGCGAACAACGAAACGCGGAATATTGTCATGATATTTGCTTTAATAATACTCGACCGCACGTTTACGGAGGTGGTTCCCGTGGTCAAGAACGGCCGCATCAAACAGTCGCTGGTGTACTGGTGCCTGAACGGAACGGAATGGAAGTGGGATATCGACCGCATTTGCGAGACGGCGCGCCGCCTGGGCTGCCGGAGCGTGGAACTCGTGCCGCCCGAGTTGTGGGGGGTGGTGCGCCAATACGGATTGCAGAATGCCATCGCGATGAACGGGATGCCCGATCCGGTTTTTGCGAAGGGGCTCAACAATCCGCGCTATCACGAGGAGGTGATCGCGCACACGCGGCAGGCGATCGATCAATGCGCCGAGGCCGGCATACCCAACGTCATCGCGTTTACCGGCTACCGGTGGAGGGACGCGGAGGATCCGTCGAGCGGAGAGATCCCGCGGGACGAGGGAGCGGAGAACACCGTGAAGGGCCTGCGGGAACTGGCGCGGCACGGCGCGGCGAAGGGCGTGACGGTATGCCTGGAGCAACTCAACACGCGCGACTCCTCGAACCCCATGAAGGGCCACCCAGGATATCAGGGCGACGATATGGACTACTGCGCGGAGATCATCCGGCAGGTGGGATCGCCGAATGCCAAGCTGCTGTTCGACGTTTACCACGTGGCCATCATGAACGGCGACGTGATCCGGCGGCTGCGCCAGTACCGCGACCAGATCGGGCACGTGCACATCGCGGGGAATCCGGGGCGCGGCGAGCTGGACGATCGCCAGGAAATCTACTATCCGGCGGTGATGCGGGCGCTGGTGGAGATCGGGTACGAAGGCTACGTAGGGCAGGAGTTCATCCCCACGCGGGACCCGGACGAAGGGCTGCCCGAGGCCGTGACGGTTTGCGACGTGTAGGCGCGGGAGCAAAACAAAACCGCGCCCCCCGATGCTCCGGGAGGCGCGGCTCGAAATGCAGCGATTGCGGGATGGTGCTTAGTAGTCCATCTCGGGCCCGTGTCCGCCGCCGGGGCCGCCGGGGGCCGGCTTCTTCTCCGGAATCTCGGCGACCATGGCTTCGGTGGTGAGCATGAGTGAAGCGATGGAGGCCGCGTTCTGGAGCGCCGTACGGGTCACCTTGGTGGGGTCGATCACTCCCGAGGCCACCAGGTCTTCATAGTTGTCGGTCTGGGCGTTGAAGCCGAAATTGGGGTTGGTATTCTCGCGAATCTTCCCAACGACGATGGCGCCCTCGGTGCCCGAATTGACCACGATCTGGCGTAGTGGCTCTTCGCAGGCGCGCCTCACGATATCGACGCCGATCTGCTCGTCGCCCTCCAACTTCAGGGTCTTCAGAGTGTTGGACGCGCGCAGCAGAGACACGCCGCCGCCAGGAACAATGCCTTCCTCAACAGCCGCGCGCGTGGCATGCAGCGCGTCTTCCACACGAGCCTTCTTTTCCTTCATTTCGGTCTCGGTGGCCGCCCCGACTCTGATGATCGCCACGCCGCCGGCCAACTTCGCCAGGCGCTCCTGGAGCTTCTCGCGGTCGTAGTCGGAGGTGGTCTCTTCGATCTGGCCGCGGAGCTGCTTGATGCGGCCTTCGATGGCCTTGGGGGCGCCGGCGCCGTCGACGATGGTGGTGTTATCCTTATCCACCGTGACGCGCTTGGCACGGCCGAGGTCGTCGAGCCGGACGCCTTCCAGCTTGATGCCGGTCTCTTCCATGATGGCCTTGCCGCCGGTGAGGATTCCGATGTCCTCCAGCATGGCCTTGCGGCGGTCGCCGAAGCCCGGGGCCTTGACCGCGCAGGCATTCAGGGTGCCGCGCAGCTTGTTCACCACCAGGGTGGCGAGGGCTTCGCCTTCCACTTCCTCGGCGATGATCAGGAGCGGCTTGCCGGAGCGCGCGATCTGCTCGAGCAGCGGCAGCAGGTCCTTCATGTTGCTGATTTTCTTCTCGTGGATCAGGATGTAGGGATCCTCGACAACGGCTTCCATGCGCTCGGCGTCGGTGACGAAGTAGGGCGAGAGGTAGCCGCGGTCGAACTGCATGCCTTCCACGGTGTCCAGCTCGGTAACCATGGTCTTAGACTCTTCGACCGTGATCACGCCATCCTTGCCGACCTTCTTCATGGCGTCGGCAATGATGTTGCCAATGGTCGCGTCGCTGTTGGCGGAGATGGTGCCGACCTGCGCGATCATGTCGCCGGAAACCGGCTTGGAGAGTTTCTTGACTTCCTCAACCGCCACTTCGACGGCGCGCTCGATGCCGCGCTTGAGGGCCATCGGGTTGGCGCCGGCGGCAACCGCCTTAACGCCTTCGCGGTAGATCGCCTGGGCCAGGATGGTGGCGGTGGTTGTGCCGTCGCCAGCCACGTCGGAGGTCTTGGATGCGACCTCGCGCACCATCTGGGCGCCCATGTTTTCGAGCGGGTCCTTCAGCTCGATTTCCTTCGCGACCGTGACACCGTCCTTGGTGATGGTGGGGCCGCCGAACTTTTTCTCGAGGACCACGTTCCGCCCTTTGGGGCCGAGCGTTACCTTTACGGCATCGGCGAGCTGGTTGACGCCGCGCAAAATCGCCTGCCGGCAATTCTCTGCATAAATGATCTGTTTCGCCATTGTATCGACTCCTTACGATGCTTTCTTGGCCACCTGGGGCGCCGCGTCGAGAATTCCGAGAACTTCATCCTCGCGCATGATCAGGTACTCATTGTCATCCAGCTTGATGTCGCTGCCGGAATACTTGCCGAATAGAATTCGATCGCCGACCTGAACGTCGAGCGAGACGACCTTGCCGTCTTCGAGGCGCTTGCCTTTGCCAACGGCCATCACTTCGCCCTCCTGGGGCTTTTCCTTTGCCGAGTCGGGGATGAACAGGCCGCCTTGCATCTGCTCTTTCTGCTCAATCCGTTTGACCACGATCCGGTCGTAAAGCGGACGAATTTTCATGGAACAACAACCTCCAATTGATGAAATATTGAGTTGACGAACTAACGGTTGAACCCATCGGCAACAAGCCCCGCCCTCCGCCGAACCTGGGTTGACAGGGGGACCCGATACCGCCTTGACTGGTGCTGGGTTCCGGTAACCATTATTAGCACACTCCAGGGGAGAGTGACAAGATTCTCTTGTATGTAATTGCACCAAAACGAATTAAAATCCTTGACAGTAACGCACTAAGATTTCGAATCGGGGGGTAAAGGCTCGAAAATGCCCAGTTCCCGGTTCTTGCGCACGGAGTGCCAGGGAAAGCACCGGCCGTTCATGGCGACGTACACTCCGGGCTCGAGGGTCTGGACGAAAGCGAGCGCGGTCCCGAGGTTGAACATGCCGTCGGAGCTACCGAAGGTATAGGGCACGAGGGCGCCGGTCAAGACGACGGTTTTGCCGGGAATGGCGTTGCCCAGGGCGGCGGCGGTCTGGTCGAGGGTGTCGGTGCCATGGGTAATGACGATGCGGGAACGGGAGGAGCCGGCGCAGCGGTCGACGATGAGCTGCCGGGCGGCATCGGTCATGTGGAGGCTGTCGATCATCATGAGGGTTTCGATGTCGACGTCGAGGAGGCACCGGCCAAGACGCAGCATGTCGGGGATGTGGGTGTTCTGGAAGAAGAGCTCGCCGGTGAGCTCGTTGTACTCCTTGTCGAAAGTTCCACCGGTGACGAAGATCTGGATGGGATCAGGCATGCTGGGAAACGAGTATAGCGTGGGGGAGGGGAGGGGCGGGCCGGGATTTGCGTGGCCGTCTCTGAAAACGCATATGCATTTGCGGTGGGTTCGACGGAAATAAAGGAGTTGGGCCCGTTTTGGGGCTGTTTTCCGCAAATGCATTTGCGGTTTTGCGGGGATTCCGGGAGTGGCGGGGGGACCGGCCTCCGGGCGCCGGCCAGTTGGGAGGTCTTCGTCGGAGCGATCATATACCCTCGATTCGATTCTGGCACGGGAGCAGGCGGCTCCAGGGCGATTTCGGCTAATCGACTCTGGAAACACGGGGGAAATATTTTTGGAAAATTTGTGACTGGACTTTCGGGCGAGGGCGGATTTCGGCGGGGAGGCGCTAAGATGCTGAAATTATTGGAGATCTGGGAATGCGTCTAGGCAGTGTTCTTGAAACCGGCTAATGCGAGTGCTACAGGTCACTGCACCAAGGGGGTCACGGTGCTGTACCGCAAAATGCGCTACTGAAGGCCGTATAGGTGTACTGCTGTGGCGGCCTGGTGTAATCCGCAGCGCCGTTGAACATCGTATACAGCGAGACGTACAGCGTCCGGCCGTCGCAAGGCAGCCCGCTGACCGTTTTCGAGGTGGCAGTGACCGCTCCGGTGGTGTAGTTCCCGGTGAGCGGTGCGTTACCCACGTCCAGCCAATACTCAACCGCGTTCGTCCCGGCGTTCCAGGAGAACGTCACGCTGCTGCCGGTGAGTGTCGTGCCCGGCGTCGGAAAACTCATCGTAGCCACGGCCGAGCCGGCGCTGCACGCCGTATAGGTGTACTGTTGCGGCGGCCGGGTGTAATCGGCCGCACCGTTGAACATCGTATACAGCGAGACATACAGCCTCCGGCCATCGCAAGGCAGCCCGCTGACGGTTTTAGAGGTTGTAGTGACCGCTCCGGTGGTGAACTCCCCAGTGAGCGGTCCGTTGCCCACGTTCAGCCAATACTGGGCCGCATTCGTCGCAGCGTTCCAGAAGAACGTGACGCTCGTGCCGGTCAACGTGGTATTCGGAGTGGGAGAACTCATGGTAGCCACTGGTGGGCCACCGCTGCACGCCGTATAGGTGTACTGCTGCGGCGGCCTGACGTAATCGGCCGCGCCGTTGAACATCGTGTACAGCGAGACATACAGCGTCCGGCCGTCGCAAGGCAGCCCGCTGACGGCTTTAGACGTGGCGGTGAGCGCTCCGGTGGTGTACTCCCCCGTGAGCGGTCCGTTGCCCACGTTCAGCCAATACAGGGCCGCGTTCGTCCCGGCGTTCCAGAAGAAGATCACGCTGGTGCTGGTGAGTGTCGTGCCCGGCGCCGGAGAACTCATCGTAGCCACTGTCGAGCCAGTACTGCACGCCGTATACGTGTACTGCTGCGGAGGCCGGGTGTAATCGGCCGCGCCGTTGAACATCGTATACAACGAGACGTACAGTGTCCGGCCATCGCAAGGCAGCCCGCTAACGATTTTAGCGGCCGTGGTGAGCGCTCCCGTGGTGTACTCCCCCGTGAGCGGTCCATTGCCAACGTCTAGCCAATACTGGGCCGCATTCGACACGGCGTTCCAGAAAAACGTCACGCTGGTGCCGGGGAGTATCGTGGACGGCGTCGGGAAACTAATCGTAGCCACTGTCGATCCGCCACTGGTGCACGCCGTATACGTGTACTGCTGCGGAGGCCGGGTGTAATCGGCCGCGCCGTTGAACATCGTATACAGCGAGACGTACAGCGTCCGGCCATCGCAAGGCAGCCCGCTGACTGTCTTGGAGGTCGTGGTGAGCGCCCCGGTGGTGTACTCCCCCGTGAGCGGTCCGTTGCCCACGTTCAGCCAATACTGGGCCGCGTTCGTCGCGGCGTTCCAGAAAAACGTCACGCTGGAGCTGGTAAGTGTCGTAAACGGCGTCGGGGAACTCATTGTAGCCACTGTCGACGTTCCGCCGACCGCGATCGCCCCCGAGACGCCCGTGATCGATGCCGTGACCGTGTCAGTCGCCGTGATGGTTTGGTTGCCCACAGTATTCAGCGTGGCTGACAAGGTCCCAGTTCCATTGATCAGCGTTGCGTTCGCAGGCAGAGCCGCGGCGCCATCGCTGCTTGTGAAATGCACCGTGCCCAGGTAGCCGGAGACCAAGTTGGTGTTTGCATCGAGAGCCGAGACCAGCAAGGTAAACGGGACCCCCGAGGCGACCGAGGGCGGGGCCAAAACCGAGAAATGTGTGGCCACCGGCTGATAGAATGCCCACACCCCCGCCGGGAAGCCGGGGCCCCCCACGATGGCTGTACTGCCGTCGGTCGAGAGCGCTACGGACGATCCAGCCTGTCCCCCAGCGGCGCCGACCAGTTTCGACTGCTGCTGCCACACGCCGTTGCTTCGCGTGAATACCCTCGCTGCTCCGGTGTAGTTGTTGTCGACAGGGGCACCCACGATCGCCGTGTTTCCGTCGCCGGATAGCGCAACGGAGTAACCGAAGTATATTTGCGACGTGCCGAGGGCATCGCTGACGCCCAATTTGTTGCCTTGCTGGATCCACACTCCGTTGCTGCGCGTGAAGACCCACGCCGCCCCAGCTAAGTTGTTATCGTAGTAGCCGCCGACCATCGCTGTATTCCCGTCAGACGACAGCGCCACGGACAGGCCCTCGAACGCATCGCCTACCGCTCCGGAGCCGACCAGTTTGGTACCCTGGCTCCATCCACCGTTGACTTGCGTGAAGACCCACGCTGCTCCTACAGAACCGTCGCAATACGCTCCCACAAGGGCGGTATTACCATCTGCGGAGAGCGCTGCAGCGGAACCAAAACAGTCGGACTGCTCGGTCAGTTTCTGGCCCCTTTGACTCCAGACGCCGTTGTTGCGTGCGAAGGTCCACACCGAGCCATCCCCTGATCCACCCACAATCGCCGTATTGCCGTCAGCAGACAGAGCTACGGAAGTCCCTTGCCGCGAAGAAGTGCCGCCACCAGTGCCCACCAGCTTGCTGCCTTGTTGACTCCAGACTCCATTGCTCCGTGTAAACACCCAGGCCGCTCCCAAGTCGTTGTTGTCATACGGCGCACCCCAAATGGCTGTGTTTCCATCCGCGGAGATTGCCACGGAATTGCCTTGTTCCAAGAGGTCGGAATTGTCCTTAACACCCCCGCTACCCACCAGTTTCCCGCCCTGTTGGCTCCAGATGCCGTTGTTGCGAGTGAAGATCCACAGCGCTCCGAAGGCATCGTTGTCGTAAGGTCCGCCCACGATTGCCGTATTCCCGTCTTGCGATACGGCGACAGAGGCGCCCTGATTGGCGCCGACGGCGCCAGTGCCTACTAATTTGCCTCCCTGCTGGAGGAACTGCGCACGCCCGGTCGGGATGATGAGGACAGCCAGGCACAGCAGGGGTACTGAACGAAGAATCTCTGATCGAAACATCATGCCTCCAGAGAACACACCAAAGGAAGCCAGCCAACGCTGAATCCCAATGCGGGCCCGTTCATAACCAGTCCCGAATCCCGGGCCTGGTTCTATAACCCGGCCCGACCAAGAGCCGGCAAGCGCGCCACCGTCTCCTGGATCAACACATTTCAATATTAACAGTACCCGATTATCCCGTTATGGGCTTTATCAGTCTGGAACCGAAATTTTGGGTGCTACGACACCTCGGCTGGCGAGTCGCCGCAGGGGACGGGGGTCCAAGTGCCTCCGCATCAGTCGCCAACAGCGTGTCGATGACGCCAGACAATGGACGCGCCCTCGCGCCCCCTACCGTCCCCGCAACTGGTGGAACAGGAAGAAGCCGAGCATGGTCTTGGCGTCCTCGATCTTGCCTTTGCGGATCATATCGGCCAATTCCTTGCGCGGGAACCACCGCGTTTGGATCCGCTCGTCGTCCATCGGGGTAGCTTCGCCCGCGGTGAGATCCTCGGCCAGGTAGATGGTCATGCGCTCCTGCACGTAACCGGGACTGACGAAGAACGACGCCAGCCGGGTCCACTTGCGCGCGCGATAGCCGGTCTCCTCAATCAGCTCGCGCCGGGCGGCCTGGAGCGGCTTCTCGCCGGCGTCCAGGCGGCCCGCCGGCAGCTCCCACAGGTCCTTCCCGGCGGGCAGACGGTACTGCCGCACCAGCAGCACGCGCTTCTTCTCATCCACCGCCATCATCACCGCCGAACCGGCGTGGCGCACTACCGAGCGATGGATCTCGAACCCGGTCTTGCGGTCTTTGGCCTTGTCCTCGGTCACCCGGAACAGGTTGCACTTGTAGACTTCGCGGGAAGAAGTGATTTTCATGGTCTCTTTCGGAGCGCGGCGGCGAAGGCCTCCACGGCCAGCGTATTCATGACGTCGGCCGGCCCCAGCCAGCCGCGGCGCGCGGTCACCACGCCGTACCGCATGCTCTCCAGATGCTTGGGATGGTGCGCGTCGGTGGAAATCGCAAAGCGCGCGCCTTTCGCCCTGGCGCTGCGGATCAGCGGGCCGTGCAGGTCGAGCCGCTCGGGGCTGGCGTTGATCTCGAGCCACACGCCGCGGCGAACGGCCTCCGCCACCACGCGGTCGAAATCGAAGGGGAACGGGTCGCGATGCAGCAGGATCCGCCCGGTGGGATGGCCGAGCATGCGCAAGTGCGGGCAGTCGAGCGCGCGCAGCAGGCGGGCGGTCATCTCATCGGCCTCCTGGTTCATGTGACTGTGGACGCTGCCGATGACGAAGTCCAGCTCGGCGAGCGCGTCGTCTTCCAGGTCGAGCGCACCGTCCTTGAGGATGTCGCACTCCAGGCCGGAGAAGATCCGGATGCCCAACCCGTCGCGATTGATCTCGCGCACTTGCTTCGCGAACGCCACGGCGCGCTTTTCATCGAGCCCGTTGGCCATGGCGAGCGCCTTGGAATGGTCGGTGATGGCGATGTACTCATAGCCGAGGCGTCGCCCGGCTTCGGCCATCTCCTCGAGCGTCGCGCGGCCATCGGTCTCGGTGGTGTGCATGTGCAGGTCGCCGCGGATGTCCTTGGGCTCGACCAGCTCGGGCAGGCGCCCCTCTTCGGCCGCTTCGATTTCGCCGCAGTTTTCGCGCAGCTCGGGCGGAATCCAGGGGAGGCCCAGCGCCTGGTACACGCCCTCTTCGGTTTCGCCCGCGACTCTGGCCTCGCCTTCCACCCGGAACAGCCCGTACTCGCTGAGCTTGAGCCCCATTTTGACGGCGCGCGTGCGGATGGCGACGTTGTGGTCCTTGCTGCCCGTAAAATACTGCATGGCGGCGCCGAAGGTATCGGGAGACAGCGCGCGCACGTCGACCTGCAGCCCTTCGCGTCCCACGCGGGCGCTGGCCTTGTTCTCGCCGCGGCCGAGGACCTCTTCCACGCGCGGGTAGGAGAGGAAATGCGGGAGCACCGCGGTGGCGCCGGGCCCGGTGACCAGGAGGTCGAGATCGCCGACCGTCTCGCGGCCGCGGCGCAGGCTTCCGGCGGGCGTGATGGCGTCTACTCCGGGCACCTGCCGCAGGGTCTCGATCAACTCCGCCGCCATGCCTTCCGCGTAGCTCAGCAGGTAGCGGCCGCTGCGCTGGCGGTACTGGGCGATGGAGCGCAGCACCTTCTCTTCCAGCTTGGCGCCCATGCGGGGCAGCACGCGCAGCTTCTGTTCCTGGCAGAGGCGCTCCAACTCGTCCATGGTGCTGATGCGGTAGTGTTCGAGGATCAGGGCGATGCTCTTGGGACCGAGCCCCTGGATCTTGAGAAACTCGAGGGTCGTAGGCGGGAATTTCTGGAGGAGCAGGTCGCGCCGCTCGCACGAGCGACGCTCCACGATTTCGGCCAGCACGACGGCCAGGCCCTTGCCGATGCCCGGGATATCGGTGACTTTGCGGGCGGGGTCCTTGAGGATGTCGGAGATGCGCTCGGGATACCCTTCGACGGCGGTGGCGCCGTTGCGGTAACTGCGGATGCGGAAGGAGTCCTCGGCGGCGATTTCCATCAAATCGGCCGTTTCCTGAAGGACGCGCGCGATTTCTTTGTTCTCCACGGGGCTGGCCTCGATCCATTGTAAGGCGTGGGGGATCGCGGCCGAGGGGGCGGCCGGTAACGCCTACTGCGTGAAGATGGTGACGTCCACGTTCATTCCGGGGCGCAGCACCAGGGCCGACTGCGGATCCACCAGCACCTTCACGGGGATGCGCTGCACCACCTTGACGAAGTTCCCGGTGGCGTTCTCGGGCGGCAGCAGGCTCATGCGCGAGCCGGTGGCGCCGGCGATCGAATCCACGCGCCCACTCACCTTTTTGCTGTACATGTCGACGGTGATCTCGGCCCGCTGGCCCGCATGGACGTTGGCCAGCTGCGTCTCCTTGAAATTGGCCGTGACCCACACATCGTTCAGCGGAATCAGGGTCATGAGGCCCTGACCGGGCGCGACGATCTGGCCCACCTCCACGCTCTTGCGCGTCACAATGCCATCGGCGGGCGCCATGATGTCCGTGTAGCCGAGCAGCAGCTCCGCGGCGGCGAGGTTGGCCCGCGCGGCCGCCACCGCCGCGGTCGCGCCGCCCACGTCGGCGGTGCGGATGGCCACCTGCTTCCGATTGGCCTGCGACATCTCCACCTGCGCCTTGGCCTGGGCGATGTGCGACTGCGCGGCGTCCAGCGACGCTTTGCGGATGGAAGACTCCTGGCGCGCGGATGCCAGTTTATCCTGCGCGGCCTGCCACTCGCTTTCGGCCACGCGGGCGGCCGCCACGTAGGCATCGAACTGCTGTTTGGAGATCTCCTCCTTTTCGGCCAGCGGCCGCATGCGCGCCAGGTCGGCCTGCGCGCGCTCGTGGCTGGCCTGCCGCGCGCGCACATTGGCCTCGGCGAAAGCGAGGTCGGCGCCGGTGGCCTGCTCGTAGGCGGCGCGCGCGCGTTCCAGCTCGGCCTGTGCGTTGGCATACGACGCCTCCGCGGCCGAGCTTCCCGATTGCGTGGTCTCGTTGGTCCACGGCACCACCGTCTGCGCCGAACTCAAACCGCTTTCGGCCTGCATCACCGCGGCTTTGGCCTGATCCACTCTCGCCTGGAAGTCGCGCGGATCGATGCGCACCAGGACCTGCCCCGCCTTCACCGACTGGTTGTCCTGTACCAGCACATCCAACACGTTGCCGGCGATCTTCGGCGCGATGGCCGTCAGGTGGCCGTCGACGTTGGCGTCGTCGGACGAGACACGGTCCTGGAAATGCAGGTAGGCGGCGAGAGCGCCGCCGGCCAGCAGCAGCAGCACGATCAGGAGTAAGAAAATGCGCCCTTTGCCCATGCGACTATTCTCGCAGTCCGAGGGCCATTATCCCAAGTGGCCGCAGGGAGTCGATTCCCGGCGGACGACCGGCAGGAACGCCGCCATTCTGCCGATATTTGGGCAGCGAGGGCCAGGGGCCGCTAATCGGCCTCACTGCGCCAGCACCGACAGCAGCGCCCCTATGCGCTCGGGCGAGCCTGCGAACAGATTCCCGGGAGCGCGGCGGTAGGTCAGCATCTCGCGGTAAATGGGGTCGGCCATATCGGAGTTGATCCCCCACCCCGCCAGGTATTGCAGGCGCAGGTCGCCATCGTGGTTGATATCGGCTCCTTCGCACCATCGCCCCAGGTCGGACTTTCCGCCGGCATAGGTCGAAAGCAAGTCGTTGGGGGAGGCGATTCCGATCTCGCGCAGCGACTCCACCACCGGGGCGTAATCGGGCCGCGCCAGGCGCTGGTAGACGTCGTCCAGGTTGATGGACATCTCGCCCGCCTGCCCCATGAACACCATGTCGTAACCCTGGCCGTTGACCGTGTTGCTCCAGATCGTAGCGTGCGGGAAAGCCTCGAAGAACGTCGCCAGCTCGCTTTTCACGGTTCGCACGTCGCTCTCGTAGAGGGGCACGTAGAGCGTGAAAATGCCGCCCGGATTCAGATGCCGTTTCACCGCCTCGAAGTACTCCTGGGAGTACAGCGCGGCGGTGCCTTTGGCAAACACGTCCAGCGGATCGGAGGCGATGATGTCGTACTTCTGGGTGGTGGTCATGAGGTAGTGGCGCGCGTCGTCGTAGACGATCCGCGTGCGGGGGTTATGCAGGACGTCGTAATCCTGGCGGGCGAAGTAGCGCGTGGAGGTGGGCGGGATGATGGGCTCGATCTCGCAGACCGTGATGTGCTCGATCGTGGGGTAGCGGGTGAACGTGCCGGCCGAAACCCCGGCGCCGAATCCGATGCCCAGCACCGACTTCGGTGCGGGATGGATCAACGCGGGCAAGTGCCCCACCATGCGCTGCAGCTTCATGTCGTAGGGCTCGGTGGTGGCCTCCACATGGCCGTTCACATCCACCTCGATGGCGCCATCCTCCCACTGGGTGATGGCCACCGAGGAGTTGCGGCCCTCGGCGGTGTAGAGGAGCTTGTGGCGTCCGGTGTTGAGCACCATGCGCCGGCCGTAGGCGATGAGGTCGCCGGGCACGGCATCGAGGTTCCAGGCGAGCATGCACGCCAGCACCATGGAGGCCGCGATCCAGGCCGCTCCCGCCATGGACGGGTATTTGCGAACGTGCGGGACCAGCACGAGCAATCCGCTGGCCGCGGCAACCAGCAGCAGGGCGCGCTCGGTCTGCTGCGTGCCGATCCACGGGACGAGCGCCAGGCTCACCAGCAACGCGCCCACGATCGCGCCCAGGGTATTGGCCGCATACACGGAGCCGACCACCTGTCCGGGATCTTTCCCGCGCCCGGCCACCGCCGCCACGGCGAATGGAAAACTCGCGCCCCACAGGACGGCCGGCGGGAGAATCGCCCAGAGGCAGCGCACCACATCGAGCTGGAACATGTGCCACTGGTTGATGGTGAGGAGCGGATTGATGGGCCAGTAGGGGAGCGACCTGGCGATCATGAAGCAGGACCAGGCGATGGCCACCGCGAGAGCCACCTGGCACCAGCCCAGCGCCAGCCGCGGCCGAATGGCCCGCAACATCCCCGAGGCCAGCGTGCTGCCCAACGCCAGGCCCACCAGGAACACCGCCAGGATGATGGAGAACACGTACACCGTGGAACCGAGCAGCATGCCCAGCAGCCGCGTCCAGACGACTTCGGCGCCCAGCGCCGTGGCGCCCGACAAACCGATGGTGAGGTAGACCGTCCAGTTTCCGGCGGTCTCCTCGTCCTCGCCGGTGGAGGCCGGCGCGGCGGCGCTCTCCTCCGGAGTGCCGGCGCTGGTCTCGGCGGGTGTGCGCGCCGCCAGCGCGAGGCTGATCAGCCCCACCGCCACGTTGATCGCGGCCGCGGCAAACGTGGCCACCGTGACATTGTACAGGCGCAGCAGCCAGAAGCCCGCGAACAGGCAGCCGAACACCGCGCCCACGGTGTTCCCGCCATACAGCCATCCCCACCACGAAACGCCTTCGGGCGTGGATTTGATCCATCGCACGATGGCCGGGAGCGACGCGCCCATCAGGACGGTGGGCGGCAGCAGCAACACTCCCGAGATAAACCCGCGCAGCAACATGCTGGGCAGCCCGTGCTCGGCGCCGGCGACGTACACGCGATTCACCAGCGGCGTCCCGGCCAGCACCAGGAGGCCGCACAGGGCGATGCCCAGCTCCAGGTACGCGTAGATCCGCAGCGGATGCCGCCCCGCCAGCCGGAGCCGCGGCAGCCCGATGCTTCCGAGGCACAAGCCTCCCATGTAGGTGGCCAGCAGGAATCCCAGGGACACCGCGGTGGACCCAATGGCCAACTGCAGCAACTGGTACCAGACGGTCTCGTAGATGAGCGCCGAACAGCCGCTCGCGGCAAACAGAACCAGGAGTAAGGGGAAGAAGCGGGCGCCCGCAAAACCGGCGGACGGACTTTCGGGGGAAGATTTCATTTATGGCGGCCTTGACCACCACATCATAACCCGAAGACAACCGAAGCCGGGCTCACATGCCGGCGGCGGCGGGCAAGGGTTCCGGCACGGCGCCGGTTCCACCGAAGTTCGTGTTCCTCCAGTGATGCCAGGCGGAATCCACCACGCGCGACACTTCCTGGCTGTCAAATGGCTTGGCCAGGACGTCGTAGGCGCCCAGGTTCAGGGCTTCGGCCCACAATCGGTCGTCGGCAAGGCGGGACGTAACAATCAGGTACGGATGCACCGGATCCCGGCTGAGTTGCTCGAGGACGGCCTTCCACGAACCCGGCAACAGGTCGCATTCGCAGATGACAATCGGGAATCGCCGCTGGCGCAGGGTCGTCAAAGCCGACCGCAGCGTGGCTCTTTTGTTCAGCACCCACTTGGATTCCCGGCGATTGAGGATACCTTGCAGGAGCGTATGGTCCTGTTTGACGGGACTTACCGAAAGAACGGGAATCATCCCGCTCTCGTTCTTCTCCATTTGGAGGGGCTTCTTCACAAACGGGTAACTCATACGGCCGAACTCCCTTGATCGGGCCACCTACTCCATCCAGATTGTTTAGAGACTCGGGTAAACTTCCGTTAAATAGTGGGCTGAATACCCGGGAAATATCTCAAGATAATTAAGCGTCTGGGGACCTTGTCTCGCAGGCCGTGTCTACGGTCCGCCTAAGCCGGCGCCAATCGTGGGCGGCGCGGGATTCGTGGGTGAGGCTCTCACGGGAAACCGCACCAGTGTTCCTACAGCATACGGCGAAAATCGGATCTTGTCAATTGATATCGAAGGGATTATTAGAAATAGCGCTAACGAGTAAATAGCGATAGGAATTACAAATTCGTGAACGTTCGTCATATAACCACAGCCCCACAAATGGGGGTGCGCGATCCCCACAAAAATGTCGGTCGAATCTTCCACGGTAGTGCTCAAATAAAAAGTGAATAATTATCGGAAAGGTCCGGCTTTCGGCTGTACTCCGCGGCTATGATTATCGTTCCAGATGACCAGTTACGGCGCCTCGAAAAGCAGTTCGGACCCGAAGTATGGCGAATGGGATCGTGGAATTCGGACGGAGTGTTCGGGTACTGCGCGGTGTCCGTCGACGAGGTCGAGACAGCCGCCGCCGGCGATCCAGCCTTACGCGAGGCTCTTTGCGGGCTCCAGACGAGCCCGGATCTTAGCAGGGCGTTTCTCGAAATGCTCGAGTCGTTCGGTCTCCCACTGATTGAAAAAATCGTGGCCACCCATCGGGAGTGCACTCCGTCCGCCCGCCCGATTTCCCCAGTGACAGGCGCGACCTGGGCGGCGTAAAGCTTCCGCCGGCTTTTCGCGGATTGCTCCCACGCGCCGCGCGCATCCTGCTAGACTCAGATTCTCGATCAGATGGCGGATACTCCTGAATCTGCACGACTGTTCATGTCGGGGCTCATCGAGCGGGCCCGCAAGCTCAAAAAGACCATCGCATTCCCCGAAGGCTCCGACCCGCGCGTGCTGGAGGCGGCGGCGCGGCTGGCGCGCGAAGGCGTGGTGAAACCGGTTCTGATCGCCGCGAAACCCGCGGGCGCCCCCGAAGGCGTGACCTTCGTCGAGCCGGCGAACTCGCCCGCACTGGCCAGGTACGCGGCGCTGTATTACGAGCGGCGGCGCGCGAAGGGCATCACGCAGATGGAGGCGGCGGAGATCGCCCGGCGCCCGCTGTACTTCGCTTCCCTCATGGTGGCCGCGGGCGACGCCGCCGGCAGCGTGGGCGGCGCCGTCAACAGCACGGCCGAAACGGTGCGCGCGGCGCTGCACTCCGTCGGTCCCGATCCGCGGGCCCGCCTGGTCTCCAGCGTTTTCATCATGGCGCTTCCGGACCGCTCGCTGGGGCACCACGGCCTGATCGCTTTCGCCGATTGCGCGGTGGTGATCGACCCGACCTCCGGGCAACTGGCGGACATCGCCATTGCCACCGCCGAGAGCACGCGCGTTCTGCTCGACACCGAGCCCATCGTGGCCCTGCTCAGCTTCTCCACGAAGGGCAGCGGAAAGCACCCCGAAGTGGACCGCGTAGTGGAGGCGCTGCGCGTGGTGCAGGCGCGCGCCCCGGAACTGAACGTGGATGGCGAACTGCAGGCCGATGCCGCGGTCTCCGCCGTGGTGGGCAAGTCCAAAGCGCCCGGCTCCAAGGTCGCGGGGCGGGCCAACACCCTGATCTTTCCCGACCTGGCCAGCGCCAACATCGGCTACAAGCTGGTGGAGCGGTTGGGCGGCGCCATGGCCATCGGACCGTTCCTGCAAGGCCTGGCCAAGCCCGCCAACGACCTGTCGCGCGGGTGCTCCGCCGAGGACATCTACAATGTCGCCGTGGTGACGGCGCTGCAGTCGGAGCGCGCGTAAGCATGCTGCCCTTCCGCCTGGTGTACTCCGAGCGTTACGACCTGCACCTCGGCGAACACGTCTTTCCTTCGAAAAAATACCGCTGGCTGCACGACCGGCTGGTCCGCACGCGCTTCGCCGCGGACGGCGATTTCGTCGAGCCCCAGCCGGCCACCAGTGAAGATCTGCTGTTGGTGCACGACCCCGACTGGGTGGTGAGACTCCGCGGCGGCACCCTCACGTATCAGGACATCCTGCGCCTGGAGATTCCCTATTCGGCGCCCATGGTGGAGGCGTTCCTGCTGGCCGCGGGAGGCACCATTCTGGCGGCGCGCCTGGCGCTCGAATCGGGCATCGGATTCAATATCGGCGGCGGCTTCCATCACGCGTTTCCGGATCACGGCGAAGGCTTCTGCGCCATCAACGATATCGCCATCGCGGTCCGCCGCCTGCAGCGCGACGGCGCGATCCGCCGCGCCATGGTGGTGGATTGCGATGTCCACCACGGCAACGGCACGGCCGCGATTTTTGCCGGGGACGCGTCCGTCTTCACGCTCTCGATTCACCAGTTCAACAACTACCCGAGCGAGAAGCCGCCCTCCAGCCTGGACATTCACCTGGCCGACGGCATAGGGGATGCCGAATACCTGCAACGTTTGGGCAACGGCTACCGCGCGGCCCTCTCGATGTTCCAGCCGGAGCTGGTGCTCTACGTCGCCGGCGCCGACCCGTATTACCAGGACCAGTTGGGCGGCCTCTCGCTGACCTTCGACGGCCTGATGGAACGCGACCGCCTGGTGATCCGGACGGCGCTGACGCACCGCATCCCGGTGGCGATCGTGCTGGCGGGCGGCTACGCCGAGAACGTGGAAGACACCATTACCATCCACGCCAACACCGCGGAGGTCGCCAGGGAAATCGTGGCGAAAACGTGGCTGGCGGAAAAGGAGAGCTGAGCCGCTTCGGGTCCTGTCCGCCTACCCTTTGGGGCACTCGGCGTACTCGATGCGCCGCGCCGCCTCCTCCACGATGGGCTCGGCGATGTCGCGCAGGCGGGTCCAGTGCAGGCTGCTGCCCAGCTCGCTGTCGGAGCCGGCGGCGAGATTGGATCCGCCCCAGATTCGGGCATCGGGCTGATCTTCGGCCGCCTGGAACGCCTCGATCAGCTTGTTCACCTGGAAAAGGTCCTCATCGTACGGAGTGCCGCTGATCACGCTGTAGGTGTACCTTCCGTTCTTGCGCTTGCAGACCAGGCTGATCAGGTTGGTGTATCCCTTGGACGCCAGCACCAGGCGGCAGTTGGGATCGCCCTTCTCGTCGGCAATCACGAAGCCGTGCGGCGAGACGTAGAGGATCTCCGGCTCGGTGGTGATCGGCGCCACGCCGGCCTCTCCCTGCAGCAGGGCCTTCAGGCGGTCGCACACATGGCGGATGGTGTCCGTGACCAGGGCTTCGTCTCCCTGTTCCTTGCCCTTCATGCGCTGCTGGCGGAAGGGCTCGAAGACCCAGGTGAAATGGTTGCGGACCAGCTCGGGGAGATCGATGGGATACAGCCCGCCGCAGACGTCGATCTTGTTGTTGAACTGAACGATCCAGCGCAGCAGGGGGTCGCTGTGGAAGCGCTCCAGCAGCTCGTGGTACTCCAGGATGAAAGCCGAAAGGCACACGTCCTGGTCGGCGTACCAGACGTACACGGGAATGGGACATCGCTTGGGGAGCCAACGTTGCATGAGGCGGCCCTGGCGCACCGCGATGTAGGCCTGCATGGCGGCGCTCATGGTGGCTTCGCGAATCACGCCGGCATGGTGGTCGAAGTGGACGTGGTGCCCGCGGTGGCCCGGCGTGTCGTCGATCACTTCGAGCCCGATGGAGTATTCCGGGGCGGTGCGGATGAAGTGGTCCCAGTTTTGGAAACGGTTGGGCGGCACCCGCAATTCAATGTATTGGAAATTATTCCCCATTACGAAATGGCGTCCATAATAGTATGTCACCTTCGTGGAGCACAGGCGGGAATGCCCGCGCCACGACAGGAGCGGAGTAGCGCCAATTCTGTCCCGGCTTCTGAGAGAGTGGTCTTCTTCGTCCCGGACTACCGGGTGCCGTCCGAATCCGCCTGCGCGGCTGGCTGGCGGAAAGCCTTGTCAATCCGGTTCACGTAGCGGATCGTTTCGCGGTATGGGGGCAGGCCGTCTTTCGACTTGTTAACGGCGCCCGGTCCGGCGTTATAGGCGGCCAGGGCATGCCAGAGGAGGCCGTCGTACCGAACCAGCAGGTCGCGGAGGTAACGGGTCCCGCCGTCAACGTTTTGCGCGGGGTCCCGGGGGTCGACACCCAGATCCCGGGCCGTGCCAGGCATCAACTGCATCAGGCCGATCGCGCCTTCGGGGGAGACGGCCGCCGGCTGAAAACCGGATTCGGCGCTCATCACGCTGCGCACCAGGCGTCGTGGGAGACCGTACCGGTCGGCGGCTACATCGGCCAGATCCTGGGGCGATGGCGGCGGCTGAACGGCCGGAGCGGGAGGCGCAGGCGCGGGAGCGGGTGCGGCGGGCGGGGGGTCGTCGGCTTCGAAAAGCATTACCAGAGCCGTATCCATCTCGATGAAACCATTGCCGTTGTACAGCCGAACGCGGGCCCCCTCGATTTCGTGGCCGTCGGCGTGCAGCCGCGCGCCGCTGGCCAGAATGGCCGATTCGCCCGCCATGGCGGTGGCTAGGGCCAGAAACCCGAATAGTCCCAGAAAACGCATGAATCCCTTACAGTTATTGTGACGCATTCGGGCGTCCAAGCGTGCAGGAAAACTGGCTCCTCCAGCCGGCCGTGCAGTACGCCAGGCCCACCCTCCATGCATCCGGATGGTACCCTAGATGGTACTGTACAGGGATACGCTCCCCCAGCCGATCTGTTATTTTGAAAGGTAGCTCCGCTGAATGCCCTTTCGTATTCAACCCATCCGTGAGTTTCTGGTCCGTCCAGCTCTTCCGGAGTCGCTGTCTCGCCTGTCGGAGATGGCTTATAACCTGTTATGGAGTTGGGAGCCCCTGGTTCGAATGGTGTTCCGGCGGCTGGACCAGGCTCTGTGGAGGGAATGCGGTTACAATCCGGTACTGATGTTGGGGCGGGTCCCCCAGGCTACGCTGCAGAAGGCCGGGAACGATCCCAGGTATCTTACACTCTACCGGCAGGCGTGCGAGACCTTCGATGCCCGGGTGCGGAAGGGTCCGCCGCCGGCGGATGGCAAGCTGATCGCCTATTTCTCCGCCGAATACGGCCTGACCGAGTGCATGCCGATCTATTCCGGGGGCCTGGGAATCCTCTCAGGGGATCACCTGAAGTCGTCCAGTGACCAGCACTCTCCGCTCATTGGCCTGGGCTTGCTTTATCAACAAGGGTACTTCCGCCAGGTTCTGAATCCCGACGGGTGGCAACAGGAACGATATCCGACCAACGACTTCTATACGCTCCCGCTCCTGCCGGTGAAGGACGCCGAGGGGCATGACCTGAAGGTCACGGTCAAGCTGCCGACCGGCAACGTGTTCATTCAGGTCTGGCGGATGGAGGTCGGGCGGATCACGCTGTACCTGCTGGATACCAATATTCCGGAGAACCTCCTGCCGCAGGACCGCGATATCACGGATTCGCTGTACGGCGGCGACAACGACACGCGCATCCGGCAGGAAATCGTGCTGGGCATCGGAGGCATGCGGGCGCTGAAGGCGATGGACCTGAACCCGACGGTGTTCCACATGAACGAGGGGCACTCGGCGTTTCTGTCGCTGGAGCAGACGCGGCTGTTCATGCGGGACAACCGGCTGACGTTCGAAGAGGCGCTGGAAGCGGCGCGGACGAGCAACGTTTTCACCACCCACACGCCGGTTCCGGCGGGCATCGACCTGTTCGATCCGGGCCTGATGTACCACTACTTCTCGGAGTACTGCGCCGAGATCGGGATCGATTTCCAGCAGTTGATGGGGCTGGGCCGCCGCAACCCGCACAACCGCGACGAACGGTTTTCCATGGCCGTGCTGGCGCTGAACACGTCGTCGTACCGCAACGCCGTGAGCCGCCTGCACCGCCAGGTTTCCCAGGAGATGTTTCACGACATGTGGCCGCAGCTGCCGGTTTGGGAGGTGCCCATCACGTCGATCACCAACGGCGTGCACCTTCCGAGCTGGATCAACGGCGACCTGGCCGGGCTGTACGACCAATACCTGGCGCCGGACTGGCGCGACCGCTTCAACGATCCGAGCATCTGGGACCAGGTGAAGGACATACCGGACGAGGAACTGCTGGAGGTTCACCGCCGGCGCAAGCGGCGCCTGGTCAATTTCGTGCGGGTGCGCCAGCACGCGGCGGCGGTGCGGCGGCAGGCGTCGGCCGCGGAGGTGCGGCGGGCCAGCGAGGTGCTCGATCCGAACGCGTTCACCATCGGCTTCGCCCGGCGTTTCGCCACTTATAAGCGCGCCACCCTGCTGTTCCGCGACGTGGAGCGGCTCAAACGCATCCTGCTGAACAAGGACATGCCGGTGCAACTGGTGATCGCCGGCAAAGCGCATCCGAAAGACCAGCCCGGCAAAAGCTACATCCGCGAGGTGGTCCAGTTTTCGCGCGATCCGGACCTGTGGAAGCACGTGGTCTTCGTGGAAGACTACGAAATGAAGGTCGGCCGCGAGATGGTCCAGGGCGTGGATCTGTGGCTGAACAACCCGCGCCGCGGGGAAGAGGCTTGCGGCACAAGCGGGATGAAGGCGGCGATTAACGGCGTGCTCAACCTGAGCATCCTGGACGGGTGGTTCGACGAAGCCTACGAATCGCTCGGAGGCTGGGCCATCGGCGAGCGCGAGCCGTATTCCGAAGACCAGGATGCGCTGCACGCGAGCGCCATTTACTACCTGCTGGAGAACGAAGTGGTGCCGATGTTCTACGAGCGGCGTGAGACACCGCGCGACTGGATGCGCCACGTGAAGCAATCGCTTCGTTATATCAGTTACAACTTCGATTGCCGCCGGATGGTCTACGACTACATGACCCAGCTTTACGAGCCGGCGCACGGCCAGCATGTCCGGAGCCGGCAGGGGGACTACACACTGATCCGGGAGAAGGCGCGCTGGACGTCGCGAATTCGCGAGGTGTGGGAACGCGTACGTTTCGTGGAGGCGGGCCCGGGGCCGCCCGGATCGGTGATCAGCGGCAAGCCGGTCATGGTTCGCGCCGCAATCGACCTGGCTGGGTTGACGCCCGAGGATGTCCGGGTGGAAGTGGTGATCGGCCTGGTCGACAGCGACGGCCACCTGGAAGAGACGGAAGTGATGGTGCTGCCCGCGGTCGAGCGGCAGGGCACCGTGGCGGTATTTGGCAAGGACATCGTACCGGAGAGGACCGGACGGCTGGGCTACGCCCTGCGAGTGAGTCCCAATCATTTCGAGGACCCGCTGACGCGGCCGTGCACCAGTCTGCTGAAGTGGAGTGCGGTGGGTTGAGCTGTACTCCGAAATAAAGTAAAGAAAGGTAGGTGCAAACGGGACCCAATCCGTGGTACATATGGATTTGAAGCATTGGCGGGTCCCGAACCTGGCTTTTGCTGGCGCCTTCCTTCGGTTTTTCCCAGATCACCGCCGTTGCCACCGCCTCGTGCGCGGTTGGCCCGCGGGAATTGGGGCGCTCGGAGATTTCGTTTAGAACGTTCATTCGTCCTGCAGTTTTGGAGTAACTCTTCCCCATGGACAGCGATCGCAAGTATAGACAACGAGGGTACATGGACTCCGACCGCGATTCCAACGGACATCGCGGCGAAGAGCGGCCCAAGCTCCCGGGGCAACGCCTTCCGATCGACGTGACCGGGCCCCGCCTCCCACGCCTGGTCCAACACGTGGCTGCCGCCCGCTGTTTCAATTGCTCCACGGCCCTTCCCGAAGGTTCCGACTTCAGCGGAACCTGTCCCAAATGCAACGCCGCATTGCACTGCTGCAAGCAATGTTCCCACTTCGATTCCTCGACGCGGTTTCAGTGCCTCAAGCCGATTCCGGTGCGCATCGCCGTCAAGGACAAGATGAACGATTGCACCCTATTCACCCCGCGCGTAACGGTAGCGCGCGAAGGCACCGCGGGGCCGTCGGCAGCGCCGCCGGTAAACTCGGGGCCTCCCGCGCCGCGCAATCCGGAGGACGCGCGCAACGCGTTCGACAAGCTTTTCAAGAAGCTGTAAACCCGCCCCCGGCGTTCTACGCAACTTTCTTCTGGTAGCTGCGCGCCAGTTCCATGTACACACCCAAGTCGCGGTCCAGGTCGGACTGGGTCCCGTCGAAGTAAAAGTTGCGGATCGGGATCCCGCCAAGGTCGCGGGTGATCCGCGGGTAGATGGCTTCGCACACGATGCCGTTCATGCAGGTGAACGGGCTGATATCGATGATGCCGGCGGCGCCCTTCCTGGCCAGGTAAACCACCTTTCCGACGTTCAGCACCATCTCGCCGAAGGCGCCCTCGCGCGGCAGGTAGGGACGGGCGCACTCCAGGATTTCGTAGATGTCCGGTTCCTCGCGGCCCCGGAAGTCTTCCTTCAGCGGCTCGCACAGAACGTGCTCGTCGCGCTTCTGAACCCGCTGGCGCAGCCAGGCGCCAAAGGCTTCCAGGGTGAGGACGTGGCCTTCCAGCTCGAGCTTCCGGAACTGCTCCGAGTTGGTGTACCAGATCCACTCGACGATATCGGAGAGCCAGGCTTCGGCGCCGTACCCTTCCAGGCACTGCACCAGATTCTCGTTCGAGAAGGTGTTCAGGCGGCAGAAGATCTCTCCCACGACTCCGATCAGGGGATGCGAGCGCCGCGTCACGCCCAGCTTGCGGAATCGGTCGCGGCCGCGGATGATGGAGTCGCGCAGGGCCGCGAGTTGTACGCGGGGCTCGACCGAAGTTCCTTCGAGAGTCCGGCAGAGGTCCGCCAGCGATTCCTCGTAGACCGCTTCGGCATCGCCCAGCGCCGCCTCGTATGGACGGTTCATCAGCAGCAGCTTTTCCAGAAGGTCGGCCGAGAGCAGCGCGCGCCAGCCGGTTCTGACGAAAGGCTTCGCCAGCGAGCCGAGTCCTTCGTAGGCGTTCTGGCTGGTGGGAGAGAGGATCTCGACGTCGCGGTAGCCGTTGGCGTTGAGGATCTGGCGCAGGTAGGGCGCGTACTGGCCGAACCGGCAGGGGCCCTCGGCCGTCGGCATGAAAAAGGCCACGCGGGTGGGGTCGGTTTCGGGGCGTTCGAGGACCTTCATGAAATCGCCGACGGTGACCTTGGCGGGGTAGCATTCGTCGCCCGAGGTGTAGCGCGCTCCCAGCTCGCGCGTGCGGTGGTCCGAGGCCGGGGTGGGCTCGGCATCCAGGCCGATGGCGCGGAACGCCGAGGCGAACGCGCGGGCGCTGCCGTACGCCATGGGCGGAATGTAGATGCGCTTGTCCCTTAGTGGATGCTGGTTGACGATTGGTAGCATCGCAGAATACCTTTGCTGTCGAGGTACGCTTCGCAGCGGGTCATGTAGCCGGCGTCGTTGCCGTGGCCATCGAACTGGAGGACCAGCAGCGGCGCCCCGGCGGCTTCGCGGGCGAAGTGCTTGATGTAAGAATCGGGGCCGCACTTGAAATTGGTGATGTAGACCATGTGCAGGTTGGGGTGCTGCGCGGCCACCCGGGCGGCTTCCAGGATCTTGCGGCCCGACGCCCAGAACATGTTGGAGTGCAGGTCCTGGATGGGCTCCTTTCCGGTGACCAGAAAATCGAGCGGGATGACGTTGGCGCCGTAACGGTGGCGGAGCTTGCGCGGGATGTCGCAGTTGACCCCGCGGTCGTACATGTTGTACCCGCGGCCGGCGAGGATCAACCCCGGCTCGCCGGTCTCACGCAGGACTTCGAGCGCCCGCCGGCCGGCTGCGAGCAACCGCTCCTGGAATCGGCCCTGTTCCTTGTAAGCCGCCTCCACCGCGCGGTCGCTGGCCCGGCGGGTGACGCCGATGCGCCGCATGGTCTCCGCCAGCGCCTTCTGCACCTGCGCGGGGCCGAGCTGGAAATGCAGGGTGGGGATCAGGAACCGGTGCTGGTGCGGCTCGAGCGCGGGCACCGACCGCAACACCCACGGGAGTGTCTGGTTCCACGGGCAGTAATGCGAGGCGCAGGCGTCGTCTCCGCCCTCGGCATTGGCGATGTTGGGGAGCAGGATGTAGTCGGCGCCGGTTTCGATCAGCGATTGCACGTGGCCGTGCGCCACCTGTATGGGGTAGCACGGCTGCGCCACGGCCAGTTCGATGCCGGCCGCGGAGATGCGCGGGTCGGTGACCGGCGAGAGCACCGTCTCGATGCCCAGCTCGGAGAAGTAGCGGCGCCAGAACGGGAGCAGGTCGAGCATCGACATGGCGCGCGGCAGGCCCACTTTGAAGCGCTGTGGAGCAAGCTTCCGTCCCGCCCGGATGCCGGCGGCATTGGGAAGCGCTTCGAGTAACTGCTCGCGGTATTGGAACAGGTCGTCGATCACCGGTTTGCGGCCGGTGGCGGAAGGCTTGCGAAACTTGTCGGAGCACTTGTCGCCCCAGAAGCTTTTCTGGCCTTCGATGACGAACTCCTTCATGTCGCAAAGGTTGGAGCAGGCTTTGCACACGAAGTCGCGCGACGAGAGCTGGAGCTTGTGCAGGTCGTAGCCGCGAAAACGCGTCTTGGCGCTGGTCGCCTGGTGCCACTGGCGCGCAATGAGAGCCATCCCGATGGCGCCCATCACGCCGTTGTACGGGGGCACCGTGATCTTCTTGCCCAGCAGGGAGGCGAAGGCGGCGGTTACGGCGTCGTTGTATGCCGTGCCGCCCTGGAAATAAATTACGTTGCCGATCTTGCGGCCGCGCACCACGCGGTTCAGGTAGTTGAGCGCGATGGAGTAGGCCAGGCCCGCCACCAGGTTGGGCACGGTTTCGCCCTTGTGCAGCCATCCGGTGACGTCGCGCTCCATGAAGACCGTGCAGCGCTCGCCCAGGCGGGTGGGGTGCGGCGCCGCCAGCGCCAGGCTGGCGAATTCGCCTTTGATGCTGATGCCCAGCTTGTCGGCCTGCTCTTCGAGGAAAGAGCCGGTGCCCGCGGCGCAGGCCTCGTTCATGGCGAAATCCACCACCACCCCGCGCTCGATGGAGATGAACTTGGAGTCCTGCCCGCCGATCTCGAAGATGGTGTCCACCGGTTCGCCGCCGAGCGTGCTGCTGATGTGGATGGCGCCGGTCTTGTGCGCGGTGATTTCGTCGTTGACCACGTCGGCGCCCGCGAACTCCGCGATCAGCTCGCGGCCCGAGCCGGTAGTGCCGGCGCCGCGGATGTCGAGGCGCTCGCCCCAGATCCGCTGCACCTCCGCCAGCCCCTGCTGCACGGCTTCGATGGGACGGCCGGAAGTGCGCAGGTAGACATCGTGGATCACCGCCCCGAATTCGTCGATGACCGCCACGTTGGTGGAGACCGAGCCGATATCCAGGCCGAGGTAAGCGGGGATGTCGGGCAGCGCCCGACCTTCGCCGCGTGGAGGCGGCACGTAGACGCCCACGCGGTCGCGCAACTGCACCACGTTGTCCGTGGCCAGCGGGATGGTGTCCTGCACCTGTTCTTCGGAATCGTGCTGGCGAAGGCGGTGGATTTCAAATATGGACCGCTTGCGCTTTTCCTCGGCTTCCAAGATGGCGGTGCCGATGGCGCCGCACCAGGCGTATTCGGCGGGTACGAAGAGGTCGGCGGGGGAAAGCGAGAATGCTTCGCGCAGGGCCCCCGTCACTCCGGCATTCTGCGAGACCGCGCCGATGAGTGCGACGGGAGCTTGGACCGGGCGGCCCCGCACGATGGAGCTTTTGAAGTTGCGTGCCACGGCGTCGCACAGCCCGCGCAGGATTTCGGCCGGCGAGTAACCCTTCTGCTGCGCGTGGATCATGTCGCTCTTGGCGAACACCGAGCAGCGGCCGGCGATGCGCGCGGCGCAGGCGGCGGTGCACACCACCTCGCCCACCTGCTCGACGGAGTACTGCATGCGCAGCGCCTGCTGGTCGAGAAAGGAGCCGGTACCGGCGGCGCATTCGCCGGAACGGTCGTAGTCCAGGATGCTGCCGCCCTCCAGGCGAATGTACTTGGAGCTTTCGCCGCCGATTTCGAAGACCGTGCGCGCACGCGGGTAGAAGACGCCGATCATGCGGGCGATGGCCTTGAACTCGTTCTCGAAGAACAGGCCCAGGACCTTGGCAATGGTGCGGCTGCCCGAACCCGTGACGCGGATCCCCTCGACGCGGTCCGCGGGGACGATTTCGTAAAACTCCTGGAGCAGATCGTAGGTGGACTGGATGGGGCTGCCGGAGATGCGGCGGTAATCGGAGAGCAGCAGCGGGCGGTCGTCGAGCGAGGCGAGATGGAACTCGGGGTGCGCGGCCTGGAGCGATTCCAGGATCGGCTGGTCGCCGGGCTTGCCCAAGGCTGCCAGTTTGAGACTGATGGCGCCGATGTCCAGACCGATGTTGATACCCATGTATTGTTCCAGTGTGACCGGGAACACACTTATTTTCAAGGAAATAAGACCTGAAATGCGGATTTTTGCAGCGGTTGGCGGCGGGAAGGGGCCAAATGGGAGGCAAACGCCGCCGCCGAAGCCTGCTATCATGCCTGCGGTACTACCCGAGGTCAACGTGTACTGCCCCGCATGCGGAAGCGAATATCGTGCCGAATACAGTGAGTGCCCGGATTGCCGGGTCCCCCTGGCGCCCGGGAAACCGCCGGAGTCGAACGCCCGCGGAGATCCCGATCTGGACCTGGTGACGATTCTGGAGGCCAACGATCCCCTGTTAATCGCTTCGGCCAAGGGCATGTTGGAGGAAGCGGGTATCCCGTTTTACGTAATGGGCGAAGAAATTGGCAGCCATTACGGGGTGGTGGGCCCTTTCCTGAATCCGTGGTGCCAGGTGCAGGTCGCCACCGATCGCGAGGCGGAGGCCCGGGCGCTGCTTCGGGAGATCGAAGTGACCGATCAGCTTGGCGATGCCGGGGAGTAGGGGGTAGGGTACCAAAACCATCATTACCCTCCCATTACGCCTAGTTCTTTGCCTCCACAGTCCTATCTGCTTCAATTGAGGACATGAACTTCGCAGATTTTGCCCTCGTTGCGGTGCTGGCTCCCATCGGTTATGTGGTGTTCTCGCAGGTGCGGCTGAGGCATGATCGCCAGGCCCGGGCCCAGCGCATGATGCGCAGCCTGCAAACGGCGATCCAGCGCCAACTCAGTCCCGAACCGGCTACGCGCAAGCCGAGTTGGAACCTCGAGAACGCGTGATCCCGGAAACCAGGAATCGGGGCCCGGCCGCGTCCTAATGGTCGTGAAGACGCAGCCGGGCCCCCCAGGCGGCCACGCGCGGCCCGGCTCTCCGCTCCTTCCGAGCCGCGCACATCCTACACCGTTGCCAACCCCCATCCACGATGACCCTCCCCCGGCTCCCGGGCCGGGGTCCAGGACAGCCGCTGGTTGTATACTGGCTGAGACCGGATGGCCGGCCGAAAGAGGGCAACATGCATCGTCGGAATTTCTTGTTGGCCGCCGCAGCGGCCCCTGTGGCATTGGCGCAAACCCCTGTCCAGCGGAAGGGGCGGATCAAGCAAGGTGTGACGCGCGGCGTCTTCGCGCGGGGAGCGAGTCTCGAGGATTGCTGCCGCGAGGCCGCCCGCCTGGGGATCAAGGGGTTTGACCTGATCGGGCCGGCGGACTGGCCCACGCTCAAGAAGTACGGTCTCGTTCCTTCCATGTATCCGGGCCCGGGAGGAACCATCCCCGACGCCCTCAATCGCAAGGAAAATCACGAGCGCATCGAGCAGGCGCTGCGCGCGGCCATCGACGAAGCCGCCACTAACGGCGTGCCCAACATCATCACCTTTTCGGGCAATCGCAAGGGCATGGCCGACGAGGAAGGCGCCGCCAACTGCGTGGCTTTCCTGAACAAAGTCAAGGCCCAGGCCGAGGACAAAGGCGTCACCATCTGCATGGAGTACCTGAACAGCAAGGTGAACCACAAGGATTACATGTTCGATCACATCGCCTGGGGCGTGGATGTGATGAAGCGCGTCAATTCCCCGCGCGTGAAGATCCTCTTCGACATCTATCACGCCCAGATCATGGATGGCGATATCGTCCGGAACATCCGCGACCACTTCCAGTGGATCGGGCACTTTCACACCGGCGGCAATCCGGGACGCCGTGACATCGACGAGACCCAGGAGCTGAACTACCGGTTCATCGCCCAGGCGATCGCGGAGCTGAACTACACCGGGTTCATTTCGCACGAGTATTCTCCCGCGCAGGGGCACGACCCGATTCCCACCCTCAACAAAGCGATCGAGATTTGCGACGCTTAGCAGGAGCTTGCCGATACCGATGAAGCGAACTGTTCTACAGGCCCTCGGGACCGCCCTGGCGTATTTCGCCGCGGCCATCGTGTGCGGCGCGCAGGCGCCGGACCAGGCCAGGTCCAAGGCGGTCTTTCAGAAGGTCTGCGGGGTCTGCCACACGCCCGAAAGCGCCGTTACGGTGCGGCGTACCAAGGCGCAATGGCAGGAGTCCATCGACAAGATGCTCTCCCTGGGGGCCCAGGGCACGGACGAGGAATTCACCATCGTCCTGAACTACCTGGTGGCCGAGTACGGCAGGGATGCGGGGAGCGGCGCGGATGCCGGTGCTCCCGCCCGTGGCGCGGGGCGCGGCGGGCGCGGCGCCGCCCCGGTTCTCAGGCAGACGGGAGGCGGAGCCGGACCCGATGACAAGCACGTGGTGGACGACGCTGCCGCCGACCGCGGCCGCAAGGTATGGGCCGCCGAATGCATCAACTGTCACGGCACGTATGCCAGGGGCACCGATAACGGCCCCAACCTGATCCGCTCCGAACTGGTGTTGCACGACCGGTACGGCAGCCAGATCGGGCCGTTCCTGAAGAAAGGCCACCCCATGCAGAGCGGCGCCCTGAGCGCCGGCTTGAGCCCCGTCCAGGTCTCCGAGCTTTCGCATTTCATCCACCAGCGGGTGTACGACACGCTGCGCGGGTCGCCGATCTTCCAGGTGCACGATGTGGTCACCGGCGACGCCGAGGCCGGGGCCGCGTATTTCAACGGCGAAGGCAAGTGCGCCACCTGCCATTCGCCATCGGGAGACCTTGCCGGTATCGGATCGAAGTACGACCCGGCCACTTTGCAGGGAAGGTTTCTGAGCCCGCGCCCCTTGGGTGGCCGCGGAGGCCGTGGGGGAAGAGGCGGTCCGCCGGCCGCTTCCGCGGGCAAGCAAATGACTCTGACCGTGACACCGCCTTCCGGGCAACCCGTGACCGGAGTGCCCGTGGTGTTCGATGACTTCGACGTGGTCGTCCGCGACGCCTCGGGCGATCTCCATTCCTGGACGCGTACGCCGGCCCTCGAGGTGGTGAGGAACGATCCCTACGCCGCGCACGATGAGCTGCTCGAGCGATACACCGACAAGAACATGCACGACATCGTGGCTTACCTGGTGACCCTCAAATGAGATTCCTCCGCACTCTCGCGTCCCTGGCGCTAGTTTCCGCGGCGCTCCCGGCGCAACCGGGGCTGACACCCGCGAAGCTCCTCGAAAAGCCCATCGATACCTGGCCGATGTATCACGGCGACTACTCCGGACGCCGATTCAGCACCCTCACCAAAATCAATTCGTCGAACGTCAAGGCGCTGGCCATGGCCTGGTTCTATCGGACCGGTGTCGGCGGCATCAAGGCCACGCCGCTCCAGATCGCGGGCGTCCTGTACTTCTCCGCGCCCGACCATGTGTGGGCGGTGGAGGCGCGCACCGGCCGGGAGCTGTGGCACTTCGCCTGGGAGTCTAAGGGCGGCATCCACATCGGCAACCGCGGGGTTGCGGTATACGGCAACTGGTTGTATTTCGAGACTCCGGACTGCCATCTCGTCTCGCTGAACATCAAGGACGGCAAGGAGCGCTGGCGCAAAACCATCTGCGATCTCGACCAGTTCTATTTCGGATCGGTGGCGCCGCTGATCGTGAAGAATCACGTCATCGCGGGCGTCAGCGGCGACGACCTGGACCGGCCCGGATACATCAGCTCCTACGATCCCGAAACCGGAGAACTGCAATGGCGCTGGTATACCGTCCCGCAGAAAATGGGCGAGCCCGGCTCCGAGACCTGGCCCAACGAAGACGCCATGAAGCACGGCGGGGGCATGACCTGGCAGGTGCCCACTTACGATCCGGAATTGAACCTGATCTACGTGACGACGGGCAACCCGCAGCCGGTGATCGCGCATAAGAATCGCGAAGGCGCCAACCTGTTCACCGGATCGGTGGTCGCGCTCGACCCCGGCACCGGCAAGATGGCGTGGTATTTCCAGGCCTCGCCGCACGATACCCACGATTGGGACGCCACCGAGGTGCCCGTGCTCATCGACGGAGAAATGAACGGCCGGCCGCGCAAGCTCCTGGCCCTGGCGGCGCGCAACGGCTATTTCTTCGTGCTCGACCGGACCAACGGCAAGAACCTCGTCACCTCGCAGTTCGTGCCCACCAACTGGGCCAAGGGCATCGACAAGAACGGCACCCCGATCCCCGATCCGGCCAAGATGCCGCAGATCGCGGGCGCCCTGGTATCGCCCAATCAGGGCGGGGCGACGAATTGGCCGCCTCCCACCTTCAGCCCTCAAACCGGCCTCTTCTACGTAGGCGCGTCGCGCGCCTACAGCGTCTACTACATCTTCGACACGGACGAGAATCCCCAGGGATGGGGAGGCACCGACCGCGGCGGCGGCAGCCTGGGCTCCATGGTGCAGGCCATCGACTACCAGACCGGCAAGATCCGCTGGAGCCACCGCTGGGAGTCCGGTGGCCGCGCGGGATTAATGAGCACCGCCGGCAACCTGGTCTTCACCGGTGACGGCTCGAACAATTTCGTGGCCCTCGACGCCGCCACCGGGGACCCGTTGTGGCACGCCAACCTCGGCGCGTCCGTGGGCAACGGCCCGATCACTTACGAACTGGACGGCACCCAGTACGTGGTGGTCGCCGCCGGTGACACACTGTGGGCCTTCGCAATGCTGAGTCACTGAAGGCCGGGGGGTCGCCATGCTATCATCCTCGACAAGACGAGCCAAAGGAGGATGAGCGTGCCGGACCAAATCAGGCGAATCGACTATTTTTATTTGACTGTGCCGGATAAGCCCGGAGAGGGGGCACGAGTCCTGGCTGCACTGCGGGCTGCCGGGGTTAACCTGCTTGGCATCTCGGCTTTCCCGCACCGGGCGCGCAAATCCCAATTGGACCTCATCCCGGAAGATAGCGCCGCCTTCAGGAAGGCGGCCAAAACCGCGGGGCTCGTGCTGAGCAGGAAGAAGACCGGTTTTCTGATCCAGGGCGAAGATCGGCCGGGCGCGGTGGCCGATGCCGTGAACGCATTGGCCCAGGCGAACATCAACATCATTTCGGCGCAGGTCTTCTGCGCCGGCGCCGGCCGCTACGGAGGCATGCTGTGGGTCCCGGCGCCCGACCTGCGGAGAGCCGCCAGAATTCTTGGCGCTACCTCGTGGCAAACGCCGAAACTCGCCGCGCAGCCGGACGACTACCCGAGTCCGTTTGACGGGAAATGACGACGTTTGCGCGAGTTCACCACCGGTATAAACTTGCGCTCCAGGTCCACCCGGCGCCGATGGAAGCGAACAGGAGCAGATCGTTCTCGTTGATAAGTCCGCGGCGGTTTACCTGGTCCAGCAGCAGCGGGATTGTGGCGCCGGCGGTGTTCGCGTGATTCTCCAGATTGGTCTGGATTCGTGAATAAGGGATGTCGAGTATCTGGGCGGCGCGCTTGAGCACGTGCGCGGAGGCCTGGTGCGGGATGATCATCGAAACATCTTTGAGTCCCAGCTTGTTCATGCAGAGAATCTGCTGAATGCACTCGGGCAGCGCGGCTGTGGCCTTCTCGAAAACCGCCCTTCCGTTCATGGTGAAATAGGCGTTCTCCGGGAAGATTGTGAAATCGTTCATTCCCTCGCCGTCGGCGAAGAGAATGCTGGAGAACAGCCCATTCACCCGGGAGGACTTCTCGAGTACCACGGCGCCGCTGCCGTCGCCGAAGAACACGCAGTTGCGGTGCTTCCAATTGGTCACTTTGGAGTAGGTGTCGGCGCCGATGACCAGCACCCGGCCGTACACCCCGTTCTGGATGAATTGGCCGGCAATCGTGATGCCGTAGAGAAACCCGGAACACACCGCCGCCACATCGAACGCGGGGCATCCGTTCCGAATGCCCATCTTGGCCTGCGCCATGCATGCCGACGAGGGCACCTTGCGGTCGGGTGTCGAGGTGGCCAGGATGATGAGGTCGATTTCGTTCGGTTCCAGGCCCGCCGAAGCGATCGCGTTCAGCCCGGCACAGGCGGCCAGGTCCGATGTGAATTCCTCCGGGTCCGCGACATGCCGCTGGCGAATTCCCAGGGTTTCCACGACCCACTCCGGAGTGGTCGGCAGGTCTCCGACGATTTCTTCGTTTGTCAGAATCTTGGCCGGAACATACGAACCGGTCGATTTGATGCGGACGCTGTCAAACCGGCTGTTTCCGATTGTCATGATGCCTCTCTTCCTGCAACGGAAAGTCGTCATTCGCGAAACGCGGATTCGTTCGACGAGGGCGCGGAATCCAGCGTTTCTGCGAGCATCCCACAGTTCCCCGCCGGGGTGCTGTGGGTATTCAGGAATAAAAGAATAGTTTATCCGAATATGGCAGCGCGGAATCAAGGAAAATGCGGGATTCGCTGCCACGAGCGGGTGGTTGGTGCTGTAAAGTACGATTCGCGCCGGCGCTCTATTCGTAGCGCAACGCGATCGTCGGATCGACCCGCAGGATGCGGCGGGCGGGGATGTAACAAGCCAGCATCGCGATGGCCACGAGCACGATGGCGACCGCGGCGAACGTGGGCGGATCGGCGGCGCTAACCGCAAAAAGGAGATTCGCCATCAGCCGGGTCAGGCCGAGCGATAGGCCGATGCCGATGGCGGCGCCCGCGCCCGCGATCTTGACTCCCTGCGCGAGAATCAGACGCAGCACATCCCCGCGTTGCGCGCCCAGCGCCATGCGAATTCCGATTTCGTGCGTTCTCTGCGCCACGGAGTAGGAAATCACGCCGTAAATTCCGATGGCCGCCAGGACCAGCGCCAGCCCGCTGAAAAGCCCCAGAAGGATGAGCGTGATGCGCCGTGTCGAAACCGAATCGCCCACCAGTTTTCTCATGGTCGCAATGGCGAAAATGGGCTGGTCTTTGTCGATGGAAGCGATCGCATGGCGAATCGCGGAAGTCAGCGCCGCGGGATCGATTCCCGATTTCACCACCAGGTTCATCTCGCTCGGGGCCGATTGCCGCAAGGGAAGGTACACTTCGAGGCGCGATGGATTGGCCAGCCCGTAGAGTTTCGTATCGCCCACCACGCCCACAATGGCGATCCATTTCGGCGGCTTCGCCGATGGACGGCCAAACATGAAGCGCTTGCCCACGGGATTCCCGCCTGGAAACAAGCGCTGGGCTGCCATGGCGTTGATCATCGCGACGCGCGGCGCAGTCTCGCTGTCCGCGTCCGTAAATGCGCGGCCGCCGAGCAGGCGAACGCCGAGCGTGCTCACATACTCCGGGCTGACCCTGTGTACATCCGGATGGGGAAAACTCCCCGGCTTGGGCAGGGCCATGCCCTCCACTGTGATGTCTGTGCGCGAATGATTGTCCGTTAGCGGGATCCCGGTTCCCAACGCCGCGGCTTCCACGCCGGGCAGCGCCCGGACGCGGTCCAGCACCTGCTGCCAGAAGTTCAGCACGGCGGCATCTTTATCGTATTGCGACGTGCGCAGACTCATTTCCATGGTGAGCACACGGTCGGGCCGAAAACCGGGATCCACAGAAAGCAGGCGATAGAGGCTCTTCATCATCAGCCCCGCGCCGACCAGGAGAATCAGCGCGAGCGAAACCTCCGCGATCACCAGAACGTTGCGCCAGCGGCTTTGCCCCGTGCTCGCGCTCGAGCTTCGGCCGCCTTCCTTCAGCTCCGACTGCACATCCGCCTTGGTCGAGTGGATCGCGGGCGCGAGCCCGAAAATCAAGGCCGACGAGACAACCACGCCGGCGGCGAACAGAAGCACCGCGCCATTCAGATTCACGCTCGCGCCCGCCAGCGTGTCCATCGGGATCAGCCGCGCGATCCCATCGATTCCCCCGGCCGCGAGCGCCAGGCCGAAAAGGCCGCCGAGAAACGCCAGTGCGAAACTCTCCGCCAGCATCTGGCGGACGATGCGGCCGCGGCTGGCGCCGATGGCGATGCGCAACGCGATCTCTTTGGTGCGGCCCGCGGCGCGCATGAGAAAGAGATTCACTACGTTGGCGCAGGCGATGAGCAGCACAAACATCACCGCGCCGAAAAGGACGAGGACCGCGGGACGGACGTCGCTGACGAATACCTCTCGAATGGGCTGGAGCGCGACGCCGAACTGGTCGTTGGTGGCCGGATAGGCCTGTGCCAGCCGCGCCGCGATCCCTTCCATTTCCGCGCGGGCCTGCCCAAAGCCGACACCCGCCCGAAGCCGTCCGGCCACCACCATGTCGCCCCGATTGCCTCTTTCGGCGACACTGGAATTGTCGGTGGCCCACACGCCGATGGGCTCCACAACGTCCGTCTTGTCCACCGAGCGAAATCCCGGCGGCAGCACGCCGATGATCGTATAGCCGCGGCCATCCAAAGCGATCATGCGCCCGATGACGTTGCGGTCGCCTCCGAAGTGCGATTGCCACAGCGGATAACCCAGCAGCACCACCGGCGCCGCGCCCGCCTTTTCCTCGCTTGGATCGAAGTCGCGCCCGAGGAAAGGCCGCACGCCCAGCATCGAAAGGAAATTCGGCGAAACGGCTTCGCCGCTGATGTTCTCCGGTTGGCTGATGCCCGCGAGATTGAAGCTCACTCCGCACACGGCGGCCATCTCCGCAAGAGCGCGGCTCTCGGCGCGCCAGTCGAGGAAATTCGGATAGGAAACGCTGACCGTGCCAACCCTCGGCGTCGTCTCGTTGAGGACCATCAGGCGCGATGGGTCCCGGTATGGCAGCGGGCGCAGCAGAACGCCGTAGACCACGGAGAATATCGCCGTGTTTGCGCCGATCCCCAGCGCCAGCGTGAACAGGGCGACGGCAGTGAAGCCTGGAGACTTGCGCAAGGTCCGCAGGCCGTACCGGAGATCCTGAAACAGAGATTCCATAACGTGAACCCCGCGCGCGTCCCGGCACTCTTCCTTCACCTGGTCGAGTCCGCCGAACTCCGTCCGCACGCGCCGCAGCGCCTGGTCGCGCGGCAGGCCGGACTGAAGATACTTCTGAAGCTGCTGCTCCATGTGAAAGCGCAGTTCGTCATCCAGTTCCCCCTCGGCTGCTTTCCGCCGGAAGAGGGAGCGAACGCGGAAGAACAGATCGCTGAGCATCACGCGCCTCCTACGCCGTCCCGAGCACCTGGGCCACGGCGGCCGTCAGCTTCTTCCAGTCATCCTGTTCCACTTTCAGTTGCCGGCGCCCGCTGTTGGTGAGTTCGTAGTACTTGGCGCGCCGGTTATTCTCGGATGTCCCCCAGCGAGCCTTGATCCAGCCGCGGCGCTCCAGCCGGTGGAGGGCGGGATACAGCGATCCTTGCTGGATGCGCAGCACATCGCTCGAAATCTGTTGAACGCGCTCGGAAATGCCCCAGCCATGCCGGGGTCCGAGATCCAGGGTCCGCAGGATCAAGAGATCCAAGGTGCCTTGCGGAAGGTCAATCGGCATGTATTCCTCTTGTGCTTCTACATGGGAGCATACAGGATCTCTTGTCGAAGCGCAAGGGGTATGCGCTTTTCAGCGCCGCCTCGGCTAACGGCGCGCCACCGCCTCGGCCTTGCGGATGACTTTCTCGCGCAGGTCCCAGGCTTCCAGCGCTCTTTGAGCGCCTTCGCAGGCCATGCTGGTGCTCAGGTGGCGGTCGGCTTCGGCAAAGATCTCTTCGGCCTCCATGTGAACGTTGTAGGCCTCCACCTCCGCTTCTTTCAACTTCTTGGTGGCCAGCTTGATTTTACTGTCGACGTCCCTGGCCTCTTCCGCGGCCTTTTCGTACCGGTGCCTGGACTTGGCTTTGCCATCGAGCGCCGCCTCGGCTTCGGCTTCCTGGTAAGCCTTCTTCAGGTCGTCGCTCCAGGCGTCCTTGACCTTCTTTTCGTATTCATCGAGCGCCTCCCAGGCGGCGTCCGCCGTGGAGCGGGCGCGTTTCTTTTCCAGGAGCCATCGCCAGACTCCCCAGTCCTTGGCCTCGTTGAACAACGATTTGGCCTCTTCTACAGCGGCAAGCTTCTGCATGGTAAAGGCCCAGAATAATCGGCGGCGGGGGGTTTGGGCAAGCACCCGGCGGCACGGCCAAAAAAGAACCGGCCGGGCGGACCCCGGGGGCGCCCCTCCTGTGCCACAATGAATCGGATGTCCGCGTATGAAAACGACCCGGCGTTTGGAAGTGGCGGTTCTTTGCTGTTTGGCGATGCCGGCCGGGCTTCGCGCGCAGCAGGTGAAGCCGCAAACCATGCACGATTTCGAATGCTACGTCCAGTCCGCGGAGGCGCGGATGGCGGCGCGGAAGGCGTTTGTCCTGGCCGAATCCGATTCGGCCCTGAACGAACAGCTTGTCCGCGGCGAGAAGATTCAGACCATCACGGCTAACGGGCCGAACCCGCACAAGGCCACCGGCGGCATGATCTACGACTGGATCGGCGCCGTGTTCATCCCCGGCGCCCCCATGGACCGGTTGGTGCGGATGCTCCAGGATTACGACCACCGCGCGCAGTATTTCCCCGAGATCATCGCGTCTTCCAGGCTGATGTGCCGGACCGGTGACGACCACTTCGGCGCCATGAGCCGGATGAAGGAACCCGCCGTGATCGACACCGAAAGCGATGTGGTGTGGGAACGCTTGGACGCACACCGCTGGGGGTGCCGCTCCTATTCGACGAAGGTGCAGGAAGTCGGAAAATCGCACAATTACCTGCTGGCGCTGAATACCTACTGGCGTTTCTCGGAGGCGGGGAAGGGCGTTTACGTGGAGGCCGAGAGCATCACGCTCAGCGGCGAGTTCGGATCGGTGATGCGCACCCTGGGGTCGATGATGGGAATCAATCCGGAGAAGTCGCTGAGGAAGACACTGGCGTCCATGCGGGAGTCGGTGCTGAAACCGGGGCTGGATATCGCCGCGCCGCCTGCCGGAGTGGCGGACTGCGGGCCGGCGTACCGCCCGCCGGCGTGCGGAACGAATTAAAGGGTGCCGCATGGATTTTGATTTTATCGTGATCGGCTCCGGGTTCGGGGGCAGCGTTACGGCGCACCGGCTGGCCGAAAAAGGATACCGCGTCGCGGTGATGGAAATGGGCCGCCGCTGGACGGCCGAGAATCTGCCCCGGACCAACTGGACCATCTGGCGCTGGATCTGGCGGCCGGAGCTTGGCCTGCGCGGCTTCTTCAACCTGACGCCGTTCCGCCACGTGGTGATCATGCATGGCTGCGCGGTGGGCGGCGGATCGATCACCTACGCCAACACGCTGCTGATGCCCAAGGAGTCGGTTTGGGACAACGGAACGTGGGCGGGCCTGGCGCCGTGGAAAGCCGAGATGCCGGGCCACTACGCCACGGCCCGGACCATGCTGGGCGTCACGGAGAACCGGGTGATGGGCCCGTCGGACCACATCCTCGAACGGGCCGCCACTGCTTGCGGCGCGGGCGGCACGTTTTATCGCACCAACGTGGCGGTGTTCGAGGCTCCGGAGGGCGAAGAAGCGGGCAAAACGTGCTCCGACCCGTATTTCGGCGGGGAAGGCCCGGACCGCGCCACCTGCATCGGCTGCGGCGGCTGCATGATGGGTTGCCGCTACAACGCCAAAAACACGCTGGATAAAAACTATCTGTACCTGGCGGAAAAACACGGCGCCACCGTTTTCGCGGAAACCAGGGTGGTGGATGTGGCGCCTTTGAACGGCGCCCCCGATGGAAGCCAGGGCTACGAAGTGCGGACCGTGAAATCCACGGCCTGGCTCCGCAAGAATCCGCGCCGCTTCACGTGCCGCGGCGTGGTGTTCGCGGCCTCGGCGCTGGGGACCACGGATCTCCTGTTCCGGCTGAAGCAGAAGGGCTCGCTCCCCCACATCAGCGATCAACTGGGCAATCGCGTGCGCACCAACGCCGAATCGCTCATCGGCGTGCGCGTGCCGCACAGCCGCGAGGATTTGTCGAAGGGCATCGCCATCGGCTCGGGCATGTACATCGACGAGGACACGCACATCGAGGCGGTGCGTTACCCGGAAGGCTCGGATGCCATGGGGCTGCTGGCGACCCTGTTGACCGAGGGCCGGCCGGGGTGGCATCGCATCCTGCTCTGGATGTGGAACCTCATCCGCTCGCTGGCGCGCCACCCGTGGAAGACGGCGCGGTGTCTTCATCCTTTCGGGTGGGCCCGGGAGTCGCTCATCATGCTGTGCATGCAGTCGCTCGACGGCCACATCGACATGCGGCTGGGCCGGCCGTGGTTCTGGCCGTTCCAAAAGATGCTGATGAGCCGCGGCAAGAAGATTCCCACGTTCATTCCGCGGGCCAACGAGTTTGCGCACAAGATCGCGGAAGTGGCCGGCGGCACGGCCATGAGCATGGTGACGGAGATTCTCTTCGATGTGCCCGGAACCGCGCACATACTGGGCGGGTGCCCCATGGCGGGTTCGCCGGAGCAAGGCGTGGTGGACGGCCGGAACCGCGTCTTCGGCTACCGGAACATGTACGTGTGCGACGGCTCGGTGCTGGCCGCCAACCTGGGGGTCAATCCGAGCCTCACCATCTGCGCCCTTACGGAGCGGGCCATGAGCTACGTGCCTGAAAGAGCGATGGAGTTACCGAGCCGCGACCGTTAGGAAGCGGTTATTCCACGATGTTGCGGCCGAAGTTGAAGCAGGGGCCCACCGAGAAGCGCACCGTGAAGCGTCCGTCCTTCAGCAGGTCGTTGAACAGGTGGTCGTAAACCAGGTCGGATTGCACCCGCCAGGCCACGTGCTTGGAGAAGAGGATGTCGAAGCCCCCGCCGAAGCCGTAGTATCCCTGCCAGTCCGACTTCTTGCCGGCCGGCGCCAATTGCTGAACGATGGCGGCGGCGATGGGGTCGCCGGGCGTCGGCTTCGGCGTCGCGGTTTCGTGCACGGCCCCGAGGTCTGGCCGTAGGAACAGGGTCACTTTCGAGAAATGGCGATATGCCAGTTGCGGACCCACGGCGAAAGACTGCGTTACCGAGCTGGCCGGCACCACCAGCGCATATGTAGGCGGGATCACTTTCGCCGCCACCAGTCCGGCAAGCTCGGCGCCCAATGTCTGCTGCAACGCGACGGGCAGCAGGTCGGGGTTTAGGGTCAAGTCGCCTTTCGAATAGCTGTAGTCGAACCCTATCGAGACCCAGGTCTTTGGCCTCACGCCGATTTGCGTGTGAAACCCGTTTTCGGATAGGCCGATGTGCGGGCTGTCGAGGAACGTATACCCGGTGAACAGGTCATAGCGGGTGACAAACGTCTGCTGCCCGTAAAGAGGCGCAGTCAGAAGAAGCGCGGCGGATACGAGGAGGAGCGCCGTCTGCCAGGAGCGGATGGATGCGAGCATGAGATCTAACCTCCGAGACCGAATTAAGCGGCTTTTCCACGGAGGCGTTGGACCGGGGCCTTCGCCCGGAAGACGCCGTGGTCTTGACGGATGGCCGCACTTGCAATTGTTTCAGTTTGCGCGTTTCAGGTCAAGCGTGTCCGAAATCCCGATTGTGGGGCTGTCCTCCCCAATTCCCTATTAAGAAGCTTATGCATGATCGGGAGCCTCGAGAACACCGTTGGCGGCGCCCGGTTTGCGATCAAGAACCGGTTGAGCGACGCGGAACCGGTGGGCCTCGGCGGCATCCGGATCGACGGTGACCCGGTGGCCCTGGCTATGGCCAGGACATCTCGGACTTTGACCGGGGTGAACGCGATGGCTCCTGAATCACGCGCACACGGAAGTTATTTCTAGCCGGGCGGCTGCTCTTTTGCGCCATGTGAGCGCGATGCGTTTACCATGGGCCGCGACCCCAAGCAGGTGTCCCGAACTGCCAGTATCCGATTCAATTCGCGAATTCTGAGCGCCGCGACCTCTGGCTCACCCGCCGTGGGTCAGAGAGCAAGAGGTCCGCTGTAAGATGCTTATTTTCAATCTCTTACAACTTCAGACCAAATGCACTCCCAGCAAGATTTATCACTTACGGACCATCGTCTATGAAAATATTGACATGCTACCAGGGTGGTAGGAGTATAGTATCAGGTAAAATAGATCTGTTATTGCTAAATTCTTACGGGAGCTGCCTCGAAGCGCCAGCTTCCGATGGTGGGAGTTGGGACAGCCGCCGCGCGAGCCACGGTCGCGCCGCATAAATGAATTGAGACATCGCGCCAGTCGGAGACTGCCGTTGTCCAGGGAGCATCGTGGCCAAACGGCTCGGTCCGCCCCGTAGTGTCCTTACGGACGTGGAAAGCCATCAGAAGGAGGAACCGCATGCCAGAGAATGTGCCATCGCTCAGTGAAGACCGGATTGGTTACCTGGAAGGGCTGGTCACGCAAGCCAGAGCCGCCGCCGCTGTCTTCACCCAATACACGCAAGAGGACGTCGATCGCATTGTCAAGCCGATGGTCACGGCTGGCATGGAGCAGGCCCAACATCTGGCCCGCCTGGCAGTTGAGGAAACCAGGCTCGGGGTGATGGAAGACAAGGCCATGAAGAACATGGTGGCCACCGAGTTTGTCTATAACTACGTCAAGGACAAACGGACAGTGGGCCAGATTCGCGAGTTTCCGGAACGCAACCTGGTGGAGGTAGCCGAGCCGATCGGGGTCATCTTCTCGCTCACGCCGATTACCAACCCGACCGCGACCGTTCTCTTCAAATGCATCATGGCCATCAAGACCCGGAACGCGGTGATCTTCAGTCCCCATCCGAAAGCCTGGCGCTGTTGCCGCGAGGCCATGCGCATCATGTATGAGGCGGCCGTGAAGCACGGCGCGCCGGAAGGCGTCTTCACGTGCCTGGAATCGCCCACCCTGCCGGACAATGTCTACCTCATGCACCACAAGCACGTCGCCCTGATCGACGCAACCGGTGGGCCGGGCGTTGTCAAAGCGGCCTATAGCTCGGGCAAACCGGCGCTCGGTGTGGGCGCCGGCAACACGCCCGTCTATCTGGAAAAGACGGCGGACCTCGACATGGCCGTGGTGGACATCCTCACTTCCAAAACCTTCGATAATGGCACGATTTGCGCCTCGGAGCAGACGGTGGTGATCGATGATGAGATTTATGACCTCGTCCTCAAGAAATTTGCCGGCCTCGACGCGCATATCTGCAGCGCGGAAGAAACGGAGCTGCTGGGCCGAACGGTGATCGATCCCGAAACCGGCTTCGCCAGGCCCATGGCGATTGGCCAGAAAGCCACTACCATCGCCAGCGTGGTCGGTTTGTCGGTCAAGCCGAACACCAGGCTCCTGATCGCGCCCATCCACGGTGTAGGCCGCGCGCATCCCCTCTCTGTCGAGAAACTCTTCCCGTTGCTGGCGGTCTACCGGGCGCGCTCCGTCGATGAGGCGCTCAAGGTGTGCGTGGACGTGAACCATGCCGGCGGGATTGGCCATACCGCCGTGGTCTTCTCGCGCAACGATGAAGTGATCCGGAAGTTCAGCGAAGCGCTCAACGCGGGGCGCATCATTGTGAATTCTCCGGGATCCGTAGGCGCCATCGGCGGCGTTTACAACGACATGGTTCCCACGTTTTCATTCGGGTGCGGGACCGGCGGCGGCAACAGCACCACTGATAACGTGAATGTGTATCACTACCTCAATATCAAACGTGTGGCCCGGAGGACCCAACAGCATATGTGGTACCGCATTCCCAACCAGATTTACTTCAACCGGAACGCCGTGGAGAATCTTGGCCAATTCCCGTCCCGTTCCACCATCATGGTGACCAGCCCGGTTTTGGAGCAAATCGGCCACGTGGACATTGTCCGGCGGTACATTCCGCCCCAGACTCACGTTCATGTCCTGGTCATTCCCGACGCGGAGCCCGAAGTCAAGGTCGTCATGCAAGGAGTGGAAGAACTCCGTTTCTACAAAGTCGACCAGATCGTCGCGCTAGGCGGCGGGTCGGTGATCGATGCCGCGAAAATCATGCGGCTCCTGTACGAGTCTCCGGAGGCCAACCTGGAGGAACTGGGTGCGCCGTTCCTGGATATCCGCAAGCGCGTAGCCGAATACCCGACGGAAAAGACCAACCGGGCGCGGCTGATTGCCATCTCCACAACCAGCGGAACCGGGAGCGAAGTCACTCCCATTGCCGTTCTGATCGATAAACAGCGCAAGCGTAAGGTGACCCTCGCGGATTACTCGCTCAGTCCGGACGTGGCCATCGTCGATCCGCAGTTCGTCATGTCCATGCCGAAAGGCCTGACCGCCGATACCGGCATTGACTGTTTGACCCACGCTCTGGAAGCCGCGGTTTCGGTTTACTCTTCGCCCTACACCGACTGCAATGCCATGCAAGCCATCCGCATGGCGTTCAAGTTTCTGCCCGTCGCATACGAGCATCCCGGCGATGAAGAGGCGCGCAGCATGATGCACAATGCCGCCTGCCTTGCGGCGCTTGCCTTTTCCAACGCTTCGGTAGGGGTGAATCACGCGCTGGCGCACGCCTTCGGCGCCCGCTTCGGGGTGGCCCACGGTCGCGCCAACGCGCTCCTGCTGCCGCACGTGATTGCGTATAACGCGTCCGTGCCCTCCAAGTTCATGCCTTCGCCGCACCAGAAAGCCTATGTTGCGCACAAGAAATACGCCATGATAGCGGACCTGCTTGGCCTGGGCGGTAACACGATTGCAGAAAAGGTGGACCACCTCGTGGCGGCTACCGAACAGTTGCTCGACCGCCTGGCAATTCCGCGTTCCATCGCCGATCTGGGGATCTCGCAGGAAGACTTCGCGCGGGCGGTGCCCGAGTTGGCCGAGATAGCCTTCGACGATCCTTCGTGGCGGCCGACCAACCCCCGCATGCCCCTGGTGAGCGAATTGGCCGACTTGTTGTGGAGCGCGTATCGCGGGCGGCGCCAGCCCAAAGAACCAACAGAGAAGGATGGTTTTGCGTATGCCGATGAATACAGTCTGGCTCAAAAGTGACGAAATGGGAGCGGTTCCTGCGTTGCAGGAGGCCATCCAGCATCTTGACGGCGCCCGAGGAGAAGTGGTCCTGGATTTCTCCGGCGTCGAGCGGATCGATGTGCGTGCGCTCGGGGCGATCGAGGAGTTAGCCGCCAGCGCCGACACGAAAGCCGTCAAGGTTGTGTTGCACAACGTCAACGTCGCGGTTTATAAGGTGATCAAGCTGATGAGGCTGGAGCCGCGACTCTCCTTCCGGACGTGAACTGAAAGCCACTTCATTGCGGGCGTAGTGCTGGCCGCAGAGATTTCCCTCGGCGCGGCGATTTCGGCTTCCGGCTGGGTGTCGGCGCAGGAGATCTGTGCATCCACGAGGGCGTGAGGTAGAGCAGCGCGTTCCACTGCACCGCGGCGAAATCGGCGGCCTTCAGCGGCGTGTGAAAGAAACCGAAGCTGGCCAGCCAGCGGGTCACGAACTCCCGCGCGATCACGTGATCCACGCGGACGTCGGCATCGACAATGTCGTGCAGAACTCCATCCAGGGTAAACAGCACCTTGCGGAACATGAACAGGGCGGGGGGAAACCGCACCCCTTCCAGCGCGATATCGTCCAACAGCCGCATGGCGTCCAGGATGCCCGGCGAGTCGTTCTTCGGGAGGCCGGCGAACAGGCCCTCCACGTGCCGGCGGATCAACCGCTCCCGTTTCCGCCGCGCGCCGGCGCCGCGGCTCAGCGCCAGGACGGCATCGCCGACTCCATCCGGGTTGCGCAGGATCGTCATCAGGGCGAGCATCGCCAGGTGGCGCCGCAGCTCGAGGCTCAAGTGTTCCGCCAGCGCCCAGTCCAGCACCACCAGTTCGCGGTTGGGCTCGTCGTACAGGAGGTTGCCCGCGTGCGGGTCCGCGTGGAACATCGACGGATCCTCGCGCGAGAAAAGCGGGGCGGCCACCAGCGCTTCGATCAACTGCGAAGCGATGCGGCTGCGCCGTATGGGCGAGCGGCGGCACGCGTCGGTGACCTTGACGCCGCGCTCCTCGCTCATGGCCGTGATCTGCGCGGTCGAGAGCCGCTCGATGAGGCGCGGCACGCGGATGCCGATGCTCGAGCGATACATGGCGAGCGCCGCGGTCAGAGTGGCCTGCTCGCGGGGAAGATCCAGCTCGTGTTCCAGCATCGTCCGGACCTCCGCCATCATGTCCGTCACGTCGCGCACCGCGAAATCGTAGCCCCGGTCCGCGGACGTGAGATATTCTCCCACGCGCTGGAGCAGGGTCATGTCTTCGGCGAAGCACTCGGGGACGTGAGGCTTGATCACCTTGAACACGCCGCGCTCGCGCTCCCGGCCGGGATTCTTCCAGGTGAACCGCAACACGGCGCTGACGCTGGCTTCCGAAAGGATCGAGGGCGCGATCTCCACGGACAAGGCTTCGAGCCGCTCCCCCAACTGCTCGACGATGATGGCGCGCATCTCTTCCGCGGTGACGTCGCGCATGCCGTTTTCGAGTTGCGACAGCGCGGTGCGCAGCGACGGATCCAGGCGGCGGTTGCGCGCCAGCACCTGGCCGAGTTTCTGAAGGCCGGGCATTCGCGAAATCAGCCGCAGGAGGCGCGTCTCGGGCGGCGTGCCGGCGGGCAATTCGTATTGCTCCACCAGCTTGGTTGCCAGGCGCCGGTCCGAAAGGCGCGAGAAGACGAATTGGAAGATGTCGCGGACGATGGGACGCCAGCGCCGGGCGGCTTCCGGCACGAGGAATTCGACCGGCACAAGCTGCGTGACCCAGTCTCCGATCTGGTCGCGCCAGGACTGGCCGAAAGTTTTGAGCGCCTCTTCGGCGGCGGCGATGCGGCCCGTAGTGGAGCCGGCGGCGAGCAGGGGCGCGAGGATGGCTAGCTGGTCCATGGTCTTATGCTCGTTTGCGCCGCGCGTGCGGCTTCTTCTGGCGCGCCTCCAGCTCGGCTACGCGGCTCCGCAGTTGTTCCAGCTCGGTCTCGGCGGGCGCGTTTGGCGGGCCGGTGAGAAGATTCTTCATCAGGTTCAACGGCGACAGGGCCGCCGAGCGCACGTCGCTCAGCCGGGTCTGCACCGCATCCTGCACCTTCTGGTAGGCATCGAAGGCGGACTTGAGATACCACATGATGAATTCCTGGCCCGCCCGGTCGGAGGCGAGGATCAACTGGCGCAGAAGCTCGAGCGGCAGCGTGGGGCGGTCCCGGGCATCTTCCACGATGATCTGGGTCAGGATCACGCGCGTCAGGTCTTCACCGGTCTTGGCGTCGACCACCTGGAGGTCGGTGCCTTTGCGGATCATGGCCGCCAGGTCCTCCAGGTTCACGTAACGCCCCGAGGATGTGTCGTATAGCCGGCGGTTGGGGTATTTCTTGATGACTGCGCGGGCCTGTTCCACGAGCACCTCGCCTGCTGCGCCGCGCTGTTCCGTATGGCCGCGCCCGCCCCCTTGGGCTTCTCGCGCCGCTCCCCGGCAACCGCGCCTGCTGCGCCGCAATATTCTTCATTTCTATATTGACACAGAAACGAACTGGAGGTATAGTTTTCTTAGATGCTGCAATGCAGCATTTAAGGAGTCATAGAATATGCCAGCCAAAGCCAAGGCCGAGCCCGCCAAGGAGCGGGATTCTTCGGCTATTTCCTTGCTTTCGGAGTGGGTGCGGCAAGGCACCGAAAGCTTTTTCGCCACGCAGCGGATCCTGGCGGATCTGGTGATGCGGCAGAACGCGAAAACCATCAACGGGGTCCGGGAGCAGTTGGCGAGTGCGATTGCGCTGCCGGTTACCACCCTGACCGAAGTGGCGGGCGAAGGGGTATCCAGCTTCATCGCCGCCCAAAGAGTGCTTCTCCAGCTCGCCCAGAAGGAGAACGAGATTCTGCTGACCGGCGTCAAAGAGCGCGCTACCGGCGGAGCGCCCGTGGCCGCGATGACCGATCTTCTGCGCCGCGGCGTGGATACCTTCATCGAAATGCAGCAGCATTTCCTGACCATGGCGGCCAAACAGACCGACACCTGGATCGATTCCACCAAGGCGGGGAAGCCGTTTGACGGCAAGGGCCTCGCCGAGCTTGCGCGGGACGGAATGGATACCTTCGTGCGCGGCCAGAAGAAGATTCTGGACGTGCTGGCCGAGGAGACCACCCACGCCACCGAAACGGCCGGGAACGGCAAAGCACACGTCGTCGCCAAGAAGACCGAGTTGACCGAACTGGCGCGCCAGGGCGCCGAGGCGTTCATCGATGCGCAGAAGAAACTGCTGGACGTGGCCACGCAACAGATGACGGTCAACGTCAAGGCGGCGCGCAAGACGATGGCAATGATCAATCCCCTGCCGGCGACCACCCTGGCCGATTTGACGCGCCAGACGGTCGATGGCTTCGTGACCGCGCAAAAGGCGCTGTTGGACGTCATGTCGAAGCCGGTACACGAGCATCACGAGCATCACGAGCATCACCAGCCCGCGCGCAAGCCCATGGCGCGGAGGCGGGCAGCGGCTCCGAAGGCGACGCCGGTCCCGGCATAGGGACGGCTTCGCACAACCGGGGGGACAGAATCGGCTGTCCCCTCTTTCGTAAATACCGTTACGTGTTGTCGTGCGTCGCCCGGGCAGCTCCGTTCACGGGGAGATGCCCGGGCGAAACGAATTGCTCGTTTTCCGTCGAGCCGGCCAGAGCTTCCGTGGCCGAATGGCCGCCGGCGATGGTGGTCTGCACGGCGTCGAAGTAGCCCGTTCCGACAAAGCGCTGGTGGCGGATGGCCGAGTAGCCGTCGCTCTCGGAAAGGGCGAACTCCCTCTCCTGCAGGTGCGCGTACGCGGTCATGCCCGTCCGGACGTAATCGCGCGCCAGCTCGAACATCCCCGCGTTCAAAGAGTGGAATCCCGCCAGCGTAACGAATTGGTATTGGTAGCCGAGCTGTCCGAGCTGCCGCTGGAACTCCGCGATCTGGTAGTCTTTGAGCAGCTTCTTCCAGTGGAACGAAGGCGAGCAGTTGTAGGCCAGCAGCTTGCCGGGGTACTGCCGGTGGATGGCTTCGGCGAAGCGCCGCGCGTGCTCCAGGTCGGGCGTTGACGTCTCGCACCAGATCACGTCGGCATAAGGCGCATAGGCCAAGCCTCGCGCGATGGCCGCCTCGACTCCGCCGCGGTAATAGAAGAAGCCCTCCCCGGTCTTTGAGCCGGTGAGGAACGGCTCGTCGCGCGGATCGATGTCGCTCAGCAGGAGCCGCGCGGCGTCGGCGTCGGTGCGCGCGATCAGAAGCGTGGGCACGTCCAGGACGTCGGCGGCCAGGCGCGCGGCGATCAGCTTCTGCACGAACTCGCGGATGGGCACCACTACCTTGCCGCCCAGGTGCCCGCACTTCTTGGCGGAGGAGAGCTGGTCTTCGAAATGCACGGCGGCGGCTCCGGCTTCGATCATCGCCTTCATCAGCTCGAACGCGTTGAGCGGCCCGCCAAACCCGGCTTCCGCATCCGCCACGATGGGCGCCAGCCAGTATGGTCCGCTCTTGCCTTCGGACCGGCAAACCTGGTCGGCGCGCAGCAGGCCGTTGTTGATCGACCGAACCAGCGCGGGCACGCTGTTGGCGGGATAGAGGCTCTGGTCCGGATACATTTGGCCGGCCAGGTTGGCGTCGCCCGCCACCTGCCACCCGCTGCAATAGATGGCCTTGAGCCCGGCCTGCACCTGTTCGATGGCCTGGTTGGCGGTGAGCGCGCCGAGGCTGTTTACGTAAGGCTCGGTGTGCAGGAGGTGCCACAGCCGCTCGGCGCCCAGTCTGGCCAGCGTGTATTCGATCCGGATGGACGGCCGAAGCCGCTCCACCTGCTCGGGACCATAGGGCCGGACGATGCCCTGCCAGCGTGAATGGTGCGTCCAGTTGTGTAGCTCGGCGTTTTGATTCACTGATTTTCCCCGGCGCCCGCTTCCTGGCGGTCGAGCTTCTGCGAAGCGGTACTGTCTCAGTAGATGCAAAGCACCGGCGCGGCGCAAACGTCGTGGGGCGCGGCGGGCGAGTCGTCCGATCCGGACCGGCCGAGGGGTGAAATCTACCGAAAGGCGGTAGCATTTGTGGCTGAGGAAGCTATCTGTGATTGCAGCGCAAAACCAACCCGTGAGCATTGTGCCGCCCATGACGGAGGCGCAGGAGCCCATTCTTTCACCGCAAGCGGTTCGATTCCTGGTGAGGCTGTCGAACCTGTTCGAATCCCGCCGCCGCCAACTGCTGGAAACGCGGCGCGTTCGCCAGGCGGAAATCGACAACGGGCGGCAGCCCGATTTTCCCGCGGAAACGGCCGACATCCGCAAGGCGCGGTGGAAAGTGGCGCCCATCCCCGCCGACCTGATGGACCGCCGCGTCGAGATCACCGGTCCCACCGACCGCAAGATGATCATCAACGCGCTGAACTCCGGCGCCAAGGTGTTCATGGCTGATTTCGAGGACTCCAACTCGCCCACCTGGGACAACATTCTGCAAGGCCAGATCAACCTGCGCGACGCGGTGAGCGGAGCCATCTCCTACACCAGTCCGGAGGGCAAATACTACGAGGTTTGCGAAAGGCCCGCCGTGCTGATGGTGCGGCCGCGCGGCTGGCACCTGGTGGAAAAACACTTCCTGGTGAACGGCGAGCCCATCTCGGCCTCGCTGTTCGATTTCGGCCTCTTCTTTTTTCACAATGCCCAGGCCCTGATCCGCAACGGCACGGGGCCGTATTTCTACCTGCCGAAGCTGGAGAGCCGGCACGAAGCCCGCTTGTGGAACGACGTGTTCGTGGCGGCGCAGGACAGCCTCGGAATTTCGCGCGGCACCATTCGGGCCACGGTTCTGATCGAGACCATCCTCGCGGCTTTCGAGATGGATGAAATCCTTTGGGAGCTGCGCGAGCACAGCGCCGGCTTGAACTGTGGGCGCTGGGACTACATCTTCAGCTACATCAAGAAATTCCGCAACCATCCGGAGTGCGTGTTGCCCAACCGCTCCGAGGTCACCATGACCCGCCAGTTTCTGGCCTCGTATGTGGACCTGCTGGTGGCCACCTGCCATCGCCGCGGCATCCACGCCATGGGAGGGATGGCCGCGCAGATTCCCATCAAGAACAATGAGGATGGCAACGCGGCGGCGTTGTCGCGCGTTCGCGAGGACAAGCTCCGCGAAGTCTGGGCCGGCCACGACGGCACCTGGGTGGCGCACCCGGGGCTGGTTCCACTGGCCACCTTCGTCTTCGACACCTACATGCCGTTCCCCAACCAGATCGATCGCATGAGGTCTTCGAGCACGACCGCGGCCGATCTGCTGCTGACTCCCGACGGCAAGATCACCGAAGCGGGCCTTTCGATCAACCTGGACGTCGGGCTGCAATATCTCTCCACGTGGCTGGGCGGGAACGGCTGCGTGCCGATCTACAACCTGATGGAAGACGCCGCGACGGCCGAGATTTGCCGCGCGCAAATCTGGCAGTGGATCCGCCACGAGGCGAAGTTGGATGACGGGCGTACGGTCACGCGCGCCCTGGTGAGCGGCATGCTGGAGGGCACGGTCGAGAAACTCGGCGAGTTTGTGCCGCAAGCCCGGCTGGCCAAGGCCGCGCGCATTTTCGAAGAGATGATCTGCGGCGCGGAGTTCCCCGAGTTCCTGACGCTACGAGCCTACGACCAATTGGAGTAGCAGCGCGGCCGCCAGCCCTTCCGGGATGAGGCATCCCTCCGCCCCACTCTCTGGCGCCTCAGCCGCCTGCTGCGCCTCCGATTGCTCGAGACCACGGAAGGAAAGTGGAGAGACACCACCGGTGTGGCTTCGCTGAGCGAGCGGCAGTTCAGCAGCCTGGCGCTGGCGCGCGGACAATCCGACGGGCTACCGCCGGATCGATACGGGCTCGGCGGAGGGCATCCAGGGAGGCATCTGGCCGGCCCCGCGCGTCGTAACGTTTCAACTGCGGATCGCGGTGCACTCGACCTCTTCGCCCCAGTGGAAGATGCGATCGCCGGCCCCTTCCGCCGCGATGAACAAGCGCTCCACAAGCCGCTCGCGCCAATCGGTCCTCACCTCGGAGAGAAAGTTGCCGGTGGCCCTCACCGCCTGCCGCCGCCGGATGGCTAACCGGCTGCCGGTGGTCACGGTCTTCGTACGGATATCGCGGAAAGCGCCCGACGCGCGAAACAGGTCCCGCAACGAATCGGGAGTGAACAGGCACAAATGCCGCGGCGGATCCAATGAAAACCAGTCCGTGCTGAACAGCTTGTGCCCCAGGCTCTGAAAATTCGGCGTGCGCACGGCCATGACGCCGCCCTTCGTCAACAGCCGCGCGGACGCCGCTACAAACGATTTCGGATCGTCCACGTGTTCGACCACGTGGCTGCTGGCGATGGCGTCGAACGATCCTTCCGGGAACGGTGCTTGTTCGATCGTGCCCACGTGTACCGGGCAATTCGCCGCGGCCCGCGCTTCCTCCGCCGCCGCCGGGTCCACGTCCAGGCCGCAGACGTCCCACCCCAGCATGCGCATGATCGCCAGGTAGCTTCCGCTGCCGCAGCCGATTTCCAGAAGCCTGCCGCCCTTTCGATAACTCAGCAGCAATTCGTCCAAACCCCAGGAAACCCGCTGCCACACCGGCGGAACATACATCAGCAGGGAACCGAGGATCGAGCCTGCTCCGCCCGCCTGCAGATGGTCGTAGCCCTTCCTTGCGCTCAAAACCGCCCCACGCAAAAAGGCGGCGCGTTTCGACGATCCCATGCTCGGCGTCTGCTCCCGTTCATGCGTGTAGTACGCGCCGACGTAACAGTGTCCGAAATCCTCCGCAACCGGCGCAGGATTCAGCCACCCCGTGCCGCATTGCGCGCAGCGCATGATGTCCGACTCGCCGGGAACGCCGTATGCGCGATCCGTAATACCCCGATGCAGAACCGTGCCGGAGTGGCCGCACAGCGGGCACTTGGTGACTTCGTGGCTGCGATACGGGGCCTCGCGGCGCGCGGTGGTAGTAGGATCGATCGACGGCTCCATGGAGTTCGGACTTGAACTATTCTAGCGGCCGGCGCACGTCCGCGTTAAGAGTCGAGTGGGAGCCCTTGATCAGATATGCGGGACGGTGCTTCACCTCCTGGAAAATCATGCCTACATAGATTCCGATGAAGCCCAGCAGGACCATGATGATGCCGCTGCTCACCGTCAGGATGATGATCACGGAACTCCAGCCGGGCACCAGCCGATCGACCTCGTTGGTCAGAAAGAACCTCAGGACGTAGGCGACTTCCCAGATCGCGAACACCAGAAACACGAGCCCCAGAACGAACGCCAGCCGCAGCGGGACCAGCGAGAAAGAAAACAGGCCGTCGGCCGCCAGCCGGAGCATCTTGGCCACCGAGTACTTGCTCGTTCCGGCCAGCCGGGTCTTGGGCGCATAGGGCAGGAGAACGCTCTTGAAGCCCACCCAGGAAAACAGGCCCCGCAGAAAACGGTGGTACTCGTTGAACTTGCGCAAGGCCGAGAGCACCTCGCGGCTGATCAGCCGGAAATCCGCCGCGCCGGGACTCAGGTTCACCTCGCCGATGCGGTTCAGCAGCCAGTAAAAGCCGCGGCCCGTGGAGACTTTCAGCGAGTTGGCCGAATCCATTCGCTGGGCTTGCACGATATCGTAGCCGAGTTCGTGCAGCTTCAGCATTTCCGGAATCAGTTCCGGCGGATGCTGCCCGTCGCCGTCCAGCATGACGACGACGTCGGCGTCGGCGTGATCGAGGCCCGCGGTCAGGGCCGCCTGGTGTCCGAAGTTGCGGCTCAACCCCAGGAACTGAACCCGGTGGTCGGATGAGCGAAGCGCTCCTAAGACCGCTTGCGTATCGTCGCTCGAGCCGTCATCGACGTACAGAACACGCAGGTCGTAAGCCAGCCCGCCCACCGCCGCCATCAACGACGAGTGGAGGGCCGGGAGTCCTTCCGCCTCATTGAAGACCGGGATCACGATATCAAGGCGGGGCATCAGCGTGAGGGATTCGGGATGAACTCCGGAACGCGGTAGATCTCCAGGTCGCCGTAAAACCCGTTGTTGACGGTGCCCATCAGAACGGCGTGTTCGTGAGCGAAGGCGTTCCAGTCGCGGCGCAGGCCCTCGTACTCGTTTTCGCCATAGCCGACGCCGTGGACCATCACGCGGTCGTTGAGGATCAGGTATTCCGGCCGGAGTTTGGAGATCGAATAATCGAACGGAGCGCGGTCGAAGGAATAGTACACGCGGTCGTTGAGCGCCATCCAGAAGGTGATGGCGCCGTATGCCGAGGCGCCCGGGGGAATCAGGCGGCGCAGTTCCCGGGCCACGGCGGGATAATCGGCGTTGCGGTACTTGGCCAGCAGCACCACGTTTCCCGCAACCTGCGTGACGATGAGCAGGGCGAGAGCGGCCAGCGCCGCGAGCCTCCACCGGGGCCGCCCGGCCAGCTCGTACGCGGCGGAAGCCAGCAGAAGGGCGAACAGCGGCGCCAGGTCGGCGAAATAGCGCGGAGTCTTGTTGATGGTCGACGACCACCACAAGAGGTTGACCAGCACGGCTCCGCAAAGACAAAGCCCCAGGGGGCGCCACCGGCGCACGGCCAGCAGGATCGCCGCCGCCGCCGCCAGCGCGAGCGCGATGTGGATGCGGTAGGGAATGTGCAGCGGAAGGTTTACCCGCTGGCTGCCGAAGCCGATGAAGTCGGCATACCGCAGCTTCTCGGCGGCGAGCTTGACGGCGTAAGGCGCCGTCGCGCGCTTGATGTAGAGGTCCTGGAAGGCCGCGTAGTGGACCGGGTCGGTGCCGATCCACAGCACGAAAGGAACCAGCATCAGGGCGGCGACGCCGGCCACCGCCCAAACCCGCGCTTGCCGCCAGACGCTTGTGCCGAACTCCACGAGCATGAACACGCCCAGCGCCGCCGCGACACCGATCCCGTTCACGTGGAAATTGAATGCCAGGCCAACCGACAGCCCGCTGAGCATCGCCAGCGGGATCGAATTGCGCCTTCTGCTTCGGACATAGAAGTACAGCGCGGCGGTGAACAGGACCAGGATAAAAGCTTCGGGGCGCGCCGTTCGTGCGGCCGAGAAAACAAAATTGTCCGCCGCCAGCAGGAAGGCCGCCGCTACCCCGACCCAGGCATTGACCAGCTCCGCGCCCAGGAGAAATACCAGAAACACGGCCGCCACCGACGAGGCCAGCGAGAACAGCCGCGCCTGCCAGACGTCCATACCGAACAGGCGGAACGATAGAGCCAGCGACAGTGGCATGGCCGGAGGCCGCGTATCCACCTGCGAGAAATAGTCTCGCTCCGGAAAGCTGGAGAGCCGCAAACGGCCCTCCCGGGCGAATGTGCCGCCGGAATCGGAGTACCAGCTTTCGTCTTCCACCCAGCGCGTCTGGAAAAGGATGACGGCTTGCGCCAGCAGCAGCAGGCAGGCGGCCGCGGCGAGAAGACGGGGTCGTGCCAGCTTGCCGTGCTCCTGGGACTTGACGTCCAGCGTCGTCAACATGCCTTCCTGCCCAGGACGCAGACGTTGATCATGCATTTTCGGAGCGGCTGAAAATGACCGTCGCACCACCGTGACAGCCCGTGAAGAGGCACCTGAAACGGAAACAGGTGGAGCCCGTACTCCTCCACCACATCCACCCCCGAAGCTTTCAGCGTCTTGCGCAGAGTCCCGAAGGTGCTGAAATTCTCCAGCCCGTCGAATGGCCGCAGCTTCAGCAGCGTCGCCGCGCGCACCAGCGGGTACCACACGACATTCGGCGTGCTGAGCGACAGCCAGCCTCCCGGTTTCAGTACCGCGGCCATCTGGCGGACAGCCTCCAGCGGGTCGGGCGTGTGCTCGATGCACTCCGACGAGAGCACCACGTCGAAGCGGTCCTTCCCGAAGTGCTGCGCGAGCGAAAGCGCATCGACCTGCTCGCAGCGGCAGCCGACGGATTCCTTGATCCTGCTCAACAGGCCTTCCCCGATATCGCTGGCCGTCACCACCGCTCCGCGGTCCTGCATGCGGCGGCTGAAAAAACCAAGCCCGGCGCCGACTTCCAGGGCCTCCCGCCCGCTCAGCCGGTCGGGTGGCAGGAATCGGTCCACGAGGATTTCGAGGCGGCGCTCCGTATCGTACTGCGAAAGCGCTTCCTGAAACCGATCGCCTAACCGGTCGTGGCACAACTCTTTGTCACTGATGGTTCTCACGTGGCGTCTCCGCGGTGCGGTCCCCTTGAAATTAACATCCCCAACCAGGTAGTGCAAGAGTACCGGGCTACAAACGGCTACACCGGCTACACCGGCTAGGCCGCCAGCCACCCGACCAGCCGTGTGAACAGCGGCTGCATGGAGCCGGGCAGGGTGCGCGACAGGTGGCCGAACCGTTCGCGGTCCGCCTTATCGAGCGCGCCGGTGATCCGCAGCATTCCGCACCACACCAGCGCCCCGCAGAGTATCGCCGCGGCCAATCCCGCGTGCCCGGGGATCAGGCGTCCGACCGGCACCACCACCGCCGCCATCGCCGCTCCCGAAAGCGCGATCCTGCCGAATTCCGCCAGCCGCAAGTCCGTGTGAAACACGTGCCGCACCCGCATCCAGATGGCGATCGTCGCGGCGGTCTGTGCCAGTCCGTTGGCCAGCGCCGCGCCGGCGGCTCCGTGCGCCGGCGTCAGCAGGAAGTCCAGCCCGATGTCGAGAGCCCCGCAAACACAACCCACCCAGATGAGAAACCCCTGGTTTTCGGTGGCCTGGAGCAGCGCCGACGGCGGGTACATCATGGCTTTCGAGATCGCCAGCCCGGCGGCGATCTCGAGCACCGGGATCATCGCCTGATATTTTTCGTTGTACAGCAGCGAAACCAGCGGCCCGCTGATCGAGGCCACTCCCACAAGCAAGGGCACCGCCAGCAGAAAAGCATACTTGGCGCCGGTGATCGTGAGATTCCGCAGCCGCTCTTCGCCGCGCCCGTATTGCGCCATGATGGTTACGTTCAGCGAGCCGCCAAACGCCGTCGGGATCATCAGCAGCCGCTCGGAAATGTTGAAAGCGATCGAAAAGAACGTGATCTGCCGGGGGTCGTGGTTCATGAACCTCAGCACCGCGATGTCCGACTTGTCCCACACCACCATGTTCAGCACCAGCAGGGCGAGTCCTTGCCCGGAATACGCGTACATCCGCTTCTTCAATTCCGGCGAGATCTTCCCCACCGGTATGGGACTCAGCATCTTGCGCACGCCGATGAGCTTCAGCACCGCCTCCAGCGTGGCGCCCCCCGCGTAACCGGTGGCGACCCCCACCAGGCCCCAGCCGACCCACAGGCTGAACAGCGTGAACACGATGTTGAACGCGGCGCCGATGAGTGAGGGCACCGTGTTTCGCCGCAGCGCCTCCGCCGCGTTGTTCGCGTTGGACGCCACCAGGCCGATCATGCGCGGCGCAATGCTCATGACCAGAAGAACGGAGATTACGCGGGAGCCTTTGTCGCCCCAGCCCAAAACCAGGACCAGAGCCGCCACCGTGATTGCGGCCGCGATCGCCAGTTGCACTTTGAGCGCCGCGTTGTAGATCGCGTGCGCCACATCGGGCTCGCCCCGGCTCAGGTACTCCGCCATGTACTTCTTGATGGTGACGGGCATGCCGAACGACCCGGCGGCCGTCGTGATGTTAGTCAGCCAGAAGACGTAGCTGAAAGTCGCGAGACGCTCCGGCCCGATCACGTTGGCGACCACCACCGAAGTGAAGAAGGCGCCGACGACGCCAAAGAGCAATTCCAGCCCGTACCAGAAGGAATTGCGCGCGACTGTCTGAGAGCTGTTGACCCCGCTCGCCGGTTGGTTGTCCAAAGACGATACCCGCCCCGCTAAACCGCCCTTCATCATGATACCCGGGTGGGGCATGCTTTAGCTCAATGCCATTTAGTTTTCCCATGGTGCGAATCCTGCGGAAATCGTGGGGCGGGCAATCTTGCCCGCAGCCGCCTTTTAGGCGGCTCCTTCGGGCAATGAACGAACCTTTGTGCTCGGCAAGGCCGGCTGAAAGCCGGCTGCAGGCAGGATTGCCCGCCCCACTATTTGTGCAGATGTTCGCCCTGTGGCCCCCTTTGTTAGAATTGGGCGAATGCCGGCCGGAAAGCGCGAATTCCTTGCGCGCCTCAGTGCTCGCACGGGCTTCACCTCCGTGCTCGCGCGGATGCCCAAGCGCAGGGTGTTGATGATCCTGAACTATCACCGCATCGGCAACTCAGGGGACACGCTGTACGATCCCGGCGTGTTCTCGGCGACGGCCGAGGAGTTTGACGAGCAGGTCGGCTTCTTGAAACGCCGCTTTCATATGGCAGGGCTGGATGAGGCCGTGGCCATGGCGAACGGCGAATCTCCGCTCCGCACCAGCGTGCTGATCACCTTTGACGACGGCTATCTGGACAACTACACCTCAGCATTTCCGGTCCTGCGCTCGCATGGCGTGCCGGGCTTGTTCTTCCTGCCCACGGCGTTTGTCGGAACTTGTCATCTGCCTTTTTGGGATGTAATTGCCTATATCGTCAGGCAAAGCCGAAAGAAGGTCATTTGCCTGGAGTACCCGGAGCCGGCGAGATTCGACCTGGAAACCGAAGGTGTACCTAACTCGCTGATGAAGATTCTGCGGCTCTACAAAAGCCCGGCCACAACACAGCCGGACCGCTTTCTCGAAGATCTTCAGAACGCGTGCCAGAGCCCGGCGCCGCCGCCGGAAAGTGAGCGCCGCTTCCTGAATTGGGAAGAAGCGCGGGAGATGCATCGGGCCGGCATGGCATTCGGCTCGCATACCCACAACCACGAGATCTTGAGCAAGCTTCCGCCCGCGCGGCAGTGCGAAGAACTGCGCCAATCCCGCCAGATCCTGGAACGGGAGTTCAGATGCCCGATCGACGTGCTCTCGTATCCCGACGGAGGACGCAACGCGTTCTCGGCCGAGACCATCGACGCGCTCCGGCAAAACGGCTACCGGGCGGCGTTCTCTTATTACGGGGGGATGAATCGCCCCGGAGAGCTTCGGCCGTTTGACTTACGCCGTTGCGGTGTCGAGCGTCCCAGCCATGCCCGGTTTCGCCTGCAAACATCGCTGGCGGCGATCGCCGGGAAAGGCTGGTTTTGACCGGTCACTTTGCCGCGCTTTCCAACCCTTCGACGCTGGTCACGATAGCCCCCGTGCGGCGCAGTTCGAAGGCGCCATCGTCGCCCGTGCCCGTGACGCTGTCGGCCGTTTCCGAATCCACACGCATGAGCCTCCACTTCTTGGCCAGAATCGCGCGGTAGGCCGATAGATACTTCCTGGCGCTGTCTTCGCTGTCCCATTCCACGGCGTACAGCAGCACCACGCGCCCCGCTTTTTTGTTCTCCCGCAACTCGAAGGTGGTGCCGCGCCAGTGCGGCGCGATCTCGGCGGCGGTCTCCCTGCCGGAGTACTGCTCGAGCAGGATGCCATGCTCCAGCTCGCCGAGCGAGCCTCCCACCAGGCCCTTGTAGCCGCGCGGCAGGTGTGTGTCGGGCAGGTCCGGCTCGGTGGGCTTCACGTTGTCGAAGTACTTCTCGGGATGAAGAATCTGCTGGGTGGAGAGCGGCGGCTTGCGGAACACCTCGCCGAACGACGCCAGGCCGTCGCGCTGGAACAAAGCATTCTGGAACAGCATCCCCTTGGTGTAGGGAAACACCAGGGTCATGCGCAGGTACAGCGGCGAGCTGTCAAAGACCGGGTACTGGCCCGCGCCGCTATCGCTGAGGCTGCTCATCATCCCCACCAGCGCGGGCGAATCCTTCAGGGACTGCCCGTTCTTGCGCGCCAGGTACTCCGACATCAGCCAGGTGGCCTGCCCTTCCATCACCGCCAGCCGCGCCGTCGCGCCGTCATCGCTCTTGCGGCCCTGCTTGATGAACCTGGCGAGGTTGAAACTCTGGTCGGCGAGAGCGTGCGAAAGCTCGTGCGCCAGGACCGGCTCCTGGGTATCGGAAGGCGTCGTTTCGGTGATGAAGAGTTTCTTCTTGTTGTAATCGTAGAAGGCCGCCGCCTGTTCCGTCAGCAGGTCCACGGTGTTCTTGGCCAAGTCGAAATCCTGGGGCACCAGGCCGAACTTTTTCAGGGTGAGTTCCTCGGCGCGGATCTCCTCGGGGCTGGCGACGTCTTTCACCCGGTCCTTCAGGAAGCGGTTGATCTGGTCCTTGGTGATGAAATCGCAAGGAACCGGGTGCTTCAGCTCCATCCCGGAGATCTGGGTGAGTTCGCGCGCGATCCGGTTGGCCTCGCCGCAGAGCTGCTTCGCGCGAGGGTCGCTTTGGGCCGCTGCCAGACCAGCCGAGACCAGCAGCAGCCAGAGATCACGCCGCAATGGAATGCCTCCTCAAGCTCCAGCCGAACGCTGCCGAGGCCGCCATGGCCAGGACGCCGCCCACAGCCACGGTGGTCCGCGCGCCCATGCGCCCCGCGAGCGCCCCGGCCGCCAGGCTGCCGAACGGGCCCAGGCCGACCACAGTCATGGCATACAGGGCCATGATGCGGCCGCGGTATTCGTCGGGGATCAGGGTCTGGATGGTAGTGTTGGCCGAGGCCATCTGCCGCATCACGAAGTATCCGATCACGGGCATCACGGCGAGCGAAAAATAGAACGACCGCGAAAGGGCAAACGCCAGGTACGCCGCTCCGACGGCCAGGCCCGAGTAAACCATCACCTTGGGCAACTCGCTGACCTTAGTGCGCCGCGCCAGCACCAGCGTGCCGGTTACCGCGCCGATCCCCATCGCGCCCATCAAGAAGCCCAGCCCGCGGGAGCCGTGGCGAAAAATCGCGTCGGCGAAGAACGGGATCAGGACCAGCACCGGCATTCCGGAAAGCGTCGCGGCGGCCATCACCGCCAGCACCCGCCGCACGGCGCCGTGGTTCCAGGCGTAGCGGAAGCCATCCACCAGGTGGTTCCACGGCGAATCCATCGTCCTGCGCTCGAAGGCTGGAAGCCGCATCGCCCAGAGGCAGAAGATGACGGCCAGGAAGCTCACGCCGTTCAGCAGGAAGCACACCCCCTCGCCGACGGCGGCAACCAGCAGCCCCGCGACGCCCGGCCCCACCACGCGCGCCATGTTGAACACGGCCGAATTCAGCGAGATGGCGTTGATCAGGTCGTCCTTACTGGTCATGTGGATGACCAGCGCCTGGCGGCCCGGCATGTCGAAGGCGTTGATGGTGCCCAGCACGCAGGCCAGCGTCAGAATGTGCCATACCTGGACGCGGCCCGAGAGCGTCAGGGCGGCGAGCACGAAGGCCTGCAACATGGAGAGCGTTTGCGTGAGGATGACGAGCTTCTGCCGCGAGAAGCGGTCCGCCGCCAGGCCGCCCAGCGGGCCCAGCGCGAACACCGCGATCTGCGAGCAGAACCACGCCGTGCCGAGCAGCAGCTCCGAATGCGTCAGCCGGTAGACCAGCCAGCTTTGGGCGACGTTCTGCATCCAGGTGCCGACCAGCGAGATGATCTGCCCGCTGATGAAGAGCCGGAAATTGCGATGGCGCAGCGCCCGGAAGGTATGCGGAACGCCGCGCGGGACGGGAAGGGGGAGCGGGAGGACCGTCTCGATTTCGGGTGTAGTCCGCGGCGGCCCCATCTGTCCTTCCCAGGATAGCGCGGTACAATGAGAGATCGATCTCACCTTGCGAGGAGTAATTTTGGCGGACGATAAAACGTATAAGGCCGAGTATCTCGGCAGCGGCACCTTCGTGATCAGCAAGCCCAAGCGGAAGAAGCACAAGATGCGCCAGACGGCGTTGAGGAATCCGCAGCGGGGCTCGCGCAAGTAGAGTGCCCGTGGGGCAGGTCATGCCCGCTCCTCCATGTTGATCAGCGGCCTCGAACTTCACTCCATCGCGATCTCCGATCCCCCGTTGCGCAGCTCCTACGGCCGACATGCGCCCTTCGCGTTGCGCACGGTGGTGGAGCTGAAGACCGATTCGGGCCTGACCGGCATCGCCGAAACCTACGGCGGCGATGGGCCGAGGGCAGGGCTTGAAGCGGCGCGGCCGCGGGTCATCGGCATGGATCCCTTCCAACTTGCGGGCCTGAACCGCGACCTGCAGGCCGAAGCCGGCAGGGAAGCGGCGGCCGCTCCCGGTGGCCGCAGCCAGACCTACCTGGTGCCTGGCGAGAACCCGCTCGACCGCCACGCCCGGACGTTTGCCGCCATCGAGATCGCCTGTCTCGACCTGATCGGCAAGGCCTTCGGAAAGCCGGTGTGCGACGTCATCGGCGGGCGCGTGCGCGACGAAGTGAGTTTCTCCGCGTACCTTTTCTATAAGCACGGCGGCGCGGACCCCTGGGGCGAGGTGCTCGATCCGCAATCCACGGTCCGCGAATGCCGGCAGATGATCGCGCAGTATGGGTTCCGCGAGATCAAGCTCAAGGGCGGCGTGCTGGAGCCCGAGATCGAGATTGCCACCATCCGCGCGCTGCGCGAGGAGTTCGGCGCGCCGTATCCCTTGCGGATCGACCCCAACTGCGCCTGGAGCGTGGATACTTCCGTGCGGGTCGGGCGCGCGCTGAAGGAGGAACTGTCGGGCGGCGGCTACCTGGAAGACCCCTGCGCCACGCTGGAAGGGATGGGCGAGGTGCGGCGCCGCCTGCTGGCGGAAGGCAATGCGACGCCCGAGGCAAGCAACGTGGCGGTCACCTGCTTCGCCGACGTGCCGCGGGCCAAGGAGCTGGATGCCGTCCAGATCGTGCTTTCGGATCCGCACTACTGGGGCGGCATGCGGAGCGTGCAGCACCTGGCGCACATGACCGGCGTGCTGGGCATGGGGCTTTCGATGCACTCCAACTCGCACCTGGGCGTCAGCCTGATGGCCATGGCGCACGTGGCCGCGGCCTGCCCGAATCTGACGTACGCCTGCGACACGCACTACCCGTGGCAGTCGGCCGAAGACGAGATCGCCGCGGGCGGGCGGATTCCGATCGTCAACGGGTGCGTGAGAATTCCCGAGAGACCGGGCCTGGGTGTGGAACTGGATTACGATCAGCTTGCCCGCGGCCGCGAGCGCTACGACAAGATCCCGTACCGCAAGCGCGACGACGAAGCCGAGATGCGCAAGCACGTGGACCCGAACTGGCGCCGCACGCTGCCGCGCTGGTGAGGGGGTGACGCATCGGGTGACGAATCGGTCCGAACGTGGGGCCGAAAAATCGCTTCGGTTCAAGTCATTCTGTTTCTTCCAGTTGCGGGGATCGACCGGGCTATTGGTGACGCATCTGAGGGTCTTTTTTGCAAGTTGCATCTCCCGGGTTCGGGGCTTCAGAGATCGAGTTCCGTGGGTGAAGGTATCCTGGTCCATAGCGCCCCAAAGCGTTGTTCTCGATTCCAGTCTGGCACGGCGACAGGCGGCAGCAGGACCATTTCGGCTAATCGGCTCTGAAAATACAGGGGAAATAAACTTTGAAAATCTGTGAACGCCCCAGGGCCGATTCCCGCAGCGGGGGATGAAACGGGCCCGAACAGGCGTATGATTATGCCGTCGCGAACGTGACAGGAGGTCGGCGTCAGTCTGGAGCTTTCTG
>Ga0116223_10000020_pt1 | contig 211777 bp, 193 predicted proteins | sample Sb_taG_3_FD_90092 | JGI IMG/M metagenome (GOLD analysis project Ga0116223, IMG submission 90092) | Peat soil microbial communities from Weissenstadt, Germany - Sb_50d_a_PC metaG | ecosystem: Environmental > Terrestrial > Soil > Wetlands > Peat | place: Germany: Weissenstadt | collected... | reverse complement strand
TCGAGTGCAGCCCGTCCACAACCCCATGACCCGGTTTTGGTGCAACGGCGAAAATCATTTCTCGCAGATGCCGCGCCCGACGCCGCATTTCGCCGGATTCATCGACTGGAATCAATGTTAAGCCTGCGTCGGAGTCTTGTTACGTAACTGTGAAAATCGCGCACTTCCCGCGTCCTGCAAGGGATTTGGAATTCAGCCTACGTGGCGACAGCCGCCTTCGGCTGTCCTCTCAGGTCGAAGACCTGGCAGTATTGATTCGGATTTGGGAGGATCGACGGCACTCGTCGAGCTTCGCTCGACAGACAGCCGAAGGCGGCTGTCTCCACATGGGGCATTTTTCGGGGTTAAGCGACGTCGATCATCTCATCGACCAGTTGTTTGTCGTTCTCGTCGCTGCCGGTCAGCTCGAAGGAATTGGTGATCGCGGCCTTGCCCTTTTCCACGCTGGTGATGACGTAGGAGCAACCGAACCAGTGCGCCTCGGCCAGATCGGTGGACGACCAGCGAGGGGGATGATCGGGATGAGAATGGTAGAAGCCGACGATGTCTTCGCCGCGCTCGCGGCCCTCGCGCTGGATGCGCACCAGTTCACGCGGATCGATGTTGTAGCGGTTGTGCGCCGAGTCCGTACGAGTGTTGCCAGCGCGCGCAGTTGAGGTTACGGTCCGGGTTCCGTCGTCGTCCATGTGGCCGAGCAGGACTCCGCAGCATTCGTGGGGATAGGTTTTCTCGCCGTGGCGGCGGAGGGCGTCGTAATCTTGACGAGAGAGTTTCAACATGGGTTGAATGGTGCCAACGAAATCAGAACCCCCACCCTCTCGCAAAGAACGCGAGAAGGATGGGGCACCCTGTGTCATTCATCAACCTTCGGTCCAGAATCTCTCACTCAGATACTTGTCACCCGAGTCGCACAGGATGGTCACCACCACCGCTTCCTGCCCTCGCTTCAGCGGAAGGTCGCGGGCAATCTTCAGGCATCCGACGACAGCCGCTGCGGCCGAGATCCCAACCAGCAATCCTGCTCCGCGCGAGAGTTGCCGCGCCATGGCGTACGCGTCTTCGGTCGCAATTTCGAGATTCTGGTCGGCCAGCGTTGGATCATAAATCTTCGGCACGATCGCGCTGGCCATGTGCTTGGCGCCTTCGATTCCGTGAAACGACGAGTCCGGTTGCAGCGAGATGCACTTCACGGCTGGATTCAGTTCCTTCAGCCGCCGCGTCGTCCCTACAAACGTTCCGCTGGTCCCGAGCATCGAGACAAAATGGGTCACGCGTCCTTGAGTCTGCTGCCAGATTTCGTTGGCGGTGCCGTGATAGTGCGCCTTCCAGTTGGCCTCATTCGAATACTGGTCGGCGTAGAAGTACTGCTCAGGATGTTTGGCGGCCAACTCGCGCGCCATGCGGATCGCGCCATCGGACCCGTCGTCGGGATCGGTATAGAGAATATTCGCGCCGTAGCCCTGCAGGATTTGTTTGCGCTCGCGCGAGACATTTTGCGGCATGCAGAGTGTCACCGGGAATCCTTCGGCCGCGCCCAGCATGGCATAGGCAATGCCGGTATTGCCGCTGGTCGCATCAAGCAGGATCTTGCCGGGGCGGAGTTGCCCCGTCCGCCGCCCCTCAGAGACAATGTTGGCCGCGGCGCGGTCTTTGACCGATCCGCCAGGGTTGTACCATTCGGCCTTACCCAAAAGTGCTACGCCCGGCAGTTCGGCAGTCAGCGCATCCAGACGCAGCAGCGGAGTGTTCCCGATGCGTTCGATCAGGCTGTGGCCGAGCGTTTCGCCCAGTCCTGACGCCACATCCTGTGGTCCGCCGCGCTCTGCCCGAGTCGACATTGGCGCCATTTTGGATGATCCGTGTGCCATATTTGAACCGAACCGCCGTGACCAACGTAATGTGCTATAGGATCGGAAACACGGTATGTAGTACTTTGTTTAGACGATCTGTTTAGATGAATCAGGTTCGCCCGGCGATGCAGCTCGTGTAAAGTTACGCTCGGTCCTTATCTACATTGCATCTAATAGACGAGCATACGCCGACAAGGAAAGGTTGAAGTAAAAAGCAAATGTCCAAGACAATTGAAGCACGAACCTATGAGGAAGCGCTAGCCTGGCTGCGCGACAATGGGTTCGACATAACCGACGCGCCTGGCACCAACGGACGCGCCTTCCTGCGCAAGTACAATGTGTCGGCCGCCATCCAAAAGACTCCCGACGATCTCGTCAAGATTTTCGCGTACCCTGGCTACCTGATCGGCAGCGAGATTTCGAAGCTGGTCAACCGCGGCTACCAGCAATTCCTGAAGACATCGAAGACCGAAGTCGCGGCGACCGCCGACCACCTGAAAGCGCTGCATTCCTTCGCCGAAGAGCTCAAAGTCGCCCTCGGCCTGCCCAGCCTCTACAACGAGTCGCTCGGCACCGTGAGCGAGTCCTACCACTACGACCGCATTGAGGATCGCGACAAGGCAGCAGTCGACCGGCCGAAGCGCCCTTGGGAAGTCGCGGGCAAAGCAGCGGCAGCGGCGGCAAAGAAGGGCCGAGCATAGAGCTACGCAGACAGTAGCGCCACCTTAACCCTGCGAGAGTCAGCGCAGGACGGCGTTGCAGATCCTCTGCTAAGCCGCTTTCGCCATTGTCTCCGTCCTCGGCGCGTCGACTCGAAAGCGCTTTACCGCAAGAATCGCCAACACCACGAATACCGCCATTAAGACAATCTGCGTGACCAGGAACGGTGGTTCCGATTGTGTCGGCGCCAACGCTTTCAAGGCCGGGACCTTCCGGAAAAGCTGGACGATCAACACAAACACATTCAGATAGAGAGCAATTGTAGAGTTGATCACATAGGCCGAACGCCAACCGCCAACCATGCGCCGCATGTAGCGCGCAACGATCGCAACCGCCAGTACGACCAGTGACACGATGCCGACCGCGTGCGACGGCAGGAATTCGTGGACTGGAAAGAAGAACCCAGTCACGCTCGTCGCCACCGTAGTCGCCAGAAACAGCGCTGTCCCACTGTCCATCCGCTCGCTGCGAAGCATTCCATACAGCACGACGAGTCCCGAACCAATCCCCACCAGGCTCAAAACGACGTGCACGAGGGTGAATGTCGTCATACGGAACCTCCAGGTTCACGACTGAAATGTTGGAGATTGTACACCCTATTTCGATTCGGAGACCGGTTGTCAGTTGCGGCTCAGTTTCGGCGCGGTTTCCCTCTTTGCCTTGGGTTCCTGGTGGCGTGCGTTGGCGGGGAGCCAAAGAGGGGTACCCGGTAAGAACTCTCTCCAAACCGTATTACTCTTCAACGACTCGTGGCACCGCGGCGAGCCCTGTGACTGGGCTCCGGTCCTCAGCCTTGCGGGACTTGGGCCAGGGCGAAAAGGGTTCTTGCGATGTAAGTGACCAGCAGGGCAACGATGCAGGCTGCCACTAGAGGACGGTATTGCGTCTCCAGCAGGTCGGCGAGCACTCCTGCGACGAAAATAAACAGGAACGGAATGGCTGCGAGCAGGAATCCCGCGCCGGCCAAGTCGGGATGAGCCATCCCCAGAGCGAAGAACAGCACGGAGACGAGCAGGGGCGCGGTGTTGCCAAAGTAACGAGTGCGCGGCCACACTGAATACGTCACCAGGGTGACCGGAAGCGCCAGCGCGAGTGCGGGACAGGCGCGTCCAATGTGCACCGCGACCTGCTTGTAGACTCCGAGGACGGTGAATCCGCGCCAGGTAGCTCCCCAGAAAGCGGCGCGACGCATGCTCTCGGCGAACGCGTGCGGATGGAAGAAGTACACGGCGAACAGGAGAGCGAATCCCACCACGCAAGCCGCGATCCAAATAACTAGCCCTGCCTGCCGACGCACGGGAGCGACATAGAGCAGGAACGCCAGCGCCATCGGTACGAGGACGATGAGCGAGAACTGCGATCCGACGGCGATGGCGAGTGAGACTCCGAGCAGCACGATGCGCCGCCAGTTCCACAGCACGACTTCGTGCGGAGCATAGAGCGTGTGGGCGACCGCGATCGCTGTGAAAATGGTACCAAAGGCTCCCCAAGCCGCTGCAATTTCGGGCTCGGTGTGCCAGACCGCGCTGGCCTGAATCAGCGACGGAGAAAAGCAGTAGAAGGTGAGCGCGACGAAGCCTCCGGCGTTACCGCAGAGACGGCGCGCGACGTACCACAACGACGCGCCCAGAAAGACGCCGCAGGCGAGGAAAGGGAGTCGAGGCAGCCATCGCCAGTACGTTGCCGATTCACTGGTGAAGTCCTGCGGCCAAGCCAGCAACGGCGCGGCGGAAACGAGGTAGAGCAGCGGCGAATGCTCAGTGTCGAAACCGGTGTCCTCGGTGCGGAATGGATCTTGAATGATGCCGCCTGCCGAGTCTAGAAAGGGAGCGGCGGCAATGCCACGGCCGTGCCACTGCTTCCACCCCTCGCCGATGCGGACGGCTTCAGAACCGTCAAGCCCGTGAGGGCTGCGCAGCTCGGCATGCAGCAGCCACAGGACCTGGACGAGGAAGGACAGCAGTAGGAGTCCCGCGAGAAATTGCGGACGGCCGAAGCGTTCGCGTGTGAAATATGGACGCATAAGGTCGAGCCGAGTGTTTTACCATGTCGGAGGCCGTTTGCGGGGAAAGATATGGTGCGAGTCGGTTGGAGTAGCACGATTTGTGTCAGGACTTTGCGCTAGCAGGTTGCAAAAATTTGTATCGGGGCACGGCTTTCCAGCTGCGCCGATTGAGTGGACAAAGACAACCCAGCTTTAGGCCGCTGCTGCTCTGCTAACGCAGCGGCTGAAGCCGTCGAGAGGCTCGCTGCAGTTACGGCATCGCTGAAGCGAAGCCCTGATACGAATCTCTCTCAACACCGCGCCGCTGCAACAGTCTGCGGCGAGGGTCTGCGAAGAACGTTCTGCTATGAGCGATCTCGAGGTCAAAACGGAAAGCAGTCGGGCGCCAGCGCCGTCTGGTCCTGAGTTTGCTGTCGCGACCCAGCCTTCGTATGCGCGTACGCTGTTTCTGGGTCCGGAGGGCCTGCGCCCAGGTTGGGGATTCGCGTTTTATGTGGCGATGTTCTATCCGTTGCAGTGGCTGGCGAGCAGGCTGTGGTTCGGGGACGTGAGAGTTGGTGGTTTGTGGTCTGAACTGGCGGACGAGTTCGGAACGCTGGTGGCAGCAGTGATCCCCGCGCTGGTGCTGGCGCGAGTCGAGCGCCGTCCGTGGCGAGTGTATGGATTGCCGCTGAGGCAAGCGTTCGGAGGGATGTTCTGGGTTGGCGCAGTGTGGGGATTTGCCGGGATCAGCGTGCTGATGTTCGCGCTATATGGACTGCACGCGTTTACGTTCGGTCATGTCGTGTTGCATGGCGCGCGCATTGCACGGTTCGCGGCGTACTGGGCGGTGATGTTTCTGCTGGTTGGACTCTTTGAGGAGTTTCTGCTGCGGGGATATTCGCAGTTCACGTTGGCTCGCGGGATTGGGTTCTGGCCTGCGGCTGTTGTTCTGTCGTGTGCGTTTGGGTTGATTCACCTGCGGAACGTCGGCGAACAGTGGACGGGGTTGCTGGCCGCAGCGTTCATCGGCCTCTTCTTCTGCTTGACTCTACGGCGCACGGGCAATCTCTGGTTCGCTGTGGGATTTCACGCGGCGTGGGATTGGGGCGAGACCTACTTCTACTCCGTGCCCGACAGCGGGATGGTTGCTCCGGGTCACCTGCTGAGTTCGTCACTGCACGGAGCGCAATGGCTCAGCGGAGGATCGGTTGGGCCCGAAGGCAGCGTGATGTGCTTTGTGGTGATCGCGATGGCGTGGATTGCGTTCGAGCGGACACATCCGTCGGCGCGCACGAACCCTGAGACATCGGTGTTGCCGGCGACAGCGGGTTCCTCGTCGCTGCGCTCCTCGGAATGACAAAGCTCCAAAATGGCTGTGGGTTGCGCGCTTCGGAGTGACGCGGTTGATTCGTAGGTTCCAGTTTGGGAGTTGAGCGGCGGGAAAGGCGTCGCGGCGCAGGTTGGCTTTTCCTGACGCCCTATACTGATTTCATGACCCCAGAAGCGGATCTGTTGACACCGTTGCGGCGCTACTGGGGATACGGTACGTTCCGGCCGTTGCAGGAGCGGATTGTGCGCAGCCTGCTGGCGGGACGCGACACTTGCGTGGTGATGCCGACGGGCGGAGGCAAGTCGCTCTGCTATCAGCTGCCCGCGGTGATTTCGGGCAAGACCGCTGTCGTGATCTCGCCGCTGATTGCGCTGATGCAGGATCAGGCGGCGCAACTGGCACAGATGGGGATTCCGGCGGCGGTCCTGAACAGTTCTGTCAGCAGCGAAGAACAGAGCCGGGTCACGCGGCAGGCGCGAGAGGGCGCTTACCGGCTGCTGTATCTGGCACCGGAGCGGCTCGCGCGCGGCGACACGCTGGGATGGCTGCAGCAAGTGCCGATTTCATTCTTTGCCATCGATGAGGCGCACTGTATTTCGGAGTGGGGACATGAGTTCCGTCCGGAGTACCGGCAGTTGAGCAGGCTGCGCGGGAAGTTCCCGGACCGTCCCATTGCGGCGTTTACAGCGAGCGCGACGCGACACGTGCGGCACGACATTCTGGCGCAACTCGAGTTGCGCAATCCCGACAAATACATTGCGAGCTTTCACCGTCCGAATCTGCGCTACTTGGTGCGCGAGTGCGACAGCGTGGAGCAGACTGCGCTGCTGGTGACCGCGCTGCGCAATTATGACGAGGGGAATGTGATCGTCTACTCGCCCACGATCAATAAAGTGGAAGAGACGGTGGATTTCCTAGAGGACCAGGGCATTGCGGCGGTGGGGTATCACGCGAAGATGGACAACGCGGACCGGCGGCGCAATCAGGAACGTTGGATGTCGGATGAAGTGAGGGTGCTGGTGGGCACGATCGCGTTTGGGCTGGGGATCAATAAGGCGACCGTGCGTGCGGTGATCCATCTGGCGCTGCCTAAATCGGTGGAACAGTTTTATCAGGAGGCGGGACGCGCGGGACGGGATGGAAATCCTGCCGACTGCATCTTGCTCTGGCGGAAGCAGGATGCGGGACTCCTGGGGTATTTTGCGAATCAGATTCTGGACTCGGCCGAGCGCGACCGCGCCTGGCAGAGATATCACACGATTCGGGCGTTTGCGGAGTCGGGGAAGTGCAGGCACCGGCAGATTTGCACGCACTTTGGGGAGACTCCAAAATGGGCGTCGTGCGGAGCTTGTGATGTGTGCGGCGGAGCGCCACAGTGGCTGACGGAAGTAGTGACTCCGGCTGTTGTGCGCAGAGCCTTTGTGGGCGCGGGTTCTGGTGGCACGCGGGTTGTGGCGACTCCAGCTGGGGAGGCAGACGTTCCTGCGGCAGAGTTGGAATTGCGGGAGTATCTGCGGGAGTGGCGGCGGACGACAGCCAAGGAGCAGGGCGTTCCGGCGTACGTGGTGCTGCATGATACTTCGCTCGACGAAATCTGCCGGTTGCGGCCATCGTCCATCGGCGAGTTACTGACCGTCACCGGTATCGGCGAGCGAAAAGCGGACATGTACGGGCATAGGATTCTTGCCGCTCTGCAGCGCTACCGGGAAGGCGCGCGCGCGGCTGAACTGCCGGAGAAGAAAACAGCCCCGGCGCTGGAGACTTTGCGGCTGCTGGCGGAGGGAAAGAGTTTCGAGGAGATTGCGCAGATTCGCGGGCGGCAGATCGCGACGGTGGTAAACGCCGTGGCCGGACTGGTGGAGAAAGGCGAATTGGAATTTCGTGCGGAGTGGATCGATCGAAACAAGCTGGCTGTGATCGAGGCGGCCTGCGCGAAACTCGGACTGGAGCGACTGGAACGCCTGAAGACGTTGAAAGATGCCCTGCCTCCGGAGATTACATACGACGAAATTCGGTTGGTCGTGGCGCGACTGCGGCGCGAAGGAAGTCAGAAGAAGGCATCAATTCCGGCATGAAGAGCGGATTCCCAGCTGGTTAGGGCAACTCTTCCCTTGCCGGCCAATCCAACTTTAGGACTCCCGGCGGCCGAGATCAAGTCCAGAAGCCACTTAGGCAGCCGGAAGCTTGCGCCATGGGTGTACAATTTCGTGGGTTCTGAATTCCCATCAAGCATCAGCATTAGAAGCAAGTAGTGAAGCCAGTTCTTGGCATCGCTCGTGACGTTCCCGTGCGGTGAAGCACATTAACTTCTTCGAGAAGGGGCAGTCATGAGAATCTTGCTCTATAACCCCGACAATGGTGTAACCCGCAATTTCATGCCGCATCTCTGGATGTTTCTGCTCCAGTCGCTGACTCCGGCTGGACATGAGGTGCTGTTGATTGACGGCAACGCCAAGCCGATGGACGAAGCGCAGATTGCGCAATACGTGCGTGACGAGAAGATCGACTTGGTCGGCATCGGGGCGATGACGCGCATGATCGCGAAGGCGTATCGCATCGCCGACGCGATCCGGGCTACGGGAGTGAAGGTGGTGATGGGCGGACCTCACGTCACGGAACTGGCGGACGAGGCCCTGGGACGCGATGGCGGGCCGCGTCACGCCGACGCCGTGGCTCTGGGCGAAGCCGATGAAACCTGGCCGCAGATCGTGAACGACGCCGTCCGTGGTGAACTGAAGGAGATCTACTCGCCCGTGGACGAGACCGGCAAAGAACGGAAGCCGTCGCTGAAACAATATCCGGTGATTCCTTGGCAGTCGATTGATCTCGAGCAGTTCAATCTTGTTCCCAAGGCCGCGTTCCCGCTGCTCAAGAAAGTCGGCGAGGGTTGGGGGACATTTCGCATTATTCCGGTCGAGTCGGGGAGAGGTTGTCCCTATGGTTGCGAGTTCTGCACCGTAACGGGATTCTTCGGGGATTCGATTCGCTTTCGCACCAACGAGAGCGTGGTGAACGAACTGCTTCTGCTGAAGGCGCGCGCCCGCAAGGAAAAAGGGCAGCTTGCAGTGTTCTTCATTGATGACAATTTCGCCATCAATGTGAAACGCACGAAGTCATTGCTGCGCGACATTATTGCCGCCGGAGCGCAGGTACATTGGGTGGCGCAAATCAGCGCGAACTTACTTCGTGACGAAGAATTGGTCGACCTGATTGCGGCCTCTGGCGGCAAGTGGGTGTTCATCGGCATGGAGTCGATCGATCCGGCGAACCTGAAGGATGTGAATAAAGGATTCAACAAGCCCGGGGAGTATGCCGAAGTGCTGGAGCGGCTGGCGAAACGCAACGTTTATGCGATCACGTCGTTTATTTTCGGCATGGACAATGACACAACCGGTGTGGCCGAGCGGACGCTGTCGCAGGTGCGCACGTGGCCGCCGGGGTTGCCTATTTTCGGGCTGCTGACGCCGTTGCCGGCAACGCCGCTGTATAAGCGCCTGGAAGCCGCGGGGCGGCTCACGCGGGTGAAGCACTGGCAGGAGTTTATCCCTTTCGCGATGGCGCACACTCCGCTGAAGATGAGCATCGAAGAAGCACACGCGGAAGTAAAATACGGATGGGCACATGCCTACAGTCCGGAAGCACTGGCTCAGGCTGTCGACTCGTTGGATGATCAGCCTTTGGGTTATCGCATCAACATCTTCCTGGCGCGGCTGTGTTTCCGCGGAATCTACTTCCCGATGATGGGGAAACTGGCGTGGGTGAAGGTGGTGGCGCAGAACCGGGTGACGATTTTCAAGCTGGTGAAGGAAGCCGTATTTGGGCGCAAGGTTCGACGGCCGCGGGATCCGGAGGGCGAGGTTGTGTACGAGGAGGCAACAGCCTCGGAAGCTTCGGGCGATTGAGCTCGTTGGAGTCAGGGGTTCAAGTGCCAAGACTGATTTGAGGCTATCAACTTCGCGTTGGTAGCCTTTGTTGTTTTGGCGAGGGATATGCGAAGTTTGTGGTACTCGGTGGTCCGGCGGGGCTTCGCCCCATCGACTCGCTGCGCTCGTCTCCACATGGGCATTGTTCGCAATCCGGAGACGTAGCGAGCTACGTCTCTACGAGTTGCTTTGCGGCTTCGCGGCCGGAGCGGATGCAATCGGGGACGCCGATGCCGCGGTAGGCGTTGCCGGCGAGGGCGAGACCCGGCAACTGCTGGCGCAGGCGTTCCATGCGGTCGAGACGATTGAGATGTCCGACGCCGTATTGCGCCATGGCGGACTTCCATTTGTAGACGCGGGCGAAGAGAGGCTCGGCACGCAGGCCGAGGATTTGCTGCAGTTCGTTGCGCACGATGCCAACGATTTGATCGTCGGCGAGCGGCCAGACGTTTTCCGCATTCATTCCAGCAAAAAAACAACGTAACAGCGCGCGGTCTTCGGGAGCGCGATGGGGGAACTTGTTGTGAACGAAAGTCGCGGCGAGGAGGCGCTTGCCTTCACTGCGGGGCACGAGAAATCCGAAGCCCGGAGGAAGAGACTGGCGGACGTCACGATCATACCCGAGGCCTACGGTGATAGAGGAGCTGTATTGGACGGCGGCGAGTTCGGCGGAAAGCTCGGGACTGGCCATGCGAAGGACTTGCGCGGCTGCGGGCGCGGGCAGGGCGACAATGATGGAATCGAAGTGGTCGGATTGGAGGCCAGCGGAGACGAGCCAGCCTCCGGCTTCGGGTTGAATCGCGAGCACGGGAGCGTTGGTTAGGAGAGATGCCGAGGTGAGACGCGAGACCACGGTCTCGGCCAAATGCTGCATGCCGTTCTTGAGCGAAGTGAAGAGCGGCGGCGCGGCTTTCTTTGGCCCCTGGGAGATTTGCTTGCGCGCGGCGAGCATGGCGCGACCGAGACTGCCATGCGTGCGCTCCATCTCGGCGAAACGCGGGAGTACGGCGCGGACGCTGAGGTTGGCGGCTTCTCCACCGTAAACGCCGGAGAGGAGTGGGTCGGCGAGGCGGTCGACCATCTCGCTGCCGTAGTGGCGCTCGACGAAGGTGGCGACGGATTCGTCGTGATCGTCTTTTTCGTCGGCGACAGCTCGCGGCGCGTGGAACAATTCGCGCGTCATGCGCAGCTTTGTCTTCCAGGAAAAAAGTGGCGACAGGCCGGTGGGCAGGATTTTTGTAGGCACCATGAACATCAGGCCGTCGGGCATGACGACCAGGCGGCCGCGGGTGAGAATGTATGTCTTGCGGTCGGCGTCGTTCGAGCCGATGAGCTGGTCGCCCAGTCCGAGGGCGCGCGCGAGATCGGTGGCCCAGGGCTTTTCGGTGATGAAGGAATCGGGACCGGCTTCGACGAGGCATCCGTCAATGTGTTCGGTGCGGAGGACGCCGCCGAGGCGGGACGTGGATTCGTAGAGAGTGTATTCAACGGCGGCACCGGCGCGGCGCTGCTCTTCGAGCGCGAAGGCAGCGGCGAGTCCCGAGATGCCTCCTCCGATGATGGCGATGCGAGTCATGAGTGAACGGAAGAGCTCCTTGCGTTCGACGAAACCCAGCGGCTGAAGCCGATCAAACGGCTAGCGTCACTGGCGGTATGCCTAAAGGCATACCCTGATACGAACCGAAGGCGCGGCGCGCCACGCTGCATCTTCTCAGCCGGAGTACTCTTGCACGAAGCGCACCAGGTTCTTGACATTGTCGACTGGGGTTTCGGGCAGGATGCCGTGGCCGAGATTGAAGACGTGGCCGGGGCGTCCGGCGGCGCGGCGGAGGATGTCTTCCGCGCGCGACTTTAATTCTTTCCAGTCGGCGAAGAGCAGCACGGGATCGAGATTCCCCTGAACGGCCACGCCGTGATCGAGACGGGCCCAGCCTTCGTCGAGCGGGATGCGCCAGTCGAGGCCGATGACGTCCGCTCCGGTTTCTTTCATCGCGGGCAGAAGCGTGGCGCTGTCGGTGCCGAAATAGATGATGGGCGCTCCCGTTTTTTGCAGCTGTTTCACCATGCCGGTGACGTGCGGGAGCACGTAGCGGCGATAGTCCTCGACGCTGAGGCAGCCGACCCAGCTATCGAAAATCTGGATTACGTCGGCACCGGCGCGCACCTGCTCGGCGGAGTAGGCGGCAGTGACCGTGACCAACTTGCGCATGAGCGCGTCCCAGTCGGTGGGGGAGTTGTACATCATTTTCTTGGCGTGGATGTAATTGCGCGAGCCTCCGCCTTCGATCATGTAGCTGGCTAGGGTGAAGGGAGCGCCGCAGAATCCGATGACCGGGACGCGGTTGGCGAAATGCTTCGCGACGAGAGCAACGGCTTCGGAGACGTACCCGAGTTCGGCGGCGCGGTCGGTGCGCAGGTTCGCGATGTCTTCTTTAGTGCGCACGGGCTTTTCGATGACGGGGCCTTCGCCAGCGGAAAAATGAAAGGGCAGTCCCATGACTTCCAGGGGCAGCAGGAGGTCGGCGAAGATGATGGCGGCGTCGACTCCGAGAATTTCGGCGGCGGTGATGGTGACCTCGGCGGCTAGCGCGGGCTTCTTGCAGATTTCGAGGAGCGAGTGCTGCTTGCGGACCGCGCGGTACTCGGGCATGTAGCGACCGGCTTGGCGCATGAACCAGACGGGAGTGCGGTCGACGGGTTGCGATTTGCAGGCGCGGACGAAGCTGGAATTGGGGGCAGACATGAACTTTGAATGTAGCATTTTTAGGCAAAGGCGCGCTCGGGCCGACGAAAGGCAATCACCACTAAGGACACGAAGGTGCACGAAGGAAAACGGCGAGCTTGTAGAATCTCGGCATGCGTTACAGGGCTGTCGGTACGCTTGTTATTGCCGAGCTGGCCGTCTGCTTTTGTGGGGCTGCGTTTCAGAGGACGGGAATCTCCGCAGCGCCTACTTTTTATAAGGACGTGCTTCCGATCCTGCAGGATCATTGCCAGAGTTGTCATCGGGCGGGGGAAGTTGCGCCCATGGCGCTGGTGACGTACGAGCAAACCCGGCCTTGGGCACGGGCGATGGCGCATGCGGTGGAAATGAAAATGATGCCACCATGGTTTGCCGATCCGCGGTATGGGCACTTCGCTGACGACATTTCTCTCGCGGAGCAGCAGATTGCGACGATTTCGGCTTGGGCGGAAGCGGGAGCGCCTGCTGGGGATGCGCACGATGCTCCGGCGACTCGGAAGTGGACTGAGGGGTGGAATATTCCTCAGCCGGATCTGGTGGTAAAGATGCCGAAGGCGGTGGCGATTCCGGCAGAGGGCGAGGTGGAGTACACGTACGAGATCGTGCCGACACATTTTGCGGAGGACCAGTGGGTACAAATATCGGAGTTTCGGCCGGGGAGTCCGGCGCACGTGCATCATGCGGTGGTGTACATTCGGCCGCCGGATTCGCAGTGGTTGCGGCACGCGCCGGTGGGCGAGCCGTTTACGGGGTCGACGTTGAACGATCCGCTGGAGCGACGCGAGGCACATGAGACGACCAGCGATCTGCTGCTGGTCTATGCACCGGGAAGTTCTCCGGACCAGTGGCCAGACGGGATGGCGAAGTTTGTTCCAGCGGGATCGGACTTAGTTTTTCAGATGCACTACACGACGAACGGCACGGCGGATCAGGATCAGACCAGCATAGGGATCGTGTTTGCGAAGACTCCGCCTAAGCAGAGGGTCATTACTCTACAGTTGAACAATCATGCGCTGATCATTCCGCCGGGAGTGGATGATTTTCGCGTGGAGGTGCAGGGTACTTTGCCGAACGATGCGACACTGCTGAGCTTGTTTCCGCACATGCATCTGCGCGGGAAACGGTTTGAGTACGACATCGTGCACGACGATGGCAGCGTGGAAGTCTTGCTGAGGGTGAACTATCACTTTCACTGGCAGTTGAGTTACCGGCTGACAGAGCCGCGGGTGTTGAAAGCGGGGACGCGGTTGCGGGCGATTGCGTGGTACGACAATTCGAAGAATAATCCGCATAATCCCGATCCGACGAAGACGGTGACGTGGGGCGATCAGACTTCGGACGAGATGATGGTGGGGTTCTTTGATGTGGCGGTGGCGGCGGGGATGGATAAGTGGAAGTTCTTTGAGCGGCACAGGGCGCGAGAGCAAAAGTGAGTGGGTTGGCCCGATGCCGTGTCGCACATTTCAGGCGTCCCTACGGGACGCGGCGGATTCCTTCGAGCTTGCCCGCCAGTGGAACTGGCGGGCTATTTTCGGGAGTCCCTAGCGGGACTCGGCTCTTCGCTGGCGCTGCCGCATGCTGAAATTTCTGACTGCGATGCTCTGCTAGACTTTCAACATTCCAACTGAGGCGAAAATTGATGAACGCAAGACGGACGGCGGGTCTGGGGATTCTGGTTGTTCTCGTGGCATGTGGATTTGTAGCGAGCGCAGTAAGGGCGCAGTCGGGCGGCGCGGGACATGCGGCGGCTGGCGCGCCGGGGCCGCAAGGCGGAGAGAAGAAGGCGGAAGAGCAGTTCAAGAATATTCAGGTGCTCAAGGGAGTTCCGGCGGACCAGATATTTCCGACCATGCAGTTCATCACAGCGTCGCTGGGGGTGGAGTGCGATTTCTGCCATGTGCAGGGGGCGTTTGAAAAGGACGACAAGAAGGCGAAGGCGACCGCGCGGAAGATGATGGAGATGATGTTCGCCATCAACAAGGACAACTTTGAGGGACATCGCGAAGTGACTTGCTACTCCTGCCATCGCGGCAGCGCGGAGCCGGTGGCGATTCCAGTGGTGATGACCGAGGAACCCAAGGAAGGCATGGGTGAGCCCAGGAAACCAGAAGGCGAAGCAAAGGAAGGCAAGGACTCCGGGCCGACCGGGGAGCAACTGCTCGACAAATATGTGCAAGCTTCGGGAGGAGCGGCGATCGACAAGGTTACGAGCCGCGTGATGAAGGGGGCAATCGAATTTGGCGGGAAGTCGCTGCCGATCGATATTTACTCGAAGGATCCGGACAAGCGGATTTCATTTACGCACATGCCTGAGGGAGACAGCGTGACGGCGTTCGACGGGCATGACGGATGGCTGGGCACGCCGGGGCGTCCGCTACGCGAGATGCACGGCGGCGACCTGGATGGAGCGTCGATTGACGCGGATCTGCATCTGGCCACGCATTTGAAGACGATGTTCAGCGAGATGCGCGTGCGAGGAACGGAGAAGGTTGGAGATCGCGAGGCCTATATCGTAGTAGGGCAGCGCGAAGGCAAGCCGCCGATCCGGTTGTATTTCGACGAGCAGACGGGACTGCTGGTACGGCTGGTGCGGTTCGGCGAGACGGCGCTGGGAAGGATGCCTACGCAGATCGATTACGCGGATTACCGGGATACGAGTGGCGTGAAGATTCCGTACCGGTGGACGCTGGCGCGGCCAAGTGGGCGATTCACGATTCAGGTGAGTGAAGTGAAGCAGAACGTTCCTGTGGACGATGCGAGGTTCGCCAGGCCAGCGGCTCCGGCACAGCCAACGAAGGGACCTGCGAAATAGGCCCTACAGTCCTTCCGGGGTCCGTGGTGGATTTCTCTCGTCGCTGCGCGGGTTGGAACTTGTCGGAACGCAATCGACCTACTTCACGGACGCGCCGAAGGAGCCAATTAAGAAAACGGCTGACAGCGAACGCTGCCAGCCGTTTCTTGTTGCCCATTGTCTATGGAACTTAGAAAGTCAGGCGCGTTTAGCGATGACCGCCTCCATGTCCTCCACCTCCGTGGAAGCCACCGCCGCCATGGAAGCCGCCGCCGCCATGAAATCCTCCGCCACCGTGGAAACCGTTCCCACCGCGGAAACCCCCGCGAGGAACGCCTCCGCCCCAGCCGTGTCCGTAGCCGTATCCGCGACCGTAGAAGCCGCGTCCGCCCCAACCGCGACCTCCCCACCCGCGTCCATAGTAGGAATGACCCCAATATCCGCGGTACCACGGGCCCGCGCCAATGAATACGCCGCCCACGAACCAATTGGGCCCGTAGAATCCGTAAGGCGCGCACGCGTACGGATAGTAGTCATAGTAGCCGTAGGGGCAGACGGGCGGGCCGCCATAATAACCCAATCCCGGCCCAACCCTGACGCCCACGGCAACCTGTGCCTGGGAATACGTCGCTGGAATCACCAGCGCTGCCAGTAAAGCGAAGTATCTGAGATACCGCATCGTCCTACCCCCTTGCAGGTTTCACCCGCCGCCCCAACCTCGATGGACCCTGAATGTCTGTCCTGCCTCGTAAATAGGAACCCTTCTGCGGGGCAAAAGTTGTTGGAGAGGGTTCAGCGGCGAAGAGGACATCGAGGCCCAGGTCGCTTACCGTATGGCGCTGGACAAGCGAAAGCCAACCAAGATGTAAAACCGTGGCCGCGAACCCGCAAAAGAATGCACAGTCACTTCCGCTTGCCAGCTGGGATGCAAACGTAAGCAACTGATTCCTAATACCTTGCCGCACTTCTAACGATGGGCGGGTGGCCGCCGGATTGCGCCTTCCTGAGTGCTGCGCCGGGAGCCTCGGCGAGCAACTATGACTTCCACTAGATTTCTGAGAGTCCTCGGATTCAGCGTCGCCGTCGTACTGACGAGCGGCGGCCTTTGTCCGACTGTGTTTGCGCAAGGGCCGGTGCCGGACGCGCCGGCTCCATTCGTTCAGCCCGCGTCCCCGGTCCTGATCGCACGCCCAAGCGCGGCCGGCGAACACAAGTTCTGGGACAAGGAGAACAAGGTGCTGTTCGCAGCGTCGGCGGCCACGAGTGCCGCGGACTTCGTGGTGACTCGCTCGATCCTGCAGAATGGTGGGCGGGAAATGAATCCCACGGTTCGCCTTTTCGGCCGCTCCACACTAGGGCTGGCTACGAACTTCGCCGGAGAGACGGTGGGAGTGATCGGCGTCAGTTACTTCTTGCACCGAACACGCCATCACAAGCTGGAACGGATCTTCACGATGGTGAACGTTGGAAGTTCCGCGGGCGCCGTGACCTACGATCTGGCGCAGCGGTAACGGAATCCCGCCGCGCAGTTGACCGGTCCTGATTGGACCATTCGGAAGTATAATCGGCGAACGTTGCGCTACTCCTCAATCATTTGGCCGCCGCAGGTTCGAATCTGGGCTCGCGCCTCTGCGTTTCTCTTATTTCTGTGCGCTCTTCTTGGCACAGCGGTAAGCCTTTGTGCCGCTCAGACCGACGATGTGGTCTGCCGCGGTGGCAGTGGCAACTTTGCCGCGGACTTCCAGGGCGGAGTGAAAGTCCACGTTGGGGCGGCGAAGAGTGGTGGACTGGCCACCCGCGCCTGCGAAGCCACGATCAACTGGGGAGAGGACAAGGTCGTAGTCGCGTCTGGAGCGTCGGAGGTGGACCTCGATGCATTTGGCGTTGACCTTGGGATGGGCACGCCTGTCGCCGCATTTCAGGTGAGGAAGTCTGACTCTGAATGCTGTACGACCTATCTGATCTATTCCCTGCAAAAGCCACCGCGCTTGCTGCGCGCTCTCACCGGTGGAAGCTCGTTCAAAGCCTCCGATATCGATCTCGACACTCGCGTGGAGCTCTGGACGAACGACGCTACCGCGGTGGATGGTTTTGAGAACCTCACCGTCACCGAACTCGATTTCCCGCCGACGGTGGTCCTTCGTTTTGAACATGACAGACTGCTGGATGTGGGGTCGGAGTTCCAACCCTACTTTGATCATCTGATCGCAAAGCTGAGGGAGCAACTCGATCCGCGGAGTATGAAGGATTTCAAGGACAGTGATGGCAAACTGCTGCCAAGTGCGGCCTCTTCCGCTGAAGCGATGCATCGCTTGCGGAGGGCGAAGATCGCGGTACTGGAAATTGTCTGGGCCTACCTGTACAGCGGCCGGGAACGCGATGCGTGGAGTACGCTGGCGGACATGTGGCCTGGGAGCGATCTGGAACGCATCCGCGGGGCGATCGGGAAAGCCCATGATCGCGGAATCCTAGCGCAGGTGGATGGAGTGGCGTCGGCGGCGCCGACCCGCCGGAAGAAGCGTGCGACGATCTTTGACGTCACCGCGGCGGAAGGAGGCAGGTCGGAGGTAGCGCCACCACAGCCGATTCTGCTGCGGCGGCCTCCGCCGCTGGCTTTGGACCAAGGCTTGAACAACGCAGAGATTCTTCTGGATATAGTCGTGGATTCGGCTGGGAAAGTACGATCCGCCGAACCAGCTGGAAGCGCAAAGTCAATTGATCCAGACTTGATCGAAGCAGCGATGGGATGGAAGTTCATTCCAGCTTCGAGCGGCGGGCGTGCGGTCGCTAGCCGGACCCGGTTGGCGGTTTCGGCGAGAAGATGATCTTGCGGCTAGCGATTGCCTCTGAGCGGCTTGCCACGCAACAGATTGGCCCGCGCCTGAGCACGTTGTGCTTCAGCAGTCTTCCCCAAACCTGAATAGGCTTTGGCCAGCAGTTCGAAGACTTCCGCATTTTTCGGTTGCAGCTTGGAGAGAGCTTCGAGCTGTTGCGCTGCTTCCACGAAGTTGCTGTCGGCGATCTGCGCAGTGGCCAAGGTCAGCTGAGCTTCCACGCTCGCTGGATGGAGAAGCAGTGCCGCGTCAAGTTGATCTTCGGCGGATTTAGGGTCTTTCAGACCCAGATAAACTTGCCCCAGCAGCAGGCGAGCCGGGAACTGTCCGGGCATGAGTTTGAGGCTGGTTTCAAGCGCGTCGCGTGCGCCCGCGAGATCGTTGGCCTTCTGCAGCGCCTGGCCCGCGTAGAAGGCAGCCGTGGCGTCATCGGGACGTACCTCCAGAGCGGCTCTTAGGTGCTGAGCGGCTTTGACGTAGTCCGCGGCCTGCAGTTCCAGTTCACCTAATTGCCGCAGCGCGGTCGGCGACTTGGGGTCGAGCGCCAGGACCTTCTCCAAGGATCTCCGCGCGTCTGCAGGGCGATTGTCGTCGGAGGCGATCATTGCCGCATGCAAGAGGTTTTGTTCTTCGATTTTGTCCTTCGGATCAGGGAGCGAGGTGGATTGCGCAGTTGAACTTGCACCGGCCGCAGCCGGATAGCCTAGCGCTTTCAATTCCGCGCTTGATCCCTGGGCGGTTGTCGCGTTGGAACCCTGCAGCAAGCGCTCGCGCGCGCGTACACCCGCTAGCATCGTTCGCGCTTTTTCCACTCGTGCGTCCTGCGCTTCGTAGTGATTGCGCATCTCGGCGGCATCGAGATGGAGGTCGTAGAGTTCCGGACGTGGCGCTTCGATGAACTTGAATCCTTCGCTGCGCAGCGAGCGCAGCGGAGCCCAGCCGAAACGCAGGGGATAGTCTGTTTCGCCGAATGCCGGGCGGTCAGTTTCTTCTGAGCCAGCGAAGTAAGGAGCTAGAGATTCTCCATCGCGTCTCTCGATCGCGGGAGCACCGGCCAATTCCAGGACTGTTGGCACAATATCGACCGTGCGAACCTGCGCGAAGACCACCGTGCCAGCGTGGATTCCGCCGGGCAGTTTGATGATCAGAGGCACGTGAGTTGTCGCGTCGTAGAGAAAGATTCCGTGAGTGTCTTCGTTGTGCTCTCCCAATCCCTCGCCATGATCGCCGACGATGATGATGATCGAGTTGCGATAACGGCCGGTCTGCTTGAGATGCGCGACGAAATGGGCGAGAGCGGAGTCGGCGTAGGCGATCTCGCCGTCATACAGGTGATCTTTGTACGACTGCGAGTAAGGGGGAGGTGGTTCGTAGGGATCGTGAGGATCGTAAAGATGGACCCACATGAAGTGCGGACCCTCTGGATGTCTGGCCAACCAAGCTTCCGCACGTTGAACGACCGCCATGCCGCGGCGCTCGACGCGTCCCCAGCGCGATTTCGTTTGCGGATGCTCGGGAAAATCGTCGTAGTAATCGAAACCGCGATCAAATCCCGGGGCCAGCGTTTTGCTGTCGAGGATGATCGCGCCGATAAAGGCTGCGGTGTGGTATGACTGCTTTTTCAGCAACTCGGCTAGCGTGGGATGCGCGGGTGACAGCGGGACAGCGAAATCTGTCACGCCATGGGAACCGGGAAGGAGGCCGGTGAGAATGCTGGCGTGAGAAGTATTGGTAATCGGGCTGGGCGTGAAAGCTTCGGTGAAGCGGATACCGTCCCGGGCTAGACCGTCGAGCGCCGGCGTTTGTACGCGGTCGTAGCCGTAGCAATGAACATGATCGGCTCGGAGAGTGTCGATCGTAACCAGAAAGATATCGGGCGGAGCCTTCGCGGGCGATGAGGGCCTGACAGTCTGACTCCAGGAAGAGCAGGTCCAGGGCAGACTGACGCAGAATACGGCGAGCGCACGAAAGACCTTCATCGGCCCATCAGACTAGCACAATCGACGCGGTCCTCACGCGCTATCGGGACGCGGCTGTGTCGTATAATTTCATCTTCTATACTCAACTTCCCATGGCTTCCTCCCGGCTTTTGGCGATGTTCTGGATAGCCGGTCTAGTTCTCGTTCCCGGCCTGCACGGAGCAGCAAAGCCTCAGCCTAACGTTGTGGTCATCACCATCGATACGCTGCGCGCGGACCACCTGGGATGCTACGGCTACAAACAGATTCGCACGCCGAACATCGATGCGCTCGCTGCTGAGAGCGCTCGTTTCGAACGAGCCTACACTCCCGTGCCCGTCACCCTGCCTGCGCACACGGCAATCTTCACGGGGACTTATCCCACGCTGAGCGGGATGCACGATTTCAGTGGAAACAAGCTCAACCCAACGCAACCCACGCTCGCTTCCGTCCTGAAGCAGCAGGGATATGTGACCGGGGCCGTGATTGGATCGGCGGTTCTGGACTCTCGATTCGGACTGAACCAGGGATTCGATTTCTACTATGACCACTTCGACTTCAGCCGGCTCCAGGAATCGAACCTGGAAGAGATGGAACGTCCGGGAAATGTGGTGGCCGATGTTGCGTTGGATTGGCTGGGCAAGAATCGTGGCAGCAAATTCTTTCTTTGGATGCATCTTTACGATCCGCACTATCCGTACCGGCCTCCGGCACCGTACAGCGAGCAATATAAGGATCGGCTGTACGACGGCGAAATCGCGTTCGCAGACGCGCAGGTCGGGCGATTGATCGCTTATCTGAAAGCTAAGGATCTGTATCGCAACACTTTGATTGTGCTCACTGGAGACCACGGCGAAAGTCTGGGCGAGCACGGGGAAAAGACCCACGGCTTGTTTATCTACAACGCGACGCTGCATGTGCCGGTGATTGTTCATTTGCCGGGCGCGTCGGCCGCGAAGGTGATACCGGAGCTAGTGAGCCTGACGGACCTGATGCCAACGGTCCTACAGGCGTTGAAGATTGAAGCGCCGTCGCAAGTGCAGGGGCGCAGCTTACTGGCTCTGCTGACGACGAAAAGAGAAGAAGACGCCCGCAATCTTTATGCGGAAACATTTCTTCCGCGCCTGCATTTCAACTGGAGCGAGTTGCGATCGGTGGAAACGGAGAAGTATCAGTTCATCCAAGCTCCCAAGCCGGAACTCTACGATCTAGCTACCGACCCGCGCGAGACGCGAAATCTCTTTGCAGAGAAGAAAGCGGTGTCCGACGAACTGCAGGCTCGCTTGAGCACGCTGGTTCGCCAATACAGCGCGGACCAAGAGTTGGCGGAGAAGACCGGGCTCGACCCCGCGCTGATGGAGAGACTGAAATCGTTAGGATACGCGGGCTTCTCCGGCGGCAGTAACTCCATAACGACGGACAAGTCCCTGCCTGACCCAAAGGATCGTATTCAGGTCTATGAGCTCATCTCAGACGCAATCGCACAAAGCCAGCACGGCGAGTATCAGGACTCGACTGACAAGCTAACCGCAGCGTTGAAGACAGAGCCGGCATCGGTTCCCGTGCATTACCTCCTGGGGCTGAACTACTATCGTCTGCACGAATTTGCTAAAGCGGTGGAAGAGTTTCAGCGCGTTTTACAGTTGAGTCCAGACTACGAACTGGCAACGTTCCAACTGGGACTGGCATATGCGCGTACCGGAGATTTCGATCGGTCGATTCAGATGTTGAAGCATGCGCTGGAGTTGGACGGAACCAACTTCTCGGCCGCGTACAACCTGGGCGCGGCGTACTTGAAGAAGGAGATGATTCCTGAGGCGGCGGCAGCTTTTCGGCAGTCGGCCACAATTTATCCGGAATATGCGCAGGCCCATCGGGCGCTGGGCGAGCTCTTGCTTTATCAGGGGCAGGTGGATGAAGCGCTCGCCGAGTTACGCCGCGCGGCGGAACTGAATCCGCGTGACCCGGGCACGCATGCTGCATTGGCAAAGGCGCTTTTGGCTAAAGGCTTGAATGCGGAGGCGGACGAGGAAATGCGCAAGGCGCAGCCGGCGCGGCCGCAGTAGAGCAGGCCTTGTGGCGCGATGACCAGATTGATGATGGGAACTGAATGGAGGGGCAGTTCGCTGAGGTGGCGCGATTGATCAGAATCCCGGCATTGTTCTTTGTCGTACTGGCCTTCACCCAGGGTCTCGGTGCGACCACGCCTAAGGCAGTCAAGGCGACGCCGAACGTCATCCTGATTACGATCGACACGGTCCGCGCCGACCACCTGGGTTGCTACGGAGCCAAGAACATTCAGACTCCAACGCTCGACGGGTTGGGACACGATGGCGTTGTATTCGAGCGGGCGGTCTCTCAAGTTCCGCTAACGTGGCCTTCCCACGCGGTCATTCTTACGGGGCTGTATCCATTTCAAAACGGGGTGCAGGATTTTACGGGACAGCCGCTCGATGCGCGGTTCCGATCCGTGGCTCAGGCCTTCAAACAGCACGGTTACGCCACGGGCGCGGTGGTCAGCGCTTTTGTACTCGACCGAAGTTGGGGACTGGCGCGGGGGTTCGACTTTTACGATGATGCTTTCGCACCGGAGGCCTTCGTCAACCGCGATCTTGGGCTGGTCGACCGGCGTGCCGGAGAGAGCGTGGATCGGGCGTTGAAGTGGCTGAAGAGGAATCCGCGGAGGCCGTTCTTTTTTTGGCTGCATTTGTACGATCCGCATAGTCCGTACGATCCTCCCGAACCGTATCGCGGCCAGTATCAAGGACATCTGTATGACGGAGAGATCGCCTACGCGGACCACGAGCTGGGGCGGTTGGTGGCATGGCTGAAACGGAACCAGCTTTACGAGTCAAGTTTGATTGTGTTTCTCAGCGACCATGGGGAATCGCTGGGTGAGCACGGCGAACATGAGCACGGCTTCTTCGTCTACAACGCCACCGTGCATGTGCCGCTCATCGTCAAACCGCCTGCTGGGAGCGGCATTCGACCGGGCCGGGCCTCGCGGCCCGTGGAGACGACAGCGGTCGCGGCGACTCTGCTGGAAGGGGCAGGGATTCACGACACGATGGGGCAGCAAATGCAATCGAAGGGACTCTTCGACGCGCACTCCGGATCCGACGACTCGGCATACAGCGAGACTTTCTATCCCTTCAGTTCGTTTGGATGGAGTCCGCTGCACGCTTTGGAGACGAGCCGCTACCACTATATCGATGCGCCGCAACCCGAACTTTACGATCTGGCGGCAGACCCGGAAGAGAAAAACAATCTCGCGTCGCAGCAGACGGCGACCACGGCGGTGCTCAAAGACAAGCTGCAACAAATGCTCGGCAATCATCCTTACAAGCCGGCGGCGGATAGTAACTCTGGGCTAAGTTCCGACGCGCTCGACAAATTGCGCGCGCTCGGATATGTTGCGTACCGTTCGCCTGTCTCCGCCGACGCGCTGGCTTCGGGATTGCCGGATCCCAAGGGCAAGCTGTGGGAGTTTAACTCCATCCTCGAGTCAGAAGACGCGCTGCGGGCGGGAGATACTGCCAAGGGAAGATCCCTGCTGCTGCAGGTGCGGGAGAAGGATCCTGAGATGTACGTCATTCCGTTCGTCCTTGGCGAGACTGCTCTGGGACAGCAGCAATGGGACGAGGCGGCAGCGGAACTGCGGAAGTGCCTCGCCTTGAATCCGCATTTCGACCAGGCCATGCTGGGGCTGGCGCGGGCACTGATCTTTCAAGGCAAAGCCGACGACGCCAAGCAATGGACCCGAAGTGCGATTCAGTATAACTCTGAGAATTATCGGGCGTGGTACCAGCTCGGTTTTATTGAGGCGCGTTCCGACAAGCAGGCTGCGATTGCAGACTACGAAAAGGCGGTTTCGATCCAGGGCAGCTTCGCACCCTTGCGGAGGGATTTGGGGTTGCTGCAGTTTCAGGAGAGCAATTACTCGGAGGCGGCCAAGCATCTTTCCCGGGCGGTCGAGTTGGGTGTAAACGAGGCCGGCGTCTACAACTCTCTGGGAATCTCTTACAGCCGCACGGGGCGATTGCGCGAAGCGGTGACGAGCTATAAACAGGCTCTGAAACTGGATCCCAGCCTGGCGCAGACCCACCTGAATCTTGGATTCGCTTACGAACGGCTGCGCCAGAAGGCTCTCGCGGAGCGCGAATACCAGCAGGCCTGCCAACTGAAGTTAGACTTGTGCGAAATGATCAAGAAACATCAACAGTAGCGCCGCTCTAGTTGGGAACCGGAGCCGCGGATTTCAACGGCGCTTGCAGCTTCTGCAGAACTTGCTTTGCCTGGACGCTGAACGGGCTGTCGGGGAGTTTATCGAGGAAGTCGCGGAGCTGAGATTCGGCGGCGTCTTTGCGTCCCAGCTCCAGGAGCAGATTCACCAATTGCAGGCGGGGCTGGGGCATCATGGGACTTAACTCGATGGCCCGGAGCAGAGCTAACTCCGCTTGTTGGAGCTTCTTCAGACGCAAATCGAGCGACCCGAGCAAGAACTGTCCCAAGGCCGAATCCGGCTGACGGCGCAGACCCTCGTCCAAATATTGCTGGGCTTCTGGCAGCTCGTCGGTCAACATGTAGACGTTGCTCAGGTTGAAATAGGCGGCGGCATCGCTCTGGTTGAGTTGAACCACGCGTTCAAATTCCTTGCGGGCGTTGGGAAAATTGGACTTGCCCTGGTAGTCGGACCCCAGATTGTTGTGGGCGAGGTAGAAATCGGGCGCGATCTCGACGGCTTTCTGATAGTGGCGGATCGCGTCGTCACGCTTGCCTTCGGCATCGGCCCTCAGACCTTTCTCGAATTCCTTGACAGCGGGTCTAGGAAAGCGGTCGGCGTATTCGCGCACATCGATGATATCGGGGTTGGAGCCGTTGGGATTCGGCGAAGCCGCCGCATCCGGCTTGTCCTTCTTCTTGGGCACGAGGACGATGTCGACGAAGACGCTGGGAGCCATCATAGTGGCATCAATCACCACCAACCGGCGTACAGCCTCGTAATTGTCGTCATTCACCACGACGTAGTAGGGATTGGGATAGAGGCTGTGAAATCCGAAGGTGCCGGAGGAATCGGTGTAGACGCTGTCCATGGGGGCACCGCGCATCTCAAGCGTCACCAGCACCCGCTGCGGAGGGGTATCGCCGCGCTGCAGACGCATGTGGCCGACTAGGTTGCCAAGGGACTGTTGCTGGGCGGAAGCGGTGAGACACGATGCGAAGTACACACAAGCGCAAAAGAGTAGCGCGGGAACGGCGTTGCGCGTCCGAGCCCAACCATCCACAGGACCACCTTCGAAGAAGAAGGGGCTTGTTCGAAAGAGAACAAGCCCCTCGTGTATGTTAGACCCCTCGGCCTAGAAGCTTAGTTTCAGGTCGAACTGCATCTGGCGTGGGTTGAGCGTGCCGGCAGCTTGACCGAAGTTGGTGAAGGTTGTGTGGTTCGCCGCGCCGCCGCCCGCGAGCGCCAAGAGGAAATTGGTGCGATTGAACACGTTGAACGCCTGCCACTCGAACTTCAGGTGCATGCGCTCGGTCAGGTTAAAGGTCTTCCCCAAGGTCATGTCGGCAAAAAGTTGCCCCGGTCCGCGGAACTGATTGCGTCCCAAGTTACCGGTGCACGCCAGACACGGAGCTGACAAGACTGGAAGGCCTGACTGCACTGCTGCAGAGCCGCACCCTCCGCCCTTAGCGTTGACGTAGGGGCTGCTCCCCGGGCACCAACCGGTGGCCCAGGTCGATCGAGATTCGCTGCCAAACTGAGCGATACTGCTATTCGGACGGTCGTTCTTGCCGCCATCCAAGTTGAAGTCCCCGCCGATATTGGAGCAATTGCCAGAAGTGACGTCAGCTGCGGAACAAGCCGTACCGAGACTCGACGTTTCACGAAGCTTAGCAGCCGATGAAGCATACGGTGACCAGTGCGCCCCAGACTGCATCGACCAAATACCACTGTATTGCCAGCCTCCCAGTACAGCACCCGCGAAACCGTGGAGATTTTTGCCTGGCAGTTCATAGACGTAGTTGAGGACAAGGCGATGACGGATGTCGAACACGGAGTTGCCACGATCCAAACCGGGCAGCGCCTGATCGGTTGAATAGCCGTCTCCTCCAGCTCCACCGCTCGCCGTGGTGGCACCGCTGTGCCAAGTTGAGCCCTCGTCGATGGAATGGCTGTAAGTGTAGCTCGCGTTGAAAAGCAAGCCGTGGCCCATCTGTCTCTTGAGGGATGCCTGCAAGCCGTGATAGGCGGAGTTAACGGCGTTCTGCCAATTCCGCAGAGTGCCATAGTTGCCATTGGGACGCCCCGACGGGTTAATGGCGGTCTTCAAGCTGCACAGATTTCTGCCCAGATTGTCGGTCACGCATGCGCCCTCTGGCAACCCGCCGCCCGCCGCTCGATTGATGTCTTGTGCGCGGAAAAGCTTGTGACTGATGGTGCCGACATAATCCACTTCAAGCACTGTCTTCGGCATGATCTCCCGCTGAATGCTGAGGAAATCGTTGTAGACGTAGGGATCGCGAATTCCTTGGGGCAACACGATTCCAGTCAGGTATGCCGTATCCGGATTGAACGACGCCCATCCGGTGATATTACCTTGCGCTTGTGCTCCAACGCCCTGTCCTGGATTCGTTGGCGGGCCAGAGAAAGTCGGTGTGGCGCCCGAGGGCGTACAAGTCGTTGAAGTGCAAGTCGCAGGCCCGTAAATCAGGGTCTCACTGCCACCATTCAAAGGCCCGGTAGCCAAGTTGAACGAGTAATAGGGAGGATCCCAGCGCGAGTTGGACAGCGGGTTGTAGAGAGTGCTCTCGTAGGACACGCCAAACCCGCCACGCAGAGAAGTCTTGCCATTCCCGAAGACGTCGTAAGCAAAACCTACGCGGGGACCGAAATCGTTGTGGTCCCCAGCACCCAGACTGTTGGAGGCAGCAAAACCTCCCGGACCTCACACTCCGGCGAGAATCGCAGTGCTCGGATTCGCCACCGTCGACGGGTTGCAGGACGACAAGTAGTTAGGGGGGGTACTGGAATCCTGGGCCGTGCTGAAAGGCGCATTTGCACTGGCGATTTGGTTCGCCAAGCCGACTCCGGGGCCCAGCTTAAAGGTGGTGGCCAGATTATTCAGCTCGTTGTGGCGCGAGAAAATGTCATAGCGAATGCCCAGGTTCAAGGTCAGGCGCCGTGACGCCTTCCAGTCGTCCTGGAAATAAGTTCCAAATTCCACGTTCCGCCAGTGGCGGATGTTGGTGGCGAGTTGCGCAGGATTGCTCCCTGTAAAGCCCGGATCTACCCCTGCGACTTGCTCGGCCGGAGCGTCCGCAGCAAAGTAGATTGGGTCGAACATTTCGTAAGACGGACGAGCAACGTTGAATTCGCTGTTCTCGATGTTGCGTTTGACGTCTACGCCAACCTTGATGCTGTGCTTGCCGTGGCTAATCGAAACCATGTCACCGTAGCTGTAATCGTGCTCCTTGAAAAACTGCGGGTAGCCGCTATAGGAGCCGAAGCCAGCGGTGCCGTCATCAAAATAGATGTCGGGCACACCACCGTGGTTAACTTGGATTCCCGTGTTGTTCTGGGTATAGCCAACGCGGAATTCATTAACCACAGTACCGGAGAAGGTATGCACATAGCTTAGCTGCCCGTTGGGGAAGAAGCTACGGCTGGGGTTAGAGAAGCCGCGTGTGCAGGCCGCGTTGCACGGGCCAAACTGATCGGTGGAATGGAACCAGTTGAACTGCGCAAAGGTGCGGTTGTTGGCGTTCCAGTTGTAATCTAGGCGAGCGGACGCTTCATTGCCGTTAAAGAGATTTCCAAGGGTCTGTGTCTGAGTGTTGAAGATCGCAGTGCTGGAGTTGATGAACGCGGCACTACGACTTGCGGTTCCCGCCTGGATCGCCGGCAGCGAGCTGCAGGGTTGATGCCCGTTCGTGCCGCCGTTGTAACTCATGATGGCCAGGTCATTGGCGGTGACACCAAGAACCGTTGCCATCTTGGCAGCGATGGTCGAGCTGTTGAAATCCGGGCAGAGCCATTGCTCGTAATTCGGCGTTCCCGCGGCCACCACTGAGGAAGGAATCACCGTGGCATCGGTACCCGGCGCGTACTGGTCGAGGGTTGAAAGCTGCGATCCCGTGATCGCAGGTGTGAAGTTTTGGTAGAGCAACGCTGCGACAGAATTCGGTTGCGCGGCAATCACAGCCTGACGCCACGCAGGAGACTCGACTGTAATCGTCTGCGGTGTACCGGCAGTCTTGAAACGGTCGCCTTGATAGGACCCAAAAAAGAAGAGCTTATCTTTGATCAACGCTCCTCCGAATGTGCCACCGAACTGGTTAAATCGCAAAGGTGGGTGATAGCAGTCCGCGCTGTTTGTTAGGCAAAGAGTCCCATTCGGATCTTTCCGCGGATCAGGAGCGCGCCCACCGTTCAGGAAGAAGTCGTTGGCGTCAAACTTGTCGTTGCGGAGGTACTCCCAAACGCTGCCGTGATAAGAATTCGTTCCGGACTTGGTGACCAGGTTGTTGACGCTGCCGGCGCTGTTGCCGTATTGCGCCGACATATTCAACTGCAACTGCTGGAATTCCTGGACTGTGTCCTCGATCGGAGTGTTGTTGACGCCGCCGCTCAGGCCTTTGTTGGCTACGCCGTTGATGAGGAAGCCGTTGAAGTCTTCCCGCAGGCCATTGACGACGGTGCCATGGCCGTTCTCGAAGTCCACGCCATTTACGTTGACAGCACCGGGCGCGAGCTGCATCAGGTCGTAGACGTTGCGACCGTTGAGCGGGAGGTTCTCGATCTGGGTACTACTGATCGTGGTGGCCAGTTTCGCTTCTTCGGTATTCACTTGAGAGGCTTCGCCCGTGACCTCGACGACTTCGCGCGTCTGGCCGAGCGTCATTTTCGCGTCGACGTGGGAAGTCGAACCAGCGTTGAGCGTGACGCCGACATCACTGAAGGTCTTGAAGCCTGGGGCCTCAATCGTGATCTTGTAGGTGCCCGGAGGGAGTTCCGAGACTTGGTACGCGCCGGTCGCGTTGCTGGTCGCGGTCACCGACAAGCCGGTTGCCGCGTTCGTGATCATGACTTTGGCGTTGGCAACCGCGGCTCCTGAGGGGTCGGTCACCGTGCCGGTGAATTGGCCGTTTTGAATCTGCGCGATTGCAGTCAGCGCAAACAACAGAACAAGCAGCGAAACCAGGCAGAACCGCAGCTTAGTCATGGCTCCCTCACACAACATGTTGAATTCAAAATGCGAACGGAGAATAACAATTGCACGCACGCAGACACTGGCCCGCGAAACGTGGCGCATTGTGCATCCGCGGAACACCGACTGTCAAGATATGTTTAGTATGTTCGGACTATTAAGCGGCTGCAGACTCCTTCACCGCTGGTTACGGTGATCTCCTGCGGATAGCGAGCCGGGGGCCTATTAACCGGACTCGGAGCTGTGATCGCCCGTATTTCTTTTTGCTTCAATGACTTACGATTTTCATAGTGCCCCTGCGAACTGGAGAAGGCTCGACGGTGGGTTCAGGCGGGCGTGGCCCGCGTAAGAAGATTTCGATTGCATATATTTGAAATTTGCCTACTTCCGCGGCATACGCGATGGTCGGTTAGGCTGTCTCGGAGGCTGCTTCGAAGAGGGCGGCGCTGCTCCTCTACCTTCTTCTATAGTCACCTGCTGGTCGGCGGGAAGGGGGCCAACGTGGTCTACAGCTCCGGAGGGCCAGTGAACTTCGATGGAGTCGACTTGGGTGGCGTTGCCGAGGCCGAAGTGCAGGCGGGGATCGCTGGCGGACTCAAAACTCGAGTTGGCGCGGACTTCGGCGGATTGAGTCAGGCCTCCGGCTTTCACTTGAACGCGGGCGCCGAAGCCATCGCGATTGGAATGGACACCTACGGTCTTGATGCGAAGCCAGTGGCCAGCCTGCTGAGTCTTATTTCGAAGAAGCAACGGAGAGGCATCGATCACGTTGACCAGAAGATCCTGTCGGCCCTCGTTGAATAAGTCAGCCGTGACTGCTCCTCGCCCTACGTAGCGGCGGGAGAGAGCTGGGCCAGCGCGAGTTCCGATTTCTTCAAACTTTCCATTTTGTAGGTTGTGGAAAAGCAAGGGCCGCTCCGCGTATGTGACGCCGAAGGAGTGCTGATCCACTTGCGGGTTGACGTGGCCGTCGGCGATGAAGATGTCTTTCCAGCCATCGTTGTCCAAGTCCAGGAACTTCACACCAAAGCCGAGAAACGGGATGCTGATCGGCCCGAAGTTTGAAGGCCCGGCGAGGTCGGTGAACTCGCCGTTATGGTCGTTGTGGAACAGGTTGTTCGTGTCGTCGGAAAAATTAGCCTTCACGATGTCGGGCCATCCGTCGTTGTCGTAGTCGGCGGAATCGACGCCCATGCCGGCCTGTTCGCGGCCGTCGCCGCTGTAAGCCACGCCGGCCTCTGCGCCTACTTCCGTGAATCCACCTTTGCAGTCGTTGTGGTAAAGCATGCTGGGGGTGGAGTCGTCGGAGACGTATAGATCGAGACAGCCATCGAGGTCGTAGTCCAGCCACATCACGCCGAGTCCATAGTAGGAGCCGGGATCGATGTTGAGTTTTTCCGTGACGTCGGTGAAAGTTCCGTCTTTGTTGTTGTGATACAGGCGGTCTCGACCACCCTTCAGGCCGCGCGGTCCGCAGGAGACCGCGAACCCGCGATACTGACAGAAGTTATCCTGGCCGAACTCGGGCAGGTGGTTGAGGTCGAGATCGACGTAGTTGTCGACGTAGAGGTCGAGGTAGCCGTCGTTGTCGTAATCGCCAAAGGCCGCGCTTGTGCCCCAGCGTCCGGCATTGCCGACGCCGGCTTTGGAAGTGACATCGGTGAACGTCCCGTCACCATTGTTGTGGTAGAGAACGGCGCCGTCGAGATAGGTAATGTACAGATCTTCGTTGCCATCATTATCGTAGTCGCCGACGGCGACGCCGAATCCCCAGCCGCAGTGGTTGATTCCAGACTTGGCGGACACGTCGGTGAAAGTGCCATCGTGATTGTTGCGGTAGAGCTTGCCGGGGTGGCACTTGCCGGCTTTCAAGTCTTCGAGTGTGGAGCCGTTGACCAGGAAGATGTCCATCCAGCCATCGTTGTCGTAGTCGAAGACGGCAACGCCGCCGCACATCGATTCCATGATGTAACGCTTTTCGGGGCCGCCGCAGGTGAGACGGAAATCAATTCCGGCGGCGCGGGTCACGTCGGCAAAAAGAATGGTCGGGGGAGCATTTTCCGGTGGGCGTTTAAGCGTAGTGGGCGCATGCGCCGGTGATGGGAGAGTGCGTTGGGGAAAGGCCGGGCCGGGCAGCGAGATTGCCGCGGCGATCGCGAAAAACGCGAGCACGAGATCCAGGCACCAGCACTTGAGCTTCGATTGCGTGAGTATCATTGAATGGGTCCGGAGGCCATTCCTCCCGTGACGGGTTGCGCTTTCTTCAGAGCGGCAAAAATCTCGAGTTCCTGCTTTGCCTCTTCTTTTCTACCGACCTTTTCGAGGGCCCGAGAAAGTTGATAGTGGGGACTAGGATTCGATGGCTTCAACGCAATGGAACGGCGCAACGCGGACATAGCGCCCTCCGCCTCGCCCTGCAGAAGCAGTGCCTTGCCCAAGTCATAAAACGCGTCTGCATTGCTGGGATCGATTTCGGTGGCCTTCTTCAAATGCTCAACCGCGGGCGCCCATTCCCCCGCCTCGACCTGGCAGTGCCCGAGTTGGTAGAGGAGCGAGGGATTGCTGGCTGAATGCTGAAGCTCCTTCTGGTACTCCGCGATGGCCTCGTTGTTGCGGCCCAGGCTCGCGTAGGCAAAGCCGAGATGGTAGTGACCCAGAGGAATACCGGGCTCGAGACGCAACGCGATCTGAAACTGTTCGACCGCCTGCATGGCGCGGTTGGTGTTCTGATAGGCCCGGCCGAGGAGCACGTGGGGCAGTGCGTTTTTTGGGTCCAGCTTGATTGCTTTCTCCAGTTCAGTCGCGGCCTGGGCGTAGTTGGAATCCGAGAGCAATACGAGGGCCAGGTCGAAGTGAATGTCGTAGCGCGTGGGGTCGAGGCTTTCGGAGCGCTGTAGAGCTGCCAAAGCGCTCGGGTTCTGAGATTTTTTGAAGTAAACCAGGCCGAGCCAGTGCTGGAGTTCGGCGTCTTTGGGCCAGTTTGCGACTGCTGCTTGCCCAACGCCTTCTGCGTCATCAAGGCGGCCCTCCTGAAGATAGCTGAGCAAGAGTCCGCGGTTTGCCTCGAGGTTGTCTGGAGCCATCTGCCGAGCCTGCTCGAAACTATGCGCCGCACGAACGAAATCGCGGGCATCGAGAGCATCTTGCCCCTCGCGGATAAGCGCTGGCAGGCGCTGATTCTGGGACAGCGCGACTTCGTTAGGCGCCAGCAGCAGCGCCAGAAGCGTGACGAGCCGAAGCAACCCGCCCCGCCGCGAGAGAAATGGACTCAAGCGACGACGCAAACCACGCGCATGCGCTCGAGCGAATCGCAAGAAATCACCTCCGAAACCTGCAAAACCGCCAGCGCGCATCCCTCTCGACATCGTAACAAACGGGTTGCAACCGACTTAGAAAGATAATACCGTTGATGGCTCAGTAACTAGTGGGAGGCGAAAATGACTCACTATCCACTTGTGCGGCAACTCCTGCGAGGATCGGGCGTGCTACTCGTGGCTACTTCTGTCTGCGCCCAACAGGCTCAGCAAGCGGCGCCGCGGATCCCGCCTCCAACCATTCGCGTCACCACGCACATGGTACTGGTGGATGCGGTCGTGACCGACAAGCAAGGCAAAGCAATCCCCGGCCTGCGCCCCGAAGATTTCGTGGTGGAAGAGAATGGTAAGGCGCAGAAGATAGCCAGTCTGACGACACCTGCCGACAATGCACCAGCCGCCGCGCCACAACTGCCTCCCGGCATCTACTCGAACCGGCCGCAGTATCGATCTTCGGGTCCGCAGATCACACTGATGCTGCTCGACGCGCTCAATACTCCGTTCACTGATCAGGCATATGCCCGGCGTCAGATGCTGGCTTTTGTCAAAGAACAGTTCAAGCCTTCGGACCGCATGGCCGTCTTTACTCTCACTGGTTCGTTGAATGTGTTGCAGGACTTCACCAGTGATCCGCAGGTTCTGTATACCGCTTTGCAGCGCTACAGGCCGCAAACACAGCCCCTAACCAGCTACACGCAGCCCGCGACCAGCGCGGAACCGGGACCGGCGACGCCCTCGTCTACCGTTACGACCCTGGACGCGAGTTCGCAACCTCCCAGTGACAGTATGGATTCAGGCGCGGGCGCTCTTCGGGGAGGCGGTGCAACTTCGGCGGCGATTGCAAGTGCGCAGGCAGCGCTTCAGTCGTTTGAAACTGCGTCGCAAGCCTATGCCAAAGATCAGTATGCCGTGTTAACACTCAACGCGCTCAACAGCCTCGCACGCATTTTAGGAGGGCTTCCGGGACGAAAGAATCTGATCTGGGTTACCGGCGATCTTCCTTTTACGTTCATTCCAGAGGATCGGACGATGACCCAGGAAGAAATCGATGAAGCCCAGTCTGGAATCAACACGAGACGCCTCGCGGACCATGCTGCGGGAAACCTCGCGGAGACATTCCGTACGTCGCACGCGGTGGAAATTCGGGAGACGGCAGCTCGCCTCGCGAGCGCGCAAATCGCGGTGTATCCAGTGGACGCGAGAGGATTATCTATTTCGACGGATATCGACGCGCAAGAGACGATGCGAGAGATGGCCCGCGAGACCGGTGGTCGCGCTTACGTCAATCAGAATGAAATCAAGGTCGGAGTCGAGCGCGCGTTTGCAGATGAGACGGCCGCATACACCATTGGCTACTATCCCGAGAACAAGAAGTACGACAACAAGTACCGGTCGATCAAGGTGAAGGTGAAGCGAGACGGGGTGGAAGTCCAGAACCGCCGCGGCTATTACGCCATCGATCCAACGCAGATCAAGGGCTACAACGCGCGGCAAGAAGTGGCCACTGCGATTGGCGACATCGTCCCCTCAACGCTGGTTTCGTTTACTGTGCAGGTGAAGCCGCCGTCGGCGAATTCCGTTCCCGGGAAGATCGGCGTGACCTACCTGGTGGACGCCAGCACGCTCTCTGCCGAAGACGCAGCCGGCGGGAAGCGCTTGAACGTGGTCTTCTACGCGACCATCTTTTCCGGCGGAAAGATCGTCGCCAATGGCAGCCAGAAAGTGGACCAAGTGTTCGATGCGAACACGTATCAACAGATTGTGCAGAAAGGCCTGATGCTGCACCTGGACCTTGATCCGCAGCCCGGCCAGTTGCGCCTTGCCGTGCAGGACGCCCGCACCGGCCTGGTGGGAACAATTAACGCCACGACCCCGTAGTCCGCGGGTTTCGTCAGCAAAGAGCTGAAGAAGGCAAGCGCGCCACTATTACCAGTATGTTGGTAGTATTACTTGTAATGCGCGGAGATTCCGAAAAACACCCGCGACAGCAATTCCAGGGAGGCTGAATCTAAGCTATGCGAATCGCAAAAGACGTCACCGAGTTGATAGGACATACACCACTGGTACGGTTGAATAAGGTTACGGCGGGTTGCGTGGCTGAGGTAGTGGCGAAGCTGGAGAGCCAGAATCCGCTGGCCAGCGTGAAAGACCGCATTGGCGTGAGCATGATCGGCGAAGCTGAACGTGAGGGGAAGATCCATCCCGGCAAGACTGTGCTCATTGAACCGACCAGCGGGAACACCGGCATCGGGCTGGCGTTCGTCGCCGCGGTCAAAGGCTACAAGCTGATCCTGACCATGCCCGAGACCATGAGCCTGGAGCGGCGCGTGCTTCTGCTGGCATTTGGCGCGGAGATCGTTCTGACCCCCGGTCCGCGGGGAATGACCGGAGCCATTCTCAAAGCAAAGGAAATTCTGGCCAACACTCCCGACGGCTACATGCTGCAGCAGTTCGACAACGCGGCCAATCCCAAGATTCACTTCGAGACCACAGGCCCTGAGATCTGGGCTGATACCGACGGCCGCGCCGACATTCTGATCTCCGGCGTGGGCACGGGTGGAACCATCACCGGAATTTGCCAGTACATCAAGCCCAAGAAGCCTTCGTTTAAGGCCGTGGCTGTGGAGCCAACGGATAGCGCCGTTCTCTCCGGCGGAAAACCTTCCCCGCACAAGATCCAGGGGATCGGTGCCGGATTTGTCCCGAGCATCCTGCGCAGGGACTACATCGACGAAGTCATCACGGTAACGAATGACGAAGCCATAACAATGGCCCGCCGGCTTCCGCTTGAAGAAGGATTGCTGGTAGGGATCTCTTCCGGGGCCGCCGTGGTTGCGGCCTTGAAGGTAGCGCAACGCGCGGAAAATGCGGGTAAGTTGGTCGTGGTGATTCTGCCGTCCTTTGGTGAACGCTATCTCAGCAGCATTCTGTTTCAGGAGTTGCGGGACAAGGCGCTGCAGATTCCGACGGTGGCGCTCCCGGCCTGATCAGATTCATCTCCTCCATGCCGCACTTGCTGTCGCTAATTCGCGAAGACGTAGCCAATGTGATGGAACACGATCCGGCGGCCAAGTCCCGTCTGGAAGTGTTTCTGTGCTACTCAGGGTTGCAAGCGGTGTGGTTCTACCGCGTCAATCACTGGCTGTGGAATCATCGCCTGTTTCTGCTGGGACGATGGCTGTCGCAGGTCGCGCGTCTGCTTACTGGGATTGAGATTCATCCCGGTGCAAAGATCGGACGGAGGCTCTTCATCGACCACGGTATGGGGGTGGTGGTTGGCGAAACCGCAATTGTGGGGGATGACGTGACTCTGTATCAGGGCGTAACCCTGGGAGGCACGGGCAAGGAACAAGGCAAGCGACATCCCACCATCGAGGATAACGTGGTGGTTGGCGGCGGAGCCAAGATTCTGGGGAACATTACGGTGGGAAAGAACTGCCGCATTGGTGCGGGGTCCGTGGTGCTGCGAAGCGTACCCGAGCATTCGACGGTGGTCGGAGTGCCGGGACACATCATCTTCCGCGAAGGCAAGCGCGTTGTGATTACGGATCCCAAGCTGATCAACGACCCGCTCTCGGAAGCGCTCGCGGCGGTAGCGACGGAAGTGAACAAGCTGCGCGATCGAGTGCAACAACTTGAAGGCGCCGAGGGCAAAAGCGAGCCGATGGCGGCGTCATTGCAGAGAATTATGGAAGACGTTGACTACCAGATTTGAGTGTTTGTACTCGCCCCTTGTGCCGCAGCCACAGAGCGATGGCGGCAACGCAGTAAATTCCGATGGTGATAGGGAGAAGTGCCCGCATTCCCAGAAGAAGTGAGAAATTCTCCAATAGACCTCCCGCTACAGCGCCCATCACGTTGGCACCAAGCGCCGCGCCAGGGGCGGCCTCCGTCCGGAATTCCAGGGAGAACAACAATCCAGCAAATACGACTGGGATGGAAAAAACAATTGCCACCAGGGCTCCCACGAACGCGGGCGGACCTAGGATTCGCGTAAACGGAAACCAGTACGCCACGATGAGTCCTGTTAGCAACGGCAAAACGATCCAGGTCTTCGATAGCGTCTTCGGGAAGTAGTCGACGGCGTGGTTCGCGACCAGAAGCGCGGTCAGCAGGACGGAAATGACAAGCCCGTTCACGTCCCACGTGGTTCCGAAGTACAGCGCCAACCGGCTGATCACCTGTGTCTCGAGCAGCATGAAACCAGCTCCCATACTGAAGAAAAACAGCGACGGAGTTTGCTGGCGAGCCTCCGGAATCCTGGAATAGAGACCGAGGGTTACGAGAATGACAAGCACCCCGAGCGACAGATAAGTTCGAGGTATGCTTCGATACCGCTGATACAAGTATGGCCAGTCATCGGTGGTAACCGGCACATCGCTTGAGTTGGTCTCGAAGTGATTGCGAGATACGAATTCTGCCAGGCCGGCGTCGCGGCTTACGGCATCCTCGATGCGCCCAGAGGGAGAGACGGCGAAACAGATTGCAGCCGGCGTGTAGCTGGAGCCAGCATAGAAGACGAGCGGAGGCCGATCGAAGGTCTGCTGCAGCATCTCCGCCAGGCGGCGGCCCATCCAAGGACGGTCCACCGCGAATTTCAAGAACAGGATGCCGTTTGGGCTCAGATGCTCGCGGGCCTCGCGGAACGACTCCATGGTGTACACGAAGTTGTCAATCCGCATGTTGGAGTAGTCCGAAAACTGAGTGTGAGAATCCAACAGCCCAAACAGCACTAAATCGTAGCGACGCGAAGTTCGTTTCAGGAAGGCACGAGCGTCGGTACGATAGATTGAAACTGACGGTGAGTCATAGGGATGTTCGGGATGGTCGCGCTTGCCTATCGCCAGGATGGCAGGATCAATTTCGACGGCGTCGACCGCCGAACTGTTGTGCCGTAAAGCGGCCGCCACATCGTTGCCGGTTCCAGAGCCGACGATCAACACGCTCGGCGAAGCGCCTACAAATCGAAATGGGATGTTGTAAGGATTTTCGTTCTGCGCCTCTTTGAGCAGCTTCGGATGTCGAGCCAGGAAATCCGCCGACAGATTTACGATCGCCTGATAGCCGGTGTGGTTAACCTTCAACTCGCCGCGAGCGAAATCACCATTCTCCGCGTAGGTACGCGAGTACTCGATCTGCTGGTAGGGCGTCCAGATCGCATAGTGATCGCGGCTGGCGGGATCGTGCAACAGCAGCACGAGCGGGACCAGGAGACTCAGAAGGAGCACTCTGTCCTTCGCGGCGGTCTGGAGCATAGCAAAACCCGCCAAAACGATTCCAAGCCAGACCCACGGTTGGAGCATCATACGGCTCACGGCCAAGAACGACAGGATGCCAAGCAGGCTGCCCAACAGGTTCCACGAGTAGCTGGTTAGCGCTTTGGGAGCTAGATTCATTTGGCGGCCGACAACCTGTCCGAGAGGCACGAAGATCCAAACGAGCAGCAGAAACAAGATGGCGGTCAATGAAACGACAGCGAGAAAGTTGAGCCAGTTCCAGACGCTTCCGGTCGTCCAGAGTTCCAAATCAGCGGCAGCCCCCAAACCTTGCGAAAGGCCTTCCAGAGCCTTCCCGCTATGCCACGGCAAGCGGACGACCAGCAGCAATCCCATGAGAGCTTTCACGCTCACGGGCCAGCGAATAGCCTGGCGAGCCAAGGCACAGCCCAAACCAAAACCAACAAAGCACAACAGCAGGGCGAGGTTCTTGAAATAGGCAAAGACGCGGATCTCGACGGCGATCCATCGAATAAACGCCAGCTCCGCAAACAGCGTCAGGAAGCTAGCAAGCAGGAGTTGGTAGGGGCTCCAGACCGAGAGCCCGCCTGCGGATTCAAAGAACGGATGCCTGCGCCGCTTCGCCAAGGATGAATAGATCCGAACCGATATCAGGACCGCGGCTGATCCAAGAAAGAACCATGATCGAGTGGTCATTTGCCAGGAAAGTTCGGAATATTCGGGAAACTCAAAAGTGGTCTCGGAGAGTATAGCGCCTGGGCATCGTCGAGTTCAGCGTGAAAGAACTCCCTTCTGCCGCTATGGTTAACTCGATGGCACAGCAAAAAGTGGGGAGAATCTTTGACAAAAGTAGGTGAGTCCAGTTAATGTTCCGTTTGCGTAAACGTTTACGCAAATCGGGCCTTGCCCGATTGCGCTTGAGGATTGAGGATCCTCATTTCCCCCCATGCTACTGAAGACATTGCGCGAACAGGTGCTGGAAGCGAACCTGGAATTAGTTCGCCGCGGTCTCGTGCTCTATACGTTCGGCAATGTGAGCGGAGTTGATCGCGGCGAGGGACTGGTTGCCATCAAGCCCAGCGGTGTCCCGTATGAAGAACTCACGCCGGCCCAGATTGTGATATCCAACCTCGAAGGGAAGATTGTCGACGGAAACCTTCGTCCGTCCTCGGACTTGGCAACGCATCTGGAGTTGTACAAGCACTTCCCAAATATCGGCGGAGTAGCGCACACGCACTCTGAATTTGCCACTGCGTGGGCGCAGGCGGAGACGCCGATTCCCTGCTTCGGGACCACGCATGCGGACTATTTTCACGGGCCAGTTCCCGTGACCGAGCCGCTGAGAGCATCTGAGATTGCAGGCGACTACGAACTGGAAACCGGCTCGGCGATCTGCCGGACATTTGCGAAACTCGATCCCGATTCGATTCCGGCCGTGTTGGTGGCCGGGCATGCTCCTTTTTGCTGGGGAGTGAGCGCGGCGGAAGCTGCCCACAATGCCGTTATTCTGGAATACGTGGCGCGGATGGCGAGCCACACTTTGTCGATCAATGCTGAATCCCGGCCGCTGGCGCGCGAATTGCACGACAAGCATTTTCTGCGCAAGCACGGCCGCAATGCCTATTACGGACAGGTCAAAACGCAATGAATCCTGCTCTGCTGGTGTTGAGTTCCTCCACTCTGGTGCATCTGTCACCGGTCGACTTGGTCATCATTGTTTTCTACTTCGCCCTGGTGCTGGCTATCGGCCTGTATCTGAAGGAACAGGCCAATACCGGCGAGGATTTTTTCATGGCCGGCCGGGAAATGACGGCGTGGGTGGCGGGCCTCGCATTCCTGTCGGCGAACCTGGGGTCGCTCGAATTGATGGGCTGGGCCGGCAACTCCTATAAATACGGGATCCTCGCGGCTCACTGGTATTGGATCGGCGCCATCCCCGCAATGCTGTTTCTGGCGCTCGTGATGATGCCGTTCTACCACATCTGCAAAACCCATTCGGTTCCCGGATATCTCAAACTGCGTTTTGGACCGGGCGCCCAGGCACTGTCTTCGATCTCCTTCGCCTTCATGACCGTGTTGATGAGCGGCATCAACATGTACGCCATGGCAGTCGTGATGAGGGTCGTCTTGGGATGGAACATTACTTTCAGCATCCTGGTGTCATCGATCACGGTCATGATTTACGTGGCTCTTGGCGGCCTGCGTTCCGCCATCTTCAATGAGGTGCTCCAGTTCTTCCTCATCTGGGCTGGAGCCTTGCTGATACCGATTCTGGGGTTAGTGGAGGCCGGCGGCTGGACCGGGCTCAAAGCCAAGATCCTCCAGAATCTTACCGAGCAACATGTGGCCAACCCCGGCGCATACACGCACGCCTGGTCGACCTTGGGCAATTTCACTGCTAATCCCATGGGGATCAACTGGGTCGGCATTGTGTTTGGCCTCGGCGCAGTCATCTCGATGGGCTACTGGACCACCGACTTCCTAGTCGTGCAGCGCGTCCTGGCGGCGAAAGATCTGCGCTCCGCCAAACTTGCACCCATCATCGGAGCGGCCTTCAAGATGATGGTTCCCTTCATCGTCATCCTGCCCGGTCTGCTCGGTCTGGCACTGCTGCGCGATCCGCACACCGGCAGTCTGCTGCGGCTTGTCCCCGCGGACCTTGCGTGGTCAAAAGCTGGGCAAGCACAGGGGCTGCACGGCTATGACGAAGTTCTGCCGCTGATGTTGGCACGCTACTGTGGCCCAGGTCTGCTCGGTCTAGGCATCACGGCTCTGATCGCAGGCTTCATGTCGGGGATGGCCGGCAACGTCAGCGCCTTCACCACCGTTTGGACGTATGACATCTACGGCACCCTGATCAACAAAAATGCGTCGGACGATTCGAAAGTACGCATGGGCCGCTGGTGCACGGTGATAGGAGTAATAATCAGTATCGGCACGGCGTACCTGGTGATGAACGCGCAAAGTATCATGGACTACGTCCAGGCGCTCTTCAGCTTCTTCATCGCTCCTCTGTTTGGCACGGTGATCCTGGGCATGCTGTGGAAACGAGCTACCGCTGCAGGCGGCTTCTGGGGACTGCTTGCCGGGACCATGTCTTCGGTCGGCATGTATGTCTGGGTGAAAGTTGATCCTGGCGCGGTGAGATATGTGGCGCTGTCGACCCAGGCGCAGGATCAAGCGCAGAACATGTTCCGGGCGCTCTGGTGCTGGTTGATCTGCGTGGTGGTGACGATAGTCGTCAGCCTGTTGACCAAGCCCAAGCCGGACTCGGAGTTGGCCGACCTGGTCTACGGATTGACGCCGATTCCGCACGAGGAGAAGGTTTCCATCTTCCACAGCCCGGTTTTCTGGGGGGTGATCGTAGCCGTTGCGTTCTTTGTCCTGCAAATCATTTTCTGGTAGGGGGAGACGATGAAATCTGGTGGATCGTTGTCGATATGGTTCTTCATCGGCGTGTCGTTGGCAGTGAACGGAGCCGTAATCTTCGGCAGGGGAATCTACGAGACGATGTACCCACCCGCGCCCGAGATTCGCGTTGTGCTCTACGATTTGCACGCGAACATTTGGTGGGGCGGATTGTTGTTGATTCTTGGCGTGTTTTTTAGCCTGCGTTTTTCACCCGCGCGGGAACGTGCACGGATAGCTGGTAATTCTTAATTTGTCGAAATCATAGAAGAGAGGCATTCCTATGGCTGAAAGAAAGATGACGATGGGCGTCATCATCGGGAACCGTGGATTTTTTCCCGACCAGTTGGCGAAGGTGGGACGCGAAGAGATAATCCAGGCGCTGGCGAAGGCTGGCATGGATTGCGTGGTACTCGGTCCTGAAGATAGCAAACACGGCGCGGTGGAGACTCACGAAGAAGCAAAGCGGTGCGCGGCGCTGTTTCAGAAGAACCGCGAGCGTCTGGATGGCGTGATCGTGTCGCTGCCAAACTTCGGCGACGAGCGCGCGATTGCCGACACGATGCGGCTGGCGAGACTCGACATTCCAGTGCTGGTGCAGGCTACGCCGGACGATGCCAAGAAGATGACGATCCTGCATCGTCGCGACAGCTTTTGCGGCAAGATGTCGGCGTGTAACAACCTGAGGCAGTACGGGATTCCCTATTCCCTTACTCGTCTTCATACCGTCAGTCCGGACTCGGAGGACTTTCAGAAAGATCTGGCGTGGTTTGCGGCAGTCTGCCGCGTGGCGAACGGGATGCGGAATCTGCGCGTAGGCAGCATCGGCGCACGACCGACCGCATTCAATACCGTCCGCTATAGCGAGAAACTGCTCGAAGCGCACGGGATTTCTACGGAGACCCTCGATTTGTCGGAGGTTTTTGGGCGCATCGGTCGGCTGAAGGACGATCACGCGGGAGTGCAGGGCAAACTCGCCGAAATTCGGAAGTACGTGACGACTGGCGGAGTACCCGATGCGGCGTTGATCAAAATGGCGAAGCTCGGGTACGTGATCGATGACTGGATGAAGGCGACCGACGTGAAGGTCAGCGCGGTACAGTGCTGGACCTCGATGGAGGAGTACTTCGGCGTGGTTCCATGCACCATCATGAGTATGATGAGCAACAATCTGTTGCCCGCGGCGTGCGAGGTAGATGTATGCGGCACGCTGAGCATGCATGCCTTGGCGCTGGCGTCCCAGACTCCAAGTGCGCTGCTCGACTGGAACAACAATTACGGGGACGATCCTGACAAGGCTGTCTGCTTTCATTGCAGCAATCTTCCCAAGCATTTCTTCCAGGACGTGCGGATGGATTACCAGGAGATCATTGCCGGGACCGTAGGCAAAGAGAACACATTCGGCACAGTCGTGGGCCGAGTGAAGGCCGGGGCGATGAGTTTTGCGCGCTTCTCAACCGACGATACCGCTGGAGTGATTCGCGGCTACGTTGGCGAAGGCTCGTTTACCAATGATTCGCTGAACACGTTCGGCGGCGTGGGCGTGGTGCAGATTCCTGAGTTGCAGAAGTTGCTGCATTACATCTGCGAGAACGGGTTTGAGCACCACGTGGCGGCGAATTTCTCGACGACGGCCGCTGCGGTGCATGAGGCCGCAGTGCGGTATCTGGGATGGCAGATGCACTGGCACGGGAATTAACACGGGTGATTGGTCTCGTGTTCCTCAGCAACTGCTAGAGCTGCGATCCTGTCCGGCTGATGGCGGCAAGGTAGATCTGTGCTCGTCCCATGTGATCCTTGCGCTGTAACGCGTGCGACCCATGCGCATTGACGCTCATCAGCACTTTTGGATCTACAGGCGGGATGAGTACGCCTGGATCGACGACTCGATGGCCGCATTGCGCCGCAATTTCCTGCCGGAGGATCTCAAGCCCGAACTAGAGAGCGCCGGCTTCCAGGGATCGGTCGCAGTGCAGGCGCGTCAAACGCTGGAGGAAACGCACTGGCTACTGGAGTTGGCCGGACGCTCTCCGTCGATTCTCGGCGTGGTTGGCTGGGTCGACCTACGATCTCCGGAGGTGCGATCGCAACTGAGGCTCTTCGCTCGAAATCCCAAGCTGGTCGGCGTCCGCCACATCGTGCAGGCTGAGCCCGACGATCACTTCCTGTTACAGCCGGAGTTTCTGCGCGGCATTTCGATGCTGGAGGAGTTCGATCTGGCGTACGACATCCTGATTTACGAAAAACACCTCCCGGTGGCCGCCGAGTTCGTGGAGCGGTTTCCGCGTCAGCGCTTCGTTCTTGATCATTTAGCCAAGCCGCCGATCAAGAGTAGCAACATCGATTCCTGGGCGCAGGGGATCCGGCGGTTGGGAGCGTTTCCGAATGTGTTCTGCAAGCTGTCGGGGCTGGTGACCGAAGCCGACTGGCAGCACTGGAGACCGGAACAGATCACTCCGTATCTAGACGTCGCCTTTGAGTCGTTCGGACCTGAGCGGCTGATGATTGGCTCCGACTGGCCTGTGTGCCTGGTGGCAGCATCGTATGCGCGTGCCGTCGGAGTTGTGAAAGACTATGTCCTTCGCAAAAAGCCGGGATGGCACGATGCTGTGCTGGGCGGCAACGCGAAGCGGTTCTGGCGGCTGACTGCGCCTTGAGATGCTCGCGAATTTGTCCGCTGCCCATGTTTTACAATGACCGCACTCATGCATCGCTCCGTTCTCCAACTCGATTCCCGGGACAACGTTCTGATTGCCCTCACTGATTTGAAAGGCAGCGAAGGAATCGAATTCGCAGGCCATATCTACACTCCGTCCAAGAACGTTGCCGCCAAACACAAGTTCGCCATGCGAAGCTTGGAGGTCGGCGACGACGTCATTATGTACGGTGTTCTGGTGGGCAGAGCCGTGAAGGCAATCGCGGCCGGGGAAATCCTGACCACAAGCAACATCCAACACCAAGCCTCCGCCTTCCACGAGCAGTCTGACGAATTCCACTGGGAGCCACCTGACGTTTCGCGCCTGACGAACCGGACCTTCCTGGGATATCGCCGGTCTGATTGGCAAGTCGGCACACGAAACTATTGGCTCGTCGTCCCTCTCGTGTTCTGTGAGAACAAGAACATTCAGGTTCTGAAGCAGGCCCTGGAGGAGGAGTTGGGATTCGCTGCGCCCCAGCTCTATCGTCGCCAGGTTGCGGAGCTGGCGAAGGCTTACCGGGAAGGAAAGACGGGAGGTCTGGACGTTCGCGCAGAGGCGGCTTCTCCACAGCGTAGCCGTCTGTTCGAGAACATCGACGGCATTCGGTTTCTGGTCCATGAGGGCGGGTGTGGCGGAACGCGAGAAGATTCCAACAATCTCTGTGGACTGATCGCAGGTTACATTCACCATCCCAACGTGGCGGGAGCGACGGTTCTGAGTCTGGGCTGCCAGCACGCACAAATCGGAATCCTGCGCGAAGAAATCCGCAAGCGGAGTCCGAAGTTCGACAAGCCTCTATTCATCCTCGAGCAGCAGCGGAGCGGCTCGGAGGCGGCGATGATGTCGGAGGCAATCCGGCAGACATTCCTCGGACTGGTCGAGGCCAACAAGGCTCAGCGTGCTCCCGCACCGCTCGCGGATTTGTGCGTGGGACTGAAATGCGGTGGGTCGGACGGATTCTCCGGCATCTCGGCGAATCCGGCCATTGGGCACACTGCCGACCTGCTCGCCGCTCTGGGTGGCCGAACGATTCTCTCGGAATTTCCGGAATTGTGTGGCGTGGAGCAGGAACTCATCAACCGCGGCAAGAGCAAAGCCGTAGGGAATCGTTTCATTCAACTGATGCGCGACTACGCCGCTCGTGCCGCGGCTGTGCGATCCGGCTTCGACATGAATCCTTCGCCGGGGAATATGCGCGACGGGCTGTTGACAGATGCGATGAAATCCGCGGGTGCGGCGAAGAAGGGTGGAACGTCTCCGGTAGCCGCGGTACTCGACTATCCCGAGTACTCGACTGAACCCGGACTGAATCTGCAATGCACGCCGGGCAATGATGTGGAGTGCGTCACAGCGCAAGTTGGAGCCGGGGCCAGCGTGGTGCTGTTTACAACGGGGCTCGGCACTCCGACGGGGAATCCGATCGCGCCTGTGGTGAAGCTCTCGACCAACTCGGAACTGGCGCAGCGAATGCACGATATCATCGACATCGACACCGGCGCGATCGTCGCTGGACAGAAGACAATCGAGCAGATGGGCGAGGACATACTGGAATTCGTGGCTCGAGTAGCGAGTGGAGAAATCCGAACCAAAGCTGAGCTGAAGGCACAGGAAGACTTCATTCCCTGGAAGCGAGGTGTTTCACTGTGAGCGATGAAGCTGCCAAGGCGCGGGCTTTCCGGCTCGACGGTAAAGTTGCCGTGGTCACGGGCGGGGGAAGTGGCATTGGACAGGCCATTGCGCTAAAGTTCGCGGTGCACGGTGCGGTGATCCGCATTCTGGACATGAACGAATCCGCCGCGGCTGCGACCTGCCAGCGCATTGTGGCCGCCGGCGGAGTCGCTTCCGCCCATCTTTGCGATGTGACGAATCAGTCGGATGTGCAGGCAGCATTCGACGAAGTCTTCCGCAGTGACCGCGTCCACGTTCTTATTAACAACGCCGGAGTCTCTCATGTCGGCACGGTGGAGAGCACGACCGAGGAAGATTTCGACCGCGTCGTTCGAGTGAACGTAAAAGGTTTCTACAACTGCATGCACGCCGTCGTGGGACGCATGAGAGACAACGGCGGTGGTGTGATTCTGAACATGGCATCGATCGCCGGGTCGGCAGGACTCCCCGACCGCTTCGCCTACTCGATGAGCAAGGGAGCGGTGATCGCGATGACCTATTCCGTTGCGCGGGACTACCTTGCGCACAATGTTCGCTGCAATTGCATTTCGCCGGCACGAGTTCATACGCCGTTTGTGGACGGCTATTTGCAGAAGAACTATCCCGGACGCGAGGGCGAGATGTTCGAGAAACTGGCAAAGTCACAACCGATTGGCAGAATGGCGGAGCCGGCCGAAGTCGCTTCGCTGGCTTTGTTTCTATGCTCGGATGAAGCCGCGTTCATTACGGGCGTGGACTATCCGATCGATGGTGGCTTCTTCAACCTCCGAGGCTAGCGCATGGACCTGGAATTGAAAGATAAGGTTGTGATTGTCACCGGCGGCGCCAAGGGAATCGGCGCGGCGATCGTCCGGGCGTGTGCTTCCGAGGGCGCAGTTCCGGTGATCGTGGGCCGGGATGGAGCAACGGGGGCGCAACTGCAGAGCGAAATGCGAAGTAAAGGCACCGCTTGTGGGCTCGTCACCGTTGACCTTGCGAGTGCCGAGAGTTGTTCACAATCCGTTGAGCAGACTCTCAAGGACTTTGGACGCATCGACGCGTTGGTCAATAACGCGGGGCGGAATGACAAAGTCGGCCTCGAACAGGGCAGTCCAAAAGAATATGTCGCCTCCCTGAACCGCAATCTGGTTCACTACTACGCAATGGCTCACTACGCGTTGCCGCATCTGAAACGCACGCGGGGAGCGATCGTCAACATCGGCTCCAAGACGTCGGTCACAGGACAAGGGAGCACGTCAGGCTATGCGTCCTCAAAGGGTGCGATCATGGCGTTAACGCGGGAATGGGCGGTGGAACTGCTGCCCCACGGAATTCGCGTCAACACGGTCATTCCCGCCGAGGTGATGACGCCGCTCTACCGCCAGTGGCTCGACACATTTCCGAATCCCGAGGAGAAACTCAAGGTCATCCTCTCCAAGATTCCGCTGGAGAAGCGCATGACGACTTCGGAGGAGATTGCGTCGATGGTCGTGTTCCTGATTTCGGCCAAATCCAGCCACACCACGGGCCAGCATTTGTTTGTCGATGGAGGCTACGTTCATCTGGACCGGGCGCTAACGTAGGGATACCTCCTGCTACAGAGGTCGAATGAAACGACGATACTGCCTGACCCTCGACTTGAAGAATGATCCCAAGCTGATCGCGGAATATAAGCGGTACCACGAGAAGATCTGGCCCGAGATTACCCGGAGCATCAAAGACTCCGGCATTGAGGACATGGAGATCTATCTGCTGGGAACGCGCATGTTCATGATCATGGAAGTCAGTGGGGACTTCTCGTTTGAGGCCAAGGCTCAAGCCGACCAGATCAATCCGAAGGTGCAAGAGTGGGAGACACTGATGGGGACGTTTCAGCAATTGTTAACCGAGGCCAATCCGGGCGAAAAATGGCTGCGAATGGAAAGAATTTTCAAGCTGAAAGACTGAGTCGGCTTGCCGGGGCCTCAACCCTCCGGCTTGACCGCGGCTCGGGCCAAGCGTAATCTCGCGTGGGAAATTCGCTACTTCGTTTCTTGTCGAAGGAGGCTGCACATGGTTCCTCTCTCCGCTCTCTGGCTCCCGATCGTGCTGTCGGCGGTCATCGTCTTCGTCGCCAGTTCGATTATGCACATGCTTCTGCCGTACCACAAAGGCGACTACCAGCAACTTCCCGAGGAGGATAAAGTCCTTGGCGTTCTCCGCAGCGCCGGGCTGAAGCGCGGCCTCTACGTTTTCCCTTTCTGTACACACAAAGACATGAAATCGCCGGCCATCCAGGAGAAATACAAGCAAGGCCCGGTCGGAATGATGACCGTGTTTCCCAGCGGACCGCCCGCTATGCCGAAGTTCCTGGGCATGTGGTTCGCTTATTGCCTCATTATCGGGTTCTTCGTTGCTTATCTCACGGGCCACACAGTGATGTCGGGAGCGTACTATTTGAAGGTCTTTCGCGTTGCGGGCACAGCGGCGTTCCTCGCCTATGGTTTGGGAAACTTGAGCAACGGGATCTGGAAAGGCCAGACGTGGAGCTTCACGATCAAGGAAGTGATCGATGGACTCGTCTATGCTTTGCTGACCGCGGGTACCTTTGGTTGGCTCTGGCCGCGGTAGCTCCTGAGCACGACCTCATGCTCAAGTGGCGGCCTGTCCGGAAAGTTGATTCTCCTCTCGCCGACCTCTTCTGTGATTTGGGTCACGCCTACATGGTTGCGTGTTCCTAGCTGGGGCTTTGTTTGTTTCTGCCACTGGGGTAAGATGGGGCGGCTGTGACGGTCGGAGTTGCAATGCAATCGCTCAAACTCCCAATGCTTTCACTGTGTTGCCGCTGATACAGTGTCTGCCCCGATACACACTTCGACTCAGGCACTTTCCCGTGAAACCTTTTCCTGCATTGAGGGCGGACTATGGTCCGCATCTTGCTTCTCAATTTGCAGCGCCGGGTTCGGCATCTATAGTTCAGTATCCTGGCGAGAGGAGTCATGAAACGGGCGTCTATCGTGTCCGTGCGCGCGGCAGTCGCGGTGAGCATGGTTCTCGCTGCTGGATTCGCAGCGCTGGTGATGTGGCGCAGTTCACGGGCGATTCGTTCTGCCGCTGAGGATGTTCGCGCTGAGCACGAGTTCCGCTTCGTTGTACGGCCGCTGCCAGCGGAGATCAATACCGGATTCGAATCCTTCAGCTCTCCGGCCGTCTTTCTGCAGGCCGCCCGTTTCCAGGATCATCTTTATGTTGCCGGACCCGCCGGGCTTCTGGAATACGAACCGGGGGGCACGCTGCTTCATCAATACGCGGTCGGCAGTGAACTTCCGGGATCACCCCTAGTGGCGCTGGCCCCGGCGGTTCTGGCCGATTCTCGCGAACCGGAACTGATCGTCGCGACTGCCGATGATGGACTCCTGGCCTTCAACGGGCGCTCTTTCCGCCAGATTCTCGCAGCCAACGCCGATGTCCGCGCCATCACATCAATCCTGCCTGTGCCTTCTGGACATCTTCTGTTCGGAACCAAGAAGCGCGGCGTCTTGGTCTACAACGGAACACAGATCACCGTTCTCCATCCCACGCTCGACGCCCTCTACGTGACTGCCCTAGCCGGTAGCGAATCCGACTTGTGGGTCGGCACCTTGAATCGCGGAGTGCTGCACTTTCACGCGGGCGAGACGGATAGTTTCGCCGAGGCCCAAGGATTGCCCGATCCACAAGTGCAGTCGGTCGCGATTTCCGGCGACACCACTTACGCCGGCACAGCAACTGGAGTGGCTGTTTTCAATGGCGGACGCTTCTCTCGCGTGCTGGCCCCGGGTGTACTCGCCACCGCGCTGCTGGCCACGCCCACACGGCTATACGTTGGGTCAGAAGATCAGGGCGTGATCGTGATTCCGCTGGAAGGCCGCCGCCCAAATCCAAACCTGGGGCCGGGGGCACAGTTGGCCGAAGTGCGGCAACTCTTCATCTCGGGAGACGCAGTGTTTGCCGTTGCCCGCAGTGGTCTCTACCGCATGAACCCTCACGCCTTTAGCTGGCAGCGAGTGCTCGAAGCCGGGACCGCCGTTCTGAGTGACCGCAATATTTCCGCGCTCGCAGTCGATGCCAATGGTCGCCTATGGGTCGGCTACTTCGATCGCGGCCTCGATCTGCTTGCATCCGATAGCAGCCGCGCCAGTCATGTGGAAGACGAACATGTGTTTTGCGTGAATCGCATTTTCCTGGATTCGAAGACCGGCGCGATCGACGTCGCCACCGCGAACGGCCTGGTGCGCTTCGACGACTCTGGCAGCGAACAGCAGGTGCTGACACGAACGGATGGACTCATTGCCGACCACGTTACCGACGTCGTGTCCTACCGCGACGGACTGGCGCTGGCCACCCCGGCGGGCCTAACTTTCCTCGACGCCAGCGGCGCGCGCAGCATGTATGCCTTTCATGGTTTGGTGAACAACCACGTGTATGCGCTCGGCGTTTCCGGCGACGAACTGATGGCCGGCACCCTCGGCGGCTTGTCGCTCCTCAACAAGGGCGACGTTACCGTAAACTACACGACTACAAGTTCCAACCTGAAACACAGCTGGATTACTGCCGTCGTTCCGGTTGGCTCGGAATGGATGGTGGGTACGTACGGCGCTGGAGTTCTCGGCCTCGACCGCTCCGGACGGTTCCATTCTTTTGAAATTGGCTCCGGCCAGTTTGAAATTAATCCCAACGCCATGCTGGTCACACCAAGTTATGTGCTCGCCGGAAGTTTGGGAGAAGGCTTGTATTTCTACGATCGCCAGTCCGAGCGCTGGTCGGTGATCCAGGACGGCTTGCCGTCCCTGAACGTGACCGCGCTGGCCGCCGCAAATGGCTACATCTATATCGGCACGGATAACGGCCTGGTTCGCATACCAGAGCAGAAGCTGCACTCATGAAAAAACTGGTCTTGTCGGTTCTCATTGCTCTACTGACTTCGGCGCCGCTTCTTGGCGATGCGGGAGTTCTCATTCCGCGCGACAAGCAGCAGCCGAATCCAGCGGTCCTCTCGCTCGAGGAAATGGAAATCACTATCCGCATCGACAACGGCGACGCACGTGTTTTCGTGCGCCAGGTTTTTGCCAACCACACTGGAGCCATCGAAGAAGGAAACTACATTTTCGCGCTTCCGAGCCACGCCACGATTTCCGATTTTGCTACCTGGGACGGGCCGGTGCGCCTGCCGGCTGTGATCCTCGAACGTAAGCGTGCCGAAGAAATCTACAACCAGCTCAAGCAGCAATCGATCGATCCGGGCCTACTTCAGATGGGCGAACGCGGCGCCGAGGAGGCTAAGCGCAGTTCGGTATTCAGCGCGCGCATTACTCCGATTCCGGCGTGGGGAACGAAACGGTTGGAGATCGAGTATCACGAGTCGATCCCGGTTGAAAATCTCAAGTCCTATTTTGCGATTCCGCTGCGGCCGGACGCTTATCACGCACAGGGCGCCGCCCATCTGCGGATCAATTTCGAACTACACACGGCGCATGCAATTCGCAACTTTCAGGCGCCGAGCAAATCGTTCCCCTTGCAGTTCGACCAGAACACGCCTCACCTGGTGCAGGGCCACTTCGAGGGACAGAACGTCAATTTGGCCGAAGACTTCGTCGCTACCTACGACCTTGATCCGGCCGCGTCCGACACGCTTCAACTGTTGAACTACAGAAATCCAATCAGCGGACAACCTTCGCCGACAGAGACGGCACCTGTCCGGAGTACGAACGAACCGGGATTTTTCGAAGCGGAGGCTCTACTGGGGTTTGGGAGTTCGGCCACTCCTTCTGGAAGCCCCGCCAGCAGCGCGCCGAAGACGGTCATCGTGCTGTTCGACACATCTCTGTCGATGCAGTGGGAGAAGCTGGAGCGCAGCTACCAGGCTCTCGAAACTCTGCTGCACACGCTCCGGCCGACGGATCGCTTCGGGTTGGTGCTCTTCAACAGCGAAATCCAAGTTGTGCCGGTGAGTTCGGCCGACGCAAGCAGTATTCAACACGCCATTGATTCCGTCCGCGCCAGCCGTCTGCGGGGCGGCACCAATGTGCAGCTCGCTTTGCAGACAGGGCTGCAGCAGGCGTCCGCGCCGGGAGCGAGCAACACGTACTTGGTCATTCTGAGCGACGGCGGGGCCACCCGTGGTCCCATCCAGAATGGAAAACTGGCGGTTTGGTATGCCACTGCGTGGCAGCAACTCCCAGACACGCAGCGCCCCCGTACATACATTCTTGCCGTCGGCGACGATGCCAACCTGCCGCTGTTTCGCATGCTCGCACGACAGGACGGGCTGCTCGAGCAGGTGCTCTCCACCGAGCCGATGGAATTCAAGCTGAACTCGTTTCTGTCGAAGATCGGCCGCAGCCCGGTCGGACAGCTCGGCCTCTCTGTCAATCCGGAGGCCTCGGTCGATACCGTTTACCCTCTGCAGGCCGCGACCTTCTCGGGCTCGCTGGCCTCATGGGTGGGACGCTACCAGAAGCCACAGGAGAACGTCAGCTTCACCGTCCATGGCGTGCGTGACGGCTCAGCGGTTCAAATGACGGGCAAGACCAGCTTGCCACGCGAATCGTTCGACCATCCACAACTGCCGCGGCTGTGGGCGCGCGCCCGCGTCGACGCCTTGCTGGAGAAAATAGAGCGGGACGGTGAGGACCAGGCCACCATCGACGAGATTATCCGCCTGGCGCGCCAATACAAATTCGTTACCCCTTACACCTCTTTTCTGGCGGTGCCGCGCGCACTGCTGCGGCCTCGCGTCATCCGTCCCGGCGATCCGATTCTTCGCGTCAAGACGGACGAATCCATCACATCGGTCATCGCCTTATTTCCATTTGGGCTGGTGCAATCACTTCGCTATCTCTCCTCGGAGGACGTCTGGCAGACTCGCTTTCTGGCGCCGACCGACATGCAGGATGGAACGTACACCGTGCGCCTCATCTTGCGCGACCAGGTGGGCCATACGTATCGCGAGTCCAAAACGTTCGTCATTGCCAGCAAGCCACCGGTCGTGCAGGTGAAGCTCGATCGCAAGCGCTTTCAGCGTGGCCAAACCATTGATTTGAAGGTCAGCGCCTCGGAGAGCACGCGCACCCTGGTGGCACGAATGGAAGGCGCAGTGCCGGTCGCGTTGCGGTGGGATGTGAAAGCCGCTGCCAATACCGGCGTGTTGACGATTCCCGAGCAAACCATTCCCGGCACCTATAAGCTGACCGTCACCGCCGAGGACATAGCTCACAACATTGGTACGCAGGAGGTGCAGATTGAAGTACTTCCTTGATTCATCGGCCCGGCGCGTACGTCTGCTCGCGCTGGCCGTCTTCGTCGCCGCCATTGGCGGGACCGTCTCCGCGCTCGGCGAGCTGCCCACGTGGATTCGCAACATCGACGCAGGCACTGCGCTGGAGGCTGTGTTCTTCCGCATGATGTCGTTGCCGAATGGTACGGTTGCGTTTCGCCGGCCTCCCAGCGAGACCCGGCCCGCGCTCACCGGCCTGATCAAGACTCAGCCGCGCAATGCGGAGCTGTATTCATTGCGCGCTCTCGAAGATGAGCAGCAGCTCGATTTCACCGCCGCTGAAACTGACTGGAAAGCATACGTCGACAATTCGTCCGACAAGATTAGCGCTCAACTCGCGCTCGCCGATTTCTACCATCACCGTCTCCGCCCGGCCGACGAGATCAAGACTCTGTCGCTGGTGGCAAGCACACCTCCCATCGCGGCTGAAAAGCTGACCGCGCCTGCGCAACAACGCTCCTGGCAGGCGTTTGAGCGCATTTTTGGAGTAATTCAAGCTCAAGGATTGCCCAAAGATGTTTCGATCGCTCAGTACCGCGCCTGGCTCGCCCGCTATCCCGAAGAGCAATCGCTGTACGCACGGTTCCTGCAATTCCTGGTGGGGGAGAAGGAATACTCTGCCGCCGGACAAATCATTGCCGATTACAGCAAGCAATTTCCGAAGGACCAGATTTTCCCGGTGAAGGCGAGAGCCATGGTGGAATATCGCCGCGGCTCCGTCCGCGAAGGGCTATCGGTCTACGAGCACAGCTTCCAGCCGCTCTGGGACCCGCAACTGGTGAAGGCTTATTTCGATCTCCTGCGCGACACGCAGAACCTTCGCAAGTTCCGCGACGACGCACACGCCGCGCTCGCGGCCAACCCGGAGGACCTCAACGCCACGGCGCGCATCTTCTACTACTATCAGCAGCAAGGCAAGACCGACGTCGCACAACAGGCCATTGCGGACTTCCGCCTGCACAAAGACGACGGCAAATCGCCCTGGACCTCGCAAGAACTCTACATCTGCGCGCGCCTGCTGGAAGACATTCACGCTTATCCAGAATCGGCGCGGTACTACTTCGCCCTCTACAACAGCAATAACAAAGAGCTGCCGGACGCGCAGGAGACGGCCATTGCCGGACTCACTAGCCTTTTACTGACCGCGCCAGAGACTCCGATTCGCCTCGGTTCCGGCGAACTGTCCATGTATCGCGACATCGCCACCATGGATCAGGGGCCCGGTTATTTGAACGGAATTCTCTCGCTTATCCTGAACACCACTCAGCCAGCTTCGCAGTATTCGGAGGAAGAGCAGCGTGCCGTGCCGTACTTCCATCGATCGCGTGCCGTGGAATTGCTGGCGCTGCTGGATGCGAAGTTCCCAAATACCGCGCGCCGCCCGCCGCTGCATGCGCAACTGCTCGAGTTCTATTCCAATTCCGGTGAGAGCGACGCGGTCATTCAGGGCGGGAGTGAATTCCTTGCGAATTTTCCCAAGGCTCCAGAGCGCACGTCTGTGGCCTTGCTGATGGCCGACGCCTATGCCCGCAAGAGCGACACACAGAATGAGTTCGCGATCTACGACGCCGTTCTCCAGGAACTTTCGGCTCAAACACAGAATGTCCCGCTAGGGTCGGGCGAAGGAGCGTATGACTCCGCCGACTACACACCACGCTCGTCGTACAGCGGTGGAATGAACGAGTCCGATGCCGAGGGTGACGAAGGCGGGGAAGAGCAACGTGGCGACGCTTCAGAAACGAATGCTGTGCCGCGGCACAAAGTCGGCCAGTCCTTTCAGTTGGGCACGACTCCCTCGCCCACGCAACAGGCTGGTGCTCGGTCGCCGGAATACGCGCGCGTTCTGGAACGCTACCTGGCGCGACTGGTCGAAATGAAACAGATTCCACCGGCCCTAGCTGTACTACGCCGTGAGATCGACCGCAACCCCGACGACCCCGGTCTCTATGAACGTCTCGCCGTGTTTCTCGATCAGAACCGGCTGGGTTCGCAACAGGAGGAGATCTACCGCCGCGCCATGGCCCGCTTCCCTGACAAGTCCTGGTACGACAAGCTGGCCCGCTTCTATCTGCGCCACAAGCGAGACGCAGAGTTCGAGCAGCTGACCCATGATGCGGTGATAACGTTCCAAGGCAGCGAACTGGAGCAATACTTCAACCACGTGGTGGGTGGCAGTCCGGGGCTTTACCTGCGGCTGAATTTGTACGCCAATCAGCGGTTCCCCCACAATCCGGTGTTTGTCCGTAATCTTCTGTCTGCCTACCAAACACCCGCAACCCGCGATCCTGCGGCTTGGGAAGCTCTGCTACGGCAACATTGGTTTGAAGACGCCGCCCTGCGGAACCGCTTCTTCGAGTTTCTCTCCGCCCGAGGCAAGCTGGAATCGGAACTTAGCGCAATACGGCAAAGCGCGCCTGACGCCGCCAGCTGGGAGAAGAACCCGGCTGCCGCTAATTTCCTCGCCTACGCGAATCTGTGGCGCTCACGTTTCGAGGAAGGCGCTCCGGTGCTGAGGTCGCTTGCTGCGCAGTATCCAGCCGAGGCTGAGATCGGCCATACCGCTTCTTCTGTGTATCGTTCGCTCGCATACTTCGAGCCCGCGGACACTGCCGTCGCAGCGAAGATCGAAGACAATCTCTTGCAGGCCAGCCCCGGCGATACTGAAATTATGGCACGCATCGGCGACATTTACGCCGACCGAGAGCTGTTTGCGCAAGCGGCACCCTACTGGGAGCGCATCCCGCAGGTCGCTCCCGGCCAGTCCGGCGGATATCTCGAAGCGGCTACGATTTATTGGGACTACTTCGATTTCGACAACGCCCTCCGGCTGCTGGGCAAGGGCCGCGATCGCCTGGGAGACCCCAGCCTTTATTCCTATGAAGCTGGTGCGATCTATGAAGGCCAGCGTGATCATCCGCGTGCGGTCGACGAGTATGTGAAGGGGGCCCTCAGCGCGCCGGAATCGTCTGCCGAACTGCGGCTGCTGCAGTTGGCGCGACGCGATAAGTTCCACGACTTGGTGGACCAGAGCACGACGAAAATCGCAGCGCCGCCCAATCCCTCAATGCCTGCGGTCTATCTACGAGTAAAGATCCTGGAGGCGCAGAATCGCAAGCAGGAGATGGAGGCTTTCCTCGACTCCCTCGCGAACGGCACCACCTCCATCGAACAGGCCGAGGAGATCGAAACTCTGGCGCAACAGAAGTCCCTCGAAAGCGTGCGCCAGCATGCGATCGAGACGCAGGCCGCTCTGACCACCGATCCGGTCACGCGCCTTCAGCTGCGTTATACCTTGATCCGCCTGTACGAGAGCCGCAAGGACTTTACGTCGGCGCAGAAAAACGTCGAAGCACTCTACCGCGAGAATCCAAAGATTCTTGGCGTCGTGCGTTCCACCGTCGATTTTTACTGGCGTATGAAGATGCAGCCACAAGCTATTTCCGTGCTACTGCAGGCCGCGAAAGATGCCTATCCAGCTCTGGGCATCCAATTCACCTACGAGGCCGCGCGAAAATCGACCGACGCGAAACAATTTCAGCAGGCGCGTGACCTGCTCGTCGGACTGCTCCAAAAGTCTCCCTACAATGGCGAATACCTTGCCGCCATGGCCAACACGTACGCGCAGGCCGGCGACGACCACGGCCTCGAACAGTTCTACCTCGAGAAGATCGCGCTCATCCGCAGCGCGCCACTGCCGGCCGACGCGCGCAAGGCGCAGATCGCGACGTTGCGCTGCGGACTCATCCCCGCCCTCACTCGCATGAATAGTTATTCAGGTGCGGTGGATCAATACATTGAACTCATCGACAACTTTCCCGAGGACGACACGCTCGTCGCGGAAGCCTCTTTGTATGCGCTGCGCTACCAGCGGCAGCAGCAACTTGTCGATTTCTACGCCAAGACCGTCGCGCAATCCCCGCGCGACTATCGCTGGTCCATGGTGCTGGCGCGCACACAGACGAATTTTGAGAACTATCCGGCTGCCATAGACACCTACGCCAAGTCGATCGCGATTCGGCCTGACCGCACCGACCTTTTCATCGCGCGCGCAGGACTCGAAGAGCGCCTGATGCGCTTCGACGAAGCTGCCGGTGACTACGAGCACATCTACCAGCTCGCGTACAAAGATCCGCAGTGGATGGAAAAGGTCGCTGCGGTTCGCGCCCGCCAGGGCAAGGTCAAGGAAGTTGTCGTGGCGTTGCAAGCCGCGCTGATCGACGGCCGACCGGAAAACGCGGGCAATTACTTCGAAGTGGCGCGCCGTCTCGAAGGCTGGGGAATGCTGGAGCAGGCGCGGAGCTTCGCTGAGCAGGGTGTTTCCAAAGCCGGCCCTGACCTGCTTGCGGGCGCCGAGCACCACCTCGGTGCGAAGGCATATGTCCGCATCATGACTCGCCTGAGGCAGCACGAGCAGGCCTTCGCCACGCTGCAGAAGGCACTCGAGGAATCCGCTGCGAACTTGCCTGTTCTCAAAGAGCAGATGGAAAGACAGGGAATCGCCGGGATGACCGACACCCAATGGCGGGAGAACACGCGCCGCAACCGCATCGAGACCGCGCGCACCGGCATGGCGGGTGCTCTCCAGGAGATGGGCAACACCGTGAGTGCCTACTTTACGCCCGAGGAGCGACTGGGTTTCGCCCGCTTCGCCGAATCCACACGCAGCGGCATGACGATGGATGATATAGAAAAATTCGCGATTTCGCTGGCAGAGAGCGCCTCTCTCGCCGACCAGGAAGCCCACTGGCGTTTCGAATCGCTGATGCACCGCGCCGGGCTGCCGAACTACTACCCCAACACTCAACCTTTCATCGAACTACAGCGACGGCGCGGCCGCTTTGCGGAACTTGGTCCCCAGATGGAGCAATTCGCGGAGGCAGTTCCATCGCAGCAGCGGAGCGCACCGTTACTCGCGGCAGCCGACGCCTACCGTTCCGCTGGCGACGAACAAAACGAACTGCGCGTGCTCTCCAGCGTTTTTTCGATGAATGGTCTGGACACGGCAAGGCAGCAGCGGTTGTTCCAGTTGCTTTTGGCGCGGCAGCCCGAGGCGCTTGTTCGCATCGCGGCAATCTGGATGCCGTCGGGCGAGCAGGCTGCGAACTACGTCATCGCCCACGGCAGCGCGACTCTGTCCCATGCAGTAGTTGAGGCTCGCAGCAAAGCTCGCCAGCCCGTTTGGAACAAAGCCTACAACGCGCTCGTCGGCCTCTATTTCGCCGAGCCGACACCGGACGTGAACAACGCATTCCTCGCGGCCCTCGGCAACGACAAGGTCGGCGTACGACTCGCCGAGCCGCTTGACCGCGCGCAGCAACTTGCGGGCAACATCTGGTTCTATTATGGCTCGCGTTACGGGGAATATCTTGGAACTGCTAAACTGGGCAACCCAGAAGACTTCCTACCCGCTATTCTCGAGGAAAGTCCGGCAAGCGCCTCTGGCTACCTCACGCTCGCCGACTACTACGCTGGGACCGGCGACACCAAGCAAGCCATCGCCGACTACAATCACACACTCGAACTTTCTCCCAACCGGCCCGATGTCTACGACAGTCTCGCCGTTGCTTACTACAAGCAGGGCGATCGCACAGCCGCGCTGGCGCAATGGAAGCAGGCTTTCACTGTCCTTTCGAACCAGCTCAACGGCGCACACTTACCGGAGAGCTTTTGGGCCGACTTTGGCCGCACCTGCGATCAGCTAGCCGCACGTCATCTGTTTGGCGAGCTCAAGCCTGATGCCGACGCAATTATCCGCACCTATCTTCGCCACAACGGTAACTACCGCTCGAATGCGCTTCTGCACTCGGCATTCGCTGACGCCGGCGATCCCGTCGCGGCCACAGCCTGGTTGCTCGATCTCTCTTCCGCAGCGCACGATCCGACGCTCATTCTTGCTGACGTCGCTGATTCTTCGTGGATTCCGTTAGCGCAGCGTGCGCCGATCTACCAGCGGATTCTCGAGTCGAAAGAGAGTGCGGTGAACAGGCTGAATGGCCTCGAGCGCCAATATGCCGATCAGGATCTCGGATCCTGGCAAGTGCGCTGGGTGCAGTACCTGGTCCGGACCAAGCAGTACGCGGTTGCGGCATCCGCGATAGCCGCACTGCCCAAGGAAACCGGCGATGCGCAAGCTGCCACGCTCATTCCACTCGATCTGCAGGCAGCGGCGCAGCTTGGGACTCTGGAGTCCAAACTCACCGCCTACCGGGCCGAGCCAGACAGTGCGCCTGCTCCGGAGATTCTTCGCACCGCCGCACGCCAGCTGTTTGAATCGGGCGATAAGCAGTCCGCGCGCAAGATCCTCGAACTTGTCTTTGCCCGCGAGATCGAAGAACACAAACTTGTTGCCGCGAACTTCCTTGGTCTTGCCGAGATCCGACTCGCCTCGGGCGATACCGCCGGAGCTCTCGATCTGCTGCATCGCCTGGTCGTTGCGGTCGGGAACCCGTTTGAGAATCTCGATCCGGCCGCAGCGCTGCTGGAGAAAACTGGACACAACGCGGAGGCCGTTGAGTTCCTCGATCAACTGGTCAAGTCTGCGCCTTGGGATCCTTCGTACCGACTGCGTCTCGCCAAAGCGGAACTAGCGGCGGAAAAAAGCGCCGTGGCCGCGCAGGACGCACTCGCGGCCATTGCCGCCCGGCCGGACAGTTCGTACGATTTGCGCCTGAAAGCTGCCGTGGCGCTCGCCGGACGGCCGCACTCCGATCTGGGCAGCGGAGAACTGAATCTGCTCGCCGGTGGCCCAGCCTCGATCAAGGCTGCGGCGGCTGACAAGTTCTACTTCTACGAAGCTCGGGTCAAAGCTGCTCAAAGTGCTTCCGATCCACAAGTGAAGATTCAGCTTCTAAGTCACTGCGTCATCGACTTTCCACGCCGCGACGAAGCGCGTGTACCGCTATTCCAGGCTGCGGTGAGTGCACAGTCGAATGAATATGCTCTCGGGATCATGGAGCCGCTGCTCCAGACGCAGTTCCTGCGCACCTACGCTCCAGAAACAGGCAATGAAGAGGAACAGATCGTAAGTTCCGGCAGCGAGGAAGAAGAAGGCGCCGACGATTCGACAGCCCCGGCTACCGCCGCCGTGAAGCTTTCGCGGGCGCAGCAGGCGCAGGTAGCGCAGATGGTTGGCGACGCGATGAGCCGACTCAACCGGCTCGCCGACGCGGTGGCTTACTACGAGAGTGCGCGTCAGCTCGAGAGCTCTCCCGCGGTTCGCAAAGCGTTGCGCCACAAAATCTCAGATACAAAGATCGCTCTGCGAATCCAGCATCAGAACCCCGCACGCCAGCCGCTTCTACATGAAGCGCTGGAGCAGGACCGCACGGTTCGACCTCGGCTCCTGGCTCGCGTTACTCCCGCGCCCAAAACCGCCACTGCTACAGGAGGCTTGAAGCAATGAAACGCATGGCTATTCTTCTCTGTGTCGCTCTCGGGTGTGCAGGAATCGGATGGGCCGCATACCGCGCCGTCGCGCCATCCTCGCCGCTGCTGTCCCGCTATGTCCCCGCCGGGCCGCTTCTCTATCTGGAGGCAAAGGACTTTTCATCGCTGCTCGGCGATTGGAATTCTTCTCCGCAGAAAAGGCAGTGGGTCCAGAGCAGCAACTATGAGGTCTTTTCTCGCTCTCGATTGTTCCTGCGGTTGAAGGGAGCCAGTGATCAGTTTGCAGCCGCTGCCGGGCTCCCGCCGGACATGAACTTTCTGACTCAAGTCGCCGGCGAGCACAGCGTTCTGGCGCTCTACGACATCGGCAACCTGCAGTTTCTTTACATCACGTATCTCCCCTCTGCGAAATCGATGGAGACGACGTTGTGGCAATCGCGCGCGAAGTTTGAGCCGCGAAGCGCTGGAGGGGTGAACTTCTACCTGCGCCGCGATCCCGAGTCGCAGCGCGAAGTCGCGTTTGCGGTTGCCGGCGACTATCTGCTGCTCGCCACACGCGAAGACTTGATGGCAAGCGCTCTGCAATTGATGTCGGGCAAGCAAGACCGCACCGTCGAGAACGAGCAGTGGTGGGCGCAATCGACCGCCGCTGCCGCGCACGCTGGCGACCTCCGCATGGCGCTCTCCCTGGAGAAGCTTGTGCCGAATGGATATTTCCGTACGTATTGGGTGCAGCAAAATATCACAGACCTCTCGCAGTACTCGGCAGCGGTTTCGGATCTGTTCCGCTCTACCAAGGAGTATCGCGAAGAGCGTGTGTTGATCAGGAAGAAAGAACCGCAGGCGCCAGCATCTGGCGAGGGGCTGACAGCTGCTGCCGACCTCGCACGGCTAGTTCCTGACGACGCCGGAATGTATGTCGTCACCGCCAATCCGACAGTGGATTCCAGCTTCGCGTTGCTGGAAACCAAGGTGCTGGCGCCACATTTGGGACAGGCGCCGCCTTCACAGCTTGCGCCGCAGGTGCAGCTCACATCGGGTGAGCAGGGCGGTGGCTCCGACCTGGAAACGCGCATCGATCAAGCTCCCGCCGAGCGCCCAGTCACGGAATCAACATCGGCCTTGAAAGAGATGCTCACCAAGACTCCCGTCCTCGCTTCTCTCCAACTGCAAGCGACGGAGCGCGACCGGGCCGGCGTTTTCGTGAGAATCCGATCCGCCATGGTTCTGGTGGCGGCTGCTGACTGGAGCGAGGCCGGCGTGCAGTCGGCACTCACGGATTTTGTGCGGCCCGGCCTTACAGCGGGCCAGCTTGGCGTGGGCTGGCAGCAGAAATCTGGATACCATGAACTCGATGGTTTGTGGCCTCTGGTGGCCTCGGTTCGCGGGAAGTACCTCCTTGTGGGCGACGACCCTGCGCTGATGGAGGCCGTGCTGGCGAACTTCAGCCGCAAGTCCAATCGCGAGCCTGCGGAGCTTCTCGCGGGCTTCAATCATCAGCACGAGCGGGCGAACTTCGCTCGCTTCGCAGGTCTGGTCGACCGTCCCAACACGGGTATGGCCAACGGAGACGGCGCGGAACGTCAACCACAATTCTTTTCCGGTAACCTGGCAAGCCTGAGCGCGACGCTGTCCGGCGTTTCCGCGGAGAGAATCGAGGTTCGCGGCGATGGAGGCAAGGTGCGGCAATCGGTCACCTACGAATGGTCGCAATAAGACCCATCGCGCTGGCCCTGGCCCTGTTTGTGCTATCGCTCTCCGGCGGGCGCGCCGCACCTTTGTCAGATCGCGCCAACGACCCCGAATTCTCACTGTTCGCACAGTCAGCCGCAGAGACGTTAAACCGCGACTTCCCCAACCGCGACATTTCTTATCTGCTGCTCGATGCTGATACAGGTCGCGTGCTGGCCTCGCGCTGGGACCATTGCGAGACGCCAATTCCCATGGGATCCCTGGTGAAGCCGTTCGCGGCCCTAGCCTATGGCGAACAACACGAGTTCAAATACCCCGCCCACACCTGCCGTGGGACTGCCACCGGATGCTGGCTTCCCCGAGGACACGGTGATGTCGACCTCACCGCGGCCATCGCCCACTCCTGTAATTCGTACTTCCGCATGTTGACTGCTGACCTGAACGCAGCCGACGTTACGTCCATCGCATCCCGCTTCGAGCTTGAGCCGCCCGCTCGCGATGCGGCCGGACCTGAACTGATCGGTCTGGGGACTCGCTGGCGGACTTCGCCGTTGCGCATGGCTCGCGCGTATCTTGAACTTGTCCGCCAACGCCAGCAGCCCGGCGTGAACCAGATTTTCGATGGGATGGCGGAGTCCGCGCAGCGTGGAACCGGGGCAGAAGTGCATCGAGCATTTCCGTCTGCCAGCGCGCTCGCAAAAACGGGGACGGCAGTGTGTACTCACCTCAAGCACGGTCCGGGCGACGGCTTTACCGTGATTCTCACGCCTGCAGATCAGCCGCACCTTCTGCTGATGGTGCGAGTCCACGGAGTACCCGGCGCGCAAGCCGCGAAGACTGCCGGACAGATGCTGCGGCGGATCGAGGATTGAGCATGTGCGGATGAAGATCATAGTTACTCGGCGGACTTCACTTGCGCGGACCGCATCTTCACCAATCTTGTTTGCTCTGAGCTTGCTCGCTTTGCTCCCGGCTTGGTCGCTTACCTTCGCTCAAACCTCCAGCGGCGGTTCCTCCTCTAATGCGCTCGGCGCTGTCGTACACATCGGAGTGCTTGGGCTGTTTCACCCGCGCGAACTCACGGTGAGCGCTCCTCGTGGGTCCGCGCTCGTCTTGCACGCGGGCGACGAGCGGATCGTGCTCGAGAAAAGCTCTGGCGTGGACTCGGCGAGCATCCGCATCTCTGGCGCCGGTCTTCTTCTGGCACTTGGAACACGCGTCGTCCGGGCATCTACGATCACTGTCATCGGACGGAAGAACGACCCCGTGGACTTTGTTCTCTCTGTTCAGGGGAAGATAAAGCGGTGTTACCGCGGGACACTCGAAATCAAGCCATCGGCCGGAACCCTGATTGCAATCGTCACCATGGATCGTGAAGCCGCCATTGCCTCGGTCGTGGCGGCTGAGAGCGCTCCCGATACTCCAGTCGAAGCTCTGAAAGCGCAGGCTGTCGCGACTCGCTCTTACTTCGTCGCCAGTCGAAGGCGACACCGCGATTTCGATTTCTGCGACACGACGCATTGCCAGTTTTTGCGCGAACCTCCTCCGGCGGAGAGTCTCGCAGCAAAGGCCGTCGCGGCCACGCGGGACCTGGTGCTCGCATATGATTCTCAACCAGTCGCAGCGATGTACACCCGCAGCTGTAGTGGGCGCACGCACACGCCCGTGGAAGTGGGGCTCCCGTCGGTCTCTTATCCTTACTTCTCCGTCGAGTGCAAGTACTGCCGCGCGCACCCAGCACGCTGGTTGAGCCGAATCTCCGCTCAAGTTGCGGCTGCGCTGCGCAGCTCTGACGAGTCAGCCCGGCTTGACGTGGACCGCCGTCTCGGTTGGGCTGCGGTTCCGAGCAACGATTTCGCTATGAAGAAAGAGAATGACCAACTCATTCTGCAAGGAACAGGCCAGGGACACGGCATCGGACTTTGCCAGTCGGGAGCGAAGGCAATGGCCGAAGAGGGCGCGGACTTCCGGCAGATTCTGGGCCACTACTATCCCAATACGATGATCGTCACCTGGCCTGCGCGGCCTGCGTCGTGAAAGAGTCTTCACCCTGACTACTGCTCGCGCTTCGCCCGTGGCAGGATGACTCTCGCGCAGCACCCTTTATCAACACGGTTTAGAAGCTCAATAGAACCCCCATGTGCTTCCGCGATTTGGCGCGATAGCACCAGGCCGATACCGCTACCGGTTGGCTTGGTCGTGTAGAACGGGACAAAGGCATTGCTGGGATTAAGGAACCCAGGTCCGTTGTCTTCGATGGCGAGAACAGCGTCGTTGTCGGTAAGATCCCAGTGCATCCCTACATGAGGATCCGTGGGCAGCGCCGAAGTTGTTCCGCCGTTGTGGGGAGGAGAGGTCACGGGAGGAGGCTCCAAGGCTGCCTCCACTGCATTGCTCACCAAATTGATAAGCATTTGTTCGAGCTGATCGGGGTCCACCATCAGCTCGACGGCAGGGCCGGGGTCCACTTGCACACGCAGTCTGGTCTCCAGCCCCGCAACACGCTCAATGATTGCGGAGAGCTCGGTCTTGCGGACCATGGGAGGCGGCATCTGGGCGAGTTGCCGGTAGGCTTGCAAGAAACGATTCAGCGAGCCAGCCCGGGTTTCGATGATCGACAAGCCGCGCTCAAAATCCCGACGCTGACTGGGATCGAGGGCCGATTGTGGGACCTGAGAGCGCAGGCTTCCCGCAATCGACTTGATGGGCGTGAGTGAGTTGTTGAGTTCATGGCCCAACACGCGAATCAGCCGCTGCCAAGCACTTCGTTCTTCTTCGCGCAGCGCCCGACTCACTTCGGACAGGACAATCAGCGTGTGCGGGACACCCTTCTGGCGAAATGAACTCCGGCGAACCAGCCAGCGGGAATTAGGACTTTGAAAAGACGAAGGCAGCAATGTCTCACTATCTGCAGTGAGGCAGTCCGCCAGACCGATTTCTTTTGCAGTACGACCCAGGAGCCTCACTGACGGAGTCTGCAGGAGACGCTCTCCCGCGGAATTCACAAGCCGCAGAATCTGGTCGGGATCGAAAGTAAATAATGGGACATCGATCTCTTCGACCACCCGGCGCAACAGAGCGGTGGCTTCGATGGCGCGAATCTGCTGGTCAGCAAGAAGGTCGGCGAGAGCGTTTACTTCAATCGACAGTTCGCCAAGAGCATCTTCGGCGACGGCACCACGCGCGCGAAAGGAGTAGTCCTCTTCGCGCAGGGCGGCAATTACATTGGCGAGAGTTTGCAGAGGACGGGTGGTCTGTTCCTGTAAAGCCATCGCCAGCAGCCACCAGACAAACAGTTCCACGAGGATCAGCCCGAGCTTGGATTCGAGTGACCAAGATTGCAGCCAGATGAGAATGCCGCTTGCTAAAAGCGCGGGCAGGGCGACGAAGAACGAGAAGAGAGTGACACGCCGCTCATAAAGGAGGCGAACCCGCTGGCGTGGAGGCTTGCGCGCACCGGGACGGTAGCTCCCGTGCGAGCTAGAGCCCATATTTCTCCATCCGCCGGTAAAGAGCCCCGCGACTGAGCCCCAACGTCTCAGCCGCCTGGCTTACATTTCCCTGAAAGCGCTGCAAGGCTTTTCTGATCAGAATCGCTTCCACCGCTTCCAGGCTGAGGTCTTCAAGATTCTGGCTTTGCGATCGGAGCAGATCCAAGCCGAGATCGGCACGCTGAATCTCCTCGCCACGGCTCATCAGGACCGCGCGCTCCACGGTATGGTCCAACTCACGCACGTTGCCCGGCCAGGAGTGCTGCATAAGCAGTTGCAACGCCGAGGTCTCGAATCGCTGGATAGGGCGACGATAGTGCGAAGTGTAGCGTCCCAGAAAATGGAGAGCGAGAGCGGGAATATCTTCGCGGCGATCGCGTAACGCAGGCACGTGGATCTCGACGGTATTCAGACGGAAGAGTAGATCCTCGCGGAACGTCCCCCCGGCGCAGGCCGCACGAAGATCAGCGTTCGTAGCCGAGATGACGCGAACGTCGATTCTGCGGCTGCGAGAAGAACCAACGCGCTCGATCTCTCCCGTCTCCAGCGTGCGAAGCAACTTCGCTTGCTGACGAATGGGAACATTGCCGATTTCATCCAGGAAGATCGTGCCACCGTCAGCCAGTTCAAAGCGCCCAATGCGATCGGTGCGGGCATCGGTAAAAGCGCCCTTCACATGGCCGAAGAGTTCGCTCTCGAACAACCCGTCGGGTATGGCGCCAGTGTTCACCGAGATCATGGAACGAGGGGCTCTTGCAGAAAGCGCATGGAGCGTCCGCGCCACGACCTCCTTCCCCGAGCCATGCTCCCCTGTGATGAGAACATTGGCGTCGGAGGGCCCGATGCGGGAGACCGCGTCCAGAACCGGTTGCATCGCAGGCGCAGTGGCGATGAACTCAGGGAGCCCCTCCGCGCGGAGCAAGCGATTCTGCGCCTGTAGGCGTTCCGCCCGCTGCAGCGCCCGGTGGAGTTCGACCTGCGATCTGAGGATGGCCAGGAGGCGCTCATTTTCCCACGGCTTCTGGATGAAATCCCTGGCGCCGCGGCGCATCGCCTCCACAGCAAGCTCAACATTGGCCCAGGCGGTCATCACGATGACCGGAGTATTGCTGTCGACAGCCACTATCTCCGACAGAAGGTCGAGACCCTCACCACCGGAGGTGGTATCCCGCGTGTAATTCAAGTCGATCAGGATCGCATCATAGGAGCCCGTGGCAAGTGCCTCGCGAACCAGCAGCGGAGACCGCGCCGTTTCGACGTCGTATCCTTGCGAGCGCAAGAGGAGTTCAATAGCGTCGAGGACGTGCTGTTGATCGTCGGCGGCCAAGACTCTGGGCCGATCGTGGTTGTTATGCGTGGAGGTGGAGGCGAAAGCGTCTCCCGGTTTTGTCGACGTCTGCATGTCTGGCTATGGGTTCGCAGCGCTAATCGTGCCGCGAACCGCATCCTGAAGCTGAATGCCATTATGTTCCAAAGTCGTCCCGGTTGCGCGATCAAGTTCAACTTTCGCTTTCTCGTAGACCGTGATGGCGTTCACGAGATCCAATTCCGCCAGGGCGAGATCCCGCTGGGCGGAAAGAGTTTGGTAGCTGGAACCTGCTCCCAGATCCTGCTCTTTCCTGGTAATTTCGAAGCTGCGCTGAGCCAGGTCCCGCGCCTTGTGGGCGGCCTGGACTCTGGCCGCGGTCTGCTCCACTGAATATTGCGCGTTGCGGACCTCGATGCGAACCTGCTTCTTTAACTGCTCCATGCGCAACTCCGCCTGCCGGTACTCGAGTTCGGACCGGTACTGATCGGCCTTCGCGACACGATTCCGGAGAGGAATATTCAGGTTCAATCCTACGTAATAATCAGGGGAAGAATTGTTGAACGTGTTGCTCAGTGCTCCTCCGAAATCGACCGGCACGTTTGAGGTGCAGCCTTTGCAGAGCGGATTGAGTTGACCCGCCAGCCCGGAGCCCGAATAAAAACCTACCAGGGAAAGCGACGGCAACAAGGCGTTGCGCGCCGCGCGACGGCTGATCTGGCGGTTCACAAGATCGACGTCGGATTCCGCCAGTTCCGGCCGGCCGTGCAGAGCCCCAGAAATCAAATCCTGAATCGGCGGGATAGCCTGAGCCTGCACGGCTTCCATTCGGTCTGTCGGCACGACCGGCATGGCTTCCAGAATCGGATCGTCTAAACTCTTCGTAATGGCATTCTTCATGAGAGTCTCCTGCAGTTGGAGACTGGTGCGGGCCACCGTCAAGTCCTGGTCGCGCCGGGAAACCTCCGCCTCGGCACGCAAAACATCCATTTCCGGAATGCTCTCCAGCTTCAACTGCTTCCGGGCATTCTCGAGAGTTTGCTGGGCGAAAGCCGAGGACTGTTCGTTCACCTGCGTTTGTTCGTAAGCGCTCACCAGATCCCAGTACATGTCCTCAATCTGAGTAACCGTGGCTATCACCTGGTCCTTGAAAGCGATGTCCGAGATCTTCTTGTTGTTTCTGGCAATTCGCAAGTAGCGCAGATTTGGACCGAAGCCGAATCCGGCAAGAAGTTCTTGCTGCAGACCAATGCGATATTGCGAGCTGAGAACCGGCGACAGGTTCGTAAAAATACTGTTGGTCGTCTGGCGAGCGTTATTGAAGCTGAAGGAGAGACTCAGGCCCGTAGGGAACGCTTGGAAGTAGTTGAAGTTAAACTGCCCGGTATTGGTCTGCAAAGTTGGTACGCCGTTGACCGTCAGGTTTGAAAGCGGAAGCGTTTGATGCTCGGTACCACCACTTGCGTTGATCGATGGGTCGTATGAGGACACCGTTGTTCCGGCTCCAAGTGTGGACTGCACAAGTCCAGACGCGCCCGCTCCGGCCCCACCGGCGCCGCTCGTCGTGCCTCCAGCTCCAGCACCCGGAGCACCTGAGCCAAAGCCCCCTACGCCGCCGCCCGGAGTTCCCTGGACCACACCGGTATTCACGCCGCGAAAGAACCCGCCCGCCTGTGTACGCAGGATGTCCGTATCTGCGATAGGAATGTTGTAACGGGCAATGGCCAAGTCCAGATTGTTCTCAAGTGCGAGATCAATGGCATCTTTCAGTGATAGGTAGAGCTTGCCTTCCCGGATGAGACGGTCCAGACGCGGTGAGTTCGCCAGTACCGGCTCCGGGACATAGTCCGGCAAATAGGCATTGAGCGGGTTGCGCGATTTCGGCATGTCAAATCGAACCGGAACGGTGGCCTGTGTACTTGTCGCCTGTGTCGGCGTGGTTGCGGTCTGCCCCTGCAACGTCGAAGCCAGCATCCCATAAACACAAACGAGCGCAATTCCGCGTCTCACGAAGGTAGTCCCCAAAACATTCACGATGCGCTGACCTCCGCTGGTTGGGTGAGATCGGGATTCGATGTGTCTCCCACCAGCCAGCCGTCCCGCAGTTGAATGGTGCGACTCCCGTAGGCAGCATTCGCTTCCGAGTGGGTTACTTGCACGATCGTCGTTCCCTGCTGATTCAGCCCTCGGAAAAGCTCCATGATTTCCTTGGCCTGGCTGGAGTGCAGATTGCCGGTAGGCTCATCGGCAAGCAGAAGTAGAGGCTTATGGATCACGGCCCGCGCAATGCCTACGAGCTGCTGTTGTCCCCCAGAGAGCTGGCTAGGATAGAGATCCTTCTTGGCGACGATCTGGAAGCGATCGAGGGTGTCCGCCACTAGGCTCTGCCGCTGGCCGCGCGGAATGTCTTTATAAGAAAGCGGCAGATCAATGTTTTCCTGCACAGTGAGGTCGTCGAGCAGATGGTAGCTCTGGAAGACCATGCCGATATTCCGCTTCGCCAACTCGGCGCGCTGCTTGCGCTTCAGATTGTGTACGGTTTGTTCGCGAAACCAGTACTCGCCTTCCCACTGGTCGTCGAGAAGCGCGAGCACGTTGAGGAGCGATGACTTCCCCGCTCCGGACGGCCCCATGACGGTGATAAACTCGCCTTCTTGAATGTCGAGGTTCACGCGGCGAAGGACCCAGGTTCGTCCAGCGCCGGTTTTGTAGCTGCGATCGATGCTCTTCAGTTGGATCATCTTGTCCTCAATCTCCAGAGTCATTCCCTACTCGTAGCGCAACGCGACCGTGGGCTCGATCTTCGAGGCGCGACGGGCTGGTATGTAGCAGGCAGCCAGCGCAACTAGAGCAAGCACCGCTCCAACCGAGACAAAAGTCCACGGATCGGTAGCGCGGACGCCGTAGAGCAAACTAGCAATGAGCCGGGCTAAGGCGAGCGCCCCCACGATTCCGATTGCTTCGCCGATGAGCACTAAGCATGTTCCCTGACGAAGAATCAATCGCAGAACATCCCCGCGCCGAGCTCCCAACGCCATGCGAATTCCAATCTCCCGCGTCCGCTGCGCCACCGTGTACGCTGTTACCCCATACAGGCCCACCGCCGTAAGCACCAAGGCCAACCCGGCAAAGCCTGTGAGCAAAAACGTGCTGGCTCGTCGCAAGGTCAGCGATTGTGCGGCAAGCAGGCTCATCGGGAAAGCGTTGAAGATCGGTTGGTCCTTTTCCACGTCCCATATGGCTTGCTCAGATGCCTTGAGCAAGGCGGAAGGGTCGCCAGTGGTGCGGACCGTAAACCCCAGCAACGGAAACGGGACCTGACTCAGTGGACGGTAGAGATCGGAGTGCACTGGCTGGTCCGGGCCGAAGGCCTTTACATCGGACACCAGACCGACAATCCGCCAGCGGTCCGGATGCTCAGGACTGCCGAGGTCTAATGCCCTGCCGAGAGGATCTTCCCCGCCGAAATAGCGCTCCGCAAGGGTGGAGTTAATGATGGCGACCTTTTCGGAATCAGAGCGATCAAAATCGGTGAAAGCACGTCCCTGAAGCATAGAGATTCCCATCGTAGAGAAATAACCTGGGGTAACCAGGCGATTGTCTGCCAAGGGCTTGACACCAGCTTTTGGGAGGGGATGACCCTCAATCAGAAAATCTGCGGTCCCCCAAAAACCGGTGAGCGGCAGGAAATTGGTGACAGCAGTGGACTGCACCCCGGGTAGCGCTTGGAGTCGGCCAAGCGCGCTATTCACAAAGGCTTGGCGCTTCCGCGGTTGGTCGTCGGGATAGCGGTTCGGAGGCAGGAAAATCTCTAGGGCCAGCAGGTGGTCTGGACGAAAGCCAAGGTCCCCGCCGACCACAACCCGGAAACTCTTCAGAAACAATCCCGCCCCCGTGAGCAGCACTAGAGAGAGGGTTAGTTCCGCCGCCACGAGCGCGCGGCGCAGAAATGCGGAACGCAAACCGTGGATCGTACCCCGGCCGGATTCCTTAAGCACCTCATTGGCATTGGCGCGCGCTGATTGCATGGCCGGTGCAACGCCGAAGATCAGCACGGTGAACAGCGTGATAGCCAATGCAAACCAGAGCACACTTGCATTGAGTGGAATAGATTCAACCTTTGGAATACTGAGATTGGCGACGTCATTCGGGAAGATCGCCAACAGTAGTCGAGTACACCAGAAAGCAAGAAGAACCCCCAGCGTACCTCCAAGGAATGCAAGGAGCAGACTCTCGGTCAGGGATTGTCTCAGCAAGCGGAAACGACTGCCGCCCAGAGCAACGCGCACCGAAATCTCCTTTCGACGACTGGAGGATCGGGCAAGCAGAAGGCTAGCAATATTTGCGCACGCAATGCAGAGCACAAAGCCCACCGCACCCAGCAAAACCAAAAGGGGCATACGAATGTCGCCAGTCAATTGCCGACGCAGAGGCTCGACCACCACCTCGTTACCGGCGTCGGTGGCCGGATGTGCGGCAGCAATCTGGCGTTCGAGGGCGATCATTCGGGTCTGCGCTTCTGCGGCCGAAAGGCCAGGCTTTATGCGTGCCAACACGCGAATGTAATGATGTTCATAATCACCCGAAACTGAGGGCGACAATGCGAGCGGCATCCAGAGCTCGGTCTGGGGCGGGTAGTTGAAATCGGGCGGCATTACCCCGATCACTGAATAAAGCTTGGCATCGAGTGTGATTGCCTTTCCGAGAATCTGCGGATCGCCGTGAAAGGTATTGCGCCATGCCTTGTCGCTGACCACAACCACGCTGGATACACCCTGGGCGGCCTCTTCGTCGGTAAACGTTCGACCGAGTCTGGGAGCGACTCCGAGAATGTGAAAATAGTTCGGCGTGATGGCATAGCCAAGGATCAGCTTCGGTTCTCCTGAACCGGTGAGCGTTACCTCGTTGTCGTAGGAAGCTGCAACGTCTTCAAAAACGTCGTTCTTGTTTTTCCAATCAGTGAAGTCGCCGGTAGAAATCGAGGAACTTTTATCCCCACGAGCCGGATTGCTGCCCCAGACCATCGCCAAGCGGTCCACGTCCTGGTAAGGAAGATGAGCGAGCAAGACCGCGTTGACGACAGAGAAAATTGCGGTATTCGCCCCAATGCCCAAGGCTAACGTGATCACCGCGACCGCGGTGAACCCTGGGCTCTTGCGCAACTGGCGAAGCGCGTAACGAATATCCTGCAATAATCCATTCATGGCAAAAGCTCCTACTCGTAGCGCAATGCGACCATCGGTTCCGTCTTCGCCGCCCGGCGGGCCGGCAGTAGTGCGGATGCGAGCGCAACGGCCGCGACCAAGAAAGTCACAGCGATCAGCGTTACAGGATCGCTGCTCGAAATGCCGAACAGCTGGCTGCGAACTGCGCGAGTGAGCAGCAACGAAGCTGGCAGTGCGAACCCGATGCTGATGCCCGCCAGCCACAGCACCTCGACCAGAACCATACGCATAACGGAACCGCGAGCAGCACCGAGAGCGATCCGAATACCGATCTCGCGAGTCCGTTGCGCCGTCGAATATGCCAGGACGCCGTAGAGGCCGACGGCGGCCATGAGAACGGCGAGTATGCCAAAGCTCGACGCCAGAAGTGCTATCACCCGCTCGGCTGCTAGGTTGTCATCAATCTGTTCCTGCATCGTTCGGAAAGTGTCCAGAACGAGCCTGGAGTCAAGCGCCTGCATCGCATTCCGGATGGTTCCTTCTGCACTTTCCGGGGATTGCCAGGTACGGACGTAAAAGGCCATAGAGTGCAGAGATGCTTCCTGAAGATATGAAGTAAAGGTTGTGCGTGTGATTTCTTCCCGAACGCTGGTGTGCTTCGCATCTTTCACCACACCGACAATCTCGGTATCGGGCTTTACGTCTCCTCCACCCTTGCAGTAATAGTGGCCGATCGCTCGTTGTGGCTCTCCGAAATAGCGGCGGGCAAAACTCTCGTTCACGACGGCCACTTTGTGGCTTCCCTCACGATCCTGATCGGTGAATTCGCGACCAGCCAGCAAGGGCACACCCATGGTCGAAAAGTAGCCCGGGGTCACTGATGGCGATTCCACGTTCATATCCTCGTTCTCTTTTTGCGTGTAGCCGGCAAGCGTGATGTTGTTCGAGTGGTTGTCATTCGCCAGTTCAGGATCGTTTGTGGCCGCGACCGACCGCACTCCCGGCAGTCCCGCCAGCGCTTGCAGAACCCGTTGATCAAGATCACGTGTCTGATCTGGTGGATACCCCGCGAGCGTCGGCTGGATATCGAACGTCACAAGATGATCGGTAGCAAAACCCACATTCAACGATTTCAGGTTGTGCAACGTGCGAACGAACAGGCCTGCGCCCACTAGGACGAAAAGGCTCAATCCGATTTGGACTGCAACCGAAATGCGGCGGAAGCGCAGCGGCCCGCTGCCGGCCGTCATCACCTGCTGCTTCAGCGTCGGAGCGAGATCGGGGCGCCAGAACTGTGCCGCTGGGGCGAGACTAAAGAGCAGACTTACCAACAGCGCCAAAGAAAAATTGAAAAGCAAGATCCGCAGATCCGGATGCGAGGAAAAGGGAAGATCTCCCGTCGTAGCGCTCCAGATCATGTTGATCAGCCACGCCGAAACCCGCGGCGCAATCGCGATTCCGAGCGAACCTCCGGCCAGGCCCAGCAACAAGCCTTCGACTAGTAGTTGCTGCACCACGCGTGCGCGCTTCGCCCCCAGAGCATAACGGACTGACATTTCACGAATGCGCCCCGCAGCCCGCACCAGGAGAAGACTGCCCACATTAGCGCAGGCCATCAGCGCCACCAAACCCACCATGGCCATGATAATCAGCAGGGGCATTTGCACGTCGCTGCGCAGAGGAGAAAATCCTTTCGCTCCGTCACGAACGAACAGATGCGATTGGGTCAAAAAGCTTTCCCGGAAGTGCTCCGAGCTGTGCCCCCTCTGTTTCAGTTCATCGGCGCGAATGGAATACCAGAGGGGATTGATTCCCGCTTCGGCCTGCTCGTGGCTGAACCCGGGCTTAAGCTTTCCGATGATGTTGAGCCATCTGGATTTGCGATCTAGAAGATCGGTGATTCCAGGCTTTATCTCCGCTTTCATCGTCATGGGCGCAAACAAGTCGGGCCTGTCCCCCATGACCACGCTGTGGAAGCCGGGCGGGGCGACTCCTAGGATCGTGAAGGGACGGCCGTTGATGAGAATGCTCTGGTTCACGATGGCTCGGTCTGCACCAAAACGGCGCTGCCAGTAGCTAAAGCTCAAGACCACAACGGGGTTCGCGTCAGGCACGAGATCATCCGAGGCGCCCAGAACACGACCCAGAGCGGGTTGCACGCCCAGCACGTCAAAGTAATTGCCCGAGACCAACTCGGCAGCAACTAGTTCCGGCTGGTTCCGCCATTGCACACCGACCTGCGTCCAGTCGGTTGCGATCAGGCCACTGAAAACAGAATTGCGGTCGCGCAGATCTCGATACATGGGATACGAGAAATAGAAATTCTCATCTGTGCGCGAGCTCGTATGGCCGCCGAAGCTGCCAGTGGATTGAAGAACGACGAGGCGGTCGGTATCCTTCACCGGCAAGCTACGGAGCAGCGCCTGGTCGAGCAGGCTGAAGATAGCCGTGTTGGCGCCGATGCCGAGCGCAAGCGTGACGATAGCGACCGCCGTAAAGCCCGGCGCTTTGCCCAACTGCCGCAACGCGTAACGAACGTCTTGAGCGAATCCAGTCATCATCAGTCTCAATCTCCTACTCGTAACGCAGCGCCACCATGGGATCGATCTTGGCCGCCCGGAACGCCGGAATGTATGCCGCCGCGAGTCCCGCAAGAGCCACTGCGATGCAGACCTGAAGTAGCACGACCGGGTTACGCGATCCCGTTCCATACAACATTTCCCGCAGCACGGACGCTGAAGCGAGTGCCGCCGTGACTCCAACCGCGATCCCGACCGCAAGCAGAATGGCGGCATCCCGCAAGACCATCGTCAGCACGGCGCTCCGCTGCGCGCCAAGTGCCATGCGAACTCCGATCTCGCGTGCGCGTCGGCTGACGGCATACGTCATCACGCCATACAGGCCAACAATGGTAAGGGCGAGCGCAAGAGCAGCAAACACACCCATCAGCGCCATAGCGAACCGTGGCTGCGCGAGTTCGCTGAACACCAACTCGTTCATAGCGCGAACTTGCGTGACCGGAATATCCTTGTCCAGGGAAGACACAATCTGACGCACACTTGACTCGAGGCTCAGGGGATCAATCGATGCGCGCACTACCGTATACAGGCAGCACCACGTGTTCAATTGGCTGGCCGGCAGATACATCGCCGGACGCAGGCCCCGCTGCGTAGCCGAGAGCCTGATATTCCCAACCACACCCACGATCTCGCGCCATGGCGGCCCGCCCGGAGTTCCGTTTCCTGCGCCCGGTTTGAGCTTCTTCCCAATCACATCCTCGCCCGGGAAGAACTTTTCCGCGAACGCCCGGTTCACAATCATCACTGGCAGGGATTTCACGTCGTCTCGATTGGAAAAATCTCTCCCTTCCAGCAGCGGGATCTGCATGGTGCGGAAGTACTCAGAAGAAATTGGCGACAAATCAGCAGATGGGTCTTGCCCTTCGGGCACAGGATGCTCGGGATCTTCAAAACTGATCACCGCGCCGTCGTTCGTCATGGGCAAAATCATCACTCCGCTGGCCGATTGCACGCCTGGCAAGGCGCGCACCTTGTCGAAGTATTCGCGGTAGAACTGGGGCCGCGTGTCCTTGTAGCGCGAGTCGGGAGTCTCGAAGAATAACGTCACCAGATGATCGGGATTGAATCCCGCGCTGGTGTGCCGCAGATTCGCAAAGCTGGTGATCAGCAACCCTGCTCCGGCGCTGAGCACGAGACCTAAAGCCACCTGCCCGACAATCAGGCCTGAACGCAACCAGTCGCGCCCCGCAACGTGGCTCCTGCCGCCTTCTTTCAACGTTGAGACCAGGTCGGTGTTGGAGGCTGCAATGGCCGGGACGATCCCAAAGATCAATCCGGCTGCGAATGACAGAAAGATCGCGAAGCCCAGCACTCGCAGGTCTACGCCCGCATTTACAGCTCGCGGAATGCTATCGCCAATGAGCGAGAGCATCGCGGGCGTGCCCGCAAAAGCCAAACCACATCCGGCCAGCCCGCCAAACAGGCTCAGCACCAAGCTTTCCGCCAACAACTGGCGAACGAGTCGCTTCCGGCCCGCGCCCAACGCGGACCGCACCGCGATTTCGCGCTGCCGTTCGCGCATCCGCGCCAGCAGAAGATTGGCGATGTTGCCGCACGCAATCAACAGCACCAACGCGACCGCGCCGAGCACCACCAGAAGCGCAGTTCGTGTATCCCCCAGCAGCGCAGCCACCTCGGTCAGCACCTTGGCTGAATCGTGCTTTGTGTTGGTGTTCGGATACTGTTTCGCCAGATTCCCGGCGATCACCTTGAGATCCTGATCCACCTGCGCGACGGTGATCCCGGGTTTCATCCGTCCAAATACGTTGAGGAAATGCGAGCCGCGACTGCTCGTATTAGGTTCGGGATCGGTCGGATCGTTGTCGACTGCGAGCGTGGTCCACACGCTATTGTTCGGCTTGTCCACCGGGAAGCGGAACGACGGAGGCATCACGCCCACGATGCTGTAAAGTTCGCCACTCAGTTTCACCGGGCGTCCAACGATGGACTTGTCACCGCCGAACTGCGACACCCACAAAGCATGGCTGATCAAAATGACCCGCGTTCCCTGCTTTTCTTCGTCGGAGACAAATCCGCGTCCGAGTTCGGGCCGAACGCCAAGCGCTGGAAGCAGATCCCACGACACGACTTCAGCGTCCACCTGCACCGGCCGTTCCAAGCCGGTTAGGGTAAGCGAGTTGTCGTGATACGAAACGAGATGTTCGAGCGTATGGTTCTGCGCTCGCCAGTCAAAGAAGTCCGGATAGGAGATCGCACTCGACTGAGGGTTGTGAGAGTTGACCGATTGCGCTTCGATCAGCCGCTCCGGCTGATAGTAGGGCAGCGGGCGCAGCATCACAGCATCGACCACGCTGAACACGGCGGTGTTGGCGCCAATTCCCAGCGCCAACGTGATTACGCCGACCGCCGCGAAGCCAGGGCTCTTGCGGAGTTGGCGCACAGCATAGCGAAGATCCTGAAACAAACCGGTCATGTTCGGGGCCTCCTACTCGTATCTCAGTGCCACCATGGGATCGACCTTCGTGGCCCATCGCGCGGGCAGGTAGGCTGCCAGGCCAGCGACTGCGGCCAAAAGGAAAGTCAGGATGGCAAACGTTACGACATCGGTTTGTACCACCCCAAAGAGTGCGCTGGAAAGTGCGCGCGTCAGCAGCGCAGCCAACGTCAGTCCAATCACCAGGCCGACCGCGGCCATCTTCATGGCAAAACCAACCACGAGTCGAAGCACGTCGAGTCTCCGTACCCCCAGGGCGATGCGTATTCCGATCTCATGAGTCCGTTGCGTTACCGAGTAAGCCATGACGGCAAAGATTCCAGCTGCCGCCAGCACAAGCGCGCTGAAGCCGAATACCAGCATCATCTTCGCCGACATCTCAATGCCGCTGAGGTTGTCCGAAAGGACCTGCGCCAGGCTGCGGACGTCGTAGGCGGGTTGGTCCGGGTCCACGCCGCGGACCTGCGCGCTGATCGAGCCGGAGAGTGCAAGGGGATCTCCCTGTGCCCGCACAACGAGCGCCGACGTCAACTCGGGCTGCTGCGCTAGTGGCACGTAAACGGTGGGGGCAGGATCGCGATCAAAAGGATTGGGCTTCACATCTCCGACGATTCCCACAATCGTGCGCGACGGTCCGGCCGCCCCCGGGTGTCCCATCTGGATGTGCTTGCCCAGCGGATCCTCGCCAGGCCAATTCTGCTGCGCCATGTCTTCGCTGACGACGGCAACCGCGGGCGCATCGCGTTCGTCTTGCTCGGAAATCAGCCGCCCTCGCCGCAGCGGAACGCGCAACGCGGCAAAGAAACCGGGCGTGACCACTTGTGAAATCGCGGAAGGAGTCTCCCCAGGGCCTGCTGGCGGTTTCCCTTCCGCCGCATACTCCACCCAGTTCCAGTTCCATCCCGAGGGCAGGCTCGTCACACAAGCGGCAGACTCAACACCGGGCAGAGCCGCGATGTCCCGCAGGACGCGGCCATAATATCCGCGGACGCGGTCTTTGTCGCGATACTTCGCCTCCGGCAAGGCAACGCGGAACGTGAGCACATGGCTTCGATCAAAACCCATGTCACTCGCCGCAAGCGCCTGAAAACCCTTCACCATCGTTCCGGCCCCAACCAGCAAGACGAGCGAGAGAGCGACTTCCGAGATCACGAGCAACCTGCGGAGCCGGTGGCGGGTGACGCTCAGATTGCTGTTGCGTCCGCCTTCCTTCAGGGTGTCGTTGACGTTGGGACGAGAGAGATGCCAAGCCGGCGCCAGCCCTGTGATGATGCCCGTAGCGATGGCCACTACCAGAGTGAACAGAAAGACTCGTGCATCCACTTGCAGGTGCTTCAGTCCGGCAACGTGCTCCACGATGAAGGGAGGAATGCTACGACGCGTGAGAGCGATTCCCCAACGAGCCAACAGAAGTGCGCCTACACTGCCCAGCAGCGCCAGTAAAACGCTCTCCACCAACAACTGCCGTCCGACGTGCCAACGGGTTGCTCCCAGCGCGGTGCGAAGAGCGATCTCCTTCTGGCGTGCGAAGGCACGCGCCAGTTGCAGGTTGGCAACATTTGCGCAGCACAGCAGTAGAACGAAAACGGCTGCTCCCATCAAGAGGAGAACGAACTGCCGCGAGCCATAAACAAGGTCCTCGACCATGTTCCTCACGCTGACTTCGTGACCGGTATTTGAGTTCGGATACTGTTTTCCCAAGCGGGCGGCGATTGCCTGCAGGTTCGCCTCGGCCTGAGGAATGGAAACGCCATCGGCGAGCCGTCCAAACACAGTCAGCGAGTGGTTCTCGCGGTCAGCCTTCTGAGCGTCGTTCAGATCGAGAGGAGTCCAGACCTGAGCTCCGGGTGGAAAGTCAAAGTCAGGCTGGGTGATTCCAGCCACCGTGAACTTCTCGCCGTTCAATAGCAGTTGCTTGCCGACAATCCCGGGATCAGAACCCAGATGCTGCTGCCAAAATCCGTGAGCGATGACAACGACCGGTGAAGTTCCCTGCTGAAAATCAGCGCTGCCGATGCTGCGGCCAAGTTGCATCGACATGCCCAGTAGCGGGAAGAAATCGGATGTGACGTGGACACCCTCCACGTGCTCGGCGACATTGCCGCCAGTCAAGTTGGCGTCCCAGTTCTGAGCGGCTGCCAGTGTCTCGAAGCTTTTGCTCTGCTCACTCCAGTCTCTGAAGTTCGCCGGAGCCACGCTTATGTGGTAAGCGTTCTGCTTGGGCACGGTCTCCCACACAGTGACAATCCGATCAAGGCGAGGGAACGGAAACGGCCGGAGTAACATCGCGTTGACCGTGCTGAACGTGGTTGTGTTGGCGGCGATGCCCAGCGCTAGCGTAATCACCGCGACCGCGGTGAAGCCGGGACTCTTGCGAAGTTGGCGAACGGCATAGCGCACGTCGTGGAACAGTCCACTCATCACAGCCTCCTACTCGTCGCGCAGTGCCACCATCGGATCGATTCGTGCTGCTCTCCGTGCGGGGATGTAGCATGCAAGGAGCACGACGGCCGTCATTACGATTACCGTGCTCGCCAGCACATCGGCTCGAAATGCGCCGACGCCGAAAAGCACACGTTCCATGGCCCGCCCAGCAGCCCACGCGCCCAATGTGCCAAGAGAAACGCCGACCAGGAGCAATCTTGCAGCGACGTTTAGGAATTGGGCCAGCACTTGCTGCGGCAGAGCGCCTAATGCCATGCGCACTCCGATTTCGCGGTGCCGCTGCGTCACGGCGTAACTCAACACACCATAGGTACCAATGGCGGCGAGCAGGAGCGCCACGCCAGCGAAGATGCCGGTCAGCAGCGCGGGAGACCGCCGTGTCATCAGGCTGTCGTCAATGCGGGTTGCCATCGACCGCACATCACCCAAGGGAATCTCGGGGTCGGCCTGACGGACGACCCGGCGCAACGTATCCGCCAGCAATTCCGGCGGGAGGTTGGTGCGGGCGACCAAGAAATAGTTGCGGTCGAAGATGTAAATGAAGGGAAAATAGACCGTGCCGGTGCTGTCGTTCTCGGTGAGGTCCGTCTGCTTCACCGCACCGACGACGCCGACGACGGTGAATACGTTCGAATCATCGGGCTTTCTGGGAATGGAATACACGCGCTGTCCGACGGCGTTGCCTTGCGGCCAGTAGCGGCGGGCGAATATTTCATCGACGACGCATATCCCCTCCTTCTTGTGGTTATCCGCATCGTCCAGATAGCGCCCCGCATGCAGGGGGATGCCTAGGGCGGCAAAATAGTTTCCAAAGACACCGTAGGTGTGATGTAAGACGACGGATTCTCCGGGAGCGGCGTCGTAGCCTACCGCAGTGATAGCGTCTCTACCGTGTTCTCCACTGAGAGGCACGCCGTTGATCCCGCCGACAGCCGTCAAGCCGGGCTGGTGATTCGCCGCCTCCATCAACCGATCGGTAAAACCAAGGAAAGAGGGCCCGTCATGGTATCCGTACCAGGGTAAGCTGAACTGGCCGACAAGGATGTGGTCGGTGTAGAAGCCCGGAGATACTGCCATCGCGCGTTTGAGACTTAGTCCGAGGAGGCCCGCTCCCGACAGCAGGACGAACGCCAGAGTGATTTGCGCGACGATGAAGCCGTGACGCAGGCTTTGTGCTGCACGAGTAGTTGTGCCGAGGCGTGATTCGGATTGCAGAGCACTGGCCAGGTGGCTACGGAGGTTGAACCAAGCAATCGGGATAGCGATGAGGGCGCCCATTAGGATCGAAGCAAGCAGACCAGTTGTCGCCAGTCGCCCATCAAAGGCGATATCCGCACCAAGGGGCAGTTGATCCGCACCGAGCAGTGACAACAGGCGGATTCCTCCGGCCCCGACGGCCAGACCGAAGAGTCCGCCGATGAGGGTAAGCAACAGCGTTTCCGTCATCACCTGCCGAGTTACGTGCAGCCGACTCGCACCCATCGATTGCCGGACCGCCAGTTCCTTGGCGCGGCCGCTGGCGCGAATGAGAAGCAGGTTCACCAGGTTGACGCCGCCGATAAGGAGCAGGAAGAGCGCGCCCACTTGCAGCAGAAGAAGCGTGGGCCGAACGGACGCCACGTGGTCGGCATGAAGCGAGGCCACGATCGTGCGGAAGCCGGATGCAGCGACTTCTTTCGCGAAGGGAAATTCCTTGGCATGCGCGGCATTGTGACCGTCGATCTGCGCTTGCGCTTCAGCGAGGGTCGCTCCCGGCTTCAGACGCGCGATCTGCACATTATTATTGGAGTGCCGGGCTGCCAGATTCCGCTCTGATTCTTCCGACGAAAGTGGCAAATAGACGCGGACTCGCGAGGAGAGAAAGCGGAAACTCGGCGGTAACACGCCGACGATCTTCCTTTGCAAACCGTCCGACCGGATGTCGCGTCCCAGCACGTTGGGATCAGCGTTGAAATGCTGCCGCCAATAGGAATCGGTGAGAATCGCTTCATGGTCGGTTTGGTAAGTCATCTCCGACTCGGTGAAGGCACGTCCCAGAGCCAGCGGCACGCCGAGTGTGGTGAAAAACTCCGGAGAGACGCGCCCAACATCCTCGCGCTCGGTCGCGCCGGCCTCACCCACCACCGCCGTGGCGTAATTCAATGATGCGATCTGCGAAAAAGCAGGGATATTGCCCCGTCGCTCGTAATAACTGGTCAATGAAGCCAAATCGCGGTCTTTGCCCGCTTTGGGGTAGGTGTTGTAGAGGATCACCAACCGATCAGCCTCGGGGAACGGCAGCGGACGGACAAGGATGGAGTCGATCACTGCAAAGATAGTGAGGTTGGCGCCGAGGCAGAGCGCCAGCGTAATCAGGGCCACCGCCGTGAAGCCCGGACTGTTATGCAGCTGCCGCAGCGCGTAACGGAGGTCCTGCAGCAGGCCCCTCATGCGTGCACATCCGCCATCAGCTTCTGCAGCTCTTCTTCCGCTACGACCTTGCCGTCGAACAAATGCACTTCCCGTTGCGCGTGCTTGGCGAAACGCGGGTCGTGTGTCACCATGCAAATCGTCGCTCCCTCGCGGTGCAGGTCCTGTAGCAGTTCCATCACTGCCTCACCGTTGCGGGAATCGAGATTTCCGGTAGGTTCGTCAGCCAACAAGATCGACGGTTTCCCGCCCAGCGCGCGCGCCACAGCTACACGCTGCTGCTGGCCGCCGGAGAGCTGAGAAGGATAATGGCGGATGCGGTGCGCCATGCCAACGCGCTCAAGCGCCTCCATGACACGTTTCTTTCGTTCGGGCGCAGTCATCCTCTGGCGGTAGGTGAGGGGCAGTTCGACGTTCTCATACACCGTCAGATCTCCGATCAGGTTGAAGCTCTGGAAAATGAATCCGATCTCCTGATTCCGAATGCGCGAACGCTCGGCAAAGTCGAGGTTCTCCACCGTCTTGGAATTCAACGAGTACTTTCCGTCGGTAGGCGTATCGAGCAACCCAATGATGGAGAGTAATGTGGATTTGCCGCAGCCCGACGGCCCGGACATCGCCACGTACTCACCTTTGTTGATAGAGAGGTGGACACCCGAGAGCGCATGGGTTTCGATCTCGTCGGTGTAGAAGACTTTCGTCAGATCCTGGATCTGAATCAGCGGCTGCCCTGCTTCGGTCATAGATCATCGCCTCGGTAGTCCCGCCCCGGCGCTCACTCCAACCGGATGCGATCGGTTTTGTCCCAGCGCGACATGTCGGAAAGAATGACCGTGTCGCCCTCGTGGAGCCCTTCAAAAATCTGAATCGAATTCACTGACTCGCGCCCAACCTTTACCGGCACGCGAGCGGCTTCTTTGTTGTCCGCATCCAGCTTGAACAGGCTGATGGTGCTGTTCTCCTGCCCGAAAGCCGGCCTTCCCACGTAGAGAACATTGTCCAAACGCTCCAGGTCGATAGTTCCATCGACGCTGAGATCTGGCCGGGCTCCCTTTGGGAGTTCGCCTGTTAGTTTGACGTCTACGGTCACGGTTCCGTTTTGCACGGCCGGATCGACTCTCATCACGGTGCCGTTGATGGTGCCGTTGTGCGTATCGATCACCGCTGGTTCACCAAACTGCACATCGCGCGCCTGCGTCTCGGCGATCTTTAACTCCGCCATCAGATGGTTGGGCTGAACCACTTTCGCCAGCATGGCTCCCGGTTGCAGGTGTTGACCGACTTGAAGAGGCAAATCGACCAGGACTCCGTCGATGCCCGCCCGAACCTTCAACGCGTCAAGCTGCTTCTTCTTGAGCTCCGCCAAAGCTCGCATTTGGTCGACTTTGGCCTGCTGTTGCGCCAGTTGGGAATCAATCGCCTTTTGACCGATGGCGAGTCTTTGCGCCTCCAAATCATTCCTGGTGGTGAGCTCGTCGGCCTTGCCTTTCGAGGCCTTGTAAGCCAAACCCGAAATCACGCCAAGGTCGTACAGTGCCTTGTCGGTTTCAGACTGGAGTTGCGCCTGCCTGTAGTCGGCCCCAACGGTAGCGGCTCCAGCCTTCTGGCTCATCAGATCGCTATCGAGCTTTACTCGCTGACTTTGATACTCCGCTTCAGCGGCTTTCAATTGCAGTTGCGCATCGAGGGCGGCTTGTTCTACTTGCGGGTTGCTTAACTCGATCAGGACGGTGTCGGTCTTCACCTGCGAGCCTGGCAACATAAGGATACGAACAACAGTCGCTTCCGTCTCTGCGGGAATCTGGCGGACTGCTTCCTGAACGGGAACGAGCGCTCCTGGTCCGCGCACCTGCCGGATCATGGGCCCGCGTTTGACGGTGTCGGTCCACACCGTTCCACGCTCGACCGAGGGAGCCGCAGGCTTCAGACGTGAGACTCCAACCGCCATTCCCGCGACAACAACAACTCCGACTGCCGACATAACAATCTGGCGGCGGCGCTTTTGCAGCCTAAACTCTGGCCGAGCGATATCCATCGTTGATCTTTATCGCAAGCCGCGCACCACATCCAAGAGACAGCTAAGTGACGGAAACGAAGGTAGATGATGCTCTCTGCGACTTCAAGACAGCCGTCGCTGTGTTCACTGCCGAACTCGGCTGTCCGGAACTGGACAGTAGCAACAGGGGATGCCCGTCACGCAGCGCTAGTCCAGAGGCCGCCAGAGGGCGGACGCCAGGAGTGCTACATTGGACGAAATGCGGTCCGAAATCGAGCAAGCGATCCTGCTATTACGGCGAGGAGACCCTGAGGCCTTGGAACAAGCCCTGGCCTTGCTGCAGAACACTGTTTTCTCCTTCAGCATGAAAGTGTGCGGTCAGCGCCAGGACGCCGAAGACACCATGCAGGAAGTACCGCTCAAATCGGTTCCGCGCTTGCCCAAGTTTGAGCCGCCAAACGGGCGGAACTCTCGCGTGAGCGCGCGAGGCAGGAGAAAGTGGCAGCCATGAGGCAGGTGGCCAGTGACGCAGTACGACTTGAGGTCCGCCGCGCTTACTACAACCTGGACTCGGCCCGGCAGGAGGTAGAGGTTGCGCGGGCTGCCATCGCGCAGGCACAAGACAGCCTGCGTATCAACCGAGACCGCTACGACGGTGGGCTCACTACCGTTACCGACCTCTTGGGCGCCGAAGAAGCCACGCGGCGCAGCCAGACCGATTACTGGGAAGCTGTCTATCGCTTTCATACCAGCTACGCCAGCCTTGAGTTGGCGAGCGGCACCTTGAATCTTCAGTCTCCTGTGGTGACGCCATGATTCGTACCAACTCCGTCTTCTCACCTCTGCTTTCTCTCGCCGTGGTTATTGCGGGCGGGCTCAGTAGTTGCTCCAGCGAGCAGCAGTCGACGCCTTCGGTGGCCGAGACTGTGCGCAGTGTCTCGCTGTTCCCGGTAGAGCGGGTCGATGTGCCCGATTTGCTGGACGCAGTGGGAACTGTGCGCGCGGCACAAACCAGCCAACTCGCAAGCCAGACAATGGGAACCATCGTTGCGCTTCGCGTACATGAGGGCGATCTCGTGCGGCGCGGGCAAGTGCTGGCCATCATCGATGACGCACAGCCTAGGGCGGCCGTCGACCGTGCCACGGCAGCCGAGAGCGCCGCCGAGCAGGAAGTAACCGCGTCGGATTCCGACCTTGCTCTGGCGCAATCGACACTGAAGCGGTATCAGAGTCTCTATGACAAGAAGTCGCTGAGCCCACAGGAATTCGATGAAGTAAAAGCTCGCTTCCAGGCAGCGCTCGCCCATCGCGATGCGGCTCGCTCAGGTCAGGAACAAGCCAAAGCAGCACTGGCCCAGGCCCAGGCATCGTTTTCGTATACGCGGATTCTGGCGCCTTTCGATGGAGTGATCACCGATAAGAGAGCCGATCCTGGAACGTTGGCCAGTCCTGGCCTTCCCATTTTTACGATCGAGGGTCTTGGGCCTTCTTCACCGCTACCTCGATGATCGGTTTCATCGCGGGTGCAGGTATCATCGTGCGCAACTCCATTATCCTCGTCGACTTCATTGAACTGCGCCGCTCTCAGGGAATGTCTCTGGAAGATGCCGTCGTCGACGCGGGCGCGGTGCGTTTCCGCCCAATGCTTCTGACCGCGGCTGCGGTCGTCGTCGGGGCGAGTGTCATCCTGTTCGATCCGATTTTCCAGGGCTTGGCGTTATCGTTAATGGCCGGAGAAGTCGCGTCCACGGTTCTGTCGCGGATGGCAGTGCCCGTCCTCTACTACGTCTCGCAGAGGGGACTCTCGCTGCCACCTCTGCATCTGCATCCGCATTCGCCGGAAAATGTGGCCGAATGCGAAACACCGCAATGCGAAATTACACAGAACGCGCTGTAGCTCTGGAGGAGAACCGTTGTGACTGTAGAACGTGTGCTTCGTTTGATCGCTGGCAGTTTCATCCTGTTATCCTTGGCTCTTGGGCACTACCTAAGCCCGTACTGGTATCTATTCACGGCCTTTGTAGGCCTGAATCTGTTTCAGTCTGGATTCACCAACTGGTGCCCGATGATGACATTCCTTCGTAAACTTGGAGTCGGCAAATAGGAAGGGTAAACATGCCCAATTGGGTTTGGGGAGTGATATTTCTTGTCGCCTATGTGATCCTGACGCAATGGCTGCTGCCAAAACTCGGCGTTCCCACCTGAAGGACCCAAGGTTGCGCCGAGTCTCGGCGCAAAGCTGTCACACATGACGAACATTCCGAAGAACGATGACCACGATTGTGCAAGTCGTGGTTTCTGATCGCTGGAATACGTCCAAAACCCCAACCCGGGGCCCGGAGCATTGACTCGGCTAACGTAGGTTCTGGTATCGTCCATCCGCTTTCGGTATTCTGCCCCGTTCAGATTGCAGATGTTTCCGGTACACTCCGCGTATGTGCTGTGCGGGGGCATCTCCCCGAGTTCGCAACAACAAGGAGCTTCATGAACATCCTGGAGTTTAGCCTCCTGGTGTGCGGTAGTTCGCTGATTGCTGGCTTCGTAGGGGCGTTAACGGGATTGGGCGGAGGTGTCGTGCTCGTACCGCTGCTCAGCCTGTTCTTTAAGGTGGACATCCGTTACGCAATCGGCGCGTCCCTCGTGTCGGTGATCGCGACCTCCTCGGGCGCGGCAGCGGCTTACGTGAAAGAGGGCTTCTCCAACATCAGAATCGGAATGTTCCTCGAGATTGCGACAACGCTGGGCGCACTTCTCGGCGCAAACTTAGCGGCACGAGCATCAACGCATGCGATCGCGATTGTGTTTGGAGTGGTGCTGTTGTTTTCCGCGTATTTTTCCCGGAAACCGCGATCTCTGGCCGAACGTGAAGTCCCACCCGACCGGCTTGCTACCCGGTTGCACTTGAATGGCAGTTTCCCTGACGTCGATGGCGCTCGAAGCTACAACGTGCAGCATGTGCCTACAGGGTGGGCCCTCATGTTTGGTGCCGGCGCTCTATCTGGGCTCCTGGGCATCGGTTCCGGCGCCATGAAGGTTCTGGCCATGGATCAGGCGATGAGAATACCCTTCAAGGTTTCGACCACCACCAGCAATTTCATGATCGGCGTCACGGCCGCGGCGAGCGCGGGTGTGTATCTAAGCCGCGGTTACATTGATCCCGGGCTTGCCATGCCTGTGATGCTCGGGGTCCTCGCAGGTTCATTGTTGGGAGCCAAGATTCTGGTCAGAGTGCATACAAAGTGGCTGCGCCTCGGGTTCAGCCTGGTGATTGTGCTTCTGGCGATTGAGATGCTTTACAACGGACTCTCCGGGAGGATTTGAGTGCTGCCACAGCGAAGCTGGACCGATCAAAGGATTGAAGATGTTGTGGGGAACGTGCTGCGCGCCGGAGTGCTTCTGTCTGCGCTGGTTGTCTCGATTGGCGGAGTCATTTATCTCGTGCGGCATGGTCGCTCGCCCGTGGACTTTCAGGTCTTCCGTGGCGAACCGGCGGACCTCCGAAACGTCCGCGGAATCCTTCACGCCGCGTTGGCGTTGCGAGGCCGCGGGATCATCCAGCTCGGACTCTTGCTGCTGATCGCGACCCCCGTAGCCCGAGTAGCCTTTACGATCTTCGGGTTCGCCGCGGAGCGAGACCGCATGTACGTGGTATTCACGTTGATCGTGTTCTCAGTCCTGCTTTACAGCCTCATGGGATCCGCCTAGCTTTTGCTTCAACCACTTCTCCAATTCAGAGAGAGGCTGATCGAACAAATCTGGTTTCACTTAGGAAGAACGCCTGGCTCGACCTCAGCCGTGAGCAAGGGCTGCTTTGCGTGCGATCAGAGAGAAACCGGCGGCTCTTGCGTCTTTCTCCAGCGCGGCCAGGTACTTGCGTCCCTCGTCCGTATGGCCGGACTTTATTTCGATCTCTCCCAGGCCCAGGTGCCCCCTTCCTGGAACCGTCACGATGTAGCACGGGCTCTGAGCGCTTTCTCCAAGCGCCTTCCTCAAGACAAAGATGTTCTGGCTGAGATTTGCCTCCTCAACGAAGGTGTCGGGCCACAGCGTCTTCATCAAGTCATCTTTGGGGACAACGTGCTCCGAGTGCTGCACGAGGATCAATAGGGTCTCAAAAACCTTTGGGGGCAGTGGAATCGGCTGCTGATCCCTCAACAACAGGCGCTCCTCGGGATCGACCCGGTAGGGGCCGAACTCATAGAAACTCTGCCTTTCCTTTGACATAGGCCGATCTGAGGCGCTCCTGAGAACTTTTTGAGCTGTTCTTGAGGACTTTGGGGTCCCTTTCGATACAGGATGCGCGGCGTGGGGCAGCGCGGATTCCAGATTGGCAAGCACTTTAGCACGACATCGAATACCGGGCAAAGTCGAAGTCTATGACCAGAAGAGTGGAAATCACGGTCCAGACCGAGCAGATTCTGGTGACCTACGGCGTCCGGTCCGGCCGCGCGTGGTGCCCACATTGCGCACCACCGAGGTCGAAGGTCTCCCGCGGCGTCGGGGAAAAGCTACAAGCGTTTCCGAGTTAACAAGATGATTCGCGTTTTGCCGAAATCCAAAAGCACTACACAAACGAGGTAAGCCATGAAGCACATCCGAGTCTCGATCATCCTGTCATTGGCGGTCCTGCTCTGCGCTCTCGAAGCGCAGGCACAACAGCCCTCACCACAAGCCTCCAACCAAACCCCCGTCGTGCCCCACCTGGTAAAGTTCAGCGGCAGCGTCAAAGACCTGAACGGGAAACCTTTGACCGGCATCGCCGGCATCACCTTCGCTCTGTATAAAGACGATCAGGGCGGCGCTCCGCTTTGGATCGAAACCCAAAACGTACAGCTGGATTCCAGCGGTCGTTACTCCATCATGCTGGGCTCGACCAAGCCGGACGGCCTGCCCGTCGACCTGTTTAGTTCAGGTGAGGCTCGCTGGCTCGGCGTCCGCGTGAATGGTGCAGAAGAGCAGCCGCGCGTGCTGCTGCTCAGCGTGCCTTACGCGATGAAGGCTGCGGACGCGGAGACGTTAGGAGGCCTGCCACCATCGGCTTTCGTGCTGGCCACGCCAGCCATCGCCAGCGGCGGGGGCTCGAACGACGGTAGTGCGGGCACATTGAACTCGGTGTCCGGTGCTCCGCCAGCGTCGTCGAATGTGACTACGACCGGTGGAACGGCGAATACGATTCCCCTCTTCACTTCGGCGACGAATATCCAGAGCTCGGCGATCACGCAGACGGGAAGTGGGACCACCGCCAAAGTCGGCATCGGAACGACCACTCCGGGGGCAACGCTGGACGTTCTGGGAGCCACCACCGTGCGCGGCACCCTGAGCCTGCCCTCCTCGGGAGCGGCTACCTCCGCGGCCGGAAAGAACTCGCAGGCAAACTTGATGGTCGCGTCGGTATTCAACAGCGGTCTTGCTGCTCCCGTGGCTCAGAAGTTCGAACTGCAGGCCGAACCTGCGAACAACAACACAACCTCGGCCTCCGGGACGCTGAACCTGTTGTACGGATCGGGCACGGCAACCCCGAAGGAGACCGGACTCAGGATCAACAACCTGGGCCAGATCATCTTTTCCGCAGGACAAACGTTTCCCGGGACCGGGCCGGGGACAGTGACGAGCGTTGGGCTAACGGCGCCTTCCAGTGACTTTACGGTCAGCGGTTCTCCGGTAACGGGCGCAGGCACGCTGAACATAGCGTGGACGGTCCCACCCACCAGCCAGGATACCGCGAACACAATCGTCAAGCGTGATGCTTCGGGCAACTTCGCCGCGAACACGATTACCGCGGGCAACCTGGGGGGCGGGGCCGTGAACGCTACAACCGCCAACTTCACCAACCTGACTGCCGCATCCGTTACCGCCACAAACGCTTCGATCTCGAATTCGCTTTATATGAATACGGCGATCAACTCGCCGCTGTTCGTGACCAGCAACACCGGGGGCGCCACCGTGATCGAAGGTTCCGCAGCCTCAGCCACTGGACCCGCATGGGGCGTTGAGGGTATTACGGCGAGCAACAGCTCCAACGCTTTTGGCGTCTATGGGTTCGCCACCTCCTCGGCCGGGAGTCCGAAAGGAGTCTACGGTTCGGCTGAGGGCATCAACGCGATTGGCGTCTTCGGACAAAACGGTTCTCTAAGCGCGACCGGTGCGACCGTTTCAGCGATTGGCCTCGGTGCCTGGGGTGACGGAGGCGTTGGGGGTGGATGGGGCGTGATCGGCACCGCCGACGACGGCTACGCGGGCTCATTCACGAACAACACTCAGTACTATGTGTCGTTAGTGGCGGAAAACAACAACGCATCCGGAGCCCCGTTCCTTGCGGGCAACAATGCGAACGGGACTTATTGCTTGGTGGATGCCAGCGGCAACCTCAGCTGCACTGGGACTAAGAACGCGGTGGTCCCGATTGACGGCGGAAAACGTAAAGTGGCGATGTCGGCCATCGAGTCGCCGCAGAACTGGTTCGAGGACGCCGGCGCATCTGAACTGGTGAACGGCTCAGCGCTCGTCGAGCTCGATCCCGATTTCATACAGACCGTCAACACTGAGCAGGAGTACATGGTATTCCCGGTTCCGAACGGCGACTGCAAAGGACTCTACGTTAGTCACCAGACGCCAACCTCGTTCGAAGTGCACGAACTGAGTGGCGGCACGTCCAACGTCCGCTTCTACTATCGCATCATGGCGCTGCGAAAAAAGTACGAGAACGTCCGCTTCGCCGACCACACCAACGACCCCGATCCAACAAAGATGAAGCTCAGGCCCGCTCGGATGGCCAACCCGGAGGCGAAACGGACCTTCCTCAACACACCGATGAGTCAAGGCGCGAGCAAGTAAGCACCAAGCCACCACTCGGGAGGCGCGACGGATCGGTCTGATCCCATACCAGGAGATGGCAACGCTGCTCTGGGCAGCTTTGCCATCCTGCTGAACTGACCCATGACAGCCACGATTGGGGAATCGGAAGTACGTCAGGAGCCTCGCCTACAGTTCGGAGCGGGTGGCGTGCAGAAACTCGCGCGTGGCCGCGAACCAACCGGTGGAGTCATTCCAGTCGTAGCGGCTGGGGCTCCACAACACGATCCCGTTGCTGAAGCGAAGCGCCGTTTCCAGTTGAAACTCCCAGTAGGACACATCGATGAACTGGAACTGCTTGGACGTGCCATCGTGATACTGCGGCCACAGATAGAAGTAGATCGGTTTCTTGGGATCGAGGGACCGGGCCTCATTGAAGGATTCCTGGGCTCGCTTCTCGTAGGCATTACGATCATCGTCAAACGTATAGACCGGCGGGAAGAAGGCGTCCACATGGCGGGCCAGTTCGCGGGCATACGAAAGATTTGCCGGCGGGACCTTCGACAGAGTATTGGTCCCGTAGAAACCAATCACCTTCCCCGGCGCGGCCTCATGCGCCCAGTCCGCGAGAGTGGCGAGCGTTTCCGCGTTGTGGCGCACGACCTCGGCTGTTCCCTTCAGTGGCATCTTCTCGATATCGATCACCAGCGGCCCAGGATTCTCCATATGCGAGCGGACTAACGCGGCAAAAGCACCGCGGTTGTGCAGGCGGCCGTAGTCTTGCTCATTGGGCCAGATCTTGTTCTCGTAGATGATGTTTGAAACAACAAGTCCGGCAGAAGTCGTGTTCGGCTTCCCGCGGTAGAACATGTTGTCGTAGACCATGAAGGGAGTCCTCGTCTGGGCAATGGCAACTTCGCTGAACGGCGCGAATGCCAAGGCGAGGGCGGTGAGCAGAAGCAGAGCAACAGATAGTTTCATTCCTATTCTCCTCGGCGGAGCCCTCTAAGCGGGTCTCCCCATTCGCTCACTGGACCGCGAAGCTATTCCGACGCCTCAGCGCCGGATTTGCAGGTTATTGCGTAGTTGGGATGGACTCCCGCGTATTCGCCAGCCTTGAGATCCAGTTCGAGCCGTGCATTGTCGGAGCGAATCCCCACCGGTCCTTCAAGGCTGGCCGCATCCGGCCCGACGGAGCCTTCCCAAACCTCAGCGCCGTCGGCGAATACGCGCAGGTTTTCTCCACTCATTTCCGCACGAAGAGTGTGGCTATCGCCGGGCCGCAAGAGAGGCACAGCCGTGAAGCGTTGCGGTTTGATGTTCTGGTATCCACCGTTCCGACATTCCGCACTTGTGTGTTGGGTGGGATTCCTCTTTACGGAAACAACCAGCTTCGACTCGGGCTCGATCCGCCACATGGCATACACCAGGTTGCATGGATCCTGGGCGCGCAGTTTCAAACCAAACTGACGTCGTGTTTGCCCGGAGCCCAGTCGTGATTCCTGGGCCGTGGGCCCCAGATATGTGAAATGTGCTTCGACGGCCGGCGACGTCCAAGTGTTGACGTACGCGCGCATCTTCGGCACGTTGATCGACAAGCGACCGTCTGCCGCCTTGTCGATCGCGCCCTCGGTAACACACAGGTTGTCACGACCAACGGTGAACTTCCTCCCAATACCCTGGGGGTATGCTGTGGTGAAGAAAAAGGACAGCAGCAGTCCGTGCGTCAGAAAGCGTTTTGCGAGATTTTTCATAGTCATCTTCTCCTAGTGTTTGCGGGAGCCCTGGATCATTCCAGCAAAGCTCACCTTTTGATACCCTGACGGAATTTCAAACAAGCTTGCAGCCTGCTGCCCTTCTCGAAGATCTTGCATCACCAGATGAGTTTGTTCCGCGTCCATCTTGAGAAGCACGTGCAGACTTTGGTCTACCCACAGAAAGCCCTCCCGTATGCCGCCAAACCCGCCCGCTTCGTACTTGTAGGCAGTCCGTCCGTTCAGCGTTTCCACGCCAAGGTTCTTGCACACAATTGGAGTCTTTTTCTGCGCGGGAATCTTCGTCCAGGTTGCGCAGGCGTCCTCCGCACTCGGCGGTCTGAAGAGTTGCCAGTCGATCTTTCTGCCAAACCCGATGGTCGTGGCATCGAGGTAGACATGTTGCGCGGGTAGAACAATGATCGCCGAATGTTGGGCAAAATCGATTAGGACCGTTGCGGAAGAACCAGGCGACTCAAGGTCGGCCATTTCCATTCGCATTTTGTCGTCTTGCGAGTGCACTGGAATGTGCTGTGGCGGCATGGTGGGAACACTCGAATCCACAAGATCGGCGGCAAATCCCTGCGCATGGGCCAGCGCGGCGCAGGCGAGAGCAGCGACCAGAACCAGAATCCGATTCATGAAAGTCCGTGGATGTTTTGTCAGCATGGGTGCACCTTTCTGCCGCCGCAAAGGCGGTCACTTGCGGATTAATTCCACGCGCCGGTTGCGAGCTCGGCCGGCCAGCGTGTCGTTGCTTTCTTTCGGCCGCGAAGCACCAAATCCTGCGGTCGCGAGGCGCGCAGCATTGATCTGGTAGCGTTCGACCAGGGCCGCCTTGACCGCCGCTGCCCTCCGTTCGGAGAGCGATTGGTTGTATTGAGTTCCGCCGATATTGTCGGTATGGCCCTCGATATTCAGGTTCCACGTTGGATTGGCTCTCATGGCTTCGGCAATTTCCTTCAGCACCGGTTCGGACTCGCTCCGAATTTGGTCACTTCCGAAATCAAAGTAGATTCCATGGACCTCGGCGGTTCCCTTTTGTTTTAGAGATTCTTCGATGCGGGGTTTGTCGTCGTCGAACGAGAGCTTGACTACTTCGAGGGAGAACTTGCTGTTCGGTTGAGCAAACCGAAGCGTGACAGGATTGCGCGGGTCGTCCACTATCAAGAGTTCCGTGGGTTCTTTCCCGAGCATGCCCCTGGCGTGGACGGCGGGCAGTTCAACTCGCTGGTCGTTGACGATCACGGGAACCAGGGTGTCGTCCGGTTCCATCTGTATAAGTTCGCCGCTCCACTCATCCCAGGTGAATCCGTCGTGAACAACGCGACGCGAGGCGGTCTTTCCGGCCGCATCGTCCGACTCGTCGACTGTCTGCGTGTACGTGAATGTAGCGCGACGCTTCGTTTTCAAGTCGTTGAGCACGGTGGCGGACACGCCGAACAGGGTTGTGCCCAGGAATACCTCCGGATCACCGTCCCCGAACCCCGTCTTGTAGACGTGCGCATTCTGAAGGTCCTCGCGGCATATCGTGCGATAGACTTCGTTGTGATTTGCGCCATCCGACATGAAAAAGCGCACGGAATCGGCGGCAACGGAATCGATGTTCTCGATCAGTTCGTAGTCGCCGTAGGAAACATGCCAGGCATCGACGATGGTTAGGTGTTTGCCCAGTGGAACGATTGCTGGCTTATCGCTGGTGGTCGCTGGAGGGGCGGCGGGACAACGAACGTCTTGCGGCGGAGCGTTGCCGTCGGTGTTCTGGTCGCTGGAAGCCCGATCAGCGGGGATCTTGAGGGCCTCTTGTCCTGCCTGGGTAACGGACTCAGCCACTTCCATTGCCTTGTTCTTGATCCGATAGGCCACGTACACGCAACCGCCCATCCCGAGCAGGCCAAGAAAAAGCAGGATGCAGACCACGATGACGACAACTCGCAGCAGGCTAGGTCCCAGATTTTCCGCTGGCTGGTGGACCTGCGCTTGTAGCACTACCCGGGCCTTCGGGAAGGCCGCTCTTGATGGGAAGTCCCTCCACAGCAATCGAAACCGCGTTCTGCGTGGCTCTCGTCGCGCCGCATTCCAAGCAGAACTTGGCGGACTCTTCGAATCGCGCGCCGCAGTATATGCAGAAGGAGTCCATGATTGTTTGCCTCTAGTGCTTCGGTGCCACGGCCGGAGATTTCTTTCCGTTGCCTGAGATGATTCGTGGCGACGGATTATTCGAAAGGCAGCCGGGATTGCAGGCTCTGACGCTCAGCTTGTAAGTGGCCGTCGCCGAGCTCTGGGTTCCGATCGGGCCACCATGCGGCTTGGGAGCAAAATTCTTTGAGATCTCCATTGAGTTTGGGTTGAGCTTGATTGGGAACTCGACGCGCTCGCCCTCGAACGCACGCATCAGCATGAAATGCGCGTCTTTGTATGGCGGGAAATCGATCTCCTGAAAGACCGGAACCAAAGCGAGGGGAGAAACGACGAGATACTTCGCCCTCATCTTCATAACGTCCTCCTCGAAGTCGTGCTCCGAGGGCTGGAGTTCGATGATGATGGAATTCTTGTCCAACGTTCCTTTGACGGGGATATCGAAGTCGGCTGGACCAAACGTGTTCGTGCCCTGACGGGGAAAGTCCGCCGACGACGTAGCTTCTTGGGAATTGGCTCCGAAGCCGAGTTTCACCGGAGATGAGCCGCCGGGCAGCACCGCGGCCGATACCTTGTGGACGTAACCTGCTCCAAGACCGTTGAGTAGTTTTGGAAACAGCACAGCGTAGGAGTTCTCCCAGACGTCGATGTGAGTAGCGGTACCGCGGAATTCTCCCGTCAACTGAACGATGCTGCTGGCCCTCTTGGGATAACGCAAGACCAGCGAACCGTCGAGTTGAATGACATAGCGCCACCAGCGCGTCCCGGCAGTCGTGACCAGGGCATCCATACTGCCGGTGACTGGACCTTCGAATTTCTGGCAATACGAGTCAAAGACGGCCTCGGAGTTTTTGGAAATCACGGACTGCGTTTCCTGCAGCGCTGTATCGAAATACTGAATGGGCTTGTCGCCAGGATCGAGCTCTTTGAGAGCGTTCGTGAACCGGAGGTGGTCGGGTGCGTTCGGAGGCGTCGGGCCGCCAGCGTTGCGCACCCCAAGGCAGTAATGGGTGGTGTCTTCCGGGCCTGCGCCCTTCAGAGTGCTCGCCTCCCACGCGGCCAGTTCTTTCATGGGTATCTCGATGTCGGAGATCAGGTCCGCCACCGCATTCAGCTCTTCCACGATGAGAGAGACGTCGTCGCACTCCACGGCACCTGATTTGCTACGTTGAATGAGTGCTGTGATCTTTGCTTCCTCCTGCCAGGCGGTATCCTGGAAATCGTAGAGCTTCTGGATCAGGTCGGCGACAAAGGGTCTCCCGGCGGGATAGTCGTCGCGCAGCTTGAGGATGTCGTGCAGCGCCTTGTCGAAGACCGCGATCTGCTTCAGGCCGTCCAGCAGGCGAATCTCAAGGTCGGTCAGATCCTTGTTCAGGTTTTCGGTGGCCGAGGAATAAGGAAGTGTGCGGTTGAGCGCTTCGATCCGGCTGACGAGTTCGACCGCCATTTGTCCCAGGACTGGCGCCGCGTCCGGTGGGCTTAGGCCTGGATCGAGGTGGAACCGAAGCTCGCGCGTGTACTTTCCGCCAGGGGATTGAGCGCAGACTTTATAGTTGCCGGCCGTGCCGGTGTTGTTGGTGCAGAACAGGAAACTTCCGTCGCCCTGCAGCGGAACGTCTACGGTGACGGGCGAACCGGAGGGGGCGGTGACCGTGGCCTTGAGCGGGCCGGGGCCGTCCAATGGAGTCGTGCCTTTGAAGACGACGTCGTCGCCTTGGCCAGCATTGGAGGAAATCACGCTCAGTTCCACAGGGCTCTGACTCGATGACTCTGATTTTTCAACCTGAAAGGAAGTTTCCGCGATCGTGTGGTTGTCGGGTGCGACAGCCCGCACGCGGTAGGTGCCAGAGGAAGATGGAGCGTCGTAGCTGGCGGAGAAATCTCCGCTCGACTGTGCTCGCACTGAAAGGTACCGCGGTCGCTCCGGCGCCGGAGGCGTAATGATAATGCTCACAGTTGTCAGGCCGCATGGAAGATCGGTGTGGCCGCTGATCCTGACGATCCTGTGAGTATCGGGCGGCGTGGAGGAACAACTTTGCGGCTCCGCCGGCACTGACGTGGGAGAAGCGCTAACCTTAATCGTCGGAATTGAAACTACCTGGAAGGAAGCTTTGGCGTTGGCGCTTCCGTCCGGTGTCAACGCATCCACCAGATAATCGCCCGTGTCCGCCGGCATGTAGCTTGTCACAAATGTGCCGTTGCTCTGGGCCTGTGCCGTGAGTTTCACCGGCGTGCCGTTGGCCGGTGGCTGCACGGTAACCGGGACGGTCCTCTGGCTTCCGGCGAGTTTGGTCGAGCCGTCGATGAGTACACCCGTGCCTTGCACCGCGCATGAGGGCTGCGTGCTCACGGTGATGGTCTTGGTGGACTGTGCCCGCGCAGTGCAGACCGGGGTGATCGCCGCCGTTAGGATGATCGCAAAACGTGTTGCCCAATGCGTTGTCCAGTGCATGGAAGTTTCCTTTTGCCAGCTCTTGCGTGTTCTTCCTCTTACTTCACGGTGAACGACCAGGCTGAATTGAAGAGCAGTCCAGGACCCTCATTTTGGACGACTTGGGCGCCTGAGAACTTCTTGTTCTTGGAGACGGGGCGCAAAACGACCGCGTACTCACCGGGAGCTAGAGCAGATGAAGGGAAGATCTGCGTGTGGCCCGACGTTACCCTGTTTACGGAGGCGGGCATGCGATCCTCGATAAACGAAGAGTAGACCTCCCATTGCGGAGTGACATTGAGCACCGTGTCCGACTTCGCGTCGGTGGCGCCTACCAGTCTCCACGCGTTGTTGGAAGGAGTTAACTTGACGATGGCCGGTTCGAATTCGTCAGGGTTGATTCCGGGCAAACCCGCATAATTCAAGTCGAAAGACGGCTTGTTCGAGGAGGCGACTACTGGCGAATTCAGGCCAGACAACGCCCAGACATATTTCTCGGTCGGTTTGAAATGGTGGGCGAGAATCCCCTCCGAAATGTCGCTTGAACTTTGCGTCATCGTGTCGGAGGCCACCTGACCTGCAAAGCCCGTGCCCAAATGTGTAATGGTCGAATACCAAACCTGATTGACCCCGGCCCGAAAAGCTGATTTGGCCGCGCTATCCACGGCGATGGTTTTGAGCGAATTTGCCTTGGACTTTGTTTGGGCAACAAAAGTACGTTCCAGAGTTAGATCCTTGCGCGAGCTGCCGTCGACGACGGCCACCACGGGCAGAGCTCCGGCCGGCAGCGGTGCGGTCGTAGTGCCGCCGGGACCACTGATGCCGCCGCCCATCATGGCTTTGATCGCCGCTCCGAACTGTGCTAACCCGGCAGACGGTGGAACTGCGGAAGGGTTCCCGCCCGCGGGAAAGCCAGCCGGCTGTCCGGCGACAGTAGGCTGCGGGGCGGTCGGATTCTTTTTGCCCGCCACAGCCGCGAGCATGGCATTCATAACCTTGGAATCGACACCTGCTTTCTGCAGTGCAACCAAGGCATTGGCAGAGGTGTCGAAATTTGTGTCATTCGCCTGAATGGCGTTGAGAATCACGTCCTCTGGCAGCGAGCTCTTCACCATGGTCGCTACGTCGTCGTTGGTAAGGGGCTTGTTGGCTTGCTGCGCGAAGCTGAACGACGTCAGCAGCAATGCAGAGACGAAAAGCCATTGCTTAAGAACTTGCATAACCTGCCTCCCTGGGAGTTGTTTCTTCCGCATTAGCGGTTCAATAACCTGAAGATCGTTGCAACTCGTTTCCATCGCCGCTCTCTATGCCTCCGGCAGTAAGCCTTTGACCGAAGTACTTTTTGTTGACTTGCATTCCATCCCCGCCATTCGCAGCAAAGACGGCAGACAAATCCGCGGCGAACCGTCCGGGGACTGAGATATGTGCCACTCCGCGGAGGTCGACCCAGCCTTCAGCAGCGTCGCAATGGAGTCCGCTAGCAAGGCAGCCGTTTCCAACGTGACGACCTCCGTCTCGGCGTTGCACCGCTCGCACCACGCGCGGCAGGAGCGGCTTCCCCGGATTGTCAGGAGTTGGCTCGTCTGAATCGTGATCTCAAGCTTTCTATGCAAAGTTTTCTGTCCTTTGCCGAGTGCAGGGTCTCGTGATAAATTTCAGGGCAACTCGACCGGGTTTGTGCGATCCCCAATCGCCTCGACAGGCAGCACATTGCTTGGATAGGGGGATGAAAGTCCTCAAGACCGGCTCAAAACATTCTCAAAAGCCCCTAAACGCCGCTATGGCCATGGAAAATAAGCGCTTCTACGAGTTTGGTCCCTTCCGGATTGACCCCGAGGAGCACCAACTTCTGCGTGGCGAGGAGCCGGTGCCGCTGACTCCGAAGGCTTTTGAGACGCTTTTGATCCTGGTTCGCAGTAGTGAACGCGTCGTTCTTAAGGACGATATGATGAAAAAGCTGTGGCCCGACAGCTTTGTCGAAGAGGCCAACCTCTCGCAGAACATCTTTATTTTGCGCAAAGCGCTGGGGGAGACAGCGCAAGACGCGCGCTACATCACGACAGTGCCGGGCCGGGGCTATCGCTTTGCCCAGAAAGTCCGCGAGGTCTCCGACGGAGAGGCTGACCTGGTGGTCCAAAGCCAGTCCATCCAACGGGTGACGATAAGAGAAGAGAAGACCCCGACCGGTCGCCGTTTTCTTTGGGCTGGTTTGGCCCTTTTGTTAGTGGTGTGCTGGCTGGGATACCGCTTCTACCTTCGGCCGCGGATCTACCCCGCGACCACAACTCCGGCAACGATGGCCGCCACCCGCCGATCCATTGCGGTTCTGGGGTTTCGCAACCTGTCCGGCCGTCCGGAAGAGGCCTGGCTGTCAACGGCTTTGGCGGAAATGCTTAGCACCGAACTGGTGGCCGGAGAAAAGCTGCGTCTCGTTTCCGGGGAAGACATCGCGCGCACGAAACTCGACCTTCCGCTGGCCGATGCCGACAGCCTCTCCCGAGACACACTGGCGCATTTGCACAAGAATCTGGGTAGCGATTTAATCGTCCTCGGCTCCTACACCGCTCTCGGCGAAAAGTCCAACGGCCGCGTCCGCCTCGACCTGCGCCTTCAGAACACAGTCGCGGGGGAAACGATCGCTGACGTCGCAGTAGTGGGGAGCGAGGCGGAACTATTCGATCTTGTGTCACAGGCCGGTTCCCGGCTGCGCGAAAAACTCGGTGTGCAAGCGGTCTCTCCGGTGGAGGCGGTGAGCGTGCGCGCCTCCTTGCCTTCCAACCGGGAGGCCGCCCGTTTGTATTCTGAGGGCCTTGCCCGGCTGCGTGTGTTCGATGCCCTGGAAGCTCGGGACCTTCTGCAGCAGGCTGTGGTTGCAGATCCGAAGTATCCTCTTGCTCACTCCGCCCTGGCAGAAGCCTGGTCCCGGTTAGGCTACGAAAAGAAGGCTCAGCAGGAAGCTCGGCAGGGGTACGAATTGTCTGCCAATCTCTCTCGCGAGGAGAAACTGGTGGTGGAGGGGCGCTATCGTCAAATCGCGAGTGAAAATGAGAAAGCGATCGATGTCTACCGCGCGCTCTATACGTTGTTCCCCGACAACCTCGACTACGGGCTCAAGCTAGCAGCGGCGCAGAGCCGTGGCAGTAAAGGGCGAGATGCGCTCGCTACAATCGAATCGCTTCGCAAGCTCGCAGCCCCCGCTTCGGAAGATCCCCGTATTGATTTGCAGGAGAAAACAGCGTGGAGTGCGCTGGGGGATTTTAAACATCAAGAGCAGCCGTTGGCACGGGCCGTCGAGAAAGCTCGGGCGCAGGGAGCGCGGCTGATCTTGGCAGAGGCGCGGAAAGAACAATGTTGGCTGTTTGCCTATTTCGAGCAATTGCAGAATGCGATTGCCGATTGCCGCGAGGGGCGAGACATTTTCGCTGCGGCCGGAGACCGAGAGGGCGAAGCCGATACGTTGCGCACCTGGGCCGATGCGATCTCTCAGTCCGACGTACCCGAGTCCATCCGTCTGTACCAGCAAGCACAAGCCATCTTCCGCAGCCATGGATCCGAAAGCGGCGTAGCTGCCGTTCTGAACAACCTCGGCTTGGTTCACGAAAACCAAGGGGACCTCACTACTGCCGAAAGAATGCACCGCGAGGCACTAGCCATCTTTCGACACCTCGATGACAAACAGCGCCAAGCTGCGGCCCTTTTGAACATTGCTAACCTAAGGATGGAGCAGGGAGACCTGCGCGGGGCCATCAAGCTCCAAGAGGAGGTACTCCAGTTAGACCGGGAGACAGAAAACGCCGAAGACGCCGCCATCGTAGGGTACAACATCGCGAATCTGCACGAACTGCAAGGCGACCTGGCGAAGGCAAAACAGGGATTCGAACAATCCCTGGCCACTTGGCAAAAGAATGGCGATCAATATTCTTCCAGGTACGCGATGTATAGTCTGGGAGAGTTATTGGTCCAGGAGGCCGACTTCGCCGGTGCTCGCAAGATGTACGAGCAGGCGCTAGCCACTAGGACGTCCGGCGGTGACAAGATCGGTATTGCGGAGACTCAACTCGGGCTCGCAGAGTTGGGGCTGGAGGAAGGTCGTTCTCCCGACGAGCAGGAAGCAGCGATAAGGCAGGTCCTCGAGGTCTTTCAGAAGGAAGTTGCCCGCGACGATGAAGCTCAGGCTTGGAGCCTTCTGGTCCGCACGATGCTGGCGAAGGGGAAAGCGGCGGAGGCGAAAGAAGCTGCACAACATGCGCGCACCTTGGCAGCCAAAAGCCAGAATCCCGATATTCGCTGGGTAGCGGCTATCGCTGCGGACCGCGTCGAGATCGCTGAAAAAGACCTTGCCCATTCGCTCTCTGGATCTGCGGCCCGGAAAGAGTTGAGCCTTATTATCTCGAAGTCGCATGAACTGGGTTATGAGGGAATTGAACTCGATGCTCGGCTGGCGCTGGGCGAAATGGAAATCAAGACCGGCAACGTCGATGGGGGACGTCAGCGTCTGGCCGTTTTGGAAAAAGACGCCAGAGCTGCAGGCTTTGCTCTAGTCGCCCGCAAAGCTGCGGCTGGCCGTATTTGAAATCTCCGCCATTGCAGCAAGAAGCGCCTCACCACCGCGCTACTTTCGCCGCTGTCCTCATTGTGGCTTTGTTGGCGGAGGTAAAGTCACGGACGTCAGAACGCGGACGATGCTGAAACACGACTCCCAAAAAAGACCCGCCTGGATTCGTGAAGAATCCAGGCGGTTGCTGCAACGGGGGGAATGCCAGGTTCAACATCTCCACGCAGCAAGCCTTAGTTCACGGTCCAGACTTCCAGCGAGGACGTGTTGTCGTCGACGGCTGCGAAGGTGGTCTTGCCATTGACGGTTCCGAAGGCAAGTCCGAACGAGCCGCCCAAGTTGGGGTCGACAGAGTGCTCGGCCACAAACACGCCACCGCGAGTAAACTCAACCAACTCGCTGGGCTGTCCCGCCACAGCATTGATTACGTCATTGTTGCTGCAGATCAGGTTGCCGTTCGGTGCGATCGTCAAGGCCAGCGCTCCGTGCAGGTGCAGAGTGTCGCTGTAGATCCTGAAGCCTTTCAGACCGTTCTGCTTTACCTGCGTTGCATCGGGCATGGCATAGATCGCATTGTCGTCGGCGGAGGCGACGTACAACGTGTCGCGAACCGAGTCGTAGGCCAGACCTGTGGGACCGACTTCCAGAGCCGCTGGGTCGCCGCGATGGATATAGCCGGAAGAGATCTGAGTGGCGCTGAGCAGCGAGACCGCGCCCTTGTTCAAGCCCAGGACCAGGCGTTCAATCGTGCCATTGAGAACATTGGATACGAACACCGTGGCCTTCGAGCCCTGGTCATAGACCGTGAAATCCCAAGGGCCGTTGATTTGCTGTTTGTTCGCAAGAGTCCACACGACTTGGCCTTGAGGGTTGATCGCAATGAGAGATCCGGGTTGCACTGTAGCTGAGGTTCCGTCCACGGTTGGCATGTTCGCGACCAGCACGAATCCAGCCTGCAACACTGCCAGTCCCGTGCTGAGGCCCGATCCCGCCGGAGCCTGGAAGAACAAGGACTGTTGCCCACCGCGGAAGTCCACGATGGTGGTTCCGGTACCCTGAAGATTCTGGTTGTTGTTGTAGTTGGAGACCAGGATGTCGCCGGCGTCGAGCAAGCCGCCAGTGGGAAATCCCGCAGGCACAAACGCCACTCCGTAAGGATTGACATCGCCGTTGGACGGCACGGTCGAAAGCACTTGCGGAGCTCCTAGGTTATTCAGAATAGAGCTCGCCGCTTGCGCGTTCGAGTTGACGGCCGCGAAAGTCACGATTAGGCCGAGCAGGAACATCCAAGTCCGGCAAGACGCGCTTTTCGCAGTTGGGTTGCTTGTGTTCGCACGGCTGTAAACCGCGCCATTGATAAGTTCGTGTCTCATTTTCTGTACTCCTTGATCGGTGTCGCGCACATGGCGCTTGATTTCGCGGGTTATTTCTTCCGCCACTGATAAAGGCGACATTTCGCGACGGATTCCCTCACGATCAGAAGAAAAGGAGGCCGAGGAGGTTGCGGCACCCTGCCAAGTGAAGGCGCGGTCAATTTCCGTCTTTGTAACCGAGGATCGGGTTCGCGCGTCATCCATAAGGTTGTGGGGTATAATGCTGCCACGTTAAGTGCCGGGCGTTTGGCTGAAGGGCGCTTGTGTTCCCAGAGCAAGAGCCGCTGGCGACGGCCCGGTCCGCTTCCACCTTCCGAGTCGCAAGAGCATACAAAATGGATGTATCTCCGGATCGCGAGGCAGTGACGCAGTTGCTTCGGCAATGGGGCAGCGGCAACAAACAGGCCTTGGACGAACTCATGCCGTTCGTCTATGACCAGCTCCGCAAGCTGGCCTCAAATTGTCTGCGGGCCGAACGTCCCGACCATACGCTGCGGGCAACGGCGTTGGTTCACGAAGCGTATATGCGGCTGGTCGATTCCGATGTGGCGTGGGAGGACCGGGTGCATTTCTTTGCGGTGTCGGCCCGCCTGTTGCGGCGAATCCTGGTCGATCACGCCAGGTCCAACAACCGGCAGAAGCGCGGTGGTGAGTTCCAGAAGATCCCTCTTGACGAAGCGGTGCTCGTCGGACCACAGGGCGACAAAGGCATTGTGGAACTTGACGAGGCGTTGCAGCGCCTGGCCGCGCAGGATCAACGGAAGAGCGAGCTGATCGAACTCTTATTTTTCGGCGGACTCACTTATGACGAGGCAGCCGCTGCGTTGAACATCTCACCCGCAACGGTTCATCGCGAACTTACGTTGGCCAAGGCTTGGCTCTACCGCGAACTCGGTCAAGGCGCGGCGTAAGAGCGATGGCGTGGCTCCCTCTACACTGGGAACGAACGCAAATATTTTTTGAGGGATAGCGCGTTTGATGCCTTCCTCGTCAGATCGATGGCAGCGGATCGAGGCTTTGTTCCATGCGGCTCTCGAGTTGAAACCCGAAGTGCGCAGGGAGTTTCTGGAAAAGAGCTGCGGGAGCGACGCGGAGCTGCTCAAGGAATTGGAAAGCCTACTGGATTCCGCGGACAAGCCCGTGGACTTCCTTCAGAAGCCTGTGCACCAAGCAGTACGTCAGATCATCGAGGAAAGGCGAGCCGAAACGATATCCCCCGGCACTCAGCTCGCGCATTACGAAATCATTTCAATGTTGGGAGCCGGCGGCATGGGTGAGGTATACCTTGCCGAGGACCTGCGGCTCAGGCGCAAGGTTGCGCTCAAAATGCTGGTGCCGGAACTGACTCGCGATGAGCGCGATTTGCGCCGCTTTGAGCACGAAGCGCATGCTGCTTCCGCGCTGAATCACCCTAATATTCTTACCATTTATGAATTCGGTCAGGCAGATGGATTGAACTTTATTGCGTCGGAGTTTATCGAGGGCGCGACTCTTGGCCAGAGGTTGACCAACGGCGGATTTGAGCTGAGTACTGCTGTAGATATTGCAATTCAGATCGCTAGCGCTCTGGCCGCCGCTCATGCCTGCGGGATCGTTCATCGCGACGTCAAGCCAGACAATGTGATTGTGCGGACGGATGGAATTGTCAAGGTCCTCGATTTTGGAATCGCCAAGCTGAGCGAGAGGCGCATTGGGGAGACGATCCGGCGAAAGGCATCGGCCATAGCGTCCTCGACCAGCGAACCCGGGATGATTCAGGGCACAGCCAGATATATGTCCCCGGAGCAAGCGCGGGGAACTGTGGTGGATGCACGCAGCGACATTTTCAGCTTGGGATCGGTGATCTATGAAATGGTTACCGGAAGAGCGGCGTTTGAAGGAGAGACGGCGAGTGATGTGATTGCTGAAATCCTGAAAGGCGAGCCTCCGCCGCTGGCCGAGGTTGCGCCAGAAGTACCGCTCGAACTCGAGCGCATCATCAACAAGGCGCTGCGCAAGGACCGCGAGAGCCGCTACCAGGCAGTCAGCGATTTGCTGAGCGCTCAAGGACTTTGATCGTGCTTTTGAAAGAGATCCTTCTCTCCTTCCTGCGGATGTGGGAAAAGCCCTCAGCTACTCGATCAGACATGACAACGCCGGTGGTCTGAAGCTCCTGCGGCAAACAGAAGGCAAGATTGAAGAGCGTGGTGTGAGTGACGCAGAGGGCATCTACAAAGTTGCTCAAGTCTACGCTGTGTTAGGTGACAAAGTTTCCGCGTTGCACATGCTAAGGCATGCCATCGGCGGTGGGTTCTTTTGCTATCCCTACTTCGTACGCGATCCTCTGCTGCAAAATCTTCACGACGAACCTGAATTCCAGACGCTCATGAAACAAGCCCTCCATCGGCATGAGCAGTTCAAGACCGCATTCTTTTGACGTGGGCATGAAAACGCTACTCACCCCGGCGTCTGGTCTTTGGCTCCCGGTTTCAGCACCGCGGAGAAGACTGGGATCGTACTGGAGGCGGGAGCCAACGGGCGCGCCGATGTCGCTCTGGAAATTCGCGCTGACTTTAAATTAGACGTCGTTGCCAGCCCGGCATATGACGGGGGCTGCTGCGAGTATGCCGCTTCTCCACTGAAGGTAGAAGAAGAGGATTGGGCACGAAGAAGAAGCCCTTCACGTATGTTGTTGGAGACGCCAAGGACCATCGCATCTTCAAGATGTGATTTTCTAGTGGACTTCCGGCGTCGAAATCATCTGAGTCAAGAAAAGCGAAATTACGGCATCCCTATTGGTAGACTCCCAGGCAATGGGGTCTTGTTCTCGCTCGAAAATCGGGACGGTTGAGGACGGTAACCATTTCGCGTGCGCACCTTGTATTTCTTCAGCTGATCGCCTACCAGCTTCACCGTGATCGCACGCCAGCCAGTGTTGGCGTTGGGCTTCGGGTAATAACTCAGGGAATAGAGATGTGCCAAATCGTCGCGAATGGAAGCAAATGCCCGGTGTTCATCTTTCCAGTCCTTGGCAAAGTAGGCCTTGCCGCCAGTCGCGGCGGTCATGCGATCAAAAACGGCGGTGGACACCGGTTCCAATTGTGCCTTTTGCGTGCTGATCATGTAGATGGAAACTCCGGCAGACTGGGCAAATTCCGCGACGTCTTCGGGAGGCACTACGCTGAAATTATCCGGTCCGTTGGAAAACACCACTACGACTTTCCTGCCTGTGTTTTGAGCCGCGTCTTTCAGCGTCAGCAAGAGCGCGTTGTAGAGCGCCGCTTCATCTCCGGCGACCGTCGAGCGCACAGCTCGCACGACTTGCGAGCGGTCGGACGTAAGAGCGGAGGCGCGAGAGAGATCCCGGCTATAGGAATAGAACGCGATCTTGTCGGCGTTTCCCAGCGAGCGAATGAACTCGGTAATTGCATCCTGCGCGAAGACAAAGCCCCGGTACATGTAGTCGCTGGTATCAAACAATACGAACACGTTGGCCCCATTCACTAGCGAGTCTAAGGTCTGAAGCGAAGCGCCGTCAGAAGAGGGCTTCACCAAGTCACTAGAAGGCGCCGCAGGCGAGTCTTGCGGCGGCGCAAACTCACTAAGACTCCGAGCCGGTTCATTGCCCTCTGCAAAGGTGGCCGCCTTCTCTAGAATTCCATCCTCGGCGATGGCAAAATCCTTCGGGTGGAGTCCGGTAATGTAGTTTCCATTCTTGTCCGTGACCGCCACGTTGAGCTGGACCATGTTGACCACGACATGCAGGTCCGGGCTGTCCTGAGCTTTGATGGCGGGTTGATCTCCCAGCATTAACCCCAGAGGAATCAGAATCAGCAGAAACAGTTTCCTTACCATGGTTTCAAGGTTCCTACTCTGCGATCCCTGTGTCTGGAACCGCTGTGTAATTGGTTGGCGCTTCGACCGAACGAACACATCAAGGTCGAACGGCGCTAATCCTCGATGGTGAAATCAACTTACCTTCGCGGAAATCGGCTCCCGTCTCGTGCATCGCCCGAAGAAGCGCCGGCCAGTCCTCAAAGTCGGTAGCGAAGATCTTCTCCACCATCATCCGGGTCAACTCCGGCACAAGATGGGTCAGCATCACGGGTGAATATCCTCCTTCATCTGCCAGGCGAGCCCAGTACAGATTGGGCGAATCCCAGGATTCCGCAAGAAGACGGTTGGAATACCCGGAGAACGGCGGCATGGGAGCCATATTCAGCAGTTCGAGTCCGTAGTTCTGAGCCATGCTGGGATGCGGTGTGCCAAAGTCGTGCGACAAGCGCTTCCAGTTGACCTGTTCGGGGTGCTGCCGACAGAGCTCTTGCAGTTCCTGGGTGGCGGTTCCCAACGCACCGGGTTGTTCCTGGTATCTGCGCTGGAACTCCGCCGCCAGATAGAAGGTGTCTGCGGGCATCATCTTAGGAAGTAATTCTGATACGCGACCTGCGAGCAGGGCTTGCTCGACCTGCCTTGATCGCTGCGGAAGCAACCGATCCGACAGAATGGCCAGTACCTTAGTTCGCAGTGCCTCATCCGTTGCGGAAGCGGCCAGGAGTTCTTCTCCGGTCCGCTGATAGAGAGTGATCGCGTGAAGCTCCAATGGGCTGACATCCCACCAGCGGGGCAGGATCGCACTGGCCAACAACTCTGGCGTCAGTTCTTTCCAAATGAGCGCCTGAACACTGTCGGGCGAGATGAAATCCTGCTCGAGGTCAGCCAGGACGTAAGGGAGATCAGCAAGCGAGCCAACAAAATGGGCGCCTCCACCCGCCGGAGTACCTTGGCCCAAGAGCTCTGGCGCCTGCCAGAGTGTCTTTATGCCGCCGACGGTCTCTCCCGCAAAGTCGTGAGAGCGGACAAAAAGAGGATTATTGTGCAAGGCCTGAGCGCCCGGCGGCTCATAGTAGGCATAGTTCAAACCGACGAGAGTATCCCTCAGGAACGAGGCGAGCTGACCGCGTGCCTCGTCAATTTGTCCGTGCGAAGCCGTCGGAGACTTGAGGACGGTCGGCAAGTCGGTTCGCATCTGCGCATCGGTGTGATGATTGTTATAGATTCCTGCCGCCCATTCCGATCTCTCACTGCTGGTGAAGATTGGCCGCGGCATCTCAAATTCTCGAGTCTGGCCAGCCAGGTGGATGAGGTATTCTGGCGGCTGTTTCCCTCGCGCCTTTTCCGCCAACGCATCCCCGAGCGTCAGCAGCGTGTCGAGAGAGACCAGTCGCTGGTCGTCCAGTACAGCGCGGATTCTGCCCGCAAGTTCCCGATGCATCTGCTTTCCGTCGGCAGTGTTCTGCTGAGGTCCGGCGAGCAAATCGATGATTTCATCTTGCGAACCTCTGGTCTTACCAGTGGAGAACTGAAATAGACCTCCCAGGGAAGTGCGCCCCGCGTCATACAATTGGGCAGCCGATCGAATCGTGGCAAAAGGCTTGATCACCTGCTGCCACGAGTCATTTAAGTGCGAGTTCGAAATCTCTCCCTGGCGGGCCAGAATTTGCCAGATTCCGACATTTGCCTGAAAGGTACCGTAGGCGTTCCCGCGCATAGTCGTGGGCATGCCGTTCAGCCCTTGAGCCACGTCCAGAAACAGTGTGATCGACTCGTCGCTTAGTTCCGGAAACTCAGAAAAAATCCGATACTGATCACTGAATTCCTCGAACTTGTGTGCTAACAAGCGAACCGTCGCCGGAGCCAGGCGATGTCCCGGGGGGCGTCTGCTGTCAAGTTCGCTGATCGCCATGTAGATTTGCAGAGGCCCACTGTCGGTGGGCGCCCGGGACAGGGCGAACATCATTTGCAGAAGCTGATCCGGAGCAGCCAGGCTCGAATCTCCAAACCTGCGCACGAAGTTAGCGTTGTGCCCGCGGAGAAGAATGTCTTTCCAGACTTCGAGATTTCCGGGGACGAGCGGCTCACCGCTGCTCTGCAACTGAAGTCGAGTAGCAAGAAGCAAGAGCGCAGGCGCCGGTCTGAAGGATCCCCTGGTGGCAGGGACGGAAGGATCTGGAGTGCGCAGTCCCGTGTAAAAGAGACGCAACCGGTGCGGCTCCGTGAAATATGCTTGCTGCGTTCCGCTCACCCGTGAAAGCACGTCAAAATAGGCGACCAGCCAACCCTTGTCCTTGGCCAGCAATCTCGACACAAAAGCGGCAGGAGACCCGGGGCTCGCTCCAACCAAGTCCTTCCACGCAGCTTCTGCACCCACTCCTCCCGGCACTTTGACTCGGCCCGAGCTGATGCGGAGTCCCCTTCCATAAAAATCAAGGACTGCCGCATAGGGAAGCAGCTTCGCGATCCCAATCGATTGCTGCAAAGCTTTGCTGGTTTCGGGGTCGAGCCGTGAGAGCGCCCAGTACAGGCGTGCAACCGCTGGATCGTTCAGCATCGTGTCCAGCAAGTCCTTGCTGTTCTCTTTGTGGTTCTTCGTGCTCGCCTTGGTCCAGTCGCTTTCGACGAAGAGCACCGGCACACCTGACGAGGAGTATGGGTATTCGAAAGGCTTACCGCCCTGCAGTGTTTGCTCCAGTTCAGGAAGAGGAAATCCGGAATCGATAGCCAGGAACGCCCTCTCGGGATCCTCCGTTCTCAAGGACGTTGCAGGATCGCCACAATTCTCCCGGGCTCGATAGCCGAGAATGCGCAAAAGCGGCCTGGCCTCGGCACAATTCGAAACACGGATGACCATGCCGCTCTCCGCGGCCAAAGCCGCCAACTCCCTGGCTTGTACGACATATCGCCTCAGCAGGACTAGGAATTCAGTTGACCGCGTGGAGCCCTCATAACCCTGGATGAACACATTCCGGCTCAGCAAGGGCAGGACTTCTTCGGGCGTAATCTTTTGGCTGATTCCCGCCATGCGCAAGAACGATCGCTGCGGACCTGGGATCACGAACTCCGACGGAGCTGTCAGTGCTCCTTCTTCTGGAGGAGAGGCGACGGCCGCATCGGCGTACGTTGAGTGAGTGGCCGGGGGCAGTTCCCCGCTGCCTGCGAACAAATCGCAGCTCAAGAGAGAGAACGCTACCAGAGCGGACAGGCAAACAGGAAATTTCACGGCTGGATTCCTCTCGGAGCCGGCGAGACCTCACTTCACCTGGAATCGCGGAAGGCAGGGGGTGTCTTCAAAATTCGCGAAACCGAAATGTCCCCAGATCTAGGCTTGGTGAAAACCGGGCCTTGCTCCAGATTTCAATGTCGGCAAAAATACTCCATATCGGGCGACTATCCAAGCTGTTTTTTTGGTTTTTTTCGGAGGGGGCTTTCCCAGCGAAATCGCGCCCCGCAGGCCCGAATCCGTGGATCCGATGAGTTAGCGAAAAACCACCATTCTGAATGGATTGTCCGCTTGATCCAGTGGCCAAGTGTCGTCTTGATGCGCCATTGGCGCTCAGGCGAGATCGCAGTCCAGCGCGGTAGGGCTACGTCGCGCGATGTCAGCGGAGAGAGCGTGCCAGTTCTGCCGCTGAACGGCAAGTTACTGCCCCTGGCGTGCGTCCAGGTTCCTTGCCACGAGTCCACCTGAAACTACAGGACAAGCGAGAGCGGGTCGCAGGTCTCGCAAGCCGTTCAAAACATGGCGGAGAGGGAGGGATTCGAACCCTCGGTACAGGTGTTAGCCCGTACAACGGTTTAGCAAACCGCCGCATTCGGCCACTCTGCCACCTCTCCGCTTTTACTATCAATAACTTACATACGTTACCGAAGATTTACTGCATTTTGACTGCATGATTGATATTCTGGAGGTGTCTGGGAGGACACATGGGCAGATATCAAACTGGCAGCATTTACGAGGCATCGGGCGTCTTCTTCGTCAGATACTATCAAGCATACACTGACCTTCCGGCTGGTGAAAGAGCGAAGATTGCGGAGCGTTGCCAGTCGAACGGCAAACCGCTCCCGACCCGCGTCCTCGTCTCTCATCGGCTGTGCTCACGCGACGACAAGCACCACAGCCGCACATGCAAAGCCGTCAAGGGACTCGCCGCCGACCACATGAAAACCGTCAATGCTCAGTCGGCTCCCGTCAATTATCTCACCGTCGCAGAGTTTTGGGACAAGACCTATCTCCCGTTCGTCGAGGAGAACAAGAAAGCCTCGACCGTTCACGGTTACAAGCAGATTTGGGGTCAGCATCTCAAGTCGCATTTCGGTGCGACCGCGATGAAGGACTACAAGACGCCGACCGGGAGTTTGTTCCTCACCGCTCTCGCGAAGACTCTCGGCAAGCACACGCTACAACACATCCGGTCACTCGCATCAGGAATTTTCACGCACGCGGTCAACGTCGGCGCTGTCGATTCCAATCCGTGGCATGACGTTCGCATTCTCGGCAAGACGATTGAACCGGAGGACACCGCGCATTACACGCTTGAAGAGGCTGAGAACATCATCAGTGCTCTGGTCGAAAACGTCGATGCACAGTTGATAGTCGCCCTCGCGTTCTTCCTCGGACTCCGACCCGGCGAAATTCAAGGGTTGAAGTGGGAGGACATCGACACAACGCCTGACACTGACGGTATTCGCTGGCTTCACGTCCGCCGTGCTGTTGCTCGGAACGTCGTCGGCGAGACGAAGACGAAGGCGTCCGTCGCATCACTGCCGTTGATTGCTCCAGTCCTCGTCCCGCTCACGCTCTGGCACCAGAAGAAAAACAAACCGACTGGGGGTTGGGAGGGTTGGGTCTTCCCGAACGGCAAAGGTAAGCCTATTGACTTGCGGACTGTCATCTCTCGCAAGATTGTCCCGGCACTCGCCGCGAAGAACATCGAATGGAAGACGCTCTATGCCGGGAGACGCGGAGCCGCGACGATACTGACTGAGTTGACAGGCGATGCACTCGCGGCGAAGGAACTCCTCAGGCACAAGACGATTGCTGTCACTCAGGCGAAGTATGTGAAGGCGATTCCTGAGGCGCTGATGAAAGGCATCAAACTCCTAGAAGCCGCTGCTACGTCGGAGACGGGAAGCGAGCGCCAATGAACAGGACACTGGTCAACGTCGGACTCGTTGTCGCGGGATGGTTTCTGGTCAACAATCTGGTCTCTGGTGTGGCTGGAGCGCACGGTCGGCTCATCGACGCCGCTGTCTTCGCCGTCGGCATGTACTTCGTCTTTTCCCGACGCTCACGACTGGCAATGGCTCTGATGGCTGCGAACTGGTTTGTGCCGTGTGTGCTCCGGCTCGACACGATGACGCCGACGGCAACGGTCTGGAATATCGTCTACGGCGCATTGTGGGCTTGTGGCATCGTCGGGGTCTGGCACGGAGAATGTGCGAAGCACGACAGAGTCACGCGCGTCATCCGTGACGCACGCGCGTGAACTCCGCTACTGGCGCGGGTTTCCGACGATTTTCTTGTTGACGCCTGCAAAAGGTTTGGTATTCTGGTAGTAGAAAGCATCACGAGGACATGTCGCATGGATTTTCGCGACGTGGCGTCCGTCGGACGTGTACGGGGTGAGGCACTCGTCATGCAGGTTCGGAAAGGGTAGGTGCATGAATGGCCTCACCCCGGCAAACCAGCCAGATTCGGGCGACGAACTTCTAACCGTCGCCGACCTCGCGGCAATCCTCAAGTGCAAAGAATCGAGCGTCTATAACCTGACGCGCCGACGCGGTCGTGCTCGATACGATAATCCCGTCCCGGTTCTGCGGCTCCCGTGTGGGCTGCGCTTCAAGCGGTCGTCCGTGAAGGCATGGCTCGATTCGATGGAGACGACGGACGCTGTGTGAGAACTCCGTATACGATAGACGGTAGTCGTCGGCACACGCTGTCATCCCGTCCCCGGTCAGCCACGCTCGACATCGTTCGACCTCACGCGACAGCATTCGACCACGCGAGAATTTCTCTGTAGCCCTGACAATGCGACAGTTCCGTCAACCGTGCGACAAAATTCGCGAGGCTTAAATTACGTCGCTGCAACATCATAGGAATGACACAATTTGTCACTGTTCGACTTACTGCATAGAACGACGGGCCAGAAAGCGCCCCTATGCTGCCTCAAATCGGCCTGTCAGCGGGACTGGTTTGGCCGCTCTACAGCGCAGTAAAGCCGCTCCGGGTCGCAGAGAGACGATTCAGGGGAACGCGGGGAAAAACTTGGGTGCGAAAATAGAAGCTGAAAAATAGGGTGTCTACCACCCTTTCAAAAGGGCCGGGTGCGGGGAGTCCGCCGGGTCGTCGCCGACGTAATCGGTTCGGCCAAGCCAACGTCCCTAGGTTTGTAACGTCCCTACCTCCCCGGCCCGTCTAATAGGGGCGCGGTCGGCTCTGTGACTCCCGGCGGGTGCGGAGCCGCCGTGTATTTATTAGATTTTTCCACTGGTCACGCGCGGGATGCAGTCGTCTAATGTCGTCTAATGATTACACAACGCGCGTGGAACCCGCATAAACATTGGTCGAAACGCACTTTTGTGTTGACGCGGTTTCATCATCCGTGCGAAGATAAGAGTGTAGACCTCTGGAGTTCGATGTCTCCAGACGCATCCTGTGCAACGCAGGAAGCGAAACAAGGGTGACTGACTCGCCTCACGAGTCTCGCTCAAGATACTCGGCTCTGGCCGAATCCCAACAATTGAAACTGCGACGACGGTCGTCGTGTCTCTGGTCATCGACCGGACGCGACCGTCCGTCTGCACGATAGAACGAGGGAGAACCCGATGACGACAACAACGCTGACGCCAACAGCAGAGAAAGCCTTGGCGACGATTCGCAACCTTCGCAAACTCTCACGGGAGACAGGTTGCATTTCGACCCGCGCACAGCACGATGTTCTGCGAAAACTCAACAGCGAGGACTTCGCCGCCGTCGCTGATGCGCTTGCAACAGAGTAAGAGGGCTTGAAGACGATGACGACCACAAAGAAAAATCCACCAATGGCGAAGGCCATCCGCGACTTTGTCGCCGGGATGCAATTTCCGCCAGCACCTAAGCACGGCCCAAACCCAAACATCGACCTCGCCGCATTCATCATCTCGATGCTTCAACACAGCACGGGACTGAAAGAGAACGCCACGACCGCGACGTGTTCCCCTGCACTCAGCCAGATGGCTGACATGCTTCACTGCACCAACAGCAGCATCGAACGGCGGTTGCAACGATTGCGAGCGTTAGGACTGCTGACCCAAAGAGGTCGAGGGCATGCCAGCACAATCTATACGTTCCATCAGACCCCGCAACTGTTGCTGGGTCAAGAGACCGCAACTGTTGCTGGGTCTGAATCCAGTCAGCGCCCGCAACTCCTGAAGTCAGCGCCAGCAACTCAGATTTCAGCGCCAGCAACTCCCGATTCAGCGCCAGCAACAGTTGCTGACCTCAGGGGTAAAGCCTCAGGTGTAGAGCCTCAGGAAAAACAAAAACCCTCAGGGGTAACTATTGGCTGTGGGGGAAGTTCTTCTGGGAGAGTCCAGACTACAGACCCGTTCGCCGCGATGCGGGAGCAGATTCATGGACGGCCACAATGAGCCGCCAGCCAGTTCGACCATCCCGCGAGGCCCTTGTCGAGGCGATTGACGGAGTGACCCAGATAATCAGACAGCGCGGGTATCCCGACGTGGACATCGAGAAGGTCAGGCCGAAGGTCATCCGGCTTCTCGAAGAGGGTCTGACATTCAAGCAAATCGCGGATGCCCTCGTTCTCATTGCCAACACGAAAGAGGACGACCGGACCCTCGGTCTCCGCGCATCTAGCAAAACGACGGTCGCTGACCTCGACACGGTCGCAGTGCAACTCGGATTGAATGATGACACGCCGGGGAACCGTGCGTGGTGGGAGTCGAAGTTCAAAGCAGGAGTGGCGACACACTGGTGCCCGAAATGTGGGTACGCAGGCAATCGGGAGTTCACGACAACTTGCGGTGAAACTTCGTGCTTTCGTTGCACATTCAGTGGAGACTTACGGTACTTCACACGGAAGTGGACGCCAGAGCAGCAGAAAGAATACGAGGAGCAAGTACGACGCGAACGTGAGGAGCAGGACCGTCGATGCCTCGAACAGACTGAACGAGCACGTCAACAATTTGCGTTCATGTCGAAACTCAAGGCCGACGCGGTCACCGTCGTCAAGCAACTCTATGCCGACGACGAAGACACGTTCGATGAGGAGTTGGCTGACACGCACATCAAGTGGTGTATGCAAATCATGTCGCGGCCTCGACAGTTTGGTTTCGATTCGATTCCACCGGATGAACTTATCGCGTCCTTCCGAACGGAGCGGGACGCCACGAAAGATATTTACGACCAGTTCGAGGAAGTCGCGAAGCGGATAGACAAGATGGCACAGGGGGAGACCAATGATTGACCGCAGACCAGTTCTATATAGCGTACTAAACACGATGTTGGGACGACGGCAACAATGCGAGACTGCGTTGAAGCAGGCCGCGAGTCGTCCAGCAGATACTGTTGATGATATCGACGCCAACATCAACGCAGTCGCAGACGCACATGCCAACCTCTGCGGGTTGCTGATGACTGTCCGTGACATCGCGGACGAACTTCGGACGCTCGACCCGGAGCGAGGAGTTGAACTCACGGTTCTGCGCGACAAGTACAACGCGGAGTTGGCCGACATGATGCGGACAGAGCCGACGCCGGAGGAGCGCCAGCAGTATCGAAAAATGCTCCGGCTGAGTGCAGCCGTCGGGAGTGTCTGATGACGAACGGAATTGAGTTTGACGACAGCAACCCCAACACGCCGTTCATCAGAACATTTCTTGTCGCGAGGATTTACTCGACGTTGACAGAGTTCGAGTGCGGCGACTTTGAATCCAGTCGATTTATTCAATGGTTTTGCGAAGCGTCCCGATTTTGGCCGGAGAAAAAATCACAGGCCGAGTTCGATGCATACGCACGCGAACGGCTGAGTGACAAGGTCGGTTGGAGTCGTCGCCAGCAAAATGCTTTCAACGTCATCGACAGATACTTCGACAAAGGCGACACGCTCACCCTCGACGACATCATCGCGGCTGTTCACTTCTGCGCGAAGCCGGAACCGATGCCGCACAAGATTGTCCACAACGCAGACGCGGTCATCGTTGACCTTCCGCGCCAGTCAAGGCAGAAGAAAGACCGACTGCTTAAAGTCGATGCTGCATTCTGGCCGACGCTCGAACTCTTGTATCCGTGGACTCGTATCGAAGACAGCGTCATCAAGTTCGTCCCGGTCGGGAGTGTTGTCCGCGAATTCGATGTCGTCAAACTCGCGTTCTGGTTCAAGTACCGCAACGCCGACCGTGATGAGCGGGAGATGGCGCTGGCCTTCCACAATGCTGACCCGCTCGATTGGACAGACCAGAACCTCTATTCACGATGGCGGGAAGGCCGTTTCGCGGAGCGGTACGCATCGCGGGTTGACCCATTGCCAAGGGACAGTGGCTTCGTCGCGACAATGGACGTGCGAAAGAATGGCGTAAATCCGATGATGCCGACGAGTCGTGCGCTGACGTACACAGAACCGCTGACGAACGTCTGGGTCAAGAAACCGCCGAAGTCCGCGCGTGTCATTGATGTCGAGGCGAAAGAACTGGAGAAGGTTGTCGGCGGCGACTTCTGACTGAACTGACGCGCGTTTTCACGCATAAACGCCACTGGAACGACGGTCTCGCCGGGACGCTCCCGATGGTCATCCTTGTGCCAAACCTCGCAGTCGGGACACGTCTGAAAAATTATTTCCGTGCGCGTGTACTCGCCTCGACCGGACGCAACCTGTTGATTGTCATGGCGATGTCGCCGGAATCCGGCTCTGACCATTCCTTCCCACAGATGCTAAGGGTAGGAAAGTTTTCGGGTCGGCGTGTCGGTCGCGCGTCAACCCCTATGGAGTAGAGACGTGAGGACACATGAGCAAGATAGAACCTGAACGGTGGGAGTCGAGGCCGACTCTCCTCAACCACAAGACGCGACTGCTTTGTCTGAAGTGCCAGTCCGTCGAACCAGTCATTGATTTCCGCCCGTTGGCACGTCTGTGCGTCCTGAATTGTGGATGCACCAGAAAGGTCGCGGCATGACACATCAAATTCTGCCAGCCGTCCCGAAGAGAAGCACCAGTTCTCGTTGTACAACAGGCGACGGCGGATTCGTCCCGTGGCGCACCCAGGACGCGAAAGAGCACAGGGAGCGCATGGCGCAAGTCACGGCACCGACGCCGACAGAGGCATTGATTGACCACAACATCCGCGTCTATCGCGAACGTCAAGCGGCTGATGAGGCAGCGGAGCGCCGACGCCTCGCGGACATGAGGGCGCGGATTGCTCGTGATGAGCAACGACTGAAGGAACTCAAGGCTCTGAAGGAAAGACAGGCGGACTACAAACGTCGGGAGTTGCTGTTGACGCGGTTGATGGATTCTTACAACCTCTCGGCCATACAAAGAGCCGTCGTGAACCGGAAACTCGTCACCAGTAAAGACGCGACTGACCTCGTTCTCGCGGAGATGACGATTCAGGAGTTGTTGGCGAGTCCACAGCCAGTCGAAGCATCGGGTGATGCTGGATTGGACTGGCGAAGCGCATTGAAAGTAATGGAGAAAAAGTGATGAGACGTAACAAAAACAAAATCGTGAACCGCTTCGATTTGGGGCGTGTCCCTGTGACGAATATCGAAGTCGCGAAGCCGGAGACGCTTCGTGAACTTGCGATTCGGTTGGAGCGTGAGGAACGCGAGAGGCAGGAAGCGCCCGTTCGTGCGGCTGAGAATCAACTGGCGGTGACGCTTCGCCAGATGACGGACGAGTATCGGAAGGTCTGGTCGATGCCTGTCGATAAGTTGCGTCGTGCCGACAGAGACTTCCTTGAAGCATCGACGCCAGACCTCGGCCTCGCTCAGGCGGATTACGACGCGATGGACGCCGAGTCTGGAGCCGTCGCGGCTCAAGCAGCAAAGCGGACTCTCGATGAGTTCCTTGCCACATTACCGCAACGCGGGGTCACACTGACGGACGAAGGTCTCAGTCGTTTCCGCTTATTTGCGTCGGCACTGACTGTGTTTCGTAACGCCGCCGTGACCGTCGAAATGTTACAGACGGCACTGACGTGGCTTGAAGCATGTCTGGGGAATGAAATTCACCACGCCCCGACGACCATTGCCGAACCGGAGCAAGTGGAACGGAAACCCTTGACGCTCAATGATGTCCTACAGCAAGGCACCGATGGCAGTCGAGATAGTGACCGACGGCTTCGTGATGCGACAGAGTTCGACTGGCTCAATGAGCATCGTCCGATGGTGGATGCGTACTTGAGCCATCTCCACACTGTCTGGTCGTTCATTCCGACCGATGAGTCATGGCGATTCATTTTCGGCAAGCACGATTCTCTGTTCACAAGGATGAATTGGTCTTACGGGGATGCCCGGAATTACGACTCGGCCAGAAAGTTCATGGTCAAGTGTGGCCGTTGGCCGTCGAGCATGTTGACGGCTGGTGAAGTCGTCGAGGCTGAGTACGCCCGCGCCAACGACTGGTCGAAGTTCAACTACCAAGTTCAAAATCTGACCCGACGTGGGCTATACAACCGCCCACGGGTCGAGGCTGGAATTTAATTTCCGGCCCGACGACAAGTTTGCCCAGCCATCCTTCTCCCCGTGTCACCGTCTGAGGCTGGACTGAAACTCATCAGACGGTGACGCTTTTTGATGGAGAGACCTGAATGAAGTTTGAATACATGAGCCTGAATGAAGTCGAAGCCACACCCGACGACGGCGAAAATGTTGAGACCGTCGCGAGGCTGGCGGCGAGTCGCGCAGTGCAGGACATCGCTGTATGGAACGTCTTCATTGTCCTGCCCGTCAGCGAGTGGGCACAGAGCCGTGTTGCGCTCCAGAATCTCGGATACCTGCCAGCCGGGAATAAGTCAATCGACAACACGATGTTTGTGAAACTCAAGTGTGCGGTTCGGCGCAGCGCCGACGGCGGGACTGAAAGCGTCAACGACCGTGACCTCGCTGTCAATCCGCCAGTGTTGCCGCCTACAGCGGCAGAGAACTCCGCGATTGCGGAACTCCTGAATCGACCAGAGTACGTCGCACTTCTAGAGAAGTTCAAAGAAAGGAAATCAAATGTCTAATCCGACCGTAACACCGACGCCGTCCGTACTTAACCAAGGAACGTCCCACGGCGATGCATTCGATGAACTCGACCGCCAGCAGACGCCACAACCCGCGTCCAGCAGTGTCCTTAACCAAGCAACGTCCCACGGCGACGCATTCGACCAGTTGCCCGATGACACCCCGACGCCGTCGGCGGTCAATGACCCGCGCAAGACTGGCGAGATTGTGAACGACGTGGGCAACAAAGTCATCGTTCCGAAAGATGGTGAGAGCTTCGCAGACACGATGAAGCGTGCCGTCGCTTACCACAAGTCACTGACTCCAGCGCAACAGCAAGCGGCGATTGACAAAGAGGTTGCGACGATGCCGAAAAAGACCGCACAGACCCTTGGCGCTGCCGCGACCATCGGCGTTGTCGGCCCTGCGATGTTCGCCGCTCCCGGCGAACTCGCTGAGGCTGTGCCCTCAGTCCTGACTCATACAGTCGAGGGCGTGAAGGCAATCGGCGCATGGGCCGCAAAGAATCCCGTACAGGCTTACCTGCTTTACAACGTCATCAAAGACCTTCTCCCCGGCGCAAAGAAGGCGATAGGCATCGTCAAGGGAATGCCTGATGCGGAGTAGATGGAGGACAAAGTGAGTGCGGACACATTTGTAACGAAGGACACATTTGTAACGAAGGAACTTTGCTTTGCCGGATTCTTGAGTTATCTCTTCGGGGATGAATCGCTCGTGCGGATTGACTTCGATGAGCGACGGAAGGCGTCGTTCACGTTTCATGTTCCATCGTTGGATGCGGAGGAATATCTCCGCGAATACCACGCCGGGACGCTGGCGATTGCGGACTTGAAAGACTTCTGGGGTCGGAATGTTCAACTCGGTCGGCTGGTGCGAGACATGAACCGCAGTGACCAGACCGTGTGGCAGAGGGAAGAGTTCACGGTCAACTCAGACCTCGGTCCGTCACGACCGGAATCATTCTGGGAAAATGCCCGTACAGCGGTCACCCAACGTCGTGCGGAGCGAGACGCGAGGGAAGCGACACAACATGACCAGCACAAGCAACGGAGACAGTATGAGCGACATTGAGAAGCCGAAACGTATCCGACGCCGTAGCCTCAGGCTTCAGTTAGAACAGTGCTTGCGGGATGCGGCGACGGCTGCGACGGCGGATATATCAACACAGAAACTCATCCAGACCCGTTTGACGACGTTGACACGTTTGCTCAACCGCGAACGGGGCGACAAGTTGCGGAAGGCCCTTGAAGAACTCACGACGTTGCGTGCTGAGAACGAACGACTGGCACGCCAGCATGAGCAGGACTCCGCAGAACTCGCACGGCTCCGTGCGGTCTGTCGTGTCAGGCCGCATGAAAGTTTTGAGGAAATTGCACAGAGGGGAGTACGAGATGGCAGAAGTTAAGACTGGCAAAAGCCTAGACGTGATGATGACCGAGTTACTCGACGGTGAGACAGTCGCGGACATCGTCGCACAGTTCGAGTTTTCATCTGTGGGAAAGCATCTGTCCGAAGAACACAACGCCATTGCGCTTGACTTGCTCAACGAGTTACAGAAACGCCTCGCGGTCACCACTGACCCCGGCGAACGGTTAACGACGGCTCGTCAAGCCCGTGCAGCGTGGCACAAGGTCATCCGTGAAGCGTTGTATTCGATTCACGGATAAGGCCGTCCACGTCACTAAAAAGGTTCTTCCGGTTCGTCGTCATCCACTCGCGTTGCACCGAGTGGGAGCGCCATGTTGACCGCTTCCTTCTCTCGCGCTCTCGGTGCCTTCTTGAATGTGGCGTCCACCCAACGCGGATACTTCATCTGCTCACCCTTGAGCAACTGTTCAACGGTCAATATCTGAATACGCGGGAATTCCACGAGGCGGGGTGCCATCATCGCGAGATATGCCATCATGTCACTGTTGCCAAGGAACGTGCGGAAGGCACGCATCGCGTCGGAAATTCGTCCGCCTCGTTCCACAATTTCCTGATACGCCTTCTCCGCGTCGATGTTCCATTCCCACGTATCCTCGAACGCCATGATTTGAGCAGCAGCGCGGGTGCCATCCTTCTCAGCAAACAAGACGTTGTAGTCCTGACGGCTGTTGAATGGCGGGTCGAGGTAGACAAGGTCTACCGACTCATCGCGGACATAGCGACGAAGAACGTCGAGGTTGTCGCCGTAATAAAGTTTGTTGTCCGGCACGAACGGATTCTACCGCAGTGGCAGGAGTGACCGGAGTATCTCGGAAAGTTCAGCGGCCTAGCCGTTCTGAACTATGACCTCAGCCAGTCCCATTCCCCGTAGAGTCCGCACTAGGTCATCGGTCTGCTTGTGCGGGACACTGTCGTCGAAGACGAGGCTGATGATGTTCCTACCCTCGCAACCAATGAGGACGCCCTTCGTCTTGCCGTCATCGGCGCATTTGACATCTCCGACTTTGTACCCTGTGATTTTCATCTCATCCTCTCGGAAAACCCAGACGGAGTCGAATCTGGCCGTTGCATTTCGGGCAGTGTGCGAACAGACCTTGCTTCTTGACCTTCCCCGGCTTCTGCTCGTAGATGTAGAACAAGCCGTCGGTGTTCTGCCCACACTCGCACTTGAGGGACTTCCGACGAACGTCATCGACCTCGACGAAGTCCGACCATTTCTGGTGCGTCGATTCCGGCATACTCCAGCCTTCGACACAGAAGCCGCCTTGTCAATAACCGGAGAGGTTCGGCCCGTGATTTTTTCACTGCATGATTTACTGCATGGTGGGCTACAGACGCAGCCAAACGCGGTCAACGCAAACGGGGTGCCATACGGGAAGGCATTGAAAACACTAGCGGGGCGAGGGATTCGTCGAGATTAGCAAACCGCCGCATTCGGCCACTCTGCCACCTCTCCGGCGTGCGGATTTACAGTTTACCACGTCTGCCACGAGCGTTTTTTCGCTTCGAGGTGCCCGAGATCTATCGCCAAGGCACGCCGGAGGCCGTGCCAGCCTCCGGTAAGACAGCGAACAGCAGTGCAGTTTCCCCCGCGAGCGAGAATCGGCTTGGCCGCCGAAGTTCCGTGCGGTTGATCATGTCATTGGTGACGAAACTCAGTCGGAATTAGACTGCTGGTTTGTGAGTTGCGCCAACATCTGTCGCCCTACGCAGAGATATGGCCGAGTCCGGTAGTGGTCACAGGATAGACCCACTACCCCGCGTCCTACTCTCTTGACAAAGCCGGACACAGGTCATTTGAAGGTGGCCATTTGCATGACCCATGGGCCGGCATACTTCAGAGGAGCCGTGGCGCTGAACGAGCCCACAGCCGTGCTCACCTCGTCCTCGGCAATGTCGGAGTCGGGTACGCTGATAATCCTCGTGGTGAAGCCCGTGCCCGGTCCCTGTGTCTCGGTCGCAATGTAGTTCGCCCCAAAGATCAGTTCGTTGGCCGCCGTTGTTGTCGCCGAGCCGCTGGTGGTAGGAGAGGCGGAACCCGAGGCGCCCGCGGTCACATCCAGCGTACTCACTCCCTGATACTCCAGAATCCGAATGTCGGGGAAAGCGGCCGCCTGATTGAAGGTCACCGTCACAGTGTTGCTTCCGCCCACGATGCTGCTGGCGTAGTAGATGGACTGCTGTAGACCGGTTCCCTTGGTTGGACCGATGGCCAGACTGTAGTGATTGCCGGCACTGTCGGTTACTGACTGGACCGTTGACGTCAGATCGTCCCAGCCAACGACGACGACGTTTAGATCTCCTGCGGTCTGGACTCCGGGGAAAGTGACTGGAACCACCTGAGTCGGAGTCTGCGGGGTCGCTGCCGCAACCTGACCGAAGTTAATCGCAACGCCAGACGTATAAGTAAAGCCGTTCGTCAGGCTCGCACTCAACCCGCTTGAGTTTGTCACCGTCACTGTCACCGACCCGGCTGCATGGGCAGGCGAGGTGGCTTTAATGGATGTGCTGTTCACGACTGTTACGCTTGTTGCTGCATTGCCGCCAAACGTCACGGTTGCTCCGGCGGCGAAGCCTGTTCCTTTGATCGTTACTGCGGTACTGCCGGCTACCGACCCGGTGGTTGGCGAAATACTGGTTACAGTCGGCTGAATCGCATAAGTAAAGCCACTTGTCAGCTTGCCAGTCTGGCCGTTCGAAGTGACCGCGACGGTCACCGCGCCTGCGGACCGAGCCGGAGTGGTAGCAGTAATGGATGTGCTACTTACCACAGCTACATTCGTCGCCGCATTGGTGCCAAACATTACGGTCGCCGGAGAAGCAAAGTTCGTCCCTGTGATCGTCACCGATGTCCCGCCTAAGGTCGAGCCTACACTTGGGGAGACACTGCTGACGGTCGGTGCCGCCGCATAAATGAATCCGTTCGCCAGCGTTCCGCTTTGGCCATTCGAAGTAACCGTGACATTCACTGATCCGGCTGATCCGGGGGGAGTGGTGGCCGTAATCGAGGTGGTGCTCACCACCGTTACTTTGGTCGCCGCGGCGGAGCCGAACGTTACCGTCGCAGGAGAGACGAAGTTCGTTCCGGTGATCGTCACCGCAGTGCCGCCAGCCAGCGGACCCACACCGGGCGATACGCTGCTGACGGTTGGGGAAGCTGAGTAGGTGAACCCGTTCGTCAGCGTTCCGCTCTGGCCATTCGAAGTTACTGTGACATTCACTGATCCGGCGGAGCCTGCGGGAGTGGTGGCCGTAATCGATGTGCTGCTCGCCACCGTCACATTCGTTGCCGCAGTAGCGCCAAACATCACTGTTGCAGGAGAGACGAAGTTCGTTCCGGTAATCGTCACTACGGTGCCGCCGGACAATGGGCCAACATTCGGTGATGTGTTAGTGACCGTCAGGGCAGGTGCATAGGTGAACGCGTTATTCAACGTTCCACTCTGGCCGTTTGACGTGACCGTGACGCTTACTGATCCTGCCGAACCTGCCGGGGCGTTGGCGGTAATGGAGGTGCTGCTTACCACCACAACGTTCGTCGCGGCGCTGCTGCCGAACGTTACCGCCGCCGGAGAAGAAAAATTGGTTCCAGTGATTGTTACCGCGGTGCCACCGGCCAGCGGGCCCACATTCGGCGATACGCTGCTGACCGTTGGGGCGACTGCGTACGTAAAGCCGTTGTTGAGGGTCCCGCTCTGGTTGTTCGATGTGACGGTAATATTCACCGGCCCCGCAGCGCCAGCCGGGGTTATTGCAGTGATGGACGTGCTGCTTACCACTGTCACGTTCGTCGCCGCAGCCGAACCGAACTTCACGGTGGCCGGAGACGCAAAGTTCGCCCCGGTAAGAGTCACGGTGGTCCCACCAGTGGTCGAACCAACGCTCGGGGAAACACTGATGACGATCGGCGCCGCGGCATATGTGAAGGCGTTGTTGAGTGTGCCGGTTTGACCATTCGATGTGACCGCGACACTTACAATCCCAGCCGAGCCCGCCGGTGTGACCGCAGAAATGGACGTGCTGCTTACCACCGTCACGTTCGTCGCCGCAGCTGAACCGAACATTACGGTCGCGGGAGATGCAAAGTTCGCCCCGGTGATCGTTGCTGTTGTGCCGCCGGCCAGCGGACCTGCATTTGGAGACACACTGCTCACCGTAGGTCCACTGGAATAGGTGAATGCGCTGTTCAGCGTGCCGTTCTGGCCATTCGACGTGACCGCGACGTTCACCGAACCTGCTACACCGGCTGGAGTAGTGGCCGTAATGGATGTACTGTTCAGCACCGCAACATTCGTTGCGGCATTGCTTCCGAATGCCACAGTCGCCGGGGCCGCGAAATTCGTCCCGGTGATTGTCACGGACGTTCCACCAGCTAGAGGGCCCGTGTTCGGCGACACGTTGGTCACGGTCGGGGCAGCTGCATAGGTAAATCCGTTGTTGAGGCTTCCGCCCTGACTATTGGATGTGACGGTAACAGTCACTGCCCCCGCGGCTCCCCCTGGCGTGGTAGCCGTGATGGACGTACCGGACACCACCGTTACATTCGTTGCCGCAGTGCTGCCGAACATGACGGTTGCGGGAGAAGCGAAGTTAGCTCCAGTGATGGTGACGGCGGTACCGCCCGCCAGCGGACCAACGTTCGGAGAAACGCTGCTCACCGTCGGTGCCGATGCGTATGTATAGCCATTGTTCAACGTTCCGCTCTGGCCATTGGCGGTGACCGTGACATTCACCGCTCCTGCCGATCCGGCGGGCGTCGTAGCCGTGATGGACGTACCTGACACCACCGTCACAGTCGTTGCCGCAGTGCTGCCGAACATGACGGTTGCGGGAGAAGCAAAGTTCGCTCCAGTGATGGTGACGGCGGTGCCGCCCGCCAGCGGACCAACGTTCGGAGAAACGCTGCTCACCGTCGGTGCCGATACGTACGTAAAGCCATTGCTCAAACCTCCGCTCTGGCCATTGGCGGTGACCGTGACATTCACCGCTCCTGCCGATCCGGCTGGCGTCGTAGCTGTGATGGATGTGCTCGATACCACTACTATGTTCGTCGCGGCATTGCCGGCAAACGTGACTGTTGCCGGAGCCACGAAGTTTGTTCCAGTAATAGTGACCGGCGTGCCGCCAGCCGACGCCCCTGAAGAGGGCGACACGCTGGAGACGGTCGGCGGGTTCGTTGTCGTAGTTGCAGGCTTCAGGGCCAGCGCCTGCATAATCCAGCCACCCGCCTGATTCGTGGTCGCACTCGCCGTGTATGTGCCCGGAGTCTGGGCGCTTCCGTCCTCAACGATGTCGGAGTCGGGGACGGTGATCATGCGCGATGTGAAGCCGCTTCCGGCGGCGGTAGTGGTTTGAAGAATGTAGTTGCCAGCGACGATCAGTTCATTTGCAGTCTGGGTCGCAATTGCAACCGAAGTGATCACGCTGTTGCCGCTGGCGCTGCTGCCAGTGTCGACCGGGTTGTTCGGATCGGCACCGAGGTACTCGAGAATTCGGACGTCCGGATATGCGGCCGCGGTGCTGAACTGCACCGTCACCGCGTTCGCGCCGGCCGCGGCCGCGCCTATGTTTTTCGCGTAGTAGATCGCCTGTGTGCCCGTTCCTGCGACCTGGGTTGGGCCTACCACCAGCGTGTACACATTCCCTTTGCTATCGGTGACGTTGCCGGAAGGAATAGTGGCCGTGGTGTCATTCCATCCCACTACAACCAGGTTCAAGTCGCCCGCTAGCTGCGCTTGCGGAAAGGGCACAGTCACCTTGGACTGTGGAGTCTGGGGGGTCGCATAATTGCCCTGCACGAAGACGATGCTGGATCCGGTGCCAGTTCCGGTGATGTAGTTTGCCGTGGTGACCGGACTGACACGATATCCGCCACCCACGGCCAATGCGTTCAATGTGACGACGCCGCTGACGACGATCGGGCCCGTGTAGACCGTCGAAGACGTGGTTGGGATGCTGCCGTCAGTTGTGTAATAGACCGTCACCCCCTGTGTGGCTTCATCAATCGTGACCGACACAGGGATGCTGTAAGTTCCGCCCGGCGGACTGAACGACGGAGCCGCGGCTTGCGGCAACGAACTGAATAGGCCGTAGACCGCCAGCGAGGCTTGCGTGCCTACATAGACTTTGCCGTTCGCGATCGTGGGAACAGCGAACTTCACCGGGGCGCCTGCGGCGTCACTGCTGACCTGAGTGCTGTTGTAGAGTTCGTCCGACAGGTTCGTCGCGTTATATGCGTGGAGAATCGCTGAAGTCCCCGTTGAGTCCAGTGGATTCGGCGTGCCGGAGTTCTCAATCGTCCAGACAATTCCGTTGGTCGTGCCATTTGCGGAGATCGAGGGAGTTGCACCCGGGTACTGATAAGCAGCGGCCGACTGGGAAGCGGGAGAGGACGCCAGAAGGCCATTGCTGAAGGCGAACATTTTTACTGCATCTTTAACGCCACCGTAATACATGTTCCCCTGCCAGTAGGCGCCCGAGCCGTAGCAATTTTCGACGTAGGTTGTGCTGGTATTGCTGGTATGGGTACCGCCGACCAGGTTGAGCTGCTCCTGAATGATCTGCGTATCGCCCGCTGAGTTGAACTGTCCTAGATTGTCGCGATCGAGCACGTAGAGAGCGCTGTTCTTTCCGCAGGCAATCGCAATGTGCGGATGCTGTGTGGTCCCGGCACTGTCGGGCAAAAGAGTAATGCTGCCTGAGGCGACATCCAGATCGGTGTTATCGAGGATTTGTTGGTTAAAAGGCGTGAAGTAGTCGGAAACCGTGAGACTCGGCGAGGTAAGTTTAAGAATGGAATCGCCGAAATTGGTCGCCCCATCGAACGCGCCATTCCCCGTAGAAAAGTACAGGTAGCCAGAAGTATCGACCGCCAGGCCCGCTCCGGCCATCCAAACACCACCGTGGCCTTCGCTTCCATTGGGCGTGGTCGAAAAAGCCGCTAGCTGGGTCAGCGAGGTCTTGTCGTAACCAAAAATCCAGCCATGCCAATTGTCGTCATCACCGGCAGCCCCGAATGCCATGTATACGCCATTGTTGACCAGCGCCAAGCCTGGTCGCTGCAGCGAGTAACGCGGGCTGAAGACCAGGAAGCCGCCGCTGTTGGGGTTTCCGTTGCCAGGCACTTGGCCTTGGATCACTACCGGACTACCTATACGTTCTACTCCGGTCGTGACATCAAGCGCGTGCAACCGGTAAAGATAGTTCTTAGTGCTGCCCGAGATCTCCTGCGTTTTTGCGACGACGTAGAGAGTGTTGGTGGTCGGGTCGATGACAGGAGTGCTGAGAACGCCGACCTCGGGAATGATGTCGGTACTACTTACGTAGTCGGCGCTCGTGGGCACCGAACTGCAAGTCCAGCCGCTCGGACATCCGGCAGCAGCCAAGCTCAATGACCACAACGGTTGCAAAGTCAAACCATCAGCATCGTAGGCATAAACGCTGTCGTGCATGGTGGCGACGTAGACGACATTGTGCGTTCCGCTGCCAGGGATCGCGACATTAGAAACATAGAGCGGTTGCGCGAAGACGTAGCCATCCACAGGGAAACTGAAGAGCTTGCCAAAGTTGCCGGTATTAACGCTGCTCAGCGTCAAGAGCGTCTCATTAGCGTTCAATCCGTCTCGCGCGGCGTCGTTATGCTGCGTCAGGACGGAAACCTGCGCCTCGCTCAGAAGTCCAAAAAGACAAAACAGAAATGTAGCTCTTGCCACACGCCCGGCGGCCTGGGCACAAATCATGATGCTCTCCTGTTATCGCAATTGACGGAAAGGACTCAGCGTCGAAGGGGGGAAGTCAACGCGCAATTGTGCCGCAATTCTACCACGAGCGCGCCCGGAAACAGGGCGTAGACCGGGGCAAATATTGCCCGCGAAGGCGCTGAACCGGAGCGTCGCAACGTTCTGTCGGTAAGCCAGTTCTGGGGTTCCTCCGTTAGAATCCGAATGTTGATAGACAGGGGTTCCGCGGTTATGATTGGCGGGACTTTATAGGGGAGATTGGTGAGAAACGCGCTGCACTTCGCCGTGCTAATCCTTCTGGTTGCGTCTCTCGCGGCGCAGAAAAAACACAAGCCCGAGGGGGTGAAATCCGAAGAGGAGAGATCTGCGTCTGACGCTCGCAGTTTCATGGAGTTATTCAGCAAACTGGAACGCGACTGGGCCGTGGCTGTGCAGAAGAACGACCAGGGTTCCCTCGACGCCATCGTCGCAAATGAATTTGTCGAGCGCGATGCAGCCTACCCGGACAAGACAGTCACGCGCGCAGAGTGGATGAAAAAGAACATCAAGGATTACGGGCTCGATCCCCTTGCCATCCGGTCTATGACAGTTCGAGCGTTTCTCGGAAACGCTGTCGTCACTTTTGTACAGAAGCAGAAGGCCGCACCATCCGGAACCAACCAAAGCGGCGTCTACCTTATTGTGGATCTGTGGGTGAACAACCACGGCAAGTGGCAGGTCGCCTCTCGGAGTCTCTCTCCTGTGCCTAAGTAAGGATGCTGCGGATCATCCTCAGGTTCCCAGCATTGGGGAGATTCCGGCGGGTGACGCGCCGAGAGCACTACATAGAAAAGGTCGATTGCCACTGGTTTAGTCGTCCCAACTCGTCTCTTCGACGTAAGAATCCGCATCTCTTCGAGAACCAGCTTGCGGCCAGCCGTTTCCCAGGACGGCATGAAGTGCTATCCTTCCGCTCATGGACAACCGCTCTTTTAGCGACGCAGGTGGAACCCCCGGCGGAATCGGCCAGTTCCTGCTCGGTTTTGCCATGGCTTGTATCGGAGGCTTCCTCATCACTCACCAGGTGAGTGTGGTGGGTTCTTACTGGAGTTTCTGGGGAGGCAGTAGTTTCGGCATTACGCTTCTGCCCATGCTATTCGGCGTCGGCATCTTGTTCTGGAATGGCAAAAGCGTGATCGGATGGCTGTTGACTGTTGCCGGAGCGCTGTTTATCTTCGCGGGCATCATCGCCAACATGCACATTTATTTTCAACCGACGAGCCTTTTCAATACGATGGTGATGCTGATCTTGCTGGTGGGCGGGCTGGTTTTGATTGCGCGGTCGCTGCGGCCGCACGGCTCGAAGCAAAGCGAGTGAGCGGCGCCGCTGGATTCTGCAAATTCAATTTGCGAAGTGCAATATCCCGCGTCAATCCTGCCGTTGACATCACCGGCGGCACGACATAGCATCCTCTGTTACCCGTCGCAAGGGATCTTCCACCAGCGGAATGGGTAGTCATTAATCGAGCAGGCACCCATCCCACGCGACGCTATGCCGAGGCAATCATTTTCAGTAACATACGGACAAAAGAAGAATTGTGGCCGTGTCATCCGGGAACTCTCCGGCGGAAGTGTACGTAGCAGAAGACGAGTGGAGTGAGCTATGAGCAACAAGTTCATCGACAGCATCAAGCACGTGATCATCGAGGATGACGATCCCAAGGCGGAGGCTCAACCGCAGGCGCATCCCCAGCCCCACGCGGAAGCGACTCCTGCTTTCGCCGCGCCAGTCGCGGCTTCTACCGACAGTGCCGCCTATCAGCCGGTGACCACGCAGCCGATGAGTGAAGAGACGGAGCACGTCTACCAGAGAATTCTGGCGAAAACCAATTTTGACGCGACTCAGGTTGCGGCGACGATTCACAAGTATCTCGACCCACTCTCAGCGATTCCCTCGCTCGACGAGCGCACGCGATTCAAGACTGCGGTGATTCAGGCGAAGGCGCAGGAAGGACTGTCTCAGGAAAAGATTCTCGCGACTTTTGACGGCCTGAAGGTGGCGTTGCAGAACGAGCAAGAATCGTTTGCGTCCTCGGCAGAAGCGACCAAGCAGCAGGAAATCACGAATCGCCAGAAGAAAGTGCAGGAAATCACCGACGCGATCTCGCAAAAGCAGAAAGAGATTGCGCAGCTCCAGCAGCGGCTGTCGGAAGTCTCGACCGAGCTGGCGGGAGCACAGGGCAAGATTCAGCGCGCCGAATCGCAGTTCACCATCGCTGCCCAGCGACGCGCCCGTGAGATCGATCAGGAGAAGGCCAAGTACGTCAGCCTTCTCCAGGGATGAGGAACCATGAGCATAACGCCTTCCACTCCTACTAGTCTCACCGATGAATTGAAATCTTTCTGGTCGCGCCCAGAAGGCAAGACCGGAATGATTTTCATCGTGTTGGCCGCGGCGGCGCTGGTCTACGGCTGGGGCCAGATCGTGCCCTTCATTGTTTCGATGCTGGCCGACACGCTCCACATGGTCTACCTGGCGGGAATTCTGGCGGCGGTTCTGTTCGTTATTTTCAGCAGCCGCACGCACCTGCTGTTCCGTCTGCTGATGCGAGCCATTACCGGGATGATCATTAATATTGATCCCATCGGCATCCTGAAAGATCACCTGTCGCAGATGCGCAAGCGCCGCGACGTGATGTCGCAGCAAATCAGCAACGTCAGCGGACAGATTCAGTATCTGAAGAACATCATCGACAAGAACCAGGCCATGGCCAACGAGAACATGCGCCTGGCGGCTCACGCCAAGAAACTCGCGACCACCACCGCAGACCAGAATGAGCAGCTCCGCATGGCTCTGCAGATGAAGGCCAAGGCGAATCAGGCGGGACGGCTGCAGAAGTCGAATCTGAGCTACCAGCAGCTGCTGACGAAGCTGCAGAACATCTACGACTTGCTCAGCAAGTGGGCGGTCCACATCGATTTCTACATCGAAGACACTGACAATGAAGTCAAGCAGGCGGAAATCGAGTACAAGACCATCAACACCGCGTTCCGCGCCTATCGCACGGCCCTCGCCGTCATCAAGGGAACGGGAGACGAAAAAGAGCTCTACAACCAGACCATGGAGAAGCTGGCCGAGGAAGCGGGCCGCAAGCTCGGCGAGATGGAAGACTTCCAGCGCCTGGCGCAGAACTTCATGGACACCATCGATCTGGAAAACGGCGCCGTCGAGACCGACGCTCTGGAGAAACTCGACGCGTACGAACAAAAACTGCTGACTTCAGGCGCCACCGACACGGCGTTCCTGCTGCCGGGCGCGACAGCTGCACCAGTGCCGGTTCCCGCCCAAAAGCCGGGCGCCGCACCGACTCCGGCGAAGGGTGCAGGCGATTACGGGGATATGTTCAAGTAGCCGAACTTCTACGCAAACGTTGGACACGGGGAGGAAACGCAAGGCATGGCACATCTAAAGGCTGGCCCAAAAATCATTCTGATCATTCTGCTCGTCGTTGGGTTTGTGTTCGGCCTCCGCAAGGCCGCGGAACTTGGCTGGATTCCCACTCCCGGCGTGATGAAAGCGCTCGTACCGGAGAAGGCAGCTTTGCCGGACGTGAAAGAGGCTCTGGTTCAGAACGTAGAGCCCGTGGCTCTTCCCAGCACAACTGCCGCGAGCGTGCCCGCAACCTTGATTCGCGGCGAGATCTGGGAATGGAATGCACAGATCAATATGATCTACGCCAACGGCGGCGTGGGTACGACCAAAGGTTCGCTCATGGAAAAGCACGGCGTCAACCTGGCGCTCATCCGTCAAGACGATACTGGCAAAATGCAAGAGGATCTGATCGCCTGCGCGCGTGAGATCTCCAGCGGTTCAGCACAGTGTTCCAACGGCGCGAACTTCGTCGTCATCATGGGCGATGGCTCGGGACAGTTTCTAGCAGCCGTTAACCCGCAGTTGAAGAAGCTTGGAAACGAGTACCAGGCCAAAGTGATCGGTGCGACTGGCTACAGCCGCGGCGAAGATTCACTGATGGCGCCGCCCGAGGTCAAAAGCAATCCGCAGGCCGCGAAGGGCTTGCTAGTCGACGGCGTGCTGCGTGACGGCGATTGGAACATCGCCCAGAAGTGGGAAGGCGACAACGGCATCAAGAACAATCCCGATGAGAAGACATGGGACCCAGACGCGGTCAATTGGCTGAACGCCTCCGATTACAACGTGGCCGCCGCCGACTATGTTGCCGGAAAATGCGACGATCGCAAAGTGGTGAAGGACGGCCACCTCACCGGAGAGACCAAGCACGTCTGCGTAAATGCGGTCGTGACCTGGACGCCCGGCGACGTGACCATCGCAAAGGGCAAGGGCGGCTTGATCAAAGTAGTCAGCTCGAAGCAGTATCGCTCGCAGATGCCGGCCGTCGTCCTCGGTCCGAAGAACTTCTTCGAGCGGAATCGCGCTGAGATCGAGGGCATGCTTGCCGCTACCTTCGAAGCCGGCGACCAGGTCAAGGCGTTCGATCAGGTATTGCATAAAGCCTCGGCCATTAGCGCCAAAGTCTACAGCGATCAGGATGAGGCCTACTGGTACAAGTACTACAAAGGTGTGACCGAATCCGACGCGCAGGGCTTGAAGGTCGATCTAGGCGGCTCGACGGTTAACAACCTGGCTGACAATTTGATTCTGTTCGGCCTTGAGCCGGGCACCAACGACAACTTTCGCTCTACCTATACCGTATTCGCGAACATCGCGACCCAGCAGTATCCCGCGCTGTTCAAAGACACACCGATCCCCGACGTGAAAGATATTGAGGACAAATCTTTCATTACCGGAGCGCAGGCGCGTATGAGTAGCGGTGGCGCTGAGGGCGAGGCGCCGCAATACGCCGCCAATGAGACAGGGCCGGTGGTTTCGAAGAGGTCCTATTCCATCAACTTCGATACCGGTAAGGCAACGTTCACCACCGAGGGCGTGCGGACGATGTCGGAACTGAAGGACTCACTTGCCATCACGGGCCTGTTCATCCAAGTGGATGGCTTCACCGACAACACAGGCAGCGAGGGAGTGAATCAGGCTCTTTCGGATGCCCGCGCCGGTGCGGTGAAAGACTGGCTGCAGAAACATGCTCCGCGGAACTTCCCGGACAGCCGCTTCAAAATCGCGGGGCATGGTTCGCAGAATCCCGTGGCGACCAACGATACGGCAGCAGGGAAGGCCGCCAACCGCCGCGTGGAAATCACGTTGCTCGGAAGCTAACTTCGCACCTGAAACGGGGAGGATCTTGCGATCCTCCCCAACCCTTATAGGAAGCGGAATTCCAGATGCATCAGGCGATTGAGGTTTGGTCACCCAACCGGGTGATCTCCAAACAAACCGTACGCTGGCTCGTCGGCCTGCAGTTGATGGCGCTGTTTTTCATCTGGGCTTTTTCGCCAACCATCTTCCTGCCCAAGCCGAAGGAAGTCTGGCAGGCCCTGGGCGAAATGTGGACGGAGGGTCTGGGCGGCGAGCTCATCACCAGCTTCGTGCTGAATCTGGAGGCGATCGCCGTCGCGACGCTGCTCTCGCTGCTGCTGGCCTACCTGACGGTCATCCCATTCTTTCGTCCCATCGTCACCCTACTCAGCAAGCTGCGTTTTCTCTCCATGGTGGGCCTGACATTTTTCTTTACCCTGATGGCCAGCACCGGTCACGAACTCAAACTATTTCTGATGGTCTTCTTGGTATCGGTATTCTTTGTCACCGGCATGGCCGAGGTGGTCGCCAGCATCCCCAAAGAGAAATTCGACTTGGCGCGCACGCTGCGCATGAACGAATGGCGCGTGGTTTATGAAGTGGTCGTACTCGGTCAGGCCGACAAAGCCTTCGAGGTCCTGCGCCAGAATGCGGCCATCGGATGGATGATGCTCACCATGGTCGAAGGCATTTCGCGCTCCGAAGGCGGAGTGGGCGCCATGCTGCTCAATCAGAACAAGCATTTCCATCTGCCCGCAGTCTTCGCCATTCAGTTGACCATAATCCTGCTTGGCTTGGGACAAGACTACGGGATCGGCCTGTTGCGTGAGGTCTTCTGCCCCTACGCGGATCTGGCTTTGGAACGAAAGTAAGAGAACGACATCATGGTTGCGTACAGCTACGGAAAAACGCTGCTGAAGGTCGAGGACGTCTCACTCGAATACGATGGGCGTCCCATCCTGAAGCACGTCAGTGCGGAAATCAAAGACATCATCTGTACCGATCACGTGCAAGGCCAGGTCGTCGGGTTCCTCGGCCCCAGCGGCATCGGCAAGACGCAGTTGTTCCGCATTATCGCGGGGCTGAACAAACCGACATCCGGCCGCGTGACCATCAACGGTCTCGACCGCCCGGTGCAGGCCGGCGAAGTTGGAGTCGTCGCCCAGGACTATCCCTTGTTCGAGCATCGCACGGTGATGTCGAACCTGGTACTCGCCGCTGGCCAGAAAGAAAAAGATGACAAAACCGCTCGCGACAAAGTCGTCCAGTACCTGACCGATTTCGAACTCATCGACAAGGCGCGTCTTTATCCGGCACAGTTGTCCGGTGGACAGCGACAACGTTGCGCCATCATCCAGCAAATCCTCTGCTCCGATCACTTCCTGCTGATGGACGAACCCTTCAGCGGCCTGGACCTGCTGATGCTGGAAAAGACGAGCGAATTGATCCAGAAGGTCGCGAACATGGATGATCTCAACACCATCATCGTGGTCACGCACGACATTACCGCTGCAGCAGCGGTTGCCGACCACCTTTGGCTGATGGGCCGCGACCACGACGCCAAGGGCAATCCTCTTCCCGGCTCGCACATTGTCGAGACCTACGACTTGGTGGAGCGCGATCTCTGCTGGCACCCGCAAATCATCACTCAGCCGCGCTTTGTAGATTTCGTGCGCGAGGTGAAAGAACGCTTCCGCAGTCTTTAGTTCTGACGTATGCGTCAGCGTTGTCCCTGATCGGCTGGCGGCAAAGTCGAGCGGCGGTAGACGCGTACGTAGTCGACCAGCATCTCCTGCGGAAAGACGGACGACGCATCTGGGCTTCCAGGCCAGCCTCCACCGACGGCTACGTTGAGCAGAAGGAAAAATGGATGGTCGTAGACCCACTTCGTTCCCTGGGGCAAATCTGAGGGAATGCGCGTCGCATATAGATCCTTGTCGACATAGAATCGGATCGCGGTTGGCTCCCACTCCACGGCGAAAACGTGAAAATCATCGGCGAACGGTTGCTTGTTCGGGAGAGCATAAGGAGCGCCAATGCCGTTCGCGCCGGAGTATCCCGGCCCGTGAATCGTTCCGTGAACGAGCATCGGCTCTTTGCCGATGTTCTCCATGATGTCGATCTCCCCGCAGGTGGGCCAGCCGGCTTTGTCGATGTCGTCGCCCAACATCCAGAAGGCAGGCCAGATTCCCTGACCGCGAGGAATCTTGATACGTGCTTCGAAACGGCCGTAAGCCTCTGTAAACTTTTCCAAGGTTTTCAAGCGGGCGGAGGTATAGTTTCTGCTCACGCCGTCGGAGCCTGTGTATTTTTCCTGCAGCACTCTGATGACAAGGTTGCCATCCTCCTGGTGGGCATTCAGTGGACGGTTTGTGTAGTACTCCAGTTCATCGTTGCCCCAGCCCCCGCCGCCCGTTTCCGTGACCCATTTCGAAGTGTCGACGACGGATCCATTGGGCCCGTTAAACTCGTCGCTCCAGACCAGAGTCCATTCCGGCGCAGCGGGGCCTGTAGGAGTCGTCTGCGCAACCACCGGTACACAAACCAGCAGGATCATTCCAAACCAAAAAAGGCACTGCCTATTTGATCTCATCGCGATGCTCCCGAGAAAGTTTTGACACTTCGCACTATACTCACAGCGAACCAATTTCTGCCAGGAGAACTCCGTGTCGAACGAGCAGACGAGAAGAGCGTTCCTGAAACTATCCGCAGCAGGATTGACGGCCACTGCAACTGCGGAACTCGCGTCCGCGTTGACTAGCGCCGATGCCACGGCGCCCACAGGAGACATCGAGGTTCGAGTAACCAGCGGGAAACTTCGCTACGCCGCTGCACCGTCATTGGCGTGGCAGACGGGCGAGGTGGCGGGAGAAAATACAGTCTCTCTCGACCCCGGCAAGAAGTTTCAGGAAATGCTCGGCTTCGGCGCTGCCTTCACCGACGCCGCTTGCTACACGTTCAACCAACTCTCCGCGCCGGCCCGCGAGCAGTTGTTCCATGAACTCTTCCATCCGTCGGAGATGGGAATCAACGTTTGCCGCACCTGCATTGGATCCAGCGACTATTCCACCGAAGTCTTCAGCTACGCCGAAGGCGAGCCCGATCCCGAGTTGAAGCGGTTTTCGATCGCGCATGATCAGGCCTATGTTCTTCCTATGTTGCGACTGGCTCGGAAGGCGAATCCAGATCTGTTTCTGTTCTCGTCGCCGTGGAGTCCTCCGGGATGGATGAAGGCGGGAGGCTCGATGCTCGGCGGTTCGATGCGGCAGCGCTACTTTGCTCCGTATGCGCAGTATTTCCTGAAGTTCCTGCAGGCCTATGCGACAGAAGGTGTGCCGGTGCAGGCAGTCTCGGTGCAGAACGAAGTGGATACTGATCAGGATGGCAGAATGCCCGCCTGCCTGTGGCCGCAAGAATACGAAATCCAATTCGTCAGCAGACATCTCGGCCCGCTCCTTCGGCAAAGCGGCCTGCCCACAAGGATCTGGATTCTCGATCACAACTACAACCTCTGGGGCCGAGCCATTTGCGAACTCGACGACGAAGGTCTGCACAAATACTGCAACGCCGTGGCCTTTCACGGATACGTGGGCACTCCGGAGATGATGAGTAAGGTGCACGAGGCGCATCCCGACGCGCAACTGTATTGGACGGAAGGCGGGCCCGACTACACGTCTCCTGACTATGCAACGGACTGGACGAATTGGGCACAGACGTTCACAGCGGCGATTCGCAACTGGAGCCAGTCGATCACGGGCTGGAATCTCGCCCTCGACGAAAAAGGGCGGCCGAACATTGGGCCGTTCCCCTGCGGCGGGATGGTCTCGATCCATTCACAAACGAAAGAGATCACACGCAGTGGGCAGTATTGGGCGATTGCCCATTTTTCGCGCGTCGTCCGGCGTGGCGCCCGCAGACTTGAGACCATCGGCAAACAGGCGGGCGTGGACCATGTTGGCTTCGAAAACCCAGACGGCCAGAAGGTACTCGTGGTAACAAACTCCGGTCCGGCGAAAACGGCAACTCTGAGGCAGGCCAACAAGACAGCTGAGCTTGCTTTGGCGCCCGATTCCGTTACTACCTTGTTATGGAGGTGAAGCCCCGTAACTGCAGATATTGCCTGGCATTCTCGTAACAAACATCTCGAATGAGCCTTCCGAGGAGTTCGTCGTCATCCGGCAATTCACCCCGCATGACATCTTGTCCGATGATGTCGCAAAAGATGCGGCGGAAATATTCGTGGCGCGGGTAGGACATGAACGATCGGGAGTCGGTCACCATGCCGATGAAACGCGACAGCAGGCCCGTATTCGACAGTGCTTCGATTTGCGCCGTGATGCCCTGCTTTTGATCCAGGAACCACCAGGCGCTGCCATACTGGATCTTTCCCGGCGTTTTTCCGCCCTGAAAGCAGCCGATCAACGTCGCAAACTGAAATGTGTCGGATGGGTTGACGTTGTATACGATCATCCGAGGCAAGGCGTTCTCCTGGGAGAGCAGGTCGAGATAAGCGACGAGCGGCTTGCCTTGGGGAAGATCACCAATCGCATCGAATCCGGCATCTGCTCCGAGCGTGCGGTGGGCCACCGTGTTCACGTTACGCTGGGCGCCAAGGTGTAACTGCTTGGTCCACCCTTTCTCGGCATCGAGCCGGCCGAAAAACAGCATCATGAAGGATGCAAACTGGATCTGCTCTTCCTCGGTGACGGGTTGCCCAGCGCGCGCTTTCGAGAAGATTGCCCCAGCTGCCCGCTCTGAACATAGAGTCGCATAACAAGAATCCAATCCGTGGTCGGAGAGGCGGCAGCCCAAAGAATGAAAGTAGTCATGCCGCTGCTGCAGCGCCTGAAGAAAAGTGCTCAAGTCTCGTACGTCGACGTTCGCGGTCTGCGAGAGTCTTTCGATCCAGGGCATGAACTCCGGTCTCCCGATGCCCAGAGCTTTGTCTGGACGGAATGCCGGAAGAACTTGCGTCGGCAGATTCGACTTTGCGATCGACTGATGATGTCGGAGGTCATCGGTGGGATCGTCGGTGGTGCAGACGACTTCGACTCGAAACTTGTGCAGGATGGCGTGCGCGGTCAGTCCGTCCGCCAGCATGCCGTTCGCACGCTCCCAGATGCCAGGCGCGGATCTCTCATCCAGCAACTCAGTGATGCCGAAATACCGTTGCAACTCGAGGTGCGTCCAATGGTAGAGGGGATTGCGCAGCGTGTCGGGAACCGTTCGCGCCCAAGCTAGAAATTTCTCGTATGGCGCAGCATCCCCGGTGATGTATTTCTCCGGGACCCCGTTCGCGCGCATTGCGCGCCATTTATAGTGGTCTCCCTCCAACCATATCTCGAAAAGATTCGCGAATCGTCGATTCTCGGCGATGTCCTGAGGGCGAAGATGACAGTGGTAGTCGAGGATCGGCTGCGGAGCGGCAAACTCGTCGTAAAGGCGCCGAGCGCGCTCATTCGTCAGAAAAAAGTCTTTGGTGAGGAAACTCATGGGCACGGACTCGCGCGATTCAAGCCATGAATCATATCAGTTCAGCAAGTCCTTGACGGAGATGCCTCGCGCCATGTGTAGTGATGAACGTCGTAGTGATGAACGTCGTACTGATGAACGTCGCCGGTGTGCACAAATCCATTGAAGCCACGCCCCCAACCAGTCTCGCGTGATGAAAGAGTCCCGGCCCAGTCCGCAAATCCCTTCGGCCACCGGCGGTGGTTGATCTGTGCGTTGCTGCTCTTCGCAGCCACAGTGAACTACATGGACCGACAGGTGATCGCGCTGCTCAAGCCATCCCTGCAAGTCCAGTTCGGTTGGACCGACGTCGGATACAGCAACATCGTTCTCGCTTTCCAGTTCGCCTATGGGGCCGGCTTGCTGTTCGCCGGAAAGCTGATCGACAAGCTCGGGACGCGCAAAGGCTTCTCTCTCGCGGTTTTCTTGTGGAGCATCGCCGCCATGGCCCATGCCGCTGCGGGCTCGGTATTCCAATTCGCTGTGGCGCGCTTTAGTCTCGGGCTTGGTGAATCAGGCAGTTTCCCGGCATCTGTGAAAGCAGTGGCGGAATGGTTTCCCAAGCGCGAACGCGCGCTAGCCACTGGCATCTTCAATTCCGGCACGAACATTGGCGCGATGGTGACACCGCTGGTCGTGCCCTGGCTTACTTATCGCTATGGATGGCGGATGGCATTCATAGCTACGGGCGCCTTGGGGTTCGTCTGGATCTTGAGCTGGCTTGCACTCTATCACCGCCCAGAAGAAGACGCGCTGGTTTCGGCAGCAGAGTTGGCCTACATCCAGAGTGATCCCCACGATCCTCAGAATCAAGAAACGACAATTCCGTGGCGAACTCTGCTCATGCAACGCCAGACCTGGGCAATCGCCTTGGGCAAGTTCTTCACCGACCCGATCTGGTGGGTCTATCTGTTCTGGATGCCGGACTTCTTGAGTCGCAATCTCGGGCTGAACTTGGCCGGCATGCGGTTACCGCTGTTCGTAATCTACAGCGGAGCCAGCATCGGGAGTATCAGTGGAGGATGGCTTTCATCTTCGCTGCTGAAGCGGGGGTGGACGCTGAACGCCAGCCGCAAGACCGCCCTGCTGGCTTGTGCGTTGGCGGTCACGCCCATCGTGATTGCAGCGCGAACCACGGATGCGTGGCTGGCAATCTTTCTCATCGCGCTAGCGGCGGGAGCGCATCAGGGCTGGTCCGCCAATCTGTATACGCTGGCTTCCGATATGTTTCCCCAGAGCGCAGTGGGATCCGTCGTAGGCTTTGCCAGCACGGCCGGAGCGATCGGAGGAATGCTGGTCTCAAAGGCTGTGGGCTACATTCTGCAGAGCACTGGTTCCTATGTCGCCGTGTTCCTGCTGGCGGGTTCGGCGTATCTAGTGGCACTCGGTTTCGTACAGACACTGACGCCGCGGCTCAAACCGGCGCAGGTTTGATTCCGGAAGATGTTCCATGAATTGCCCTCCGGCGGGTGCATCGAGGAGCAATATTCCCATGTCGAAGGCGGTTTAGTCTTGCCCAGCCACAATCCCCCCAACGACGATGCTCTAAACAACGCTGTGAAGGATGTTATGAAGACCAAAAACTGTAGAAATCGAAGCCCACGAGGGTCGTCGTTCAAACGCGTGTTCGTGTTTCGTAACGCAAATCATTGCGGCGACAATTCTTTTCCCAATTCGGGCAGAATGCATTCAACACTGAGGGGGGAGAGGTTTGAGTCCGGACGACTGCCCGAATTGCGGCGGCACTGGATATGTCGCGAAACCAGTGGACTTGAACGGTAAGTCCGAAGGCGTCGCGTTTATCCGGTTGAAATGCCCAGTCTGCGCGGGCACCGGCCGGAAGCGCCCGATCCCACCCAATGCCGCGGGCTGACCGCACGGCCTGCGGTGCTTGCGAAAACGTACGAGTCCGGGCTGTCATGCTTTCCGTCCTAAGGGTGACGGTCCGGGCCGGACGTTGCGCCGGTCTCCTTCCAATTTCGCCACTCTTCAAAGTTGTGATTCGATTCGTGCGGAAACAGTAATGCCCTCAGGCAATTCCTGCAGCCCTCACTTGGCTTCGCCGGCTAGTGGATGCCGTCTCGATGCGATTCCGCCCGTTGGCCTTGGCGCGGTATAACGCTTTGTCGGCTGCTTGCAGAACAAGATCGGCGTGAGGCTTTTCCTTTGTAGAAGCCGCGACACCCATGCTCACGGTTACGGAAAGCGGCCCTGGGGACTTTTCTTTCGCGAGCTGTCGAATCGCGTCTCCTTTTCTGGTGCGGGCGCGAGCTCGCTGGTTGCGCCGGTCCGGTCCCCGCGGAGCTTGGCGCCGGTCGCCGCTTCGCATGCGGAATTCCGAAGCCTCGATCGTCGCCCGCAACTGCTCCAGATGATCCACGACTTCAGCGGTAGTTTTTCCCGGGAAAAGAATCGCAAACTCCTCCCCGCCGCAACGGTAAGCCTGGCCTCCACCGGTCACGCGCGACAGGCTGGCAGCTACTAAACGTAAAACCTGGTCTCCAGTGTCGTGGCCATAGGTGTCGTTGAATCGCTTGAAGTGATCGATGTCGACCATTGCGATCGAATAGGGCTCTTGCAGCCGCAGCAACGCATCATTAAAGGCTCGCCGGGACGGCAGCGTCGTAAGTTCGTCGCGATAAGCGAGAAGATAAGAATTCTCGATGATCGAAACTGCGAGGATGCACGCGGCTGTAGCAGAGTACACGGTCACCGTGCGAACCGACCCGGTGAAGCGCAGGGACAGGAAATACGCTGAGAGCGACCACAGCAGCGCGCTGTCCACCGGTTTGCGCGTGACGAGGTGCCGCACCAGCAGGATGATGCCGGCCGCAGCGAACGCCACCAGACCGTAGCTTGGCGCAGGGACCGTCGCCGCAACATGATGAGTGCGGATGGGCAGTGACGGCAATTCTTCCGCCGCTCGGCAGAGCACGGCCACAATCACGCACTCCACGAACAGAAGCAAACCGATGGGCGCTGTACTCGAAATGGTGAAACCGCGCTCGTGCATCACCGCAATCAGAACGAAGTTGAGCGGCACCAGCAGGAACACGGCCTGCAGGGCGATCGACCCGGGTGAGCTGGTCGAGCCATTCCCGTCGCCAAAGAGCGCAACCGCTTGGCCCGCGAGGAACAACACCAATAAGGAGAAGAATGTGCGGCTGGAATGAAATCGCCAGGCCAGCAGCATTCCGCCGATCAGCGCGCAGTAGTAGAGAAAGCTCAGGGCAGGTAAGGCCAGCGTCAGCCAACCGGAGTACACAAGTACCATGACGCCCAAAAGCAGGAGTCCGCCAGGCACTACCAGGGACTTCAGTGCTGTGCTCCCCACGTGCAAGCCATTGCTCCAGTCGAAAAACTCGCTCCAGAAATTATCTCTGGTCGACAAGAAGCAAGGAATTGGCCACAGAGGTTCGGGCCAACAGAAGCGCTTGCGCTGCCTCTCTCAAAATCTCCTCATTTGAAACCGCGCACCATTTCTGCACCTACGCACCTTTGTGTAGGCACGGTTTTGGCTGCGGTTGAGGTGTTTCTAACTAGACTGGGGCGTTGGATTAAGGACGGTTCACTTATGCGAATTCTTATCGCGGAAGATGATGAAGCGCTAGCCAAATTCGTTCGCCAGGGTCTCGAAGGCGAGCATTATTCCGTCGATGTTTTCCCGGACGGCGAGCAGGCCGCTGCGGCTGCAAGCGAGTCCGAGTACGACGTTGTGATTCTCGACCTGAACCTGCCGAAGTTGGATGGAGTCAGCGTTCTGCGCCAGTTACGACTGAAAAGACCCAGCCTGCCCGTGCTGGTTCTGACCCAGCGCACGCGGGTCGAAGACCGCGTGCAATGCCTCGACACGGGCGCGGACGACTATTTGGCCAAACCGTTTTCCTTCAGCGAACTTTCCGCCCGAATCCGGGCCCTGCTGCGGCGCAGTCACCTGCCGTCAGAATCGGTGCTGACGGTTGCGGACCTCAAGCTCGACCGCGTGGAACACCGTGTCGAACGCACCGGCCGCAGGATCGAGTTGACCACGAAAGAGTTTTCCCTGCTGGAGTACCTGATGCGCAACGCCGGCCGGCAGGTCACGCGCTCGATGATCATCGAGCACGTCTGGAACCTCACATTTGATACGACCACAAATGTCGTCGATGTTTATATCAACTATCTTCGCCGGAAGATCGACGACGGCCATCCCACGAAGCTGATCCACACGGTGCGGGGCGTTGGATATGAGTTGAGCGCTCCATCCCAGGCGCCAGCGTTCGGAGCCCCACTATCCGAGGTTCGAGAATGAGCGGCACCGGTACTCAACTCTCGCCTCAGCCCGCAGACGGCGCCCTACCCGGGGGGCGCAGCCCGCTGGCACATCTGCTCCACGCTCTCAACCAGCCTTTAACCGGACTGCAGTGTTCGCTGGAACTCGCCGCCGCTGGCCCGCGGCGTCCGGAGCAGTACGTCCGTACGCTGCGCGAGGGTCTGGAACTCACCGGCCGGATCCGGATCCTGGTGGAAGCGATCCGCGAGTTGGCGGACGGCCAGCAGTCGGAGTCGGACGAAGTTGATTCATTCCTGCTCGATGCCCTGCTGCGCGACGCGGCCGACGATCTGGTCCCCGTTGCCGAGACCAAGAGCGTGCATCTTTCCCTGATGAACGATTCCCCGCTGCCAGTGCGGGCCTGCCGTCTCCGTTTGGCAGCGCTGATGTTTCGCTTTCTTGAGTCGGCCTTGAGCCTGGCTCGGGACGGAAGTGAACTGCGAATTGTGGCGACGGCCGAACGGGAAAAACTTTGCCTCGTGGTCTCGTGGAGCCAGGGTCCGCTTCCCGAGCATTCTCCTTTCTCGCGGCAGGAACTGGGGCTGCTGCTGGCTCAGGCGGGATGGGAGCAGGCGGGCGCAGAATGGACCTGTACGCGGACGGAGAACATGCAGACCTGCACGATCCGGCTGCCCCTATCTTCGCCTCGATCGCACCGCAACAGCGTTGTTCGGGAGATCTGAAAAATGAGCGCCATGATGACCATTCCAGTTCTGACTCACTCCGGCGGTGCGCTGATCGCCAGCCCCAACAGCGCCCTGCGGGAGCAGGTTCTGCACCGGTTGAACGGACGCTGCCGCCCAGTACAACAGGCGCTCGGCGGCGCCGACGCTTTGGCGAAGCTAGAGAGAGGAGGCTGGCAGGTTCTGTTTCTCGACCGTTGTCTTCCCGACCTCGACGCGGAGGAACTCATCGCCATCATCCAGCGACGCTTTCCCGGAATCCAGGTGGTGATGCTCGATTCCGACGGTGCGCAGTTTGCCAACGAGGAAAACAATTCTGCCGAACCGGACAGGGCCGTAGCGACGCCGGAGCACGACTCCTGTCCGCAAAGACGGGCGGAGACCGCGACGCTCGAGCCTTTGCCGGGAATGATCGGATCGAGTGAAGCCATGCAGCGGGTTTACCGCATGGTGCGTCTGGTTGCTTCCCGCATGACCACGGTTCTCATCGCAGGTCCGACGGGTACAGGCAAAGAACTGGTGGCGCGGGCGCTGCACGCACTCAGTCCGCGCTCGGCAAAACCCCTCGTCGTAGTGAATTGCGCGGCCATTCCCGAGGCCCTGCTGGAATCGGAGTTGTTCGGCTACACCCGGGGAGCATTCACGGGCGCAGTACAGTCGCAACTGGGCCGCATCCCAGCCGCCAACGGCGGAACGCTTTTCCTGGATGAAGTCAGCGAACTCCCCTTAGGGATGCAGGCCAAACTGCTGCGCTTCCTGGAGCAAAAAGAGATTCAGCGGTTGGGGACCTCTGAGCTCACGCGCGTCGACGTGCGGGTGCTTGCCGCGAGCAACGCGGACTTGTCTGGCCGCGCCGCACGGGGAGAGTTTCGTCAGGATCTCTTCTACCGGCTCTCGGCATTTCCCATCGAGTTGCCGACGCTGGCGGAACGTCGCGCTGATATTGTTCCGCTGGCCGAACATTTTCTCACTTGCATGGCGGCCGCCATAGAGATGCCGAGCCTGCGCCTGGGCGCCGACGCGATCCGTATCCTCGAGGGCCATCCCTGGAGAGGGAACGTGCGCGAGTTGCAGCACGTAATGGAGAGGGCATCCATTCTGGTCGAGCACGGCGACACCGTGGAAGCCGGGCATTTGTGTTTCTCCTATCCGCGGAACCTGGTCCAAATGGCGCTGTCCCCGGAATCCTGAGAGAGATCTCAGGCAACGGCCGCATCGAGTGGCCCGCCCCGTGCAAATCTTGCCTGCGACTATGACTTCTTTGCCTACGCCGACGTGCTGGCCCGATCCGGTTCTGGCTGCTCCCACCTCGGGCCTGACTGTTCCCAATATCGGCGATCTCAGCACCGGACTTAACGTCCCACTGAACATCGGACCTAAGATCATCGGGCCTAACCTCGACGATGAGCAATTCCTTCTGCGCGCCTTTCGTTCCTTTGCCGAAGCAGCTGGATCGCTGGAGCATTCTTACGGGCTGCTGCGTGCGGAAGTGGAGAGGCTGCGGCGCGAACTTGAGGAAAGCAACAGCGATCTCGCCCACAGTCTCGAAGAAAACCGTAGCATGCGCGCTCATCTGGACCGCATCCTCGAAGGGCTGCCCTGCGGGGTGCTGGTCGCTTCAAGCGATGGTCAAATTTCACGCGCGAATCCCGAGGCCCTGCGTCTGCTGGGGATGGGAGACGCTGGCGAAGGGGCTCTGCGATCAATCTCGGCCTTGCCGGGTTCCGTGCGCGAGCTTCTGGAACGTGCCGACGCGGGAACGGATGAACAGGAATTGAGCATCCCCGATGAGCATGGCTCGCTGCGCTGGCTAGCGGCACGGTATGCCTCCATCGCGGACAACGCTTCCGTCTTCATTTTGCGCGATATCAGCGAGCGTAAGCGCCTCGAGGAGGCGCAAGCGAAGCTGCGCCGCGAACAGGCGCTGGCGGAAATGTCCGCCGTTCTGGCGCACGAGATCCGCAACCCGCTCGGAAGCCTGGAACTTTTTGCCGGACTGCTGGCGGAATCGGATCTGGACGCCGAGTGCCGGAAGTGGGTGGAGCACGTGCAGGCCGGGTTACGCACGCTGGCTGCCACCGTGAATAACGTTCTGCACTTCCACAGCCTTCCTGAACCGGAGCGCGCTCCGGTCGATCTCGGCCAGCTGCTGGACTGGGCCCGCGACTTTTTTGTGCCGCTGGCGCGCCAGACTCGTATCGAATTGAGTTTGCATAACCGCCTCGCTGGGGTCCTTCTTTCCGCCGACCGCCACCGCCTGGAGCAAGTCCTGCTCAATCTCGTGCTCAACGCAGTGCGCGCCATGCCCGGTGGAGGCTGGATCGAACTCGGAGGACGCAAGATTGAGGACGGCAGAGCCGTTGCCCTGGTTGTCGCCGATACCGGCCCTGGAATTTCCCCGGAACATTTACCCAGCATCTTCGAGCCTGGCTTCAGCACCCGTGCCGGCAGTCCGGGGCTGGGCCTCGCGGTGTGCCGCAAAATTGTCGAGCAGCACGGTGGGACGATCACCGCCGCCAGCCGCCCCGGGTGTGGCGCGACTTTCAAGCTGACGTTTCCCTTAGCCGGCATACCGACAGAAGGAGCGGCGGCATGAACCGGGTCCTGGTGGTCGACGACGACGGCGGCATGCGCGCGGCGCTCGAGGCCCGCTTTCTGCGGCGCGGCTGGAGGGTTGAGACCGCGGCCAGCGCAGGGGAAGCGCTCGAAAGGTTTCGCCGGGGAATGCACGAGCTGATCGTGACCGACATCCGCATGCCCGGCGAAGACGGCTTCTTCGTCATGCGCGCGGCGCGGGCTCTGGCGCCGCACACGGCAGTGATTCTGTTGACGGCGTTCGCCAGCGTCCCCGACGCGGTGTCTGCCATGAAAGACGGTGCCTGCGACTATCTGGTCAAGCCGGTTGCCTTCGAGCATCTGGAGCAGGCGGCGGAACGGATCCTGGCACAGGCCCGGACCCAGGCAGAAGCGATGAAAGACCTCAGCGGACAGTCTCCTTCATGGCTCCGGGCGCTGGATCGCGCCCGGCAGGCGGCCGCGAGCAACGCGGACATTTTGATCGAAGCCGAAAGCGGCACCGGCAAGGAACTGGTGGCGCGCCTGATTCACCGTCTCAGCCCGCGCCGCGACCGGCCCTTTGTTGCGGTCAACTGCGCCGCTTTTCCGGAAAGCCTGCTGGAGAGCGAGCTGTTCGGCCACGCCAAGGGCGCCTTCACCGGCGCCTGCACCGCCAAGCCGGGCAAGTTCGAACTGGCCAATGGCGGCACGCTCCTGCTCGACGAGGTGGGGGAGATGCCGCTCGGGCTCCAGCCCAAACTGTTGCGCGCGCTGCAGGAACGGGAGTTCGACCGCCTGGGCGACACCCGCACCGTCCATGTCGACCTGCGCGTAATCGCGACCACCAACTGTGCTCTGGCCCAGATGGTACGCGATGGCAGGTTCCGTCCCGATCTTTATTACCGCCTCAACGTCATTCCCCTTAGCCTGCCTCCGCTGCGCGAGCGCGGCGGAGACGTCCGGGAACTGGCCGAGTATTTTGTCCGGCTCTATGCCCCACCCGGCAAATCTCTGCGCCTGACTACCGAGTTCCTGGAACTGCTCGAAGCCCACTCGTGGCCGGGCAATGTGCGCGAGCTGGCAAATTGTGTGCGCCGCGTGGTGGCCCTGGCCAGTGGAGCTGAGATCGGCGTCACCGCGCTCGAAGGTTGCGACTGGACGGCGGCATCCCCGGTTCCTTCTGACCATTCCTGCCTGCGTCCGGGGGTCTCGCTGGGAGAGATGGAGCGCAAGCTCGTCGAAATTACATTGGAGGCCACGGGCGGCAACCGGTCGCGCGCGGCAGAACTGTTAGGCGTCAGCCTGCGCACGGTTCGCAACAAGGTGCGCAGCTACGGCCTGCCCAGTTGGAGTAGTTATGTCCATGATTAACGGAAGCATGATTAACGGAAGCACGATTGACAGAAGCACGATTGACGGAAGCCCGATCGACAGAAGCATGACGAGCACCGCGATGACCGAAGCTCTGGGCCGCTTCCTCGATGTCGACGTAGCCCGCTACCAGCTGATCTCGACCAACCTCGCCAACATCGACACTCCGGGCTACCACACCCGCGATCTGGATTTCCGGGCCGAGTTGCGGCGCGCCGCCGCCGAGGATTCCGGGCTGGAAGGGGGACAGCTGGTCTCCGCCTCGTTCCATCCCGTTGCGCACCAGATCCGCGGACTCATGGAGCGGCCCGATGGCAATAACGTCAGCGTCGAGCGCGAGAGCCTGCTTCTCGCGGAAGCGCAGATGAAGTTCAACCTGGGTGTCCAGCTCTTGAAGGATCAGTTCCACACCATATCGATGGCCATCAATTCCGGAGGTACCTCATCATGAACCTGTTTGGCATGCTTGAAGTCAGTGGCTCGGCGCTGGCAGCGGAACGCTGGCGCGCCGAAGTTGTCTCCGCCAACATGGCCAATGCCGAAACCACCCGCACTCCGCAGGGCGGCGCCTACCGGCGGCAGTTGGTGGTCTTTCGCGCGCGGCCCATGCCGCGATTCCCTCTGCTGCTGGCCAGCATGCACGCCAAGCCACAGGAGGGAGTGCGCGTCGATCGGGTCGTCGCCGACGCGTCCCCGCTGCCCCGGCGCTACGAGCCCGGACATCCGGACGCCGACAGCGCGGGATACGTGACGTATCCCAATGTGAATCCGGTGATGGAGATGACCGACCTGCTCAGCGCGGTGCGCGCCTACCAGCTCAACGCTGCCGCGGTGCAGGCGGCCAAGAACATGATCCAGCAGTCTTTGCAGATTTTGAGTTGATCGGTTTTGAGTTGATTTCGACGATGTGGGAGAACACACCATGAACGGCGCTATTTCTTCCCTGCGCATCCTCCCGGCCGAGGCAGACACGGCCGCCCTGCGCCCGGCGAACGAATCGGGACCGGGCTTTCGCGAGGTTCTGCACAGCGCCATCGACGACATCCAGCAACTGGAAGGGCAGGCGGAAGCCAAGGTTGCCGGAGTGCTCGAGGGCGACGGAGCCGACGTGCACAGCGCCATGATCGCGGTCGAGAAAGCCGATCTCAGCTTTCAGTTGATGATGCAGGTGCGGAACAAGATCGTATCCGCCTACCAGGAGATCTCGCGTATGCAGTTCTGAGGCATCCGGGCGCGCAGAAAACGCGCCGCGCGACCAACGAAGCCTGAAGCTCGGCAACGCGGACCACGGACATGGCCGAACCCACACCCTCCGGAAACGACGCGCTCCACCGTCTGGGACAGTTCTTTCAGGGACTGAGCCTCAACCAGCGTCTCCTGCTGGCAGGCGGCGCTGTCCTGGTGGCAGCGACGCTCTGGATATTCGTCGTCCTGCTCGGACAGCCCAAGTATGTGACCCTCTACTCGGGCTTGCGCTCCGAAGAAGCGCAGACCCTGGCCAGCCGCCTGGCCGCGAAGAACATTCCGCATCAAATCTCTTCGGATGGCGGGAGCCTGCTGGTTCCCGAGGACAAGCTCGATGCCAGCCGCCTGGAGACTGCAGCGGCCGGCTTGCCGCGTAGCGCGCGGCTTGGCTTTGAACTGTTCGACACCCCCAACTGGGCCGGTTCCGACTTCACCGAGAAAGTGAATTACCAGCGTGCCCTCGAAGGCGAACTGGAACGCACGCTGGCTACTCTCAGCGAAGTGGAAGCGGTGCGCGTGCATCTGGTGATGCCGCAGGAATCGCTGTTCACCGAGCAGCAACACGATGCCAAGGCCGCGGTCATTCTCAAAACCCGTAGCGGGCGCCTTTCCGAACAGGCACAGCAGGCGATCCCGCAACTGGTCGCGAGCGCGGTCGACCGCCTGCGTCCGGAGAACGTCACCGTCGTCGACGCCGACAGCAACACCCCGCTGCTGCATAACCGCGATGGCGCCGGCCGGCCCTTCGGCCTCGACGAGGATCTCGCCAAAACGCTGGTGCACACGCTCGAACCGGTGGTCGGGCCGGACCACGTCCGAGCCAGCGTGCACGTGGAATACGAACTCGGAACCAGTGAAGACACGCAGGAGACCTACGATCCCAAGAGCGCCGCGACCCTTACCCAGGAGCACTCCGAGGAAAGCTCCACCGGCGGCGCTCCCGCCGGAATCCCGGGCACGGCGAGCAATGTCCCGTCCGGCACTCCGGCCCCGGCGTCCCCGCCCAGTGCCGAACAGGCGAACTCGCGATCGGATGCCACCACCTACGCCGTCAGCAAGAGTCTGCATCACAGCGTAGAGCCTCCCGGACGTGTGCGCCGCATCGCTGCGGCTGTGCTGGTCGACGACGCCGTAGAGGTCACCGAACAGGCGGACAAGCGCACCACCACCCGGCGCAAGCGGACCCCGGAGGAAATGAAGCAGATCGAGCAATTGGCGCAGGCCGCGATCGGGGTGAACCCTCAGCGCGGAGATGTCCTGGCGGTCGAGAATCTGTCGTTTCAGCAAGCACCGGGCGAAGCAGTGCCTCCGCCACCCGCCCGCAGCGAGCACTTCCGCCGTCTGATCGAACCCTGGGCGTGGGCCCTGCGCTATGCCGGCCTAGCCGCGTTGTTCCTCGTGATCTACTGGCTCGTCCTGCGTCCCGTGAAGAAGCAGGCGCTGGCCGCGTTCCGTGAATTGCCCGGCAAGGTGTCCGGACGCCTCGCGCCCCAATCCGCGGTAGCCGGAGGAGGCGCCACGCTGGGAGGCGCGGAATCGGGTGGGGTCGCGGCGGAGGGGCGCGCCAGTCAGCTGAAACGTCTGCTGACCGAGAAGGTGAAAGCGGAGCCGGAATCGGCCAGCCGCCTGGTCCAGAGTTGGATTCGTGAGGAGAAGCACTCGTGATTCAAGCCGTCACGCCTCCCGGTCTGCGCAAGGCCGCAATACTGATGGTGATGCTCGGGGAGGATGCGGCCAGCCAGCTCTATCGCCATCTTCCGCCCACGGAGGTCGAACAGATCAGCCAGGGAATTGCCGGATTGAAGTCGGTCGATTCGGAGACGGCGCTGGCCGTGCTCGAAGAGTTTGAACGGCTGGTCCGGGCGGGAGACTACTTGGCCCAGGGTGGAAAGGAATACGCGAACAAGCTGCTGGTCAAGGCGTTCGGTGAGGAGGGCGCGCAGGAACTGCTCCACCAGGTGTCGCTGACGGCGGAGATGAGCGCGGGCCAACTCGACTCTCTGCGCCAGGCCGATCCGCAGCAGCTGGCGAAGTTTATCGAAGGGGAGCATCCGCAAACCATCGCGCTGATTCTCGCCCACCTGGAAGCGAAGCAGGCCTCGGCGCTGCTGATGCGCCTGCCCGAGGAGCTGCGCTCGGAAGCCATCAAGCGGCTGGCCCAGCTGCGGCAGTTTTCCCCGGAGATGGCGCAGCGCGTCGCTCTGGTCCTGCACAAACGCCTGGATGCGCTGGGCGAGCAGAGCCGGCGGGCGTATGCCGGATTGCGCGGCGTTGCCGACGTGATGAACCGGCTCGAGCTGGCCACCGCCAAGACGATCCTCGAAGGCATTGAGAAAGAAGATCCCAAGCTGGCGCTGTCCATCCGCAACCTGATGTTCACCTTCGAAGATCTGTTGACCGTGCCCGAAGCCGGAATCCGCGAACTGCTCGGCCAGATGGATAAGAAAACCCTGGCCACCGCTCTGCGCGGCGCCTCCGAAGAGCTGAAGAGCTACATTTTCAAGTCGATGTCCTCGCGTGCCGTGGAGATGTTGAAGGAAGACATGGAAGTGCTGGGCCCGGTAAAATCGCGCGAAATCGCCAAGGCGCAGCTCGAAGCCGTTGGAGTGGCGCGCAAACTGGAAGCGGAAGGCAAACTGACGCTGTCGCAGGACGGAGACGATGAGTACGTCACCTAGCCCGTCGCGAGCGGCCGCCGCACCTGACCCGGCGGCATCTCTCCCCGAGATGCTGCCCTTCCCTTATGATCCGATTCCCGCCGGTGCCGGCGGCCGTCGCGGCATCATCGATGGGTTTACTGGAGCTGGCATTTCCGAAGCCGGTGCCGGCGCTGGCGCTGTACAAGCGGCCGCCCGCGAAGCTCAGGCCCGCGCCCAGGGACATCAGGAGGGCGAAGCCGAAGCCCGCAAGGTTTTCGAAGAGCATCTGGCGCAGGCACGGTCGGGCGTTGCGGCGGCGCTGGCCCAGTTCACCCGCGACCGGGCCGCTTATTTTCAGAACGTGGAAGCGGAAGTGGTTCAGCTGGCGTTGAGCATCGCCCGCAAGATCCTGCACCGCGAGGCGCAGCTCGACCCCCTGCTGCTGGCGGGAATTGTGCGGGTTGCGCTCGAAAAAATTGACGGTGCCAGCGGGGTTGTGCTGCGCGTGCATCCGCAAAAGGCTGCGGACTGGAGCCGTTATCTGAAGCTGCATTTGGAACCATCCGATCTTCCTGAAATCGTCGAAGACCCCTGCCAGGAGGCGGACCGCTGCGTATTGCAGACGGCGATGGGAACAGCCGTCGTGGGAATGGAAGTACAGCTCAAAGAAATCGAGCAAGGACTCATGGACCTGTTGGCGGCCCGTCCGGGGGCGACTCCGTGAGCGCAGGCGCATCCCTCGCTCCGTACCTCGCGCGGCTGGAAACCTGCTCCGCGCTACGCTGGCAGGGGCGCGTTACGCAGGTGGTTGGACCGCTGGTCGAGTCGGAAGGACCATTCTGTTCGGTCGGCGAGATTTGCCAGATCCTCGATGCCAATGGACGAACTCTGCCGGGGGAAATTGTTGGATTTCGCGGGTCCACCGTGTTGTCGATGCCGCTCGACTTGCCCCGCGGTGTGCGTCATGGTGACCGAGTCGTGACCTGGGGCGAGCGCGCCACGCTACGGGTCAGCGACGAACTTCTGGGGAGGGTGGTGGATGGCAGTGGCCAGCCTCTCGACTCCCTCGGTTCCTACCGTGCGCGGGAGTACCGGGCGCTCGACCGGGCGGCTCCTTTGCCGCTCGAACGCGTCTCGATTCGCGAGCCCATCGGTTGTGGCATCCGCGCGGTCGATGCTTTCCTCACCTGCGGCCGCGGGCAGCGTGTCGGCATTTTCGGCGGGAGTGGTGTGGGCAAGAGCACGTTGATCGGGATGATGGCCCGCAACACGGGCGCCGACATGACTGTCCTCGGCCTGGTGGGAGAGCGCGGCCGAGAAGTACGCGATTTCCTCGAGAACTCTCTAGGCGAGGAAGGCCGCAGGCGCTCTGTTGTCGTGGTCTCAACCTCGGACCAATCTCCGCTGCTGCGCATCCGGGCGGCTTTAGCCGCGACCGCGGTCGCGGAATACTTTTGCGGGCAGGGCAAGAATGTACTTCTCGTCGTCGACTCGCTCACGCGGCTGGCCATGGCGCAGCGCGAAATCGGTTTGGCCGCGGGCGAGCCTCCCACGGCAAAAGGTTACACACCTTCCTGCTTTGCCATGCTGGCACGGCTCATCGAGCGTGCGGGAAGGTTCGGCACCGGCAGCATCACCGCGTTCTACACCGTCTTAATGGAGGGAGACGACGAGCAGGATCCGCTGGTCGATGGAGCGCGCGCCTTGCTCGATGGCCACATCATGCTTGACCGCCGGCTAGCCGTGCGGAGCCATTATCCTCCCATTGCCGTACTCGACAGCGTGAGCCGGCTGATGCCGGCGGTGTGCTCCGCACCTCATCTGCAGAAAGCCAATGAGTTGCGGCGTCTGCTGGCCGCCTACACTGCGTCCGAAGACCTGATCCGCATTGGCGCCTATCAGAAAGGTGGCGATCCCACGCTCGACAAGGCGCTCACTCTAATTCCGGAGTTGCATCATTTCCTGATGCAGAAGCCCGGCGAGGCCACTCCCTTCGCCGACACCGTTGCCAAGCTGTTGGCTTTGCCGAGTTAAGAATATGGCCTTCCGTTTTCCGCTGCAGTCGGTGTTTCATTACCGGCAAAGTATCGAGCATCAGCAGGAACTGCGTTTGCGCGCGGCCAACCACCAAGTCGCCCGGGCTCGCCATCTCATTGCGCAGATCGAAACCCGCATCGAGGAAATACGCACTCATCAATCGCAGGAATTAGGCGCGGGAACGACAGCCGCCGAATTGCGGTTTGCCCTCCACTGTGAGGCGGTTCTCGGCCAGCAGCGGCAGGCTATGCAACGCGAACTCCTGCGCCTGCAGAAGTTGCGCGACGAGCAACAGAATATCTTTCAGCGGGCCCGCCGGGAGCGCGAAACTTTCGAAAGCTTGCGCGACCACCAGCTGCAAGAATACGAGCGCGATGCGGCGCGACGCGAACAGCGGCAGCTCGACGAACTCTTCCTCTTGCGGCAAGCCTACCTGCGGCGTGGTTAAAGTCTGCCGGGTCTGGGCAGGCCTTGCCCAGTACCGACACTCCGGCCCTTCGCCTTTTCCATCGGCACATTTTCGATTTCCTTGATTCCACAGTCTTTCCTCTCTCACCTCTCCATCTCCCCTTCCTTCCCCAGATTGGCGCGTGATTTGCATCCATGCGGACGAGCTTTCAACACCGGCTCGGACTCTTAACTTTGACCTCCGCCATCGAACCCGCGATTACCAGCAACGTCGCTCCAGAGTCTGCTCCAGCTTTTGCCGGGCGCGCGAACTCATCCACGCGAAGTACAGGGAGTTTCGCAGCGATGTGTGCCTCGCGGCTTTCCGCCGCGGCCAATGAGACCAGTCCCTCAGGCGCTGCGGCAGGGCTCAAGGGTTCGGAAAAACTCACTAGCAAAGCGCCGTCTGTGATCTCGCAGAACCCAAAGGACTCGGGAAGAAATGGTCCGGCGACTGCATCCGGCGCTCTCCCTGCGCCGCCCGCGCCAGTACCAGTACCAGTGTCCACAACTCCGGAACCCGTGCCGACGGCCGCGCCAAAAGAGTCTTCCGCAGTTCCGGCATCATCGCTGACCACGCCAGCGAACGCGGCGTGCGCCGGTGCAAATGTTCCCACCCTGAGTCCGGCCGCAGCATCGCCTGACCTTTGGGCGCTCGGGTTCACCACTCAAACGGAGAGCCAGGCTTTCGGCGTCACCGCGTCGAACAGTGACGTAAGTCTCAGTTCCGATGGAACCGGCACGGATTTGGCAACAGGCCAGCAAACCCTGCCGCCACCATCGCAGCAGGAAAGCAGTCCGCAGCCGGGTGAAAGCGCAGAGGCCCTGCAGAATCAGATTGCGACTAGCGTTCTCTCCGCTGTACAAACGGCGCAGAGCGCAGACGCAGCGTTCAAGAACGACCAGCAACCAGCGGGCTCCGTTCCCTCGCCAGGAACAGCGGGTTCTCCGGACGGAGCTGCATCCTCGCTCCAACTCCCCCCCACCGGCACCGAAGCTGCATCGATGGTCTCGACCGTTGCTGACCCTGTATTCATGGGATCCCAGGTCTTAACCACGACCGCTTTTGACAATTTACCGGTCCAAAGCAACAGCGCCAACTCAGGACAGGCCTCCCCTATCAAAGGAGACCTAAAACCATCGTCCCTCACGCCCGGGGAAAATATTCAACAGGGCAACGTGCCGCCGCCTGTCTTCCTCTCGCCGGTCATTCAGCAGACAGATCCGAAACAACCCGCGGTTCCGCAGCCCTCCCCTGCTACGTCATCCAATGCCGTAAAGCAAAGCCTGCCCAACGCACAGAACTTGCGAGCGGCGCTCCACACTCTTGGAACCGACGCGCTCGCCTCTTCTTCGGAATTGCGCCAAAGCCTCCCGCTCTCCGATGCCACACTTCACGCTCCTCAGCCCGCAACTCCGTCAACCACTTCTTCAGTCGTCCCTCCGATCAATCCTGTGGCGGGCGGAAATCCCTTCGTGGGAACAAGCACGACCGCCGCGAACAACAGTCCCAAAGCCGTCGTTGCGGACAACTCTGTCTCGACGGTCGGTGCGCAAGGCGTGGCGGCAAACATGGGCTCTCAGTCCAACACGTCCGGCGGCGATTCGTCGGATCCGTCGCTCCACAAAAATTCTGCAACGTTCGCTGCAACGCTCGCGGCGCCTAGCGCTGGTCTTCCGGTAGGTTCGCCTCAAGCCGGGTCGCCCCAGTCCGCAACGGCCGTTCTTGTGGATCCCGCTGTGCAGGTGACGAGCGGCCAGCCCGCAACTCCCAGTTCCGCAAATAAGTCGGATAGCAGTAGTCCCGCAGGCTCACCAGACTCGCCTTCGAATCTCCCTGCGGCGAAAGAGTCTCCTCTCACTCCGAGCGCCGGCCCGGTACAAGTAGCTCAAATCGTCAACCGAGTCGCGCAATCCGAAATGCGGATCGGGCTGAACACGTCGGCCTTCGGAAACGTCGAGGTCCGCACTGTGGTCCATGCCAACGACGTTGGAGTTCTGATCGGCAGTGAGAAAGGCGACCTGCGGTCCTTGCTCGCGAATGAACTTCCCAGCATCGCGAGCACGCTGCAACAGCACGATCTGCGGCTCAACCAGGTGCACTTTCATCAGGGATTCGCATTTTCCAACAACATGACCTCCGGAGGCGACTCGCAGCCGCGTTCCTTTACTCCCCGGTCCACGGTTTCCGCTCTGCCGGTAGAAGCGCAGGGCGGCGAATCCGGCGAGCCGGCGGAATTGCCCGGTGCCCGATCCCGCTCCGGCGGTCTTAGCATCCTCGCTTAATGCGATAAGGAGAACACTTGTGATCACTTTCAACCCGATTCAGTCTCAAGCATCTTCGAACGCCACGACGCCGCCCACGTCTGGCTCTCCGCTTTCCACCCCCCAAGACATGAGCAACATGTTCATGCAACTGCTCATGGCGCAACTGAAGAACCAGAGTCCGTTGGACCCCGAGGATCCCACACAGTTCGTCAGCCAGCTCGCCCAGTTCAGTGAACTCAGCGAAATCACTCAGATCGATCAGCTACTGCAACAGGTCGTACCGACGACGTCCGGCTCAGGGGCCGCGAGTTCGAGTGCAGCAACCTCTTCTCCGGCTGGTATGGCAGCTGGAACGGGGTCGAGTCCGAGCGCCCCTGCGGTGCCTACTGCCATGCTTTCGTCTGCGGTTTCGGCTGCTCAGGCTGCGGTTCCGAGCCCTGGATCTGCATCATCCTTTCTCGCTCACAGAATTCAAGGAGTCTTCTAAATGCCCAACTTTTCTATCCCACTCTCCGGGCTGACCGCCGAATCCACCGCGCTGTCGACCATCGCCAATAACCTCTCCAACCAGAACACAACCGGATACAAGGACAAGGTTGTGCTGTTCAGCGACCTGTTCTACCAGAATCTGGGGACCTCGGGCGCTGGAGATCCGATCCAGCTCGGAGCCGGCGTTGAGGTCGGATCTAAGCCTTCGATGTTTACCCAAGGCAGCGTCAGTGCCACGGGCGTACCCACCGATGTGGCCATCCAGGGCAACGGATTCTTTGTAGTTCAAAGCGCTAGCGGCGTCGTCAGTTATACGCGTGCGGGCGATTTTTCAACCGACAAAAACAACTATCTTGTCACTGCGGATGGACAGCAAGTCCTCGGCTATCCTGCGGTCGGTGGAGTGATCAACACCGGTGGCGGTCTCGCGCCGCTGCAGCTTGGGGCCGGCACGATCAGTCCGCCGACGCAGACCGCCAACGTACAGCTCACCGTCAACCTCAACGCTTCCACCGTTCCCACCGATGCGCCGTACTCGACGCCGATCCAGATTTACGACTCGCTGGGAGCGGTTCACAATTTAACCGCCACATTCACCAACACCGGGGCCAACACCTGGGATTACAGCCTGAGCATCCCAGCTACCGATCTCAGCGCAGCCAAAGCAACGGGAATTCTGGCCACTGGTACCTTGACATTCAACGGCAATGGGGTGCTGGTCGGGGATACAGCAGCCACCGGCGGGACCGTAACCGGAGCTCTATCCAACGTCACGGGGATTCCCATCAAAGGGTTCGCCGACGGCGCCTCTGACATGACGTTCGACTGGAACGTGCTCAATGGGACCACTCCGGTGCTGACCCAAGTTGCAGCACCCGACAGTACAACGTCGGCCAATCAGGATGGCAGCAGCAGCGGTTCGCTGGCAAGTTTCGCCATCGGTTCCGACGGCATCATCACGGGCTCGTTCAGCAACGGCAAGACGCAAGCCCTGGGACAGATCGCCCTAGCCAGTTTCTCTAATGACAACGGACTCCAGCTCAATGGCAACACTGATTTCACACCCACGCTGGCTTCCGGCCAAGCCGTAGTGGGGGTTCCGGGTTCCGGTGAATTGGGAACTCTCTCCGGCGGCTCGCTGGAACTGTCCAACGTCGACATTGCTACCGAGTTCGCCAACCTGATCGTCGCCCAGCGTGGCTTCGAAGCCGACGCCAAAGCGGTAACTACTTTCGATCAGATCACTCAGGACACGATTGCCTTGAAACAGTAGGACGCGAAGTCCGCTCTGGTGGCCATGATGACACGAAGGAGGGTTGGTGTCCACTGGGAATACTGGACACCGGCTGTGGATATCTACATTTGCGCTGTGGAAATCTAGGAGTCTGGTGTCCGGCTACCGATGTCCACCCGAAATTCAATCCACTCCAGCCGGATGGCCAGCGCTACCAGACTTGCGGTCGTGGGCGCGTAGCGGTTGCGCATCATGTCTACCCGGTTGCGCACGTTGCTGGGCGCAATCCCGAGTGCGGTTGCGGCCTGCGTCATAGTGGCGCCGTGGGCTAGCAGCGTCAGAATGTCCCGTTCCCGTGGACTTGGATTGCGTCCGTTCAGGGGCACTAGCAGCGCGGGTGGGCGTGGCCTCACGTGTGTTTCACGATGAGTACCGTCTGCTTGTCCCGGCGAAAGGTGGCCAGGATGGCGCTGGCCAGGGTCTCCGATCCGGGTGCAGCGGGCCGGCGTACCTCGTTCCAGCTGTGGAGGCTCCAGCCTTCGGCGGCCGCGGCGTTGCAGCCATCCTCGAAGTGAGCGACTGATCCATACTCGACCGTCTTCCACTCCCGCTCGCGGACGCCTTGGCGCGTCGGACTCATGGTCCGAGCCTACGCCTTCGCCGGCGCTGTCGGGTATGTGCTTTCGTCTCATCGACTTGTGGTGAGGCACAACCTTGCCCCAGATCTGGCGCAGGGATCTCGCTCGAGCGGCGCCGTTTTTGGGGGGGGAGGGGGTATTATTTTCGGCAAGGCGAACCCTCACCCTTAGACCCCGATACGATCTCCCATTGATGGGAGCTGTCGGGCCAGATGATACGCCCTTGCTTTCTGCCGCTCTGCCACGCTTCGACGAAGTAAACGCTGTAAGCGTCCACGGTTTCATCAAGCATCGGCTCACCAGTTTCTTCGTCAATCATCGGGCCGTTCTCGTCGCTCAGGGGTCGCAACGTCCCTCTGCGACCGGGTCTAACTTCGGAGATAACCACTTCCATTCCGGGAACGCACAGCGGAACTTCTTTCCGCTCTCGCGTCTTGGGGTTGATGTCATAAGTGAAACTACGAGTAGTGCCGCAGTACCGAACCTTGGTTCCTACGGCGAAGGGAGCTGCGTTTGGTTGCCTGTCCATTTCGTCCTCCTGCCCCGTTTAACTACCTATCTCTGCGTAACAGCAAACTCAATCAAGCCGTCAACGATGCTGGCCGCAAACCGGCAAAGTGGATGCCGAATCCATGATCCGATAGGACGATAGCTAGGAGGCTCGAAAGTGCAACCCGGCGAAACTACAATGATTGGAACTGAAGAAGCGAGGGCCATGCCGGTTTCAACGAGCGCCCCTTTTAGCGGAAAATCGTCGGGTTCAACGTACAGAACAAGAACCGTCGCGTCACGAACCTCGCGCTCTACACGCTTCCATAGTTCGGAGAGATCAGCCGTCTGTCCCGGCCCCGCCTCATCGATCCAAGAGGAGCTAACGTGAAACCCATCATCGCGCAAACGCCTCCACATATCGGCGTGTCTGACTCTACTCGCGGCATAGAAACGCAGTGCTTTAGCTGCGTCGAGCGATATGGTCACGCTTTGCCCTCTTTCTCTTCCGGGGTTTGGGTTGCTTCGATTTTGGACGGTAGCCCAGAACAACGTCGGCAACCGCGTTCAGAGAGGCTTCGGCATTCTCCCTCTCGAGCTTCTTGTGCTCGATCCGTGTCGGCTACAGCGAAGCGGGAGGCTTGCGCCCCCCGCTGCTGCTCGGTTAGTCGGTCTGATTCTTCCACGCGGCTCTACGCCACGTGCCTTCGCGCACGAAGCTCTGCGCTTCGTTCTCGCGTTCGTTGTGCTCGGCCAGTTGCGCCGCGATCTCGGTCAATGCCTCAAAGATGAGACGCAGACAGTCGTCGCTCTGAAGGAGTGCGTCGGCGGGCATGTGGATGCCCCGGATTTCCGCTGCGGTCATCGGACGCCTCCTTGCCAGGACTCCGACTCACTCCTGCCGGGTGCGTGCTCGGAATTTACGTGGCGCTTCTCGCTGCCTCCGGGCCGCGTGCCTTGACAGTGGGGATACCGTATACACCCCCAGAACGGGCCCCTCGCGCTGGTGCGTTGCTTCATGGGCCCTTCGCAGTCTGGACACCGTGGCGTGGTTATCGGATCGTAGCTTTCTCGACTCTGCGAACGCGGCGACGTAGGAGTCGGGTGAGCTGCCCACGCGGGTTGCTCGATCTCTTGCAGCAGCACGGTGAGTGACTGAATTGCCGCGCGGGTCAGCGCGGCGATTCGGGCTTGGTTGATCGCTATCGGTTGGGTCACAGTGCACCTCCGTTCTCGTCGATGACGATGACCCCCAGCCGGTGCTGGAGGTCACGCACGTACGCTTCGTTTTCGGCGGCTTCGTCGGCCTCGATTTGCAGCCGGTCGATGCGCTGCTCTTGGTTGAGTCGTTCGCGCTGCTGCTGCTGCTCGATGGCTACCGCATGCAACGCCGCTTCATAGGCGTTGCCGAAGTGGAAGCGGGGGAGAGCGAGAGACAACTGCTGCTCGGCTCGCGGGGTGAGCACCCGGTTGACCTGCTTGTGGAACTGCTCGATGGACTGCGGAGTTACTGACCACTCGTGGGACATGGGACACCTTGGGGTTGGTGTTGGTTTTGATTTGGACTCGCCCCGGCCATGCTTGAGTGGTGGGCCAACTTGCCCCAGCCACCCAAGCATGAATGCCCGAGCGGAGCCGCCAACGAGTGCAGCGGAACGCGCCGAGTCACCCGAAGGGGCGCAACGAAGTGGAGCAGCCGCGCGTCTGTTGCGCGGCTTGATCGGCGCGTTACACTGCACGACGGCGGCTACGCGAGGCTGCTGCGAACCGCACTTGCGGTTGGGGTTGCCGTTGCCGTTGCTCGTCCTGAGCGCTATGAGCCGGGGTGTCCTGAGGCGTGGCGCGGCTGAGCGCTGCGCCGACACCCTCGCCTCCGCGGCCCGGCAGCTGCGAAGCTGGCGCTGCGCACGTCCCGGCCAGAGCAGCGCGACATGAGGAGCGCGGCGAGGCTGGGCACGCGCAGCGCTGCTCGAGCGTGGGGCTGTCCGCCCAGGTGCGCCCGGATTGGTTTGTCGGTCACGGTAGCCGCGTTGTGGCTGTGCGCGTGATGCGCTCTGGTGGTTGGTTGCTGGGGCAGTATGGGCAGCGCAGGGGCTCGTTCAGGCAGGGCATGGAGGCGGGCGGTCTGTAGAGCGTGATGGTGTAGACCGTCTTGCAGGTTGGGCATTCGTACATCTTGTCTTTCTTGGGTTTCATGGTTTCCTCACTTGCGCGGTCGGCTTTGGCGTAGCAGTTCTTCCAGTTGCGCGGCCTTCCGCTTCAGGCCGGCGAGTTGCTTGCGATGCGTCTCCATCGCATCCTTGACCGCCTTGGTGCGGTGCGCGATTTCGAGCAGTACGTCTAGATGCTCCTCCTGCATCCGTTCTCGTTCCGTGATGCTGGTAGGAAACAGCGGTTCCTGTTCGTGGCCGTGTAGGTCGATCACTTCTGGCCTTCCCGACGAAGCGCAGCTTCGTCCGCTTTGCGGTCGCGTTCCGGCTGCCGCTCTAGCGGTCCTTCCTCTTCGGCGGGATGTGGGTGCGTCGCTGGCGTGGTGTCCCCGGGCTGCCGGGGAGTGATCTTTTCTCGCGTGCGGGTCATGCATTCTCCTTCCACAATCGGTATTGACGGGCGGCTTCGGCCTTGTCGGCGGCGATGCGCTGATCGAGGGCATGGAGGCAGGGTAGGCACATGCCTACGCGCCCGTCGGTTACGGTGTGCATGGTTTCGCACCGGCAGGCGCGACACCAGCGCCGGACTTCTACTGTGGTGATGGGCAGGCGGCGTTTCATCGCCGCCTGCCTTGCGTGCCGAGCAGCCACAGTCCGTAGATCACGACTGCCCACAGTGCGGTGATCAGTGTTCCTTTCATGCTGCTCCCTGGTGCGTAGCGCGGTACGCTTCCTCTGCGAGCAGCCGGTCTATCCGGCTGCGAGCCTCGCCGATGACGTTGGGGTCCACTTCCGCGTAGGGCGCTTCTTCAAGCGCCCAGAGCACGGCCAGCGCTTCGTCCAGTTCCGCGCTCATCGCTTCGTGCCTCCCTTCGTGGCCCGCTTGTAGGCGGCTTCGTCCTTCGCTTCTTGCGCGTAGTCTCGCGGCTTGCCACGGACAACGAACACTTCGGGTGTGGGGTTGCTGGGGTCTGGACGCGTGGTGTCCAGTGTCTTTGCTTGCTCGTCCGTCACTTCGATGGGGCGTGGGTGTCCGGACAGAATTCTCTTCTTCCTCTTTGGCGTCGGCCTCATTGCTTCGTGGTGTCCTTTCGTGGCCGTCCGACTGGGCGTTTCTCTTGCAATTGGCCGGCGGCTGTGATCAGGAGTTGTAGCGCGTGCAAGGTGTCCTTCGGAGCGTCGCCGAGGTAGGTGCCGCCCTGGTCCAGCTCGTATTCTTCGCCCGGCGCGCACTCGTCTTCAGCTTCGGTATCGTTCTCGTGGCGGCGTCTGTCGGCCTTGCGTTCGTCGCGTTGCTTCAGTTGGGCGTAGAGTGCGTGGGCTTCGTCGAATGCGATGTGCTGTGAGGTTCGCTTCATGCGAGTTTTGCCCTTTCCATGGTGTCTGTGGACACTGGGTTCAAGGCCTTGCCTCCGAGATAGTGCATGGTGCTGCGCAGGTTCTTGTGTCCCAGGACCGATTGAGTGGAGCGCACGTCTTGCGTCATGCTGTAGATCGACAGCGCGGTTGTCCGTCGCAGATCGTGCGCGTGGAAGTGCTGAAGGCAAAGCTTCTGGCGCAGTCGCCAGAAGGCTTGCCGGGGATCGTAGTTGCTGCGCTTCGCCCCGGCGTAACAGCCTGGCAATTGCTGAACGCACGGCTTCGTGCGCTCTTTACACTGTTCGATCAGGGCGCGGACCCGCGCCGTGACCGCTACTTCTACGACTCTGCCCGCCTTCGTGGACATCGAGATTCTCCCGGTGTCCCGGTTCAGCATGGCGGGTGTAACCCGCCGTGCTGTGCCTCCACGCAGAGCGCAGTCCGAACATAGCAACAGCCACAGCCGGAGCGCCGGATCGTTCGCTGCTCCCACGAGACAGCGATTGAATTCAGCGCTCTCGACTGTGACCCCGCGCGGGTCGGGTTGTGGTACGGGGGGAACATGACCCGCGAGTTCAGTGAGTCCAACTTTGCGCAACAGACGCCCGAGCGCTTTCGCTCGGGCGTAGCGCGTTGTCTTGCTATCCGACCGCACGAGCAGTGGGATTAGGCGTTCGATTTGCGCCGCGCCGATTTCCTTGGGCGCGTAGCGGCCAAGGACTTGCGTGACCGTGACCGCGACCCGGTTTTCGTGGGTTTGCTGTTCGTGGGGACGTGGCAGCCACGGCCTGACGAGTTCCCCGAGCGTCTGACCATGACTCCCCCCGACCGTTGTTCCGCTTCATGCTTCAGCGCGGCGGCTGCCGTGCTGAACGCTTTGCGGCGACGTTGGCCGTCGACGCGCCAGTCCGCGAAGTACGCTTTACCCTTCTTGAACATTTCGCCTCCTCACTTGTTCTACTGGTGTCCATAGTCGTCCCGGTGGACACCAGTGGAAAAGCCTGTGAGTGGTGCGTGGATGGCGGTCGCGGTGGCAGTTTGAGTGGTGTCAGATAGGACACGATTGCCCTCAAACAGTAAGAACCGGCAGTTCAGTTTAGTCAACGCGTCTCCGGTGGCGTGGCTCCCGCACCGGGACGCGTTAACTCCTACACATTCCTAATGAGAACCGGCTAAGACAGCGGGCTCGCTTCTCGCGAAGAGCGATGTCCTTCGATCATCGAACGCTCATCGGTGTTCGTATGTGTTGATTCTAGGGGCAGAGAAGACCAGCGCCGCGAGACTCGCACCCCCTCCCCTTGGTGCTCTGTGGCGGAATTCGGATTGCTTTTTCGAAACGCATGCCCGAAGACCCGCACGAAGAAATAAAAGAAGTCAAAGAACGGCCTGCAGGCCGGCGCTTCACGCTCGCCTTGGTCGTCCCCGTCGTGATCCTGGCGGTGATTGGTCTCTGGTTTTGGGCCGGACGTGGGAGTGAGACTTCGGCCGAAGCGAATGGAGAGACACAGGTCAAGGCCACGCTCCATCTTGAGACCTTCGTCCTGAACCTTGCCGATACCGACCAGAGATCGTACCTGCGTGTAGGCATCGATCTCGGGCTGAATCAGGAACCAAAACGTGGCGAAGCTGCGCCCGTGGCCGAGGTGCGCGACACCATTCTGAGCGTACTGGCGGAAGCCAAAGTCGACGATCTGATGACCGCCGCGGGCAAGGCGAGGTTGAAGGAGAAGTTGCTGCGCGCTCTGCAGGACCGTGTTCCGAAGCTGGGCGTCGAGGAAGTCTACTTCACCGAGTTTCTGATCCAGCGCTGAGCGCGGAAGCAAGGAAGGTTATGGCAGTCGCAGCGGGACAGGCGTTATCCCCACCCGCCGGGGAGAATCCGCGCGGGATGGTCGAGCCGGACAAACCGGACAAAGAAGATCCCCGTTGGCGGCCGGTGCTCGATTTGCCCTGCCAGCTGACGGTCGACCTCCCTCTGCCCAACTTCAAGGTTGCCGACTTCCTGAAGCTGCAGGCGGGCTCGGTCATGGCCACGGAATGGCGGGTTAGCCGAGACGTTCCCCTGCGCGTCAACGAAACGCTCATTGGATGGGGCGAGATCGAGGGATCCGGCAAACGGCTGGCAGTGCGGTTGACGGAACTGGCATGAAGAGCGAAGCCATCTTGAACGGAGCCGTCTTGCCTGAGTCCATCTCGAATGGAGCCGTGTCCCGGGATGCTATGCAGGCAGCGACCGCAGCCGGTCCGGCGCAGCTGGATCTGTGGCAGCACGCTCTCAGCTTGTGGCAGCGAATCCTGCGGCTGAGCCGGCGCGCGCCGCGGCGCCTGCGCTTATGCGAGAGCTTGCCGCTCGGTGAGCGCCGCTTCGTGGCTGTGGTCGAGTTTGAGGAGTCGCGCTTCCTGGTAGGCGGAACTTCCGCTTCGCTGGTGCTGCTGGCCCGCCTGGAAAATGCTGCGAGCCAAGTCCCGTCTTCGCTTGCGCGCGAGAGGTCTGAGATATCCGGGGAGGAGCAGCGTTGAGTTGGTCGGGCACAAGACGGCTGCCTGCGGTTGCGTTGGTTCTGCTGCCCAAAGCCACGGCGTGGGCGGAAGCGGTGCGGCCGCGGCACGCGACCGGGTTGAACTGGAGCGGCCCCGCGGGAGCGAGCGGCTCGGTGCCGTGGAACATCGTTGTTCTGCTGACGCTGCTGACGCTGCTGCCGGCGCTGGTGGTGGCGCTGACTCCGTTTGCGCGGCTGCTGGTAGTTTTTCACTTCCTGCGCCAGGCGCTGGGCACGCAGACTGCGCCCAGCAACCAGACGCTGATCGGGCTGTCGCTGGTGCTGACCTATTTCCTGATGCAGCCGGTCGGAACTTCGATCTACCAGGACGCTGTTGTGCCTTTCCAGCGCGGCCAGATTGACGCCTGGGCCGCTATCGAGCAAGGCACACCTCCGCTGCGTCATTTCATGCTCAAGTTCGCGCGGGAGAAAGATCTGGCGCTGTTTCTCGAACTGTCGCAGGCCCCCCGTCCGGCACGGCCCGCGGATGTCCCCATGCGGGTGGTCGTGCCCGCCTACATCCTTTCGGAGTTGAAGACCGGCTTTCAGATTGGCGCGGCGCTGTTCTTGCCTTTTCTGGTGATTGATCTGGTGGTGGCGGCGGTGACGACTTCGATTGGCATGCTGCAACTGCCGCCCGTCGTGATTTCGACCCCGCTCAAAATCATGCTGTTCGTGATGGTCGATGGCTGGAACCTGCTGGTCGGGTCGCTGCTGAAGAGTTTTACCTGAGGTTCGGAACAGGAGGCTTGGGATGGGATCGGAGCACGTGGTGGAGATCATGCGCCAGACCATCGAAACGGCGCTCTGGATGGGCGCGCCGCTGCTGATCATCGCGACCGTGGTCGGGCTGCTGATCAACGTGGTGCAGGTCCTGACTTCGCTGCAGGAAACGACGGTCTCGACCGTGCCTCGTCTGTTCGCGGTCGCCGCAGCGACGATTCTGTTGATGCCGTGGATGGTGCACCGCCTCACCGGTTTCACGGTGCAGATGTTTTCCGACTTCCGGCCGTTCTTGCGTTGAACGAGGAACGATTTTGCGGTGCGCGATTCTACGGTGCGCGAAAGGGATCACGGATAGAGAGCTTATGGACGGTTTGCATCTGGACCAGTTGCTGGCGGCCGCAGTTTTCATCGGGGCGCGCGTTTCCGGGCTGATGGTGTTCTGTCCGTTCCTCGGCAGCAACGCCATTCCCGCGCCGCTGAAGGCCGCGCTGACTCTGCTGGTGACCGCTCTGCTGTACCCGCTGCATGGTCCGATGCAACTCCATCTCGATTCCTGGCAGTGGGTGGGAGTGGGGTTGAGTGAAGTGGTGATCGGACTTGTGCTGGGCCTCACGGCGAATTTCATGATGGAGGCGCCGATGATGGCGGGCCAGATCCTGGGCGTGCAGATGGGCTACTCCCTGGCTACGGTGTTCGATCCCCAGACTCAGGCGGACACTCCGGTGCTGGCCGAGTTTCACCGCCTGGCGGCGCTTTTGATCTTCCTGCAACTCGATGTGCATCACTGGCTGCTGCGCGCGGTCGTGAGCAGCTTCGCCTATCTGCCCGCGGGAACGGCGCTCGCCACCTTCGCCGCTGCCAGCGGCCTGTTGCATGCTGCGGGCGGAATTTTTCTGGCCGGCGTACAGATTGCCGCGCCCGGTCTGGTGGCCACGCTGGTGGCGGATGTCGCCTTGGGATTCCTCGGCAAAGCTTCGCCCCAGCTCCCGGTGCTCTTCATCGGGCTGGCAGTGAAGAACCTGCTGGGGCTGGCGATGCTGATCGGCCTGGTGGCGTATTGGCCGCACATGTTCGCGCAGCGTTTCGCCGAGTCCATCGCCATCGGAGAACGGCTGTTGCATTTGACCCACTGAAAAGAATTCATGGCCGACCAGAACAAAACCGAAAAAGCCACACCGCGGCGGCGGCAGAAAGCGCGCGAGAAGGGACAGGTCGCCCGCAGCCGCGATCTGGTTGCCGGTCTTGGCACCATGACGGCGGTCATGCTTCTGGCCTGGCAGCTGCCGGCGTTTGCCTCCGACTGGCGCGGTCTGCTGCGGCACGAACTGGACTCGGCGGCCACCCGTCCCGATCAGCTGCTGCCCGTGTGGCGCAACGATCTCGTGATTTTTCGCGGAGTCGCTCTCGCGGCAAGTCTGAGCTGGCTGATTGCGACTCTGGGCGGTGTGGCCCAGGGAGGACTGGTCTTTGCGCCCGCTGCCCTCACTCCCAGCCTGAACCGCCTCAACCCGGCGTCGCGTCTGGAACAGCTTTTTTCCCTGAACGCGGTCAGCCGCCTGCTGAAGTCCCTGCTGCCCACCGCGGCGATTGTCTATCTCGCCGTCAGCCTGCTGCAGCGCGACTGGATGCGGCTTCCCGCTCTCTTGCATGGCAGCGGAGGCGGGTTGCTTGTCTTTACCACCGGCCACATGTTCGAACTGGCCTGGGAAGCGTCGCTAGTTCTGCTGGTGTGGTCCGCCGCCGACTACTTTCTCGAGCGCTGGCGCCACGAGAACGAACTCAAGATGAGCCGCCAGGACTTGCGCGACGAGTTTAAGGAGACGGAAGGCAATCCGGCGGTCAAGATGCGCATCCGGCGCCTACAGCGGCAGGCGCGCCGCCGCCGCATGCTCAAGGACGTCGAACGGGCCGCGGTCGTGATCACCAACCCCACCGAGTTTGCCATCGCGCTTGAATTCCGCATGGACATGGAGGCGCCGGTAGTCGTGGCCAAGGGACGAAACCTGCTGGCGGCGCAGATCCGCGAAGTCGCACTCTGGCACGGCATTCCACTGGTCGAGAATCCGCCGCTGGCGCACGCGCTCTACCGCGCGGTCGAAGTCGGGCAGGCCATTCCACCCAAACTTTACGCCGTGGTGGCCGAGATTCTGGCGGCCATCTGGCGAGCGCAGGCTCGTGCCGCGCAATCCGTCGCGACGGGGAGGACCTAACCGATGCCGGGGAATGCTCCTGCCGCCGCCACGACCGCCGCCAAGCCCACGGCAGCCGCCGAGTGGATCATGCCCGTGGCCGCCGTGGGCCTGATCTTCGTGATGCTGGTACCGTTGCCCAGCCTGTTGCTCGATGTGTTGCTGGCCCTGAGCATTACGGCCGCCGTGCTGGTGCTGTTGTCGGCCATCCAGATTCTGCGCCCCTCGCAGTTTTCCGTGTTTCCCAGCTTGCTCCTGCTGCTCACGCTGTTCCGGCTGTCGCTCAACCTGGCCTCGAGCCGGCGCATTCTGCTGCACGGCAATGAAGGCGTTTCGGCGGCCGGGAAAGTCATCGAAGCCTTTGGCTCATTCGTGGTCGGCGGGAACTACGTAGTTGGATTCGTCATCTTCATCGCGTTAATCGCGATCCAGTACATCGTGGTCGCGCATGGCGCGGTGCGCACGGCCGAGGTCACCGCTCGTTTCACCCTCGACGCCATGCCCGGCAAGCAGATGGCGATCGACGCGGACTTGAACGCCGGCCTGATCAACGAGGCCCAGGCGCGCGCCCGGCGCGAGCAGATTGCGCACGATGCGGAGTTCTATGGCGCCATGGACGGCGCCGCCCGCTTCAACCAGCGCGACGCCATCGCCACCATCCTGATTACCGCGATCAACATCATTGCGGGATTCCTGATTGGCGTTTTCCAGCTCGACATCCCGTTCCGCGAAGCGCTGAAAACCTACACCGTGCTGACCGTCGGCGATGGGCTGGTCACCATGATCCCGTCGCTGCTGGTCTCGATGGCGGGAGGCATGGTCGTCACCCGCGCTTCCTCCGACTCGACGCTCTCGGTCGATGTCGGGCGGCAGTTGCTGTCCCGCCGTCCGTTGCTGATCGCCTCCGGCGTCATGCTGACGCTGGCGGCGATTCCCGGGCTGCCGAAATTTTCTTTCTTCCTTTTGGCACTGGGCACCGCGTTTCTGGCCTGGCGCGCGCCGAAATTCGCGCCCGCCACGCCCGGCACGCCTGCGGCCGAGAAGAAGCCGGCGAAGGAGTCGGTCGAGGATCTGCTGAAACTGGACGAGCTCAGCCTCGAAGTGGGATACAGCCTGGTTCCGCTCGTCGACCAGAATCAAGGAGGCCAGCTTCTGGCGCGCGTGAAAGCGCTGCGCCAGAACCTGGCCCAGCAGCTGGGGTTCATTGTCCCGCCCGTGCACATCACCGACAACGTGCGCCTGAAGCCGCGCGAATATGTCGTGGCGCTGCGGGGCGTGGAAGTGGCGCGCTGGGAGATGTATCAGGACCACCTGATGGCCATCAGCTCGGAGGGTTCTCCGCGGCCGCTGCCTGGCACACCCACCAAGGAGCCTGCCTTTGGCGTGGCGGCGGTATGGATTCCCGCGGCCCTGCAGAATCAGGCGCTGGCCTCGGGATACGCCGTCGTGGACCAGACCTCGGTGCTCGCGACTCATCTGGCGGAAGTCGTCAAACAGCACGCTCACGAACTGCTCAGCCGGCAGGAAGTCAAACGCCTGCTCGATCGGCTCGCGGAAAGCCATCCCAAGCTGGTCGAAGAACTGGTGCCCAAGGTTCTGAGTCTGGGAGAAGTGCAGAAGGTCCTGCAGCAGCTTTTGCGCGAGCAGGTCTCCATCCGCGACCTGCCTGCAATTCTCGAAACCCTGCTCGACGTTACCCCCACGACCAAGAATCCAGTCGTGCTGGTCGAATCGGTGCGGCAGGGGCTGGGCCGGGCCCTGGTGCGGCCTCTGCTGTCCGACACCGGAGGGTTGCGCGTGGTCACGCTCGACCACGCCCTCGAGGAAGAACTGGGCCGCGCCTTCGGGGCGCAGCTGCCGGCCGCAGGCGCGGCCGGGCTGCAGCCTCCCTTTGCCCGCCGCATTTTCGACGGCATGCGGCGGCTGGCCGGGGACCAGGTGGCCGTGGCCAGTCCGGTGGTGCTGTGTTCGACCCCGGCTCGCTACCACCTGAAGCGGCTGCTCGAGCCTTTCCTGCCCAAGGTGGTCGTGCTCTCTCCGCTGGAAGTGCCGCCGGTGGTCGAGGTGCAGTCGGTGGGCGTTTTGCGATGAACGGGGGACGCGATCACCCGTAAGAAGGCGCACGGATTTTGAATCTTGACGGGAAGTGAGAACGCTATGAGCAAGAATACCGCGCAAGCCTATACCGCCTGGCAGGACAAGGAAGAGCGGGACCGCATCCTGCTCGAACAGCTGCCGCAGGTCCGTTACCTGGCGCGCCGCATCCACGAACGGCTGCCCCGCCATGTGCCGCTGGAGGATCTGATCCACGCCGGCGTGGTCGGGCTGATCGACGCTTTCAACAAGTTCGACCACTCCAAGCACGTGCAATTCGGCTCCTACGCCAAGTTCCGCATCCGGGGTGCGATTCTGGACAGCCTGCGCGAAATGGACTGGGGACCGCGCGAGTTGCGGCGCAAGGCGCGGAAAGTGGAAGAGGCCCACCGCAAACTCAGCCTCGAGCTCAGCCGCGCTCCCACCGAGAATGAAATGGCGGCGGAGATGGGCATGGCGCTGCAGGAGTTCCAGCACCTGCTGGGCGAGCTGGACAGCCTGGAAGTCGGCAGCCTGCGCATTGAGTCGCCCTGGGATGGCAAGGAAGAAGACTTGTGCGACTACCTGCCCAACGCTCCCGAAGATACTCCGTTTTTCCGCTGCCTGCGCTCGGAGATGAAAGATCTTCTGGCCAAGGTCATCGCCGAGTTGCCGGAAAAAGAGCAGCAGGTGCTGGCCCTGTACTACTTCGAAGAACTCACCATGAAGGAAGTGGGAGCGGTGCTCGGCATCGGGGAGTCCCGCGTATCCCAGATTCATTCCCTGGCCGTCGTACGGCTGCGTTCGCGCCTGGAAGAGGTGATGAGTGCTGGCGGCGGTCGGGCTTCCGCGGCGGCGCTGGGCGCCGGCGGGTAGGCGTCGATCTCCTACTCATCGCGGCCCTATCAGGGACGTACGTCGAGGTGATACAGCGAGGTGACAGAACATGGAGAAAGTTCTTAACCAGGAAGAAATCGATGCCATGGTACGGGCCGCGCGCAGCGGCGGAGGCGGGGACGTCCCATTGCCTCCTCAGCCACGGGTTGAGCCGTGGGACGCGCGCCGGGCGGGCCATATCGGGCGCGAACAGCTGCAGGCGATCACCTTGCTGCACGAGGGCTTTGCCCGCAACCTGACTCACTCCCTGGGAGCTTTTCTGCGCGTGGTCTTCGCCACCACGCTGGTTTCCGCCGAACACCTCGCTTACCGCGAATTCCTCCAGCGTATTCCGGAAACCACCTACCTGGCATCCTGCCGGCTCGATCCCATGGGGCTCAATGCCGCCCTGCAACTGGACCTCAAGGTCGCTTTTCCCATCATCGACCTGCTGCTCGGGGGAGAAGGCAAAGGCATGGCTGCGACCCGGGAGATTACCGAGATCGAGGAACAGATTCTCGACAGCGTGGCCCGCATCGTGTGCCGGGAACTGGGCGTGGCCTGGCAAGCCCTTTCGCTGGACGTCGTCTTCGAGGAGCGCCTGGAGCCGGCGGAGGCCCGGCGGCTCATGGCCCCCGAGGAAAAAACTCTGTCCCTGAGCTTCGAAGTCACCATGCCCGACGTGCGCGGCGGGTTGACCCTGGCTGTGCCCGCTGCCGTCTCGAACGCCCTGCTGCGCAAGATTTCCGCCGACTGGAGCCACCGCCGTCCCCGGGGCGGCGCCGATTACCGGCAGCGGCTGATGCGCCGCCTGCTGGATTGCCCGTTTCAGGTGGAACTGGGAGCGAGGGATGTCCGGGTGGCGGTGAGCGCGCTCGCCGGACTGGCGCCCGGCGTCGTGCTCCCGTTTGCCCGCAACGCGGCGGAACCCGCCTCGCTGCTGATCGCGGGCCGCGAGATGTTTCGTGCGCTTCCCGCCCGCTGCGGGGATACCCGCTCCGCCAGAGTTCTCGCCCGGGTTGCCGACGCCGCCGCCGGCCTGCCGGAAACCAAGGAGAAATCGCAATGACCGACGACGCCGCTGCCGCCCCTCGGACCGAACCCGCCCGGCATATTCAGATCTGGGCCGAGAGCCTCGGGGAGGTTCTCGGACAAATCGGTGGGTCTCCGGTGCCCTGCACCGTCCTGGCGGAAGCTCCCGCGGAGCTGCCGCCAGCCAGCGCGGGCGATCTGTGGATCGTTTGCGCCTTCTCCGGCGGCCTGCGCGGCGAAATGAGCCTGCGCCTTGCCGCCGCTGCAACCCTTCGCCTGGCTCAGATCTTCATGAGTGAGCCCGCCGCTCCCGAGGCGGAGATTACCTCCGATCATCGCGAGGCGGTGGTCGAGCTTTTGCGCCAGATCGCGGGCCTGGTCGCCTCCGCCCTCAAAGCGAACTGGGGCGAAGTTCAGCTTCGGCTTGATACCTCCGCCGCAGCACCTTCCTGGCCCGCCTCCTCCACCGCCTGGCTTCGCGCCGGGGAGGAGATCCAGACCTCGCCTCTGGTGGAAGTGCATCTCAGCGCGGCTCTGGTGGCCGCGTTGCGCGCCGAGAAAACGGAAGCTGCGAAACCGGCGCCGAGCCCCGCCCCCCCGGCGGCCCCCGCCCCCTCGATCCCGGAGGAAAGCAAAGCCAAGCTCCATTTGCTGATGGATGTCGAGCTGGCCGTGACCCTGCGCTTTGGCAGCCGGCGTCTGCTGCTGCGCGAGGTCCTCGATCTCAACCCGGGCGCGGTGGTCGATCTCGATCGTCAGGTTGAGGAGCCGGTCGATGTGCTGCTCGACGGCCGCTTGTTGGCGCGGGGAGAAGTCGTGGTCATGGATGGAAATTACGGCGTGCGGGTCACCGAAGTGGCGCCCGCCGGCCAATAAAGGGACGAGCAGCGTTTCATGGGAACTGCGAGCCTTCATTTCGATGCGTGGAGCCTGGTCTGGCGCGAGTTTTGGCGGAAGCTGGCGCCGCGCTGCGGGCACATCGACTGCAGACACAGGCAAAGCCTCTGGCGCCGGCTTCGCGGCAAGCCGCCGGGAGTCCTGATTCAGGGCTCGCGGTATTGCGTCGACGAATGTCTGGAGCGCGCGCTCACCGACCTTGTCCGCCGCGCCCGGGCCGCGTCCAAGCGGGCGCTGGCTCCGCATCGCGTCCCCCTGGGACTTGTGCTGCTTTCCCGCCAGCAGCTCACCGCAGAACAGTTGCGGACGGCGCTTGAGGCGCAGCGCAGCGCGGGCCGCGGACGCATTGGAGAGTGGCTGCAGACGCTCGGTTTCGCCAGCGAGCAACAGGTCACCGCCGCTCTGGCCCGCCAGTGGTCGTGTCCGGTCCTGCGGGAGAACTCGCTTACCGCGGGGATCGCGGCTCCAGGGACTGGCCGCGCTCCGCAGATTCCGGTTACCCTGCTGGAGTCCTTCGTCATGATCCCGTTGGATTACGTGGAGGCCACCGCAACCCTGCACATCGCGTTCGGGGAAGGCGTCGATTACGGCGTTCTGTACGCGATCGAGCGGATGGTGGGATGCCACACCGAACCCTGCATGGCCGCTCCGACCTTTGTGCGCCGGAACCTCGAAGCGCTGTCCCGGCACCGCGGCGAGAGCGAAGTCGTGTTTGATCGCGTGGCCGATGCCGCCGAGTTTTCCCGGATTATCCGCAGCTATTGCATCCGTCTGGCCGCCTCCGAGATCCGCCTGACAGCCTGTGGCCCTCACCTTTGGGTCCGTCTGTTTCGCCCTTCCCGGGGTCCGCTGGACCTGCTGCTCGGTTCGCCTCACGAAGCCGCCGGCTTTGCACCCCGCGCTCGTGCCCCAGCCGCGGTTGCGGCTGTCTAAAGTCTGTAATGAGGCTGCCGATAGGAAAAGTGGGCAAGGTGGCGGGTGGTTTCGCCCGGCTTATTGCCAAGAGGATCAGCGGAATATGGATAACATCAGCGTTCTCATCGTGGATGATTCCTCGGTCATGCGAAAGATCGTGGAGCGGTCCCTGCGCCAGTCAGGTCTCGGCCTGGCGCAAGTCCTGGAAGCGGGCAACGGGGCCGAGGCTCTCGCGGCTCTGCAAGGCAATAAGATGGATCTCATCCTCTGCGACATCAACATGCCGGTCATGGATGGACTGGAATTCGTCAAGGCTCTCTCCGGCGTGGAGAATGCCAAGGGAGTTCCGGTGGTGATGATCACGACCGAGGGCAGCGAAGGACACGTGGTGCAGGCCCTTTCGGCCGGAGCCCGGGGCTACATTCGCAAACCCTTTACGCCGGACCAGGTCAAAGAACACGTGCTTCCGGTGCTGACAGGAAAAAAATGAACGCCTCCAATCCAAGCCTGGCCTCCGGGGCCGGACGCGAGTGCTGGCTCCCCACCCTGCAACTGGCGATGCAGGAAGTCTTCGAACTCATGCTGGCCTGCCCCCTCCAGATTCCTTCCGCGCCACCGGTGGAGGAAGGTCTGGACATTACTGCCATGGTGGGGCTGGCGGGGCAGTTGTGCGGAATCCTGACCGTGCGCTGCAGCGCCAGATCGGCCGCGCGCATGGCCTCGCGGATGCTCGGGATCGACCCCGACAACGGCGGCCCGGAAGTGTGGGACGCCATGGGAGAGATCTGCAACATGGTCGCCGGCAACTTCAAGAACAAGATCAGCGGCCTCGGGGACGGCTGCATGCTTTCCGTGCCCACCGTGATCACGGGCGGGGATTACAATCTTCGCTCTCCGGTCAACGAGGAGTTCCGCACCGTGCTGCTGTTTGAAGGAGAGATCGTCGTGCTCTCCCTCGAAGTTCATAGCTAGACGTTGCCTTTGGCCTGCCTGCGGCACAGGCCGGAAGATTTTGCCGGGGCTTTGCCACTCGCTCGGCAAGATGTTCTCCCTGCATTCCGCCACAGGATTGTCTGAGAATCCCGCCGTATCGGCTCTGTCGTCCCGTCTTCAATCACTTGCGTTCCCCGCAAGGATTTTCAAACTCTCATCCGTAGTGGAATGCAGCGTGCTTTGTTCCCGTTGGGTGCTCAACCATGGACAGTGGCTACTACGCAGCCTGCGCCGGACTTGCCGCTCAAACGCAGGCTCTTGAATTAGTCGCGAATAATCTGGCGAACCTCGGCACCGCTGGATATCGCGGACAGCAGGCGACTTTTCGCTCGCTGCTGGCCGGCGGAGGAATTGTGGCGTGGAATCCGCTGAACGCCGCGGTCAACGATTTCGGGGTCCTCGGCGGCAGCCGCGTCGATCTCAGTTCCGGCAGCCTCAACGCCACGGGTAACCCTCTGGACTTGGGGGTCGCGGGCAAAGGCTTTCTTGTCGTGCAGTCCGCCGAAGGCGCCGTCTACACGCGCAATGGCAGCTTTCATGTGACCCCTGCGGGACAGCTGGTGACTGCCCAGGGCGACTCCGTGCTCGGCGAACAGGGTCCGATCACTCTGCCCAATGGCGCGGTCGCGGTCAGCGCGGATGGAACCATTTCAGTCGACGGCAACGTGGTCGCCAAGCTTCGCCTCTCGGAGTTCTCGCCGGATACGAGCCTGCTCGCGGTGGGAAACGCGCTTTATGCGGCGCCCACAGGTTCGGCGCTGCCTGCCGCCTCGTCTTCGATTCGCCAGGGCATGCTTGAAGCTTCCAATGTCAGCCCGGTCGAAAGCGTGGTGCAGCTGATCACCATCCAGCGCAACGCCGAAATGATGCAGCGGGCGCTGACGTTGTTCGATAGCCAGTTCAATCAGACCGCCGCGCAGGATTTGCCGCGCGTCTGACGGAGGAGCCTATGATTCGCGCACTCTACACCGCCGCCAGCGGCATGATGGCCCAGGAAACGAACCTCGACAACGTGGCCAACAACCTGGCCAACTCGAGCACCGCCGGATTCCGCCGCCGGCGCATTCAATTCGAAGATCTGGTCTACCAGAATCTCATCATGCCCGGAGCGGCGGCTTCGCAGCAGACCACCATGGTGGCGGGATTGCAAGTCGGGCTGGGAACCCGTTCTGCGGCTTCGGAGGTCATTCAGCTGCAAGGCGACTTCAGCCAGACCGGCAATCCCCTGGACCTGACGATTCAGGGCCAGGGGTTTTTTCAAGTGCTCCTGCCGGACGGGCAAACCGCCTACACCCGCGCCGGCAGCTTTCATCTCGACGCCCAGGGCAATCTGGTCACCCAGGATGGAAACCCGGTGCAGCCGGCGGTCACGATCCCGCCGGGGGCAACTTCGGTGACGGTTGCGCCCGACGGCACCATTAGCGTGACCTTGCCGGGACAGACCGCGGCGCAGCAGGTGGGATCGCTGCAACTTGCCCTGTTCAACAATCCCGGGGGGCTCAACAGCACCGGCAGCAACATGTTTCTCGCGACCACGGCGTCGGGCGATCCTGTGATCGGAACCCCGGGCGGCAGTGAAGGTCTGGGCCCGCTGGTGCAGGGGATGCTCGAACAGTCGAATGTCAGCGTGGTCGATGAATTCGTGCAGATGATCGTGGCGCAGCGCTCGTACGAGGCCAACTCGCGCGTGGTCAACTCGGCGGATCAGATGCTGCAGGACATCAACCAGCTAGGACGTTAACCACGGTTAACCGACGCAGGGAACCAACGCAGTGAACCAACATGAAGAATCGTCGCGATTGGATTTCATGAAGCCGCTTCTGATCGCCGCCGGTTTCGCTGGTCTCTCGCTGTTGCCCTGCGCTTCGTCAGCTCAGCAGGCATGCCGTGTCGCGGTGAAGGCGAGTGTCGAGGTGAGTGGCCGGGAGTTCTCGCTGGCGGATCTTCTGGCGCCGGACAGTTGTCCGGGGTTGGTGCGCGCAGCCTCCCGTGTGCATCTGGGCAGCGCTCCGCTGGCGGGGAGTCCGCGCGTGCTGGCAGGGGACGATGTCCGGGATTTTTTTCGGAAGATGGCGGATGGTACCGGAAGGGGCGCGTATGCGTCGGCGTCCCTGACCATCCCCCAGCGCGTCATTGTTCGGAGCGCCGGCGCCCGCGCATCTTGCACCGAAATCGGAACGCGAGTTCTCGCGCACCGGGGCACGGCCCAGGCTCTCGCCTCGACCACGTTCGATTGTGGCGCCGCTGACCGCATTCCGCGGGACGCGCCCGTCGAATCCACCCGGACGGTATGGGACGCTGCGCTCGGGAGTTGGGAAGTCTCCGCCCGGTGCATTCATCCCAGCGACTGTGTGCCGTTTCTGGTGCGAGTGTCCGCCCTTGATTCGCAACTGGAGACGGCGCGCTCCATTCATTCGGAGGAAACGGCTAAGGCAAGCCTCAAGCGCACGGCCCCCGTCGACGAGGCTGCCCTCAGCCCCCTGAGCCGAAACCCGCTGGTGCGGCCCGGCGAGACCGTATCCCTGCTCTGGGATCAGGATGGCATCCGCGTGGTCGTTCCCGCGGTTTGTCTCGACCGGGGCGGGCCGGGCGAGCGCGTGCGGGCCCGCATCTTGCAGGGTGGGCGGCTAATAAGCGCGATCGTGGTGAGTGCGGGACGATTGCGCGCCGCTTCATGAGGCCCGCTGCAGAAAGGACATCTTCGATGACGATGATGAGCGTCAGAAACGGAATCGCCGCTTTCCTCACCGTGGTTGCCGTTCTTGTTTCCCCGACCAGCGCGCCGGCACAAGACAAGAAGAACAGCGCTACGAAACGCGATGGGTTGGCCGACTACATCCAGCACGTTTCGGCCAAGCCCCTGGAGCCCGCGCCCGCGACATCCGGAAGCTTGTGGAACGATACGGGACGGCTGGCCAACATGGTGGCCGATTACAAAGCTTCGCGCGTAGGGGACCTGGTCACCATCAGCGTGGCGCAGAATCTTTCGGCCACGAGTACAGGCAATGTGTCCAGCAATCGCAGTTTCACCGCCAGTTCGGGGATCAGCGCGCTGCCCGGACACATCAAGACTTCGGGCGTGGCCAACCTGTTCTCGCCCACCTCCGCCCAGGTGCTTTCCGGAAAAGCCCAGGCCACTTCCCAGACGTCGCTGAGCACGACGCTTACCGGGCGGGTGGCCGCGGTGTTGCCAACTGGGACTCTGGTGGTTGAAGCCGAACGCCAGATCACCATGAACAACCAGCATGAAACCGTCATCCTGCGCGGCCTGGTGCGGCCCGGCGATCTCGATGCCGCCAACACCGTGGCCTCGAACAACGTGGGAGATCTGGAAGTCGAAGTCAAAGGCAAAGGCATTGTCAGCGAAGGCACCCGGCCGCCCAATCCGCTTGTGAAATGGGTTCTGCGCCTGGTTGGTTTCTAGGAGACGACATGCTGGGACAAAGCGGGGCGCCATTCGGTCGTTCGATTCTGTGGTTCTCGATTATTGCGGGCCTGCTGGCAGGAAGCGCGAGCGCCGAAGGCGAACCCCACAAGGTATTGATCCGCGACGTGGCCACGGTGGAAGGCGTGCGCGACAACTCGCTCATCGGCTATGGTCTGGTCGTGGGACTGAAAGGGACGGGAGACCGGCAGCAGACTTATTTCACAGTGCAGACTCTGGCCAGCATCCTCGCGCGCATGGGCGTGCAGATTCCCTCGGCTTCGGTGCGCGTCAACAACGTGGCTGCGGTCTTCGTCACGGCGAGCCTGCCTCCCTTTGCCCGACCCGGGATGCATCTGGATGTCATGGTGTCGTCGAGCGGCGATGCCCGCAGCCTCGAAGGCGGACTGCTGCTCCTGACCCCGCTCTATGCCGCCGACGGCCAGGTCTTTGCCGCGGCCCAGGGACCTCTGGTGGTCGGCGGATACACTGCCGGGTCCGCTACCAACTCCCGGCAGGTGAACCATCCCACGGTGGGGCGCGTTCCCGCCGGAGCGCTAGTCGAGCGCGACAGCTCTCTGGATCTTGCCCGGCTCGATCGTCTGTCGTTGCTGCTGAATGACGCCAACTTCTCGACCGTCGAGGCCGTGGCCTCGGTGATCAACCGGGAATGGATCGTGCCCATCGCCACCGTGGTCGACAGCCGGCGGGTGGAGATCAAGGTTTCGGCGGCGGGGTCCATGGCCGTGCCCGCGCTTCTGGCGCGCATCGAGAATCTCGAGGTCGAGGTGCGCCGCCGCGCGAAAGTGGTGGTCAACGAGCGCACCGGCACGGTGGTGCTGGGCAAAGATGTTCACCTGGGGGCGGTCTCCATTTTGCACGGCACTTTCTCGATTGAAGTCACGACGGCCTATGCGGTCTCGCAGCCGAATCCACTCGCAACCGGCCAAACCGAAGTTGTGCCCGAATCCAAAGTGAAAGCCACGGAAGCTCCGGCGCGCAATGTCGAACTCAGTGAAGGAGCCAGCGTCGAGCAGCTGGTCACGCGTCTGCAGGCGATTGGTGCCACGGCCCGCGATGTGGTGTCGATTCTGCAGGCCATCAAGGCGGCCGGAGCACTCGAAGCCGAACTGGAGGTCATCTGATGAATTCCATTCCCGCATCGTCTCCAGTATCGGCGATGGCAACTCTCTCTCCGCAGCTGGCCACTCCGGCGGCAGCGCCTGGCCGGGGCGCGAAGGCCGCGCAGGAGTTTGAGGCCCATCTCATCGGATCCTTGCTGGAGTCGCTGGAGAAGACCTTCGCCACCCTGCCGGGCGAAAGCGCCATGCCCGGCGCCGACGATTACAACTACCTCGGCACCCAGGCCCTGGCCGAAGCCCTGGCGGGCCGCGGAGGATTCGGCATCGCGGCCATGATTTCCCGGCACCTTCCCGCGCACGAAGGTAAGGGGTGAGGCGGTTATCGGCGGGCGTCCAAGCCCGCCCTGGAGTAGCTAAAGTTTTCGCAACTCCCGCCGATAGAACAAGATGAAGGCCCAGAAGCGGCCTTCACGCGAGCTTGTTGCGGGAAAGAATTAAAGTTTTTTAACGCGCGGCCGATACTTGAATTGCAAGGGGAATTCAAGCGAGGAATCCAACCATGAGAATCGATCTCAATCCCGGAGCGCAACCAACACCCGAAAGTAACCGCAGCAACGCACAGAACACCGCGGCCCTCGGCAGCGCTTCCGGGAGCAGCGCTCTCGGGGAAGATCAAGCACAGCTCTCCGGAGCCCACACCCAGGTTCAGGCGCTGGCGGCGCAAGCATCCCAGTTGCCGGAAGTCCGCCAGGAGCGGGTTCATGCCCTGCGCCAGGCGGTCGAGAGCGGGCAGTATCATGCCAGCCCGGAGAAGGTTGCCGGGGCATTGTTCGCACACTTGATCGCCGGACCGGCCGCCTAGGCGATCCGGGCCGGCCGAGAGGGAGGTCCCACCATGGGCAGCGGCGATCTGTCAACGGATCTGGCCTTCGGCATCCTTACGCCAGCTTCTTCAGTTCGTCCTGTCGGGGGACACCCCGCCCAGCGGGATACTGAAAGCAAGGCCCGCCGCCGTCCCCGTCCCGAGGACGAAAATGGCGACGCCGACCCATCCTCGGAAACCGTCGACCCTTCCGCGCACCAGCTCGATGATTTGGCCTGAATCCCATGACACCACTTCCCCCCAGCGCGTCCCTCGCATCCACCGCGCAACTCCTGGTGGACGGCGGAGCTGAACTCATCCAAGCCAGCATGGCGATTCTCGGGGAGTTGGAATCGAGCCTGCTGATCGGCCAGAAGGCCTTGCTCGCGCGCGACTTGGCGGGCGTGGAGCAGGCCACGCGCGAACAGATCCGCTTACGGCGAGCGCTCGAGGTCTTGTGGGCGCGGGATGTTCTGCATCCCCGCAACAGCGATCCGACCAGCAGATCCGAGCCGGGGTGCGAGTCTCCACTCGCGACCGGGTTGCGCGCGGCCCAGCTTCGAGTTCTGCACTTGGGACGAGTACAAGCGGCCTTGCTGGCGCGGGCACGGCGATCGCTCCGAATGATCTCGAACCTGCTGGCGGGACCGGAGGCGATCTATGGCCTGCCCGGCGATGACGGCACCGCCCCCAACGTGGCCCGCTCCGGAGAAGGAGAGGAACGCAACCCATGTCGAGCCTGAATGCCAGCCTTGCCACCGCTTTGAGCGGGCTTGCCGCCGAACAAGGCGCGCTGGAAGCGACGACGAACAACGTGGCCAACGTCAACACTCCCGGCTATTCGCGCGAAGTGCCGGTGCTGGTGACGAGCAACCCGATCATTGTGGATCCGCTGACCCTCGGTACGGGCGTCACCTTGAAAACCATCGAGAGCATTCGCGATCCTATTCTTGAAACCCGCATCCAGCAGGAAACCCAGACGCAGGGCCAATTGAGCGCGCTGGTCTCCGCTCTGTCGCAGACGCAAGTCAGCTTCACCAGCAATACGGGCGACATTGGCTCGCAGCTTTCGAATTTCTTCAATAGTGTCAACCAGCTCGCGACCAACCCCGCGGATCTTTCGCTCCGCCAGGGAGTGCTGACCGCGGCAGGAAATCTGGCGACTGCGTTCAATGTCACCGCCAACCACCTGACCAGCCAGCGCACAAGTCTCGACTCGAGCGTCGAACAAACCGTCAGCCAGATCAATCAGCTTTCGCAGCAGATCGCGCAATTGAATGGTCAAATCAGCAGCCTCGAGAACGTTGGCGAAGATCCGGGAGGCTTCCTCGACCAGCGGACGAATCTTATCGATCAGCTCTCTTCCCTGGTGGATGTTTCCGTGATCCCGAGCGACAACACGATCAACATTACCACCGCGAATGGCACGGCTCTGGTCGCCGGACAACAGAGCTTCCAGCTCTCGACCCAGCCCGATGCCTCGGGCCTGCAACACATCTATGCGCAAGGCAGCGACATCACCTCGACCATCGTCTCCGGGCAGCTGGGCGGGCTGCTCCAGGCCCGCGACCAGCAGATCCCGGCCATCCAAAAGCAGCTTGACACCCTGGCTGCAGACCTGGCCAACGCCGTCAATGCAGTGCAAACCGCGGGCTACGACCTGAACGGCAATCCGACCGGGGCAGTCGATTTGAACGGCAATCCGCAAGCCCCCGTCAATCTCTTTAATCCTCCGCCGGCGACTGGCGCAGCCGCCAGCCTCTCCGTGGCCATCACCGACCCCTCGTTGATCGCGGCCAGCTCGGACGGCACAGAGGGGAATAATGCTAATGCCGAGGCGCTGTATGCCTTACGCAACCAGGCCGTGATCAACGGGCAAAGCCCCACAGACTACTATTCCGGCATCGTCTTCAATGTCGGCAACGCCTCGGCCAACGCCAACGCCGAGCAGAGTGCCTCCAGCCTGGTGTTGCAGCAGTTGAACGATCAGCGCTCCTCGGTTTCCGGCGTTTCGCTCGACGAGGAGGCAGCCAACATGGTGCGCTATCAGCAGGCCTACTCCGCCTCCGCGCAGATCATTTCCACCATCAACAGCATGATGCAGACTGTCATCAACATGAAAGTCTCTTAAACTTCTATGCGTGTAAATCCCAATCCGGTTCCCGACCTGCTCGCCGCAATCGAGCAGACCCAGCAGCAGATCAACACCGATCTCCAGCAAACCTCTTCCGGGCAGAGTGTCAATGCGCCTTCGGACAATCCCGCGGCGTCCGCCTTGCTCGTTCAGAATGCGGATCAAACCTCCGAGGCCGATCAATTCCTGCGCAGCATCGGGAGCGTGCAGGGCGAAATGCAGAACACCGACGCCACCCTGTCCTCGGTGGTCACCGCGCTGCAGCGTGCCATCAGCCTGGGCGTGGAAGGCGCCAATGGCACTCTCAACGCGACCGATCGTGCGGCCCTGGCGGTCGAAGTACAAGGCATTCAGTCTCAGATGCTCAGCCTGGCCAACCTCTCCTACCAAGGCAAATTCGTTTTTGCCGGAACCGCCTCGCAGACCGCCCCGTATGTGCTCGACCCCGCCGTTCCCTCGGGAGTGCGCTACGTGGGGAATTCCACCGCGAACACGATCACCGTGGGCAATGATTTCAAGATCCAGTCCAATCTACCGGGTTCGCAGATATTCTCGAGCCCCGGCACCGACGTTTTTCAAGCCATTCAGGATCTCATTACCAACCTGCAGAGCGGCAACAACGTCGGCGATGCGGTCACCGAAGTCACGAACGCCTACAACCACATCAACATGCAGCGTGTCTTCTACGGCAACGCGGTCAACCAGCTCAACTCGCAGCAAACCTACCTGAATAGCGAGACCACGCAGTTGGCGCAGCAGCAAAACAGCCTGGGAGGAGCCGACCTTCCCGCCGTGCTCAGCAACCTGACCAAGTCCCAAACTGCCCTTCAGGCTACACTCGATGCCGCGGCCCGTACCGGGCAGACGAGCCTGTTTGACTATCTGAAATAGGAGAATCCGGAACCGGATTCACAGAGTCTGGCGCGAACCTTGAGCCCATTCCATTGCCGACTCGATCCGCGTCCGCTCGGCTTCGAGACGTGCCCGCTCCTCGAGCAAGTGGCGCTGGATGGCTGGCATCTGAACCCGGAGCAGCTCCAGGTTCCGGCGATATTCAACGCACTCCGCTTCGAGCTGGGGCGCGTGTTCCTCGGGCAGCCCACCCCGTAGCCACTCGCCGGCACGCAGCAGTTCCGACAACAGCTCCGCTATGACCTGTGGCCTGGGCGGTGCCGGACGCGCTTGGTCTGACGCCAGGCTCTCCAGCCAAAAGCGCAGACGGATGTTGGTTTGGCGCAGGTTCTGCGTGAGCTGATCTTCGCTGAGACAATGCATCAGGCGTTCCATTCCCCGGCGGGACGCGGGGCAGCGTCCGGCGACGACGTCGCGGGTTCGGGCGAGGCCGCCGGTGGCGCGGCCGTGGCACGGTCCACCTCAATCCAGGCATCGCGCAAGTCGAGCAGGAAAGCAATCTGTTCGGCCAAGATCTCCTTCGACACCTGGAACTGGGCTTCCAGAAGCTTTCCCCGCAACATGTTGTAGAAGCGCTCCAGATTGCGGGCCACATCGCCGCCGACCTCGAAGTTCAAGCTGCTTTGCAGGTGGCTGACGACCACCGTAGCGTGATTGATGGCATTGGTGCGGTCTTCGATTTGGTTTCCTTCGATCGCCCTGACCGCGCGCCGAAGGTCTTCCACCATCTGTTCGTACAGCAGGACGACTTGTCCCACGGCGCTGGCGCCGCGCGCCGCGCTTTCCCGATACGCATTGCGAGGATCTGTCATAGGTTACCCGTTGGAAGTCGACGAAGTGGATGAGGATGAAGTAGACGAGCCGCCGGTCGGCGTCGTATTGGAGGATGACGGAGTGTAAGGATTCCCCAGCGCGGCGTTGAGTTCTGCCAGCAGGTACGGATACGATTCCAGCGCGGCGTTGACCTGACTGAACTGCGTAAGTAGTTCCTGCTTCTGGCTCGCCATCCGATCGTTGAAATTGCTGATCTGGTCCGTCAGGTTGCTCTGCTCGGTGCTGTTCTGGGCAAGATCCAGGTTCAGGACGCCGTTGACGGAGTCCGTCAGGTTGGTTAAGTCCTTGCTGAAGTTGTTGGCGAAACCTGTTGACGATACATTCTGGAAGAAGTTCAGGAAAGCCGAGGGGTTGCCAGTCATTACGTCACTCAGGCTCTTGTTGTCCACCGTAGTGCCAACCGTCAGCGTGCCGTCGTCATTCATGTTGATGCCCAACGAGGCCAGATTGACCAGGCCGCCATTTCCGCCGATCGAATAGCTGACGTCGGCCAGCAGGCTCGATTGCAGCGAGCGCAGCGAACCATCCGAGCCGAGTGGTCCCTCTGTGTTGGTGGTTGGGTCCACCGCATACTGATTGTTGATGGCGGTTACGAGCGTGTTGTAGGCAACCACGAAGGCATTGACCGCGGTGGTCGCCTGGGTGGTGTCCGGCCCGACAGAAAGCTGCAGGGGCACGTTCGGTTCCGCGCTGACCAGATTCATCGTCACGCCCGGAATGGCGTCGCTGACCGTGTTCGTCGTGCTGCTGAAGGGAACGCCGTCCACCGTGAAAGAGGCGTTGGTCCCCCCAATGGGCGCGACAAAGGTCAGACTGGTGGCTGGGTTCGCAACGGTAGTGAGATTGGTCGTATTGGTGGTGAAGGCCAGCGCCCCGGCGGGCCCTTTCGCAGTGGTGGAGATCGTCAGGTGGTATCCGTTGCTGTCGCTCACGACGTTCGCGGTCACTCCCCAGTTGTTTTGCGTGCTCTGCTGGTTGATGTAGTTGGCCAGCGTGTTGAGCGTGTCATTACTACCCGCAGTGACCGGAATGTCCACGGTGGTTCCGGCCGACCCGCCGATCTGCAGCTGAAGGTCTCCCGTTCCCTGGCTGTTCGGCAGAATGGACGAATCGGCGCTGCTCATCGCAGCGGTAGAGAGAGTTCCCGAGGTCGTGTTGCCGGTGATCGCCAACGCTCCCGGTGTCCCGGTGGCCGAGCTGTAGATGGCCAGGCGCGCCCCGGTCGCATCGCTGAGCACCGAGGCAGTGACTCCCCAATTATTCTGTGTACTCTGCTGATTGATATAGTTCGCCAGCTTGGTAACCGTGTCGTTCACACCCGCTGTGATCTGGATATTCTGTGTGGTGCCGCCGGAACCGCCAATCTGCAGCGTCAGGTTCCCGCCGGTAGCGCCGCTGGGTAGAATGGAAACATTGGCTCCGCCCGCTACTGCGCTCGTGTACACCGTCCCCGGACTGGCGAGAGAACTTACCACGATCGTGTGGTTTCCGGCAGCAGCCGTGGTGTTAGCCGTAGCGGTTAGGATGGCCGGCATCGACGAATTAGCAGCCACGGCGGCCAGCGCTCCCAGAGGATCGGTGAGCGCTTGCACAGCAGTCTGCAGATTGCTGAGGTCGGTGTTCAGCGTACCTAAAGCCGTGGCTTGCGTCTGCAGATCGGTCTGCTCCTGCTGCCACACCGTCAGTTGGCCGCTTTCTTGCGCCTGGACTTGACTCACCAGGGAATTGACGTCGATCCCATTGCCGCTCAGCAACGCTGCAGCGTTAAGGCTGATTCCCATTTTCTTCCTCCGGCTTTATTTCTTCCCCCCAGGCTGATTAGCGGCCATTCGTTGCAAGCGCTGCCGAATGTCCTGCACCAGGTTCAGCATCTGCTCGCTGGGGATCTGAAACACCAGGGACCCTGACCTGGAGTCCACATATTCGTAGACCAAGATCGGGGATCCCGTTGAGGTATCGGAGTGCACTTTGACGACCTCATCCCCCACTGACGGGACGGGCGCGGGCGTTTGTGTTTCGCTCGGTTCCAGTTCTGCACCATCTCCCAAACTGGGTGTGGGCTGCGCAGGTGGGTGCGTGCTCTCGGACGCCTGGATCTCCGCTGCCACCGGAACGATTTGTGTCGGGCCGATGTTCATACCGGGTGACCAATGGCTAGTCAAAAGGAGGGTGGATGATCCACCCTCCTTCCTAACGCATGCTTACTGGATCAGTTTCAGTACGAGCTGCTGCATCTGGTTCGCCTGAGACAGTGCGGCCACGCCGGTCTGTTCCAGGATCGAGTACTTGGACATGTTGGCTACCGTCGACGGAATGTCGGCGGACATGATTTGGTCTTGCGCTGACGTCAGGTTCTGGATGTTGTTGTTAATGACGTTGGTAGCGCTCTGTAGCCGGTTGACGCTGGCTCCGAGCGTACCGCGGAGAGCCGCAACGTCGTTGATCGCCGACGAGATGTCCGCCAACGCAGATTGCGCAGTGCCCTGCGTCGACAAGTTATCGCTGGCGATGCTGGCACCGTTCATGTTGCTGGAGGAGAGGCTTCCGATGGTTACAGCAATGGTGTTCGCTGCATTGGCGCTGTCATCTGTCAAGTAGATGTCAGTCGCTGAGGCGACGCTGGCCTGAGCGGAACCGGCGGCGAAGGTACCGAACACCGCCGTGGCTCCCGCAGGCGCAGTAATCGTAGGAGCGTTGTTCGGATTGTTCGGATCAGCCACCACCAAGCTACCGTTGCCGTTGAGCGTTGCCGATAGGCCCATGGACTGCAGGTCAGACATCAGAGTACCTACTGTCATGTTGCCCTGATCGTAGAACGTGGTCGCGGTCGGCGCACCAAAGGGCTGAATCGTGAAGGTCTTGGTTGCACCGCCCGTGGTGAAAGCGCCGCCGGTGCCGAATGCCCAGGTTCCGGTCGCGCCCTCAGCGATTGCTGGGGCAGTCCCGGTTCCAGCGGGTTCAGCCACCGTGCCGTACCCAATGGTTAAGGCACCGCCAGAGCTGATCGAGGCACTGTACCTGGCGTCGCTGTTGACGGCGCTGACCAAGTTACCTAAGGTGGCTCCCGAACCAACTCCGTAGGTGCTATAGGTGTACGGGTTGCTCGTCCCGATCGTAAAGGTGGAGGCCGTCTGTGCCGCGTTTTGAGCTCCGGCACCGATGGCGGCTCCGCCGCTCTCCGCCAAAGTTACGGCGGCTCCGTTTGCCGAGAGCACCATGGCAGACCCGCCCCCGGCTGCTCCGGTAGCAGTCAGACCAGTCTGGGCATTGATGTAACCCATCAAGCCCGCAATGGTGGCCGCTCCGGTTGTCCCGGCAACGTAGGAGTAGGACGCCGCCGTCCCAGTTCCTGGAGTCGTCACGGTGATGTTGATCGTTTCGCCAGCTAGAGACGTGGCTTGGGTCAAAGTCGTAGCGGTGGTGGTCCACGTGCCGCCGTGGGCCGCGGTCAAGGCGTTACTGGCAGTAGTCAATCCAGCGGTACCTGCGATCGACGTCAGCGGCGTGCCGCCCAGGGAAGTGCTTGCGTTTACACCCGTCGCGGTGCCGACTACGTTGTTGGCATTGACGTTCTGGAATACTTGCTGGCCGTTGAAATTCGTGGTGGCGCCGATGCGGTCGATTTCCTTCGCGATGGAAGCGAATTCGGCCTGCAGCGGGGCGCGCTGCGTGTCAGACAATGTGCCGTTGGCAGACTCAGTAGCCAACGTAATGGCGCGGTTGAGCAGCGTGGTGACCTGGGCGAGCGCGCCGTCAGCGACTTGCAGTTTGCCGACGCCGTCGTTCGCGTTGCGGGCGGACTGTGTGAGAGCCGTAACGTTGGCCATCAAGCCATTCGCCACGGCCAGGCCGGCAGCGTCGTCTGCTCCGGTATTGATGCGTGATCCAGAAGACAACTCATACAAGGTTTTTTGCAGACTGCTGTTTGTGACGTTCAACTCGTTTTGCGCGGCCAGGGAGGCCGGATTATTCAGAATACTGATTGACATGATTGGCTCCTCTTAATCTGATTTGGGTTCTCTGGAACCGCCTCCCCAGCGTTGGCCGGAGTTCTCGTTCCTCTTCGTTCACAGGGAACCCGATTTCTTTCCTGTCCATCGGCACTTTCCCGTCCTGCTTTAGCGCCGTTTCCCGTCCCAAGACTTCCGTCAGTAACCCAACAGTAACGATCGCTTCCAGCGCACGGCATAATCCTCGCCCTCACCTCGCCGATATGCCCCGCAGGGGGCCGTGCGTCCGCTTCGGGCATCACGGCCAGGAAGGGCGGGAGAGCATGATTCAGCTGACGCGTCTGAATAACCAACCCTTGACGATCAATTCGGACTTGATCAAGTTCATCGAGCAGTCTCCCGACACCCTGGTCACGCTGGTGAACGGCGAGAAGCTCGTGGTGCGCGAGAGTGTGGAGGACATCCTGGTCCGCGTCATTCAATTCCGTCGCTCAGTGCTGCAGGGTTTGTCTTTTGCATGGGATCCCTCGTCGGCGCACACCCCCATTCCGAAATCTCCCGAAACTACTCAACGGGAGCCAGAAAGGTAAGTGTGGACAAGTCCAGTCTCGGCGGCATCTTTCTCGCGCTGGGAGGAATCATTCTCGGCTTGCTGCTGGAGGGCGGCAATCTCCAGCAGATTGTGCAGCCCACCGCCGCCATGATTGTCTTTGGCGGCACTCTCGGCGCCGTGATGTTGCAGTTTCCCTTGCCCGTGGTCATGCAGGCTCTTCGCCGCCTGGGCTCGGTCTTCGTCAGTCCGAAACAGAATCCCCAGTCCACCATTGAGCGGCTCGTACAGTTTGCCCAGAAAGCCCGCAAGGAGGGCATCGTTTCCCTCGATGCCGATCTGGCGCAGATTGAGGACCCATTTCTCAAGAAGACTCTAATGTTGGCAGTCGACGGCACCGAGCCGCAGGAACTGCGCAAGATCATGGAATTGGAACTCGACAATCAGGCCGAATACGAAGAACAGGTGCCCCAGGTTTTTGAGGCCGCCGGCGGATTTGCCCCGACCATCGGCATCATCGGTGCCGTTCTGGGGTTGATCCAGGTGATGCAACACCTCGACAAGATCGACGAGGTCGGCCGCGGCATCGCCGTAGCTTTCGTGGCCACGATCTACGGGGTTGGCTCCGCCAACCTGTTATATCTGCCCGTGGCCGGCAAGATGAAACTTCGCATTCGCGACGAGCAGATCACGCGCGAGATGACGCTCGAAGGCGTGGCTTCGATCCTGGAAGGCATGAACCCGCGCATTCTCGAAACCAAACTGCTTGGCTTCCTGGGCGAGGCTGGCAGACCCGACGAGAAAACGCCCCAGGAGAATATGCCATGAGCCGGCGCAAGCGCGCTCGCCCGCACGCCAACCACGAGCGCTGGCTCGTCTCCTACGCCGACTTCATCACGCTGCTGTTTGCGTTTTTTGTCGTTCTGTATTCGTCGTCACAGGTAGACAAGCGCAAGGTGGGTCAACTGGCACTCGCCATTCAGGTGGCGTTTCAGGATCTCGGAGTCTTTCCCGCCTCCACCACCCGCATTCCTATCGATACTACCGAGCCGATGCCGTTTAGCACCGTGCAGACCGTCCAGAACGTAAAGCGCAACACGGAACTGGGTCGCGTCTCCTCGTCTCCGGACAACTCACTGAGCGCGGCTTCGGAGGAGGCCAACCTGAGCACCCTGCAAGGGGAACTCCAGCAGGCCCTGCAACACGAAATCGCCCTCCATGCCGTTGCCTTGCATCGCGAAGTCGAGGGACTGGTGATCAGCTTGCGCGAGTTCGGCTTCTTCGACAGCGGATCCGCCAGCATGAAGTCTTCGGCTATGCCCGCACTGGACCGCATCGCCTCCATCCTTGCGGTCCGTACCTGCCGGCTGCGCATTGAAGGTCACACCGACAACATTCCCATCCACACCGCTCAAATGGCGTCCAACTGGGAACTCTCGACGGCCCGCTCCACCGAACTGGTCCGGCTTCTCATCCAGCGCTACCGCTTCTCTCCGGAGCGTCTGTCGGCCGCCGGATACGCCGAGTATCACCCCATCGCCAGCAATCAGACGCCTCAAGGCCGCGCCCAGAATCGGCGCGTCGATGTGGTCATCCTTACCGAGCAGGCTGCGAGAAGCGGCGCGATCGCCAGCGCTGCCTCATCAAAACCGTCGCCTGCTGTCCCCTGACCGGATACCGCACGATCTTCGCGAGCCTCCTTTCGGCGTTTCGCTAAAGTCCACTCCTCCCCCGCCGATGAAACTTCAGGTGAGAACTCGGGAAATCATCCATTTCATCTTTCTGCCGGTGGCCCTTGCATGACTACCACGCCACTGCAACCCGCCTGCGCCCTGGATGGGCCTCCGGATCCCGAACTGGTGCGCATCCGCGATCTCATCTATGAGGTGGCCGGCATCTTTCACCCCGATAACAAACTGCGCCTGCTTCTGGACCGCTGCGGCCGGCGCATGAAGGAGCTCAAGACGCGTACGCTGCGCGAGTACTTCGAGTGCCTCACCATCAAGCCCATGCGGCAAACCGAACTGGTGGCGCTACTCAACGAAATCACAATCGGCGAGACCTGTTTCTTTCGCAATCAGCCCCAACTGGACGCATTGCGCCAGATTGTCATTCCCAAAATCCTCGAGGCCAAGTCCGAACTCTGCCCCCAACAGCTGCGCATTTGGAGCGCTGGTTGTTCGACCGGCGAAGAGCCATACACGCTCAGCATGTTGATGCTGGAGGAAGCCCACGGCCGTCTCAAGGACTGCACCGTCGAGATTCTCGCCACCGATATCAATGAGCGCTCGCTGGCCCACGCCAAGGATGCGATCTATGGCGCCTACAGCACTCGTCATCTGGCTCCATACTACCGCCAGAAGTATTTCTCTCCGGTCGAAGGCCAACTCCAGGTCCGGCCCGTCGCCCGCGACAGAGTCAACTTCAGTCGGCTTAATCTCTCCGACGACGCTCGCATGACCTTCATGAAGAACGTCGACGTCATCTTCTGCTGCAACGTGCTCATCTATTTCGATTTGGCTTCCAAGCGGCGCGTGATCCAGCACTTCTACGACAATCTTCTGCCCCATGGATATCTATTTCTGGGTCATTCCGAGTCGCTCTACGGAGTGAGTGACGACTTTCGTCTGGTTCACTTGCCCGGAGCTACGGCCTATGTGAAAGGGGAACGCACTCAAGAGCGAAAGTAGGGAGATATGAAGACGGCTGCGACCAAAGCAACGTTGCTAAGACGGCTCGAAGGACTGCACCACATTCCGACCATTCCGGCGGTGTTGGCACCTTTGCTCCGCTATTTGGAACAGCCCTTGGAGCGGCTCGACGTACAGAAGGTCACTGAAATGATTGCGCAGGACAAATCCCTGGCAGCCCAGTGTCTGCAAATGGCGAACAGCCCGCTCTTCGGACGCTGGCAAAAAATAGATTCCCTGCGCGGTGCAATCCTTGGGCTCGGATTTCAGCGGCTCAGCGACATTGCCATGTCCTGCGGTGTGCTGAACTTGATGCCACGGGACAGCGGCATCGACGCCGTCGCCTTTTGGGAGCACTCTCTCGGTTGCGCGCTCGTCTGCCGCCATTTTGCCCGCAAGATCTCCTATCCCGATCCCGGCAAGGCATACCTTGCCGGCCTTCTTCACGATCTCGGGATCATCGTCAACCTCTGGATTCTGCCGAAAGAGTTCACCGCAGCCTTCGAGCTGGCACGCGCCGAGGGAATTCCTCTCCACGAGGCGGAGCAGTCGGTCTTGGGATTCACACATTGCGAAAGCGGCCGCTTGCTGGCCGACCGCTGGGAACTCGCTCCCGATCTCAGGGAGGTAGTCGCGCTTCACCATGCTCCCCAGGAGGCTCGCGACCACGCCGGCTTGGTCGCGCTCGTGGAACTCAGCGACTTGCTCTGCCGCCTGAGTGGGCTGAACTACGGCTACGTCGAAACCCGCCAGGTCAACCTGCTGGAACAGCCCGGTTTTTCAGTCCTCTCACAGCAATGCCAGGGACTGAAGGACTTTGACTGGGCTCGTCTCACATTTGAACTGGATTCTTACCTGGACGAGGTGCAGTCGCTCGTCCGCGCCATTTACCGGACATGAGCCTGGACGTCACAACTCGTCCGCAAGTCAGCGTGCTCATCGTCGACGACAGCGCTTTCATGCGCACCGCACTGTCCCGCATGATCGCCTCCGAGTCCGGCTTTGAAGTCGTCGGGACCGCTTGCACCGGGTCGGATGCGCTCACCAAGATCGCTTCTCTCGATCCCGACGTCGTCACCCTCGATGTCGACATGCCCGGACTCGATGGGGTGGAGACTCTGCGCATCATCATGAATCAGTTCCCGCGTCCCGTCATCATGGTGAGCGCCACGACAGAGAAAGATGCTGAAACCACTTTCAATGCGCTCAGCGCCGGAGCTTTTGACTACGTCCCCAAACATCTTTCCTCTACCTCGCTTGACATCCTTCATATTCGCGACGACTTGATCGCCAAGGTTCGAGCGGCGGCCCAGTCGCGACAATCGCGCTCAGCCACAACTCCTTCCAAAAAGCCTCCTCGGTCCTGCTTGTCAGAGTACCGGGATCTGATTTTCAACAGCCCGGCGATCGTCGCTGTGGGATCTTCCACGGGCGGCCCAAAAGCTCTTGAGGAGATTCTGCCTCTTCTGCCCCGGGACCTTTCTGTGCCCGTAGTGATCGTGCAACACATGCCCTGTGGCTTTACTGCGCCTTTCGCCCAACGGCTCAACACTCTCTCCGCCGTTACCGTGTGCGAGGCAACTCACCGCGAACCCTTGCTGCCGGGGGTGGTCTATATCGCACCCGCGGGTATGCACACGACCGTAGAGCGCCCCTCCCCCTCGCGAGCGTTCCTCCGCATTGACGCTCGTCCTGAGAAGTGTCTGCACGTTCCCTCAGTAGATGTCATGATGAAGTCAGTTGCCGAAGCCTACGGAAATCTCGCTATGGGAATTATCCTGACGGGAATGGGTTGTGACGGTGCGGAAGGGATGAAGGCCATCCAGCGCCGGGGCGGCCTTACCATCGGCCAGGATGAAGCCAGCTGCGTCGTCTACGGTATGCCGCGCGCCTGCGCCGAGATGGGCCTCCTCCGCCGCGTGGTCCCGGTCTCCCAAATACCGGCCCAGATTCTACAAGCTACTCATTACCGCAAGTGGGCATAACCAGATCTTCTTTCCTTGTCTCGATTTCCATCCAATCGAGCAGTTGCCTCACGTTCCGCAGCAGCACTTCGGTAGAGAACGGCTTCGCCAAACATTCTTCTCGCTCTTCCGCGCACAGTCCCATCTGCTCCGCGTATCCGGTGACCAACAAAACCTTCAGCGCCGGATTCTCCCCCTTCAGTCTCCGCGCCAATGCTCGCCCGTCCTCTCCGCGTAGAACGACGTCGGTTAGCAGCAGCTCCACCATGCCACGGTTCAGTTCGTAAATGCGCAGGGCTTCGGTTGCATTCGTTGCAGTCAGGACCGTGTACCCGGCAGATCGTAGAACCTCACAGGTCACTTCCCGCACAAACGCCTCGTCCTCAACGAACAAGATCGTCTCAGTTCCAATCCGCGGTTCCTCGCCGATCATGCGCCACCACCCGGTCGCCTCTTCCCGCATTTCCTCCACTTGTGCGTGCACGACACCCTCCTCGACGATCGCTCGCTCCTCGAACCGTGGTTCACATCCGGTTCCCGCATACACTCAGCAGCTCAGTTGCCATGCCGATCCCTCACCGCCCCGCAGCTAAAGCCATTGGGAATCCTCTACTTAGGTAAGGGACTTATTCTCAGACCGCGCACACGATCTTCCTATCCGAACCGTTTCGGGAATCGAGCACTGAACAGGAAACCGATTCGGCACGGTTGACCCAGGCGCTGGCGCGCCTCAAATCAACCTCTACTTTGGACTCGTCAAAATCGTCTCGTTTGGATCGAGTGCGATCTTATGCGTCCCCGCGGGCGCCGAGATGTGAAACGATGACTCGTCGCCGTCCGCAAACACCCGCCCCAGCAGCACCGGCTGCTTTCCCGCCATCACCGCATACACGGGAACTGACGTCACCAGATCTTGCGGTGCGTCCTTCTGCACAATCGTTCCACTCACGACAGAGCTCGCGCCTTTGGGAGTGAACTTCACCGCTTTCAGTTCCAGCTTTGGCAGTGAAGTACCGTTGACCCATCCATCCAGAAACCAATCCAGCGAACTCTTGCCCTCATATCGCAGCGCTGGCGGAAGATCCTCTGCGAACACATCCATCAGCTCGCGCGTACTGATGGATCTGCCTTCGTATCGTTGCCGGAGTCTGCGTAGCGCCCGCACAAAGGGCTCGTCCGGACCGCCGTTGGTCGGCCCCTTGTGTCCTCCATCCTGCACCGCAGCATCCTTCAACATCGTCCGCAGCATGTGGAATAGCCACGTTCCCCGCCCATAGCTGATGGCTTCATACCCTTCCGGAGACCGCGACGACAACAGCCGCACACCCAGAGTCACGGGGCCCGCATCCATGGGCGACGTCCCGTCCTTGTTCTTCTCGACCAAATCCCGCCGGTACTTCTCCATGATTTGCCGAAAGCCCACTGGATTCTTCTCTTGCAGCATCATCAGGGCACAATAATTCGCCAGCCCTTCGGAGAACCACTGATCGCGGTAGCTGCTCCATGGAATCAGATCTCCCCACCATTGATGCGCCGTCTCGTGCGCCGGGATCATCTGCTGCATCAGAATTCGATACGGCTCAAAATGCAATTGCTCGCGTTCCTGTCGGTTGAGAAACGCATACGACGAAAGAAACACCAGCCCCGGCCATCCCTGGCTATCGCGCCCCGGCATCTGCGTCAGCGCCAAACGGCTGTAAGGATACGGGCCGAATCGCTCGACGTAATACTGAATCGCCTGGGCCGCCGCTTCCCCGACCGTCCCTTCGTTCTGCGACGGCGAAGGCCGGTCCGGCACTATCACCTGCGGCCCTCGCGCTACCGGACTAGCCGGATCCGGTTCAATCACTTGAATCTGGGCGTTCGGAAAATCTCGCTCCACGCCAGGCGTAGCATACGTCTCCACTGTGACGCTCCCCGCTTGCACCGTAGCTACTTTGTACTTGCCCAGATTGAATCCCGCCAAAGGGAGCGGCCGCTCTGACACCCAGTGCGTAGTTTGCTGTCCCTTTGCCCTGGCCGAAGCCGCCGCTCCCGAAACCGGCGCCGATTTCCCTGTGGCCACCAGCGTCCAACCTTCCGGGTAGTTGAACTCCAAGTCAAAGTCCGCCATTGCCATCCCACGGTTCGGATACCAGGTGCCGCGCGCACCCACGTAGAGCAAACCGCTGCCCGCTTCGGCCAGAACCTCACCGCCGTAAACGAATTCCAAATCTATCTTCTGTCCTTCCCGTGCTGGCCCCGGCAGAATCACCGCTACGATGTCATTCCCCCGGCGCGAAAGCTGTGTCCCTTCCACCGCCGGATTGTGAATGAACTCCACCGCCTGACCGTCAAGCTTGACGCTCTCAATCTGCAGGAATCGCGACAGCTCGAACAACAGAGCGCGCGTCCCGCCCTCTCTCACGTCCAGCTGCACGCGGGCTCGCACATGCATCTGCTTGGGTGGCAGTACCTCCGCCCTGATCGTATAGCGCTGCGCCGCGATCCAATCTTCTCGCGGGCTCGGATTGCCTGGCGCCGAGGTACTGCCGATGTTCGACTTCCCAGTCCCCGGCGCAACGGGTGAAAACGACGTCCAGACGTCGTAGTAGGTGATGCCATTCGCGGCTGCTTTCGCCTGCCCCGCTTCCACTTGCTCTGCGCCCAGCGAATCGAACAGAACGTCAAAAACGCCCAGCTTGGTTCCTTGCAGTCGTGCGTGTAAAAATCGGTCGGGCGCGCGGCCCAGGAAGTTCGCGCTCTCTGAAGAAGTCGCGGCCCCGTTCACCGGCAGCATGCGGCTGAAACTGACCAACAACCTCATGGCGTCGGATTGGGCCAGATTCTGTGCCGTCGTTCCCCAGCGATCAATGAACTCCTGCTGGTTGTCCGTCGCTCGCAAATCAGGCCGCAACTCGGCTGCGGCGTCATCGTTGAAGCGAAAATACGCGGTCGCAAAGTGCTCTTCCAGAATCGCCATCCCGGTGAACAGGCTCATCGATCTCCGCTCGACGTTACTCGGAGGCGTGAGCAACACTTCGCCGTCACCTTCGAAAAATGCCCCGGTGATCCGACCCAGCACGTCCTGCGTGAAAGCAATGGTGCCGTCTTCCAGAGTGATATGCACCGCGGAGCGATCCAGCGACGCACCCCTCACCTTGTACACGCGTCCCGGGTCCAACCCAACTTGCCCGAGTTGCAGATACAGCGCTTCGGCCGGCTTCTCCGCCGTGTTCTCGCCAGCCGCATACGCCACCGGCAACACACAAGCAAGCCAGATCGCCGCCGTTTTGATTCCGAAGCCGCGCATTCTGAGTAGTACCTTCGTCACGTGGGTATGCCCGTCGTCCGTTGTTAGAATGCGCCTGAATGCGGCTACGTGTCACCATCCTCTTTGTATGGCTCGCCATAGCCCTGACCTGCGCATCGGCTGACACCATCCATCTTAAGAACGGACGCACCATCGTTGCCGATCGCGTCCGTGAAAACGGCAATCACCTCGAATACGACATCGGCGACGATTCCTACGCCATCCCGAAGTCTACCGTCGATCATGTCGATGCCGAAGGCATGCCCACTCACTCGGCATCGGGATCCGCGAAGGTCGCCGACCTTCCCACCTTCACTCCCTCTGACAGTCTTGCGAATGAGGGCGATCTGGTTACCAAGATCATCAAGGAAGGCAAGGTTGACCCCGACGTGCTCGCCAGCCTGGAAGGCAAAGGCAACGCCGAGTTGAGCGCGACGGCCAGCTTCATCGCCGGAAAATTCGAGTTCGAACACGGCAACATCGCCCAGGCCCGGAGCTATTTCGAGAGCGCTCTCCGCTTCCAGCCGGAGAATTCCACGATCCTCATCTATTACGCTGCGCTGCTCGTCCGCACCGGCAACGCAGCCCAGGCGCTGCCCTATGCGCAACGCGCAGTGCGTTCGGCGCCCAATTCACCCGACGCCTACACCATGCTCGGCTACGCCCAGTTCGCCTCGGATCACACCAAAGAAGCCGTTGCCTCCTGGAAGCGTTCTCTGGAGTTGCGCCCCGATGCGACCGTGCAGCAGTTTCTGGCCAAAGCCCAGCGCGAAGAAAACGTCGAGTCCGATTTCGCCCAACACGAAAGCAGTCATTTCGTTCTGCATTACGAAGGCAAGCAGACTTCCGAAGCCCTGCGCTCGCAGATCATGGCTGCGCTCGAATCCGACTATGACGATCTCTCGCGCGATCTTGGCAACCCGCCCCGCGACAGCATTCTCGTAACGCTATACACGGAGCAGGCATTCTTCGACGTCACCCGCGCCCCAACTTGGGCGGGCGCGATTAACGATGGCAAGCTCCGCATCCCGGTTAGCGGCCTCAGTTCCATGACCTCCGATCTGGCGCGCGTGCTGAAACACGAACTGGCGCACTCCTTTATTAATTCTCTTTCCGGCGGCCGATGTCCGCCGTGGCTGCACGAAGGCATCGCCCAGTTCCTCGAGCCCAAAAGCCTCGGAGGCGACGGACACCAGCTCTCCCTCCTCTTCAAAGCGCAGCAGAACATTCCACTCAACGCCCTGGAGGGCAGCTTCCAGAACTTCTCAGGCGCTCAAGCCTACGTGGCCTATGCCGAATCGCTGGCCGCCGTCTCCTATATCAACGATTCCTACGGGATGAGCGATATCCAGCGTATTTTGCAACGCATCAGCGAGGGTAATTCCACCGAGGCCGCTTTAAGAGCAACCATCCACTCTGACTACGGCCAACTGGAGTCCGACCTGGCCAAATACCTCGCCGACAAGTACGGCCAATAACGGCCATGTAGGGACAGCCGCCCTCGGCTGTCCGTCGAGCGAAGCTCGACCGCCCGGGTAATCAGAGCCGGCCAAAAACGGCGCTGCTCAACAGCACCGGCGGTTTGACTTCAGCGTTCTCAAAAAATGACCAATCTCACCCAAGTCCTCCGTGCACCGGCTCCGATTGCTCCTCACTCATTCCTGTGCTAGTTTCGCCATTGAGCCAGCCTGCCATGCGCTCTCTCTTTCACCCCCGCGTCCCCGAGCCCGCGCCCACGGTCGAACCTGTCCCGACCGTTTTTCCCAGGATCGAGGGAGCCGACATCGCAGCCGTTTTCGCTGGCAAACGCGTTGCCGGAGATTTCTACGACTCCGTTCGCGTCAGTCCTGAGCGTGTTCTGTTCGGCCTCCTCGACGTCGCCGGCCGCCGGGAAGACAATCGCGGCATCCTCGTTGCCGCACAGGAGATTTTCCGCAACTTGGGCACTGAGCTCTTCTCGCGCTCAGACATCAACGAGTCCGATGCTATGACCGAACTTTGTCTTCGGATCAATCGCGGCCTGATCGAGTCCTCCAGCGGAGTCCGTTCCTGCCCTGCGTTCATCGCCTGCTACCACGAGAAGTTCGGCACGCTCTGCTACACCAATGCCGGACACACACCCGGACTTCTCCGCGACAGCAGAGGAATCGGCGAGCTCACTTCGACCGGCCTTCCTCTGGGACTTTTTTCCCACGCCACCTGTGATGCTCCCACCGTTGGCTTGGAGAAAGGTGCCGCCCTGCTACTGGTTTCTCGCGGAGTCGTCGAGTGCGAGAGCCACCACGAACGGTCTGCCGAGGAGTTTGGTTTGGACCGCGTCAAACCGGTTCTTCAGGCCGCGCCTTCCAGCACTGCCCAGGCGCTCTGTGTCTCGATTCTGAACGCTGTGAGCGGATTCAGCCCCGAATCGCCCCTTTGCGATGACCGCACCGCCCTCGCCTTGGTCCGCACCGCCTGATCGCCTGCGGCCAACCTCCCCGTCCGCCACGGCGTCCAATCAACAGGCTAGGCTACGGGCCCCGCTCCGAAAGTAGTAAAATGTTCCATCGGCCCGAGCCCGCCTTTTGCCCGCAAGCCCAGGAAGCGTGGCGGCCCAATTGAATCCTATGAAGAAACTTTGCCTGATTCTTACTGCTGTGGCATGTCTGCCCGCTCTTGCTGCCGGACAAGTCGTCGAAGAAATCATTGCCCGCGTCAACAACCAGATCGTCACCCGGTCGGAATTCACGCGCAGCAAAGACCAGCTCAAAGACGAAGTCAAGCAACAGGATCCCGCCAACGCCGACAAGCTCTACGCCGATCGTGAAAAAGACATTCTCCGCGATCTCATCGACCAGCAACTTCTTCTCGACAAGGGCAAAGACCTCGGCATCACCGGCGACACCGACCTCATCAAGCGCCTCGACCAGATGCGCAAGGACATGAAACTCGACTCTCTCGAGGCCCTCGAAAAGGAAGCGACCAAGCAAGGCGTCTCCTGGGAAGACTTCAAGCAGAACATGCGCAACCAGATCATCACCCAGAAGGTGATTGGCGAGGAAATCGGCAGCCACCTCAGTGTCACCAAGGAGGATGAGCAGAAGTTCTACGACGAGCACAAGAGTGAGATGGAACAGCCGGAATACATCCGTCTGAGCGAGATTCTGGTCGCGCCAAAAGCTGCAGCGCCTCCTGCTCCCGCGCCAGCACCCGACCCCAACGCCCCGCCTGCCACCGCTCCCGGCGCTCAGCCTACGGTCGATGACGCCGCCCGTCAGGCCGCAGATGCCGCCGCTCTTGCCGTCGCCGAGGCTAAGGCCAACGACCTTCTTAAGCAGATTCACGACGGTGCCGTTTTCGAGGACATCGCCAAGAAGTACTCTGATGGTCCTTCGGCCGCCGATGGGGGTGAGCTAGGCATGTTCAAGCGCGGCCAGCTGGCGAAGCAACTTGAGGACGAGACCTTCGCCATGAAGCCCGGTGAAGTCACCAAGGTGACTCAGACCAAGCAGGGCTTTGTCATCCTCAAGGTTGTCGATCACCAGATGGCCGGTATCCCTCCCATGAAGGACGTTCTTCCCAAGATTCAGGACGCGCTCTATTACCAGAAGCTGCAGCCCGCTCTCCGTGCCTACCTCACCAAGTTGCGCGAAGACGCCTACATCAAATATGCGGAGGGCTACGTTGACACCGGGCGCAGTCCCAACCAGACCCAACCGGTCGAAACCGCAGCCGCCAAGGAATCCGACGCCAAGAAGCTCGGCAAGAAGAGACACAAGAAGCTGGGCATCCTCTGACCTTTGCCGACAGCGCGTGCTTTATACTCAGGGACCGAACCCCATGAAGGATTTCTACATCGGCGATTGCGCGCGCCACGAAAACAAGGTCATCACCTCAAGCTTTGTCGTAGTCGGTAAGCAGATCAAGCCCAAGAAGAGCGGCGAGCCCTACCTCGCTCTGACTCTCGGCGACCGCAGCGGCCAGCTCGAAGCCAAGATGTGGGACAACGTCGAAGAAGTCCTCGACGCCTTCGAGCAAGATGACTTCCTCAAAATCAAGGGCCTCATCAACAAATACAAGAACCGCTTCCAGCTCACCATCCACAAGCTGCGCAAGTTGGGCGAATCCGAAATCGACTTCGCCGACTACCTGCCCAAGACCACCAAAGACGTTGACGAACTATGGCAGACTCTGGCCGGCTTCGTCTCTACCTTCCGGAATCCGCACCTCAAGTCCCTGGTGCAGGCCTTCATGGCCGATCCTGAAATCGCCGCCGCCTACCGCAACGCTCCCGCGGCCAAAACGCTGCATCACGCCTACATCGGCGGCCTACTCGATCACGTCGTCTCCCTGTTTCGATCTTGCGATCTGATGTGCACCAATTATCCCCAGATCAATCGCGATCTTCTTCTCACCGGCGCGTTCCTGCACGACATCGGCAAGATTCACGAACTCACCTACAATCGCTCGTTCTCCTACACGACGAAAGGCCAGCTTCTCGGCCATATGATCATCGAGCTGGAAATGTTGCAGGCCAAGCTCGCCCTCGTACCCGATTTCCCCGACGAACTCAAAACGATGATCGAGCACCTCATCATCAGCCATCACGGCCAGTACGATTTCGGCTCACCCAAGTTGCCGATGTTTCCGGAAGCGCTCATGCTCCACTATCTCGACGACCTCGATTCCAAGATGGAAGCCATGCGCGCCCACTTCGAGCGCGAGTCGGCCCTCGAGAGTCCCTGGACCAGTTACAATGCCTCGCTCGGTCGCCCCCTCCTCAACACAGAAAAATTTCTGGCTCCGAAGAAAGCCTCTCCGCCGGAAGAATCCGTCGCACCCCGCGACGCCGAACTCGACGAATCCCCCGATCCAACTCCCACCTTGCCCGGCATCGAACCCCGGCGCTAAAGTAGACCGCCGCACATCCCTCTCAGCGATTCCGGGATAGAACTTGGTTCCTTCGTGTACCTTCGTGTCCTTCGTGGTTTCAGCCTTTCCCGTCCCGTTGCTCCCACTCGCCGACTTCCGGTACATTGGCAACAGCAACGGAGGCCCTTATGCGTTCACGTCTTGTTCTATTTACTCTATCCCTCTATCTCGCGTTAACTGTGCTCGGATGTACCAGCAAACCTCCCGCCGACAGCACGTCCGACACCGGTACCGGCACCGATACCCAAGGCGCTACCGGCAAGGGCGATAAGGAATCGAAGGGCGGTAAGGAAGCAAGGGAAGCAAAAAGGGAGCCCGTCGTCGTGCCCGCCGGCACAGCCGTGACCGTAAGTTTGGGCTCTGCCATTGGTTCCAAGTTGAGCCAGTCGGGCCAGACCTTCAACGGTACCGTCGCCGAGCACGTGCTGGTTAGGGGCGAAGTCGCGATCCCCAAAGGGGCGAACGTAAGTGGAACGGTCACCGACGCCAAGCCTCTGGGCAAGTTCGCCGGTGGCGCTGTTTTGCAGGTGCGCCTCGACTCCATCACCTTGAACGGTTCTGACCTACCCGTTCAAACTGCTCTTCGCACCTTCTCGGCAAAAGGCAAGGGCAAACGCACCGCCGTTTTGGCCGGTGGCGGCGCAGCTGTCGGCGGAATCATTGGCGCACTCGCCGGCGGCGGCAAAGGCGCTGCGATTGGCATGGCGGCCGGCGGCGGCGCCGGGGCCGGTGGCGCCGCACTTACCGGGAATAAAGACATCGTCCTTCCGGCCGAGTCCGCCGTCAGCTTCGAGCTTTCGCAACCGCTCGAAGTTAAGCGATAGAGTAAGCGGCAGAGGTTGATCAGAGCAGACTGCGGAGAACCTTGAGATGCGCAGGAACGGCCTCTTCCGGGCTGCGACAACCGGCTCATTCGTTAATGTGAATTGATCGCCCAACCATCTCATTTCCTACTTCGCAAAACAGGATCGGCGCGCCATGCTCGACTTCAACCGCTTCGAAATCCTCACCTTCGACTGCTACGGCACCTTGATCAACTGGGAAGCAGGAATTCTGTCCGCGCTTCATCGCATCCTGTCTGCTCACAGAAAAAAAATCGACGACGCCACTCTCCTCAAACTTTACGGGGACTTTGAGCAGCGCTCCGAACACGGCGTCTTCCATCCCTACCGCGAAGTCCTGGAGTCAGTCGTCCGCCAGTTCGGCATCGAAATTGGATTCACACCAACCGCTGAAGAAGTGCGCTCCCTGCCCGACTCTCTGCCCACCTGGAGGCCCTGGCCCGACACAGTCGCCGCCCTTCGCGAGCTCAAGTCCCGCTTTCGCCTCGCCATTCTTTCCAATGTGGACGACGATCTCTTCGCCGGAACGCGCCCTCAACTCGGAGTCGACTTTGACGAAGTAATTACCGCGCAGCAAGCTCAAGCCTACAAACCTTCGCTGAAGCTCTTCGAGCTGGCCCTCAGCCGAGTCAATGCTCCAGCGCATCGCGTGCTGCACGTGGGCCAGAGCATCTTCCACGATGTCATTCCCGCCCAAGCTCTCGGCCTCGCTACGGTCTGGGTCAACCGTCCCTCAGCCCGTCCAGGCGTGGGCGCAGTCAAAGCCGCCGAAGCAAAGCCCGACCTGATAGTAGAAAGCCTGGCGGACCTCGCCGCCGCGGCAGCCAAGGAATAGACGCGCGGCAGGCGCGCGGCTGAACGTATCAGGGATTGTTTTGAAAGGGCGGCTCACAGAAGTTGCTGAAAGAGAGGCCGCTTAGAGGGCCGCTTGTACCACCGTGGAAGAGCGGCGCTTTCAGCGCCGCGTGAAGCAAGCAGAATGAATACGGGCTTCAGCCCTGGTGGTCGTATCCTTTCGGCGAGGGAATTTTGGGAGTCTTGTTCCGGCCGCGGCGAGCCGCAACTCCCTAGAAATTCGCCGGCAGCTTCACCACTCTCTTCTGAATCGCCCACATCACCAGTTCCGCCTTGTTGTGAATCCCCAACTTGCGCATCAGATTAAATTTGTGCGCATCCACCGTCTTCACGCTGAGCCCCAGAACGCCTGCCGCCGAGCGCACGGTTCTTCCTTCGGCCAGCAGCTTCAGAACTTCGCGCTCCCGTGCCGTCAAGACCCGTTTTCGCGGAAGCAGTTCCTCCGCCGGCCAGTCCGCTTGGCCTCTTCGCGGCATTTCCCGCAGCGCGGAACTCCCGCCGTGGGCGTTCCTCACCATCTCCACCAACTCTTCCGCGGACGTCTGCCGCACCGCGAAACTGGCTCCGTCCGCTCGCCCTTCCTGCCGCGGGCCTTCGGCTTCATACACGGCAAGAAAAAGCACCTTACTGTGTGGGGACTCTCGCAGGATCAGGCGCTCGGCCTGATCGCCCACGCACCCGAAGATGCCCGCATCGGCGATGACCACCTCAGGACGATGCTCGAATACTCTCTGTAGCGCTTCGGCGGCATTCCCTGCCTCCGCTACCACGTCCATATCCGGTTCATCATCGAGTAAGCGTCGCAGTCCCTGGCGCAGCAAGACATGGTCGTGCGCCACAACACAACGAATCTTCTTACTGCCGAACGATAGTTCTCGCTGGATCTGTGCGGGGGGGCACACAGCTCCTCCTTGTGATACCAAAGATGTTGGCCAGAGATTCTTGCGACGCGGCGCGGGGTTCGCCTTCGACCCCAGACGTTAGGCTCGAAGGCTACGTCATTGTAACGTCTTTGCGGACGTGATGTGACCGAAAAATCTGCTGCCAGTTCTTTTTGTGGAAACAGCGACCACCCCATGCATCGGCCCGCAATCCGATCCCACCTCGCATCAGGTACAATCGAGCGTTTATGCTGCGCTACTTCACAGCGGGAGAGTCCCATGGCGAAGCTCTGGTCGCCTTCCTTTCCGGCATGCCCGCTGGATTGAAAGTGGACCAGTCCTTCCTCGACCGGGAACTCTGGCGGCGCCAGCAGGGCTACGGCCGCGGCGGCCGCATGAAGATCGAGCGCGACACCGCCCACATTCTTTCCGGCGTGCGCCATGGAATGACCATCGGTTCGCCCATCTCCGTCCAGCTGGAAAACCGCGACTGGAAGAACTGGCAGGAGTCCCTGCCCGTTGCCGAGGGCGATCCCGCGAAGCATAAGCGCGTCGCCTCTCCCCGTCCCGGGCACGCGGATCTCGCCGGAGCACTGAAATACAATTTTTCTGAAGCTCGCTACGTGCTCGAGCGCGCCTCGGCACGCGAATCGGCCGCCCGTGTTTCTCTCGGCGCGATCGCCAAGCTCTTCTTGCGCGAACTCGGCATCGAGGTCCTCAGTCATGTGGTCACTACCGGCAGCGTGACCGTGACCGATCAGGTCGCGTGGGAAAAAATTCGCGCGCTCTACGATCGCGAAGAAGTTCTCCTCAATTGCGCCGATCCCGAAGCCGAGCAGCGCATGAAAGAGGAAGTCGACAAGGTGCTACGAACCGGCGATTCGCTCGGAGGAGTTTTCGAGGTCGTAGCTCATAGTGTTCCGCCGGGCCTTGGCACGTACGTCCAGTGGGACGAACGTCTCGACGCCCTGCTCGCCGCTGCCGTCATGTCGCTGCAAGCTGTGAAGGCGGTTGAGATCGGCGCCGGCGTCGCAGCCGCGTTTGCTCCCGGCTCGGCTGTGCACGATGAGATTGGCTATGCTGCCACTTCCGGCTTCACCGCGTTTTCCCGCACGCGCAACAACGCTGGCGGCATTGAAGGCGGAGTCTCGAACGGAGAACAAATTCGCGTTCGCGGCTATCTCAAACCAATTTCGACGCTGCGCCGCCCCTTGCAGTCGGTCGATTTCTCGACCCGCGAGCCGGTCAAGGCCGCGTACGAGCGTTCGGACGTTTGCGTCGTCCCCGCAGCCGGGGTCGCGGCCGAGGCCATGGTCGCACTGACTCTCGCGCGCTGCGCTCTGGAGAAATTCGGGGGCGATTCCATGACTGAGACCCTGAGAAATTTCGAAGGCTACCGGCAGCAACTGAAAAGCTTCTGATCTCAAGATAATGATCTATCCCATCGTAAAATTCGGCAACCCAGTTCTCGAGAAGCCTGCCGACAAGGTGACGGCGTTCGACGAAGAACTGCAAAAGCTCATCGACGACATGTTCGAGTCGATGTACGTCGCTCACGGCGTCGGCCTCGCCGCCCCGCAAATCGGCATTGGTCGCCGCATTGCCGTCGTCGACGTCACTTTCAAGGAAGACCCGAAAGCCAAGCTCGTCCTCATCAATCCCGAAATCATTCACACCGAAGGCCGCCACACTCAGAGCGAGGGATGCCTCAGCATCCCCGACTTCCGCGAGAACGTGAGCCGCCCTAACAAAGTCACCATTCGCGCCCAGGACGTTCATGGCAAGGTCTTCGAAAAAACCGGCGAGGAACTGCTGGCCCGCGCCTTTCTGCACGAAACCGATCACCTGAACGGCAAGCTCTACATCAGCCACATCAGCGCCCTGAAACGCGACTTGATGAAGCGGAAGATCCGCAAGCTCATGAAAGCCGGCGAGTGGTAAAGAATTGAGCAATTGGGTAGTTTTGTAATTGAGCAATTTGCCGGCAGTGTCCGAACGGGCAGTTCAATTACCAAATTACTCGTTGCACAATTACCCAATGCCTTTGAATCTCGTTTTCTGCGGCACGCCGCGCTTCGCAGTGCCCACGCTGGAAAAGCTGGTCGCCGCAGGATTCCTCGTCCATCTGGTCGTGACTCAGCCCGATCGCCCCAAAGGACGCGGACTCGAACTGGTGGCCTCTCCCGTTAAAGAGTCTGCTCTACGACTGAATCTTCCCATCACGCAGCCCGACCGCATCAAGAGCAACGATGAATTTCGCGCTCAACTCACCGCCATCAAGCCCGACGCGATCATCGTCGTTGGCTACGGCCGCATCATTCCCCACTGGATGCTCGATCTTCCTCCGCTCGGCAACATCAACCTGCACGCGTCGCTCCTCCCGAAATATCGCGGTGCCGCGCCCATTCAGTGGGCCATCGCGAACGGTGAAACCGTCACGGGCGTGACCACCATGCGGATCGACGCCGGCCTCGACACCGGCGACATCCTCCTCCAGCAAGAACTCGCGATCGCACCTGATGACACCGCCGAGACCATTGCTCCGCGCCTCGCCGCAATCGGCGCAGATCTCGTCGTCGAGACGCTGCGCGGCCTGCAGGTTGGCACAATCCAGCCGCGCCCCCAAGACAATTCGAAAGCGACCCTCGCTCCCATTCTCAAAAAGGAAGACGGCCTCGTAGATTTTTCCCGCTCTGCCCACGAGATCTACAACCGCATCGGCGGCTTTCAACCCTGGCCCGGAGCGCACACCAAATTCCGCGGCAAGAACCTGCAGATCATGAAAGCGCGCCCTACGACCGACGCCTTCCCTCCGGCCGAACTCCACGCCAAGGCAGACCGGCTCGTCGTCGGCTGCGGTCACGACACGTCCCTCGAACTTCTAGAAATTCAACTCGAAGGGAAGAGGCGCTCCACCGCGCGAGACTTCATTCACGGCTATCGCCCGCACACGGGCGAGAAGCTGGGCTTGTAGCCCACGACTGCGAAACGAGGAGTGTTCCTGCAGGAACGCTGTGGAAAAAGCCGCAAATTGCCGCCCGCAAGCTGTTGATTCTTCGAGGCGAAAAAGGGGTGCGCTTTCGATGCAACGGGTTAGCCTGTGGGAAGAATTGTCTACCTTCGTGTACGTAAATTGGCTACTTAAGTGGACTTGACAGACCTGTTTCGAAGATTCTATCGGGCTGCAGGACTTCCGTAGATTTTCTGCTTCCATCATACTGGTACCTTGAAGCCTCAGGCTCGACCACCGAGGTCCGCAGTATCCCCCGCGCGCGCCGCAGCTTTCGACATCCTGTTCCGCGTGGAGCGCGATTCCGCGTACGCCTCGGAACTGCTGCACTCCGCCGAACGAGAAAAACTCTCCACCGCCGATCACGCCCTCGCCACCGAACTGGTCATGGGCGTTCTCCGCTGGCGTTCCCGGCTCGACGCCGAGATCGCCAAGGCATCGTCACAACCATTGTCCAAACTTGACGCTGAGATTCTAATCTCGCTTCGTATGGCCCTCTATCAATTCCGCTGGCTCGATCGTGTGCCGCAGCGCGCGGCCCTACATGAAAGCGTCGAACTGGTAAAGCGCGCCCGCAAACGCTCGGCTGCTTCATTCGTGAATGCCGTGCTGCGCAAGCTTTCCGCAGCTACGCCGCAAATGGTCGCGTCCTCTCGGGAAGAAGAAACGCACTCCTCACCTGATAGCCTCAGCCGCGCCTTTGCGCATCCTCTCTGGCTGGTCGAACGCTGGGCTCATGAATACGGACTTCCCGCCGCTCATCAGATCTGCAAACACAATCAAGCGATTCCGAAGACCGCGATCCGCCTTCGCACCCCAACTGCCGAAGCGCAACTCACTCAAGAAGGAATAATTCTCGCCGCCGGAAGTTTCCTGTCCAACGCCCGTCGCGTTGAAGCGGGGGATGTCACGAAGACCCAGGCATTCCGCAAGGGCGAAATCGTCATCCAGGATGAAGCCTCGCAACTCGTCGCCGCTCTGGTCGGCCCTGCTCCTCTTGGAGAAGGATCCCGCGTTCTCGACTGCTGCTCCGCCCCGGGCGGCAAGACCCGGGCCATGGCAGACCTCAATCCAAACGCAACGATCACCGCGGTCGAACTTCATCCTCACCGCGCGCGCCTGCTCCAAAAACTATTGCACAAGTCGTCCGACTCGCAGATCCAAATCGTAGTCGCCGACGCGCAGCATCTCCCGACATCAGTCGCGTTCGACCGGGTTCTCGCCGATGTCCCCTGCTCCGGCACCGGGACGCTCGCCCGCAATCCAGAAATCAAATGGCGTCTCACGATCGCCGATCTCGCCGAGCTGCAACAACGCCAGTGCGCAATCCTCCGCTCCGCCCTGGCTCAGGTTGCCCCCGGCGGACGCGTCATCTACTCAACTTGTTCGTTGGAAAAAGAAGAAAACGAAGCGGTCGTCGAGCAAGCCCTGTCAGAGACTCAAGCGTTCCGCCTGCTCGATTGCCGCGCCGAACTCGACCGCCTGAAAGCAGCCGGCAAACTCACCTGGCCCGAAACAGCTTCTCTCACGCGCGGCCCCTACCTGCGAACGATCCCCGGCATTCATCCCTGCGACGGATTTTTCGCCGCAATCTTACAGAGAATCTAAAGAAAACTTTCCGCTGTTTATCCGTGCAGATCCGCGGCAAACTTCTTACCGCACTTCAAAACTGACTGCCGTTCCCGCCACAACCTTCTGCCCCGCTGCCGGCGCCTGCGACACAATGATGCTCGCCGGCGAAGGCTGCGCTGGAGGAGCAGTTGGAACAGGCTGCGCCACCGGTGTCGCAGCCGGATTCGCCGCGTCCGCGGGAGCGACCACCGGCGCCGCCACGCTCACATTCCCCAACCTGAACCCCGAGTCCTGCAGCGTCCGGTTCGCACTGCCCAGCGGCTGTCCCACAAAGCTCGGCATCACGAACGCCTGCGGTTCTGCGGCAGTCGTCACCAGCAAGCTGATCTTCGGCGCCAACACCTGCGTCGCGTTCGCCGGAGGACTTTGCGCCAGCACCTGATCCGCCGGGATGCCGGCCGCTTGCACTTCCGCCATCGAAGCCACATCTAGGCCCCGCCGCCGGATGTTCAATTCCGCAGCGTGCTCGCTCTGTCCTGTCACATCGGGAATCGCCACCCGCGTCGGTCCCAGACTCTGCGCCACGCGGACCTGCCAGCCGCGCCGCACTTTCGTCCCCGGCAACGGCAGTTGCGACATGATCCTGCCCTCAGGAATTTGCGGACTGTAATATTGCCGCTCAATCGAAATCTGCAATCCGAGGCCCGACACGGCGCGCTCCGCTTCGGCCGGCGCCAGTCCCACCAGCGGAGGCACGGCCACCTCCTGACCATGAATGGCAAAGCGCATCGCCGTCAACGCCGACACCATCGCCACAATCACCAGCACCAGCGCCAGCAGCGCAAATCGAAATGCAGATTTCATAGGTCGGACGTTGTCCGCGCTACTCCGGGGTCAGCAGGACCCAAGTTCAGCAGGATCCAGGTTCGGCGGGATCAGGTCACTAGAATCCAGGATCAGCAGAAATTATAGCTCCACCTTCGCGACAAATAGCCGCGTGTTTTCAATTACATGCAGCCCCGTGAATTGCGTTCTTCTCATGCATCCAGCCTGCGACCCCTGCAATCTAACGAAGTACGAGCGTTCTACTTTCGAGGTGCGCCATGACTTCCTCATTGGAGTATGATGTCTCTGTGCGGCACTCGATTCCAGCGTCGGTCGCGCTTTTCAGCCTGCTGGCTGTGCCCTCGGTCTTCATCTCGAACAGCCACGCCCAAGTCAACGGCGCTCCGGCCTCAGTTACTTCTCCAGGATTCGGCGGCCGTGCCGTCAACGGTACGCGGACCAGCGTTACCTCACTCGGTCCGCGCGGCTACGCTCCCGATTCGCGCGTCACTTTCTCCACGTCAAACCATCCTCCCGCCGACGGCCATCGTCACCATCGCCACCACTACGTGGAATACACTCCGCCGGTGGTTTACGCGGTCCCGGTTCCATACGCCATCGACATCGGCGCCACTGATGATGACGACACCGCGGACGACTCTGACGCGGATTACCAAGGTGGCCCCACCATCTTCGACCGCCGCGGGTCGGGCGCTGATTCCTATGTTCCCCCGGTGAGAAATGTTCCCACGCCTCACTCTGTTCAGAGTGCCGATGCTGCCCCGCCCGCTCCAGAGCCGCCGCAAGTGCCAACGCTGCTCGTCTTCAAGGATGGTCACAAAATAGAAGTGGGAAATTATGCCATCATCGCCGCGACCCTGTTTGACCTGACACCGGGACACTCCCGCAAAGTCGCGATCTCCGATCTCGACCTTGAGGCCACACGCAAGCAGAATGACGAGCGTGGCATCACGTTTCAGCTGCCGCCCAACCCGCAGGCGAACTAATTCATGCGCAGGGTCGCTCTTGTCGCTCTGCTGGCCGCGATCACGCCGTGCTCAAGCGCACAGAGACCAGCCTGGTCGTCTCCGCACTTCACCCCGACCTTCGGGCAGAATTTCGGCGCGTTCTCCCGACATCATTCGTTCTCCAGGTCGTCCGTCTTCTTGTCGGACCCCTTCTACTCCGATGCTCTCTACAGCATAGGATATCCCGTGGCGTCTCAGCCGCCCGTCATCATCCTGCAAGCGCCACCGCCGGCAAACTCCACGCCAGCGCAGCCTGCCATGCCGACGCAGCCCCTCTTGATCGAACTGCGGGGTGACCGCTACGTTCGCGTGAGTGGTGAAGAGACTTCGGGAACAGAGATGATCAATCAGACGCCAGCCGCGCCGCGTCGAACCGCAAGGCCGCCCGATGTTGCGACCCAAGTTGCGGATCGTGAGCTCGCTGCCCGCGAGTTGGCGCCGGTCGTTCTCGTATTTCGCGATGGTCACCGCGAAGAAGTGTCCGACTACACCATTGCTGACGGCGTCCTCTACACCCGCGGCGACTACTACACCGACGGATCATGGAACAGAAAGATTGAACTCAACTCGCTAGACCTGCCCGAAACCGTCAAGTCCAATCAATTGCGGAATGTAAGATTCCAGCTTCCCACGTCGCCCAACGAAGTGATCGTCCGCCCGTAGAGAGGTTGCTCGCAACGTCTTCTACCAAGCAATTCGACTCTTCCCCGCGCGCATGACCTCACCATGAAAGCCGCGACTACACCAGACGCGTATCTCAACCGACTCTCGCGAGGACGTGTAGAGTCCGAAACTCAGCCCGCCTCAACCCGGTCAACACCCGCACCAAATTCATCCCGTTTGCATGGTATAATCATTACAGTTCCAAGGGCACATAACATCCGTAAATACAACTAGTTACAGGATTCCAGTAGATACTAAACATCCGGCTCGTGAACGTAAGAAGTTGTGGCTAAAAGCTAAGAGCCAAAGGCTAAGAGCGATCCATGGCTGACGATCAAAACCCCGAACTTCCTCTCACTCCTCCTCCCGGCGGCGACGGCCCTGGCGCGCTGAACATTCAACCGGTCAACATCGAAGAGGAGATGAAGCGGTCGTATCTCGACTACTCCATGTCTGTGATCATCGGCCGCGCGCTGCCCGACGTGCGCGACGGATTG